>SKEQ01000005.1_pt1 | contig 439165 bp, 369 predicted proteins | sample 4826751 | NCBI WGS metagenome assembly SKEQ01 (sample SAMN11008805, study PRJNA524170) | human gut metagenome | biome: Human fecal sample; material: Feces; isolation source: fecal sample from pouch patient p44 | host: Homo sapiens | place: Israel: Tel-Aviv | collected 2013-07-11
GGGGATGGAATATGGGGATGGAATAGGGGGTGGAGAATGGAGGAGTCTCGGTTGTCTCAGTCGAAGACGAAATCGACGTTCACGAGGTGCAGCTTCGGCTCGAGCGCGCGCTCCATCCGCTTGCGCGCCTCGACGAGATCCTCGACCCGCACGACATCGCCGGTGCCGTTGACAATGATGTCGATGTCGAAATTCATGCCCGTCTTGAATACGTGGATCGTCTGCACTTTCACGCCGGCCGGCAGATGCGCGGACGCTTCGCGGGAGACGAGTTCGGAGACCTCCTCGTCGTCGTGCGTGCCGCCGATGAGCTCCACAAACGCATCGCGCAGCACGGTCACCGGTTCCTTGATCGTCAGCGCGACGATGATCGTCGTGATGAAGAAATCTCCGGTGTAATGCAGGAAGTCGAGCGGCGTGCCGTTGGGCAGAAAATACAGCAGCACGGCGACGATGCCGATGCCGAGCGAGATCATGCCGTCGATCCACGTGCCGTTCGCCTCCGCCTTGAGCATGAGGCTCGCGTTGCCGAGCGTGCGGTTGCGTGCGCGGTAATACGCGACGAGCGCGATGCAGACGGCGACGGCGAGAATCTGGTAGATGATCACCGGGCCGAATTCGAGACGCTCGCCCTCGCCGTGCACGAAGTAGGCGATGGCAATCTGCGCGACGTCGAGGAACGAGAACAGCAGCAGGCAGATCGTGAAAATCGATTTGCAGATCGCATAGATCGGCTCGAGCGCGAACATGCCGTTCGGGAAGCGGTCGCTCACGCGCACCGTCTTCTTCGACAGGTATGCCGCGACGCCGCCCGAGATTACCGAGATCACCGTGAACGAGGCGTCGAGGAACATGGACTTGAGTCCGGTGAGGAAGAACACGAAGAAGCCCGCGAGCACCATGACGATATTGACGACGATGCCCACCTTGAGCGCCTGCTGTTCGATCTTCTTCTGATGCATGCTTCCTCCCGTCGCGCAGACCGTGTGCGTATTCCCGGATTCCAGCTTATCGAATTTGCGCAGCGGCGTGGCAAGTGTGTGGCCAAGCTCCACGATTTCCCCTCTGCAAGCTAGAATTGTGGACATTATGGCAGCATTTAGTTCGTTAACAGATCGTCTCTCGAATGCATTCAAGCATCTCAAGAGCAAAGGCAAGCTTTCCGACGCGGATATCGACGGTACAATCCGCGAAATCCGCCGCGCGTTGCTCGACGCCGACGTCTCGCTCGACGTGGTGCGCTCGTTCACCGCGCGCGTACGCGACCGCGCACTGAGCACCGAGGTTTCCGAAGCGCTGAATCCGGCGCAGCAGGTGGTGAGGATCGTCAACGACGAGCTCACCGACATTCTCGGGCAGGGAGTCGATCGCCCGCTCAACTTCGCGAAGAATCCGCCGACGATCATCATGCTCGCCGGTCTGCAAGGCGCCGGCAAGACCACGCTCGCCGGCAAACTCGGCTACTGGCTCAAGGATTCCGGCCACACGCCGCTGCTCGTGGCGGCAGATTTGCAGCGCCCGAACGCGGTGACGCAGCTCGAGGTGGTGGGCGAGCGCGCCGGCGTGCCCGTGTATGCGCCGGAGAAGGGCGTGCAGTCCGCGGGCGGCGATGCGGTGTCGGCACCTGGCGAGACCACCGGCGACCCGGTGAAGGTGGCGCGCGACTCGATTGAATACGCGCGGCAGAAAATGTACGACACGGTGATCATCGATACCGCCGGCCGTTTGGGTGTTGATGAGACGCTCATGCAGCAGGCGCGCGATATTCGCGACGCCGTGCAGCCGAACGAAGTGCTGTTCGTGATCGACGCGATGACCGGTCAGGACGCGGTGCGTACTGCGCAGGCCTTCGACGAGGGCGTGAACTTCACCGGCGTCGTGCTGTCGAAACTCGACGGCGACACCCGCGGCGGCGCGGCGCTCTCGGTTGCCTCGGTGACCGGCAAGCCGATCCTGTTCGCGTCGAACGGCGAGGGGCTCAAGGACTTCGAGGTGTTCCACCCGGACCGCATGGCCTCGCGAATCCTCGACATGGGCGACATTCTCACGCTCATCGAGCAGGCACAGCGCGAGTTCGACGAGGAGGAGACCCGCAAGGCCGCCGCGAAGATGGCGGAAGGCGAGTTCGGGCTCGACGACTTCCTCGCCCAGCTGCAGCAGGTGCGCAAGCTCGGCTCGATGAAGTCGCTGCTCGGTATGATCCCCGGCATGGCACAGCATCGCAAGGAACTGGAGATGTTCGACGAGCGCGAGGTGGACCGTACCGAGGCGATCATCCGCTCGATGACGCCCGAGGAACGCCGCAATCCGAAGATCATCGACGGGTCGCGCCGCGCACGCATCGCCTACGGTTCCGGCGTCTCGGTCTCGGCCGTGAACGCGTTGCTGCAGCGGTTCGAGCAGGCGTCGAAGATGATGAAGCGCATGACCAACCGCGCCGGCATGGGCGGCGGCATGGCAGGCGGATTCGGAGGATTTGGCGGTCCCGGCGGCTCGAAGAAAGGCAAGAAAGGCAAGAAAGGCAAGAAGGGCGGCAAGTCCGGCAACCCGATGAAGCGCGAGGCCGAGGAGAAGGCATTGCGCGCCAAGCTCGCCGGCAAGTCGAACCCGGGCGGCTCGGCGTTCGCGAAGAAACCGCAGGCCAACGAACTGCCGGCCGGTTTGCAGGACATGCTCGGTGGCGCTGACGTTCCGTCGAACCTGGGCGGCGGACTCTCCGGTCTGCTCGGGTGAGCTCGGGCGGTTGGCGCGGCTGGGCGTGGCTGGGCGCCAGGTTCTTCACCAGGTTTTCCTCTGCGTAATTGGGGACAGATAGCGGGTCTATCTGTCCCTTTTTACGTCCCTTCTTGAGTTCATCGTGGCGCATTTGAATTGAGGTATCGCATAAGGCAACCATTGGCGGCTTCGCTGGTTGGGGTGAGGTTGGGATTGCAATGGCGACACGTGTAGCTTCCATATGGTGGTCGTCGTGAGATTGACGCTGCAAGTGTGGCATGCGGATCTGTCTGTAGTAGTCGTCGCGAGATTGAATTTGCAAGTGTGGCACGTCTGCGGGTCTCTTGGGTTGTCTGTTTTGCATTCCGAATCTCAGTAAGGTTCGTTGAGGCGCGCTCGGTGGTTTGGGTGAGGCTCGGCGTGCAAAGGTGGCGCGTGAATCTGTGCTGCGATGGTCGGTGTGAGGTCGAATCTGCAAACATGGCATGTTAGATGTCGCTTACTGGCTGGGTTGAGATTCGAGTTACAAACACGACATGTTTGCGAAGGGCCGAACATGCCGATCTGAGACCGCAATTGCAAACGCGACACGTGCAATGTCAAAAGTAAGACGACGTAAATAGGAATAGACAGAAAGATGTATCCGCCTCAATCTCCATGTGAAGATGGGCGGGCAGAGAAGAGAGAAATTTAGTATAAATAAGGGTGATGTTAGCGTAAAAAGAGATAGATGGAAGCGCGCAATGACCCTTTTTACTCAGGGAATGGGGCATGGGAGGGCATAGGGAATGGGTGCGTGGAGATTGGATGTAAATGGGGACAGATTGGCTCGCTATCTGTCCTTTTTTATGCAGAAATAAGATGCATGAGATGGCATCGGTATTAGCGTAAAAGGAGACATCTATAGGCTTCCTGCTGTCCCTTTTTGCAAAGAAGGCAAAGAAGTCCGCGCCCCCGGTGGGACTCGAACCCACACTGGGTGATCTGTCCCTTTTTACGCAGGAAATAGAACGCTGAATTTTTATACCGGGGATAGAGCGCTGAATTGGACGTAAATGGGGACAGTTAGAACCGCTATCTGTCCCCATTTACGCAAAGAAGTCCCTTTCGCAAAGGAACTTCATGTACGCAGAGGGGCTTTCCAGAGGGAGGGATGCGCAATCAGCGGGAGGGGGCGAGGGTCCAGGTGGAACCGGTGGGGCCGTCTTCGATTGTGATGCCGGCGGCGGCGAGAGCGTCGCGAATCTGGTCTGCCTTTGCGAAATCCTTGTTTTTACGGGCTTCGGCGCGGGCGGCGAGCTGCGCGTCGACGAGTTCGCCGAGTGTTTTGAGCGCGCTGGAGTCGCCGCCGGCCTCGTCGCCGCCGTCAATCCACGGACTGGCAAGCGGGTCGAGACCGAGCGTGTCGAGCATCGCGCGCACATTGACGAGCGCGGCACGCAATGCGGTGCGGTCCGCGTCGTCGGCGTTGCCCGCGAGGCGCGCAAGCAATGTGTTGCCCTCGCGAATCTGCGTGAAGATCGCTGCGGTGGCGCGCGACACATTCACGTCGTCGTTCATGGCGGCGACGAAATCCACGGGCAGATTGTCGGCCGAGACGCCGGTGATCTCGTCACGCGACGGCTGCTCACCGAGCGCGTCCGCGGCATGCCCGATGAAGTTCATGATGCGCTCGTATGCGGCCTCGGCTTCGGCGAGCGTCTGGTCGCTCCACTCGAGCATCGAGCGGTACTGCACGGAGCCGAGCGCATAGCGCACCACCCACGCGGAATGCTCGGCGAGCACGACCGGCACCGACAGGCCATTGCCGAGCGACTTGCTCATCTTCTCGCCCTTGGCGGTCACCCATGCCGAATGCATCCATCGGTTCGCCGTGCGGTAGCCGGCCGCGCGGGTCTGCGCCATCTCGTTCTCGTGATGTGGGAAACGCAGATCGAGACCGCCGCCGTGAATGTCGAACATGCCATCGAGATAGCGGTAGCTCATCGCCGAGCATTCGATATGCCAGCCCGGGCGGCCCGTGCCGAACGGAGTCTTCCAGCGGGCGTCGGCGGGATCGGTGCTCTTCGGGCGCTTCCACAGCGCGAAGTCGCGCGGGTCGCGCTTGTTCTCGGAAAGGTCGGCCGGGTCGGCGGGATTGTATTTGTCGTCTCCGGAGGCGTCGACCGACGGGCCCATGCGATCGGCCACGGCGGCGGCCTCGTCAACCTCGGCGGTCTGCTTCTGGTGCGTGAGCTCGCCGTAGTGCGGCCAGGAGGCGACGTCGAAATACACGTCGCCGGTCAGTTCGCCGTGCTCGTCGCGGATCACATAGGCGTGGCCGTTGTCGATGATGCGCTCGATCAAGTGGACCATGTCGATGATATGCCCGGTCGCGCGCGGCTCGTACGTGGGTGCGAGCACGCCGAGCTCGTTGTACGCGTGCGTGAACTCGCGCTCGTAATGGTATGCGCGTGCCCACCAATCCTCGCCCGCTGCGGCGGCCTTGTCGAGAATCTTGTCGTCGATGTCGGTCACATTGCGAATGAACGTGACCTTGTAGCCGAGCCGCTCAAACCAGCGGCGAATGATGTCGAACGCGACGGCCGCGCGAATATGGCCGATATGCGGGGCGCTCTGCACGGTCGCGCCACACACGTACATGCCCACTTCGCCGGGTTTGATCGGCTCGAAACGCGAGACCGCATGCGTCGCCGTGTCGTAGAGCTTCAAATCGACGGCCGCATTGGCAACGCCGTGATTGCCGGCGGCGAGCGTTTCGTCAAATTGGTCTGTAGTGTGTGATTGCGCGTGTGTCATAGTCTGAGCGTATTGCTCTTCGGCGACAAGCCGCGCCCGCACGCATACTCACTTGCCGAGTTGCTCGGACAGATCGAACCACTCGGTCTCCAGCTCGCCCTGCTGCGTCTCCAGTTCGGCGATCTGCGCGCTCAGTTTGCCGAGCCCCTCGTAATCGGTGGGGTCGTGCGCGTTCATCTGGGATTCCAGCTCGCCTTTCTGCTGCTCGATCTTCTCCAGTTTGCGCTCGATCGCCGAAACGCGGCGCGATGCCTGCGCATATTCCTTGCCGGAGAGCTTCGGCTGGTCTGCAGACTGCTCGTCGGCAGTTCGCACGTTCTCGGATTGCGCAGTGTGCGCAGATTGCGCAGCATCCGCGGAATCCGCCTGCGGGAGCGCCTTGCCGCGCTTGAGATCGTCCACCATATCGAGATAGTCCTGCACGCCGCCCGGCAGATGCCGCACCTTGCCGCCGATCAGCGCGAACTGCTCGTCGGTGACGCGTTCGAGCAGGTAGCGGTCGTGGCTCACCACGATGAGCGTGCCCGGCCAGGTGTCGAGCAGGTCTTCCATCACGGCGAGCATGTCGGTGTCGAGGTCGTTGCCCGGCTCGTCCATGATGAGCACGTTCGGTTCGTCGAGCAGAATGAGCAGTAGCTGCATGCGGCGCTTCTGGCCACCGGAGAGGTCGCGGATCGGCGTCATTAACTGGGCTCCCTCGAATCCGAGACGTTCCATAAGCTGGCCGGGCGTCACCTCCTTGCCGTCGACGATGTAGGTGGGCTTGTAGCGGCTCAGCACCTCCTTCACCTTGTAGTTGCCGAGCTTCTCCAATTCGTCGAGCCGCTGCGAGAGCACCGCGAACTTCACCGTCTTGCCGATGTTCACACGGCCGGCGGTGGGGGCGAGCGAGCCGTCGAGAATCTTCAGCAGTGTGGATTTGCCGGCGCCGTTCGCCCCGACGATGCCGAAACGGTCGCCGGGGCCGATGAGCCAGGTCACGTCGTCGAGAATCTCGCGGCCGCTTACCTCGATATGCGCGGCGGCACTCGTGGCGTCGGCGCCGGTGTTCGCGGCTTCGTTGGCAGCGAGCTCGTTCTCGGTCATGCCACGCAGCGCGTTGTAGCCGGTGACGGCCTCGCGGGCCTTGAGCCCATGCTCGGCGGCAATTTGCGCGGCACGCGAGCCGAATGCGGAGATGAGGCGCGGGTCGTCGGCATCGTCGACATCCATCGTCACCGAGCCGAAAGCCTGCGGTTCTTGGACCATCGGGGTGACGATGTCAATCTGCGTGCCGGCGGATGATTCGGAGTCCGTGCCCATGCGTTCCATGTCGGCGATGTCGGGGTCGATGTCGGCCACAGCACCCTGTTCGCGGTCGAAAATCTGCGTCACATCGACCAGGTCGACCACCTGCTTGCCAAGGCGCGAAGTGGCCATCTGCTTGAGTTCGAGCGTGTTGCGCATCGGCGGCACGTCGGCGATGAGCTCGCGCGCGGCCTTCACATGGAACTTCTGCTTGGTCGAGCGGGCACGCGCGCCACGCGACAGCCATGCCAGCTCCTTGCGGGCCAGATTGCGCCGCTTCGTCTCGCGCACATCGGCTTGGCGGTCGCGTTCCACGCGCTGCAGCATGTACGCGCTGTAGCCGCCTTCGAACGGCTCGATCTGCCCGTCATGCACCTCCCACATCGACTCGCACACCTCGTCGAGGAACCAGCGGTCGTGCGTGACGATCAGCAGCGCGCCGGTCCCCTTCGCCCAACGGTTCTTCAGGTGTTCGGCGAGCCAGTGGATCGTCACGACGTCCAGGTGGTTTGTCGGCTCGTCGAGTGCGAGCACATCCCAGTCCTTGAGCAGCAGGCGGGCGAGGTCGGCGCGGCGACGCTGGCCGCCGGAGAGCGTGCCGATCCTCGCATTGAGATTGAGGCCGCCGAGCAGCGCCTCGACGATCTCGCGGGACTCCGTCTGCGCGGCCCATTCGTAATCCTCGCGGCCTTCGAGCGCGGCCTCGCGGATCGTGGCGTCATCGTCGAGCTGGTCACGCTGGTCGAGCATGCCGAACGTCAGGCCGTTGCGCGTGGTGACACGGCCCGAATCCGGAGCCTGCGTGCCTTCGAGCAGGTGCAGCAGCGTGGATTTGCCGTCGCCGTTGCGGCCGACGATGCCTATGCGGTCGCCTTCGAACACGCCTTGCGTGACGTCGGTGAAAATGGTCTTCGTGGCGAAGTCGAGCGAGACATGTTCGAGTCCCAAATCAAAAGTTGGCATGGCAATCTTTCATTGTTCGTGACATCCCGTAAGAGTTTATGACATCCCGTAAGAAAACAAATCACGGGGGAGATGGAGGGAATCTCAAGGAATTCCAAGGAATATCAAGGAATATCAAGGAATTCAGAGAACATCGCGCATTCTGATCTTCCTTACGGGATGTCGTCAACTCTTACGGGATGTCAGAGAGAAACTGTAGGTGCTGCAACGGGCGGCGAAACCGGAGAAGACCTGTTCGCCGAGCGGCTGGATTTGCGGGTAGCTGGCGGCGAACGCCTCGCGCAGCTGCGATTTCGAGCCGCCGGAAGCCTTGAGTTGCTTGACCATGCTCGGTTCGTCAAGCCATTCCTCGAGCAGCTGCGGCGTGACCTCCAAGTGGAACTGCATGCCCAGCGCGGAGCCGAAGCGGAATGCTTGCACTCTCGTGTCGGAGGAGCGGGCGAGGAGCTCGGCGGAATCCGGCAGCGAAATGCAGTCGCCGTGCCATTGGAGCACGTTGAGTTCCTTGCTCCACATGGAGAAGAAGTCGTGTTTGGCCACGCGTTTGATGGGCGCGATGCCGATCTCCGGCGCGCTGGCCTTCTTCACCCTGGCACCGAGCGCGGCGCCGATGAGCTGATGCCCCAGGCAGACGCCGAGCACCGGCTTGCCTGTGCCTATGGCCGCGCGGATGAGCTTCATCTCGGCCTTGAGACCGGGGTAGTCGTCGAAATCGGCGGCGCCCATGGGGCCTCCCATGACCACCAGTCCGGCCACTTCGTCGAAATCGGGAAGGTCGGGTTTCTTCTGCTTCGATATATTGAGCGTCTGCGTGGGAAGATTGATCTCCTCAAGGTCGGACAGAATGAGTCCTGGTTTCTCCCACTCGGCATGTTGCAGAATAAGAACTTCCGGTTTCGTCATGGTTTCATTGTCTCATTGCCCTTAACAATTCGGCTGTCGGTGTGGGGACGACGGGTGAATGAATGCGGAAAACAGGTGTCAGCATGCGGAAAGCATGCATCAGAATGCGTAGAAGGGGACAGTGAGAAGCTTCTCACTGTCCCCTTTACACAGAATATGGAATGCGGAACGCAGATTCAGCGGCCGGTGATCTCGCTGCCGACCACTTTCTCGCTCAGCGCGCGCGGGCCGCGGGTCATCGCGACCGCGCCGGAACGCACGAGCTCGATGATGCCGTAGTGGTCGAGCAGACCGAGCAGCGCGTCGATCTTGCCGCCGGCGCCGGTCGCCTCGATCGTGAGCGACTCGGGATTGACATCGACGACGCGCACGCGGAACAGTCTGACGATCTCAAGCACATCGGAGCGGTTCGATTGGTCCGCGGCGACCTTGATGAGCACGAGTTCGCGCTCGACGGTGGTCGATTCGTCGAGGTCGACGATTTTCAACACATGCAGCAGTTTGTTGAGCTGCTTGATGATCTGCTCGAGCGGCACCTCCTCGACGTCGGCGGTCACCGTGATGCGGGAGATGTCGGGGCGCTCGGTGGGTGAGACGCTCAGCGAGTTGATGTTGAACGCACGGCGGGCGAACAGGCCGGCGATGCGTGCGAGCACACCCGGGCGGTTCTCGACGAGCACCGACAGCGTATGACGCTGGGAACCCGGCTTGGATGCTGGATATGAAGCCATTTCGACCTTCCCCTTTCAGTCCTGTTCCTCGGTGATGATGGCGGTAGCCTCATCTGCCTGCGCATCGGAATCCACCGGCATGGCGGCAAGGCCGTCAGCCTGGTGCAACGGTTTGATGCCGGGCAGGTAGGTGACGTTGTCGTTCGAATCGCCAGCGGCGACCATGGGCCACACCATGGCATCCTTCCACACACGGAAATCGACGAGCACCGGCCTGTCATTGATCTCGTTGGCCCGGCGAATCGCCTCTACCGCCTCGTCTTTGGTGCGCGCGCGCAATGCAACGCAGCCGTACGCATCGGCGAGCTTGACGAAGTCCGGAACGCCCTCCAAGCCGGTCTTCTCCTCCTCATGCAGAATCGTGGCCGAGTAGTGGTTGTTGTAGAACAGGGTCTGCCACTGGCGAACCATGCCATACACGGAGTTGTTGAGCAGCGCAATCTTCACCGGGGCGCCCTCGAGGAACGCGGCGGCGAGCTCCTCACTTGTCATTTGGAACGATCCGTCGCCGTCGATGAGCCACACCGGCTTCTTGCCGTCGAAGTAGCGCTGGGAGCCGATGGATGCGCCGATGGCTGCCGGAAGGCCGAAGCCCATGGTGCCCAAGCCGCCCGAGGAGATCCACTGGTGCGGGTGCGAGAAATTGATGAACTGCGTCGCCCACATCTGGTGCTGGCCCACGCCGGACACCCAGATCGTCTCCGGATTCGCGGCATGCGACAGCTCCTCGACCACCCACTGCGGAGCAAGCGTGCCGTCGGTCGGCTCCTGGTAGGTGAGCGGGTATTTCTCGACCCACGAGTTGATAAGCCCCCACCATGTGGTCAGATTCGGCTTGCCGTGAATGGCGTGCTGGCGTTCGATGCGCGGCATGAGCGCGCTCAGCACCGTCTTCACATCGCCGACGATCGGCACGTCGGGAGTGCGGTTCTTGCCGATCTCGGCCGGGTCGATGTCGATGTGAATAACGCGTGCGCCGGGGGCGAAGGCCTCGAGTTTGCCGGTCACACGGTCGTCGAAGCGCGCGCCGATCGCGACGAGCAGGTCGGAGCGCTGCACCGCGCCGGTCGCGGCGATCGTGCCATGCATACCGAGCATGCCGAGCACGGCGGGGTCATCATCCGGCACAATGCCACGCGCCGGCAATGTGGTGACAATCGGGGCGCCGGTCAGATCGGAGAGCGCCTTCACCTCGGCACCGGCGTCGGAACGCACTGCGCCACCGCCCACGTAGAGCACCGGGCGGAACGCGTGCTGGAACAGTCTGGCGGCATCGTCGAGCACGCGGCCATGCGCCTCGGTGGTCGGGTTGTAGCCGGGCAGAATCATGCGCTGCGGCCAGCTGTAATACATGGTGCCGTTCTGGGCGGTCTTCGTCAGATCCACGACCACCGGTCCGGGACGGCCGGAACGCGCGATGTAGTGTGCCTCGGAGAGCACACGCGGAATGTCCTGCGCGTCGGTGACCAGATAGGAATGCTTGGCGACCGGGTAGGTGGCACCCACGATGTCGGCCTCCTGGAACGCGTCGGTGCCAATGGCGTTGACGCCCACCTGACCGGTGACCACGATCATCGGGATCGAATCCATGTTCGCGTCGGCGATGGCGGTGATCACGTTCGTGGCGCCCGGGCCTGACGTGACGATGCACACGCCCACCTCGCCGGTGGCCACGGCGTAACCCTCCGCCGCATGGCCTGCCGCCTGTTCGTGGCGCATGAGCACGAAACGGAACTTCGTGTGCTCGTCAATGGCGTCGTACACGGGCAGAATGGCGCCGCCCGGAATACCGAACACGACTTTGACACCCAGGTCTTCCAGCGAGCGGACCAGCGCCTGTGCGCCGGTCATCTTCTCGCCGTCGACAATGGTGCGCTTGTGCGTATGCTGGTTGGCGTTCGCTTTGGCCACGCCGCTGAACGCCTGCAGGGGTGTTGGTGACACGGTTCCCTCTTTCGTGAGATGTCTTGTATTCAAGGCATCGGCTGCGGGTGCCATTCGCGTCCCGCGCCGGGCCTTGCGTTGATATCCTACTGGATTTCACCGTGGTGCGGCTCCTGTGACCGCATGCTGAATGCATTTATGGATATGCCCTGCTTCTTCCTGTTACGGGCTGGCATTTTCTGTTACGGGCTAGGGGCATGCAGATTTTCTTCAACAATGGCCCTTGGAAAATGGCGGTTTTGCAATTCCGACGAGGGGAATTCTTCGCGTGAGACCTATCCCGTAACAGAAAATGCCAGCCCGTAACAGGAAAATTAGCCCGTAACAGGAAGGCTAGCCCGTAAGGTGTTGGCTGTGCGGCGCAGGGCGTGCGGCTCAGGCGTCGGTCAGCGGGCGGCGTTCGCGCTTGCGCTCGGGCTTCGGCGCATGCTCGCGCTCGTCGAGCACATGCCACGCCTGTTCGGCCGCGGCCAGCTGCGCCTTGCGTTTGCTGCTGCCGTTGCCCACGCCGAGCACCTCCTTGGAATCGCCGAGCATGGCGAATGCGGTGAATTCGAGCGCGTACTCCGGTCCGCCGACGGACATCTGGTACCGCGGTTCCGGCAAGCCCATCTCGTGGGCCTTCACTGTGAGTGACGTCTTCCAATCGAGCGCCGGACCTTCGGTGGCCACCTCGGCGAGTGTGTCGTCGACGAGATGATGCACGACTTCGCGCGCCTTGTCCACGCCGTACTGCACGAAGGTCGCGCCGATCAGCGACTCCACGATGTCGCACAGAATCGAGCTTTTCTCGGCGCCGCCCTGCTCGCTCTCGCCGTGCCCCAACAGAATGTAGGGACCCACGTGCAGCCGGTCGCGCGCGATCGCGCTCAGCGACTCCTCCGACACGGCCTTCGCGCGAATCTTCGCCAACTGGCCCTCACTTTTGTCGGGATACTGCTTGAACAGTGTCTCGGTGACGACGAATTCGAGCACCGCGTCGCCGAGGAACTCAAGCCGCTCGTAGTTCTTCACACCCTCGTGCTCGTGCGAGAACGAGCGGTGGGTGAGCGCCTCGACGAGCAGATCGGTCTCCAATGTGGTGCCGAGCGCGGTGAACAGCTCCTGCATTGCCGATTCGCCGATTTCCTGCGTGCTTACACGAACACTCATAATGCTCCAGATTCCCTCGATTTGGCTTCCTTGCACAGTGTAGTCTGTGTGCCCTACGCGCGCCCTCCGTACAGGGAGAAGATTCCTTTGCGTAATCGGGGACGGTTTGACCGAATAATCTGTCCCTTTTTACGCAGGGCGGGAGATGCGGTGGGTATAAGAGATGCAGCGGGTATGAGACATGCAAGGTGAGGGGAATCTGCGTAAATGGGGACAGTTTGGGTGGGTATTTCGTCTCCGATTACGCAAGTAAAGCCGAAACAATCTGCGCGCATAAAAAAATCCCCGCCACCCGTCGATGGCAGGGATTTCGTGAAGTTCAACTCACTTGGTGTGGGCGGAACGGATCGCCTCGCGGTAGACGCGGCCGCGGTAGGAGCCGCAGCTCGGGCAGGCCACGTGAGCGAGCGTCGGAGCGCCGCAGTTCGGGCAAGTGATGGTCTGGGCAGCCTTGGCCTTCCAGGTGGAACGACGCGTACGCGTATTGGCGCGCGACATCTTGTACTTTGGCAGTGCCATTGTTTATCCTCTGTTTCGTTCGAACATATGAGCTTAAGCGTTCAGAATCTTAACGCATATGCTGTACAAACGCGCGTCTCACTCGCCCTGCTCGCGTTCGAGCTGCTCTTTGAGCGCCTCCAGATCGGCGAAACGCAGGTCGGTCACCTCATGCACATGCTCGGGACTCTCGTTGAGATCGAGACCGCACTGCGGGCACAGACCCTTGCAATCCGGCTTGCAGAGCGGATTGAGCGGCAACGCGCTCACGAAGGTGTCACGCAGCAGCGGCTCGATGTTCGCGAACGCGCCGTTGTCGATGAGCGGGTACGTGTCGCCCGACTCCTCCTCGCCGGCGATGATCTCCACATCTTCGTTCTTGGTCTTGCCGGCATCGGCATCCTCATACGGGAAGAACGCGGTGACCTGCTCGCTCCAGTCCCCGCTCAGATCCCTGTCGCAGCGCGCGCACACCGCAGTGACCGGCGCCGTGAACGTGCCGGTGAAAATGAGACCATCGATAATCGAGTCGAACTGGCCGTTCACATGGATCGGTTCGCCTTCCTTGACGCCCACGATCGAGTCGCCGATGCCGCCGGGTGCCGGGAAATCACGGTCGACCTGCATGGTCTGGCCCGCGCGCGAGCCGACCTGGGCCACCGGAACCGTCCAATCTGTGTATTCAATACGTGCCATTCGCCTGTTCCACCTTGCTTGGATTGCTTGATACGCTCAGTCAACCCGCGCCGCCGTGTCGCTATTCCGCGTGACGCGAACGGGTCAGTCCTGCGGATAGTCGGATTCCTCGGCGTGCGGGAGCTCCTCGCGCGCCTTTGCCTCGCGCTCCTCGAGCACGTTCAGGCCGCCTTCGACGTCGCGCGTCATCTTGCCGAGCTGACTGTGCAACTCGTTCATGATCTTGATGCAGTACTGGTCGGCGCCCGAGGTAAGACGGTCGCTCGCGGCCTGCGCCTTGTCGATCATCGTCTTCGCCTTCTGACGCGCGATCTCGGTCACCTTCTCCTGGGAGGCGAGATAGTCCGCGCGCTCGTTCGCATCGCGAATGATGTTCGCCGCTCGCGCCTGCGCGGTGGAGATGATCACGTTCGCCTGCGAATTCGCGTTCGCGAGTCTGCCCTCCGCCTCGCGCATCAGCGCGCTCGCACGCTCGAGCTGCACGGGCAGCTTGGTTTTGAGATCCTCGAGCTTGTCGAGGAAATCGTCACGGTCAATCTTCACGCTGGACGGGGAGAACATGGACCCCTTGGCACTCGTGATCATCTCCTCGAGCGAGTCGATGATGTCGTACACCGTGGTGAACTCGGCCTTGCGCAGCGCATCCGGGTCGGGGGCGTTGTCGCGCAGATCCGGCAGATCGTCCATGTTGAACGCGGGTCTGCGGGCGGAGGAGTCCTGCGGTGGTTGCGGGGCGTCGTTGCCGCCGTCGTGAATGGTCTGCGTGCTCGAATCGTTCTGAGTCATGCTCTCTCCTCTCAACGCGGGCGCATACCCATAGGTCCGCGGTCGCGCTACTAACGCAGCGCCTTCTCTAATAATGGCACAACATAGTCTGGAACCATGCCGGTGATGTCACCGCCATGACGTGCGACGTCCTTCACCACGGAGCTCGAGATGTGTTCCAGAACGGGATTGGCAGGCAGGAACATCGTCTCCACATAGGCGAGGTGACGGTTCACGAGCGCCATGCCGAGCTCGGCCTCATAGTCGCCGTTCTGGCGCAGCCCCTTCACAATGACGGGGGAGTCGACCTTGCGGCAGTAGTCGGTGATCAGGCCGTCGGTCCATGCGACCACATAATTCGTCATGCCCGAGTCGGCCAGCGCGTGTTTGATGATGTCCACGCGTTCGGTTTCGGTGAACAGCGGCTTCTTCATGGCATTCACCGCGACCACCACATGCACTTCGTCGAACAGGCGGCAGCAACGCGTGATTACATCGATATGGCCGTTCGTCACAGGGTCGAACGAGCCGGGGCATACAGCGATTGTCATATCTCTACAGCCTAATGGTGGGGCTATGCAATTGGCTGGCCGGGAAATCCGGGAAAGAGATGCGGCACGGGGCTATGAGATGAGACGCAGATGGGGCGAACTGGGCTGGGCGTAGAATCTGTAGACAGGAATAGAGAACGAAGTTGCAGGATTGTATAGCCGAACAGGAGGAATCATGAGCTTTGCATACAATGACGCGCTCGACGACAACACGACGGCGGCAACCGAGCCGAGCAGCGACACCGGTACCGCGGTGCTCGAAAGGCCGAAGGCACAGGAGCGGCGGGCGGACGACGGCGACGCCGACCGGTTCGCGCATTACGTGTCGCGTGACCGCATTGCCGAGTCGCGCCTGACGGGGCGCCCGGTGGTGGCACTGTGCGGCAAGGTGTGGGTGCCGAAGCGCAACCCGAAGGACTACCCGATCTGCCCGGAGTGCAAGCGCATATACGAGGAGATGACGAAGTAATCCATCGCCGCCAGCTGTCTGTTACGGGCTAGGGTTCCGGCTTATGGCCAGGGCACACACTCCGATTTCCGTGGTGTGTGCCCTGGCCATAAGCCGGAACCCTAGCCCGTAACAGTATTACGTAACGGTATGAATTAGAGCGAGATCGAATCGATCCTGGCGAGCTCCTCCGGCGTGAAGTGCGTGTTGTTGAGCGCGGCGATGTCATCGAGAATCTGCTGCGGTTTCGAAGCGCCGACGAGCACGGTGGTCACGGCAGGGTCGTTGAGCAGCCACGCGAGCGACATCTCGGCGAGCGTCTGCCCGCGGGAAAGCGCGAGGTCATTGAGTTCGCGAATCTGGGTGAGACGCGACTCGGTGAGCGCGGACTTGTTCAGGAACCGGTCGTCGTGCCCGATGCGGCTATCGGCAGGAATGCCGTTGAGATACCGGTTCGTAAGCAGTCCCTGCTCAAGCGGCGAGAACGTGATGAGCCCCTTGCCGAGCTTGCTCGTCGCCTCCTTGAGCCCATTGCGTTCGATCGTGCGGTCGAAGATGTTGTAGCGGTTCTGGTTGATGATGAACGGCACATGGCGCTCGGCGAGCATCTGCGCGGCCTGTTCGAGCAGCGGGCCATCGTAGTTCGAAAGCCCCACATACAGCGCGCGGCCGCTCGTCACCGCGGTCTCGAGCGCGCCGACCGTCTCCTCCAACGGCGTGTTCGGGTCGGGGCAGTGGTGGTAGAAAATGTCCACATAGTCCAGGCCGAGCCGTTCGAGCGACTGGTCGAGGCTGGAGAGCAGGTATTTGCGACTGCCGCCCACGCCGTTCGGTCCCGCCCACATGTCGAACCCGGCCTTCGTGGAGATAATGAGCTCGTCGCGGTACGGTCGCAGACTCTCACGCATGATATGCCCGAAATTGCGTTCCGCGGCGCCGTACATGGGGCCGTAGTTATTGGCGAGGTCGAAATGGAAGATGCCGTGGTCGAACGCAGTGAACACGATCTGCTGCATCTGCCCATACGGCGTCAGATCACCGAAATTATGCCACAGGCCGAGCGCGATGCGCGGCAATTGCAGACCGCTCGTGCCGACATGCGCGTACTGCATGCGGTCGTAGCGGTCCGGGGCGGGCGAATAGTGCGTGATGAAATCTGGCATCGGAACCTCTTTGTTTTCTGTGCTTGCGTGTGATATGCCGACTCCAGCATACCGCGAACGTGCCGCGAATTGCGGATCAGAGCACCTCGAGCTTCGTCGGGATCACCGGCTCGCCTCGCATGAGCGACTGCGCGGTGATCGGCAGCTTGGCGAGCGCCTTGGCATGGTAATCCTGCGCCGCCATGAGCCCGTCGTGACCCTGGAACTGCGGGTCAACCGTGCCATTGACGACGAAGTCGGTGAGCAGATCTTCCCAGCCCTCGCCCGGCACGAAGTTCTCGAGCGCGCTCTCCGAGCCGGAGATGACGTGTTCGCAGTCGGCGAGCGAGTATTCGTATGAACGGAAGGCGAGCTTGGCTCCCGGTGCCGTCGCCTTGTCCACAGACTTCTTCGCCACCGGTTCCATATGACCGGCGTTGTTCGCGCGTTCGGTGAGTTTGTAGACCATGGCGCAGGTGGGCGCCCCCGAACCGGTGACCAGCTGCGTGCCGACGCCGTAGGAGTCGACCGGCGCGGTCTGCAGCGAGGCGATCGCATACTCGTCGAGGTCGTTCGTCACCGTGATCTTCGTATTCGTGGCGCCGAGCGCGTCGAGCTGGTTGCGCACACGCTGGGCGAGCGCGGCGAGATCGCCGGAGTCGATGCGCACGCCGCCCAGATTCGGGCCGGCCACCTCGACGGCAGTCTTCACGGCCTCCTCGATGTTGTAGGTGTCGACGAGCAGCGTCGTGTTCGTGCCGAGCGCGGCGATCTGCGATTCGAAGGCCTGGCGCTCGCTGTCATGCACGAGTGTGAAGCAGTGCGCGGCCGTGCCGATCGCCGGCAGGTCGTACAGTTTGGCGGCGAGCAGATTCGCGGTGCCCTTGAATCCACCCACGATCGACGCGCGCGCGGCGGCGACGGCGGCCCACTCGTTCGTGCGGCGACCGCCCATATCCATGCACGGGCGGTTCTTCGCGGCCGTGACCATGCGCGAGGCGGCCGCGGCGACGGCGGAATCGTAGTTGAGGATCGACAGGATGAGCGTCTCGAGCAGCGTGCACTCGCCGAAGGAACCGCGCACCTGCAGAATCGGCGAATTCGGGAAGTACACCTCGCCCTCGCGGTAGCCGCGGATCGAACCCGTGAAATGGTAGTTCTCGAGCCACTTGACGGTGCCCCGGCTCACAATGTGGCGGTCAGAGAGGAACTTCAGGTCGGCGTCATCGAGATGGAAGTCCTCGAGCGCGTCGAGCAGACGTCCAATGCCGGCGACCACACCGTAGCGACGTCCCTCGGGCAGATGCCGCGTGAACACCTCAAACACGCAGGGGCGGTTCGCCGTGCCGTCCTGCAATGTGGCGTCAAGCATTGTGTACTCGTACATGTCGGTCATGAGCGACGGGTCGTAAACCACCATGGTGTCTCCTGTGTTAGCGGTGCGCTTCTCTTGCGTGATCTCTTCGCGATTGGCCGGGGCGGCCGTGGATTCGCCGCGCGCGGATGTCGTTGTTCCCCAGCCTAGTCGAATGAGCGCGCAAATATGCGCGGATGTCATTATTCGGAGTCTTACTCGTGCGGGGATGAGGTCCTTTCTGCTCTCTCTGCCTCTTGTTGCGTAAAAAGGGACAAATCGGAGGCCTGTGTGTCTCTTTTTACGCAAAAGGGCAGTGGCGTGTGTGGCGTGCAGAGGACGCTCGGCAGATGGGCCGGTAGGATGGGAACATGCGATATCTTGCAGGAATCTGGAGACTGGCCATTGCTGCGCTGTGCTTCATCGGCACATCGCCGGCATGGCATGCCGTGAGCCTTTGGGCGTTCCTCATGTACCAGATCGGCTTCATCGCCGGCATCGTCATGCTGTGGAGTGGCTGTGCGAGCATTCTGCGCGGTGTGCAGCCGCCGGCATTGCTGCGCGGCTTCGTGCTCACCTACGCGTTCTCGCTGGCCGCCGTGCATTTCTTCGTCACGCCGGCTGCGGAGTTCGGGGTGCCGGCGCAGCAGGTGATCCCGCTCAGCGCACAGGTGCTCGCGTTGATTGTGGTGGGCATGCTCGCCGTCGACTTCTTCGCATTCGAACCGCACCGTGCGTTCAAGCCGGTGTATCCGCTCGTCTGGCTTGTGTACCTGCCGCTCTATGCAGCGTTCGCGATTGCGCGCGCCTACTGGTTCCCGCATTCCGGCCCCACGGCGAACGCCTACCCCTACGACTATCTCATCATCACGCAATTCACCTGGGGCGGCGCGGGCGTGGCCTGCCTCAAGATCGTCGCCATCTATCTCGCCGTCGGCGTGGTGCTGTGCCTGTTCGACCGTGCGCTTCCTGCGAAATCGGCGGCAGAGTAGGCATCCGAACGATTGCAGATGGGCAGATTCTCGCGGCCCGCTTCTCGCTACCGGCTATCCCACCCCCTTACGGGCTAGGGTTGGAGTGGCTTGCAGGAGTGGGGTGCGCTGGCGCCAGGTGGCGGCAGATGACGGTTGAACACATTCGTTCGCATTCGGCCGATGTTGCCTCTCGGCCTATGATGTGAGAGAACGACGAGAGGATTACCATGACTGTTACCCGAGCAGACGGCCGTGCATACGATGAGCTGCGACCCGTGCGCATCACCCGCGCATTCACCGACGTGCCGGAAGGATCCGTGCTCATTGAATGCGGCAACACGCGCGTGATGTGCACCGCCACGTTCACCGACACCGTGCCGCGCTGGCGCAAGGACTCCGGGCTCGGTTGGGTCACTGCGGAGTATTCGATGCTGCCGCGCGCCACCGCACAGCGCACCGACCGTGAATCGGTTCGCGGCAAGGTGGGCGGCCGCACCCATGAGATCTCCAGACTCATCGGCCGATGCCTGCGCGGCGTGATTGACATGAAGGCGCTCGGCGAGAACACGATCCAGATGGATTGCGACGTGCTCCAGGCCGACGGCGGCACGCGCACCGCGTCGATCACCGGAGCGCACGTGGCCCTCGTGGACGCCCTCAACTGGGCGAAGCAGAACGGCAAGATCAAAAGCGTGAAGAACGTGCTGCTCGACAGCGTCTCCGCCGTGTCGGTGGGCGTGATCGACGGCGAACCGATGCTCGACCTGCCGTACGTCGAAGACAGCCGCGCAATGACCGACATGAACGTCGCAATGACCGGATCCGGCAAATTCGTTGAGATTCAGGGCACCGCCGAACATCGCCCATTCAGCCGCAACGAGCTCGGCGTGCTGCTCGACCTCGCCACCAAGGGCAATAGGGAACTCCAAGCCGCACAGCAGGCCGCGCTCGACGCCGACCTGCGCTAGCACATTCGAATAAGGGAATGGTGGGCATATGAACATCGTCGTCGCCACGCACAACGAAGGCAAACTGGTGGAGATTCGCGACATTCTGGCCGAGGAATTCGGCGATGGCGCGCACGACATTGAGCTCGTCTCCGCAGGCTCGCTCGGGCTGCCGGACCCGGTGGAGACCGGCATCACTTTCGAGGCGAACGCGCTGCTCAAGGCGCGCTTTGTGGCCAGGCTGACCGGTCTGCCGGCGATTGCCGACGACTCCGGACTCATCGTGGACGTCATGGGCAACGCCCCCGGCATTCTTTCCGCACGCTGGGCCGGCGAGCATGGCAACGACGCGGCGAACATAGACCTATTGCTCGCCCAGATCGAAGACATTCCCGACGACGACCGCACCGCTCGCTTCCGCTGTGCCGCCGCTCTCGTGGTGCCGATTGCAGCCGAGGAGGACGTCGCGGACTTCGAGGCGGACCCGTCCGATGGCATGGACGATGGCGACGGGCTTGTCGACGCCCGTGAAACCGTGGTGCTCGGCGAGATGCCCGGCACGATTGTGCGCCACCCGCACGGCAGCAACGGATTCGGCTACGACCCGATCTTCATGCCCGACGAGCAGCCTGCCGGAGCCGAGGAAAGCGGCGAACTGCTCACCTCCGCCGAGATGACCCCCGAGCAGAAGAACGCGATCTCACATCGCGGCAAGGCGCTGCGTGCGCTCATGCCGGCGATCCGCGAACTCGTGGAGACCGGTGAGTGAGCCGGAAGCAATCTGGAAACCCGAGACCGAATACAGGACATATGCGCAAGTTTTCTTTTGAAGTGTTGAACGAGCAGGAATTCCGTGCATTCGCGGAGGCGTCGCCGCAGTCGAATTTCCAGCAGACCGTGGAGATGGCGAATCTGCGCCGCATGCACGGCATGGACGTCGACTTCGTGGGCATGCGCGAGGACGGCGAGATCAAGGCGGGGGCCGTGTTCGCCACGCATCATGCGCCGATGGCGACGTTCTGCAGCGTGATCAGCGGCCCGCTGTGCGACTACGATGACGACGAGCTCGTCGCCGAATTCCTGCGCGCGCTCGCCCGATTCGCGAAGAAGAAGGGCGCTGTGCACCTCGACATCGCGCCGAACCAGCGCTACCGCGTGCGCGACGACCACGGCGAGGCGCTGCCCGAGAGCGAGGGCGGCGCGCCGGACAAGCGCATGATCCGCAACATCGAACAGGCAGGATACGAGCACGGCGGATTCGTGCGCGGCTACACGTCGACCGTGCGCTGGCGGTTCGCCAAGGACATGACCGGGATCGGCGACGAAAGCGAGCTGCTCAAGTCGTATTCGAAACGCACGCAGTGGAGCATCAAACGCGCCAGGTCGATGGGTGTGCATGTGCGCGAGATCGGCGTCGACGAGCTCGACACCTTCGCGCGGATAGAACAGCAGACCGCGGAACGCCGGCATTTCGAATTCCGCGGACCGCAGTATTTCAAACAGTTCGCGCAATGCTTCGGCGAACGGGCCCGATTCGTGCTGGCCGAGATCGACACCGCAGAATACCAGCGGTCGATGCAGCGCAAGGCCGACGATCTGCGCGCGCTCGTCGACGGGCTCGAAGCGAAGATCGCACAGCGCGAGACGACCAAGCTACGGCGCAGGCTCAACGAGGAATCGAGCAATCTGGCGGCCGCGAACAAGCGGTTGGCGGAGGCGAACGAGCTCGTGGAGAAGGGCGACCTCATTCCGGCCGCCGCCTCGATGTTCGTGCTCGGCCCGCGCGAAGTGGTCTACCTGTTCTCGGGCAGCGTGGAGGAATACAAGCCGTTCTATGCATCGGCACTCATTCAGCACGAGGCGATGCTGCGGTACTGCGTGCAGGGTGTGGAACCGTTCGGGCATGTGAATCTGTACGACTTCTACGGCATCGACGGCATTTTCGACGACCCGGATGACGAGGGACGCGGCGTGCTCGAATTCAAGCAGGGATTCAACGGCTACGTGGTGGAGATGCCGGGCGACTTCATGAAGGTGCTGCGGCCGGTCACCTACCGTGCCCAGCGCCTCGCGCACAAGCTGCTCGGCAGGTAGCCGAGGCGTCAGCCCGCACCGGTACCGAATCAGATGATGCCGGCGGCGATCATCGCGTGGGCGCCGGTCATCATGCCAAGACTGATCACCGCGCTCACCGACAGCGTGAAGCCGGCGAGACGGGCGTTGCCGAGCACCTCGTCGGTGAACAGCGTGGAGAAGACGGCAACCGGGGCGAGGCAGCACATCATCGTCGCCTCGCGAATGCCGGCGTCGAACGGCAGCAGGAACCAAGCCACGGCGGCGAACGCCAATCCGAAGGGAAGACGCCAGGCGAGCACCTTGAGCACGGCGAAGGTGTCGGAACGGTTCGCGGGCAGATCCATCATCATGCCCACCATGAGCATGGCCACGCAGGCGTTCGCATTCGACAGCGGCCGGAAGAGATCCGCGAACCAGGCGGGCAGCGACAGTCCGCAGACCATGAGCACGATCATGATCACATACGTGTCGAACGGAATGGAACCCACAAAACCCTTGAGCACCGTGTGCAGCAGCGAACGCCGGGCGAGACGCTTGGCATCGCGGTCCGTGGGGCGCGTGTAGGGAAGTGTGGGAGCGTCGCCGGCGCCTTGCTCGGTGAGGGGACGGCCGGGTTGAATGTGCAGGAGCGTCTGCGTCATCACATTCGTGCCGGCGGCCACCATGATGCAATTGCCAATGTCGAACATGGCGGCGGGAACGATCGCCTGTTCGCCAAGAAACGCCTGCACCACCGGGAAGCAGAAGCAGCCTATGTTGAGACCGGTCGCATTGAGCATGAGGAACGCGCGCTGCGTGACCGGCGAGTGACGGGTGGCCGAGAAGATCACGAGCACCGGCACGAGCGCCACGACGAAACCGAAGGCCGAAAGCCATAACAGCGACGGATCATGCGGATTCGTGGCGAACGAGTAGACGATGGCACCGGGCAGCACGAGATCGAAGAGCATCACCTGAATGATGCGGTAATCGCGCTGGCCGAACAACCGGCAGCGTTTGAACAGGTAGCCGGCGATGATGATAGCCAAGAGGGCGATCGGTTGTAGGAGCGTCACGGAGTACAGCCTACGCCGGGATATGGCTCGGGTGAGGGGGAACGTCCACGGGACAATCTGGAAACATGGGGAGAACGTCCACGGGACAATCTGGAAACATGGGGAGAACGTGGAGAAGGGTGCGCGAGATGGGACTCGAACCCACACGACCGAAGTCACAGGAACCTAAATCCTGCGCGGCTACCAATTACGCCACTCGCGCGCGTTGGATATGCAAAACCCTAGGCGGCGAACGCGTTTGCGCCGACGTCTAGGGCAATGGAGCCACTTGACAGAATCGAACTGTCGACCTGCTCATTACGAGTGAGCCGCTCTACCGACTGAGCTAAAGTGGCACATGCTTGGTGCACAAGAAATACAGTGTAGCCGAATTGCTGGATTTGACGAATCGGCGTGTCGCGTTTGGGCAGCATGAGGGAGCCGAATGCGCGCGAGCGGATAGAATGAGGGCATGAGTAACGGATTCGACGATTTCTACGCCATCATTCCCGCGGGCGGCACCGGGACGCGCCTGTGGCCGCTGAGCCGCGAGGCCAAACCGAAGTTCCTGTTCGACCTGCTCGGGTCGGGGCGCACGCTGATTCAGTCCACCTTCGACCGCCTCGCCGCCATCGCCGGCATGGACCATGTGTGCATCAGCACCGGCGAACGGCATGTGGACGCCGTGGAGGAGCAGATGCCCGAGGTGGCGCCGGAACACATCTTCGCCGAACCGGCACCGCGTGATTCCACGGCCGCCATTGCGCTCGCCACCGCCGTGCTCGCCCGCAGGCACGGCAACGACATTGTGGTCGGATCGTTCGCCGCCGACCATGTGATCCGCGGCAAGGTGGCGTTCGTCGACGCCGTGCGGCAGGCCGTCGCCACCGCCCGCGCCGGCTATGTGACCACCATCGGCATAGCAGCCTCGCGCCCGAGCACCGCATTCGGCTACATCCACGAAGGCGAGTCGCTCGCGGCCCGCGTTCCCGACGCCCCGGACGCCGTGCTCGTGGAACGCTTCGTGGAGAAGCCGAACGCCGCCACCGCGCAGGCCTACCTGAACACCGGCGAATACCGCTGGAACGCCGGCATGTTCGTGATGCGCGCCGATGTGCTGCTCGACCACCTGCACCGGGTCAAGCCACAGCTCGCACGCGCGATCGATGCGATAGCAGACGCCGTGATCGAAGACGATCGCGATCTCGCCCGCGCGCAGGCCGAGGCACATGAGCGCGGCGAGAACGTGCGCGAGACCGTGAATCCCGACGACTTCCACGCCCACCGCGACGAGGCCATGCGCAAGTACTGGCAGGGAATCGAGAAGATCGCGTTCGACTACGCAGTGGCCGAGCCGCTATCGGTGGAGGGCGGCGTCGCGATGATCCCGGGCGACTTCGGCTGGGATGACATTGGTGATTTCAACTCGGTGGCGGCACTGTTGCCGAGCGTGGACGAGCGGAATCTGAAAATACTGGGCAACACCGAGCAGGTGGTCACACTCGACTCCGCCGGCGACATCGTGGTGCCGAACAGCGAACGAACCGTTGCGTTGCTTGGCGTGAACGACATGGTCGTGGTGGATACGCCGGATGCATTGCTCATCACGCCACGTGCGCGGAGCCAGGAAGTCAAGTCAATGGTGAAAACGCTCGCGGAGTCGGGGTGCGACGAACTACTGTGAGAGCCAATAACTGAAACGAGACACAGGCTTGCGGATGACGCCATATGCGCGGGCGAATGTTTGAAAACGATTTCATAGGTTTGCCTGCGTGAAAGCGAACAGCGAAAATGTTCGCTTTCGTCCCGATGTTCGCACTGTTTACGATTCGTGTGCGGTCGTGGGGCAAAACTGTCGTATTTTGTGAGTATGGTGAAGCTTGATAAGCAAATGCAAACGCATGCCTTGCTAGTCTGCAATGCAGCACGGGCAACGGCGCCGCAGTGCTTGTCTGATGATGAAAGGATCACGAATGGCAATCAATCCTCCTGTCGACGCCACGGGCACCGCGGCGTGGAAGAAGCTGCAGCAGCACTATGACGAGCTGCAGGCACAGGGCATCGATCTCAAGCAGTGGTTCGAGGACGATCCCACGCGCGTGGACTCGCTGTCTTTCGACGTGGGCACGCTGCGCTTCGACTTCTCGAAGAACCTGATCAAGCCTGAGACCCTCGCACTGTTCGCAGAGCTCGCCGATGAGGTCAACCTCAAGCAACGCACCAAGGACATGTACTCCGGCGTGCACATCAACAACACCGAGGACCGCGCCGTGCTGCACACCGCACTGCGCCGCGACGCCAGCGACGAAGGCAAGCTGATCGTGGATGGTCAGGACGTGGTCAAGGACGTGCGCGAGACCCTCGACCGCATGTACGCCTTCGCCGACAAGGTCCGTTCCGGCGAATGGAAGGGCGTGACCGGCAAGGAGATCGAGACCGTGGTCAACATCGGCATCGGCGGCTCCGACCTGGGCCCCGTCATGGTGTACGAGGCGCTCAAGCCGTACGCCGACGCCGGCATCAAGGCCCGCTACATCTCGAACATCGACCCGAACGACCTCGCCGAGAAGACCCGCGACCTCGACCCAGAGACCACGCTGTTCGTGGTCGTGTCGAAGACCTTCGGCACGCTCGAGACGCTCACCAACGCCCGTCAGGCCCGCGCATGGCTGCTCGAGCAGCTGCAGGCCTCCGGCGCCATCGACGGCACCGCCGAGCAGAAGGCCGAGGCTGTTGAGAAGCACTTCGTCGCCGTTTCGACCAACCTCGAGCGCGTCAAGGACTTCGGCATCGACCCGGCGAACGCATTCGGCTTCTGGGATTGGGTCGGCGGCCGTTACTCCGTCGATTCCGCCGTTGGCCTCACGCTCGCCATCGTGTTCGGACCGGCCCGCTTCGAGGAGTTCCTCGCAGGCTTCCGCCAGGTCGACCAGTACTTCGCCGAGACGCCGTTCGAGAAGAACGCCGTGGTGATCATGGGCATGATCAACGTGTGGTACCGCAACTTCTTCAAGGTCGCCTCGCACGCCGTGCTGCCGTACGACCAGTACCTGCACCGCTTCCCGGCCTACCTGCAGCAGCTCACGATGGAATCGAACGGCAAGTCCGTGCGCTGGGACGGCACTCCGGTGACCACCGAGACCGGCGAGATCTTCTGGGGTGAGCCCGGCACCAACGGCCAGCACGCGTTCTACCAGCTCATCCATCAGGGCACGCAGCTGATCCCGGCCGACTTCATCGCGTTCGCGAACACGCCGAACCCGCTCAAGGATGGCGACCAGGACATGCACGAACTGCTGCTGGGCAACTACTTCGCCCAGACCAAGGCGCTCGCGTTCGGCAAGACCGCCGACGAGGTGCGCGCCGAGGGCACTCCGGAAGACATTGTTCCGGCCCGCGTGTTCTCCGGCAACCGCCCGACCACGTCGATCTTCGGCGTGCGTCTCGATGCCTTCACGCTCGGCGAGCTCATCTCGCTGTACGAGATGGTCACGTTCGTCGAGGGCACCGTGTGGGGCATCGACTCCTATGACCAGTGGGGCGTTGAGCTCGGCAAGCAGCTCGCCAAGCAGATCACGCCTGCGATCTCGCAGAACGACGAGGCGCTCGCAGCTCAGGACGCCTCGACCCGCAGCCTGATCAACTTCTACCGCAAGGTGCGCGAGTTCTGATCCGCACACGCTGGCTGTAATTCGCGGTGGGGCGGCGATTCACGAATGTGGGTCGCCGCCCTTCCCTGTTGTGATGCAAGGTCGGTCCGCTCGGCTTGGTTCGTCGGAGGCCGTGGGTAATCCAGTGCGCTTTGTATAATGTGAAGTCGCTGTGCCGGCACGCGGATCGCCGCATGAATCCGCCTGCCCACGAGTCCAGCCGAACCTGACTTTCGGCGGATCGGCACGCGCGTCGCAGACAAATCTGCGGCGATATTCCAGACATCCGCGAGCATGCGAATGTCGCGACCATACGCTGGCATGCGGCAGGGTAGAGGAACACCATGGTTAACGCTATTGAGGCATTTGACGCCAAGCACATGAAGCCGGCCGACGAGATCCCGGCATTCCGTCCGGGTGACACCGTCGACGTGAACGTGAAGATTCAGGAAGGCAACAACTCCCGTATCCAGACCTTCACCGGCGTGGTCATCGGCCGTCAGGGCGCCGGCGTGCGCGAGACCTTCATCGTGCGCAAGATCAGCTTCGGCACCGGTGTGGAGCGCCGCTTCCCGCTGCACTCCCCGTCCATCGACTCGATCAAGGTCGTTCGTCGTGGCCGCGTTCGCCGCGCCAAGCTGTACTACCTGCGCAATCTGCGTGGCAAGGCAGCTCGCATCGTCGAGCGCCGCGACAACTCCGCCAAGTGAGTTTCGCCATAACGGTCTTGTGAAGGCCGGGTTCCGTGTTCGGGCCCGGCTTTTGCTTTTGCGGGCGGATATGCGGCGATCTGCGGCAGAGAGCAGTATGCGCGCCGGCGATTTGTCGGCCATGGAACATTTGTTGTGAATGGTGAACGCCACAGTGGGTCTCCGCCGAAAATGATACATTGGAGTGCGGTAATCATTTCGACAGGAGGGGTCATGGATTCTTCGAACGAGCCCATGCCGCAGAGTCCGGCGCCAATGGAGACGCACGGCAATCGCGATGCGGGGGCGGGGAATCTGGACTCCGCCGGGACGGAGCAGCAGCTCGCCTCGACAAGGGGGACGGCAATACGGGATTTCTTCCTGTGGTGCGCGATTCCCGTGGCCATTGTGGTGCTGCTGCGCATCTTCGTATTCGGCATGTACGTGATTCCGTCACGCTCCATGGAGAACACGATCATGCCAGGCGACCGTGTGATCACCACCAAGCTCTCCCCGCGGCCGGTCGCGCTCAAACGCGGCGACATTGTGGTGTTCAAAGACCCTTCCAACTGGCTCGCGAGCGAGGAGACCACCTATCACAGCGACTACTTGATCAAACGACTGATCGGCATGCCCGGCGACACGGTGGAGTGCGAGGGGGCGGGCCAGCCGGTGAAAATCAACGGCGTGGCGATTGACGAATCCGCGTATGTCAAGCCCGGGGACCAGCCCAGCACCTTCCCGTTCAAGGTCACCGTGAGCGAGGGGCACGTGTTCGTGATGGGAGACAATCGCAGCAATTCCGCGGATTCGCGCTTCCATTTGAACGATGCGCAACATGGTCAGGTTCCCATCCGCGACATCGCCGGCGTCGCATTCGCGCGGTACTGGCCGCTCAACCGCATCTCGTGGCTGAGCAATTACAGCGACGTGTTCGCGAACGTGCCCGACGCGGGCTGATCTGTGCTGGATGCGCGGGTTTTCGGAGTCGAGAAAGGGGCGGTATGGCGCCGTCGTTTGCATTGGAACGGCAGATTGCCGCCGACGGGTTCGATGTAATCGTCGGATTCGACGAAGTGGGACGTGGTTCGCTGGCAGGTCCGGTGATGGTGGGCGCGGCCGCGTTCCTTGCGCGAAATCTCGACGAAGCACAGACTGCCATGCCGCAGTATCTCGCAGATTCCAAGACGCTCACCGAGCATAGGCGCGAGAGTCTGTACGAGCCATTGCAGGCGTGGGTGGACGGTTTTGCAATCGGTTCGGCGAGCAATGCGGAGATCGACGCATGGGGCATCTCGCATGCGCTCGGCATCGCCGCACTGCGCGCACTCGATGGTGTGGAACGCGCCCTCGGCATGGGTAGCCCGGGTGACAGCGAGATTCGCGGATTCGACGAGCGCTGCAAATACTCGGGAACATGGGCGTATACGAAACACAGTCCACAGCAGCATGCGGATGGGCTGCACGTCGGCGCGATACTCGACGGGCCGAACGACTACATATCCAAGGCATTGGGCACTTTCGAAGCCCCCGCGGTGCCCATGCCGGCACAGGTGCGCACGCTTGTCAAGGCGGATGCGCAGTGTGCCAGCGTCGCAGCGGCGGCGGTGCTGGCGAAAGTGACCCGAGACCGTCTGATGGAACAGTTGGCGCGCGATCATGCCGAATACGCGCGCTATGGGTGGGAGCGCAATAAGGGGTACGGCTCGAAGGCGCACCGCGAGGCGATCGCGCAATGCGGGCCGAGCGATCTGCACCGCGTGAGCTGGCATCTCGCGTGATATGCCGGTGGGCATCATCCTTAAGGCTGAGAGCGGGCGTGGTGTGCCGGGGAATTCATCCCGTTGCATGATGGGGCGTGCGGGCGCGACACCGTAGCTTGGAAGCATGAACGCAATGCAGAACAACAATCCCGGCGCGCCGATGCCACAGGCGCCGCAGAACGCGCCGCATCCCTTGCCGCAAACCCCCGCAGATGCCATGCCCCACAACGGGTATGCTCCACAGCCCCCAATGACTGCGGCACCCATGCCGTACCCTGACGGAGCGCCGATGGGAGGCCAATCACTCGCGCTGCAGGGAATCGACCTGGTGATGGATTACAACACAAGCGCTTCCGGCAACCCGGCGGCGACACAACCCGCGGCATGGCAGATGGGTCAGCCACTCGCGCTGAACCACGCGAACTTCCAGCTTGGCGAAGGCGAACGCGTGGCGATCATGGGACCGTCGGGTTCGGGCAAATCGACGCTGCTGCATGTGCTCGCCGGCATCATGAAGCCGACGGCCGGCCAAGTGCTGTTCCGCGGTGCCAACATCGACCGCATTCCGGACGCCGAACGCACCCGCATGCGCAGGCAGGCGTTCGGATTCGTCTTCCAATCCGGGCAACTGCTGCCGGAGCTGCCGGCGATCGAAAACGTGGCATTGCCGCTCATGCTCGGCGGCATGGCGTACTCGCAGGCGACCGATCAGGCCGCCATGTGGCTGGAACGCATGGGATTGCGCAATCTGATGCGCAATCGACCCGGCCAGATGAGTGGCGGCCAGATGCAACGCGTCGCCATTGCGCGCGCACTATGTGTGAATCCGGCCATCATCTTCGCCGACGAGCCGACCGGCGCGCTCGACCAGAACACCGGGCACGAGGTGATGAATCTGCTCATGCAGGCGGCGGCCGCGAACAACGCCGCAGTGGTGCTCGTCACCCACGACCCGAACATCGCCGCATACTGCGACCGCACCGTGAGCATGCGCGACGGCATGATCCTCGACGCGGCCAACCGGCGCGCAGGCATGCAGCGCCAACCGCAGAACGACGCCCCGGCACAGGCAGTGCAGATGGGCGCCCAACCACAAGGAGCGTTGCAATGAGCACCTTCGCACTGTGGAGACTCTTCCACCGGCACATGTTCCACCATGACGATGAACCGGATGCGCCGCGCGACCACACAGGCCTGCTCGCCGTCATCGCCTTCGCCGCGGCGACCGCGATCTTCCTCACCGTGCTCGGCGGTCTGCACGGCTTCATCTGGCGTGCGTCACCAGACCATACGGTCGGCTGCTTCTTCAATGATTCCGCCTGCTCCACGCACGCCAACGTGAGCGTCAACGGTGAGTTCTACGTGGTGCTCGCCATGTTCGCCTGCGTGCTGCTCGTGGTGCCCTTCACCACCCTCGCGGGTTCTGCGGCGCGCCTTGCCGCCACACGTCGCGACGAACGACTCGCGGTGCTGCGACTGGCTGGCGCCACGACGTCGCAGGTGGTGCGGCTGATCGCCCTCGAAGCGGTCGGACAGGCCGTGATCGGCTCCGTGCTGGGCATTGCCGGGTACTTCGCCGTGATGCCGCTCATCATGATGCTGCACTTCGAGAACCACACCTTCGACTTCGAACAGCTGTGGGTGGGGCCGTGGGCGCTCATCGGCACCGTCGTCGGCGTTGCCGCACTGGCCTTGGTCTCCGCGCTGCTCACGTTGCGCAAGGTGGCCATCACGCCATTGGGGGTCACCGCCCGCCAAGGCGCCGCAATGCCCGGCAAATGGCGCGTGGCGCTGTTCGTCGTCGCCCTCGTGTTCGGTTTCGCCATGCTCAATAACATGAACCTCGTGGCCGGCGCCGGTGTGGCGGTGGCGTATGGTGTCGTGTTCGCGATCATCGGCGGCTGCTTCATGCTGCTCAACGTGATCGGTTCGTGGGTGATCGCCGCCGTGGCGAAGTCGCGTGCGCACCGGCCGAAATCCGCCGCCACGATGATTGCGATGCGCCGTATTCTCGACAACCCGAAGCGTGCATGGCGCAATGTCTCGGGCATCGCGCTCGCCGTGTTCATCGCGGGCATCACCGCCGTATGCGGCGCACTGGGCACGGCATCGGGCGACGCCGACGCGGAGACGCTGATGATGATGCACGACATCTCGCTTGGCGGCACGCTCACGCTGGTGTTCGCCGCCGTGCTGGCCGCGGTGAGCTCGGGCATCATGCAGTCGGCCAGTGTGTTCGACCAGGCCGACGAATACCACATGCTCATGCTCGAAGGCACCGATGCGCTCACACTGCGCAAGGCGCGGTTCTCGGAAGTGCTCACGCCGCTCAACACGGTGATCGTCATCTCCGCAGGCTGCTCGTTGCTGCTCATGCTGCCGCTGGTGGGCTCGATGCTCAGCAACCCGGCCGTGCTGCTGCGTTGCCTGTTCGGCATTGTGCTGTGCTATGCGCTGGTGACCGTCGGCGCGGTGAGCGCGAACCACACCGCCACGCGCCTCGATTCGATCTCGCGCCGCCGCGACGACTAGTGGTGCGCATCGCCTCATAATTCTTAATCCTTACGGGATGTCATCAACGCTTACGGGATGTCGCGATTGAGTATCCTCACATTGATATCGTTGGAACATAGCCGTTTGTTTTGTGATCTACTTCGAAGAATATGAAAACCTGACATCCCGTAAGCGTTGATGACATCCCGTAAGGAGCAGGCGTCAGCTGAGGAGCGCGGCGATGATCGCGATGACGATGGGGCTCGTCATCGTGGAGATGAGTATGCCGTCGCGCGCGAAGGTCATGCCGACATTGTAGCGGGCCGCGTAGTTGTACACGTTCTGGCCGGTGGGCAGTGCGGCGAGCACGACACAGCCGTACAGCGTGGGCCCGCGGAAGCCCATGGCGAAGGCGATGCCGAATGCGATGAGCGGCATCACGATGTTCTTGAGCGCCGCCACCGTCCAGATCGCCGGCAGATTCGACTTGTTCTGCATCGGCTTCGTGCCGTGCAGCGACATGCCGAATGCCATGAGGATCATCGGCACCGCGGAATCTCCAATCATGTCGATCGGGTCGAACAGGAAGTTCGGCACAATGAAATGGCCCACCTTCGACGAGACGACCGAGACGATGATGCCGAGCACGGTGCCGATGAGCAATGGCTGGTGCAACGGCTGCTTGAGCACCTGCTTCACCGAGAACTTGCCCTTGGTGGTCACGTCGAGCACGGTGAGTCCGACCGGCGTGAACAGCGCCTGCTGCATGACGAGAATGGGCGCGACGAGCGCCGGGTTGCCGAGAATGTACGTGGCGATGGGCAGGCCGATGTTGTTCGAATTCAAATACAGCGAGTTAAGCACGCCGATCGTGGCATCCGGTGCCTTGAGGTGGAAGAACAATCTGTTGAGCACGAGGAAGACGAGTCCGACGCCGACCGCCGAGCAGAACGCGACGATGATCGTGGAATCGAACAGATGTGTGATGTTCTCCTGCGCCAGAATGGCGAACATGAGGCACGGGCTCGCAATGAAGAAGCTCAGGCGATTGAACACATACTGTGCCTGGGCGCCGCCGATCTGCAGACGCGCGGCCGCATAGCCGGCCGCGATCACGATGCCGATGACGCAGAATCCCTCCATTGCGCTGATGAGGCCGCCCATGCTTCTCCCTTGCTCCGCGTTCCTGCTCTGCCGAGTGCAAGTATATGCACGCACATGCATTTCATGCGGGCAGATTTCATTTGCATGCAGGCGCGCGGAATCTGGCTGGCGCATCGCAGATGCATTTGGAATGCATGCGCCCGCATGCGCGCGGCACTGGTAGAGTGTTGGCGAATGGACCGCGCGAGTGCGCGGCAGGCGTTTGGAGGGACTATGCAAGACGTGATCGATCGCGCGGGGGAGCCGCTCAAGCTGACGGTGGACGCCGGTGTGGGCGAGCAGGCCGCGCTCACCGACCTGTGCATGCAGGTGATGCGCGTGTACTCGGTGAGCGACGACGAGACGCATCTGACCGACATGACCGAGGCGTTCCTTCGCACGCTGCCGCATCTGGACGTGCAGCGGCATGGCGACACGCTCGTCGCGCGCACGAATCTCGGCCGTGACAGGCGCGTGGTGCTCGCCGGCCATCTCGATGTGGTGCCGGTGATCGACAACTTCCCGCCGAAACTGCTCGAACCCGGAGACCCGCTCATTCTGCCGGGCGTCGCGGAGGCGCACCCGGGCGAACGCGTGGTGTGGGGACGTGGCGCCACCGACATGAAATCGTCGGACGCCGTGCTGCTTTACCTTGCCGCGACGCTGACGAACCCGAAATACGATCTGACTTACGTGTTCTACGACCACGAGGAGGTGGCCGCCGAGAAGAACGGCCTGCGCAAGGTCGCCGAAGCGCACCCGGACTGGATCGCCGGCGATTTCGCGATCATAGGCGAGCCCACCTCATGCGGCATTGAAGGCGGCTGCAACGGCACGATCCGCTTCGACGTGGTCACGCACGGCATAGCCGCACATTCCGCACGCGCGTGGATGGGCCACAACGCCATCCACGACGCCGCCGAGATTCTGCGCCGTCTGAACGAGCATACGGACGCCACTGTGAGCGTGGACGGTCTCGTCTACCGCGAAGGGCTCAACGCGACGCTGATCAGCGGCGGCAAGGGCACCAATGTGATCCCCGATGAATGCCGCGTGCACGTCAACTACCGTTTCGCTCCCGACAAATCGCTCGCCGAGGCGAAGGCGCTGATGATGGGCGCAGACTGCGGTGCCGAACTCGGCAACGGCGAGCACCAGGCGACGGGCGGTGTGTTCGAGGGCTTCGGCATTGAGATGAAAGACGAATCGCCGTCGGCACGACCCGGCATGGATTCCGAACTCACGCGCTCGCTGGCGGCTCTGGCGAAGGCACGCACCGGCAAGGACCCCGAGGCGAAGCTCGGCTGGACCGACGTCGCCCGATTCTCGCAGCTCGGTGTTCCGGCCGTCAACTTCGGCGCCGGTTCGCCACTGCTCGCGCACAAGCACGACGAGCAGGTGGCGGAAGGCGAACTGACGCTCATGGCCGGCATTCTGCGCGACTGGCTGAGCTGAGCGCAGCAGCATGAGAACACGGCGTCTGTCTTTCCTTCTCGCTCTCTTGCTCTTCCCTGCGTAATTTGGGACATTTGGAGGCCTCTATTTGTCCCCTTTTACGCAAGAAGACGTAATTTGGGACATCTAGTGGCTGCTATCTGTCTCTTTTTACGCAGAGGAAGGCGTGGAGGAGGGGGAGGGAGAAGAGTGTAGTGTGGGGCCGCGAGGGGAGAGTGAATGACGTCCGCATGGTGGCGGAATCTTCTCGCATTGCCGTACGGATGTGAACAGATTGTTTAATCTGCATACCTTGTGGCATACTGGGCAGAGAGCGGTGCTGCAACGCCGCTCCGCAATCGATGGCGTCGATCCCGTCGCGGTTGAGCCGTACTGCATGCGTATGCATTTCGACGTGCACGCGCGCACACGCTTAGGTTCCCCGCACGCTGGTGTCCGCCCTCGACCATTTGACTTTTGGATGCTTCCATGGGCGCGAAGCGCGACTGCCGTGAGAGGGCGGGGTGACACCGTGCGAAGCCATGATTCGCGACGCCGTTGCAGCGCGCCGCACGAGGAACATATGCCCGATTTGACCGAGAACGGCTTGGGTTCGCCCGAGTTCGACAATACCGATACCACCAACACCACCAACGATTCCACCCCCACACGCCGCCGTCGCGGACGCCGTGTGGTGAGAGGCGCCGGCGAGGCGGGCGCCCAGATGCAGCTCGAAGTGCACGACCGCGTGCCGCTGTTCCAGGAACCAAGCGCCGCAATCGAAGCCGGCAAGCCGACCAAGGCGCTTCCTGCGGGCAGCCACGAGGAGGAATCCGCGGAATCCGGAGACTCCAACGAGCCTACGGCAACGCGCCGCCGCTCGCGCCGTGCCAGCACCTCCACCAGGTCGCGCAGCACGCGCACCACGAATGACGAGGCAGAGGAGCCCACGACGACGCGTTCGCGCCGGGGCCGGGGCGCGGCACAGAACGATGATGAGGAGCCGACCGTTCATACGCGCCGCCGCTCGCGTGCGCAGGCAGACGAAGCCGAGGAGCCGCGCAGCACCCATTCGCGTCGAAGCCGCCGCACGGTGTCCGACGAATCTGAGCAGACCAATGACGACAGCTATGAGAGCCGCACCCAGCACGTGCTTGATGCGTTAGATGAGTCTTTCGACGACGATGCCGAGACCCACGAGACCGGCCGCGGCCGTTCACGCTCGCGTTCCCGTTCCACCTCCCGTTCCCGCACAAGCCGTCGTGAGGTGCTCGAAGACGCGGATCAGCATGAATCTGCAGATGTGGAGAACGACGAGGAGGAAAGCAGCGCGCGCGGCAATCGCCGTGCCGGCCGCCCGATGACCTCCCTGCTGTTCCAGGAGCCGGTGCTGCCGGCACGTTCGCGTTCCACCCACGACGAGGAGAATGACGAAGGCTCCGACGACGAGCCGCTGCACGATCTCGATCTCAACGAAGGCAGCACCCGCTCCCGCAAGCGTTCACGCAATCGCCGACTGAACGCGCAGGAGCGCCGCGCGGCCGCCGAAGTCGAGCAAATCGAGGAAGACCTCGTGCTCGACGACATCGTCTATGCGCCTATCGACGACGAAACCGGAAAGTCGGGCGACGAATCCGACAGCGAGGAGAGCGGCATCCATACGCGTCGCCGTCGCCGCCGTAAGTCGCAGGAGAACGCGAATGCGGAACGCGAGGAATCCGAGAACGAGGAGGGCACCCGCACCCGTCGCCGTTCGCGCGCCGAGGACGAGGAGGAGAATGACGAGAGCACGGTGACGCGTCGCCGTCGCCGTCGCCGCAACTCGAAGGGCGGTGAGGAAGAGGAACAGCCACGCCGTTCACGCAAGCAGCAGTACATCGATGAGATCACCGATGTCGAAGGCTCGACGCGTCTCGAGGCGAAGAAGCAGCGCCGTCGCGACAACCGCCGTGAACGCAGCCGCCAGAACCAGCTGCTCGAACAGGACTTCCTCGCGCGCCGCGAGAACGTGGACCGGCTCATGGTCGTGCGTGAACGTGGACGCCATACGCAGATCTCGGTGATCGAAGACAACGTGCTCGTCGAGCATTACGTCTCCGACATCCAAGAGGTCGCCACCGTGGGCAACATCTACCTTGGCCGTGTGCAGAATGTGCTGCCGAGCATGGAGGCCGCATTCGTGGACATCGGTCAGGCCCGCAACGGCGTGCTGTATGCCGGCGAGGTGAACTGGGACGCCACGCGTTTGGAGGGTCAGCCGCGCAGGATCGAACTCGCATTCAAGTCGGGCGATCCCGTGCTCGTGCAGGTGACGAAAGACCCGATCGGGCACAAGGGCGCACGACTGACGAGCCAGGTGACGCTCGCCGGGCGCTTCCTTGTGCTCGTGCCATCCGGCGGCATGACCGGCGTGAGCCGCAAGCTCAGCGACCGCGAACGCAACCGCCTGAAGTCGATCGTCTCGAAGATCGCACCGAAGGACATGGGCGTGATCATTCGCACCGCGGCCGAGGGAGCGTCCGAAGAGGCGATTGCGAAGGATCTCGAGGGGCTGACCAACCAGTGGGCCGAGATTCAGCGCAAGCGCGAGGAGTTCCTGCACGGCAAGCGTCCGAAGCTGCTGCAGGGCGAGCCTGACGTGGCGATTCGCGTGGTGCGCGACATTTTCAACGACGACTTCAACAAGATGATTGTGGAAGGCGACGGCGTGTACCACCGCATCGAGGAGTACCTCGACCACATGGCACCCGATTTGCATAACAAGCTCGAGAGATGGGACCCGGAAGAGCACGGCGGAAAGGACGTGTTCGACAGGTGGCAGATCGACTCGCAGCTGCGCAAGGGCATGGAACGCCAGGTCTACCTGCCCAGTGGCGGCTCCATTGTGATCGACCGCACCGAGGCAATGACGACGATCGACGTGAATACCGGACGTTTCATCGGCAAGGGCAAGTCGCTCGAGGAGACGGTGACGCGATGCAATCTGGAGGCGAGCGAGGAGATCGCGCGCCAGTTGCGCCTGCGTGACATCGGCGGCATGGTCATGATCGACTATGTGGATATGGTGATGCCGGCGAACCGCGACCTCGTGCTGCGTCGTCTGGTGGAATGCCTGGCCCGCGACCGCACCAAGCACCAGGTGGCCGAGGTGACGTCGCTCGGACTCGTGCAGATGACGCGCAAGCGCATCGGGCAGGGGCTCGTCGAGGCGTTCTCCGAGGAGTGCCCGGAGTGCAAGGGACGCGGGTTCATTGTGCATGACGAGCCCACGATCTCCGCGGAATTCGACGATCCGTACGCGATGAAGGGCGGCGATCCGTTCGTGCGCACGAACAAGCACGGGCATGGCACGCCCGAAGTACATGCGCCGAAGGGCTCGTCCGCGGCGGTCAAGGCCAAGCTCGCGCAGATTGCCGCCGCGGCGGTGGCTGCGAATGTGGCCGCGGAGGCCGAGGAGAGTGTGGAGGCTCCGGCGGCCGACACGACGGAGGAAACCGCCAAGGTCGACGTGGCAGTGGAATCCACCGTGGAATCTGCGGCGGAATCTGCAGGCAACGCTGGCGACACCGAACGCGTCGAGCAGGTCGAAGGCGAAGTGATCGACGACGCCGAGCAATCTGCCGATGACGCCGCCGCGGTGACGGTGGAGGACGCGGCCGAGGAATCCTGAACCTGGCGCCGGTTCCGCGGGCGGGCAAGCGCGAACAAGTGTGAAAGAGCTGTGAAGCATGGGCGAATACGCCTGCCCGTGCGGCACAAGGGAGCATAATAGAGGTTGTGGCGGTTCACCCCTTCTCCAAAGAACCGCCGACATATTCGTAATGGCCGATTACCCAACCGGCTGTTATAATATCTCCTTCTCTCTCTGGGGCGACCGTTTTCCCGCGGCCGCCCCTCCTCGTATCTGCGTATCTGCCGATTTGCAGACGTGTCATGCGTGCGGTTTCGTTATCACTGCGCGCATAGGCGAGTGAATGGCGAAAGGAAGACTGAAGTTTCGTCATTCGCGCGGTAATCTGCGAGCCGATTACGAAAGTGGTATGCAGATTTCGTCGTTTCGCCGCGGGGAGCCGAGCAATTGACAAAAGATGTGATGCCCGCAGTGACAAGACATGCTGTAGACGGGTTGTGCGGGAATGTGAAACTCATGCCGGCACAGATGTCGGTGCCCAGCGAGCCGGTAGAATGACGAGCAGAGAAAATGCCCGCATCAACGGCGATGTGGCGTTTTCCTGTACATAGCATGTCTTGTGGCGTCCAGAAATTCGCAGATTTCGTAATATGTTCGTAGTAATTCAGTTTCGAATACGCTGCAAAGCCTCTTTGAGGTCAATGTTCTCAACAGATTTCGAAATATTGTGCATATGGACACGCGTCTTGGCGTTCGGTCGGAAGCGCGCGTATGATAGGCACGGTGGTTGATTCCCGATTCTAGCAGGTTCTACTAGTAGGTTCTATTAGTGTTGAGACCCGACTCCTCTCCTTATATCGACCGGGGCTGTTTCCACCTTCCATGCCCCGGTCTTCTCTTGCCCCGTGGAATCTGCGTGTTGAAGGTTGCGTTGTTCGCGGGGGTGTGTATAGTTGATTGATGGTGTCTGGCCGTGAGCTCGTGCGTGCTGGGCAGTAAGCTTTCCAAGTGAATAAAGGAACGGATATGTACGCAATTGTGAAGGCCGGTGGCCATCAGGAAAAGGTCGAGGTTGGCGACACCATCCTCGTGAACCGTCTCGACGCAAAGAATGGCGAAACCGTGGAGTTCCCGGTTGCGCTCGTGGTCGACGGCGAAAAGGTCATCATCGCCGCTGCCGATCTGGCAAAGATCTCCGTCAAGGCCGAAGTCGTGAACGACGACGCCAAGGGTCCGAAGATCCGCATCCAGAAGTTCAAGAACAAGACCGGCGTTGCCCGCCGCAAGGGCCATCGCCAGAAGCTGACCCAGCTCAAGATCACAGCGATCGCCTGAGCAAGCTGACAGCAGGTACAGGTACCGAAAGGAACAACAATGGCACATAAGAAGGGCGCGTCCAGCTCGCGTAACGGTCGCGATTCGAATCCTCAATACCTCGGCGTGAAGAAGTTCGGCGGCGAAGCGGTTGTCGCCGGCAACATCATTGTTCGCCAGCGCGGCACCAAGTTCCACGCCGGCAAGAACGTGGGCGTCGGCAAGGACCACACGCTGTTCGCTCTGGCTGACGGCAACGTGCAGTTCGGCGTGCGTCGTGACCGCAAGGTCGTCGACGTCGTCACCGAGTGACGCATTCGCGTACAGCACACTTTGAAAGCCTCCGCCCGTTGTGGCGGGGGCTTTCGTGTTTTCGGCGAGGTCGTCGAATGCGCACGCGGGAATCTGCAGAACGGGCACGCGGTATGGAAATGGTTCGGCGCCGGAATCTGTAGAACAGTGCAGCAATAGAAACACACCGATAGAATGAGGCGTTATGAGTGATTTTGTGGATAGAGTGACCGTACATGTGAAAGGCGGCGACGGCGGCAATGGGTCGGCCGGCATCCGCCGCGAGAAATACAAGCCGTTGGCGGGGCCGAACGGCGGCAATGGCGGCAAGGGTGGTTCGGTGATCCTCAAAGCCGATCAGAATGCCACGTCGCTGCTCGACTTCCGCTTCATGCCGCATCGCACGGCGGATTCCGGCACCATGGGTCTGGGGGACACGAAAGACGGCTCGAATGGTGCGGATCTCGTGCTGCCGGTTCCCGTGGGCACTGTGGTGTTCGAGGCGCGCGGCGCGCAGGGTTTCCCCAAGAAGCCGGGTGCGGTGCTTGCCGATCTGCGTCATGCCGGTGACACGTACGTCGCGGCGGCGGGTGGCGCGGGCGGCCTGGGCAACGCGGCGCTGGCGAACAGGACACGCCGTGCACCCGGGTTTGCGCTGCTCGGCGAACCGGGCGACGAACGCGACATCATTCTCGAGCTCAAGTCGATCGCAGACGTCGCGCTCGTGGGCTTTCCCTCGGCGGGCAAGTCGTCTCTGATCGCTGCGATGAGCGCGGCCAAGCCGAAGATCGCGGACTACCCGTTCACCACGCTCGTGCCGAATCTGGGCGTCGTGCAGGCCGGCGACATGCGCTACACCATCGCCGACGTTCCCGGGCTCATTCCGGGAGCCTCGCAGGGCAAGGGCCTGGGACTGACGTTTCTGCGGCATATCGAACGCACCGAGATCATTGCGCATGTGATCGACTGCGTGACGATCGATCCGGATCGCGACCCGCTCTCGGACTACTACGCGCTCGAAAAGGAGCTCGGCGAATACGCGGACGACCTCGATCTGCCGCTCGGCGCGATTCCGATTCCCGAACGCCCGCGCGTGATCATCCTCAACAAGATCGACGTGCCCGACGCCAAGGAGCTCGCCGATTTCGTGCGGCCGGAATTCGAGAAGCTCGATCTGCCGGTCTATGAGATCTCCACGGCCTCGCATGCCGGTTTGAAGGAGCTCAACTTCGCGTTGGCCAAGCTCGTGAAGGAGATGCGCGCGCAGATTGCCGAGCGCGAGGAGAGCGTCGACGAGGAGCGCGTGGTGATCAAGCCGCTCGAGGAACCGGGCACGCAGCGCCGCAATGGGCGCAATGCGCAGGTGCGCGAATTCGAGATCGAACGCGAAGACGATGGCCATGGCAACTTCTGGTTCACCGTGACCGGCGTGAAACCCGAACGCTGGGTGAGGCAGACGAACTTCGACAACGACGAGGCCGTGGGGTACCTGGCCGACCGTCTCGCCAAGCTCGGTGTGGAGGACTCGCTGCGCAAGCACGGCGCCCATGCCGGCGACGAGGTGCGCATCGGTCGCGGGGAGCGTGCCGTCGCCTTCGACTGGGATCCGACGATTGCCGCCGGAGCCGAGATGCTCGACGGCACCCAGCTCGGCTCCCGTGGCAAGGACCTGCGTTTGGAGGAGGAGGACGGTCGCAAACGCCGCCGCACCAACTCCGAGCGCCGCCGCGAATACCATGAGATGATGGATGCTCGCGCCGCCGTGCGCGCCGCCATGCAGGCCGAGCGCGCCGCAGGGCATTGGGCGGATCCGTCGATCGACGACGACAGGCACGATGAGCAGTCGTTGTTCGGCCGTGGCGAGGTGGAGGAATACGAGGATGAGCCCGGCGCTGACGGGTCGCGTCAGCTGGACTGAGATCCGGCACGGTAGAGGAAACAGCAGCGAGAAGGACCGAGAAGAACAGTGAGTGGAGCTATGCAGACCCCGTCCCAGGAGGAAGTACGCCGGGCGGTGGCAGCCGCGCGAACCGTGGTGGTGAAGGTGGGGTCGAGCTCGCTCACGCAGCCGTCCGGGCACTTGGACGTAGACAAGCTCAATGCGCTGGTGGGCGCGATCGCGCAGGTGCGCATGCTCGGCGGCAACATCGTGCTCGTCTCGTCCGGCGCCATCGCCGCGGGTTTCGGTCCGCTCGGCTTCGAATCGCGCCCCACCGATGTGGCCACACAGCAGGCGACCGCGTCGGTGGGGCAGGGGCTGCTCATGGCCCAGTACGAGATGGCGTTCGGCCGCTACGGCATTCGCGTGGGCCAGCTGCTCATCACCGCCGAAGACACGATGCAGCCACGGCAGTACCGCAATGCGCGGCGCACCATGGCCAAGCTGCTCGAACTCGGTGTGGTGCCGATAGTCAACGAGAACGATGCGCTTGCCAGCAACGAGATCCGTTTCGGCGACAACGACCGGCTTTCCGCGCTCATCGCGAACATGGTGCGTGCCGACGCGCTGATTCTGCTCACCGATGTCGACGCGCTCTACACCGCACCCCCAAGCGAACCGGGCTCCCATAGAATCGGCTTCGTGCCGAACATCACCGAACTGCTCGATCAGGTGCGTGTGGGCGGTTCAGAGTCGGGCGTGGGCACCGGCGGTATGGTCACGAAGCTCGAGGCCGCGCGCATGGCCGCCGTCTCCGGCATTCCGGCCGTGCTCACCGCCGCCCGCAACGCCGGTCCGGCACTCATGGGCGATGAGGTGGGCACGGCATTCGCTCCGGTGAAGCAACGCGGTTCGGCGCGCAGGTTGTGGATCAAATTCGCGGCCCATCCGCGTGGAGTGCTCGTGGCCGATTCCGGCGCGGCCAAGGCGGTGCGCGGCGGACGGGCGAGTCTGCTTGCTGCGGGTGTGCTCGAATCGCGTGGTGATTTCGCCGCCGGCGACCCGGTGTGGATCGACGACGAGGCGGGCAATCATCTGGCGCGCGGCCTTGCCGGTTACGATTCCGAGGAGATTCCGAATATGCTCGGACGCAACACCGCACAGCTGCGCCGCCTGCTTGGCGAGGAATATGCGCACCCGCTCGTGCACCGCGACAATCTCGTGCTCGTGTGATTGCCGGCCTGGTGCCTCGCGGGCAGATTCCGGCCATTGCGGCCGTCTCATATGCCGGCGCATCGGTCTTGCACCGGGGGCATGTTGTTAGTGTTTGGCAGTAGCATGGAGCCATGCCTACAGATCAGACGAGACTCCCACTTTCCAACCGCATCGACAAGGTCGCGCCGAGCGCCACTCTGGCCGTCGACATGAAGGCCAAGGCCATGAAGGCGCAGGGCATTGACATCATCGGCTTCGGTGTTGGCGAACCGAACTTCGCCACCCCCGAGGCGATTGTGGAGGCTGCGGCGGCGGCTGTGGTGAACCCGGCGAACTACAAGTACTCGCCCACACCGGGTCTGCCGGAACTGCGCCAGGCCATTGCCAGCAAGACGCTGCGTGATTCCGGCTACGAGGTGGAGCCGGAACAGGTGGTGGTGACCAACGGCGGCAAGCAGGCCGTGTACGAGGCGTTCCAGCTCATCGTCAACGATGGCGACGAGGTGATTATTCCGTCGCCGTATTGGACGAGCTACCCGGAGATGGTCAAGCTCGCCGGAGGCAAGCCGGTGGAGGTGTTCGCCGGTGCCGACGTGAACTACGAGCCGAATCTGGATGATATCGAAGCGGCGCGCACCGATCGCACGAAGGCGATCATTGTGACGAGCCCGAATAACCCGACCGGTGCCGTGTGGAGCGAGCGGACGATTCGCGACATCGCCGAATGGGCACTCGACCACAACATCTGGGTGATCAGCGACGAGATTTACGAGCACCTCACCTATGACGGCGTGAAGACCACGCACATCGGCGCCGCCGTGCCGCAGATTCGCGAACAGCTGATCGTGCTCGACGGCGTGGCCAAGACCTACGCGATGCCGGGTTGGCGTGTCGGTTGGATGGTCGCCCCGCTCGCCGTGGCCAAGGCCGCGTCCAAGCTGCAGGGGCATATGACCTCCAATGTGAACAACATCGCCCAGCGTGCCGCCATCGAGGCCGTGAGCGGCCCGCTCGACGCCGTGGCCATGATGCGCGATGCGTTCAATGTGCGCCGGCTGGCCATAGTCGCCGCGCTCAACGACATCAACGGCGTGCATTGCCCGATGCCGGAGGGCGCGTTCTACGCGTTCCCGAACGTCGAGGGGCTGCTGAACCGACCGATGGGTCCGAACGGCACGACGTTCACCACCTCCGCCGAGCTTGCCGAGGCATTGCTCGAGGAGGGCCATGTGGCGGCCGTTCCCGGCGAGGCGTTCGGCGCCCCCGGTTACATGCGCTTCTCCTACGCGGTGGCCGACGAGGAGATTACCGAGGGCATGCGCCGATTCAAGGAGTGGGCCGAGGCCTGAGCGACGTGGCCGGAGCCGTTTGCATGCAGCCTAAAATGTGTGCAAACGGCAAAGGCGGCACGCGCGAGTGGACTTCGTCGGAGCAATCCGCTACTATTTCCTCTTGGCGGTTTCACCGGCTCGGCGACGAGCTGATGGAAACACTTAGGGAAGTGGCGCAATTGGTAGCGCAACGGTCTCCAAAACCGTAGGTTGTGGGTTCGAGTCCCGCCTTCCCTGCAAAGGAACCCGAGTAAGTTCATATGAAGCCAATGGAGGGTGTATGGCACGCAAGACCGATCACGGTGAGGAAGTCATCAAGCCGAATGTGTTCATGCGCATTGGCCTGTTCATCAAGCAGATTATCGACGAACTGCGCAAGGTGGTCACCCCGACCCGCAAGCAGCTGTTCTACTGGTCGCTCGCCGTGTTCATCTTCGTCGCATTGCTCATGGTGTTCGTCACCGCAATGGACTTCGGACTCGGCAAGCTCTCATTCCTCATCTTCGGCTGAGCCGATATCCCGCAAATCGCCTACAATACCGTTAGCAATGAAGAATTGCTAACGGTATTGCCGTTAGTAGACACTGGAAAGTACCGTGTTCTCAAGGAACACGTAAGAATCCCCACGAAAGTGAAGCCGCATGACTGACGAAGTGAACTTGGAAAACATTGACGATCTGCCGATCAATTTGGACGCCGTCTCGGCCGACGACAACACCGCCGACGCGCAGGAAGTGCAGATTGACCAGGTCGAGGCCGCTTCCGAGAGCGAGGACATCGCCGAAGGCATGGCCTACGATGCCGTGAGCGCCGGCGACGACGCGCAGCCGTCGGACCAGGCGGCCGCGCAGGAGGATTCGCTCACCGATTCGGTGGACGACTCCGCCGCAGTCGATTCCGACGCCCATTCCGAAGGCACCGCCGACGAGGACACCCAGCATGCCGATGCCGAGGAAGCAGCCGCCGACGAAGCTCCCGAGGCCGCGGCCGAAGCCGAGGAAGAGGCGGAGGAAGACGCCGGAAGCAAGGCCGTGAAGGAATTCTCCAAGTCGCTGCGCACGCTCGAAGGCAAGTGGTACGTGCTGCACACCTACTCCGGGTATGAGAAGCGCGTGAAGAGCAACATCGAATCCCGCGTGCAGAGCTTCGGTTTGGAAGACACGATCTTCCAGGTCGAGGTGCCCATGGAGGAAGTGGAGAAGCACACCGAGAAGGGCAAGAAGGTCGTCACCCGCGTGCGTGTGCCCGGCTACGTGCTCATTCGCATGTACCCCGATGAGAACGCCCGCCGCATCGTGCGCGAGACCGAAGGCGTGACCGGCTTCGTCGGACCGTCCCGTGAGCCGGCTCCGCTCAGCCGCAAGGAGGTCGTCTCGATGATGGCCCCGATGATCGCCTCGCATGCGCTCAAGGAGGCCGGTGACAAGCCGGCTGCCGCCAAGAAGCGCACGCTCGAGGTCTCCTACAAGGTAGGCGATCAGGTTACCGTCACCGATGGCCCATTCACGTCGATGTCGGCCGTCGTTTCCGATGTGGAGCCGGCCACGCAGAAGCTCACTGTGCTCGTGTCGATCTTCGGCCGCGATACGCCGGTCGAGCTCGGCTTCGATCAGGTGCAGCGGCTCGACGCCTGAGCCCTGCTCCGCCGCCGCACACTCACGCACACTCATTTGCCGAACGCATCCCGCGTCCCATACGCGGGATGCGTTCTGTTATTCAGGCAGCCCGTGGCGTATGCGGGAGTCGTCCGGAATAGGTGGCATAATTGTGGGGTTGTGTGTGGAGTGCGACTTCGCATACACAGGAAATATCGATTGCGGAAGGCGTGCCATACGGCCGCCGCCACTACCGCGTCATAGAAAGAAGAACCATAACATGGCTCCAAAGAAGAAAGTCTCGGCGCTGATCAAGCTCCAGATCGAGGCTGGCAAGGCCAATCCTGGCCAGAAGCTCGGCCCGGTCCTGGGTTCCCATGGCGTGAACATCATGGACTTCTGCAAGGCGTACAACGCTGCCACGCAGGACAAGATGGGTCAGGTCATCCCAGTCGAGATCACCGTGTACGAAGATCGTTCCTTCGACTTCGTGCTCAAGACCCCGCCGGCTTCGGATCTGCTGAAGAAGGCCGCCGGCGTCGCCAAGGGTGCCTCCAACCCGCTGACCGACAAGGTCGGCTCGGTCACCAAGGCCCAGGTCAAGGAGATCGCCGAAACCAAGATGGCCGATCTGTCCGCTCGTGACATCGATGCCGCAATGAAGATCATCGAGGGCTCTGCGCGCTCGATGGGCATCACGGTGAACGACTGAGCTGAGAGGATAGAGACAAATGGCTAAGCACTCCAAGAAGTATCGTGAAGCGGCCGAGCGCATTGACCGCAACAACCTGTACACGCCAGAAGAGGCCATCGCCCTGCTCAAGAGCATGCCGGCCTATAACTTCGACCAGACCGTCGAAGCCGTGCTGCGTCTGAACGTCGACCCGCGCAAGGCCGACCAGCTCGTGCGTGGCTCCGTCAACCTGCCGAACGGCACCGGTAAGACTGCTAAGGTCCTCGTGTTCGCACGTGGCCCGAAGGCCACCGAGGCCCTCGAGGCCGGCGCCGACATCGTCGGTGACGACGATCTCGTCGAGAAGGTCGCCAACGGCTTCCTCGACTTCGATTCCGTGGTCGCCACCCCGGACATGATGGGCAAGGTCGGCCGCCTCGGCCGTGTGCTCGGTCCGCGTGGCCTCATGCCGAACCCGAAGACCGGCACCGTGACCATGGACGTCACCAAGGCGATCAAGGACATCAAGGGCGGCAAGGTCGACTTCCGCGTCGACAAGAACGGCAACCTGAGCTTCCTCTTCGGCAAGCTCTCGTTCTCCGCCGAAGCCCTCGACCAGAACTTCCGCGCCGTGGCAGACGAGGTCAAGCGCCTCAAGCCGGCCACCGTGAAGGGTCGCTACATCACCAAGGCGACGATCTCCTCCACGATGAACCCGGGCATCCCGGTCGATCCGGCCTCGATCTGATCCAGATCAGCGCTCTACGGCGCAACGCCAATCCGTTCGCCGTCCAGACACCCCGTGCAGATTCTGCACGGGGTGCTTGCTATTGAGCCCACTATTTAGGGCGTGAATCGTACACTGGAACCATGACCAAATTCGAACATGCGGACATTCTCGATTTGCTCGGCGGTGACATCGACGACAATGCCGTGATGCGACTCGTGTTCGAATGCCTGATCAGCGGGATCGACGACGACCGCGTGGTCTCGCTGATGAATCTGATCGGCTGGCGGGGTTCGTTCAGTTGCTTCGCGCTCGGGGGAACGCCGGCGGATTCCATGGGCGCCACATTCACGCAGATCAGCTCGGCGGTGCGCGATTTCGGCGGCTCGCATGCGATCTTTGGTATGTACGGGCGGTTCGTGATCGCCTGCATCGAGCTGGAGGCGGCGGTGAGCCCGGAGATAGTCTGCACGGCAGCGTTGCCTGCCTTCGCGCAATCCGAGGCCGTGTATTTGAGCCCGGTCCGGGAAGGCGTGCCGGGAGCTTCGCACGCGGTGCGTGAAACACTGTTCTCGCTGCAGGCCGCGCCGTCGCTGAGCACGCAGTCGCGGCCGCTGCGCGCCGACGAACTGCTGCCCGAGCGCGCACTGCTCGGCGACGAGGTAGCGCGCGAGGAGCTCTACCGCAACGTCTACCTGGTGTTGCATGGCGACAACGAAGACGACCCCTCGTACATCACCGTCTCCACGTTCCTGCGGCACGGTGGCTCGCTTGAGGCCACCGCGAAGGAACTCAACGTGCACCCGAACACCGTGCGCTACCGTCTGAAGAAGGCGGCGGAGACCACGGGTTGGGATGCCACGAATCCGCGCGACGCATTCGTGCTCAACACGGCGATTGCGCTGGGCCGCATGCGCGAGGCCGGCGTGCGTTGAGCGCTGTGCTCACAGAGGAATGCACCCGGCGTACATATCCGCATCAATAATCGAAGTATGACGACTGAACTGAACGGCGACTACCGGCGCGCCCGTGAGAAGGCGCATGTGATTTCGCTGGATACCGTGACCTCGACCAATGACTATGCCGCACAGCTCGTCGCTGACGGCAGACTCGACCGCAATGGCATGACCATTGTACTGGCGCGCGAGCAGACGCAGGGCAGGGGCAGACTCGACCACACCTGGGTCTCGGTGCCAGGCAAATCGTTCATCGCTTCCGTGATCTGCATCGTGAACGCCGATACCGCAAAGGACCCGCAGGTAAATGGCTGGCTGCAGATGATCGCCGGCATGTCGGTGATCGACGCCCTTCGCGAGACCGTGATGTCGGCGAATATGGATTGGCTCGACCACACCAGGGGCAACCCCTCCATGCGCAGCGAACTCCAGCTCAAATGGCCCAACGACATCGTCTACCAAGGCATGAAGCTCGGCGGCATACTCGCGCAGCTGGTGCAGATTCCCGGTGACGAGAACAGTGTGGCGATCATCTTCGGCGTCGGGCTCAACCTCGATCTCGCCCCCGACCAGCTGCCCACCGCGCAGTCGACGTCGTTGCAGCTGATCGCCTCGTGCGTCAACGGCGCGGCCTGCGTGCCTGCCGATCAGTTGGCCGATATGATCGCCGCCGGACTCGTCAACGCCCTGTCGAAACGGTTGTGGTACTTCGGCGAGAACCCGGCCGGTTACGCGCAGAATCTGCACAGGCGCATCGCTGAGGAATGCTGGACACTAGGCAAGCCGGTGCTCGTGCACCGCACGGATGGCACGACGCTGACGGGCGAGGCGGTCGCAATCAACGAAGACGCCTCGCTGAGCGTGCGCGACGACAGCGGCCAAGTGCATGTGGTGCGCACCGGCGACGTGGGCGTGCTGCCAGTGGAAGACTGACGACGCGGTATAGCGCGCGAGTCAGCGTGCGGAATCCGCAGAGGCGAGTACCGGCAGTGCCAGCAGTGAGGCGACGGCGATCTTGATTAGGTCGCCGGGCACGAAGACGAGCGTGGAGGCGGCGGTGATGCCCAGAGGCATGCCGGTGACGGTGGACTGGAAGGCGGCGCCGAAGCCGTAGCCGGCAATGAGGAACCCGAATGCGCAGGCCATGAAGCATGCGATGAAGCGGGCTGCGCCGGCAAGTGCCGGGTGCATATCGTGCTTGGTGCGCAACGAGGTGATTGCGCGGTTGGCGGTGCCCGCAAGCACGGCGGTGAGCATCACCGACGGCACGAATCCGAAGAGGAATCCGCCCGAGGGGCCGATGAGAGACAGCGTGGAGCCGCCGCCCGAGAACACGGGAAGGCCGGCGGCACCCAGCCCCAGGTACAGGACGGTGCCCGCGGTGGCGCGACGCCAACCCAAGGTGAGCGCGGCGGTCATGAGCACGAAGGTCTGCAGGGTGATCGGCACGGGCGTGCCGGGGACCGGGATCTTGCCCGCCATCGTCGAGCCGCACAGCAGCAGCGCCACGATGAGCGACGGGGCGAGGGTGCGGACGAGCGACCTGAGATTGACACGGGTGACGCTATGCATAAGTTCGTGCATAAGTATTCCTTCCGTCTCTGTGCGTGACCGGCATGTGTCCAGTGTGGCGCATGGAAATTGTGAGTGTGCAACGGGAACGTTACGGTTCGGCAACGGGCAGTGAGATTGCCCAGCCTGCGCAATACCTGCCAAAATAGGCGGAATCATAAGGCTTTGCGGGCATGCTCCCGGGTGCTGCTCGTAATCCTAGACGCAAACACAGGTGTGCATTTTGTAGAGGTCACCAAAAACGAGCGGTCAGATTTGTTCAAAGCGACGTTTCGCGAATATTCAAAAGAGAGCAAAGTTATGCACCATGACCGATACTGTCTCCAAACTACTCATCGTCAACCGCGGCGAGATCGCCCTGCGTGTGGTGCGCACCGCGCGTGAAATGGGCATCCCCACCGTGGTCGTGTACGCCGAGCAGGACCGCCATTCGCAATATGTCAAGATGGCGGACGAGGCATTCCTGCTCTCGGGTGACACCTACGCCGACACCTACCTCAACGAAGACCTCCTCATAGACATTCTCCGGCGTTCCGGCGCCGACGCGGTGCACCCGGGCTACGGATTCCTCTCCGAAGTGCCGAGTTTCGCCGACAAGGTGATTGAGGCCGGCGCCACATGGGTCGGCCCGTCGTCGCGCGCGCTCACCGATCTGGGAGACAAGATCAGCGCACGCCGCGTGGCCGTGTACGCCAAGGTGCCGCCGGTGCCGGGCATCTCGCATTCGCTCGGCGACATGCGCGTGCTGCTCGACTTCGCACACACGCACGGCTACCCGCTCATGCTCAAGCGCGCGGACGGCGGCGGCGGACGGGGCATCACGCTCGTGCGCGACGACGACGAGCTGCGCGGCTTCTACCTGAACCACAACGCCGTGCAGGGCGGCGACCTCGACGAGTACTTCGTGGAGCGTTTCATCGACCATGGCAGGCATGTGGAGACCCAATGCGGCCGCGATTCGCACGGCAACTTCACCGTGTACTCGACGCGCGACTGTTCGGTGCAGCGCCGCAACCAGAAGCTCATCGAGGAGGCGCCGGCCCCGTTCCTGGGCGACGACGTGGTCGAGCAGCTGCATGCCTATTCGCACCGGCTGTTCGACGCAGTGGACTATGTGGGCCTGGGCACCTGCGAGTTCATGGTGACCGATGCGGGCAAGGTGTACTTCCTGGAGGTGAACCCGCGCCTGCAGGTCGAGCATACGGTGAGCGAGGAGGTGAGCGGACTCGATTTGGTTCGCGAACAATTGCAGATTGCCGCCGGCGGCAAGGTCTCACCGGAACCGACCGCGCGCGGCCACAGTTTCGAACTGCGCATCACCAGCGAGGACCCGAAGACGAACCTGACCCCCAGCTCCGGCACGCTCGAACGCGTGCAGTGGCCAGCGGGACCCGGCGTGCGGGTGGATTCCGGCGTAGTCGAAGGAGACACGATCTCGCCGAAGTTCGACTCGATGATGGGCAAGCTCATCGTGACCGCACATAGCCGCCAGGCCGCCGTGGCCCGTGTGAGGCGCGCACTCGACGAGCTGCGCATCGAAGGCGTGCCCACGCCCGTCGAACTGTACCGGCAGGTGTTCGGCGACGACGAGTTCACCGCCGAGCACGGCCATGGTTTCGACGTGAGCACGAAATGGCTCGAGCGCAAATACCTGAACCATGAACCGGCCACCGTGCACGGCGGCCAGCCGGCTTCGCTCGATGCCGGCGCAGGGGCGGCGGAACCCGAACTCGACCATAGCGAGCAATTCGTGATCGAAATGAACAATCGGCGCGTGGTGCTCAATGTGCCGAGCGATATGTTCGCCAATCTCACCGGCGCGGCCCGCTCGCACGGCGAACGCAGGCCCACGCAGCCATTGCGGGGCCAGGGCTCGCACCATGTGGACCGCGGCAACGCGCGCACCGCGGAACGCCCGGGCGTCATCTCCGCGCCAATGCAGGCCCTGGTCACGCGCATCAACGTGAGCGAAGGCCAGCAGGTGGCGAAGGGCGACCTGCTCGTGGTGCTCGAATCCATGAAGATGGAGAACTACGTGTATTCGCCCGCGAACGGAACGGTGAAGGAGATCTTCGCCTCGCCAGCCACCGGCGTGGAGGCCGGCGAAACACTGCTGACCATGGAGGTCGCCGGAACGTCGAAACCAGCCAATCCCACCACCGACACCACCGAGGAGGCGTGACATGATCGACAGCATCGATGCCAATCTCGCCGCGGTCGAAGCCGCCGATGCCGCCGCAGCCAATGGCGCGGACGCGCAGGGGGCCATGCGCCAGCCGATCCGACCCGCGGTGACCAAGGCCGCGGAACTCGCGCGGGACGCAGAGAACAGGGCGCGCGACCGCCAGCATGTGAAAGGCAAGTTCACGGCGCGTGAACGCCTCGACCTGCTGCTCGACTCCGGAACCTTCGAGGAGATCGGGCGGTTCCGCGGCGGTGACATCAACAAGGGCGTCGCCGGTTCCGCCGTGATCACCGGATTCGGCGAGGTCTGGGGGCGCAAGGTGGCCGTCTACGCACAGGACTTCTCGGTGCGTGGTGGTTCCCTGGGCGTTGCGGAAGGTCGCAAGATCTGCCATCTGATGGATCAGGCGCTCGCGCTGCGCGTGCCGATCATCGCGCTCATCGACTCCGGCGGCGCGCGCATTCAGGAGGGTGTCGCGGCGCTCACCGAATACGGCAACATCTTCCGCAAGACCTGCGAGGCCAGCGGATTCGTGCCGCAGCTCTCATTGATTCTCGGACCGTGCGCCGGCGGCGCCGTGTATTGCCCGGCGCTGACCGACCTGATCATCATGACCCGGGAGAACTCGAATATGTTCGTCACCGGGCCCGACGTGATCAAGGCCTCCACCGGCGAGTCGATCAGCATGGACGATCTCGGTGGCGGCATCGTGCACAACGTGAAATCTGGCGTCGCGCACTATCTGGGCGCCGACGAGGCGGATGCAATCGACTACGCGCGCACGGTGCTCGCCTATCTGCCGGCCAACAGCGGGCAGACGGCCCCGCGCTACGCCTATATGGCCACGCGCGCGGACCGCGACATCGCCGAACGGCTCGGCACCGTGGTGCCCGGGAACGAACGCCAGCCCTACGACGTGCTCGACGTGATCCGCTGCCTCGTCGACTACGGCGAGTTCGTGCAGGTGCATGAGCTGTTCGCGCAATCCGCCGTCGTCGGTTTCGCCTGCATGGACGGCCAGCCGGTGGGCATCGTCGCGAACCAGCCGAACGTGAACGCCGGCGCGCTGGACGTCGATTCATCGGAGAAGGTGGCGCGCTTCGTGCGTCTGTGCGACGCGTTCAATCTGCCCATCATCACCCTGGTCGACACGCCCGGGTACAAACCGGGCGCCGAGCAGGAGCACGCCGGCATCATCCGCCGCGGCGCGAAGGTGATCTACGCGTATGCGAACGCGCAGGTGCCGCTCGTCACCGTGATCATGCGCAAGGCCTACGGCGGCGCCTACATCGTGATGGGATCCAAGGCGATTGGCGCGGACCTCAACTACGCGTGGCCCACCAGCCAGATCGCCGTGCTCGGCGCGGCGGGTGCCGTGAACATCATCCATCGCAAGGACCTGCAGAAAGCCAAGGACGCCGGTCGTGACGTCGAAGCGGTGCGCGCGAAGTACATCGCCGAGTACGAGGAGACGACGGTGAACGCGAATCTGTCGATGGAGATCGGCCAGGTGGACGCGATGATCGATCCCGAGCAGACCCGCGAGGTGCTCGTGGACTCCCTGAAGACGCTCGCCTCCAAACGCCGCGTGAGCCGCACCGGCAAGCATCACGGCAACCAGCCGCTCTAGGTCGGGCCCAGCATGCCGGGTTATCCACACCAGACCGTGTGCATTTGTTGACGCGCGGGAAAAGTTATCCACAATCCACATCCGCAGAACCCATCCGTAATTCATACCCACACAAGAAATGAGAGACAGCAGTATGAGCACCCCGGAATTCTTTGTGAACCGACTCAATTCGGAGCCACACGCCCTTATGTTCGCCGGCCAGTCCACGCCATGGGTCGTGGCCGTCAAGCAGCTCATGGACGATCCAGAGCTGGCACAGCGGCTCATCGACCACGTGGCTGCCGCCCACGACCTGCTCACCCCGGTTTCGGCGCAATTGCTGGCGACGACCGGCCGTGAGACCGATCTGTTCTCCTTCGAAGCGAACCCGGCCAAGCTCGGCCCCGCAGCCGATGCCACCGCCAGCATCGAAGGCATCGCGCTCGCACAGCTCGGCGCCCTGCTCGACCTCGACCAGCTCGGCTACACGCTGGCCAGTGCGAATCCGGTGGCCTTGCTCGGCCATTCGCAGGGCATTCTCGGCGTGCATATGGCGCAGGCCATCATCGACGCCGGCTCGATCGAAGCCGCACGCCCGCAGATCGACGAGATTCTCGCCATCGCCGCACTCATCGGCGCGGCAGGCACCCGCGAGGCCCGCGCCCACGGCTTGGTGCGCAAGTACGGTGACGCCACGCCGATGCTCTCGGTGAAGGGCATTCTGCCGGCCCAGGCCGACGAGCTCATTCGCCGCGTGGACGACGCCCGCGGGCCGATCGCCGTGGCCGTGATCAATTCCGCGAACCACGTCGTGCTCTCCGGCCACCCGCAGGACCTCGCCTCCTTCGCCGTCGAAGTGGCCAAGGAGCACAAGCACCAGGCGCAGCTGCGCGCCGAGAAGGTGCGTGGCGGCAGCGTGTTCGACCCGGTGCTCGAATACCTCGAGGTGACGCTGCCGTTCCACAGCCCGATCATGGAACAGGCCGTCGAGCAGACGGTGGCCTGGGCCGAGGAATGCGGCATCGACGTGGCCCGTGCCCGTGTGCTCGCCGGCGAGGTGCTCGTCAATCAGGTGGATTGGAGCGCGCAGGTGGCGAATCTGTTCAAGGAGAACGATCCGCGCACGTTGTGGGCCGTGGATCTCGGTCCCGGCACCACGCTCGCCAAGCTGTTCGGCACAGTGGCCGAAGGCACCGGCGTGGGTGTTGTGGAGGCGGCGAACGTTGCCGACCGCGCCAAGCTTGCCACGGAGACCGACGCCCCCGCCCGCATGCAGGATTGGACGCAGTACGTTCCGCAGGTGGTGCGGACCCTGCAGGGCGAGCGCATCGAGACCGCGTTCACCCGCCTGACCGGCAAGCCGCCGGTGCTGCTCGCCGGCATGACGCCCACCACCGTGGACCCCGAGATCGTGGCCGCGGCGGCCAATGCCGGCTACTGGGCCGAGCTCGCGGGCGGCGGCCAGGTGACCGCCGACGTGTTCGACCGCCATGTGGCCGAGCTCGAGGAGCAGCTCGACGAAGGCCGCACCGTGGAATTCAATGCGATGTTCATGGACCGCTACCTGTGGAATCTGCAGTTCGGCACCTCCCGCATCGTGCCGAAGAAGCGTGCCTCGGGCGCCCCGATCGACGGCGTGGTCATCTCCGCCGGCATCCCCGAGCCCGACGAGGCGGTGGCTCTGGTGAAGGAGCTCAACGCCGAGGGGTTCCCGTATGTGTGCTTCAAGCCGGGCACCGTGGACCAGATTCGCCAGGTGGTGCGCATCGCCAAGGCGGTTGCGCCCGCGAACATTCTCGTGCAGGTCGAAGGCGGCTCCGCCGGGGGCCACCACAGCTGGGAGTCGCTTGACGACCTGCTGCTCAACACGTATGCCCAAGTGCGCGAGCAGAGCAATCTCGTGCTCGTCGTCGGCGGCGGCATCGGCACCCCGGAACGCGCCGCCGACTATATCTCGGGCGAATGGTCCACACGTTACGACCATCCGCTCATGCCGGTGGACGGCGTGCTCGTCGGCACCGCGGTCATGACCGCCAAGGAGGCGCACACGTCGCCGGAGGTCAAGCAGCTGCTCGTCGCGACGCCGGGTATTGCCGACGCCGGTTCCGACGCCGCAGCCGACGTGTTTGCCCCGCTCGGCGAGGCCTGGGTGCCGAGCGGCAAGGCCGTGGGCGGCGTTTCCAGCGGCCTGAGCCATTTGCACGCCGACATTTACGAACTCGAGAACGCATCGGCCCGCTGCGGCCGCCTGCTCGTGCGCGTGATGAAGCACCCGGAGGAGCTCGAAAGCCGCCGCCAGGAGATCATCGACGCCCTGAACGAGACCGCCAAGCCCTATTTCGGCGACCTGAGCGGCATGACCTACGAGGATTGGGCACGTCGGTTCGCCGAACTCTCGTTCCCGTGGGCCGACGGCACGTATGCGGACCGCTACCTGCACCTGCTGCAGCGCATCGAAGCACGTGTGATTGACCTCGAACAGGGCGAGTTCACGCCGATGTTCTCCACGCGCGCCGACGTGGAGTCCGATCCGTTCGCCGCACTCGCCGCATTGGTGGAGGCCTACCCGCAGATGGGCGAACTCAAGGTGGTGCCCACCGACGAGGCGTGGTTCATCGAACTCGTACGCGAATACCCCAAGCCAATGCCGTTCGTGCCGGCCATCGACAACGACCTGTTGCGCTGGTGGGGGCAGGACCAGCTGTGGCAGAGCGAGGATCCGCGCTATTCCGCAGACTCCGTGCGCATCATCCCCGGCCCGATCTCGGTGGCCGGCATCACCACCGTGGACGAGCCCGTCGCCGACATTCTGGGCCGCTTCAGCGATGCGATGACCGCGCGCGTGGCGTCCAACGCGGCTTCCCGGACCGATCGCTTCGCATTGCTTGCCGACTGCGAGGACGCCGAGGACTTCATTCGCCGCAGCCCGAACATCTCGTGGATCGGCCACCAGATGGCCAACCCGGCCTTCGGCACCGCCCGCGGCGACGCGAACTACGAACTGAAGCACCTCGGCCGCGACGAGCAGGCCGGCGTGGAACAGTTCGACCTCGACATCCACCTCGACACGTTCTGGGACGACGACCCGGACGGCGGCCTTTCCAAGCACGCCGTGCGCGACATCGTCATTCCGCTCAACGTGACGCTCGACGCCACCGGCATGATCCCGGTGGTCGACCGTGAACGCCTGCCCGAACACGTGTACCGCATGCTCGCCGACACCGCCGGCATCGGCAACACCGCCATCACCGGCGACAAACTCGAGGCGATGCCGCAGATCACCGAGGTGGCCGACACCGAGACCTTCCCGTTCGGCCAGGCGCATGCGGGCTACACGCTCTCCGCCAACCTCGGCTTCGACCACGAGGCGGCCACCGGTGGCGCACTGCCAATGGATCTCACGCCGTCCCGCATCGCGCCCGACGCACTCGTGGGACCGGCATGGCCGGCCATCTATGCGGCGCTCGGCTCCGTCATGGTGGACGGGTACCCGGTGATCGAGGGCCTGCTCAACGCCGTCCATCTCGACCATCTCATCGAGCTCGAGGTGAGCGAGGACGAGCTCCTCGCACATACCGGCGAGGAAATCTCGCTGACGGGCTGGGCCGAACCCTACTTCGAATCCGCCAGCGGACGCGTCGTCACCATCCATGTGCGGCATACGGCCGCCGACGGCACCGTGTTGGCCAACGAAACCGAACGATTCGCCATTCGCGGCCGTGCCTACAACGACGCCCTGCCGGCCGCGGCACCCGACTTCGGCGGCATCGATGAGCAGATTGTCTCCACGCCACGCCGCATGCTGCGTCGCGTGAACGTCAGGGCACCCCATGAGATGACCGCGTTCGCCCGCACTTCGGGTGATTTCAACCCGATCCACACCTCGCACCGTGGCGCGGCGATCAGCGGCCTGACGCAGCCGCTCGTGCACGGCATGTGGCTCTCCGCCACCGCCCAGCACGCCGTGCAGGCGCTCGACGAGCAGGGTGCGCACTACGAGATCGCAGGCTGGACCTACAACATGTACGGCATGGTGCAGCTCGACGACGAGGTGGAGATCTCCATCGAACGCATCGGCCGTGTGGCGCACGCCGGCCTCGTGCTCGAGGTGACCTGCCGCATCGACGGCAGCATCGTCTCGCGTGCCACGGCGATCGCCCGTGCGCCGATCAGCGCGTTCGTATATCCCGGTCAGGGCATTCAGCAGCAGGGCATGGTGCTTGACGAGCGTGCCAAGTCGCCGGCCGCCCGCGACGTATGGGAGCGCGCGGACAGGCTCACCCGCGAGCGCCTCGGGTTCTCGATTCTCGCCGTCGTGCGTGACAATCCGAAGGAACTCACCGCCAACGGCGTCACCTACCGTCACCCGGAGGGCCTGCTCAATCTCACCCAGTTCACACAGGTCGCGCTCGCCACTGTTGCGTTCGCGCAGACCGCACGCATGCAGGAGGCGGGGGCAGACATTCGCCCGTCGTACTTCGCCGGCCATTCACTCGGCGAATACAACGCGCTGAGCTCCTTCGCCCATGTGATCCCGCTGGAGACCGTGCTCGAACTCGTGTTCCACCGCGGCTCCACCATGCACCACCTGATCGACCGTGACGCGCAGGGCCGTTCGAACTACCGCATGGGCGCCCTCAGGCCCAACCAGTTCGGCGTGGACGACGCGCATGTGAAGGAATACGTGGAGTCGGTGGCCAAGGCGAGCGGCGAGTTCCTCGAGATCGTCAACTACAATCTCGCCGGCCAGCAGTACGCCATTGCCGGCACGATCGCAGGCCTCAAGGCGCTCCAGGCGGATTCCGCTCGGCGCGTGGCCGAATATGGCGGCAAGCCGGCGTTCATTCTCGTGCCCGGCATCGATGTGCCGTTCCATTCGACGCTGCTGCGCAAGGGTGTGCCCGAGTTCCGCGACAAGCTCGACGCGCTGCTTCCCGCCGAGATCGACTACCGTGGCGCGCTCGAAGGGCTCTACATTCCGAATCTCGTGGCCGCGCCGTTCGAGATGACGAAGGAGTTCGCGCAGAAGATTCTCGACGTGGTGCCCAGCGAGCGCATCGCCGCCGCATTGGCCGACGACGCCGTGTGGGATTCCTATGCCGCCGACGACCAGAAGCTCGGCCGTCTGCTGCTCACCGAGCTGCTCTCCTGGCAGTTCGCCTCGCCGGTGCGCTGGATCGAAACGCAGGCGCTGCTGTTCGGTTCGGCCGAACAGGGAGGCTTGGGCGTCGAGGAGATTGTCGAAGTGGGTCTGGGCAATGCGCCCACGCTTGCGAATCTTGCCTCGAAGACGTTGCGTCTGCCGGAGTTCTCCCGCCGCCATGTGACCGTGTACAACGTGGGCCGCGACGAAGGACGCGTGTATATGACCGATTCCGACTCGCTCGTGCCCGAGGTCGACGATGTGCGGACCCCTGCGGCCGACCCGGCCGCCCCTGCGCAGGCCGTCGCCGCAGCGAACGCCTCCGCGAGCGTCGTCGTGGAAACCGCCGAGCCCGTGGCACCCGTGGCACCTGCGGGCGGTGTTTCCGGCGCCAATGTGCCGGACCTCGACTACCGTGCCCATGACGCCATCGAGATGCTGCTCTCCTACGCCGCCAAGGTGCGTCCGGAGCAGATCGGCGAGAACGACACGACCGACACGCTCACCAATGGCGTCTCCTCGCGTCGCAACCAGCTGCTCATGGACATCAGCTCCGAGCTCGGCGTGGCCAGTGTGGACGGCGCCGCCGAGGCGAGCATTCGCGACCTCAATGCGTTGGTAGACAAGGTTGCGCCGAATTACAAGGCATTCGGCCCGGTGCTTTCCGACATCGTACGTGACCGCGTACGCAGTCTCTTCGGTGCCGCCGGCGTCAAGCTGCCGCAGATCACCAAGCGCGTGACCGAGACCTGGCAGCTCGGCGAAGGCTGGGCCAACCATGTGGTGGGCCAGCTCGTGCTCGCCACCCGTGAGGGCACCAGCTCCCGTGGCGGCGACCTCGCCACGCTGGGCACCGATGCGGCGTCCAATGCGGCGGCTGCGAACGCATTGATCGATGCGGCCGTGCAGGCCGTGGCCGCGGCACACAGCGTGCAGGTGGCCATGCCGAGCGCCGGTGGCGCGTCCGGTGGCGTGGTCGATTCGGCTGCCCTCGACGCCTACGCGCAGTCCGTCACCGGTTCCGACGGTGTGCTCGCCGCCACCGCGCGTTTCGTGCTGGGCCAGCTCGGTCTCGCCGAACCGAACGCGGTGGAGGCGGAAGACGAGAATGCCGCCATCGTGGCCACGGTGGAGGCCGAACTCGGCTCCGACTGGCCGGCACAGGTGGCCCCGCGCTTCGACGAGCGCCAGGCCATTCTCTTCGACGACCGTTGGGCCTCCGCCCGTGAGGACCTCGCACGCGCCTACTACAACGGGGAAACCGACGCGATCGCCGGCGATTTCACCGGTGCGGGCGCGGCAGTGGCCCGGCAGGCGGCATGGTATGCCCAGCAGTCCGCGGGCAGCGCGCTTGCCGAGCAGTACGAGCGTATCGCACAGCAGGCCATGGAATCCACGCAATCTGCACACCTTGAATATGACGGCGAAGTGGCGGTGGTCACCGGCGTCGCCCCGAACTCGATCGCGGCACAGGTGGTGAACGGTCTGCTCGCAGAGGGCGCCACGGTAATCGCGACCTCGCACAGCTTCAAGCCGAGCGTCAAGGCGTGGGCGCAGCGCACCTACCGCGAGCATGCACAGGGCGATGCCAAGCTGTGGCTCGTGCCGGCGAATCTGTCGAGCTACCGCGATGTGGATGCGCTCGTGAACTGGGTGGGCCACGTGCAGAAGAAGACGAGCGGTGCCACCACCACGGTGCTCAAGCCCGCATACGAGCCGAGCCTGTTCTTCCCGTTCGCCGCGCCGCCGGTGCACGGTTCGCTGGCCGATTCGGGTGCATTGTTCGAATCGCAGGCGCGCCTGATGCTGTGGGGCGTGGAACGTGCGATCGCCGGATTCGCGGCGATCGGCGCCGACACCGACGTGCAGCACAAGCTCCATGTGGTGCTCCCGGGTTCGCCGAACCGTGGCGTGTTCGGCGGCGACGGCGCGTACGGCGAGGTGAAGAGCGCCTTCGACGCCATCGTCAACCGTGCGCGCAGCGAACAGGTGTGGTCGAATCGCGTCACCTTCGCCCATCCGAAGATCGGCTGGGTGCGCGGCACCGGTCTCATGGGCGGCAACGACCCGCTCGTCGAAGTTGTGGAGCGGCACGGTCTGAAAACCTATTCCACCGAACAGATCGCCGAGGAACTGCTCAAGCTCACCACGGCGGCCGCGCGTGAGCAGGCGCAGGTGGCGCCGCTCGACGTCGACCTGACCGGCGGCCTTGGCTCCGAGCCGATCGACATCAAGGCCCTGCGTGCGCAGGCCCTCGCCGATGCGGCTCCTGACGCGGCGGAGGAGACGTCGGAAACCGAAGCGGACGCGCCGATCAAGGCATTGCCGAGCCCCCGCGTGCCGCATCAGGCCGCCGTCGACCTCGCCGAATGGGAGCGCGTAAGCGCGAAGCCGGAGGACGAGATCGTCATCGTCTCGATCGGCGAACTGGGCCCATGGGGATCCGGTCGCACCCGTGCAGAAGCCGAGCTCGGCATCCATGCGGACGGCGAGGTCGACCTCTCGGCGGGCGCGGTGCTCGAACTGGCATGGAACATGGGCCTGCTCAGCTGGCAGGATTCGCCGAAGCCGGGCTGGTACGACACCGACGGCAATCTGGTCCCCGAAACCGACATCGCGGAACGCTACCATGACGAGGTCGTGGCGAAGTCCGGCGTGCGGCCGTTCGAAACCGGCATGGGGTCGGACTACCGCAGCGGCACCGACGAGGAGGAGGCCGAGGTCTACCTCGACCACGACGTGACCTTCGGTGTGCCGACGCGCCAGATCGCCGACGAATACGTGGCGATGGACCCCGAGCACACGAGCCTGGCTCAGGACGGGGAGAGCGGCGAGTGGAACGTCACCCGCCATGCCGGATCCATGATCCGCGTGCCGCGCCGCGCCGCGATGACGCGCACGGTGGGCGGCCAGTTCCCCGACGGCTTCGACCCGCTCAAGTGGGGCATCCCGGCCTCCATGGTGGGCGATGTGGACGAGATCGCTCTGTGGAACATCGTCACCACAGTGGACGCCTACCTGTCGGCAGGATTCACGCCAGCGGAGATTCTCGAGGCCGTGCACCCGTCGATGGTCGCCTCCACGCAGGGCACGGGCTTCGGCGGCATGTCGAGCATGCGCAAACTCTATCTCGACCGGTTCCTGAACCACGAGATCCCCACCGACATTCTGCAGGAGGCATTGCCGAACGTGGTCGCCGCGCATGTGATGCAAAGCTACATCGGCGGCTACGGCAACATGGTGCAGCCGGTCTCGGCATGCGCCACGGCGGCCGTCTCGCTCGAGGAGGGCGCAGACAAGATCGCGCTCGGCAAGGCCGACTTCGTGGTGACCGGTGCGATCGACGACATCGGCGTGGAATCGGTGATCGGCTTCGGCAACATGAACGCCACCGCCAATTCGCAGGAGATGCTCGACAAAGGCATTGCGCCACGCTTCTTCTCGCGGGCGAACGACCGTCGCCGCGGAGGGTTCGTGGAATCGCAGGGCGGCGGCACGATCCTGCTCACCCGCGGCGACATCGCCTTACGTCTGGGCCTGCCGGTCGCCGGCGTGGTCGGATTCGTGCATTCGTACGCCGACGGCGCGCACACCTCGATCCCGGCACCCGGTCTCGGCGCCCTGGCCGCCGGCATGGGTGGCCGCTCGTCGAAGCTCGTGCGTGACCTGGCACGGCTCGGAGTCGACCCCGACGACATCACCGTCGTGTCGAAGCACGACACCTCCACGAACGCGAACGACCCCAACGAGTCCGAGCTGCACAACACGCTGGCCCACGCCATAGGCCGCGAGGACGGCAATCCGCTGTTCGTGATCTCGCAGAAGTCGCTCACCGGCCACGCGAAGGGCGGTGCGTGCATCTTCCAGGTCAACGGCATCACCCAACTGTTCAAAAGCGGTGTGATCCCGGCGAATGCCTCGCTCGAATGCGTCGACCCTAAGCTCGAGCGTGACGACCTCATGGTGTGGCTGCGCGAGCCACTGCACATCGGTTCGCGCCACACGGTGAAGGCGGCGTTGGCCACATCGCTCGGCTTCGGCCACGTGAGCGGCTTCACGGCCATTGTGCACCCGGGCGCCTTCGAGGCCGCCGTCGAGCACACCGCCGGCGTCGAGGCCCTCAAGGCCTGGCGTGCACGCGCCAACGAGCGTCTGGCAGCGGGCCGCCGCCACTTCGAGGAGGGCATGATGGGCCGGGCGGCACTCTACGAGCCGATCGACAACCGCCGCTTCCACGAAGACGGCCGCGGCTACGACGCGCACGAGGTGGAGAAGGCCATGCTGCTCGACCCGGACGCGCGTCTCGGCGCCGATGGGTACTTCGCCTGACGGTTCACGCGGATTTCGCCGCACATGCGCGAATCTGCCCGCAATGATCCGCCACTATGACGGAACAATGCCATGAGTTTCGCCATAGCGGCGCAGATTCCCGCGTGGAGGACGAAATCTGCGGCATTCGTGGATAATCAGTGTGTTCGCCAATGTCTCGGCGAACACGAAAGACCCTCGCGAAGATGGTCGGGTAATCTGCAGCCAGAGCGCAGCGAGGGTGGAGGTGACGATGATGCTCGGTCTGGGGCACGATGTGGTCGACGTCGGCGCGTTCGCGGAACAGCTCGAGATGCCAGGCACGCGTATGACGCGGCTCTTCTCCGCGCGCGAGTGCCGGCAGGCGAGTCTGCGCGCGTCGATCAAGCACGACGGCGAGGCGTTGCATCTGGCGGCGAAGTGGGCGGCGAAGGAGTCTGTGGTCAAGGCGTGGTGCGAGGCACTCGTCGGCCGTGGAATCACCGAGCGCCCATACACGGTGGACGACACGCCATGGTCGCGCATCGAGATCGTCGACGACGCCACAGGGTGCCCACGCGTCGTCATGGCAGCGGAAGTCCATGTCGAGCTGTGCCGCTCGCTGGCAGTGACGGAAAGCGCTGAGCCGGTCTGGCACGTGTCGATTTCGCACGACGGCGGCATCGCATCGGCGGTAGCCGTGCTCGACATGCGGGAGTGACCGCCGTGGATTGCCTGCGGGGGGAGGGTTGTGTATAATGGCAACGTTGCCTCGGCACACGCGGATGTAGCTCAATGGTAGAGCCTCAGTCTTCCAAACTGATTACGCGGGTTCGATTCCCGTCATCCGCTCCACTCGAAATGGCTGGATGTGAATCCAGCCATTTTCGCTATATGGCAGAATATGCAGCAGCACGAACGGGGAGGGCACGCATGCCGGATTCCGAGCAGCAGGAGATCGCCAGGCTCCGATCCGAGCCTGCCGCCACACCGACGACGCCGAGCAGCGCGGGCGTGATGGCCCAGAACATCGTCTCGAAGCACCCCGAGGCGACGATACCGGAATCTGACATCTCGCTGGCCGACATCGAACGCAAGCAGTCGAACCCGGTGAAGTGGACCGTGTCAATCGTGCTCGTGCTCGCCGCGCTCATCGCACCGTTCTGGGTGGGGCGCTCGTTCGCCGTGCACAGCACCGCCCGCGTGATCGAGCAGCTCGGCCACTTCACGTCCTACGGCATCGCTCTGGTGAGCTGGGGCGTGACCACGATGATCTTCGTCTCGCTCATCATGATGATCGTGGACAACCGCCGCATGGCATGGTTCGGCTCGTTCATCGTCTTCCTCTCGCTCGAACAGTTCATAGGCGGCCTCTCGCTGTTCAAACTGAACTTCTGGAGCTCCACGTACGTGATCTACGGCAGTCATGCCTATGTGGCGAATGCGGCGAATCTGGGCGTCATCGCGTCGGCGCTCGCGCTCGCCGTGTTCGCGATCGTGTGGGTCGGTCTGCTCGTCATGATCCGCAAGGATTCGCCGCTCAACGTGCTCACCCATGTGTGGGTCTCGTTCATCATGTTCCTCGTCTTCGAGCTGGCCGCGCTCGCGATTCTGTTCTGCGGCGGATTCATGGCCGTCGCATAGCACACCCGGTTGCCGTACCTGGTTTGTCTCACCAAGAGGACACCAAGGGGAACCGAGGACGCGGACGAAGTCGGATCATAGAATATGCGTGCGCGCAAGGTTCTCTTTCACGTGTGCGCAGCTCTTGCGGAATTCGTCGATCTCCGCGTCGGACAGATCGAGGCGCATGACCTCCTCCACGCCGTCGGCGCCCACCACGCACGGCAGTGAGATGAAGAAGCCCTCCTCGCCATATTCGCCGGTGAGCAGCGTGGAGCATGCGGTGATGTAATGCTCGTTCGAGATGACCGCGCGCACGAGTCTGCACGCGGCGTCGGCCACCGCGAACTCGGTGCAGTGCTTGCCGGCGTACGTGACATATCCGCCCTTGCGCGCCTCGGCCTCGAGCTCGGCGTAGTCGAAGGCGAAGCGCTCCGGCTGCTCCATGGCAAGCTGGGAGAGCGGCTTGCCACCGAAATACACATTGCTCCATGCGGCGAACTGGCTGTTGCCGTGCTCGCCGAGCATGTATGCGGTGATCGAATGCTGGTCGTAGCCGGTGACGCGCGACAGCACATACTTGAGTCTGCTCGAATCGAGCGCGGTGCCGGTGCCGATGATGCGCCGCGGATCCATGCCCGATTCCTTCCAGATTTCAGTGGCCACCACGTCGCAGGGGTTCGCGATCGTGATCCAGATGCCGTGGAATCCGGCGTCCGCGATCGTCTTGATGAACGTCTTCGCCGTGTCGGTGGTGAAGAAGAGCTCGCCGTCGCGGTCCTTGGACGACAGCGAGACGTCGCCGGCGCAGTTCACGATCACATCGCACTGCGCGAGCTGCGCGTAGTCGTCGCCGCAGTTGTGCAGCGCCACATTGTGCGGGCAGAATGCGAGCGAATCGCCGAGGTCCTGCACTTCGGCGGCGAGTTTCTTGCTGCGGTCGCGCTCGCCCGAGCAGATCTCGGTCATGTACAGTTCGTCCGCGATGCCCTGCAACACCAGGCTGTTCGCCACGTGCGCGCCGACGTGACCCATGCCGACGATGCCGATCTTCGTGCAGATTCCCATTTCCTCTTCTCCTCTCTCATGCGTCTGTGACGCGGGTGTGACGCCGCCCCGCACAGATTCCGCGAATGCGGGGCGGTAAATGACTCTGAGTATATGAAGCGCAGATATCGTCAAAAGCTGGTGTGTCGGTCGCGTACGTCGTGGGCGAACAAAAAGGCCGCATCATGGTCGCCTGAGGCTGTGGTGTGCGTGAGGATGTCCATCGTCCGCTCCAGTGCGTAGAATGGTCGATTGGCGTGTTTCGCCCGCGGATAGAGAGCGCTCCGGCATGAGGTCGGTGGCACCGCGCAGTTACAAGGAGGATGCCGTGGCACTGACGGCTGAAGAAAAGCAGGACATCATCGCTAAGTACGCTACCCATGAGGGTGACACGGGCTCCCCGGAGGTCCAGATCGCACTGCTCACCAAGCGCATTGCCGATCTCACCGAGCACCTGAAGTTCCACAAGCACGATCACCACTCCCGTCGCGGTCTGCTGCTCATGGTCGGCGATCGTCGTCGTCTTCTCGACTACCTGAAGAAGGTCGACATCGAGCGTTACCGCTCCCTGATCGAGCGTCTCGGCCTGCGCCGCTAGTCTTGTGCCCGAGCTCTGCCGGAGTTCGGGCCTTTTTGTATTCGGTTCGTACCCGGCAATCCGCAAATGGGTTCGTGGATTGCCGGATTGCCGTGGAATGCTGGGAGCGCATGCGGAAGATGACGTGGCCGCCTGCGACATCGCTTAATTCGTGAGAGAACCCACGCGGGGGCGCGCGGGAGGCGGTATACAATCTGAAGTTGGTGAGAATGCGCCGGGACGGCGCAATCGGCATGTTCGCCGGCAGGGTACCGGCGATGCGGGATACGCCCGTGGGTGCGTGGATGCTTGCGCGCCTGAATGTATGTAGGTAAAGAAAAAATAACTAAAGGAGGAACCCTATGGAGGGTCCCGAAATCAAGGCTGTTGAAGCCGTAATTGACAATGGTTCGTTCGGCAGGCGCACGGTGCGCTTCGAGACCGGACGGCTCGCCCGGCAGGCGGACGGCGCCGTGGCCGCCTACCTCGACGACGATTCGATGGTGCTTTCCACCACGACCGCCGGCTCCAGCCCGAAGGAGAACTACGACTTCTTCCCGCTCACCGTGGACGTGGAGGAGAAGATGTACGCGGCCGGCAAGATCCCCGGCTCGTTCTTCCGCCGTGAAGGCCGCCCGAGCTCCGAGGCCATTCTGGCTTGCCGCATTATCGACCGTCCGCTACGCCCGCTCTTCCCGCACACGCTGCGCAACGAGGTGCAGGTCGTGGAGACCGTGCTCGCCGTGAACCCGGAGGATTCCTACGACGTGCTCGCCCTGAACGCGGCCTCCGCCTCCACGCTCATCTCCGGCCTGCCGTTCACCGGCCCGGTCGGTGGCGTGCGGCTCGCCCTGATCGACGGCCAGTGGGTCGCGTTCCCGCGTTGGAGCGAACGTGAGCGCGCCGTGTTCGAGATCGTGGTGGCCGGTCGTGTGGTCGAAAGCGGCGACGTCGCCATCGCCATGATCGAGGCCGGTGCCGGCAAGAACGCATGGAACCTCATTTATGACGAAGGCCAGCAGAAGCCGGATGAAGAGGTCGTGGCCGGCGGTCTGGAGGCCGCCAAGCCGTTCATCAAGGTGCTGTGCGATGCACAGAACGAGCTCAAGCGCCTCGCCGCCAAGGAGACCCGCGAGTTCACGCTGTTCCCGGAGTACACTGACGACCTGTACAACCGCATCGACGAGATCGCGCACGCCGACCTAGATGAGGCGCTGTCGATCGCCGAGAAGCTGCCGCGTCAGGAGCGCATCGCCGAGATCAAGCAGCGCGTCAAGGACACGCTGTCCGTCGAGTTCACCGACATGGACGAGATGGAGAAAGACAAGGAGATCGGCAACGCGTTCAAGGAGCTGCAGCGCCAGATCGTGCGCCGTCGCATCCTCACGCAGGACTACCGCATCGACGGCCGTGGCCTGCGTGACATCCGCACGCTCTCCGCCGAGATCGACGTGGTGCCCCGCGTGCATGGCTCCGCCCTGTTCCAGCGCGGCGAAACCCAGATTCTGGGCATCACCACGCTCAACATGCTCAAGATGGAGCAGCAGATCGACGCCCTGTCGGGCCCGACCACCAAGCGCTATATGCACAACTACGAGATGCCGCCGTATTCGACCGGCGAGACCGGTCGCGTCGGCTCCCCGAAGCGCCGCGAAATCGGCCACGGCGCCCTCGCCGAGAAGGCCATCGTGCCGGTGCTTCCCAGCCGTGAGGAGTTCCCGTACGCCATCCGCCAGGTCTCCGAGGCCATCGGATCCAACGGTTCCACCTCTATGGGTTCTGTGTGCGCCTCAACGCTGTCGCTGCTCGCAGCCGGCGTGCCGCTCAAGGCACCGGTGGCCGGCATCGCGATGGGTCTGGTCTCCGGTGACGTGGACGGCCAGCACATCTACAAGACGCTCACCGACATTCTCGGTGCCGAAGACGCCTTCGGCGACATGGACTTCAAGGTCGCCGGCACCGCCGACTTCATCACCGCCCTGCAGCTCGACACCAAGCTCGACGGCATTCCGGCCGACGTGCTTGCCGGTGCGCTCAAGCAGGCCCATGAAGCACGCAAGACCATTCTCGAGGTGATCAACGAGTGCATCGACGGCCCGGCCGAGATGAGCCCGTTCGCACCGCGCATCATCACCACCACCGTCCCGGTGGACAAGATCGGCGAGGTCATTGGCCCGAAGGGCAAGATGATCAACCAGATCCAGGAAGACACCGGCGCCGAGATCGCGATCGAAGACGACGGCACCGTCTACATCTCCTCCGAAGGTGGCGAGGCCGCCGAGAAGGCGAAGCAGATCATCGACGAGATCGCCAACCCGCACGTGCCGCAGGCCGGCGAGACCTACAAGGGCACCGTGGTGAAGACCACGTCGTTCGGCGCCTTCGTCAACCTGACGCCGGGCATCGATGGCCTGCTGCACATCTCGCAGATTCGCAACCTCGCCGATGGCCAGCGCATCGACGCCGTCGAGGACGTGCTCAAGGAAGGCGATTCCGTGGAGGTCGTGGTGCAGGGCGTCGACGACCGCGGCAAGATCTCCCTGGCCATCCCGGGCTTCGAGAACCAGGAGAACAATGCCGGTGGACGCCGTTCCGACGACCGTCCGCGCCGTGATGACCGCCGTCATTCCGACGACCGCCGCCGTGACGACCGTCCGCGCCGCCGTTCCGACGACCGTGACCGTGACTACGACGACCGTCCGCGCCGTCGCCGTGACTACGACGATGACCGTGATTACGATGATCGTCCGCGTCGCCGCTCACACCGTGACTACGATGACGATCGCGATTACGATGATCGTCCGCGCCGCTCCGACCGTCGCCGTGACTACGACGATGACCGTCCGCGCCGTCGCCGCAATGATGATCGCAATCCGCGCTATGTCGCCGATGAGAACTACGACGAATACCGCGAGGGACGTGAGGTGCGCCACGAGCGTCCGCGTCGTCGTGTGCGCCGCGACTTCGATCCGTTCGACGACTGAGCCGAACATCCGGGCGTTCTGAATCGACTGGATCGATTTAGATAGCGTGTTTGCATAAGGGAGGATCCGGCAATGCCGATCCTCCCTTTGTCATATCCGGGCGCCTTCCATCCATGTGTCGAGACGGACAGACATCTATGTGGTGTCGGGGAATCCGGACATTCGCAGCCATGCTGATGGGCGTGATCCGCAAAGCCTCTCATGAGCTGGACACCGATTATGTGAGGGTATGGTGAAATGCGATAATCGTGCCATTGCGTGCGCACCGGGCGCATGGAAGGAGAAGATATGAGCGGTTGGATTATCGCGCTGATTGTGATTGCAATCATTCTCGTGCTGACAATCTGGGTCATCGGCATGTACAACAGTCTCATCGGCATGCGCAACCGGGTTGGCAACAGCTGGGCGCAGGTGGATGTGCTACTCAAGCAGCGTGCGGATCTCATTCCGAATCTCGTGGAGGTCGTGAAAGGGTACGCCACGCATGAGTCGACCGTGTTCGAACAGGTGACGAAAGCACGCGCCGGCGTCGTGGAAGTCGCGAACAACCCAAATTCCACGCTCGAGCAGCGCGCTGCAGCCGAGCAGGCACTCACCAACGCGATGGTGAATCTGCGGGCGATTGTCGAAGCATACCCGGACCTCAAGGCGAACCAGAACTTCCTCGACCTGCAGGGACGCCTCGCCAGCCTCGAAGACAAGATCGCCTATGGCCGCCAGTTCTACAACGACACCGTGCTCAAGTACAACAACCGCATCATGCAGGTGCCCACGAACATCATCGCCGGCATGTTCCACTTCCAGCCGGCCCAGTATTTCGCCGCGGACGAGGCCGATCGCTCGGTCCCGCAAGTCAAGTTCTGAGTTCCCGCGCCCCGCGTATGCGCATGGCCGTATACGCGGGGCGTTCGTATACTCTGCGCGCTTCGCGTGCGATGCAAGGACATCGATGAAGAAACTCTCACGCTCCGTTTTCAGCTCATTCACCATCAGCTGCATCATCATTGTGGCGACGCTGCTCCTCGGCTACTTCGTGGCCACCGACGCCAACAATTCGGATCTGAGCTACCGTGCGCTCGACTACAATGTGCGGGTGGAAGACAACGGCGATCTGCGCATCCGCGAGACCGTCGACGTCAAGCTCGACTCCCGCAAGGACGAAGATGACAATCCGAAGCCGTGGAAACAGCTGTACCAGCAGTACACGCTCAGGTCGTCGAATCTGACCAACATCACGAACATCAGCGTGAAGAACCTCACCTCGGGGGAGGAATACACGCAGACCGAACCGCAGTCGCCCTCCGGCATCTCGAACTCCACCTGGAACGAGAAGTTCGCCAGACGCTGGTACATAGCCGATGTCACCGACGGCGACACGAACCCGAAGCCCTATGAACCATTGACCGACGGTCTCGCCTCAAGCGGCAGTGATGGTGTGGTGACGAAGACGGTGGAGATAGGTTGGAACATCCCAGCCACACAATCGTCCAGCAGCAAGCGATTCCAGATCGACATGACATGGGAGGGCGTGACGACCGCCTACAACGACGTCGCGAAATTCCAGTGGGAGCCCTTCGGTGCGAAGAACCAGACGCCGATCGGCGTGATGACGACGACCGTGGAGTTCCCCGCAGGCGTGACGAGGAGCGACTCGTGGGCATGGCTCCATTACAGCGGCAACTCAAGCACGGAGCGAACGGCCAACGGGCTCAAGTTCACCGCCTACAACGTCAGATCCGGGCAGTACCTCGACCTCGTGGCGATGATCGGCGCCAACCACATGCATGGTGTGACACGTCATGTGGACGAAGACACGAAGCAGTGGACGCTCGACGACGAGGCCCGTCAGGAGCGCGAATGGCATGAGCGGCAACGCCGGAATGCACAGCTGCGCATCGTGCTGTGGGTTGCCATTGCGGTGGCAGGTGCGCTGCTCGCGTTCTTCGGCATACGTTCCGCCATTCGCAGCGTGGATGCGGCCAAATACAAGGGCAACATCGAATACTGGCGTGAGCCGCCCAATATGAGCCCTGCGGCGGCGGCCCAGCTCTACGACATCGTGATGGGCGTGCGCAATGGTGGGGTGACACTCGCGAACCGCGAGATGGCGTCGACCATGATGTCGCTGGTGAGCAAGGGGGCAATCGCCGTGTATCCGGGCAAGGCCGAACTCTACCGTGGCATCGACATGTCGCGCGCCAACTCGGCCGGTCTCGCGCAGATGCTTTCGTCGAATGGGGCGAGCGAGAAGGAGCTCATGAAGACGAGCACGATTGTGATCATGCCGCGCGCGCTGGCCGAGCATCATGAGGAGCTGAACCTATGCGGTTCGGAGGAACGTCTGCTCGGCATTCTGATGGAGGCGTACAAGCGCATCCACTCGCCGGTGTTCGACCTCAGGCAGATGAACAAGGCGTTCAGGAAATGGACGAACGGATACAAGGCGATCGAGAAGTTCAATGCGGCCTGCAAGGCCGAACTCGAATCGCTGCACGCCACCAGATCCGTCGGCACGGCGGCGGTGACCTGCGGCATCCTCGGCATCATCGTCGGCATTGCAAGCGCGTTCTACTTCATTGCGGCGGAGCATAATTTTGCACTCGCATTGTGCATCAGCCTGCCGATCACCGTGCTGTGCCTGTTCGCGCTCGTCTACTGCACCACCACCGGCATCACCGATTCCGGCCAGCAGTATGCAGGGCAGGTGCGAGGGCTGGCCAAATACCTCGAGGACTTCAGTGAGTTCAGCGACCGCGGCGTGCTCGACCTGACGTTGTGGGACCGCTACCTCGTGTATGCGACGGCATTCGGCATCTCGAAGAAGGCGCTGCGGCAGCTGGCCGCCGCCTACCCGCAGGTCGCCGATCAGGATTGGCTCGATTCGAACGCCTCGAATCTCGGCCTGCTCTACTGGTCCACCAGACCGTCGACGATCGTCGGTTCGGGCATTGGCAATGCGCTCGCCAACGGCACCGGCTCGTTTGGTGGTTTCGCCGGCGGATTCGTGGACATCGGCACGCAGCTCAATTCGGGCTTCTCGTCGATTCAGTCCACAATCCGTTCCGCGGCCCCTTCGTCAAGCTCCGGTTCGGGCGGCTCGTTCGGTGGCGGCGGTTTCGGCGGCTCCGGCGGTGGTTCGGGCGGCGGCTCATTCGGCGGCCGTTAGAAGTCCCAATCGTCGTCGTCGGTCTCCTCGGCCCTGCCCATGACGTAGGAGCTGCCGGAACCCGAGAAGAAGTCGTGGTTCTCGTCGGCATTCGGCGAGAGCGCGGCCAGGATCGCCGGGTTCACGTCGCAGATCTCGCTCGGGAACAGGGCCGGGTAGCCGAGGTTCATCAACGCCTTGTTCGCGTTGTAGTGCAGGAACTTCTCCACGTCGTCGGACAACCCTACCTCGTCGTAGAGCGAGTGCGTGTACTCGACCTCGTTCTCGTACAGCTCGTTCAGCAGATCGTAGGTGTAGGTCTCCATCTCAGCGCGCTTGGCGTCGCTCGCCATCTCGAGGCCTTTCTGGTATTTGTAGCCGATGTAGTAGCCATGCACGGCCTCGTCGCGAATGATCAGTCGGATCACGTCGGCCGTGTTCGTCAGCTTCGCATGGCTCGAGAAGTACATGGGCAGGTAGAAGCCGGAGTAGAACAGGAACGATTCGAGCAGCGTCGACGCCACCTTGCGCTTCAGCGGGTCGTCTCCCTCGTAGTAGTCGAGCACAATCTGCGCCTTGCGCTGCAGGTGCGGGTTCTTTTCGCTCCAGTCGAAGGCCTCGTCGATCTCGCGTGTGGAGCACAGCGTGGAGAAGATCGACGAATAGCTCTTCGCATGCACGCTCTCCATGAACGCGATGTTCGTGTACACGGCCTCCTCGTGCGGGGTGAGCGCGTCGGGAATCAGGCTCACGGCGCCCACAGTGCCCTGGATCGTGTCGAGCAGCGTGAGCCCGGTGAACACGCGCATCGTGAGCGTGTGCTCGGCGTCGCTCATCTGCCGCCAATCCGGAATGTCATTCGAAACCGGCACTTTCTCGGGCAGCCAGAAATTGCCGGTGAGACGATCCCAGACCTCCAGGTCCTTCTCGTCATCCAATCGGTTCCAGTTGATGGCGGTAACGCGGTCGATGAGTTTTGGCATGACAGATCCTTTCAATAAATTTCGGCGAATGCGTGCCCGTCAGAGCATGCAGCTGACGCAGCCGGCGACTTCGGTGCCTTCGAGCGCCTGCTGGCGGATGCGTATGTAATAGAGCGTCTTGATCCCCTTGCGCCACGCATAGATCTGCGCTTTGTTCAGGTCGCGCGTCGTCACCGTGTCGGGGAAGAACAGCGTGAGCGAGAGTCCCTGGTCCACATGCGGCGTGGCCTCGGCGTAGGTGTCGACGATCGCTTTCCATCCGATTTCGTAGGCGTCGTCGTACAGGTCGAGGTTGTCGTTCGTCATGTATGGCGCCGGGTAATACATGCGGCCGATCTTGCCTTCCTTGCGAATCTCGATCTTCGAGGCGATCGGGTGGATCGAACTCGTGGCATGGTTGATGTACGAGATCGATCCGGTGGGCGGCACCGCCTGCAGATACTGATTGTAGATGCCGTCGCGCAGAATCTCGCCCTGCAGTTCGCGCCAGTCGCGTGCGGTGGGAATCCGCACACCGAAGCGTTCGAACAGTGCGCGCACGGTCCCGGTACGCGGTTCGGTGTCGAGGGAGCCGTCGAGATACTTGTCGAAGTAATTACCGTCGCTGGGCTGCCTGGCGTACGCGGAGTCGGCGAAGCGCGCGAACGCGTGGCCGTTCTCGACGGCGAGGGCATGCGAGGCGCGGTAGGCGTGGAACGCGACCGTCTCAAAATACATGTTTGTGAAATCGAGCGCTTCCGGTGAACCGTACCGTATGCCTTCGCGGGCGAGGAAGCCGTGCAGATTCATCTGACCAAGCCCGATGGCATGCCCCTCCTCGTTCGCGCGGGCGATCGAGGGCACCGCGCCGATATGCGTGTGCTGCGAGACCGCGGTGAGCGCGCGAATCGCCGTCTCCACCGGACCGGCGAGCCCGGCGTCCATCGCGCGCGCAATGTTGAGCGAACCGAGATTGCAGCTCACGTCACGGCCGACATGCGCATAGCTCAGGTCTTCGTAGTACGTGCTCGGTTCCTGCACCTGCAGAATTTCCGAGCACAGATTGCTCATCGTGATGCGCCCGTCAATCGGATTCGCCGCATTCGCCGTGTCTTCGAACAGCAGGTACGGGTAGCCGGATTCGAATTGGATCTCGGCGAGCGTGGTGAAGAACTCGCGCGCGTCGATGAAGGTCTTGCGAATGCGGTCGTCTGCAAGCATCTCCTCGTATTTTGCAGTGACATTGACATCCGCGAACGGCACGCCGTACACGCGCTCCACGTCGTACGGGCTGAACAATGCCATCTTCTCGCGGCGCTTCGCCAACTCGAACGTGATGTCGGGGATCACCACGCCGAGCGCGAGCGATTTGATGCGGATCTTCTCGTCCGCGTTCTCGCGCTTGGTGTCGAGGAACTTCAGGATGTCGGGGTGATGCGCGTGCAGATACACCGCGCCGGCACCTTGGCGAGCGCCGAGCTGGTTCGCATAGCTGAACGAGTCCTCGAGCAGTTTCATCACGGGGACGACTCCGCTCGACTGGTTCTCGATGTGCTTGATCGGCGCGCCCTCCTCCCGCAGATTGCTCAGCAGCAATGCCACGCCGCCGCCGCGTTTGCTCAGCTGGAGCGCCGCGTTGATGCCGCGTGAGATCGACTCCATATTGTCTTCAATGCGGACCAGAAAGCAGCTGACCGGCTCGCCGCGCTGCGCTTTGCCGAGGTTGAGAAACGTGGGCGTGGCCGGCTGGAACCGGCCGAGCACGATCTCGTCCAGCGTGCGCATGGCCATCGGCTCGTCGCCGTCGGCCAGCGCGAGCGAGACGGCGGCCGCGCGCTGCGGGAAGTCCTCCAGGTAATGCTCGCCGTCGAAGGTCTTCAACGCGTAGGAGCGGTAGAACTTGAACGCGCCCAGGAACGTCTCGAAACGGTGCGGCAATGCGTCGGCATGCGCATAGAACGCGTCGAGGAACTCGGGGGAGTATTTGCTGAACACGTCGTATTCGTAGTAGTGGTGGTCCACCAGATAGCGCAGGCGTTCGCGGGTGCTTTCGAAACGGATCATGCGCGGGGCCACGTGTTCGGCGAGGAAGGCATCCACGGCCTCGTGGTCCTTGTCGAACTGGATGTTGCCGTCCTCGTCGTAGAGGTTCAGCATGGCATTGAGGGAATGGTAGTCTGCGGTCATTGCGGTCTTTCAGTCGGTGGGGGTATCGGAGAAGAAGCGGCGGACGCCCTCGCGCACGGCATGGACGTCTTCCCGGGTGCCCATGAGTTCGAAGCGGTACATGAGCGGCACATGGCATTTGCGGGAGATGATGGGGCCGGCGGCCGCGTACGCCTCCCCGAAGTTCGTGTTGCCGGAGGCGATCACCCCGCGGATCCACTCGCGGTTCGCGGGGTCGTTGAGGAAGCGCTTGACTTGCGGGGGCACCGCTTTGCGCGCATCGCCGCCGCCATAGGTGGGCACGATGATGATGTACGGTTCGCGCACGTTGAGCGGTGCCGCATTGGGCTGCAGCGGTATGCGGAACACGTTGACGCCGCACGAGGGGAAATCGCAGTGTTCCACGAACCGTTCGGTGTTGCGCGACGCCGACGAGAAGTAGACAACGGCGCTCATGCGAGCACGCCGCTCGCTGAGGAGACCGTCTGCAGTCTGCGTGCGACATCGCGAATTCTGTCGGGGCGGTAGCCGGTCCAGAAGTCCGAGTCCACGAACACTACCGGCGCCTGACGGAAACCGGCTTCCTGCAGTGTGGCGAGCGCGACCGGGTCGGTGGTGATGTCGACGACGGTGTAGGGGGCGCCGAGTCTGTCGAACGCGCGTTTGGTGGCCGCACACTGCGGGCAGTTCGGTTTCGAATAGATGGTGATGTGCATTCGGTTCCTTCCGCTGTGCATGGGTGGGTACGTCTGCCAAAAACAATACCTTGTGTTTGAGTTTGCAGTGAACCACTACATCTAGTGTTTCGGTGTGTGAGGAACGCCACAAAGCGCCCGCTGCGTGCGTGTTTCAACGCGTGTTGCGCGCGGAGTGTGGATGCGCGGCTGTCGGGAGTGTGAGATTTCCCACACGGCACGCCGTCATGTTCGCCGCCAGCATGCCCGGGTGTGTCGGAGGTGAGGCGCAGTCTGTTCCCGCGCGCGCATACCATGTAAGGAAACACCGGTAGCAGATAAGGAGCAGCATGGTATTGCATAGGAATCTGGGCCCGTTTGACACCACGGCCATAGGCTTGGGCGAGATGCCGCTGACGATCGAGAACAATCTGGGGCCAAAGATGGGTGTGGAGACCATTCACGCCGCACTCGATGCGGGTTGCCGCCAGATTGACACGGCATGGGCGTACTACTGCTCCGGAGGCGAGGAGCAGACCGGCGAGAAGCTCGTGCGCGAGGCGCTCGCCAGCTGGGACGGTCCGCGTGACGAAGTGCTCGTGGCCACCAAGGTGGGGCACTTCCGCAACTTCACCGACGGCAAACCCACCTGGGATGTGGACGGCAGCCCGGAGAACCTGATCAAACGCGCCAAGCAGAGCGCATTCGAACTCGGTGTCGACATGATCGACCTGCTGTACTTCCACCGCCCCGACCCGAAGATCCCGTACGGCGAATCATGCGAGGCGATGAAGGAGATTCGCTCCATGGGCATCGCGCGCGAGATCGGCATTTCGAACGCGTCCATCGAGCAGATCGACATTGCGCGCGAGATTCTCGGCGACTCGCTGATCGCCGTGCAGAACCAGTTCTCGCCGATCTACACCGAGACAGCCGACACACTCGACTACTGCGGCAAGGTGGGGCTGAGCTTCGTGTGCTGGAGCCCGCTCGGCGGCTTCCGCAAGCCGAAGGACGAGTCGAAGTTCGACCCGTTCCGCGAGGTGGCCGAAGCGCATGGCGTGAGCTACCAGCAGGTCGTGCTCGCGTGGGAGCTCGCCAAGGGAAGCCACGTGTTCGTGATTCCGGGTGCGCACCGCCCCGCCACGATACTCGACTCGCTCAAGGCCGGCGATCTCGAACTCACGCCGGAGGAGCTCGCCAAGCTCGGCTGAGTCCGGGCGCCCGGCATAGGTTCGGCATAGGTCATGCGGCACGTTGCGCGGAATTTCCGTGTGGCGTGCCGTTTTGATGTCTCGTTGTGGTTCGTTTCGCGGAAGCATCCGTGTGATGTGCCGCAGATGCCCCCTCTTTGCGGTCGGTTGTTAGGAAGGTTCCGTGAAATGGGTCGCGGAACGGTCTGGAGACGGCACGGCATACGGAATGTTCCCAGAGACGGGGCATGGCTGTGCCGCCCGCTATACTGTGTGGTCTGCATATCCCATGTGGTCTGCATTCCCGTGAATCCAAGCGAAGTGTGGTGGCATGAAACGTCGTGGCAAACCAGAGGTGCTCGCGCCGGCAGGCAATCTGCGCGGGTTGAAGACCGCCGTCGATTACGGCGCCGACGCCGTGTATTGCGGCGGCAAGTCGTTCGGCATGCGTTCGGCGCCGCGCAATCTGAGCCTCGACGACTTCCGCGAGGGCGCCGCGTATGCGCATGAGCGCGGCGCGCGCGTCTATGTCACGCTCAACATTCTGCCGCGCAACAACGAGATCACGGCGATAGAACGGTACATCGAAGATCTGCGCACCACCGGCGTGGACGCGCTGATCGTCACCGACATCGGCGTCATGATGCTCGCGCATAGGATCGCGCCCGAACTCGAACTGCATGTGAGCACGCAGGCCGGTGTGACGAATTACCTGGCGGCGAATGCATTGCATGACCTCGGTGCGCGTCGCGTGGTGCTCGCGCGCGAGATGGATTTGCAGGCGGTGCGCGACATTCGCGCGAACATTCCCGACGACTTAGACATCGAGACGTTCGTGCACGGGTCGATGTGCATGGCGTTCTCCGGGCGCTGCCTCATCTCGAACTACCTGACCGGCCGCGACGGCAATCATGGCGAATGCGCACAGCCGTGCCGTTGGAAATACTCGCTCGTCGAGGAGAAGCGGCCCGGGCAGGTGTTCCCGGTGGAGGAGACCGCGCAAGGCACGTATCTGTTCAATTCGCAGGACATGAACATGATGGCGCATCTCGACGATCTGATCGATTCGGGGGCGACGTCGTTGAAGATCGAAGGGCGCTCGAAGTCCGCGTACTATGTGGCTGCGATGACGAACGCGTACAAGACCGCGGTGAACGAATACATGGTGCAGCGCGGGTTCGAAGACGAAGCGGGCAACGAGCTCAAGCCGTTCCATGACCGTGTGGTGCGCGCCGGTGAGGAAGGGTTTGCAGATTCCGCACGCGACACGATCATGCTCAATGCCGACGCCGCGTTCGCCGGCATGCCGAACTGGGACAGCGCGAACGACGAAGGCGAGGCCGGCGGGATCTCGAACCGCCAGGCGCGCAGAACCGGTCTCAAGCGCCAGGGGCAGCTCGTGGAGGAGTCCGACGACGGATGGCGGCATGCACCTGTGCGACCGGCACCGCATGTGGAGTTGCCGCAATGGCTCATGGAGGAGCCGTACAAGGTGGCGCACCGCGATTACAGCACCGGTTTCTACTACCCGGAGCAGAAGGTGACGCAGAACACCGATCGCAGCGCATACTTCCGCGATTGGCTCGTGGTGGGCGAGGTGCTCTCGTGGAGTCCCGAGGAGGGCGGTCGCGTGACGATCATGAGCCGTAACAAGATGGAACCGGGCCAGCTCGTCGAGTTCCTGCTGCCCGGGCGCGCGCCGCTCGAGTACGTCGTACCGGACGGCGGCATACGCGACGCCGACGGCAACGAGGTGCCGATGGTGAACAATCCGGCCCATGTGTTCTCGTTGCCGTTGGGCGTGGAGGTTCCGGTGAACGCCGCGTTGCGCTCGCGCACGAAGAAGCCGACGCTCAAGGCGGAGTGAGCGCTGCTCGTTGGCCATTGTGTGCATTGGGCGCAGATTGGCCGACGGACAGCGCTGCCCATTGGCCATTTTGCGCTGCAATGCGGAAAGAGGTCAATGGGTGGGGCAGGATTGTCGAAGATGCTTTCGGTCCGGCTCGTCGGTCGGTCATTTCGTGCAGGTGGGCACGATTCGGCCGGTGAGGAACGTGCCTCAACGACATTTTCGAGCCGAACTGTGCAAAGTGGCCGCAGGAAGACGCGACAGGATGTGTGCAAAGGGGCGCAGGATGCTTAGACCAGAGCTGAAGGCGCTTGTGCGGTTGGCGTTGGCGGCTATTGTGTGACGTATGAGTGAACAAGAACAGCATACGGATGAACAGAACGCGAACGCGGCACCCAAGCCGATGCAGATCAATCTCGATGACCTGCTCAAGGCGGTGCAGGCGCATGGGCAGAAGACCGTGGAGCAGGAAGACAAGGCCGCACGCGAAGGGGGGAAGGACGCCGACGGCAAGACCTATGACGATGCCATTCTCGACAGCTCGGCCATCGAACCCACCGACGACGAGGGCAACCCGATTCCAGTGACGATTCCGGTGGTGCTCTCGCCCGGCATCACCGTCATTTACACCACCCGTCTGGGAGGCGTGAGCGCCGAGGAATGGGCGCACTTCAATCTTGGAGGCAAGTCCGGCGACGACCCCGTTGCTGTGGAGCGCAACCGCGAGGCGCTTGCCGACGAACTCCATGTGAAGCTCTCGCTCATCGACCAGGTGCATTCGGGCAAGTCGGTGGACATCGACGAGGTCTATACCGAGAACAAGCCGTTCGGTTTCGACGCATCCGGTTCCCATACCGAGGCCCAGGCCAAGGCGAAGCGTGCGGGCGAGCCGGTGGTGGACGACGTTGAGTCCGAGAACGCCGAAGTGCAGGTGATCGAGGGCGATGCCCAGGTGACCTGCCGCAAGGACATCGCCATTGGTGTGTTCGCCGCGGACTGCCTGCCGGTGCTGTTCGCCGACCCGCAGGCCGGGGTCGTCGCCGCCGCACACTGTGGGCGTAAGGGCCTGCAGCGCAATGTGATCGCCGCCACCGTCGACATGATGGTGAAGAAAGGTGCCTCCAAGGAGAACATCGTCGCCACGCTCGGCCCGGCCATCTGCGGCGATTGCTACGAGGTGGGCGACCAGATCGCCGACGAATTCGACGCGCAGTTCCCGGGCACCTTCACGCTGACCCGCTTCGGCGGCCCCGGCATCGACCTCAACAAGGCGGCGCTGATGGAGTTGCACCAGGCCGGGATCAAGGACGACCGCATCTTCTCCTCGCAGCCGCGCGTCAATGCCGCCACGCAGTACCTGTCGCAAGACGCCGAGCTCGAGGAGCTGTGCCGTGAGGACAACGAGGGAGACCCGGCGCTTGAGGAGCGCATCAAGGGCATTCGCTACAGCATGTGCACGCTGGAGAACCCGCTGTGGTTCTCGCATCGCCGCGCCGAACTCGCCCACAAGAGGCATGAGGGCCGCATGCTGGCGCTCATTGTGCGTTCCTGAATGTTCATACACAGATTGGATACAACATGACTCAGCAAACCAAGGTCCCCGTGGTCGCCGTCGTGCTCGCCGCCGGCTCGGGCGTCCGTTTCGACCCCGCAAAGCCAAAACAGCTGGTGGCATTGAACGGCAAGCCGATCGTCGCATGGAGCATCGAGGCATTCGAGAACGACGAGCATGTGGACGACATCGTTGTCGTGGTGAACAACACCGTGCGTGAGGCCGTCGAGCAGCTCATTGACGATGCCTCATACGCCAAGGTGCGCGCGATCATCACCGGAGGCGCCGAGCGCAGCGATTCCACCGAGGCCGCGCTCACCACGCTCGCCGACGCCGGCATTCCGCAGGATGCCAAGATTCTCATCCACGACGCCGTGCGCCCGTTCGTCTCCCGTCAGGAGATCGACGGCTGCATCGACGCACTCGACGAGTTCACGGCGGCCACCGTGGCCTGCCCCTCCACCGACACGATTCTGCTCACACAAGACCTGGGTGACCGCGAGGTGATCCAGTCGGTGCCCGAACGCCGCCATTCGTTCCGCGCGCAGACCCCGCAGGCCTTCCGCTTCGGCACAATCCGCGACGCCTATGCGAAGGCGGCCGGCGACCCGGATTTCCGGCCCACCGACGACACCCGCGTGGTCGTCGACTATCTGCCCGACCAGCCGGTTGCGATCGTCGGCGGATCGCCGCGCAACATGAAGGTGACCACGCAGGACGACATGCCGCTTGCCCGCGCGCTGGCGAATGCGCTTGCCGGCGCCCCGCGCGGGCCGCAGAACGAACGGCAGCGCGCCGCCAAGGAGCAGCTGCATGCCATGTTCGGCAAGGCATTCGGCGTCGAAGGCGAGTGACATGCAGGAACTATCGGTGGTGATGTCGGGCTTCGACCCGTATGAGGATGTGACGGCGAATCCGGCGCTGATCGTGCCGGACACCCTTGCCGAACAGGGCATGGGCGGCGCAATGGACAGTGACGACGACCTCAAGGACGTCGCCATCACCGTGCACGCCGTGCACATGCCGGTCAGTTTCTCCAAGGCGTGGCCGATTCTCGAGGCCGCGCTCGAGGAGCACCGTCCGCAGATCGTCGTGGCGACCGGTCTGAAGCGGGCGTCCCGTGGCATTCTGCTGGAACGCTGCGCCATCAACGTCAAAGACACGAACCGGCCGGACGCCGACAACAAGGTGCCGAGCCACCATGTGATCAATGCGGCCGGCCCCGCAGCATACTGGACCGGGTTGCCGTTGAACGCCATACTCGGTGCGTTCGCCGCCGACGAGATTCCGGCATCGCTCAGCTCGAACGCCGGCACCTTCGTATGCAACGCGCTGTTCTACAAGCTGCAGGACTGGGCATCGCGCCAGGGTCGCACGCTGAGCGGCTTCGTCAATCTGCCGCCCGTGGACGAGCGCGAACACTCGCAGCATGGGCTCACGCTCGACCAGCAGATTCGCGCCGGCCGCGACGTGATCCGCGAGACCGCACGCTACTATGTCAAACCGATCGGCGTGAACACGCTCATTGCATAGTCGGCGCCCTCACCTGCAGATTGCCGCATGTCTGTGGGGTAATCTGCAAAACATACGCTCAATGTGATTTTTGCGGACGTCTGCGCGTTTTCCGCGGACCGACGCATTAAAGTGCAGTTATATATGCGTTTGCATTCGGCAATCGGAAAGGTTTGAACATGGTGGATCGTTTCCCGGTAGTTCTGCGCGGCTACGACAAGGAGCGCGTGGACGAGGCGATGCTGGCGGCACAGAACAGCATCGACCGTTTGCGCGAACAGGTGAAGGCAGGCGACGACACGGTGCTGCAGCTGCAGGCGCAACTGCAGGAGGAGAAGAACCGCAAGGCGAACACCGACAACTCGTTTGCCTCGCTGGGCGCCAACGCCCAGCAGATGCTCGCCTCCGCCGAGCAGACGAGCACCGAGCTGCTCGAACGTGCCAAGAAGGACGCGGCCTCCGCGCGCACGGAAGCGCAGTCGCAATCCCAGACGCTCGTGAACAACGCCAAACTCGACGCCCAGCACCTGGTCGACGACGCGCAGGCGAAGGCCGACACCATTCTCAAGAACGCGCAGAGCGAGGCGAACACCATCGTGACGAACGCCCGTCAGGAAGCCGAGCAGCTGCGCGCCTCCACTGCGAAGACGGTGAGCGACCAGCGTCAGGCGCTCGACCTCGAGCTGACGAACTCGCGCGAGGAGCACAAGAAGCGCCTCGCCTCCGAACGCGCCCAGCAGGAGCGTGAGCTCGCGGATCTGAGCGCACAGACCGCCAAGACGATCTCCGAGCAGCGCAAAAGCGCGAACGAGGAGATGGCGCGACTCAAGAGCGAGACGAACGACCAGATTGAGACCGCGCTCGCCGACGCCAACAAGAAACTGGCCGATGTGCGCGAGCAGGTGTCGAAACTCATGACCGAGGCGCAGCGCAAGGCCGGCGAGATCACCGATGCCGCCAAGGCGCATGCGCAGGAGATCACCGATGCCGCCGAGGTGAACCGCACGCAGACGATGAGCCAGGTGAATGCGGAGGTGGAGCAGATTCGCGCCGACATCGCCGCCCAGCAGGATGAGGCGACCAAGAAGGTGCAGGAACTGCTGCAGAGCCTTGAGGAAAGCCGCAAGAGCGCCAAGGAGGAGGCCGAGAAGGAGATCGGGCAGGCCAAGCAGGCCCGCGAGGAGGCCGACGCCTACGCCGCCGAGAAGCGCGAGTCGGCCGACACCGAGGCCCGTGAGATCGTGCGCAAGGCCGGCGAGGAGGCCTCCAAGCAGATCGAGGACCGTCGCAAGGCGGCGCAATCCGAGCTCGATGGGCTCCGTAAGCGCATCGGCGAACTGCAGACCCGTGAGGCAGACATCACGCAGCGCGTCTCCGAACTGCGCTCCATGTTCGCCAACGCCTTTGCAGGCTTCGGCTTCGGCATCGACAAGCATTCGACCGACACGATGTCGGTGGTCAACACCGTCGCTGGCGACAACGACTCTTCGGACACTCCGCAGGCCCCGGCCGACAACGGCAGCGTTCGCAGCGATCTGGCGAACACCATGCTCATCAATCCCTCCGATTCGGCTCAGCATGAGGCCTCGCACCCGATGTCGCACGTCACGGTGCCGGTCGCCCCGGCCCTCCACGATCACGCAGCACAGGCGAACGCGGCGGACGACGACAACGCCGGCACGAACGATGAGGCGCAGGTTCCGGCGGTGGACATTCCAGCGGATCCGAACACGCCGTCCCCGGAGGCACCGGAGGCTCCCGCTGCGTCGGCAGCCGAGGTGATGGAGGCCATTGACGGCGACGAACCGATCAGTGACGACACCCATGTGACCGGCGACGCGGATTCGCTGTTCGATTCGAGCGACAACATGCCGGTGGCGCCGAACAACGAGCAGTGACCCGCGAAAACCAAACGGGCACATCATCATCCGATTGCATAGTCGCGCAGAGCGGCCGGAGTATTCCGGCATTCACTCTGCGCGACTTTTCTCATATGCGAGTACAGTGGCAGACAGCCGGTACCAGGCAAGAAGAACAATCACAAGCATACGAAGCAGACGAGTGGAACAGAGGAGCATATGAGCGACAAGATCAGCCCACTGAGCAGCCATGATCTCGATGATCTCACCAGCGAATTCGAAGGCAGCAAGTCCAATGTGATGGCCATGAACGCCGTGACCGCGGCAGGAATCAACAAGGTGGCGCGCAACTACGACCGTGCCCGCCTGCTGCAGCGTCGTTTCTCCACGTCGCTCGACAACGGCGAGGCCACCCATCAGGACCGCTCGGGCCGCTGCTGGCTGTTCAGCTCGCTCAACGTGGCGCGCTATGTGGCCAAGAAGACCATGAACATCAAGGAATTCGAGTTCTCGCAGAACTATGCGATGTACTTCGACAAGCTCGAGCGCGTCAACTACTTCCTGCAGGACATCGCGAACCTGATCCGCGAGGGCGAGCCGACCGACTCGCGTCTGTTCCAGCACATGCTGCACGATGTGATGGGCGACGGCGGCCAGTGGACCATGGCCATGAACGTGTACAAGAAGTACGGCGCCGTGCCGAAGGACCTGTACCCGGAGACCGAATCGTCGAAGAACACCGGCGAACTCGACACGCAGCTGCGCCGCATGCTGCACACCGCCGTCTCCCAGATGGAGAAGAGCCCGGAGCACATCGACGAGATCATTCTCCAGGCCACGAAGGCCGGCCACCGCATTCTCACCATCCACTTGGGCGAGCCGCCGAAGAGCTTCGACTGGGAGTGGACCGACAAGGACGGCGAATTCCACCGCGTGGGTGAGATCACGCCGGTCGAGTTCTGGAACCGCTATGTGGGCGACGCCGATCTGGAGAGCTACGTCTGCCTTGTCGACGATCCGCGCCACGAGCACGCCAAGGGCAAGAAGATCGGCATCGAGCACCTCAACAATGTGGCCGGCGGCGACCCGACCGAATACCTCAACGTGCCGATCCAGTTCATGAAGGACTGCGCGCGCGATGTACTGGTGGAGCAGGGCATTCCGGTGTGGTTCGGAGCCGACTGCCATCCGATGATGGACCGTGAGGACGGCGCCTGGGCCACCGACCTGTTCGAGTACGGCAAGGTGTATGACTACGACTTCACGATGGACAAGGAGGAGCGTGTGCGCTTCGCCGACTCCGCGATGAACCATGCAATGGCCTTCGTGGGCGTTGACGTGGCCGATGACAACAAGACCACCCGCCGTTGGCGCGTGGAGAACTCGTGGGGCACGAAGATCGCCGACAAGGGCTACTTCACGATGGGCGACGACTGGTTCGACCAGTACGTGTTCGAGGTGGCCGTGCCCAAGGCGCTGCTGCCCGACGAGTACCTCAAGGCCCTCGACGAGCCGGCCCAGATGCTGCCGGCCTGGGATCCGATGGGCGCCCTCGCCTAGGTTCTCCTTTCTTCCGTCGCTGCTCGGCAGCGGGACTTGACCTGAAAGGTTCAGGCATGCCCCCGCGCGCTGCCCGTTTGGCCTCGTCGCTGGATCGCAAGCGCCCTTGACGTTCCTCAGCCAAACGGGCAGCGCGCGGGGGCATGCCGTTCGCTTCGCTCACATGGCAGCCCGACTGAAACGTTGTTGTCCCGAGCTTCCCCTGGGAGGAAACGGATGCATTGATGGCGTGGCAATGCCGAGAGGGGCCGATGGCGGGGCGGGAGGTGTGAGGAACGTCAAGGGCGCTTGCGATCCAGTGACGAGCGCCCCCCGCCCCGCCATCGGTCCCTCTCGAAGCCGTTCCACCCATGAACCGCTTCTTGCCCCCCATGTGTCCATTCTGCAACATCGCTTTGCACGGTGTTGGGCAAACGCCTAATATAAGGACAGTTATTCGCCGGAATTGGAAGGAAGAGGAAAGAGGTAGCGATGGCTGCGATGCGAGGGCCCGACAGCTCACAGGATTCGGTGCTTGACGCCAATGCGGTGGTGCCCGAGACCGTCGATGTGAACATTCGTCAGCTCGATCCGATTCCCGCGCCACGCTATTTCATCAAGGAGCTGCCGCTCACCGAGCAGATGGGCAAGCAGGTGCTCGAGCAGCGCGCGCAGATCCGCGACATTCTGCATGGCCGTGACGACCGCATGCTTGCCATTGTGGGGCCCTGTTCGATCCACGACCCGAAGGCCGCACATGAATACGCCACCAGACTGGCCGAGCTCGCCGATGAGCTCAAACGCGATCTGCTCATCGTCATGCGCGTGTACTTCCAGAAACCCCGTACCACCATTGGCTGGAAGGGCCTGATCAACGATCCCGACATCGACGGCGAGTTCGATATTCGCAAAGGCATGTGGCTCGCCCGCAAGGTGCTGTGCGATGTGGTGGGTATGGGGCTGCCTGCGGCCACGGAATGGCTCGACCCGATCACCCCGCAGTACCTGTGCGACTTGGTGAGCTGGGGTGCAATCGGCGCCCGCAACACCGAAAGCCAGGTGCATCGTGAACTGGCCAGCGGCCTGAGCATGCCGATCGGCTTCAAGAACGCGACCGACGGCTCGGTCAAACCCGCCGCCGACTCCTGCTACACGGCGGCATTCGAACATCATTTCCTTTCCATCAACCTCGATGGCCATGTGATCGCCGCCGAGACGAAGGGCAACCCGGACTGCCATCTGGTGCTGCGCGGTTCCAACCACGGGCCGAACTACGATGCCGAGTCGGTGGCCGCGGCATTGCGCGACCTGCATGAATCGAAGGCGGAAGGCCCCAGCAAGCATGGGCTCATCATCGATGCCGCCCATGGCAACTGCGGCAAGAACGAGGTGGTCGAGGCGGCCGTCGTCGAGAACATAGCCGAACGCATCGCCGGTGGCGAACGTGGAATATTGGGCATCATGATGGAATCCTTCCTCAAGGGCGGTCATCAGGCGCCGGCGCCGTTGGCGCAACTCGAATACGGACAGTCGATTACGGACTCCTGTGTGCCGTGGGCTCGTAGCGAAGAGGTGTTGCGTAAGCTCGCCCAGGCCGTGAATGCGCGTCGTGCCGCACGGTAGTATATGTGACAGTTTCCATTCACATCGCGCGTGAGGCATGCCCGCGCGTGGGGTGGGGAATCGGACTCGTGTCATATGAGGGAATATGCGTAGGTTCTTTGCTCGTAAGGGCTCTACGCCGGCCGGTGCGATCGACCGGGCGGCACAGCACGATCACACTCCCCGGGCGCCGCGTGCGGTGGAGGGGGAGGCTTCGAACGCGCCTGATCTTCCAGTGGCCGCCGGCACAAAAGTTTCACGCGATGTTCCACGCGGCGTTGCGCAGGCGCGCCATTTCAACGGCGTGGACGGCCTGCGTGCAATCGCCATTGTGGCGATCATCGCCTACCATGCACGCCCGATGCTGCTCAAAGGCGGTTTTCTGGGCGTCACGTTATTCCTTGTCGTCTCCGGCTTCTTCATCACCCGTTCGCTCATGAACGCGGTGGACGGCCATCGCTTCCTGCTGTTCGACTACCTGCGCAGACGCGTGAAGCGGCTGTGGCCGGCGGTGATCTCGACGATCGGTCTGACCGCCGTGCTCGTCTATGCCTGCGCGCCGCCGCTTATTCTGAAGATGCGCGGCGATGCCGTGCCGAGCGCACTGTTCTATAGCAACTGGTCGTTCATTTTCCGCAAGCTCTCGTATTTCGATGCGGCCGGCTTGCCCTCGCCGCTCACGCACCTGTGGTATACGAGCCTGATCATGCAGTTCTACCTGCTGTGGCCGCTCCTATTCATTCCGCTGTTCCTGCACTGCCGCAGGCACTGGGTGCGCGTCGGCGTGCTGGGCGCGCTCATCGCCGCCGGCACGCTCGAGATGATGATGCTATACCGGCCAGAGGCCGACACCTCGCGTCTGTATTACGGACTCGACACCCGTGCCGCCGAGATTCTCGTGGGCGTGCTGCTCGCCATGCTCGTGCACGACAGCGCCTCGCGCAGTGATCAGGAACGGCGTGCAGCCGACGGGCGAATCGTGTTCGACAGACAGATTGGCCGATATCACGCGGTGCTGCGGCGTGGCGATCTGGGCGTTGTGGCAGCGGGTATCTGCGCTCTGGCATTGGCTCTCGGATTCCTGCTGGTGGATGCCCGTGCCGCATGGATGTACCACGGCGGTTTCCTGTTCTTCGCGGTGGTGAGTGCCGTGCTGCTGTATGCGAGCATGCAGGATGCACGGGTTGGCCGCATACTCGGTGTGAAGGCGTTGCGCTACTTGGGTTCGCGTTCGTTCTCGCTCTATTTGGTGCACTACCCGCTGCTCGAGGTGATGAACCCGGCCACGCGCACCACCGGCATACCCTGGTATGAGTGGATAGGGCAGTTCCTGGTGATTCTTATGGCAGGCGAGGCGTTCTACCAGATTGTCGAAGCGCTGACGGGCACCCCGTGGCTGCCGTGGATGCGTTGCCGCATCACCTCCGTGGGTGCGGGCAGATTGCGCACCAGCGCATGGATTCTGACGATCGTTGGCGTCGTCATGACCTTCGTCATGGCCCTGCCGCTCGACTGGCGAGCCATTGCGCACGCGCGCTCCGTCAAGGCGCGTCCCGAGCTCGCGCTGACCGCCGAGCAGGCGCGTGAACGGCTCGCGCAGCAGCAGAAGCGCGAATCTGAAACCAGTAAGGAGAACGGCAAAGAGCACAAGGACTCGAGCGGCAAGCCGAATGCGCAGGCCAAGCCCAAAGTGGCGCCGCCGGTGGTCAAGGCGCTCAAGGTGCCGGCGAATCTGGAGCCGCAGCGTTGGGCGTGCGACCGCAAGGCAATGGTCTGCCAGGCGAAGGTGCTCATGATCGGCGACTCGGTGACCGAAGGGGTTTCCGACACGCTTCGTGAGCATTTCCCGAACGCGACGATCGACGGTGCGGTGAGTCGCCAATTCGACCAAGGCGTGCAGATCCTGCGTGACGATCTCGCACGCGGCATGGATCCGCAGGTCATCGTGTTCGCACTCGGCACGAACGGTCCGGTGAGCGAGCAGATGGCGCAGCAGGTGATTGACCTCGCGGGCGGCAGACCGCTGTATTTCGCGACGACGCGCGCGCCGGTCGACTGGGTGCCCGGCAACAACGCCACGTTCATCGGCATGGCGGAACGAAACCCGAATGTGGGCATCATCGACTGGTCGGGCACGTCACAGGGGCGCGACGACTACCTGTACGACGACGGCATTCACCCCAACCAACTCGGCATGCAGGCGTATTTGCAGATGTTCCTCAACGCGTTCTGCGCATGAGCGCGCGCCGCCATTCGGCACGCCCGCGCATTCCCCGCGGATTTGCTATATTGTGGCACAGTGAGGAGGAACATGAGCGAGAATCCGTACGAGCCGATGTCCAAGGAGCAGAAGGACGCCATAGTGCAAGGGAACGGCCTCACCTACACGCATGAGCAGATGCGCCAGGTGCAGCACGCCATCGCCGCAGGCAAGAATCCGCTGGTGGTGCTCGAGAATGTGCCCAGATGGGAAGACATGGCCGGCGTGGACCGCATCATCAACCGACGCGTGCTCGAACTCGACCCGTTGCCCACACCGGCGCAGGTGCTCGCGGAACTGCCGCTCACCCGGCAGATGCAAGACATCGTCGCCTATTCGCGAGACGAGGTGCGCGCCTGCCTGTACGGCCAGGACGACCGTCTGCTGGTGATCGTGGGCCCGTGCTCGGTACACGACCCGAAGGCCGCGCTCGACTATGCGCACCGTCTGCGCACGCTCAAGGATGAACTCGGGGAGGACCTGCTCATCGTCATGCGCGTGTACTTCGAGAAACCGCGCACCACGGTGGGATGGAAGGGGCTGATCAACGACCCTGACATCGACGGCTCGCACAACATTCAGAAAGGGCTGCTGCTCGCCCGACGCACCTTGCTCGATGTGCTTGGCGCGGGCGTGGCCACGGCCACCGAGTTCCTCGAACCGACCAGTCCGCAGTATATCGCCGACGCGGTCAGCTGGGGAGCCATAGGCGCGCGCAACACGGAAAGCCAGGTGCACCGCCAGCTGGCCAGCGGCATGAGCATGCCGATCGGCTTCAAGAACGCGACCGACGGCTCGGTGAAAGCCGCCGTCAACAGTTGCATTGCAGCCGAGGACCAGCACACGTTCTTCGGCATCGACCACCGCGGGCGAGCCTGCGCCGTCGAGACCCTCGGCAATCCGGACTGCCATGTGGTGCTGCGCGGTTCCAGCTCCGGCCCGAACTACGACGCCGAATCGGTGGCGCAGGCGCTCGCCTCCATTCGCGACAAGATGGGCGACGAGGCGGCCGCCTCGCATGGGCTCGTCATCGACTGCTCGCATGGCAACTCCGGCAAGGACGACGTGCGGCAGGCGCAGGTGGTGCGCGAGATCGCCGAACGCATCGCAGGCGGCGAGCGGGGCATCAGCGGTGTGATGATGGAGAGTTTCATCGTGGGGGGCAATCAGGCGCCGGCACCGCTCGCCGAACTCACCTATGGCCAGTCGATCACCGACAAGTGCCTGAGCTGGCCGGTCACCGACGAGCTGCTGCACACGCTCGCCGATGCCGTGCGCACCCGCCGCTGGAACCGCTGACGCAGCCGCCCGCGTTCCAACCGCGGAGTATATTCGGGTGATATCGATTGCCGTATGCGCTTGCAGCGAAGGAGAACCATGCAGACCGTCGCCATCATTTCCGCCCTCGACGAGGAAGCCGCACATATCGCGGACTCGCTTGACAACATGACCGTGACCGAGCGTGCGAGCCTCAGTGTCGCCCGGGGCACGTTGACGACCGATGCGGGGGAGGAACTCGACGTCGCCGTGACCGTGGGCGGCATGGGTTTGGTGAACGCGGCCGCCACCACGCAGTTCCTCATTGACCTGGTGCATCCCGAGGCCGTGATCTTCTCCGGCATCGCCGGCAACCTCAACAAGAGCCTGCACATCAACGACATTGTGCTCGGCAAGACGCTGCGCTACCTCGACACCGACATGCGCCTGGTGGGCCAGTGGAAGCCGGGCACCAGCGAGTTCCATTCCGACCCGGCACTGCTTCAGATCGCCGAGGGCGCCCTTGACGAGATGGGCATCAACCACATCCAGGGCACCATCGCCTCCGGCAACTACTTTGTCGACACGCCGCAGAAGGTGAGCCAGGTCATCGAACAGACGCATGCGGACGCCGTCGAGATGGAAGGCGCGGCCGTTGCCCATGTGGCCGCGCGCAACGACGTGCCGGCGCTCGTCATCCGCGCCATGAGTGACTCTGCCGACACCGACTACGAGGAGTTCAAGGACTTCGACATCTCCGAATACGCCGATACGGCGGCCCGTCTCGTTGTGCGGATTCTGCGCGGGATGTGAATGGGGCACCGGTTCGCGATGGAAGGGCGTCATGACACCAGGTGAGATTGCCATGGCGATTGCCATGGGCGTGCTGCTCATAGCTGGGGGCTATGCCATCGCCTACCGTGCCGGTCGCAACCGGGAGCGCGAGCGGGAGCCCAGTGAGGCCGCGTTGTTCGCCGGGCATGCCGATGCCGATGCCGTGGATGGCGAACGCCGCATGCTTGCGATGCTCGAGGAGGCCGTCATCGTCACCGATTCCAGCGCCAATGTGCTCGTCGCGAATGAGGCGGCCATTGAACGTGGCCTGAGCGTGGACGGTCTGATCGTGGACGCCGGCATTCGCGATCTCGTGCAGGAGGCGGCGCAATCCGACGCGGCGGTGGAACGGGAGCTCGAACTCGCCCGAGATTCGCAGCGGCTGCATGTGGCCGTGACCGCGCAGTGCACGGCCGACGATCGGGTGACGGTGGTCTGTGCCGACACCGGGTACCGACGCAGCGTGGACCGCGTACGGCGTGATTTCGTGACCAATGTGTCGCATGAGCTCAAAACGCCGGTCGGCGCGATCATGCTGCTGGCCGAGACGATTGACGATGCCGGCGACGACGTCGACATGATCCGCCATTTCGCCGCGAGAATCGGTGTCGAGGCGAAACGGCTCGACGGCCTCGTGCGCAGACTCATCGAACTCGGCCGCATGCACGGCGATCGGGCCACGACGCGACGCACGGTGGATGCGCGGGAACTCGTACGGCAGGCGATCATCGACACCGAGGTCACCGCAGGGGCACGCCATACCATGGTGCGCATGCGCGATGACGCCGGCGAGAATCATCCGCTGCCGGTGACGGTCGATGCGGCGGCGGTGCATATCGCGCTCAAGAACCTCGTGGAGAATGCGATCAACTACTCACCCGAACATGCCGAGGTCACTGTGGAGGTCTCCCGCGGGGAAGACCAGGCTCGCATTCGCGTCGTCGATCACGGCATCGGCATACCCCGGCAACTGCAGGGCCGCATTTTCGAACGGTTCTACCGGGTGGACCCGGCGCGCTCGCGGCTGACGGGCGGCACCGGGCTTGGTCTGTCAATAGCCAGCCATCACATTCTGGCCAATCAGGGCAAACTCGAGGTATGGTCGAAACCAGGGGAGGGGTCCACATTCACGGTAATGTTGCCGTTGGCGATGCGAGACGATGACACCCCATGCAATCGGGATGCGGATGCCGAGGGCGATCCGGACGGAACAGGCAAGGAGGCCGACAGATGACGCGCATTCTCGTGGTGGAAGACGAACCTTCCTACCTCGACCCATTGCTCTACCAGCTCACCCGTGAGGGGTACGAGGCCCATGGAGCCGCCACCGGGGAGGAGGCGTGGGAGCTGTATGAGGAGATGGAGTTCGACCTCGTGTTGCTCGACCTCATGCTGCCCGGCATCTCAGGCACCACACTCTGCAGGCGCATGCACGAGCTGCGCCGTGTGCCGATCATCATGGTGACAGCGAAATCAACCGAGAATGATGTGATCGTAGGGCTCGAAATCGGTGCCGACGACTATGTGACCAAACCGTACTCCTTCCGCGAACTGCTCGCCAGGATCCATGCGGTGTTGCGTCGCAGTCTCGAGCCACGGGCTTCTGGAACACCCGGAGGGAACGATGAGACGCTTACATGCGGGCCCATCGAGATGTCGGTGGCCTCGCACGAAGTGCGCATTCACGGTGAACTGACCCAGTTCCCGCTCAAGGAATTCGAGGTGCTCGAATACCTGATGCGCAATAAGGGCCGCGTGCTCACCAGACAGCAGCTGATCGGCCGCGTCTGGGGCAGCGATTACGTGGGTGACACGAAAACGCTCGACGTGCATGTCAAGCGCATCCGGGCGAAGATCGAGGCCGATCCGTCGAATCCGGCACTGCTGACGACGGTGCGCGGTCTCGGGTACAGAATCTGCGACGAACGTTCACGCTAAATTCACCGTTCGCCTCAATACGACTCCCCACCCTCCTCTACACTGAATTGGTTGGATACAATGGCATCGTGACCAAAGGAAACCACATGCGTAGCAATCTTGCACGGCGCGTGCTCGCGGCACTGTGCGGCATGGCGTTCATTGCCACGACCACGGCGTGCGGAGACAACACCGATCCGGCGAATCGCCCGGTCGCCAACGCCTCGTCGATCTCAGGCAGTTTCGCAGGAGCAGGGGCCTCCTCGCAGCAAACGGCGGTCGAGGCATGGGTGGCCGGCTACCAGAAGACGAATCCGGATGCGCGAATCTCCTACAATCCGTCGGGCTCAGGTGCCGGCGTGGCCACATTCCTCACCGGGGCGACCGTATGGGCCGCCTCTGACAAGCCACTGGATGCCAAACAGGTCGAGGAGTCGACATCGGTATGCGCCGGCGCAAGCGCGTTCGACGTGCCGGTGTACATCTCGCCGCTCGCCATCGTGTTCAATCTGCAGGGCGTCTCCGATGCCGGCAAACACATCAACATGGATGCGGCCACCATCGCGAAGGTGTTCGACGGCAGAATCACACGGTGGAACGATGCCGAGCTCACGGCGCAGAACCCCGGACTCAGCCTTCCCGATCTGCCGATCACCGTCGTGCATCGCTCCGACAAATCGGGCACCACGCTCAATTTCCTCGAATACATCAAGGCGGCTGCGCCGGCCGATTGGCCGTACGAGCTTTCGGAGAACTGGCCCAACGACGTCGGGCAAGGCGCCAAAGGCACCTCGGGTGTGATCAGCACCATCGACCAGGCGAACGGCACCATCGGCTATGCGGACTTCTCCCAGGCGGGAGGCATGGGAACCGTCGCGGTGCAGGTGGGCGACACCCCTACCGTGATCTCGGCCGAGGCCGCCTCGAAGGCAGTCGCCGACTCCACACTCGACAAATCCGTTCCTGGCAAACACCGTGTGGTGCTCGACATCAACCATACGACCCGCGTGACGGGCGCCTACCCGATCGTGCTGGTCTCGTACGACATCGCATGCCCCGCCTACACGGATGCGAACACGGCGCGATTCGCCAAATCCTGGCTGAGCTACGTCACCAGCGAGGAAGGGCAGGCGCAGGCGATGAACGCGACCGGATCCGCGCCATTGCCCGCCAACATCGCCAAATACGTGCGTGAATCCATAGACGCCATGGAAGTGAAGTGAGCATATGTCATCGGCACCGAAACCACCCGCACAGCCAGCCGCAGACTCGTCGCTGACGAAACCGGTCAGCGGCGAGAAAGCCGACCGCATCTTCCGCGGCATCGCCTACGCATGCGGCATACTCATCCTCGTCGTGCTCGCCGCAGTCGCGCTGTTCCTGCTGTTCCGCGCATGGCCGCTCATCGGCGGAGACCAGCGGACGAACAGCGACGTCATCTCGAGTTTCACCGGCGGCAAGGCGACGAGCTTCTGGGGCTACGTCGGCCCGCTGCTGTTCGGCACCGTGCTCGTGGCGGCGCTCGCGCTCATCATCGCGTTCTTCGTCTCGATAGGCATCGCGCTGTTCATCTCGCACTATGCGCCCAAACGCCTCGCGGCCATGCTCAGCTACATCGTCGACATTCTCGCGGCGATCCCGTCCGTCATCTACGGCCTGTGGGGCGGCCTTGTGCTCGTCCCGGCAATCTATCCGTTCTGGAACTGGATCGCCGAGCATCTCGGATGGATCCCCATCTTCGCAGGCCCGGCCTCGAACCCGCCGCGCACCGTGGCGACGGTGGCACTCGTGCTCGCCATCATGATCCTGCCGATCATCACGTCGATCACGCGCGACATCTTCCTGCAGACCCCCAAGCTGCTTGAGGAGGCCGCCCTCGGCCTTGGCGCCACCAAGTGGGAGATGATTAAGATGTCGGTGCTGCCATTCGCCCGCTCGGGCATCATCTCGGCGTCGATGCTCGGCCTTGGTCGTGCGCTCGGCGAGACGATGGCCGTGCTCATGATCCTCTCGCCGGGCCTCAAATACTCGTTCAAACTGCTGCAGGCCTCGCAGAACCAGACAATCGCCGCGAACATCGCCGCGCAATACCCCGAGGCCGATAGCATCGGCGTCTCCGTGCTCATCGGCACAGGTCTCGTGCTGTTCGTGATCACGTTCCTCGTGAATCTGCTGGCACGCCGCATCACCGAGAAAGCGAGCAAATGATGAGTGAACCGCAGTCCACGCCGCACGCCGATGCGGCACCGGTGATCGACTTCGACAAATTCAAGCCGACGCGTTCGTACACCGCCGCGCGCAAACGCAAGGACATGGTGATGCGCGCGCTCATCATCCTCGCGTTCGTCGTCGCGCTCATCCCGCTCATCTCTGTGCTGTGGACGACATTGGCGCATGGCATACGCCGACTCAACTGGGATTTCCTCAGCCACAACATGACGAACGTGATCGGCGGCAACCAGACGCCGTCGGGCGGCTACGGCGGCATCCTCCATGCGATCATCGGCACGTTGGAGATCACGCTGGGCGCGATGGTCATCTCGATCCCGATCGGCGTGATGTGCGCGGTCTACTTGATTGAATACGCGGGCAAATCCAAGCTCGCGCGCACGATCCACCTGCTCGTCGACGTGATGAGTGGCATCCCGTCCATCGTGGCCGGCCTGTTCGCCTACTCCATGTTCGCGATCCTCGTCGGTCCCGGCACGCTCAACGGTTTCGAAGGCTCGGTGGCGTTGTCGCTGCTCATGATCCCGACCGTGGTGAAGACGACAGAGGAGATGCTCAAGATCGTCCCCAACGACCTGCGGGAGGCATCGCTGGCGCTCGGCGTGACCAAGCAGCGCACGATCACGAAGGTCGTGCTGCGCACCGCCCTTTCCGGCATCGTGTCGGGTTCCATCCTCGCCATCGCCCGCGTGATCGGCGAGACGGCTCCGCTGCTCATGACCGCCGGCTACATCGTCTCGACGAACGCGAATCTGTTCTTGGGTGAAATGACCACGTTGCCGGTGTACGTCTATCAGGAGTATTCGAAGTACCATGCGAACTGCCCGGCCGACGCCGGCAGCGGCTGCGTCACCGCCATACCGATGGAGCGTGCGTGGTCGGCCGCGCTCGTGCTCATCGTCATCGTGCTCATCCTCAACCTCATCGGACGGATCGTCGCGAAGGTGTTCGCGCCGAAGAAGAAATAGCACGCCAACACCATCACACCTAGATAAGGAATACGAATGGGACAACAAATCGACATTCGCCATCTCAACATCTATTACGGCAGTTTCCTTGCGGTCGAGGATGTCAATCTGCATATCGCCGCGAACAAGGTGACCGCGTTCATCGGGCCGTCCGGCTGCGGCAAATCCACCGTGCTGCGCACGCTCGACCGCATGCACGAGATCACGCCGGGCGCCCACGTGAAAGGCGACGTGCTGCTCGAGGGCAAGAACCTTTATGCAAAGGATGTGGATCCGGTGGCCGTGCGGCGTGACGTGGGCATGGTGTTCCAGCGGCCGAATCCGTTCCCCACCATGTCGATCCGTGAGAACGTGCTCGCGGGGGTGTCGCTCAACAACCGCAAGATCTCGAAGTCGGATGCCGATGACCTCGTGGAGTGGGCGTTGCGCGGCGCGAATCTGTGGAACGAGGTCAAGGATCGCCTCGACAACCCCGGCATCGGGCTCTCCGGTGGCCAGCAGCAGCGCCTGTGCATCGCTCGCGCCGTGGCCGTGCATCCGCAGGTGCTGTTGATGGACGAGCCATGCTCGGCGCTCGACCCGATCTCCACGCTCGCTGTCGAAGATCTCATCGAGGAGCTCAAGCAGGACTACACGATCGTCATCGTCACGCACAACATGCAGCAGGCCGCCCGCATCGCGGACTATACGGCGTTCTTCAACCTCAAGGCCGTGGGGCAGCCCGGGCACCTGGAGTATTTCGCCGATACGTCGACGATGTTCAACAACCCGCAGAACGAGGAGGCCGAGCGCTACGTTTCGGGCCGCTTCGGCTGAGAGAGAGGTTTGTTCCTGTGCCGTGGGGCTGGGCGGATGCGGGGCATCTTGCTGAGGAACGCCACGGAACGCGGACAACCGACGAAGCGGGAGACCTGCGGCCGACTGGGGGCATATCCGTGGCATAACGCGCCCATGTAACGACCGTGTTTTACACACCCGTGCTAGTTTTTAGCTGTCCTGTCGTTTGCGGCGGGGCGGCAGAAAAGAGTTCACGAGAAGAATACAGGGTTACTCATGGAGAAGTTTTTCCATTTGAAGGAAAACGGAACGTCGGTTTCCACTGAGGTCATGGCAGGCCTCACGACGTTCTTCGCAATGTCTTACATCATCGTCGTCAATCCGCAGATCCTGTCGCAGACGGGTATGCCGTGGGGCGGCGTCTTCCTGGCGACTATCATCGCAGCCATCATCGGCACGCTCGTCATGGGCCTGTTCGCGAACGTCCCGTACGCGCAGGCTCCTGGCATGGGCCTCAATGCCTTCTTCACCTACACCGTGTGCTTCGGTCTGGGCTTCACCTGGCAGGAAACGCTTGCCATGGTGTTCCTGTGCGGTCTGATCAACATTCTGATCACCGTGACCAAGGTGCGCAAGATGATCATCAAGGCCATCCCCGAACCGCTCCAGCAGGCGATCGGCGGCGGCATCGGCCTGTTCGTCGCCTACGTGGGCCTGCTCAACGTCAACTTCATCACCTTCACCCCGAAAGACACGAAGGCAGCCGGGCAGGGCCTCGCAACCGGCGCCACCCCGGGCATGGCCACGCTCAACAGCCCGGTGCTGTGGCTGTTCCTCATCGGCCTGCTGCTCGCCATCGTGTTCACGATCCTCAAGGTCAAGGGCGGCCTGCTGCTCACAATCATCATCACCGCCGTCATCGGCATCCCGATGGGTCTGACCACCATGAGCAACTCCGTTTCGCTCGGCGAGACCTTCTCGCAGCTGCCGCAGACCTTCGGCGCCCTGTTCACCGGCGAGGGCTTCGGCTCGCTGTTCTCCGACCCGGCCAAGCTCCCGCTCGTGCTGGTGACGATCTTCGCGTTCTCGATGTCCGACACCTTCGACACGCTGGGCACCTTCATCGGCACCGGTCGTCGCACCGGCATCTTCTCGAAGGCCGATGAGGAGTCGCTCGAGAACGGCCATGGCTTCTCGTCGAAGATGGACAAGGCCCTGTTCGCAGATTCCATCGCCACCTCGATCGGCGCGATCTGCGGCACGTCGAACACCACCACCTACGTCGAATCCTCGGCGGGCATCGCCGCCGGCGGCCGCACCGGCCTGACCTCCGTCATCGTCGCTGCCTGCTTCGCCGTCTCCGCGTTCTTCGCGCCGGTCATCTCCGCCGTGCCGAGCGCTGCGACCGCGGGTGTGCTCGTGATCGTCGGCTGCCTCATGGCCGCCTCGCTCAAGGAAGTCAAGTGGGACGACATCACCGAGGCAATCCCGGCGTTCTTCGCCGCCGTGTTCATGGCGTTCTCCTACTCGATCTCCTACGGCATCGCTGGCGGCTTCATCACCTACTGCATCGTCAAGGTGTGCAAGAAGAAGGCCAACGAGGTGCATCCGATCGTGTGGATCGTCTCCGCGCTGTTCATTCTCGACTTCATCTGCATGGCCGTGCTCTGACGGCCGCAGCGGAATCGCATCAAATAAGGCCCCGGCTATCCGGGGCCTTATCGTATGTTGTGAGCCGCTTGCCGCCAGACAATCTGCTGAGTTGTCTGCGTACTTGGTTTGTCTCAGGGTGAGCGGCTGGGTGAGACAAACCAAGTCATGAGAACCGGGTTTGTCTCACCTAGAGCGCGTCAGCGAGACGAACCAAGTCGCAGGAACTTAGTTTGTCTCATATGGAGCGTCTCAGTGAGACGAATCCGGTCATGACAACTTGATTCATCTCATTGAGGGTAGATTGGCGAGACAATCCACCCCACTGCAGCTGCATTTGTCTCGCTCGCGCCGATTACTTCTTCTTCTGCGTGGCCTGAATCTGCTCGGCGATCGCCTTCAGCCACTCGTTGAGCGTCTTGTACTGGCTTGGCATCTGTTCGGTGATGTCGACCACTGGGATGTTGCCCGAGTCCGCCGCGTCCGTCAGCTGGTCGCTCAGCTGGGACTTCTCCTGCGAATTTGCGATCAGCATCTTCATGTCGCCCTTCTTGAGCGCCTCGGTGAAGCTCTTGATGTCGGACGCCGTGGGCTCGCTCTCGTTGCTCGTCGCGTTCTTGTATCCCTTCGGCGTGACGTCGGTCATGCCCATGTCCTGCGCGAGGTAGTCGCCCACCGACTCTATGGCGCCGTACGGCATCTTGCCGTCGGCCTGCGCGACGGTCTGAAGCTGCGCTTCGAGATCGTCCTCCTCGGTATGCCAATCCTTGTTGAGCTTCTCGAATTCCGCCTTCTCGCTTGGCATGAGTTTGATGTAGGCGGCGGTGATCTCATCCGCCGTCTTGTTGCGTACGGCGGCGGAGAACCACACATGCGGATTGTCGCCGGTCTTCTTGCCTCCCGCGGCGGCCGCGTCGATCACGATCGCTTTGGACTGGCCGGCCGCCTTCGCCGCCCACTCGTCGTAGCCAGCGCCGTTGAGTATCGCGACCTGCGCATGCTGGAACTTGGAGATGTCGTTGGTCGAAGGCTCGTAATCGTGCGCATCGGTGCCGGTGTTGTTGAGAATGCTGGTGACGTCCACATACCGGCCGCCGAGTTGCTTGGCCACGGATCCCCACACGTTCGTCGAGGCGATCACCGTGATCACCTTCTCCTTGTCAATCTGGGTATCTCCGGCCTTTGAGTTCGAGCAGCCGGCCACCGCGAATATTGTGGCCAATGCGGCGAGCAGAATCGTGAGTGTGCGCAACAGTCTCTTCATATATTCATTCTCCATTCCGGGGTTTCTTCGAGTCTAACGGCATATGCAATGCCGCTGTATCTGTTTGCAGATTAGCAGAAAGTGAGAATCGTTCTCAATAGCAGTGTTGCGACACGCCGATGTTCACGAAATCCGCCCATATGGTTCATTTGTCGAGATGACTGTGTACCTTAATTCCCGTAAACCACAGACCGTTGGTTGAGCCGTGCGAGCGGTTCAATAATTTGGTTCAAGCCAACGCAGGTTGAGAAACATACTCCCGTCACCGGGAAGCCGATTGCGGCTGGATGATGCTCTGCCTGTGTGCAGGGCAATTTTTTTGCCCGCGCTTGTTCCGAAGTCAACGGCCGACTTAGGAAGGAACGCCATGAAGAGGCCCGAAAAGGAAGCGGTGGTTGCCGAGCTTACGGAACAGTTCCGTAACGCCAGCGCAGTCTACCTGACCGAGTACCGCGGGCTTACCGTTCCGCAGATCTCCGATCTGCGCGAAAAGCTAGGCCGCGATACTTCCTATACCGTGGCAAAGAACACGCTGTTCCGCATCGCTGCCAAGGAAGCTGGCATTGAGGGTCTCGACGAGATGCTCAAGGGTCCTTCCGCCGTTGTCTTCGTCGATGGAGACTTCATTGAGGCCGCGAAGGTGCTGCGTGACTTCGCCAAGACCAACAAGGCTCTGATCGTCAAGGGCGGTTTCGCAGACGGAACCGTGTACGACGCAGAAGGCGCCAAGCAGCTCGCAGACCTCAAGTCTCGTCCGGAACTGCTTGCCGAACTCGCCGGCGCGCTCAAGGGCACCATGTCCAAGGCCGCCTACCTGTTCAACGCGCTGCCCACGAAGGTCGTTCGCACGATCGACGCCCTGCGCGACAAGCAGGAGAAGGCTGCCTGAGACCCATCGCCTCGCGGCGTGAGTCTTGTATTTTCCGGAAAACAACAAAATTTGAGGTGTTGGCCACAACCCAATAATCCGGTCAACGCCATGATTGAAAGGAAGCCATAATGGCTAAGTTCACCCAGGATGAACTCCTCGAAGCTTTCGGCGAGATGACCCTCGTTGAGCTGTCCGACTTCGTCAAGGCCTTCGAAGAGAAGTTCGACGTCGAAGCCGCCGCTCCGGTCGCCGCTGTCGCCGCCGCCGCTCCGGGCGCTGCCCCGGCCGAGGAAGAGAAGGATGAGTTCACCGTCGTCCTCTCCGCCGTTGGTGACAAGAAGATCCAGGTCATCAAGGCTGTTCGCGCCATCACCAACCTCGGTCTGGCCGAGGCCAAGGCCCTCGTCGACGGCGCTCCGAAGCCGGTTCTCGAGAACGCCAAGAAGGAAGACGCCGAGAAGGCCAAGGCTCAGCTCGAAGAGGCTGGCGCCACCGTCGAACTCAAGTGATCCGTGCGGCTTGGCCGCATGACACCGCGTTCGCAGCTCAGGCTGCAAGAGGCTCCCGCATCGATATGCGGGGGCCTCTTTTCTTACCCTGTAGCGAGAAAAGCTCGCTCAATCGCTCCGGTCGCACGGTTTTGTTCACTTGATTGGTAGAATTGCTACAGACAAGAGGCGAGCGCGAATCGCAGATGCCAATACGACGGCGAACGCAGGAAAGGGTGGCCAACGGTGAGCAGCGAGCAGGGTGCTACAACCAGGTGGGTGATTCTTGTAGACGGCACACAATTGGCGAGTGTGGAGCCCGGCACAACCGTGGAGATCGGCCGCAAGCCATTGCGACCCTTGCCGGACGACGGCAAGAGACGCGTCGAGATTCTCGACGACTCCCGCTCCGTGTCGAAAAGGCATGCCCAGCTTATGGTGGCGCTCGATGGCCGTGCCTTTCTGCGTGACCTGAACTCCACGAACGGAACCTTCGTGGTGCGTGCTGGCGACGAGCTCGTGCGGCTGCAGAGTGGAGTCGATTATCCGCTGCAGTCGGATTCCGTACACGTGCAGTTCGGCGACGTGCCCGTGGATTTCACCAAGTTCATTGAAGACGACGATTCCACGAAAGACGACGCACCGGTGGTCAATCTGTTCGACTATGCAGTGGAGGGTTCGTCGAACGAGCCCGAGGCGGCAGACATGTCGGTGGACGACATTCTCAATCTGCGTGCCGGAGAGCCCACCGACATTTTCAATGCGAGCATGGTGCGCGCGCGTGCCAAGCGCATGCATGACGCCGAACAGCAGTCGTTCGTGCCGTTCACGCAGCCGATCAACCCGTTGCCGATGCAGGATCTCGACGACAGTGATGCCGGTGATGCCGCGCCGCGCGATCTGTTCGCCGATGCCAAGGACGTGGCCGAAGGCAAGATCTCGGAACCGGCGGCGGCCCAGGAGCACCCATACATTCCGAAGATGTCCGACAAGCCGAAGCATGCCGGCGCGCCTGCCGACCGTCTGATCAGCGTGAGCGAACTCGCCTCGGCGCATCCGCGAAGCATGCCACAGCCTCAGGAGAACATGCCGGAGCCTGCTGCGGAAGTAGACGCCGCATCCGAGTCGATCGTGGTGGAGCAGACCTCCGTCACGGAGGAGACGACACAGGAAGAACCTGCCGAGCCGGTCGCCGCAGAGCCCGCTGCGCAGGGCATTGGCGAGCACGGCGAGAGCGTGCAGCCATCTGCGAATGCACCCGCTGTTGAGGAGCCGGACGGGAATGCGGAGGAATCCGCGGCAGCCAGCGAGCAGGCGCCCGTAAGCGACGAGGAATCGCGCCAGAATGAGGAACCCTCCGGATCTGCGGGCACCACCTCCGACGAAGCTGCGTCGGAAACGGAAGTGAACGGCGACATCGCGTCACTCGCCGCGCAGGATGTGTCGCAGGACGAACAGGAATTGCGCGGCGACAACGCACCCGAGGTGGCGACGGTGACGGTGGATGCCGCGGACGTGGACTACTCCCGGTTCCAACGGCATGACGAGCCGCAGACGGACGAGTCTGCAGAGGGGGAATACGAGCCGGCGTTCGAACCCGGATCGGTGTTCGAGAAGGTGGCGAACGGCGATTTCGCCAAGTCGGAGCCGCTGGTCTCGGTGGCAGGGTTCACCTCGGACGACGCGCGGCGCAGCGACGACTTCTCGGAGCAGTTCGAAATGGCACGGCACCCGGAACTGCTGCCGTTCCTGGCCATGAACCCGTCGCTGTACGACGATCTGTACACATGGCTCGCCGCACAGGGCAATGCGGATATTGACGAGGCGCTCAGCAAGAACGCAGGATACGAAGACTATCGCAAGGCAATGGGGAAGTGAGCTCGATGTCGAACACCGATACACCAGAAACGAAGGCCCCTACGAGCGGTTCCATAGACAAGTTGCGCCGCTGGCGTGACGAATACAGGGCGAGCCTCATGGCCTCGCCGTTGGAGGATGTGAACCAGCTGAGCGCCAAGCTCGACCTGACCCATGCGCACCCCTCGGGCATCTCACAGCTGTTCGCCAGCGGAAGTGCCCCGTTGCATTCGCTGTTCCGCGACAGCGGCATGCTGCGCGCGGCGGCACGGCGTACCGAGCGTGTGCTCGACGACCAAAGCGCCAAGAAGCGCATCAGCGGCGTTGCCGAGCTCTCCCTGGTGGTGGGCGTGGCCACGTGGAAGGGCAACAAGATGCCGGTGCTGCTCTACCCAGTCGAGGTGGTGCGTGACGGCACTCCCGTGGAGAACCATACGACGATCACCTTCACCGGTCATGTGCGCCTGAACTCGGCCTTCCTCAATGCCATGCGCGAGAACGGTGTGAATCTCGACGAGCGCGCGCTGTTCGATGGCTCGAACTATGCCAGCGGCACGCCGGAGACGGCTGCAGTATTCGCGGTCATCACGAAGGCGGCGCAACAGGTGTTCGCCGACTTCTCAATCGAACGGCAGATCATTCTCGGCTGCTTCGTCGACCCATCCACACAGATCCTCATGGAAAGCCGCATGATCATCGAGCGGCTGGCACGTGGTCCGATCAACAATGTCATGCTCAATGCCCTGGCCGGCTACCCGGAAGCCATCGAGCAACTTTCGCGGATCACCCTTCCACCGTATAGCCCCTTCGACGGCGACCCCCACTCCGAATACGAGGTGGGCGATGTCGACAACACCGTGCGTTATGCCGCCAACGTGGCGGCCGCCGGCCATTCGCTGTTCGTCGACGGCACATTGGGCAACGACACCGCCGAGCAGGCCGCGTCGATCGCCTCCCGTTGCATCATGGCCGGCCGGTCCGTGCTCTACGTGCCATGCGTCACCTCGCAGAAGCGCACATTCGCCATGCTCATGAAGGCCAACGAATTGGGCGAGCAATTGCTCGACGTGGCCAACCCGAACGCCAATGCGGCCATCGACCACCAGCTCATCAGCGCGGTGGGATACCAGCAGGGCGTCGCCACCTCGCGTTTCGAACAGCTCGCCGATGAACTCGTGGGCGTCCGATCCCGCCTCACCCGCTATCTGGGAGACCTGCACGGCGTGAATCAGACGTGGGGCGTCTCCGCATACCAGACGATTCAGAACCTCGCCAGCATCTCCGAATTGCCGGCGCACCCGATGACCCGCGTACGCCTCACGAAGGAATGCGCGCTCGCCATAGGCAAATCGCTGGATGAGTGGGCCAAGAAGCTCGAACGTGCCGGCGAACTCGGCGAATACTCGGTGGGGCCCGATGACACCGCATGGTACGGTGCGTCGCTCTACAGCGAGGAGGAGGCCATCGACGCCTACCAACGCGTGGTGAACGTGCTGCGATCCCTGCTGCCGGCCACGCGTGAACAGGTCACCACCACCGTGAAGGTGTGCGGCTTCTCGATTCCGCAAACCGCCGATGAGTGGAGCAAGCAGGTCACCGTGCTCAAGAACCTGCGCCGTGTGCTCGACGTGTTCCAGCCTGAGATATTCGAGCGTGACATCGATGCGATGATCGAGGCTACGGAGTCGAAGCAGGAGCGCAAGACGAGCGATTCGCAGATGGGCTTCTGGGATCGTCGCAGGCACATCAAGGAAGCCAAGAGCATGCTGCGCGTGGGCGCCCAGGTGGAGGACCTGCACGAGGCATTGCTGGTGGTGAAGCGTCAGGGCGAGCAGTGGCGTCTGTTCGTGCCGCATGGCGGCTGGCCGGTGCTGCCGCCGAAGCTCGACGACATCATCGCCACCCAGGAACAGCTCATGAGCAATCTAACGGCCCTTGACACCGTGCTGGCCACCACGCCGGCCGGGGCGGAGCTCCAGCAGCAGGACTTCAACGCACTGGAGGAACGTCTCAAGGCCCTATTCGACGACCGCAAGGCTCTCGACACCCTGCCGGAACGTTGCGTGATCGAACGCGAGCTCAAGCGCGCCGGTCTCGGTGAGCTGGTGGACGACCTACGTGAACGCAAGGTCAAGGTGGACGCCGTGAGCAACGAGCTCAGACTGGCATGGTGGACCACCGTGTTCGACGACATCGTGCATTCCTCGGCCATCATTTCGAACCAGGACGGCTCGGCATTGCAGGCGGCCTCCGACCGCTTCGTGCAGGTGGATGTGGAGCATGTGCGCTCCATTGGCCCCATGATCATGCAGGAATCGATGCGCAGGCTGTGCGACCTGCTGTTCTCCCGCACGCAGGAGGCCAACATGATGCACACGGCCCTCGCTGGTGCGTCGAGCATTTCGTTGAGCCGCATCCATCAGGACCATCCGGAGATTCTCGCTGCCGCCAAACCGGTGATCATGGCCACGCCGGCCACGCTCGCTGCCGTGACAAATCCGACGCCCATTGCCGACGTCGTGATCATCGATGCCGCGGCACACCTGCCGTCGGTGCTGCTGCTCAGCATTCTGTGCCGTGCACGTCAGGTGGTCATCCTCGCGCATCGCAGCACGGTGACCAGTGAGGGCATCGGCATGCTCATGTCAATGCTGCCGAACATCTCGGTAGCCTCTCACCCCACTCGCCGTGATCCGCGCGTGAATCGTTTCCTCGAGGAACAGGGCTACGGCAAGGTGAACACCGATGTCGTGCGTGAACCGATGCAGGGCCATATACGCTTCCACAAGATCGAGGCCGCGGGCGTACCGCTCATGGCCAGCGGACTCGTGGAAAGCAGCCAGCAGGAGATTGCCGAAGTGGTGCGCCTCATCACCCAGCGCGCGCAGACCTTCACCCTCGTGCCTCCGAGCTATTTGCTCACCGTCGTGTGCCTCACCTCCACGTTCCGCACCCGCTTGGGAGCCGAACTGCGCTCCCTGGCGGCGAAGAGCGAGGCGATGGGTCGATTCCTGCGCCATGTGCGCATCGTCGACATCGCCGATGTGGCCGGCGCCCGCGCCACCGACGTGATCCTGTCGATGAGCTATGCCAAGACCACTCATGGTCGCCTGCTCCAGCAGTTTGGCGTGCTCGAGAACAACGGCGGCCGTGGCATGCTGCTCGATGCACTCGCATTGTGCGATCACCATCTCGACATTGTCAGTGCCTTCGGAGCCAGTGACCTCGACGACGATCGTCTGCATCAGGACGGCCCCAAGATGCTCAAGGTGCTGCTGCAGTGGGCCGAGGACCTCGACGAGGCCAATGTGGTGCGTCCGGCGATTAAGCAAACCGACGAGAACGTGCTGTTCAACGATCTCGCGACCCGCATTCGGGAACGCGGTCTCAATGTGGCTGTCGACTATGGCTATGATGGCGGCATGAAGCTGCCCATGGTCGTTGGTCTCAAAGACAAGCCGTTCGCGCTGGCTGTATTCACCGACGACGCCCAGTTCATGGGCATGCAGTCCACTCGGGAGCGTCACCGCATTCTGCCGCAGGAGATCGAAAGCCTCGGCTGGTCCGTCATGACCATATGGAGCGTCGGCGCCTTTGTGAACCCCGAGAAGGAAGTGGACCGTGTGGTCGCACGTCTCGGCGAGATTTACCAGGACAAGCAGTGACTTCGATCGGCGACAACTACCGAGTAGGCAGGCTATGACCAACAAGAACGAGGAACCGACCTCATCCCACGATGCCGCGCGTCCGTATAGCGCCACGCGCCGTACACCCCGCGTGCACCGGCGCGTCGTGCATCAGGGCACCGAGCGGTTCGACGCCGACGGTGTGAAGCCGGAACCTTCCGAGATGCAGACGGCACAGCAACGCCAAGCTGATGACGATAAGCGCATTCTCGGCGAACTGCCCCCGCATTGGGCTGTATTCGAGGAACGCCAATAGCGGCTGGGCGTATGGCCCTCATGACGCACCTCGTGCCGCAATCAATGTGCCATGCTCCTGTGCGGCAAGCACCTGCAACGCCTCCACGGCGCTCATCGCCATCTGCGTCACTGTCGAGCCGGTGTCGTCGAGTCTCGGTTGTGCCATTACCACCGCGTGACTGCTCACTACGCACCCTTCTGGCGAGGCGCGGGCATCGTCGGCGCATGCCTGTGTCGAACGCAGTTCCACCACGGTGCCAATAGGGAAGGAATGCTGCCCGAGTCCAAGTCGCACATCGATCACGGTATGGTGCTCGGGAACTTGGGGAAGCTCACCGACATCGGTGGTCAGTAGAATATCGCCCTTCTCGATGCGGGTCTGCGTGACCAGCCCCACTGCGTCGTCCGGGCACCCCAGTGCATGGCGCAGGGCGTCATGGTCGGGCATCTCCACCATCTCCACATCGCCGGTTGCAATCACCAGACCGGCATCGAGATCGCGCGCGGCGACCACGGCCTGCCGTGTGGCCGTCGCCAGTGCCACGCATTGCAGTGTGCAGAACAACGCCACGCCTACAGACAGCGCCAGCAGCATGTGGCGAAGCTGCCACAGCAGTCTGCGAGTCTGTAACGACACGCCATGCCTTCTGTCTTCGGTTTCGGACGAAGGCAGGAATCTGCGAGCGAATCGTATAAGAAAAGCCATCATGGTTCCATGATGGCTTGGTGGGATGCGCGAATCCAGCGTGACGGGTGATTGTGGTTAATTAACGGCGTTACTTAATATACAGCGTTACTAATCTACAATGGGTCGACCTGTAAAGGGCATCGCGTCACTTCGACGAGCTATGGCTGTCGGTCCGGTAGAACCCGCTGCCTTTGAACGTGATCGGCACAGCGGCATACACTTTATGCACCTGCTCGGCGCCGCACTGCGGGCATACCTTGATCGGATCGTCGCTGAACGACTGCTCCTTCGTGAAGTCATACCCGCACTTCTTGCAGCGGTAGTGATAGATAGGCATTCCAGACTCCTTACCCCAAACGAATACCGGTCTCGCTCAGACATATCCTAATACGGGAGCCGACACAATGGCCGCATGCACCCGGCGCGCGCAACGGGAATTCCCCTCCGACAACAGCAGTGCGGGCCATCTTATTCGTCAGGTTCACCGGCAGGGGAGTCGCACGAAGGGTCGTCGGTGTGAGCGCGGGTTGGGCCAGTCGAGCCCAATCGTGTGAATCCACGGGGCGTGAGCACGGCATTCATGCGCACATCGTGCTCCTCGCAAGGCAATGGGGCGTCCACGAACTCCCATGGCCAGCACATGGCCATCAGATCAGCCTGCGGACCCGCGAACCGGAGCGCACGGTCATACCAGGCGGCGCCGCGCCCCAAACGCACGCCGGCCGGATTGACGAGCAACGCGGGAACAATCACCGTGGAACACATCTGGAGCGCCTCCGGCGGGTACGTCTGGCCTTCCGGTTCGCCCGGGCGACGCGTTTGCGCATGCGGAAACAGCGACGGCTCCATCTGATCGACGGCGACCTCATCAGGCACATGCAGGCGCAGCAGATCGTCGAGGGAGCGCAGCACACCCCAGCCCAGATCGAGATCGACGCCCATTTTCGGCACCAGCACCGTGTAGCCACAACCGAGCGCGATTGACAGCAGTGGAATCGTGCTGATTTCAGTGCCCATGGAGACATGGCAGGCAATGATGCGCGAAGGTGATTGGAATAGGCCGGCCTCGCAGGCGATCTGCGCACATTGCTCGCCCGCCTGCATGCTCATGCTGAGCGACGTGCCACGCCTTCGCACGAACACCTCATGGCGCAGCATGCGTTTCGCCTCGGCCACGTTCGTGAATTGCGCACCCCCATGCGGCATTGCGTCGATTTCCACGGCAACCCCCTGTGAAACCCTGACTTCCTGTGACTTATAGTAGCGGAAAACTACTATGCGGATGGCTGCCGTCTCAAAATATATAGACAGAACGGTATCGCATGTCGGCGTAAGAAGCTGACGGCGTGGCACAATGTTGGTATGTCGGTATTCCAAGCCTTGCATGATGTGATGAAACGCCGCAGGAACAGCGCCTTCACGGCGCCATTGACGCTCAAATCCCCTGCCGGTTCGCCCGACCTCACGCTGAGGACGATGGACGCGGCGGATCAGGAGGAGTGGGGTCGCCTGCGCAGTGTGAACGAGCGGTGGCTGGCGCCATGGGAATCGTCGGACCCGCACGGCACCGAGCCGCTCACCTTCAAATCGTGGGTCAACAGGCAGCGTGAGGAGGAGCGTGAAGGCACGTCGATCATCTTCCTGATGGAACATGAAGGTGAAATTGTTGGGCAGATTTCGCTCGGTGCGATTTACCCCGGACCTATGCGCACCGGAATCATCGGCTACTGGATCGACGAGGATCATGCCGGGCGGGGACTTACGCCGCTCGCCGTGGCCATGCTCGCCGACTGGGCGTTGCTGGACCCGACGGGACCGCAGCTGCACCGTCTGGAAATAGATATAGTGCCGGAAAATGAGCGTTCCCGCCGCGTGGTGCAGAAGGTCGGGGCGAAGTACGAAGGCGTGCGCCGTCAATATATGTATGTGCATGGGGAGTGGCGCGACCACGAGTCGTACAGTCTGCTGGACACCGATGTGCCACAGGGGTTCGTGCATCGTCTTTTAGGCGACACGCCCGGAGAATCGCTACACAACTTGTCATAAGTTCTTCTATTCTTAGGAACTATGGATTACGAGTCGCTCAGCACCATTGTTCTGGTGGTGATCGTCGCCATCCTCATGGTGTCTTGGCTGCCCAGACGGACGGTTCAAGGCATGAAGCAGGTGATCAAACACCAGTCCGACCGGTACTCGGCCTCGCTTCATCTCATAGATGAGGGCGATGGCACCAGATTCTCGGATGCGCGGACTGTCGAGCTGAAAGGGACGCCCATGGCTTCGCCACACACTGTGCGGGACCGCGAATATGTGGCACAGGTGCGCGATCTACGTCGCGCTGCAGCACGCCGACGCAAGATTCTCGTCGGGGCGTTGCTGGGCATCTCGGTGCTCGTGTTTGTGCTCGCGGTGATTCTCGTCTTCAGCCCATACTTCACTCTCATACCTATTGCACTCATGTGCGTGGTGCTCGCACTGGGGGCGCATGCCTCCCGACAGGCCCGCGAATGGGAGGACAGACACGCGCAGCGGCAGCGTGAACTCAAGGAACGCAAGGTGCGTGAGAACAAGCGTGTCGTGGAGGAGCGCACGCGTGCGGCACATCCTGAGCCTTCGGCCCGCAGGCAGATGCAAGACGGTTCGCAGACCGACGTCATGGAGGCACGTGAGATTCACCAGGCCTTGCAGCGCGCCCGCGAGGAGCAGGCACGGGCGATTGCGCGACGCAAGGCGCAGGATACTCGTGACCATCATGCGGATGAGGCGTCACTGCGCTCCGGCATGCGTGCGGAACATGCCGACGTCGATGCCGCGGTGCAGGCCGCCGAAGAGGCCACTCATAATCCAGGGCATCTGACGATTCGCGAGGAGCGTGCAGCGCAGATGAGCGATGAGACGAACGAGCTCGCGCAGATCAATGCGTCGTCGGCACCGGATGCCTTCGACATGGCGGTGAATCAGGACCTCATCTCGTTCTCGCTTGGTTCCGATCCGTTCGACGGGCCGGAAGTCGTTCAGAGCATGGAAATCAAGTCGACCCGTCAGGTCTCCAAGGCCGTGCCGAAGGACAGCTCATCGGCCAAGCCGGCGGATGCCGGCGCTGCGGAATCTCGGGATGCCGCAGCCGACAACGCCGACGTAAAGGAGGCGCAGACCGTCTCCGCCGTCTCGGTGAACGACTCGGTCGCCTTCCACAACAGCGAGGCGCAGGCGAATGTGGAGGCCCCGGATGCGTCCTCCGATTCGCTCGGTGTGGATTTGCAATCCATTCTTGCCAGACGCGGCAACTGAAACGCCAAACCTGAATTGCAAAGCCGGCCGGAAGGTCGGCTTTCGTGTTCCTGGGACATTGGCGTCAGCTGTTCTCTCAAAGCGTTAGCACTCGAGTTGGCAGAGTGCTAACGAACGCGCTACTATGTGTGAGTAGCGCAAAGGAGTGTGCAACGGTGTTCGTCAGCCGCCGCCGCATGTTCTGGCGCGGAAATACTGAACTCTAGAAAGAGAGGCGCGCAGTGTCGTTCCCACTCACACCGTTGGAAGACAAAATCATCGTCAAGCAGGCGGAGGCCGAGACCCAGACCGCATCGGGGCTGATCATTCCGGACAACGCCAAGGAGAAGCCGCAGCAGGGTGAAGTCCTCGCCGTTGGCCCAGGTCGTCGCGACGACGAGGGCAAGCGTGTTCCCATGGACGTCAAGGTCGGTGACAAGGTGCTGTACTCGAAGTACGGCGGCACCGAAGTCCACTTCAAGGGCGAGGAATACCTCATCGTCTCCGCTCGCGATTTGCTCGCGGTGGTCAACGACTGAACTAGTTCGAGCTAGTCCTGCCTTTCGAAGCCGGTCCGTTGCGGGCCGGCTTTTCGTTTGTCTGGCGTCTCTGTTGGCCTTTCCGTGTCACTGTGCGCAATGTGGACAATGAAGGATGCCGCACACTGGCTGTTTCGTGCCTGCGTGCACGATATGACCGTGGGGCGATGTAACGTACGGGCGGTGCGCCCGCATCCGCATCGTTGGGTGCCTCGATATCTGGCGTGAGTGCTTTGAATAGGCGCAGGCGGAATCGGACTGGATATGGCGCGGGAGCTCGAAGCCCGGATTGTGGCGAGCATGTGAATGCGACACGCCGAGGGTTGCTGATGTACGGCTTATGTGCCATACTAGCCAAGTTGCCGGTTGAGACCTCAACCGAAAACGATGGCGGATTTCCCAAGCGGTCAAAGGGACCTGACTGTAAATCAGGCGCTTCGTGCTTCAGTGGTTCGAATCCACTATCCGCCACGCCTCGATAGCTCAGTGGTAGAGCACTTCCTTGGTAAGGAAGAGGTCGTGAGTCCGATTCTCACTCGAGGCTCGATGGCGGGATAGCTCAGCTGGCTAGAGCGTACGACTCATAATCGTAAGGTCAAGAGTTCGAGTCTCTTTCTCGCTACTACGTCGGGTAACCGGCAGCTTAACGACAAGATGAGGTGAATTCAATGGCAAGCAAGAGCGCAGACATTCGTCCGGGCATCACGCTGGCGTGCACCGTGTGCAAGGAGCGTAACTACATTACGACCAAGAACCGCCGTAACACCCCGGATCGTCTCGAACTCAAGAAGTTCTGCCCGAAGTGCGGCAAGCAGACCCTCCACCGCGAGACCCGCTGATCCAAGGCTTCTAAGCTAATCTTAAAACCCGGCCAGATGGTCGGGTTTTTTGTTACTGTGGGCTGTATGACAAGTTTTGCTGAACTCACCACCATGGATGTTGGTGGCTATATCGAACGTTTCGTCGAACCGACCACACGCGTGGCGCTGATCGAGGAGGTGGAGGACGCCGACTCCAAAGGCATTCCGCTCTGCGTGATCGGCGGCGGTTCGAACATGCTCGCCTCTGACGACGAATTCCACGGTGTGGTGATCCGTGACGCACGCCGCAACATCATCGTGCCAGATGAAGCGGCCCCCGTTGAAGGCGGCGACTACACCGTGCATGTGAACGCGGAGGCCGGCGTGAACTGGGACGACCTCGTACAGTTCTGCGTGGAACGGGGACTTGAAGGTCTTGAGGGGCTTTCCGGCATTCCGGGCACGGTTGGCGCGAGCGTGGTGCAGAACATCGGCGCATATGGCCAGGAGGTCGCCTCCGCGGTGGAATCCGTTGAGGTGTGGGACCGCGAGGAGAAGAAGACGCTCGATATGAGCAATGTCGACATGCAGTTCGGCTACCGGTTCAGCTTGCTCAAACGCAGCATGTACAAGGCTCCTGGCGTCCCGAACGCGCAGTATTACCCGACGCCGCGCTATATTGTGCTGTCCGTGACCTTCGCACTCGTGCACACCGGAACCGGCACCGTGAACTACCCGCAGCTGGCGAGCGCGTTGAATGTGAATCTACATGACCGCATGCCCATCGACCGCATCCGTGCCGCCGTGCTCGAGGTGCGCGCCTCCAAAGGCATGCTTGAGGACGCCACGCGGTACCGTGAGCCTATCATGATGGGCACGAAGCGCGCAGACCAGGTGGAGGCTGCCATCGCCGCCCAGCATGCTTTCCGTGAGCAGCATGATGGTGCCGCTCGGGACATGATCATCGACATCGCTTCCGACACCGGCACGAATTCCGATCCGAACCGCCGTTCTTGCGGCTCCTTCTTCATGAACCCCATTATCAGCGAAGCTGACGCTGCCCGTCTGCCAGAGGATGCGCCGCGCTTCCCGGCCACGTTGCCGGATGGCTCGACCGGAGTGAAGACCTCCGCCGCCTGGCTCATCGACCATGCCGGCTTCCACAAGGGGTACAAGCTGTCTGACGATGCACGGGCGGGCCTGTCTACACTCCATACGCTGAGCATCACGAACCGCGGTGGCGCTACCTGCAATGACATCGTCAAGTTGGCCGATGCGATTCGCGATGGGGTGCGCAAGCAGTTCGGTGTGACGCTGATTCCCGAGCCCGTGCTCGTGAACGTGACATTGTGACGGTGCCGGACAATCTGGACCGTATTCCAGATGGTGCACACCCGTGTTCTGTGTTCATACGGCGATATTCGAAGAAACGCCCATATATTGTTCCTTGGGGAGCAATATATGGGCGTTTCCCGTATATGTGGCCGGATTTGTTACGCTGTGCGGATTACTCAGAGCGTAATCCGTAAACAAGGGGTCGTACTATGACGTCAATAGAACCGACAGAGAGCCAAAAGCACACTGGACCGGTGAGTTTGTTCATGGGAGTATAAGGGCACATCGTGCAGATTTTTAGAACGAAGTCCGTCGAGCAGACGCTGGCGGAGACAGAGGAAGAGGGACATTCTCTCAAGAGGAATCTTGGCTGGTGGGATCTGGCCGTCATGGGCGTGGCCGTCGCCGTGGGCGCGGGCATCTTCTCGGTGGGTGCGCAGGCTGCGGCATTCCACGCGGGGCCGGCGGTTATCATCAGTTTCATCATCGCCGGCATCGTGTGCGGGGCGGCGGTCATGTGCTATGCGGAGTTCGCGTCGGTGATGCCGGTGGCGGGTTCGGCGTACACGTTCACGTATGCCACGCTTGGTGAGATTTTCGCGTGGATCATCGGCTGGGACCTGATTCTCGAGATGCTCATGGCCGGTTCGGTCATCTCCAAGTTCTGGGGCGTGTATCTCAACGATTTTCTGCGTCTCATGGGCGTCAACTTCAACACGAACATCATGATCGGCTCGTTCCATCTCGACATCGCGCCCATCGTGATCGTCGCGTTCTTCACCACGCTGCTGGTGCTCGGCACGAAGATCGGCGCACGCGTGGACGGCGCGATGACCGTGCTCAAGATAGCCGTCGTGCTGTTCGTCGTCATCGTCGGCTTCTTCTATGTGAAGGCCTCCAACTACACGCCGTTCATCCCGCCGGCAGAACCCTCGGCGGACGTGGCGAATGCGACCACGGTGCACGGGACCCTGGGCCAACCGCTGTTCCAGTGGCTTACGCATATGAGCCCGACCATCTACGGTGTTCCAGGCATCATCTCGGGTGCTGCACTCGTGTTCTTCGCCTTCATCGGCTTTGACGTCGTCGCCACTGCATCCGAGGAGACCCGTAATCCGAAGCGTAACGTGCCGCTCGGCATCGGCGTGGGCATGTCGCTCATCATCGTCATGTACGTGCTCGTCGCCATCGTGACCACCGGCATGGTCTCCTACAAGCAGCTCGCCTCCGTCGAGAGCCCGTCGCTGGCCACTGCATTCGAGTTGGTGGGGGCGGACTGGGCCGCCAAGATCATCAGCTTCGGCATCTGCCTTGGCTTGGCCACCGTGGTCATGGTGCTGCTGTTGGGACTCACGCGCGTCGTGTTCGCCATGAGCCGTGACGGTTTGCTTCCGCGTACCCTTTCGACCACCGGCAAGCACGGCACTCCGGCACGTCTGCAGATTGTCGTCGGCGTGGTCGTCGCCATCATCGCCGCGTGCTTCAACATTGACGTGCTGAGCGACATGGTGAATATCGGCACGCTTTCCGCGTTCACGCTGGTGGCCCTCGCCATCCCGATCATGCGCAAGCGCAGGCCCGATCTGAAACGCAGCTTCAGAATGCCGGGCAATCCGTGGGTTCCGCTGCTCGTCGCGCTTGCGAACTTCTACCTCATGCTGAACCTCACCGTGCTCACTTGGATTCGCTTCCTCATATGGCTCGTGGTTGGCTTCATCATCTACTTTGCCTACGGGTACAACCATGCGCGCGTGGGCACCGGTGAACTTGACGCCGAGGTGGTCAAATACGAGAAGCAGCGCCAGCTCAAGGCGCAGCGCGCGAAACAGTCCGGTTCCGTCGGCCGGGGGAATGACGCGGCCGTGACCAAGGTCGAAGCCGGCAAAGACTGAAATCGATTTGCCCGCCATTTCACACGCCAGTGCTGAATGGACGGTGAATGGCCCCTATTGCCGCTTTGCGCACGCGCGGACATGTTCGCCAAGGACATGCCCGCGCTTTGTTTTATGGGTGTAGGCGGGTAGTCTGGTAGGGACTTTGAGAAACAAGGAGGAGCCATGGCCTACGTGATCGCGCAGCCCTGCGTCGACGTGAAAGACAAGGCGTGTGTAGACGAATGCCCGGTGGATTGCATCTACGAGGGCAAGCGCTCGCTGTACATCAATCCGAACGAATGCGTCGACTGCGGCGCATGCGAACCAGTGTGCCCGACCGAGGCAATCTTCTATGAAGACGATCTGCCGCCGGAGTGGGAGTGGTACAAGGATGCCGCCGTTGAGTTCTTCGCCGAGGTGGGCGATCTCGGTGGCGCACAGGCTGCCGGTCCCATTGGCAAGGATCCGCAACGTGTCGCCGATCTGCCGCCACAGAACGCCGCCTGAGCATAGTAATCTGCAATCGCGTGCGCCTTCCCAGGCGCACGCGATGCCATAGTGATACAAGTCACTCGCATTCGCCCGTATTCGTAGGAGAGCCATGGGATTCAAGGATTTCAGCACACCATATGATTGGTCTCGCGTCGGCCGGTACAAACGCATCGCGCAGGCGGTGCCCGGTGGCATGGTCGATCTGTCGGTCGGTTCGCCGGTGGATGCGGTACCGGATTCCGTGCGCAAGGCGCTCGCCGTCAGCGCGAACGACGCAAACGCCTGTGGCTACCCGGTGACTGGCGGCACGGCAGACCTGCGCCGTGCGATCTGCGAATGGTTCCGCGGCTGTCGTGATGTGGAGATCGAGGCGATAGGGGCTGATGTGGTGCCGACGGTCGGCTCCAAGGAGGGTGTGGCGATGATGGCGTCGCTGCTCCAACTCAGCTCCGGCGATGTGGTAGTCCAACCGCGCGTGAGCTACCCCACCTACGAGATCGGCACCCAGGTGGCTGGTGCCACGGTGGTCAAGGTCGACGACGTCGCCGCAGTGGATTCATGGCGCAACATACCCGGTGTGAAGGCGATCTGGGTGAACTCGCCGAGCAACCCGACAGGCGCGGTGCTCTCCGCCGCGCAGCTGCATGACATCGTGAACGCCGCCCGTGAGATAGGCGCCGTGGTGCTCAGCGACGAATGCTATGCGTTGATGAACTGGACCAAGGCCAATGACGACGAGGGGAACCGCGAGGCCGCCATCGAGTCGTCCCCCTGCGCATTGCGCGCCGACGTGTGCGACGGACGTGCAGATGGTGTGGTCGTGTTGTATTCGCTGAGCAAGCAATCGAATATGGCCGGGTACCGTACGGCACTGCTCGCAGGCGATGCACAGATCATCTCGCGTATGACCGCGTTCCGCAAACAGCTCGGCCTCATCATGCCTGGACCGGTGCAGGCGGCGATGGCGGCCGGCTTACGAGACGCGGCATCGGTGCGTGCACAGCACAACCGGTATCATGACCGTCTCGGTGAGCTCGTCTGCGCATTGCGTGGCTACGGATATCGGGTGAACATGCCCCAGGGAGCCTTGTACGTATGGACGAAGGCGAAGTCGGCTGATTGCTGGACCGATATGAAAGCGCTCGCCTCCATCGGTATCATCGCCAGCCCCGGCGAATTCTATGGTGCTCCGGAATATCTGCGGTTCTCGGCCACCGCCACCGACGAGCAGATTCACCGGGCGTGTGAGCGGCTCGCACAGGCCTGACGCCGCCTCTTATTCAATTGCTCGTATTGGGCGCATGCTATGCGCCGAGATGTGCGCTATCCTGCCCGAATTTACGCCGGATCTGGTCTACTGCCTCTTCAGCGCAGCGCAGGCGTGTCGACCTCGTGCCGTTTGCGGGGGAGGGAATCGATGACGATGCCTGTGGCATGGGGGCCACACGCTCGTTCTCCTCGAGCAGTTCATCGAGCGTGGGTTGGATCACCGTCTCCTCACGCTTTGTCAATGTGCTCGTGCTGATGCCGGCGAGCCGTATGGGGCGTGTGAGTTTGACCTCAGTGCCGCGGCAATCCGCCGGCATGCCCATCATGCGCAACAACAGGTCGATGGCATGCGGGTACAACGTGCTCGCGGCGTCGGTCGGTTGTTCCAGTTGCATCTGCTTGGTGGAGTAGGCAAGGTCGGGGAACCGCAGTTTCACGGTGAGCGTGCGCGCCATGAGCCCCTTGGCGCGCAGTATGGAGGCAACCTTGTCGCAGCATTGTTTGATCAGCGTGCTCGCTGTGGCCAAATCATTGCAGTCCGTATCGAAGGTGCGTTCCTGCCCGATTGATTTCTCGGGGGCGTGTAGCGTGAGTGTGCACGGGTCGATGCCATGCGAGGCCTCCCACAGGTGTGTTGCGGCGGCTTTCGATCCGGTCGCCTGTATGAGCTCCTCCACCGAACAGCGTGCGAGCTGGGACACGGAGTTGATTCCCCATGCGTTCAGCCGCTTCTCCTGGGCGGGGCCAAGCCCCGGAATGCCTCGCAATGGCATCAGCTGCACGAACTGCGCATGCTTGTCCAGCGGAATGAGCAGCATGCCGTTCGGCTTCGCATTCGTGCTCGCCATCTTCGCCACGAGTTTGTTGCCGGCTATGCCCACCGAGCAGGTGATGCCGAACCGTTCCGCGACCTGCGCCCGTAACCATTGGGCTATGCGCGTCGGGCTGTGCCATGCGAGCAGCGCACCGGAGACATCCATATAGCATTCATCGACGGAGACCTGTTCGATGCGGTCCGTCACCTCGCGGAAGACCGTGTGGAAGATCTCATGGGAGACGGCGCTGTAGTAGTGGTGGTCGACGGGCAGGAAGATTCCGTTCGGGCAGAGTTGGTGCGCGCGTGCGGCCGGCATTGCCGAATTGATGCCGTACTTGCGGGCCTCGTAGCTTGCAGCGGAGACCACGGCGCGGTTGCCGGTTCCTACAATAACCGGTTTGCCGCGGAATTCCGGGTGTCTTGCTATCTCGAGCGAGGCGAAGAACGCGTCCATGTCGATATGCAGTATGGTGCAGCCGGTCTCGTCATGGCCCCAATCCCTTTTGGCAGCTTCGATACGCGGTGCTGTGCTCATGTCTCAACTGTACCTGAACAGATGTTCGAATGGAAGCGCCGGTGTATTCGCGCCCGTCGCGGAACAGGGAGGGGCTCCACAACAAGGTCGTTTTCGCTGAATTGGCGAATATCGGTGTTTCGTCTGTCGAATCTGCTATGATGTTCTTTTGTTGCGCTAATGCAGCATGGAGTCATGCCTGAGTGGCCGATAGGGGCACCCTGCTAAGGTGTTAGTCGTGTTTAGCGGCTCGAGGGTTCGAATCCCTCTGACTCCGCGATCAGGGCGAATCCGTTGGGATCCGCCTTTTTCCGTTTCGGACGGCTTCTGTCTGTTCCATGGGTTCCAGTAGGGTTGCACGTCCTGTGTCGGCCATTTCGGGCGAGTCGAACGACATTGATTGTCGTATGCCATTCCCTGTCGTCAAATCCGCGATATGATGTGCACAATGGCCAGCAAGGGGATTGTGAAGTTAGTTGAAGCAGCGGTACGTCATTGTCCGTTGCTTCGCTTGCCGAGTGTAGTGCAACGGCATGCGTGAGGCAAATCGCCGGTCTCGATATGAGACGGGTCCGAGGTGGTCTGCTGTGGCATTCGATTCGGAAACTCGCGGAAATATGGTGCCGCTACAGTGTCGGCCATGACACAGATTCTTGAGACCCAACCGGAACGCACCGATCTGCCCCTCACAGTGATGCCATGTGTGGTGGCCGACATGATCGAGCCGTTCAAGGCGAACTTCGAGGTGCTACGCGATGTGACGCGCCTGAGAATGTACACTGACACCACTCTGGACCCGGACGAGATCGTGCGGCGTTGCGAGGGTGCCGACGCCGTGATTGTGATCGGCGTGCACATCGACGACAATCTGTATACACGGCTCACGCATACGCAGGGACATGCGAAGTGCTTCGCATTCGGCGGTACCGGGGTGGCCAGCTACATCGACCTCGCCCGTGCGCGGCAGGATGGCGTGCGCGTATGCAATGTGCGTCGATATGGGGACGCCGCGGTCGCCGAGCTCGCCATCGCGCTCATGATGGAGTTGGCGCGCCATGTAGGAGAGCTCGACACGCAGGTGCGCGAGGGCAGTTGGCATGGTGTGTTCGGCACCGAGCTCGCCGGCAAAACGCTTGGTCTTGTGGGATTCGGTGGCATCGGGCAGCATGTGGCGCGCATCGCCAACGGTTTTGGCATGCGAATCCAGGTTTGGAACTCGCATGTGCACGCCGACGCGCTCGCTGCGAATCCCGAGATCGCGCTCGTCGATGGCATCGACGACCTCATGGCCACCAGTGACATCGTGTCGCTGCATTTGCCGCTCACCGATGAGACGCGTGGCGGCATCACCTTCGAGAACCTGAACCATCTGCGACCCGGAAGCATGCTCATCAACACCGCGCGCGCCGAGATCATCGCGCCGGGCGCGCTCGAACGGCGCTTGGAACGCGGCGACCTGCTGGCCGGTCTCGACGTGTTCGACAAGGAGCCGTTGCCGCAGGATTCCCCACTCCGTTCGGTTCCCGGCGTCGTGCTCACCCCGCATGTCGCCTGGCGGGCCGATGGCGCCTATGCCAGCCTGACCCGACAGGTGATGGAGGCGATCGTCTCGTTCTACGAGGGCGGCGATTTCAACGTGGTCGTCTAGCGGGCGGTAGTGTGGTTCTGCATACCCAGAAGTGACGAGACCGTTTGCGAGGAGCCATGCGTACCTTGTTGAATCCGGCCGACGAGCCGGCGCACGATGCATTCGTGGAGAAGAAGTCCGAGTTCATAGGCGACGCCTGCCATGTCGATTCGCTTGAGGATGCGCTCGCGTTCGTCGAGACCGTGCGCGAGCGTCACCCGAAAGCACGACATGTGGCCTATGCGGCGATTGTGACCGGTGACGATGGCCGTGTGATGGAGCGCATGAGCGATGATGGCGAGCCGAGCGGCACGGCGGGCAAGCCGATCCTCGATGTGTTGCGTGCGAATGAACTCACAGATTGCGTGATTGCCGTCACGCGATATTTCGGCGGCATTCTGCTCGGTTCGGGCGGTCTCATCCGCGCATACTCCACCGGAGCGTCGATTGCGGTGAAGGCAGCGGATGTCGCACAGATTGTGGTCTGTGCCCGGTATGCGGTGCCGCTCGACTACTCGCAGCTCGGGCCGATGCGCCATCTGGTCGAGGTGATGGGCGCGGTGGAGGAGTCTGCCGATTTCTCGGATCACGTGGTGCTCATCGTGCTCGTGCGCGATGATGCGCGCGAATCGTTCGAACATCGTGTGCGCGAGCAGTTCAGTGCGACGGTGACGCCGGAGTATGTGGGCCGATGCCACCGCGCGATGCGGTGACACGCCGCACGCCGCCTCGTGATGCCGGTGCCGCGCCCATTGCCGCATGTGCATTAGACTTGGGGTGCACGGCACGGAGCGCAGACGATGCGCATGAGGTGGAGGTCAGCATGGCAGATGGCGAGCAGACGGCACAGACTGCGCGGAATACGCAGGCGGACGGCGTGCAGGACGCGGCCGGGAATCAGGGGGAGGCTTCCGAAGCCCAGACTCCGCAGTTCGAACCGCTCACCGTGACCTATGAACGTCTGCGCCATTCGACGGATCCGCAGGAGCTGCACGAATTCGCACGCAGGCCGTTGCCGGATCGCGCGAAACAGGCGGCGTTCTCACGTGCGACGGCATTGCTCGAGGCGGTCGCCGGCAATCAGCACACGCCGTTGGAAGACCGCGTGTTCCTCGCGGAGACGATGCCGTTCCCGAATGTGCTCGTCAAGCTGTCTGAAGACCCTTCCCCCGAGGTTCGGCGTGCGGTCGCCGCGAACCGCGACGACAAGAACTGGCTGGTGGGGCGCCTGACCAAAGACGAGGTGCCCGAAGTGCGCGACGAGGCACTGCGTAATCCGCAGACGTCATGGAAAATGCGCATGGAGGGGGCGCAGAATCCTGAGGTGGACGCGCAGACCCTCGATTTTCTGAGCAGACTCGGCGTTGAACTTGAGCCGGACGCTCCGCGGATCCTGTCGACGATGGTGCGTCGCGGCGTGGCGCTCAATCCGAATGCCGGTGCGGAGACAATCGAGCGACTCAAGGAAGATCCGGTGCCCGAAGTGGCGAAGGCGGCACAGCGCCGGTGACCTTCCGAGCGTAACCCACGGCTATCTCGGTGAGAGGAATGAAAACGTTTGCTCCTTTATGGGCGTAGCCGGGAACGTCGCTGCGAAAAAGGCTTACACTTAGGAGTTATGGCAGAACTCAACGAAGAAAGCCCGGAGCGTCTTGCGCGCCCCCTTATTCGTCTCGCGCAGTCGCTGGGCGTGGCGACCAGTTATGTCGGCATGTCGCGTGATTTCCATGAGATTCCCGATGACGTGCTCGTGGCCGTGCTGAAGGCCCTGAATGTCGATGCCTCCAGCGAGGAGACCATCGAAGTGTCGTTGGAACATGTGAACAACCAGCGCGCCATGCGGCTCATCGAACCCACCGTGCTGCACATTGTGGGCGAGCAGAGTCACGTGCCCATCCATCTGGCCATCACCGAGGCGCCGAAGGTCACGATCACACTCGAAGACGGCACCATATACCAACACGACATCGCGGTGGAGCCGCTGCCCGACGTCAAGGTGCATGAAGTCAACGGCAAGTTCTTCTCGACGGCGCAGATCGCACTGCCTGCCGACCTGCCCGAGGGCTACCACACGCTGCATATCGCGGCAGGGCAGCGCGAGGCGGATGCGACGCTGATCAGCGCGCCACAGCGCATCCCACTGCTCGATCCGCTCAAGAACGGGTCGTTGTGGGGCTGGATGGCCCAGTTGTATTCGATCCGCTCGGCCGACTCCTGGGGCGTCGGCGATTTCGCCGATCTGCGCACGTTGCTCATCGACTCGAAGCGGTACACGAACGCCGACTTCATGCTCATCAACCCTGTGCATGCCGGCGAACCGGTCTCACCGCTGACCCCGTCGCCATACCTACCGGTGTCGCGTCGCTTCATCAACTACACCTACATTCACCCGGAGGACATTCCGGAGTACTACGCGTTGGACGATGCCGCCAAGCAGTCCGTCAAGGACGCGCACGCCAAGATGGAGGCCTACAACGCCGATCCGAACCTGATAGACCGCGATGCCATGTGGCTGGAGAAAGAGAAGGCGCTGCGCACGATCTTCAACACGGGCCTGCAGTCGGTGCGCCAGCAGGCCTTCGACGACTACAAGGCCAGGTGCGGCGAGGACCTCGAGGCATACGCCACCTGGTGCGTCTGCTATGCGAAGTGGGGCAAGCCGGAGAACACGCCAGACAATTGGATCAACAAGTACACGAAGGATTCCCCCGAGGTCAAGCAGCTGCGCGAGCAGAACAGCGACCTGCTCGAATTCTACCGTTGGCTCGAGTGGATTGCGGTCGAGCAGATGCATGCGGCCCAGCAGGCGGCACGTCAGGCCGGCATGAAGATCGGCATCATGAGCGACATGGCTGTGGGCGTGCATCCCGACGGCTCCGAGGTGTGGTGGAACCCGGAGCGATTCGCCAATGGCGCCACCGTGGGTGCGCCGCCGGACATGTTCAACCAGCAGGGGCAGAACTGGAGCCAACCCCCGTTGAGCCCGCTGTCGCTCAAGGAAACCGGCTACAAGGCGTACCGCGAGATGGTGCGTGGCATGTTCGACTGCGCCGGTGCTGTGCGCATCGACCACATTCTCGGCCTGTTCCGCCTGTGGTGGATCCCGGAGGGCCAGCCGGCCTCGAATGGCACCTACGTGTACTACGACCACAACACGATGCTGGGCATTCTCGCAATCGAAGCAGACCGTGTTGGTGGTCTGATCGTGGGTGAGGACCTCGGTGTCGTGCCGTCGTACGTGCAGCAGTCGCTCGCCGACTATGCCATCTTCGGCTGCGCCGTCGAATGGTTTGAGCAGATGGATGGCGTGTTCATTCCGCCGAAGGATTGGCGCCCGTATGCGTTGGCCTCGGTGGACAACCACGACATGCCGCCGGCTGCCGGCTATCTCGAGTACGAGCATGTGCGCGTGCGCGAGCAGCTCGGTCTGCTCGGCGAGGATTCGTCGGCCTTCGAGCGCAGCGCGCGCGCCGAGCATCAGGCCATGCTGCAGATGCTCGTCGACAACGGCTACCTCGATGTCAATGTGATGAAAGACGAATCCGGCAGGTGGGAGGAGATCGTCGAGGCGCTCTACCGTGCGCTCAACAGCTCGCCTTGCAAGCTCAAGGCCGTCTCCTTCGTCGACGCGGTGGGAGAACGCCGCACGCAGAACCAGCCGGGCACCGACAACGAGTATCCGAACTGGCGTGTGCCGTTGGCCGACTACCACGGCGACAACGTGCCGCTCGAGCACCTGTTCGACTCCGATCTGCTGCAGCGCATCGCCAAGATCATGAACAGCTGATGGGCGGCCCCGCACCTTATTGCGAAAGCGCCGGCGTATCGATATTGCGCCGGCGCTTTGCCGTCTGTGAACGGGGTGCGGGAGAGTGCCATCGCGCGTACGCGTATGTCAAGCCGAGGGATATAATAAAGGATTGTTGTGTTTCCCTACGGGGTCCTTCAAAGCGCTTTCCCACTCGCATAAGGACTTTCAGGGAGCCCACGGTAATGAGATCGGAACGCCGCACGGTCTGACCAACCCGCAGCGCGAGGATCCGGAACACAATACAGAAAAGGTATATCGTGAAAACTTTCACACCGAAGCCAGCTGATCTTACTCACGACTGGTACATCATCGACGCCAAAGACGTCGTTCTGGGCCGTCTCTCCGTCGCCGCAGCCAACCTGCTGCGCGGCAAGAACAAGCCTTCCTTCGCTCCGCATGCCGATTCCGGCAACTACGTGATCATCATCAACGCCGACAAGATTGCTCTTACCGGCGACAAGATGGACAAGGAGCTCTACTCGCACTCCGGTCGTCCTGGTGGCCTGCGCCGCGACAGCTACGCAGAGCTGCTCAAGAACAAGCCCGAGCGCATCATCATGCACGCCGTCAAGGGCATGCTGCCGAAGAACAAGCTCGCAAAGGTCCAGCTGACCCGTCTGCGCGTGTTCGCCGGCGAAGAGCATCCGCACGTTGGCCAGAACCCTCAGGTCTACGAGATCGAGCAGATCTCGCAGCAGGCAAAGTGAACCGAAGGAGATAAGAACAATGGCTGAGAATACCAACAACTCCGCGGTTACCGAGACCGAGGAAACCACCGCCGCCTTCACCACCGAGACCAACTCGGGCGCAGGCACCGGCACCTCCACGATCGCTCCGGGCTATGGCACCGGCCGTCGTAAGGAAGCCGTCGCCCGTGTTCGCCTGGTTCCGGGCACTGGCGAGTGGAAGATCAATGGCCGTACGCTCGAGGAGTACTTCCCGTCGAAGCTGCTCCAGCGTGAAGTGAACTCGCCGATCGTGCTCCTGAAGCTCGAAGGTAAGTTCGACGCAATCGTGCTCGTCGACGGTGGCGGCACCACAGGCCAGGCCGGCGCAATCCGCCTGGGCGTGGCTCGTGCCCTCAACGCCATCGACCGCGATGCCAACCGCGCAGCACTGAAGAAGGCTGGCTTCCTCACCCGCGACGCCCGCGTCGTGGAGCGTAAGAAGGCCGGTCTGCACAAGGCTCGCCGCGCTCCGCAGTTCTCGAAGCGTTAAGCGTTATACGCGAAGAAGGCCGCCCTGCAATGCAGGGCGGCCTTCTTGTTTTTCGGAAGGCGTCGAGTCCATGGCCGCTGGTTCAGGTCGTGGACTCGGCTCGCCACTCACCAGGAGCGGCGCTCCGATTGCAGCAGCAGGCTTATGCTCAGCGCCGGGAAGGTCCACACGTTCGATGGGACGGCATTGGGGGAACCTGCAGCCGGAGCGGTGTCTTCGGGCGTAGGGGCATCGTGCTCGACGTCGAATGCGGTGGTCGTGGGATCGGAATCGGCCATGCTGATGCGTGTGGGGTCGCCGGTTCCGGAGTGTGCACCGGCGGTCATCGGCGGCATCTGCTGGTCGAGTGTGTCTTTGATCTTGCGGTCGAGAATGGATTCGAGGAGCTGCGTCTCATGTGCGGTGAGCTTTGCCGTTGGCTTGGTGGTTCCAATCTCCTGACGGGCGGCATTCTCCTCGGCGTCCGCGCCAACGGCACCATGGGCGTCGAGATCGTGCAGGGGCGACGTCGCACGCTTGAACCGCAGCGTCTCCGCAAGTGGCGACACCGCCGCAGACCGTAAGATCTTGGTGACGGAGGTGCCCGGTGCGGGCTGTTCGCCAGTGGTCTGCGCCGACGACCATAGCAGATTGAACGTCGAATCCGACGGCAGGTGCATCCGGCGGTCGGTTTCATCGCCGTTGACCACAATCAGCGCGTCGGGTTCGTCCTTGAAATACAAGTGCATCATGAACGAGCGCACCGACGGGTCGCGCCAATCGGAATCCATGGGCATCGTGCCATCCGGCAGGCTCCACTGCACACGCGAGCTCGGCTTGAGCAGCCCCAACTGGGAGAGCCTCGTGAAGAAGTCCTCGTGATTGTATATGTCGAGCGATTTGCGCACGGCGATCAGATTCGCGGTGGCCTCGAGTTGGCGGGATTCGGCGGTTTCCTCTGTGCAGTTGATCCAATCCCAGTCGAGCCAGGCGATCTCGTTGTCTTGGCAATACGCGTTGTTGTTGCCGTATTGCGTGTTGCCGAATTCGTCTCCTGCGAGCAGCATGGGCGTGCCAAGCGAGAGAATGAGCGTGCCGAGCATGTTCATGCGCGAACGTTCGCGTGCGCTCTCGATGCTGAGGTCGTCGGTGGGGCCCTCCACGCCGAAGTTGGCGGAATGGTTCACGTTCGTGCCGTCGTTGTTGTTCTCGCCATTCGCCTCGTTGTGCTTGTGGTCGTAGCTGGTGAGGTCGGCCAGTGTAAAGCCGTCGTGCGCGCTGATGTAATTGATCGATGACGTGGCGCCACGGCCCGGGTCGGTGGCGAACAGGTCCGCCGAACCGCACAGGCGCGTGGCCATCTCCTGCATGGTGGTCACACCATGGCCCGCAGTCTGGTTGATGTCGGAGAGCCAGAACTGGCGGGAGGCGTCGCGGAATCGGTCGTTCCACTCTCCGAAGGGCGAGAGGAACTGGCCGGTGCGCCACCCTTGGAAGCCCAGATCCCACGGCTCCATGATGAGCTTGAGGTTGCCGAGCAGCTGGTCGGAACGCAATGCGTACAGGAACGGATGGTATGGGGTGAACATGCCCTTGAGCCGCGCCAGCGAGACGGCGAGGTCGAATCGGAAGCCGTCTATGCCTATGCGCTTGGCCCAGTACCGCAGCGAATCCACGGCGAATGTGATGTTGTGGGTGTCGGTGAAGTCCACGGTGTTGCCGCAGCCGGTGGTGTCTTCGAGCTCGCCGGCATGCTGGGTCTGCTGGCGGTAGAACGAGAGATTGTCGAGCCCACGCCAGCAGACGCTCGGCCCGGCATTGCCGCCCTCGCAGGTGTGGTTGTACACCACGTCCATGATCACCTCGAAGCCGGATTCATGCAGGGCGCGTACCATGTCGATCACCTCACGACGCACGGCGGCGGCACCGGCCTGTTGAGCCTTCTTCGTGGCATAACCGGGCTCAGGGGAGAAGAAGTTGAGCGTGGAATAGCCCCAGTAGTTCGTGCGCACGCGTTCCTGCAGGAACACCTCGGGCTGCTTGGCCATGATCGGCAACAGTTCGATTGATGTGACGCCCAGATCCTGCAGATAGGCGAGTGTGGTGGGGTGGGCGAGGCCGGCGTAGGTACCGCGTAGCTCCTCCGGCAACCATGGCGCGTTCTTCGTGAAGCCCTTCACATGCAGCTCGTAGATCACCGTTTTGCTCCACGGCACATGCGGGTGTTCCGGGTCGCCGTCGTGCTTGCGGGCGTCACGGTCGTCGATCGCCACCGACACCGGGCAATGGCCCAGAGAATCGAGCGTGCTCATTTCACCCCAGGAGTCTCCTTCGACCTTGCCGTCGTCGCCTATGGTGCATTGGTACGCGAACATGGAAGGGTCGAGTTGCATCGCCCGCTCAATGCCCTTGGCATAGGGGTCGATGAGGAACTTGTACGGGTTGAACCGCAGGCCGTGATGCGGGTCCCATGTTCCGTCGGCGCGGAATCCGTATTGCAGACCGTCCCATGCCTTGTCGAGATGGAGGTTCCACAGGCCATAGTTCGGGCCGGTCATCTTGAACAATGTCTCGCGCAGGCCGAGCGCAGGCACGATGCGCGAGCAGATCGGGTAATGGCGCATGTAGTCGAGGAGCCTGTCCGCTGCGTCATCGGGCAGGCGAACCGCCTGGTTGTAGAACGCGCTCGGTTTGTCCACCGGCTCGAGCACGCTCAACCACAGTTGTTCCGCGGTCTCAGAACGTACCACGACGTCCGCGCCGCCGTCATCGGTGTAGAAGAAGCCTGGTCGCGTGGCGTATCGCTGTAATTTCTGTAACTGCATAGCTTTCCAGTGTAATGGGCGAATCTTCGAATGAGGTGAATGCGGGCCGCCGCACTAGTCAGTCGGACGGTATGCCGTCGTGGGAGGCGGGGATGAGCGACTGCGCCGCGCCCACCGCGTCCTGGTACTCCACGCAGCAGCCGCGCATGACCTGCGGGTTGCGCGCCGACGGATTGACGTGTTCGGCGCAGGTGGTGAGGCGCTCGAGCTGGGCGATCTCGGAATCGTCGAGATAGTCGGCGATCGGTCCGCACAGAATGACATCCGCCGGCACGAATGTGCGAATGTTGTTGACCGCATGGGCGAGCGATCCGAGCCAGCGGTCCATGCGCACATGATGATTGCGTTCGCCCTGCTCGAGCACGCCGAAGAAACCGGGCAGACTCTCGCCCTCCTCGGTGAGCTGCCGCGACGAGCACAGCACCTCAAGGCAACCGCGCGACCCACACCGGCAGATGTCACCGCTCGCATCGAGTTGCATGTGCTCGAGATTGCCTTCGCGTGCGACGCCGTCCATCACGATGGCGCTGTTGATGTACTCGCCCAGGTACAGGCACACCGCGTTGCGCAGCAACGGGTGGTTATGCAGTTCGACGGTGGCGTAGGCGACGTTGCGCGCAATGCGTGAGCAGGGCAATGTGAGAATGCGACTGATGCCTTGGTACGACTCGGTGGCCGCATTCCAGTCCTCGGCCACGCAGATGCAGTGGCGCGCCGCGCTCGACGGCAATGCGAAGCACACGCCGATCGGGGAGGGCAGTGACTGTGCGAACGTCGAGATCGTATGCGCGGCTCGTTCGTAGTACGCGTTGTCGTTGCGACGTGCCATCGTCACCTTGTGCTCGGCTATCACATTGCCGCGCAGATCCACCGCCATGCACACCACCTCGGTGGGTCGCAACGCGACGCCAATCGCCGTGCGATGCCTCGCATTGAACTGCCAGGTCTGGGCTTTGCGCCCTCCTGTCGAGGCCCGCGCCTCCGCTGGGACGATGAGCCCGTCGGCGGCGAGCTCACGCAGATTCTCGGTGATTGTGGGCATGCTCAGGCGCGTGGCGTCTGCGATCTGCCGCTTGGTCATGGACGGCGCCGCGAACAGCTCGCGCAGTATGAGCTCGCGGTTGTGCCGCTTGACGGTCGTGCTTTCCATGTGCTTCCCTGCCCGCTGCTATTCGCCGGCGACTCTCTCTATGACCGGCTCGTGTAGGTCAAGGATATCGGATGCCACCAGTTTTGCAAAGCTGATTTTCAAAAGATTCAACAAAACGTGGACTTTTGGAAAAGGATTTGTAGAAGTGAGTGGATTGTCGAGTGCGAAACTGTGTGCGCTTGTCGATGAAAGTGAACAATTTGTATCAAGTAACTCAAATTGAGATGGAAATCTGCCAATTAGTGACACAATGAGTTCATCAAACGCACAAAAGAGAACAGACACACGGATTGTGATTGCAGACTTGCTTTCCGCAGTGCCTGTTCGCTAGATTGTGAGACAACTCACATCTCGTGAAATCTGCGCCACGGGGCGCACCGATTTGCCGAATCTACAGGAGGTTCGCATGGCAGACAAGAACAGCGCCGAGACCGCAACGAAGGCGGCCAAGCTTGCTGTGAATGTGGAAGACAAGAAGGCCGCGGCACAGGCCGAGGTCGACGCTCTGGTCAGGAAGGCGCAGAAGGCGCTGGCGGAATTCGAAAAGCTCGATCAGCAGGCCGTCGATCGCATCGTGGCGAAGGCCTCCGTGGCCGCCCTCAACAAGCATCTGGTGCTGGCGAAACTGGCAGTCGACGAGACCGGTCGTGGACTCGTCGAAGACAAGGCGACGAAGAACATCTTCGCCTGCGAGCACGTGACCAATTACATGGCCGGTCAGAAAACCGTCGGCATCATCCGCGAAGACGACGTGCTCGGCATCGACGAAGTGGCAGAACCGGTCGGCGTCGTCGCAGGCGTCACCCCGGTGACCAACCCGACGTCCACTGCCATCTTCAAGTCGCTCATCGCCCTCAAGACCCGTTGCCCGATTGTCTTCGGCTTCCACCCGGGAGCGCAGAAGAGCTCCGTCGAAGCGGCGCGCATCGTGCGTGACGCCGCCATCGAGGCAGGTGCCCCGGAGAACTGCGTGCAGTGGATCGAACACCCGTCCATCGAGGCGACCGGCGCGCTCATGCAGCATCCCGGCGTGGCCACGATCCTCGCGACCGGCGGCCCCGGCATGGTCAAGGCCGCGTACTCGTCCGGCAAGCCGGCCCTGGGCGTCGGCGCCGGCAATGCCCCGGCCTACGTCGACAACAACGTCGACGTGCAGCGCGTGGCGAACGACCTCATCCTCTCGAAGCACTTCGACTACGGCATGATCTGCGCCACCGAGCAGGCGATCATCGCGCACAAGGACATCTACGCACCGCTCGTCAAGGAATTGAAGCGCCGCAAGGCATACTTCGTCAACGACGAGGAGAAGGCCAAGCTCGAGAAGTACATGTTCGGCTGCACCGCGTTCTCCGGCGAGACCCCGAAGCTCAACTCCGTGGTCCCGGGCAAGTCTCCGCAGTACATCGCGCACGAAGCCGGCTTCGAAATCCCCGAGGACGCCACGATCCTCGCTGCCGAATGCTCCGAGGTGGGCGAGAACGAGCCGCTCACCATGGAGAAGCTGGCGCCGGTGCACGCCGTGCTTAAGTTCTCCGACAAGGAGCAGGGCTTCGAAATGTGCGAGGAGATGCTCAAGCACGGTGCCGGCCATACCGCCGCAATCCACACGAACAACGACGACCTCGTCCGCGAGTACGGCCTGCGCATGCACGCCTGCCGCATCATCTGGAACCAGCCGAGCTCGCTCGGCGGCATTGGCGACATCTACAACTCCATCGCCCCGTCGCTCACGCTGGGCTGCGGTTCCTACGGTGGCAACTCCGTCTCCGGCAACGTGCAGGCGATCAATCTGCTCAACATCAAGCGAATCGCGCGAAGGAACAACAACATGCAGTGGTTCAAGATCCCGGCAAAGACGTACTTCGAGCCGAACGCCATCAAGTACCTGCGCGACATGTATGGCATCGAGCGTGCCGTCATCGTGTGTGACAAGGTGATGGAGCAGCTCGGCATCGTCGACAAGGTGATTGACCAGCTGCGTGCACGCTCCAACCGAGTCACCTTCCGCATCGTCGACTATGTGGAGCCCGAGCCGAGTGTCGAGACCGTCGAGCGCGGCGCCGCCATGATGCGCGACGAATTCGAGCCGGACACGATCATCGCCGTCGGCGGTGGCTCTCCCATGGACGCCGCGAAGATCATGTGGCTGCTCTATGAGCACCCGGAAATCGCGTTCTCCGACGTGCGTGAGAAGTTCTTCGACATTCGCAAGCGCGCTTTCAAGATTCCGCCGCTCGGCACCAAGGCCAAGCTTGTGTGCATCCCGACCTCGTCGGGCACCGGCTCCGAGGTCACGCCGTTCGCTGTGATCACCGACCACAAGACCGGCTACAAGTACCCGATCACCGACTACGCGCTCACGCCGTCCGTCGCGATCGTCGACCCGGTGCTCGCGCGCACGCAGCCGCGCCGACTGGCCTCCGATGCCGGCTTCGATGCGCTGACCCATTCGATGGAGGCCTACGTCTCCGTCTATGCGAACGACTTCACCGACGGTATGGCGCTGCATGCCTGCAAGCTGATCTGGGACAACCTTGCGGAGTCCGTCAATAGCGAGCCGGGCGAAACCAAGAAGAAGGCGCAGGAGAAGATGCACAACGCCGCCACCATGGCCGGCATGGCATTCGGATCCGCCTTCCTCGGTATGTGCCACGCCATGGCGCACACCATCGGCGCCCTGTGCCACATCGCGCACGGCCGCACGAACTCGATTCTGCTGCCATATGTGATCCGCTACAACGGGCAGGTGCCGGAGGAGCCGACCTCCTGGCCGAAGTACAGCAAGTACATCGCGCCGGAGCGTTACCAGGAGCTCGCCTCGCTGCTCGGGGTCGACCCAGGCAAGACCCCGGCCGAGGGTGTCGAGAATCTGGCGAAGGCCGTCGAGGACTACCGCGACAATAAGCTCGGCATGAACAAGAGCTTCAAGGATTGCGGTGTGGATGAGGACTACTTCTGGAGCATCCTCGAGCAGATCGGCATGCGCGCCTATGAAGACCAGTGCGCGCCTGCGAATCCGCGCATCCCGCAGATCCAGGACATGATGGATATCGCCATCGCCGCCTACTACGGCGTCTCGCAGGCGGAGGGCCATGCGATGCGCGTTGAGCGCGAAGGCGTGGGCGCCACGGAGGAAGCCTCCGAGCGCGTCTGATCCGCCAATCCATTGCAATCTATATGCAATCCATTGCCAATGGGCCATCCGCCAGTCGGGTGGCCCATTCTGATGTCAGCAATCTGGGTTCTGTGCAATATGGAATCTGCAAATGGGAGGAAAAACCGCGCGCGCATGTTTTCTTCCCGCGAGCGAGAGCCCAGATGAGAAGAAAAAGGAATCCGTGGTTTTTCTTCTCGTTTGGCAGTTCCTAGCGGGAAGGAAATATAGAAGCAATGTTTTTCTTCCCGCGAGCTATGCCGTAACTGGGAAGAAAAACCATACGCGCATATTTTCTTCCAATCTGCGTTCCGCTCACCCAATGATTGCCACCCGATACCCATTGATGTCTGTCGATCCAAGAAAGTGGGTGGGTACGCCGGCGCTGTGCAGTTTCGCATGCAATCGCTCGCTGTGAATCACATCGTCGAACGTGAAGCGCACGGTTCTGTGCACGCCTGCCCTCTCGAGCGCCTTCTCCCGCTCTCGTTCGTCAGCCACGACGGCGTGCACGCTTCGACTGCCCGTCATCTGCGGATCAATATATTTCTGCGCGCCGTCCAGTTCCGCGACAATCACCGTTCCGTCGTCGCAAACCCAGTAATAATCGGCGCGGTATATGTGCCCTGTTTGCGGATCGGTGAGTGGTACTTGCTGTTGCGGCTTCCTGAAACCATATCGCGCGGTCATCACTGCGTGCGCATAGGCTTCACCGCCGTTCTCGCTGGCCGGATTGACATGTGGCAGCAGGGTGACCACTGCATCCGTGCCATTCGCAGCACATTCCCGGAGCAGCTCGCGCGTGGAGAGCCCCGTCTTGAAGCAGCCGTCCAACGCTGTGATCGCCGCGCACGGCTCCATCGTGAGCACACAGTCCGACGCGGTGCAGACAAGCGGCGTCACGGGAATACCGTCGATTATTTCGGCGCGCATATTCGGGTGGCGGATGCGTTGCAGACGCGGGCCGTCAGATTTCTGCGGACCCGCGGTGCAGGCGATGGTCACGCGGTGAGTCAATGCATGCCATGGAATTTGTAGATTCCGCACGCAGGCCGCTGTCTCTCCGTTGAACACCCAATCAGGATGGCTTTTCGCCAGCGCGCGTGCCAGATACACGATTTGCACGGGAGGAGGCAGCGTGCGCCAGAATTGCGCGTGTGCGTACATGCCCCGATATACGCGCACGAGTTCGCCGCCTGCGCATCGCCGCGCCAGCATCTTCGCCTGACGGGAATCGGATGCGCAGATGCAGCGTTGCTGCCGACGGGCCTCGCAATCGAGCTCGGTCATTCCCTGCTACTTCTCATAATCCGACGGTAAGCCGCGCGTGCATGCAGCGCCAGCCGGCAGCGGCATTGTGGTTTGTTGACGGCGTGAATTCGCTCTGGCATGTCTTGGGACACTCGCGTAGGCTAGGGCAGCATGATCTCCTCAATCTCTACGCGATCCGTGCGCGATTGGCGTTCGAATGAACCCGGCGCATGGGTGATCGTGCTCATGCCCGCGCTCAGCGCCTTCCTCGTCTCCGGTCCCACATGGAACTCCGTGTGGCTGCTCGTATTGTGGTGCCTGTGCTACTGCGTGCAGTTCAGTGCTGCACGATGGGCGAAATCGCATGGGCGCGCACGGTATCGCATGCCGATGCTCGTCTATGCCGCGCTGCTCGTCTGCGCCGGATTGCCGTTCGTGTTCAGATTCCCCGGCATGCTATGGTGGGCTCCGATCTACTGCGTGCTGTGCGCGGGGTCGCTAATTTGTGCATGGCGACGCCGTGAGCATTCGATTCCGGCGAATATCTGTGCAGTGCTCGCCTCCAGTACCATGGCGATTCCCGTCGCTTCGCTCGGCACGCATGGTGGGGACGCCCCCGCCCTTGCGCATCTTCTGCCGTTCGGCCAGAGCATATTGCCGCCGCTTGGCGTGGAGATCGCGGGCGCGTACGCGCTCACGCTGTTCGGCAGTGTGCTCTATGTGAAGACGATGATTCGCGAACAGGGGAATACCCGGTATCTCGCTGCCTCGTGGATCTGGCACATTCTCGTCATGGCCATCGGATTCCTATACAGTCCGATCTATGGCTGGTTGGGGGCGATTCTGCTCGCGCGCGCCGTCGTCATGCCGGTCGCGACGCGCAATATGAGGAAGACTGCGAAGATCGCGGGAATAGGCGAGTGCGTGACGAGCTTGGTCTCTTTCGTGATGATCACCTATGCCGCTACGGTGCTCATTCCGTGACGGGACTGTGAAGACGTCAGGGTGAATGCGACACGCCATCGCCGCCAGCGGAAGAAAAGACCACCCCCGGTGCTTAAATATAGAAGTTGCCTGATTAGGGCTCGCATAATTGGAATCAAAAAAGCGAGCGCGGCACAAAAGCCCGCACGGGTTTTTGCATGGCTGCGCACTGATGTAGGAAAAGTCGGCGGACGTTTGCCCAAAGACTTCACTCGCCGGTGCCCTGGAGCAGGTTAAGTCACATTGATACACGAATCGCTAGAAAGGGCGGAAGGCAATGGCGGGACAGAAAATCCGCATCAGGCTTAAGTCCTATGACCATGAGGTCATCGACCAATCGGCGAAGAAGATCGTCGAAACGGTGACGAACGCGGGTGCAACTGTGGTTGGCCCGGTTCCGCTCCCGACTGAGAAGAACGTCTACTGCGTTATTCGTTCCCCTCACAAGTACAAGGATTCTCGCGAGCATTTCGAGATGCGCACTCACAAGCGTCTCATCGATATTGTGGACCCAACCCCAAAGGCTGTGGACTCCCTCATGCATATTGATCTGCCCGCAGACGTCAACATCGAGATCAAGCTGTAAGGGGAGGAGGAACCGCAATGTCGCAGAACAAGAATCGCAACGCACTGCTGGGCAAGAAGCTCGGCATGTCGCAGGTTTGGGACGAAAACGGCTTCTTCGTTCCCGTCACGCTCGTCGAGGTCTCGACCAACGTCGTCACGGCTGTGAAGAACGAGGAGACCGACGGCTACAAGGCCGTCCAGCTTGGCTACGGCCAGGTCGACCCGCGTAAGGTGACCAAGCCGATGGCCGGTCATTTCGCCAAGGCCGGTGTGACGCCTCGTCGTCACCTCGCCGAAGTTCGCACCGAGAACGTAGAGGATTTCGAGCCCGGCCAGGAGCTGACCGCCGAGGTCTTCCCTGAGGGTGTGCAGGTCGACGTGACCGGCACCACCAAGGGCAAGGGCTTCGCGGGCACCATCAAGCGCTGGGGCTTCAAGTCCTACCGTCGTACCCACGGCTCTCACAAGAACGAGCGTCGTCCAGGTTCGGTTGGCGCATGCGCAACGCCGAGCCGTATTCTCAAGGGCAAGCGCATGGCCGGTCGTATGGGCCATGTCACCAATACCGTGCAGAACCTCACTGTCGTCTCCTCCGATGTGGAGAACGGCATCCTCGCCATCAAGGGCGCCATCCCGGGCCCGAAGGGCGGCATCGTCCTCGTTCGTTCTGCAGTGAAGGGAGCCTGATTTAGATGGCAAACGTTACTCTGAACGTCACCGATAACAATGGCAAGGAAGCCGGCACCCTCGAGGCGCCGGAAGCGCTCTTCGGCTTCACCGCCGAGGAAGTGCAGGCACACGTGCCGCTGATCCACCAGGTTGTGGTGGCCCAGCGTGCAGCCGCCCGCCAGGGCACGCATGCGGTCAAGAACCGCGGCGCCGTCTCCGGTGGTGGCCGCAAGCCGTGGAAGCAGAAGGGCACCGGTCGCGCTCGTCAGGGCTCAATCCGCGCTCCTCAGTGGTACCACGGCGGTGTCGCACACGGCCCGGTGCCGCGTGACTACAGCCAGCGCACCCCCAAGAAAATGAAGGCCGCAGCCCTGCGCTACGCCCTCTCGGATCGCGCCAACAACGGTCGCGTCGCAGTCGTCGACTTCCAGCTCGACGCACCGTCCACCAAGAAGGCAATCGCGGCTCTCGCCCCGGTCGTCGCCGACAACTTCACCACCGTGGTGCTGTCCCGCGACAACGTGAACGAGTGGCTGTCGGTTCGTAACATTCCGACCGTCTACCCGATCTTCGCCGATCAGCTCAACACCTACGACGTGATCACCGCCCAGTACGTGGTGTTCTCGAAGGATGGTCTCGAGGCTTTCGTCGCCGCGAAGACGGCAGCTAAGGAGGCCTGAGTTCATGGTCGCTATTCACAAGCCAGCACATGACATCATCCTGAAGCCTGTTGTTTCGGAGAAGAGCTACGCTCTGTCCGATATGGGTCAGTACACCTTCGTCGTGGCCCCGAACGCCAACAAGGTGCAGATCAAGCAGGCCATCGAGGAGATCTTCAAGGTCAAGGTGACGAACGTCAACACCCTCAACCGTGCAGGCAAGCGCACGCGCACCCGCACCGGTTACGGCCGCCGCGTCAATCAGAAGCGCGCAATCGTGACCGTGGCCGAGGGCCAGTCGATCGACATCTTCGGTAACTGAAGGTTAGCCGAGAAAAGTTAAAGGAAAGAACTAGATTATGGCTATCCGCGTATATAAGCCGACGACCCCGGGCCGTCGTAACGCGTCTGTTTCGGACTTCTCCGACCTCACGCGCTCGACCCCAGAGAAGTCGCTCATTCGCAAGAACAGCAAAACTGGCGGCCGCAACAACTACGGCCGCATGACCTCCCGCCATCGTGGCGGCGGTCACAAGCGCCAGTACCGCCTCATCGACTTCCGTCGTTGGGACAAGGACGGCGTGCCGGCAACCGTGGCTCAGATCGAGTACGATCCGAACCGCTCCGCACGCATCGCCCTGCTGCACTACGCAGACGGTGAGAAGCGCTACATCATCGCACCTGAGGGCATCAAGCAGGGTGACCGCATCGAGACCGGCGCCAACGCCGACATCAAGCCGGGCAACAACCTGCCGCTGCGCAACATCCCGACTGGTACGGTTGTCCACGCCATTGAGCTCCGCCCGCTCGGCGGTGCCAAGATTGCACGTTCCGCCGGTGCGGCCGTGCAGCTCGTCGCCAAGGATGGCGCTTACGCCCAGCTGCGTATGCCATCGGGCGAAATCCGCAACGTGGACGCCCGCTGCCGCGCAACCGTGGGCGAGGTCGGCAACTCCGACCACGCCAACATCCAGCTCGGCAAGGCAGGTCGTGCACGTTGGATGGGCAAGCGCCCGATCACCCGTGGTGAGTCCATGAACCCTGTCGATCACCCGCATGGCGGCCGTACCCGCGGTGGCAAGCCGCCGGTGTCTCCATGGGGCAAGGGCGAGGTTCGTACCCGTCGTCCGAAGAAGGCTTCGAACAAGATGATCGTTCGTCGTCGTCCTAACGGCAAGAATCGCAAGTAAGGGAGTGTCGAGTAGATGACTCGTAGCATCAAGAAGGGCCCATTCGTCGACGCCCACTTGCAGAAGAAAGTCGACGAGCAGAATGCGAAGGGCACCCACAACGTCATCAAGACGTGGTCCCGCCGTTCGATGATCACCCCTGATTTCATCGGACACACCTTCGCGGTTCACGATGGTCGCAAGCATGTGCCGGTGTTCGTCACCGAATCCATGGTCGGCCACAAGCTCGGTGAGTTCGCCCCTACGCGTACCTTCAAGGGTCACGTCAAGGACGACAAGAAGTCGCGCCGCTAATAAGTAGGAGAGTATAGACACATGGAAGCTAAAGCAATCGCTCGCCACGTTCGTGTGACGCCGCGTAAGGCTCGCCGCATGGTCGACCTCATCCGAGGCAAGAAAGCGACCGAAGCCATCACCATTCTCAAGTTCGCTCCGCAGGACGCCAGCACCCCGGTGCTCAAGGTCCTCCAGAGTGCCATCGCGAACGCCCGCGTGAAGGCCGACAAGGCCGGCGAGCCGTTCCGTGAGAACGACCTGTACATCAAGGAGACCTATGTGGACGAGGGTGTGACGCTCAAGCGTTTCCGCGCTCGTGCACAGGGCCGTGCCGCTCGTATCAACAAGCGTACGAGCCACATCACGGTCGTCGTCGCTAGCAAGGAAGGAGACCGCTAAAGATGGGTCAGAAGATTAATCCCTTTGGCTATCGCCTGGGCATTACTGAGAGCCATCGTTCCAAGTGGTTCTCCGATTCCAACAAGGTCGGCGAGCGTTATCGTGACTTCGTCCTCGAAGATGACGCCATCCGCAAGGTCATGAACAAGGATCTCGAGCGTGCGGGCGTGTCCCGCATCATCATCGAGCGCACCCGCGACCGCGTGCGTGTGGACATCCACACCGCCCGTCCGGGCATCGTGATCGGCCGTCGTGGCGCCGAAGCCGAGCGTGTTCGTGCCAAGCTCGAGAAGCTCACCGGCAAGCAGGTTCAGCTCAACATCTTCGAAGTGAAGAACCCGGCCATCGACGCCCAGCTCGTCGCTCAGGGCATCGCCGAGCAGCTCACCAACCGCGTGACCTTCCGTCGCGCGATGCGTAAGGCTCAGCAGGATGCCATGCGTGCAGGCGCCAAGGGTATTCGTATCAAGCTCTCCGGCCGTCTCGGCGGTGCGGAAATGAGCCGTTCGGAGTTCTACCGTGAAGGCCGCGTCCCGCTGCAGACGCTCCGCGCTCTCATCGACTATGGCTTCTTCGAGGCCAAGACCACCTACGGCCGCATCGGTGTCAAGGTGTGGATCTACAAGGGCGATATGACCGAGCGTGAGTTCGAGGAGCAGCAGGCACAGCAGGGCAACAACCGCCCGGGCCGTCGCGGCGGCGATCGTCGTCCGCGCCGTGGCCAGCGTGCCGGCCAGCGTCCCACCGGTCAGAACCAGGTCAAGACAGGTCCGGATCAGCAGATGGAAGCGGAAGTTTCCAAGGAAGCTGCCGTAGAGCCGGAAACTAAGGAGTGAGCTGAGGATGCTTATCCCAAAGAGGACCAAATATCGCAAGCAGCATCGTCCTGACCGCCATGGCATGTCCAAGGGCGGCAACGAGATCAACTTCGGCGATTTCGCTATTCAGGCATTGGCTCCGGCCTATGTCACGAACCGCCAGATCGAGGCTGCTCGTATCGCAATGACCCGTTACATCAAGCGTGGCGGCAAGGTGTGGATCACGATCTTCCCGGATCGTCCTCTCACCAAGCACCCGCTCGGCGCCCGAATGGGCTCCGGCAAGGGCACTCCGGAATTCTGGATTGCCAATGTGCACCCGGGCCGTGTCATGTTCGAAATCGGTGGCGTTTCTGAGGATGTCGCTCGCGAGGCCCTGCGCCGCGCAATCGACAAGCTTCCAATGAAGTGCCGCGTGATCGCTCGCGAAGGCGGTGACATCTGATGCCAGTCGGATCGGAAGAATACACCATCAAGAATCTCAACGAGAAGACCAATGCTGAGATCGAGGGCTTCATCAAGAAGTCCAAGGAAGAGCTGTTCAACCTGCGCTTCCAGCATGCAACCGGTCAGCTCGAGAACACTGCTCGCCTCAAGGCTGTCAAGCGTGACATCGCCAGGATGTATACTGTTCTGCGCGAACGTGAACTTGGCATCAGCCAGGCTCCGGCGGCAACCGAAACGAAAGCTTAAGGAGAAGTAATGGCTGAAGAGCGTAACTTCCGCAAAGTTCGTCGCGGTTATGTCGTGTCCGACAAGATGGACAAGACCATTTCCGTGGAACTCGAACTTCGTACGACCCACCCGCTCTACGGTAAGGTCGTTCGTTCCACTCGCACGGTCAAGGCCCATGACGAGAACAACCAGGCTCACGTTGGCGACCTCGTGAGTATCATGGAGACTCGTCCACTGAGCAAGACCAAGCGTTGGCGTCTCGATTCCATTATCGAGCGCGCTAAGTAACAAGTTCGGCAAGGCTCGCCAATCACCCGGCTCGCCCATAGGAGCGGGCCGGGTGATTGGGGAGAACCAGCTCGGCTAAGGAGAATCAATGATTCAGCAGGAAACGCGGCTTCATGTCGCCGACAACACGGGTGCGAAGGAACTCCTCGCCATCCGAGTGCTCGGCGGATCGAAGCGACGCTATGCCGGCATCGGCGACGTGATCGTCGCCTCCGTCAAGGACGCAATCCCTGGCGGGTCGGTCAAGAAGGGCGACGTGGTCAAGGCCGTCGTCGTCCGTACAGTCAAGGAACGCCGCCGTGCAGACGGCTCCTACATCAAGTTCGACGAGAACGCCGCTGTGATTCTCGGCTCCGGCCGTGAACCCAAGGGCACTCGTATCTTCGGACCGGTTGGTCGTGAACTGCGCGACAAGCGCTTCATGCGTATCGTGTCCCTCGCACCGGAGGTGATCTGACATGGTAGCCAAGATCAAGAGCGGCGACCTCGTCAAGGTCATCCGTGGCAAGGACCGCGGCAAGGAAGGCACCGTCAAGCGCGTTCTCAAGGATGACCGACTGATTGTCGAAGGCGTTCAGATCGTCAAGAAGCATGTGCGTGCAACCCAGCAGGGTCAGCAGGCCGGCATCGTCTCCGTTGAGGCCCCGATCCATCGCTCCAACGTGATGGTCATCGACCCGGAGACCAAGCAGCCCACCCGCGTTGGCGTCGTAATCAAGGAAGAGGCACGTGACGGCAAGGTGAAGACCGTGCGCGTCCGCGTTGCCAAGAAGTCCGGAAAGGAACTGGCATGAGCGAAGTCGTTGACGAAGTCATCATCGAAGAGCCAGTGACCCCACGCCTCAAGACGATGTACAAGGAAGAGATCCTTCCCGAGCTCGAGAAGGAATTCCACCACGACAACCCGATGCAGATTCCTCGCATCGAGAAGGTGGTCGTCTCCATGGGCGTCGGCGCCGCAGCGCGCGACTCCAAGCTCATCGAAGGCGCTGTGCGTGACCTCACCGCGATCACCGGCCAGAAGCCGAAGATCACCAAGGCGAAGAAGTCCGTCGCACAGTTCCACCTGCGCGAAGGCCAGGCCATCGGCGCATACGTCACCCTGCGCGGTGACCGCATGTGGGAGTTCCTGGATCGTCTGCTTACGCTGGCCCTGCCGCGTATTCGCGATTTCCGTGGCATCAACGGCCATCAGTTCGATGGTCAGGGCAACTACAACTTCGGTCTCACTGAGCAGTCCATGTTCCACGAGATCGATCCTGATGAGATCGATCACCAGCGCGGCATGGACATCACCGTGGTGACCACCACGAAGGATGACGACGAGGCTTACGCACTGCTCAAGCTTCTCGGCTTCCCATTCAAGGAGAACTGAAATGGCAAAAACTTGTCTTAAGGTCAAGGCGCTTCGCAAGCCTAAGTTCAAGGTTCGCGCCTACACGCGCTGCATGGTCTGCGGTCGTCCGCACTCCGTGTACCGTAAGTTCGGCCTGTGCCGAATCTGCCTTCGCGAGAAGGCACACCGTGGCGAGCTGCCAGGCGTAACGAAGTCCAGTTGGTAAATATCAACGCTGAAGGTCCGCGGCCCGGGCAGGCCATAGCAGTCTGCAGGGCGGCGGAAACCACGGCGAGAAAGGGCGTTAGCCCAAATGACAATGACAGATCCAATCGCAGATATGCTCACGCGTCTGCGTAATGCGAGCGCGGCAAAGCACGAGACCGTGGATATGCCGTACTCCAAGTTCAAGAAGAACATCGCCGAGATCCTGAAGCGCGAAGGCTACATTGCAGACTTCACCGCCAAGGAAGCCCGCGTCGGCCAGACCCTTGAGGTCACCCTCAAGTACGGCCCCCACGGTGAGCGTTCCATTCAGGGCATCAAGCGCGTGTCGAAGCCAGGCCTGCGTCGTTACGCCAAGTCCGACGCACTGCCCATGCCGCTCGGCGGCCTCGGCATCGCCATCATCTCGACGAGCTCGGGATTGTTGACTCAGAAGGAATGCCTCGACCGAGGCATCGGTGGCGAGATCGTCGCCTACGTGTGGTGAGAAAGGAGAGCTGAACATGGCATCGCATATTGGTAAGCTCCCGATCGAGATTCCGGCGGGCGTTGAAGTCACCATCAATGGTCAGGAATTCGCCGCCAAGGGCGCGAAGGGTTCCGACTCCTACACCATCCCCGAGGGCGTGACCGCCAAGGTCGAAGGCAACGAGATCATCGTCACCGCGAACGACGACCTGCGTCCGACCCGCGCAAAGCACGGCCTGGCCCGTTCGATCGTGGCCTCCATGGTCAAGGGCGTGCATGATGGCTATTCGAAGAGCCTCGACATCGTCGGCACCGGTTACCGTGCACAGATGAAGGGCAAGGGCATCGAGTTCTCGCTCGGTTACTCCCACACCATCACCGTGAACCCGCCGGAAGGCATCACCCTCGAACTGCCGAACCCGAACCAGGTCATCGTGAAGGGTACCGACAAGCAGGCCGTTGGCCAGGTTGCCGCGAACATTCGTAAGCTTCGTGCTCCGGAACCGTACAAGGGCAAGGGCATCAAGTACTCGGATGAGGTCATCCGTCGCAAGGCTGGAAAGGCTGGTAAGTGATATGAGCGTTAAGATTTTCGGTAAAGGCAAGAAGGCCGCGCTGAAGCGTCGCCACGCTCGTATTCGCAAGCGCATCAGCGGCACCGCAGAGCGTCCGCGTCTCGTGGTCACCCGCTCCAACCGTCACATGGTCGCGCAGATCGTTGACGACAACGCCGGCAAGACGCTGGTGAGCGAGTCCACGCTTATGGCCGATTTCGCCGACTTCCAGGGCACCAAGACCGAAGCCGCCAAGAAGGTTGGCGAGCTCCTGGCCAAGAAGGCCAAGGATGCCGGCATCACCACGGTCGTGTTCGACCGCGGCGGCAACATGTACCATGGTCGCGTCGCAGCTGTTGCTGAAGGCGCCCGCGAGGGAGGTCTGGCACTGTGAGCGACAACGAAAAGGAAACCCAAGTGGCTGAAGAGACTCAGAACACTCAGGCAACCGCCGAGTCCAGCAACAACGACGAGCGTCGTGGCCGCCGCAACAACCGTGGTGGCGAAGGTCGCCGCGGTGACCGCCGTGGCCGTCGTGAGGACAATCACGAGAACGAGATGCTCGATCGCGTCGTGACGATCAACCGTGTGTCGAAGACCCACAAGGGCGGCCGTACGTTCAGCTTCGCCGCTCTCGTCGTGGTCGGTGACGGCAACGGTACCGTCGGTGTTGGCTATGGCAAGTCCCGTGAGGTCCCGGCGGCAATCGCCAAGGGTCAGCTGGATGCCAAGAAGCATCTGTTCAACGTTCCTCGCATTCGCGGCACCGTGACCCACCCGGTCACCGGCCACGACCACGCAGGCACCGTCATGCTGCGCCCGGCAGCTCCAGGCACCGGTGTAATCGCCGGCTCGGCTGTGCGTGCAGTGATGGAATGCGCGGGCATCACCGACATCCTGACGAAGTCGATGGGCTCCGCAACGGCCGTCAACGTGGTTCGCGCCACCGTCGATGCGCTGAAGCAGCTCGAAGAGCCGGAGGAGATTGCGGCACGCCGCGGCCTCTCCGTGCAGGAAGTCGCTCCGGACCAGCTCCTGCGTGAGCGCGCCGCCGGCATTGCCGAGGCCCGAAAGGCACGCGAGGAAGCCAAGGCCGAAGCGGCCGCTAAGGATGGTGAGTGATGGCAAAGCTGAAGATCACGCTCGTGCACGGTGTTGCACACGCGAACAAGAAGCAGAAGGCTACCGTGCAGACGCTCGCCCTTCGCAAGATCGGCCAGAGCACTGTTCTTGAAGACAACTCGTCGACCCGCGGCATGATCGCCGTCGTGCGTCACTTGGTCAATGTTGAGGAGGCAGAGTGATTATGGCTAACGAAGAGACCACAATCCTGCAAATGCATGACCTCAAGCCGGCACCAGGCGCCAGGAAGGATCGCATCCGCGTCGGCCGTGGTGAAGGCTCCAAGGGCAAGACCTCGGGCCGTGGCGACAAGGGCACCAAGAAGCGCTATCAGGTTCGTCCTGGCTTCGAAGGCGGCCAGCTGCCACTGTACATGCGTCTTCCCAAGCTCCGCGGCTTCCGCAGCCCGTTCAAGACCGAATATCAGGTTGTGAACATTGCTGCTCTCAACGATCTGTTCCCGCAGGGCGGAGAGATCACCGTGGCTGACCTGGTGGCCAAGGGCGCAGTGCGTGCCAACCGTCCGGTCAAGGTCCTCGGTGAGGGCGAAGCCACCGCCGCATTCACCCTCAAGGGTGTCAAGGCCTCCGCTTCGGCGAAGTCCAAGATTGAAGCGGCAGGCGGTTCGATCAGCGAAGACTGACGGCATGCATACACGCTAGCGACAGACCCTTCCCGCAGCAAGCGGGGAGGGTCTGTTCATATGTGCAGAACATGCGCGCGAAATATCAAAACAGGAAATGGCCGCTGTAATTTGTGTTGAATTATTGCAAAAAAGAGGCGGGAACTCGCGTGCGGTATGGCCGTTGGGCTAGACTCGAACTTTAGCGTGTGTTTTTCGTGATACGCCAAGAGCGTACAGTTATGGAGGGAACCCAAGGTGAGGACGTTAATCCAGGCCTTTCGCACCAAGGAGCTGAGGAACAAGATCCTCTTCGTCCTTGGCATCATCATCATCTACCGAATCGGCTCGTTCATTCCAACGCCGGGTGTCGATTACAAGGTCGTGAACGACTGCGTGGCGAATACGACCAACAATGCGGAGAACTTCATCGGACTGGTGAACCTGTTCTCGGGCGGTGCAATGCTGCAGCTGTCCATCTTCGCATTGGGCGTCATGCCGTACATCACCGCATCGATCGTGGTGCAGCTGCTGCGCGCCGTGATCCCGCGCTTCGAGGCCCTGCACAAGGAGGGGCAGTCCGGTGAGGCCAAGCTCACCCAGTACACGCGTTACCTTACCATCGGTCTCGCCGTGCTGCAGTCCACGACAATCCTCGTCACCGCGCGTTCCGGCGCGCTGTTCAACTACCAGTGCAACAATGTGATCCCCGACGCCTCCATTTGGAACATGGTCGTCATGATCATGGTGATGACCGGCGGCACCGGCCTGATCATGTGGATGGCCGAATTGATCACCGAGAAGGGCATCGGCCAGGGCATGTCGATCCTCATCTTCCTGTCCATCTGCTCGGGCTTCCTGCCGCAGCTGTGGCAGATCGGCTGGGGCACGAACGGCACCGACGGCAATTGGACGAAGTTCGCGATCGTCACCGTCGTGCTGCTTGTGATCATGATCTTCGTGAACTACGTGGAGCTCTCGCAGCGCCGTATTCCGGTGCAATACACGCGCCGCATGATCGGCCGCAAGATGTATGGCGGCTCCTCCACCTACCTGCCGCTCAAGATCAACATGAGCGGCGTGATCCCGCCGATCTTCGCCTCGTCGATCCTCGCGATCCCGACATTGTTCGCACAGTTTGGCAACAGCCAGCAGAGCTGGGTGCAGTGGGTGAACAAGTACCTCGCCAACACGACGAGCGTGTGGTACATCTGCCTGTATGCGCTGATGATTGTGTTCTTCACGTTCTTCTACACGGAGATCACGTTCAACCCAGACGAGACCGCAGACAACATGAAGCAGTTCGGTGGCTTTATCCCGGGCATTCGCGCAGGCTCCGCCACCTCGCGCTACCTCAAGTACGTGATCAACCGACTCAACACCGTCGGCGCGATCTACCTGCTGTTCGTCGCATTGCTGCCGACCGTGCTCATCATGGCGCTCAAACTCAACACGCAGCTGCCGTTCGGTGGCACGACGCTGCTGATCATCGCCGGCGTGGGTCTCGACACGCTGCGTCAGGCGAAGGCGCAGACGGAGCAGTACCAGTACGCAGGCTTCCTGTTCGAGAACACCGATCACACCGAGGGCAAGGCCATCGCCAAATGATGTGCAGGTGTGAATAATCTGCCATTCGCAGATTGCCGCAAAAGCAGACCGTGGGAATCTACGGTCTGCTTTTGCATATGCATGGCTCGCCGCGGCATGCCGATACTCCTGCCGTGAGCACACTAGGCTAAGATATGCGATAGCAAAGCAAATCCCAAGCGAAAGGAACACGATGCGACTGCTGATTATGGGACCTCAGGGCGTCGGCAAGGGCACACAGGCGAAGCTGCTCGCCGAGCACTACGGCATTCCGACGATCTCCACCGGAGACATCTTCCGCGCGAACATCAAGAACAAGACGGAACTGGGCAAGAAGGTGCTTGAATACACGTCGCAGGGATTCCTGGTCCCCGACGAGCTCACCAACGAGATCGTCCGCGATCGTCTTGCGCAGGATGATGCGAAGAATGGCTGGATCCTCGATGGCTACCCACGCAATGTCGCCCAGGTGAGCGCGCTCGACGAGATTCTCGAGGGCCTCGGCGAGCAGCTCGACGCCGTTGTCGCGCTGACCGCCCCCACCAATGTGCTGCTTGAGCGCATGGCCAAGCGCGCGAAGGAGGAGGGGCGTGCCGACGACACCCCGGAGGCGATCCAGAACCGTCTGAACACCTACGACAAGGAGACCACGCCGGTGCTCGACATCTACCAGCAGCGCGGCAAGCTCGTCACCGTGAACGGCGTGGGCGAGATCGATGCGATCAGCGAGGAGATCGTCAAGGCACTCGATGCCAAGCTTGGCTGAACAATGGTGCAAATGCGTGCCGTGAGGTGTGTGGGATTGGTGAACATGGAATAATCCGCGTCTCAATTCGGTAGCATAGAAGACGGTACGCCATTGAACCGGGCACAAAGTGTTCGCCCGGTCCGTTACGGAAGCGAAGGGTACGACACGCCGTTGCGTGCACTCTTCGCTTTTCGTGTATACTAGCAAGTTGGTGTGTCTTCTGGCGCACCTACAGGTAATGCTATCCACGAGGAAAACGGGTATTTATGGCAAAAGACGGTGTGATTGAAGTTGAAGGCCGAGTCGTAGAGGCTCTGCCCAATGCGATGTTCCGTGTGGAACTGGAGAATAAGCACATCGTGCTCGCCACAATTTCCGGCAAAATGCGCAAGAACTACATTCGTATTCTTCCGCAGGACCGTGTGGTGCTCGAGATGAGCCCATACGACCTCAATCGTGGTCGCATTACGTACCGTTACAAGTAAAGTAACAGCCAAGGTACAAACCCAAGCAAAGGAATACCATGAAGGTTAGCCCAAGTGTGAAGAGGATCTGCGAAAACTGCCGCGTGATCCGTCGTCACGGTCGCGTCATGGTGATCTGCACCAACCCACGCCACAAGCAGCGTCAGGGCTGAGCAGAAGCAGCGACACATATCAGGCACTCAGTCGCAGTTCGCGTGTATGCGTGAGCTGAACCCCGGGAACGCAGGCCCGGGCCGGTAGGGATACCGGGGGATCGGGTGCGAGACCTGCGGCAAACAGAAGGAATCGCAATGGCACGTCTTGCCGGAGTCGACATCCCAAATGACAAGCGCATCGAGGTCGCGCTCACCTATATCTTCGGTGTGGGACGCACCCGCGCCAAGGAAACCCTTGAGGCGACTGGCATCAATCCAGACACCCGCGTCAAGGACCTGACGGATGAGCAGCTGATCACGCTGCGTGACTACCTCGAGTCGAACTATAAGATCGAAGGCGATCTGCGTCGTGAAGTCGACGCTGACATTCGCCGCAAGATCCAGATCAACAGCTACCAGGGCATGCGCCACCGCAAGGGCCTGCCGGTCCGCGGTCAGCGCACGAAGACCAACGCACGCACCCGCAAGGGCCCGAAGCGCACGGTCGCTGGCAAGAAGAAGGCCACCAAGTAATAGGTGGGAATTGCAGGCCACGGTGTGACAGCCATCGTCTGCAACACATAGTTCGTGAATTAGGAAACGAGGTCAAATGGCAGCTCAAAAGCAGGCCGCACGCAAGACCCGTCGCCGCGATCGCAAGTCGATCCCGGTCGGTCAGGCGCACATCAAGTCAACGTTTAACAACACCATCATCTCCATCACCGATCCGTCCGGCGCGGTTGTGTCCTGGGCGTCCGGTGGCGATGTCGGTTTCAAGGGCTCCCGTAAGTCCACGCCGTACGCCGCTGGCATGGCAGCCGAGTCCGCGGCCCGCAAGGCCATGGAACACGGCGTCAAGAAGGTCGATGTTTTCGTGAAGGGCCCGGGTTCCGGTCGTGAAACCGCCATCCGCTCCCTGCAGTCCGCTGGTCTCGAAGTCGGTTCGATCACCGACGTCACTCCACAGGCATTCAACGGCGTTCGCCCACCAAAGCGTCGCCGCGTCTGAGCACTAGACAATACCATCCATCCAAAGCCGCTTGAAGCCAGTGAGTGCACCACCGGCTGAAGCTGAAAGGATACCACAGTGCTTATCGCACAGCGTCCGACACTTACCGAGGAATCGCTCAACCCTCAGCGTTCCCGTTTCATCATCGAGCCGCTTGAGCCGGGTTTCGGCTACACGCTTGGCAACTCGCTTCGCCGTACTCTGCTCAGCTCGATTCCGGGAGCGGCAGTGACTTCGGTGCGTATTTCCGGTGCGTTGCATGAGTTCACCACTCTGCCGGGCATCGAGGAAGACGTCACCGAGATCTTGTTGAACATCAAGGGCATCGTGCTCACCAGCGAATACGATGAGCCTGTCGTGATGTATCTGCGCAAGGCGGGCAGCGGCGAGGCCACCGCAGGGGACATCACCCCACCGGCCGGTGTCACCATTGCCAACCCGGATCTGCACATCGCCACTCTCGCCGAAGATGGCGAACTTGAGATCGAGTTCACCGTCGAGCGTGGCCGCGGATACGTCCCAGCCCAGATGAACAAGCAGGATGGCGATGAGATTGGCCGCATCCCGGTCGATTCCATCTACTCTCCAGTGCTCAAGGTGAGCTACAAGGTCGAAGCCACCCGTGTTGAACAGCGCACCGACTTCGACAAGCTCATTCTGGATGTGGAAACCAAGCCGGCCATCTCCCCGCGTGATGCCGTCGCATCCGCAGGATCCACGCTGGTTGAGCTCTTCGGCCTGTGCCGTGAACTCAACACGCAGGCCGAGGGTGTGGAAATCGGGCCAGCCCCGGTGGCCGAGCAGGCCGATCCGGGCATGTCCGTTCCGATCGAGGATCTCAACCTCACCCAGCGCAGCTACAACTGCCTGAAGCGTGAGGGCATCCACACGGTCGGCGAGCTGGTGAACCACACGGAGCAGGATCTGCTCGACATCCGTAATTTCGGTATGAAGTCCATTGACGAGGTGAAGGAGAAGCTGCAGTCCCTGGGTCTGTCGCTCAAGTCCTCGCCGCTCGGCTTCGACACCAACAACCTCGAAGGCGGCACCTTCTTCTCGCCGGAAGACGAGTAAACCGCCAACGACATAACCGCTTCGCCGATTTCGGATGTTCGGGCCACTGCCCACCTGAGTTCGGCGTGGCAACAAGGAGATACAATGCCTACACCAAAGAAAGGCCCACGCCTGGCGTCCAGCCCGGCACATGAGCGTCTGATGCTCGCGAACATGGCCACCAGCCTGTTCGAGCACGGCCGCATCACCACCACGCTGCCGAAGGCCAAGCGCCTTCGTCCGCTGGCCGAGCGCCTGATCACCTTCGCCAAGCGCGGTGATCTGCACTCCCGTCGCCGTGTGATGCGCGTGATTCGTAACAAGTCCGTCGTGCACAAGCTGTTCACGCAGATAGCTGAGCAGATGGAGCAGCGCGAAGGCGGCTACACCCGCATCGTCAAGATCGCTCCGCGTAAGGGCGATTCCGCTCCAGCCGCCATCATCGAGCTCGTCACCGAACCGGTGAGCCCGAAGAAGGCAGTGGTCAAGGAAGCCGAAGCCGCGACCAAGGTCGCAGCCAAGGAAGAGCAGACCGAGGCAGCCGCTGAGTGAACCTCTGAGGCATGAGGAAGGGGCCATCCGTTTGGGTGGCCCCTTTTGCATATGGAAACAGACCTCGCCGGACATCGGTGCGCATTTGCTAAGCTCGGGTTGTGACACGTTTACGAATCGACTTGGCCTATAACGGTGCCGCGTTCCACGGATGGGCGGCGCAACCAGGCTGCCGGACGGTGCAGGGAACCGTCGAGGAGGCCTTGAGAAGAATCACGCGCATGCCGGATGCCGGGTCCTTGCGGCTCACCGTGGCCGGGCGCACCGACGCCGGCGTGCATGCCACGCATCAGGTGTGCCACGTCGATGTTCCCGACCAGACACTCGGACAATGCGTCGGCCATATGAATTTGACGCCGGTGCAGGCCCTGCAGACCAGGTTGTCGCGCATGATGCCCGATGATATCGCCATCCATGGGATTTCCGTGGCGCCTGCCGGTTTCGACGCGCGGTTCTCCGCACTCGAACGCACCTATGTGTACCGGATTGCCGACGCGCGCGTGCCCTGGGACCCGCGGCTCAAGGATTTCGCATGGCGCACCGACCGCGAACTCGACATCGCGCAGATGAATGCCGCTGCCGCACTTACACTGGGGCTGCATGACTTCGGTTCGTTCGCCATTGCGAATCCGGGGGGCACGACTATTCGCGAGGTGAAGACCGCCTACTGGCAACGCGTGCCGACGCGGCCGTTGCTCGGACCCGGCATGGGGGAGCGCTACCATACGCCTGCCGTGGAGTCCGGGCTGCTGTGCTTCACAATCGTCGCCGACGCCTTCGCCCGCAACATGGTTCGCTCGCTTGTGGGTGCCTGCGTGCAGGTGGGCATGGGCAAACGGGATGTGGATTGGTTCGCCGGCAAGATGCGTGTGCCGTTGCGCGAGGGATCCACTGGGCCGATCGCGCCCCAGGGGCTCACGCTCGAACACATCGCCTATCCGGCCGACGACGAGCTCGCCGCGCGTGCGGAACGAATCCGTGCCAAGCGCACGCTCTAGCGAATGCTGAGGCACCGACATTGAATCCGAATAATCGTGCCGGTTTCGCGCGTCGTTGTGCTTCTCGGCCCTATTCCTCTGCGTAATTGGGGACGTCTGCTGCGTGTGAGTGTCTCCTTTTACGCAGGCTGTTGATGGTGCACGATAGGCAGGCAGGGAAAGAAAAAGCCCGCGGCAAGGTGCGGGCTGAAGGCGGATGAGGCGAGATTCGAACTCGCGGAGGGGGTTGCCCTCACACGCTTTCGAGGCGTGCTCCTTAGACCGCTCGGACACTCATCCATGTACTTGCCGAAACAAGCAACTTGTTCATTATGCCACACCGTGCCAACAAGTCAAATCCGGTATGTCGTTTTCCGCATGTCACTGCACAGGCCTTGTTCAGGAGGCGAACAGCGCATAGTCAGCGCTTGGGTACCCCAGACCGAACGCGGTGACGGCATGCGTGGCGATGAGCAGGGACAGCTGCAGTAGCGCGTCCGACGATTGCGACTGTGCGGTGGCGATGTCGGATGCGGGCAGGTCGTCGATGCGCTGCAGTTGCTCGCGCGCGCAATCCATTTCGACAATCGCCGGGGTGCGGGTGCGCAATCCGGTCGCAGGATCGGTTGCGTTCACCTCCGATGTGGTGAGCATGCGGGTGTCGTAGACCTTGCGGCGAATGTCCTGCGCGCCTTTCGACAGCATGGTCAGGCGTGCTGCGGCCTCCTTGTGATTGTCGCTCATGGTGAGCAGCGTGGCATTCGAGGCCAGTCTGCGCACGAATTCGGCGTCGGAGGAGGTGTTGGCGGAAGTGGGTGTGAAACTGTCGTAGCGTCCGGCGAGCACTTCGGCGGCGAAACCGGCGCGATCCTCGGCAAGCGCAATCGTAGCCAGCGCCTCACCCGGCAGATCAAGCGAATCGACGGTGTCGAGCTTCGTCACTGTGAGCGGCGCATACGCAAAACCGAAGTGATTCGCGGCAAGACGAGTGAAATGCTGTGCCTGGGCGCTGCGCATCGTGGCGTCGCCGAATTGGGACGGGCACTGCAATGCCACATTGAGCCAGTCATGCTGGGCGAGTGAAGCGGTGAAATACCGCAGATAGAGCGGGATATTCGCGTCGCCCATCGTGTTGGAATACGATTGCGCGGTCTCGAGGAACCGTTCACATGTGCCGAGCTCCTGCTCCTGTTCGGAGCGACCTGCGATTCTGGGGGCCGAGCATGCGGTCACGCCAACAAATGCGAGCGTGGTGAGGGCAACCGCCACCGTGCGTGCGCATACGGAAAGGAAACGGTGACGTGTCTGCATGAATACCTAGAATAATAGAGACTATGACTAAATGGGCTTATGCCTTCCGCGCAGGAATGCGCCATGCCGAATAACTGAATAACTGAACAGACTTCAACGGAGGTCACCAACTTTGAAACTCGATTTGAACGGAATCCACGCACTCGCACAGGAACAGGGAATAGATGCGGAGACCGTGGATGCCGCACTGTCGGAGGCGCTGCGACTCGCCTATTTGAAAATGCCGCATGCCGCAAAATATGCCCGAGTCGAACTCGACCCGCGCGCCGGCAGCTTCACCATCTGGGCTCGTGACGAGATTCCTCAGGAACCCACCGAAGACAATCCGCACCCCGCTCCGGAACTGGGCGAGGAGTACGATGACACCCCGCATGATTTCGGCCGTCTGGCGGCATCCACGGCACGCCAGGTAATCCAGCAGCTCTTCCGCAAGGCGGAGGACGACCGCGTGTTCGGCGCCTTCAGCGGCCAGCGCGGCAAGCTCATCACCGGCGTGGTGCAGCAGGACGTCAAGGATCCCGCCAATGTGCACGTTGCCGTCGGCGATGTGGAGGCACTGCTGCCGCGTCGTGAGCAGGTGCCCGGCGAACGCTACCGCCATGGCGAACGCATTCGCGTGTATGTGACGACGGTGGCCCGCGGGCTCAAGGGACCGGAGATCATCGTCTCCCGTTCGCATCCGGAGCTCGTGCGCCGCCTGTTCGAACGCGAGGTGCCCGAGCTGGCATCCGGAGCCGTGTCGATCATGGCCATCGCCCGCGAGGCGGGCGCCCGTACGAAGATTGCCGTGCGTGCCAATACGCCAGGCATCAACCCGAAGGGCGCGCTCATCGGTCCAGGTGGTTCGCGTGTGCGCGCGGTGATGGAGAACCTCGGCTCTGAGAAGATCGACATCATCGACTGGTCGGCCAATCCGGCCGAGTTCATTGCGGCGGCGCTCTCGCCGGCAGTGGTCTCGGATGTGCAGGTGATCAGCGAGAAGAACCAGACGGCCATCGCGTTCATCAATGACGAGCAGCTCTCGCTCGCCATTGGCAAGGAGGGTCAGAACGCCCGTCTCGCCGCAAAGCTCACCGGATGGAAGATCGGCATCGAATCCAATTCCGCCCATGCCGCAAAACTGCGTGAACAGGCGGCGAAGGCGGCCGATGGGACACAGTCCGGCAATGCCGAGGAGAGCGCCGAATAGGCGTTTCCCCGACGGCGTTTTCGCGGCGCTGCACATCCAGCGCCGCGGGTATGCTTGCCTTTGGTCGAAACACGGTCATTGCACCGTGCGAAGGCGTGAAAGAGGTAGAAACAACATGGTTGCACGATGAGAAGCCATCAGCTCGCCGTGAGAACACAATAGCCGCGCCAATACGCGGCTGACACACACAAAACTTTAGGAGATATTGAGTGGCGAAAGCACGCGTATACGAATTGGCCAAGGAACTTGGCGTAGACAGCAAGACCGTTCTTGAGAAGCTCAAGGACATGGGCGAGTTTGTCAAATCCGCGTCATCCACGGTGGAGGCCCCGGTCGTCCGCAGGCTGAAGGCGGCCTTCCCGAAGGACGGCGGCAATGATTCCAGGCCGTCGGCGAAGAAGAGCTCCACACCCAAGTCGGGTGCACCAGCAGCGGCGAAGCCTGCCGCGACGCCCGCCGCAGTGGCCGGTGCAACTCCGGCAACGGCAGCCCCGTCCGCACCGAAGCCGGGCCAGCGCTCCAACACGAGCGCCAAGCCGGGCGCCCATAACACCCGCAGGAACGAGCAGACCCCACGTCCAGGCCAGAACGGCGGCCAGCGTGGTGCGACTGCGCGCCCGCACGCCCCAGGCAAGCCGGGCGCCAACGCCGGTGGCACTCGCAACGGAGGCAAGGCTGCACCCACTCCGCATGCCCCTCAGCACGGCGGCAACCGCGGCGGTTCCAACAATGCGCCGAAGCCGGGAGCCAATGCGGCCCAGCATGCGCCACGTCCGGGCAACAACCCGTTCAGCCGTAAGCAGGGCATGCACACACCCACGCCGGGAGACATCCCGCGTCCGCATCCGATGGCACGTCCGACGGTCAATAACAACGAACGCCGTGGCGGAGGCAATGGTCGACCGGGTCAGCGTGGAGGCTTCCGCCCACGTCCGGGCCAAGGCGGCAGCGGTGCCCCGAAGCCGGGTTCCTGGGGTCAGCATCGTCAGGGTGCAGGCAGCGGTGGCGGCCGCCCGGGTGGTAACCGTTTCGGTGGTGGCAACGGCGGCAACAACTTCCAGAACAATGGTCCCAGCAACGGTCCATCGCGCGGTGGCGGCCGTGGTCGCGGCGGCGCAGCCGGCGCCTTCGGCCGTCAGGGCGGCAAGTCCTCGAAGGCTCGCAAGAACCGTTTGGCGAAGCGTCACGAATACGAAGAGCTGAAAGCACCGGTCATCGGCGGTGTGCGCATCCCCACCGGCAACGGACAGACCATCCGTCTGCGTCAGGGCGCCTCGCTGGCGGATCTCGCCGAGAAAATCAACGTGAATCCGGCGGCGCTGGTCACCGTGCTGTTCCACTTGGGTGAGATGGCCACGGCCACCCAGTCACTCGACGAATCCACGTTCCAGATCCTTGGCGAGGAAATCGGTTGGAACATCAAGATCGTTTCCGCCGAAGAGGAAGACAAGGAGCTGCTCCAGCAGTTCGACATCGACCTCGAGAGCGAGGAGCTGCAGGAGGAGGCCGACCTGAAGCCGCGTCCTCCGGTGGTCACCGTCATGGGCCACGTCGACCACGGTAAGACCCGACTGCTCGACACGATCCGCCGCACCAACGTCGTCGCCCGTGAGGCCGGCGGCATCACGCAGCGCATCGGTGCATACCAGGTCACCGTGGATCTCGAGGGTGAGGAACGCAAGATCACGTTCCTCGACACCCCGGGCCACGAGGCCTTCACCGCCATGCGTGCCCGTGGCGCGGAACTCACCGACATCGCGATCCTCGTGGTGGCTGCCGACGACGGCGTGATGCCGCAGACCGTCGAAGCCATCAACCACGCGCAGTCGGCCCATGTGCCGATCGTCGTGGCCGTGAACAAGATCGATGTGCCCGGTGCGAACCCCGAGAAGGTGCGTGGCCAGCTCACCGAATTCGGCCTCGTGCCGGAGGAGTATGGCGGCAGCACGATGTTCGTCGACATCTCCGCCAAGCAGGGCACGAACGTCGACAAGCTGCTCGAAGCGGTGCTGCTCACCGCCGACGCCGAGCTCGACCTGCGTGCGAACCCGGATATGGATGCCCGCGGCGCCACTGTGGAAGCCCGACTCGACAAGGGCCGCGGTGCTGTGGCGACCGTGCTCGTGCAGTCCGGCACGCTCCACATCGGCGACTCGATCGTGGCCGGTACCTCGTATGGTCGTGTGCGCGCCATGCTCGACGAGAACGGCAAGCACATGAAGGAGGCGCTGCCGTCAACACCTGTGCAGGTGCTCGGCCTCACCTCGGTGCCCACCGCAGGCGACCTGTTCCTCGTGGCTCCGGATGACCGCGCGGCACGCCAGATCGCCGAGAAGCGCCAGGCCACGGAACGTGCGGCCCAGCTCGCGAAGCGCCGCAAGGTGGTTTCGCTCGAGGAGTTCAAGAAGAAGTTCGCCGAGTCCGAGATCGACATGCTCAACATCGTGATCAAGGGCGACTCCTCCGGTTCGGTGGAGGCGCTCGAGGGCTCCCTCATGAAGATCGAGGTCTCCGACGAGGTGGGCATTCAGGTGATCCACCGCGGTGTTGGCGCCATCACGCAGAACGACGTGAACCTCGCCTCCGTCGACAAGGCCGTGATCATCGGCTTCAACGTGCGCCCGAACCGCCAGGTGGCGGATCTCGCGGAGCGCGAGGGCGTGGAGATCAAGTACTATTCGGTCATCTACAAGGCGATCGAAGACATCGAGGCGTCGCTCAAGGGCATGCTCAAGCCGGAATACGAGGAGGTCACCACCTCCCACTCCGAGATCCGCGAGATCTTCCGCTCGTCGAAGTTCGGCAACATCGCCGGCGTCATGGTGCTCGACGGCGAGGTCAAGCGCGGTACGAAGGCCCGCATTCTGCGCGACGGCGTGACCACGTTCAACGACCTTGAGATCTCGTCGCTGCGCCGCTTCAAGGACGACGTCAAGAGCGTCACCGAAGGCTACGAGGCCGGCATCAACCTCGGCAACTTCAACGACATCGAGATCGGCGACGTCATCGAGACCTTCGAGATGCGAGAGATCGAGCGCAAGTAGTCTGCAATCCGCAGATTGCGCGCGAGTAACGCAGGCAGACGCCCATAGCCCACCCGGCTACGGGCGTCTGCCGTTTTCACCCAATGCACATGGCGGTTTTCGACTAGTGTTGAATAGCAGAACCGCATAGGACGTCAAACAGTAAGGAACACCATGCAGGGAACCAATTCTCGCGCCGCCCGCATCGCGGCGCTCATCCAGCGTGTGATCGCCTCGAATATGGAATCCACGTTGCACGACAAGCGACTCAAGAACGTGACGATCACCGACGTCAAGGTGACCAATGATCTCCAGCTCGCCAAGATCTACTGGACCACGCTGAGCCGGGACGGCCATGAGGAGGGCGAACGCAAGCGCGCCAAGGAGGCGCTCAACCAGGCCAAGGGACGCCTGCGCACCATGGTGGGCGCCAAGGCCGGTCTGCGCCTGACCCCGCAGCTCCAGTTCATCTTCGACGAGGTGCCTGGCGAGGCGCATGAGATCGAAGACATTCTCTCGCTGGCACGCAAGCGCGACGAGGAGCTCGCCCGCATGCGCGCGAACGCCGCCTACGCCGGCGACGCCGATCCATACCGCCACGACGACGAGACCGAGGAGGCCGTCGAGGAGGAACTGGACGAGCAGGAGCATGAGAACAAGGACGAATACACCGAATACCCGGGCGACGTGGTGGAAGTGGAGGAATTCGAGGACTTCGACAACAGTGGCGACGACCTCGAGCATTCCGACGACGACCCTGTGGATCCGGTGGCGACCGACCCGGCATCCACTATCGACACCGTCGACGACCACGACGAGGACAAGTAAGGCGTGGGCACCGGAAAACGCGACGCGAAGGTGAACGGCGTGCTCATTGTAGACAAGCCGCAGGGCGTGACCAGTCACGACATCGTGGCGGCCGTGCGTGCCGCGCTGCACACCAGGAAGGTGGGGCACGCCGGCACGCTCGACCCGATGGCCACCGGCGCGCTCGTGATCGGCGTGGGTCATGCCACACGTCTGCTGCAGTACATTGTCGAGCACACGAAAACCTACAGCGCCACGATTCGCTTCGGCCAGCGCACAACCACCGATGACGCCGACGGCGAGTTCGTGGAGCGGGAAGCCGAGGCCGCCGTGCTGCCGACGCTCGAACAGGTGCGCGAAGCCGTGGCGAACGAATACACCGGCGACATCGAGCAGATTCCAAACGCCGTCTCCGCGATCAAGGTGAACGGCCAACGCGCCTACGATCTGGCCCGTGAAGGCCGGCATGTCGAGCTCAAGGCGCGCCGGGTGACCGTGCATGCGTTCGATGTGCTCGGTGGTCGGCAAACGCAGGCCGCGAACGGCACGCCGGTGCTCGATGTCGACGTGCGCGTCACCTGCTCGGCGGGCACCTACATTCGCGCGCTCGCCCGCGATCTCGGCAATGATTTCCATTGCGGCGCGCATCTGACCCGCCTGCGCAGGGAAGCGGTGGGGGCGTTCCGCGTGCGTGACGCCCGCATTGTGCGCGCGCATGCCGAGGCACGCACCTTCGTGAACCGCGACGGCGAGGAGATCACCCGCAATCGCGCGGTGCTCGATTGTGTGGGGGAAGATTTGGCCGGGCATCTGCTCACGATGGTGCAGGCCGCACAGCTCACGCTGCCGGTGCTCGCCGTGAGTGAAGCGCAGGCGGCGGATTTGCGTTTTGGTAGGAGAATCGTTGCACAGGCACCGACCGACGATGAACGACCGGCACACCACCACGGCGAGCACGTGTGGGCCGCCATTGGGTCCGCCGATGGCGAGCCTGAGGTCGTGGCGATTGTCGAGCGCGCGAAACACCACGAATTCAAGCCGGTAACGGTGTTCGCTGCGAATACGGGAAACGAATAGAGGATATATGGATATTTTTCGTTTGACACCAGCTGCGGACGGCAACGTCGCATGGCCGACATTGAGCACATCGAAGAAATCGGTGGTCACGGTGGGTGCGTTCGACGGCCTGCATGTGGGCCACCATGCCGTCATCGAGGAGACGGTGCGCCAAGCCAGGAAGCTCGACGCATACTCGGTGGTCATCATGTTCGATCCACGCCCGGCATTCGTGCACGCCTATGCAAAGGCACATGCAGGCAAAGACGTGCCGGCCGGCGTGCATGATCCTGAGGCCATCACCGGCGTGGACGCGCGGCTGCGCATGCTCAGCCGCATGCACGTCGACTATGTGCTCATTGTGCGCTATACCATCGCGTTCTCCGAGAAATCGTTCAGATTCTTCCTCGGCCAGCTTGTGGGCAAACTCGGCATGCGCATGCTCGTGCTTGGCGAGGACGCGCGCATGGGCGCGAATCTGGAAGGCGACATCAAGAAGATTCGCACACTCGCCGAGGCCACCGGCGTGTTCGAACTCGAAGTGGTGACCAATCAGGGCGGCACCGTGCGCGTGCCGGAACGATTCACCCCCACGGCGCCGAACGAGCCGGGTGAACCCGGCGACCCGCTGGAGGGACTGGGCAAGGCCGAGCGACGCGCCTGGTCGAAGAAGCACAACGCGCGCGAAGTGCGCAACCAGAGCTCCACGAACGTGCGATACCTGCTCAGCCAGGGGCGCGTGCAGGCGGCAAACGAGATTCTCGGCCACGCGCACGCCGTGGAAGGTGTGGTGGAACACGGCGAGGAACGCGGACGAACCATCGGCTTCCCGACGGCGAACATAGCCGAGCCGATGGAGGGGTACCTGCCGGTGGATGGCGTGTATGCCGGCTGGCTCGTCGATCTGGGACCTGCAGACGAATACGAGCGCGACCAGCAGCAGCTGAGCGGCAAAGCCGCCGATGGGGAGGCGGTAGAAGCGGCGAGCGTCACCGTAAGCGATACCCCGGTGGTCTCGCACCGCTTCTCCTCATCGCGCGTCGACAGCCGACTGGCTGCACAATCGCCATTCAGGTGGCCGGCAGCGATCTCGATCGGCACGAAACCCACCTACAGCGAGAGCACCGGGCTCAACGAGCGCGTGCTCGAGGCGTATGCGCTCACCGACGAATGGCTCGACCTGTATGGGCACCGTGTTCGCGTGGAGTTCGAACGCTTCCTGCGCCCACAAATCAAATTCGGTTCCACCGACGAGCTTGTGGCCGAGCTCAAGCACAACGTCGAGGAGACGAAGGAGCTGTTGGGAGCCGAATAGCGGTCCCGCGGCTAATGTCGCTGCTTGGCGAGATGGAGGAACGCGAGGGCGTCTTTGAGGTTCGTCGCCGGAGCGAGCGTCATGCCCTCCATCTTCAACGGCTTTTGGGTCGCCGGAACGATCGCTTTCGTGAACCCCAGCCGCTGCGCCTCACGGAGACGGTACTCCAAACGTGGCACCGGCCGCACCTGCCCTGTGAGACTGATCTCGCCTATGGCGCAGACGTTCTTGGCGATTGGCTTGTTCAACGCGGCGCTCGCCATTGCGGCGGTGATGGCGAGGTCGCATCCCGGTTCCTTCGCCTGACCGCCTGCGATTGTGGAGATGTACAGATCGTTCTGCAGCAACGAGATGCCGCCATGCCGGTAGAGCACCGCCACCAGCATGGCGATGCGGCTCGGATCCACGCCATTGACGGCGCGGCGCGGGGTGGGCAGCACCGAATTGGTCACGAGCGACTGCACCTCCACGGCAAGGGAACGATGCCCATCCAACGTGAACGTCACGCACGTGCCCTCAACGGGTTCGTTTTGCGACGAGAGGAACAGCCCGGCCGGGTCGCGCACCTCCTCTATGCCCTCGCCGCTCATGTCGAAGCATCCCACCTCATCGGTGGGGCCGAAGCGGTTCTTCACCGCGCGCAGCAGGCGCAGAGCGGTCTGTGATTCACCTTCGAACTGACACACCACGTCGACGAGATGCTCGAGCGTGCGCGGGCCGGCAATCGAACCGTCCTTGGTCACATGACCCACGAGCAGCACCGGCACGTCAAGCGATTTCGCGGAGTCTATGAGCGCGCTCGCCACCTCGCGCACCTGCGTGGAGCCGCCGGAGATGCCATCGACGTCCTGCGAGACAATCGTCTGCGCCGAATCCACAATCGCCAGCGCCGGCCGAACCGAGTCGATCAGGCCGAGCACGGTGGAGAGATCGGTGGTCGCGGCGAGCAGCAGGTTCTCCTCGACGGCGCCGATGCGTGAGGCCCTCAGACGCACCTGCGCCTGCGACTCCTCGCCCGAGATGTACAGCACGCTGTCGTGTGTGCCGGCATGCGCGTCATGCGGCTCCGAATCGGAACCGTCTGGCGTGCGGCTATGCGCGGCGGCTACCGATTTCGCGATGTTCCCGGCGGTCTCGAGCAACAGCGTCGATTTGCCGATGCCGGGTTCGCCGGCGATGAGCACCACCGAACCAGGCACTATGCCGCCGCCGAGTACACGGTCGAACTCGCCGAAGCCAGTGGGGAGTCGGTTCACCGTGTCGGTGGAGATGCTCGTGATCGGCTTCGCCGCGCTCTGCACATTCGGCACCGAGATGGGCGTGCGCGAGGTGCGGCCAGGCGCCGGCGTGCGTGCCCCGGTTGCCGCCGGAGCCTCATGGAATTCCTCGATGGTGCCCCATTGGCCGCATTCCGGGCATCGGCCATACCATTTGCCGCCGCTCCAGCCACATTCGGTGCACACATAGTTCACGGTTTTCTTCGCCATGCCACTCCTTATCGCCTGCCAACACTGTATCTGATTCCATACAACAGGCATAGCGGCGCATGTGTTCCACGCAGTGTTTCATGCAGCCGCTACACCGTCATGCGGCTGTGACAAGATTGCGGTATGGCAAACAACAGCGGTTCCAAAGGCCCGTCAAATGCGGGAAGGCGAACGTCACAGTCGGGGGCGCGGAGGCAGCCGCAGCCGACTCAGACCTCCGCCGTGCATTCACTGCGCTACGTGCGCATTGTGGTGGCGGTGTTCGTGATGCTGTTCGTGCTGGCACTCGTCTCCGCATTCGGTTGGCCGGGTTGGGCGGTGCGCACGCCGGCAAAACCGGTGGCAGTGCCCACGGCGACGCCCTCCAAGGCCACGGTGAAGGCGAAGGCGTTGCCCGGCGACGCCACCGCACTGCTCAGGGCGATGCCCGACCATGTTTCGAATTTCGCGCGCGTCCAAGCCGATTCCACCGATGCATGGGCCGATTCGAACCCGATTGAGGAATACAAGCTCACCTATTCGAACGGCAACGACAAAGACGCCGTGCAGCTCACCGTCGCCCAGTGGAGCGACTCGGAGAAGGCACAGGGGCAGTACACGAAGCTTACGGGTGATCTCAAGGGGTCGTCGCTGGCCAACGGCGTCGTGAAGGTGAACGGCGACGTCACCGGCAATTACGAGGTGAAGACGGCCGAGTCCGACGACACGCAGGCCACTGCAGTCTGGCGCAACGACACCGTGGTGTTCAGCGTGACCGGTACGAAGAATTCGGTGGTCTCGGTCTACCAGCTGTTCCCGCTGTAGACCCAGCGCGAAAGTCTGCTCACATGTGTAGACTGTTGCAAGTTGCAATCTTTAGATATCTATAGAGGAGGCTTGAGATGGGCTCTGTCATCAAGAAGCGCCGCAAGCGTATGAGCAAGAAGAAGCACCGCAAACTGCTTCGTAAGACCCGCCACCAGCGCAAGTAGTCTTATACTCTAGGCTTTAACAATTCCCGCACGCAGCGATGTGTGCGGGAATTTCATATATGCGGCCGTATACGACATGGGGCGTTCGGCTCCCGATAACAGAACGACCGCGCGCTTCCCGCACGCGGTCGTTGCCCGGAACACACCGGAATGTCTTGCGAATGCTCACGCCTTGTTCGGATTGATGAGCGTGCGCGGGCCGTTCGGATCGCCCACGATGACCTCGTTGACCATGTCGAGGAACAGGCCGTCTTCGACGACGCCCACCATGTTGATGAGATCCTCGTTGAGACCTGCCGGGTCGTCGATGCGCTCGAGATGCAGGTCGACGACGTAGTTGTTCTCGTCGGTGCGCACCGGCTTGCCTTCGGCGTCAAGACGCAGCGTCGGGTTGTAGCCGCGTTCCTTCATGCGCTCGATCACATGCATGGCGCCGAACGGAATGACCTCCACCGGCAGCGGGAACTTGCCAATGACGTCGACGAGCTTGGAGGCGTCGACGATCCAGACGATCCTGTTCGAGTTGATCGCCACGATCTTCTCCCACAGGAGGGCCGCGCCGCCGCCCTTGATGCCGTTGAAGTTCTTGTCAACCTCGTCGGCTCCGTCGATGCACAGGTCGATGTGGTCGACGTCGTCGATGTTCACGATCTTAATGCCGTAGCCCTCGGCCTGCTCCTGCGTGCGGCGCGAAGTGGTGACGCCGGTGAACTCCAGACCTTCCTCCTGCTTGCGGCGGCCGAGTTCGTCGACGAGGAAGCGCACGGTGGAACCGGTGCCGAGCCCCACGATCATGCCACTTTTGACCAGCTTCGCGGCCTCGATGCCGGCCTCCTTCTTCATTGCATCCTGCTGTGCTTTATCCATGACTCTCCTTAGCGAGTGTGCACGTTGCGTTGCCTATGCACGCAATCTGATTCCCATACTAGAACATGCTTGCGAACGCTCGTGTTGTCTCACTGGCGGGTTTCCTGGCCGTTCTCGCGGCGATGCATGAGGAAACGCGCATTCTCGAGATCGACCGTGCCGTCGCCCTGCACGAGCGCGTCCACTTCGATGTACCCGTGGATGCGCCTCGGTGAGCCGTCATAATACGGGCTCGAGTTCGGGGGAGGGGAGAGCGTCACACGCCCGCTTGCCGCCAATCCCGTGGGCGCCAGCTGCATGCCGGCCGTCGCTGTGGGCTCTCCTGCGGGGGTGTCGGTGCCGTCCGCCGCTGATTCCGCGGCATGTGCGGCGGTATCCGCAGGGGCGTCGGTTTCTGCGGAATCCGCCGGAGTCCGCACGTCGCCGAGCTCGGTCAGATTCGGCTCGCCGTGCTCGAGATCGTCCACCTCGGCGGCATGCAACCGCGTGTATTCGCGTTCGTCCATCTCGCCGTCGAGCAGCAGTTGTGCATCCGCAGGCACCTTGACATCGCGTGCGTACGGCGACTCGAGCAGCGCCTGCCAACCTTCCTTCGGCAGATACCCCTCTTGCGCGCCGGATTCGCAATCGCCGGCGAATCCGCGTGCGAGATCGTCCACCTTCTCGTTGCCTGCATTGCCGGCGTGACCCTTAACCCAGCGGAAGCTCACTTTGCCGGCCCGCTTGCTTATCTCCGCATCGATTGCCTTGATGATCGGCGCGTTCTTCACCGGTTCCTGTTTCGAGTTCTTCCAGCCGTTCTTCTTCCACCCGAACACCCATTTGCTCGAGCAGTTGATGGCATACTGCGAGTCGGATTCTATGACCAGCGGCTCGCTTCCCGGGTGTGCACGCAGCGCCTCGAGCACTGCGCACAGTTCGCCGATCTGATTCGTGCCGTTCGTGGCGCCCCCTGCCGCACAATCGCCCGCATGCGCGTGTTCGTCGCGCGCGCCGTCCGTATGGTCGGCCCACGCCCACCCCATCGGGCCGTTCGGATTACGCAGTGCGGAGCCATCTGTGGAAACTGTGATCGTCATGCCTCCACTCTACGTGCGGGCCGCTATCATTGTCACGTTGTGATTGTGTGAGGCGCACGTAATCGTGGATATTTCTCATCATCGGTCTCGTTGCCGTTTCGGCGCTGGGTTGGTGTGTGCGTGTTCCCATGTGGCGACTGTATTCCGGGCTCCTTCGGGGATGCACCCGTCTCGAGGGTCGCAATCGTATTGGGGTGCCTTCGGTTGCGTGTATGCCTTGAGTGTCGCTCTTGCAATCTCAGTCGCCTTATGGCATGTTGTGATCTGTTGGCGGTGTTGTCCTTTGCATGCTCAATCTCAACACGGCATGTTGTATCTGTGTGCGGTGTCGTCTTTGCAATTTCGATCTCCAAGCGGCATGTTGCGGTTTGTCTGCAGTATCGCCATGAGACCAGATTTGCAAGCATGGCATTGCTGCGGGGCTCTCGATGACCGACCCGAGATGGAATCTGCAAACACGACACGATTGTGCGCTTCTCAATGGTCTCGTTTGCAGATTAGGTCTCAGCAAGGCAGGCGAGAAGTCTTGCAGTGACTGATCTGAGATTGAGATTGCGAATATGGCGCGTTATGCCGGTCGTCAATGGGCGGCCTGAGATTGAATTTGCAAATATGACACAACTGCTGCGCCGCGGTGGTCGGAACAAAGATGAGTTTGCAAACATGGCACAGGCAAACGATATGACTGCAGGCCGGGCATAATGCAGAGTGATGTGCCGATGACCTCGGGAACGTGCATGTGGCAGGAACGCGTATGAAAAAACGGGGCTCCGAATCGAATTCGGAACCCCGGCGGGCGGATAGGGCGAGATTCGAACTCGCGGACGCTTGCGCGTCAACGGTTTTCAAGACCGTCTCCTTAGACCGCTCGGACACCTATCCATATGCGCAGGCGGACTCGCCGCACACGACTATTCAGTGTAGCATATGGCTGCTCTTTGCGTAATCCGGGACATGTCTGAGCCCAATCTGTCTCCAATCACGCAGAGTGTGTCGTGCGTAAAGAGTGTGTCGTGCGTAATCGGGGACAAATTCAGCGTGCTGTTGTCTCTTTTTACGCAGAGTGAAGGCGAAGGTAAAGGTAAAAGTACGAGATATGCTGGGTATTTCTTGCGTAAAAGGGGATAGATTCGAGCTGCAGCTGTCTCCAATCACGCAAAAAGCGGGCATATGCGCCCGCTCGTTGCGAAGTATGCCGGCACAGATCATTGCCGGCTCAGGGGATGCTCAGGCCTCCCACTTGCGCGGCTCGATCACTTCCTTGCCGCCCATGTACGGACGCATGGCCTTCGGGATCTCGATCGAACCGTCGGCCTGCTGGTGGTTCTCGAGAATCGCCACAAGCCAGCGGGTGGTGGCCAAGGTGCCGTTGAGCGTGGCGACAGGGGAGGTGCCGCCGTCGGCAACGCGCTCGCGAATGTTGAGTCGGCGTGCCTGGTACTGCGTGCAGTTCGAGGTGGACGTGAGCTCGCGGTAGCGGCCCTGCGTGGGAACCCAGGCCTCGCAGTCGAACTTGCGTGCTGCCGAGGAACCCAGATCGCCCGCGGCCGTGTCGATTACGCGGTACGGGACTTCCACCTTGGCGAGCATCTCCTCCTCCATCGCGAGAAGCTTCTGGTGCTCGGCATCGGAGTTCTCCGGCTTGGCATAGACGAACATCTCCACCTTGTCGAACTGGTGGACGCGAATGATGCCGCTCGTGTCCTTGCCTGCGGCGCCCGCCTCGCGACGATAGCAGGAGCTCCATCCGCAGTAGCGCAGCGGACCGTCGCTCAGGTCGAGAATCTCGTTCTCGTGCATGCCAGCAAGCGCGACCTCCGAAGTGCCCACCAGATAGTCGTCGTCCGGCTCGCGCAGACGGTAGATCTCATCGGCGTGCGAGTTGAGGAAGCCGGTGCCGCGCATGACCTCCGGACGCACGAGCGTAGGTGTGATCGCAAGGATGAAACCGTGCTCCTGTGCCTGATCCACCGCCATCGTGAGCATGGCGATCTGCAGACGTGCCACATCGCCGCGCAGGAAGTAGAAACGGGAACCGGAGACCTTCACACCGCGCTTCATATCGATGCCGGCGACCTCCTCGCCGAGGGTGAGGTGGTCTTTCGGCTCGAAGCCCTCGGCTGCGAAATCGCGGATCTGACCGACCTTCCTCATCACCACGTAGTCGTCTTCGCCGCCTTCCGGCGCCTGTGGTTCCACGATGTTCGACAGCTGCCACATCGCGGTGGTGTACTGTTCGTCGGCGGTGTCGGCGCTTGCTTTGAACGAGGCGACCTGTTCGGAGAGCTCCTTGGTCTGCGCGATCAGCTTCGCCTTCTCATCCGGTGCGGCCTTGGCGACCTGCTTGCCGATCTCCTTCTGGCGGGCGCGGGCCTCTTCGAATTGCTTGAGCGAGGAGCGGCGTTCCTCGTCGGCACGGAGCACCTCGTCGACGAGTTCGACGGATTCGCCGCGTTTGCGTTGTGATTCCTTGACTACTTCAGGATGTTCACGAATGAATTGAATATCGAGCATAGTTCAACTCTAATGTGCAAAGCCGACAGATTGCAGCGTTTTTCACGCATGTTCGCGGGTGCGGCACGGGGGCGGTGATCCGTGTATTCGCCGCCGGTCTACACACCACCGCACGTGCCCGAAAGGTGCATTTGGTAAAATCGGGGATGCTGGCCTACGGGAAGGAGCGCAATGGGTGACAATCAGTGGGTGCTGATTCTCGTATGCATGATCGCCGCTATCATCGTGATCGTGGGGGCCGTCGTCGGCATTCGCATCGCGTTGCACATACGTCGTGTGGAGACGATCAAGAACGAACGCCGCAGGGACGCGGTGCATTATGCCTTCGTAATCAACCCGAGCAAGCCGACGGCCGGCGAGACGCGCGCGTTTATTGAGCGTTTCTGCACGAACCGTGGCATCGCCGACATCATGTTCATTGAAACGCAGCTCGACAAGGACGGCCGCGCCTGTGCGCTCGAAGCCCTCGAGCAGGGGGCGGACGTGGTGATTGCGGTGGGCGGCGATGGCACCGTGCGCACGGTCGCGAGTGCGATGGGCGGCACGAACCATGCCATGGGCATCATTCCGATCGGCACGGGCAATCTGTTCGCCCGAAACATGAACATTCCGGTGGGTGACCTCGAGGCGGCGATGCTGATTGCGATCTCGCATGGGTCGTACAAGGTCGACATCGGTCGACTGCAGCTGCTCGACCACCCGGAAGAGGATCATGCGCATGCCTTCCTAATCATCGCCGGCATTGGCTTCGATGCGGTGATGATCGACGACACCGACCCCAAGCTCAAGAAGAACATCAGTTGGCTCGCCTACTTCGTGGCCGGTGCCAAGCATCTGTTCGCCCCCAAATACCATGCGAGCGTGGTGCTCACCGGCGCGAACGGCGACCAGCATGTGCGCGAGGATGTCGAGTTCCGCACGTTCATGAGCGGCAACTGCGGCGAGATTCCGGTGTTCTCGCTCATGCCCGACGCCTCGTTCAACGACGGTCTGCTCGATTTCGAGGTGATCGACACGAACGGCGGCATCATTGGCTGGATGAATCTGTTCGGCGACGTGGTGCACCAGACGATCACGCGCAAGGCCCAGCAGAGCCCGCTGTCGGTGCATTCGACGATCGACCAGGTGCAGGGCGTGAGCGCCGAACTGCAGTTGGAGAAGCCGGTTCCCGCGCAGGTGGATGGCGACATGCTGAAACCGACCCGGCACATCCGTTTCTCCGTGGATCACAATGCGCTCATCGTGCGCGCGCCCGGGCAGGATGCCGAGATGACCGGCAATCTGCAGCCCGTTCGTGTGGATGCGAGCGGCAAGCCAAGATTGCGGTGATCGCAATCGGTGCGAAGGCGTGACATGCCACAGGTGTGCAAACGATTGCATATCTTGGCGTCGTTGGCTTTCTGTTCGGCGAATCCGCGGTAGACTGGAGTCAGCTCCCGCATATGATGTGCGGGATACGCAATCTGAACACTACAGAATGAGGAAAGTATGGTTGCAAAGAACGCGGGACTTCCCGCAACCCCAGCGGATCTGATCGATGTTGACGAAGTGGTCGGCGCATACTACGACGTGGTTCCGGATCCGTCCGTTCCCGAGCAGCGCGTGATCTTCGGCACCTCCGGACACCGCGGATCGTCGCTCAAGACGTCGTTCAACGAGGCGCACATCGTCGCAATCTCCCAGGCCATCGCCGAATACCGCAAGGCAGCCGGCGTGGACGGCCCGCTCTACATCGGTCGTGACACCCATGCCCTGAGCCTGCCGGCATGGAAGACCGCGATCGAGGTGCTCGTGGCGAACGGCGTGACTGTATGCATCGATTCGCGCGACGACTTCACGCCCACGCCGGTGGTCTCCCAGGCCATTCTCACGCACAACCGTGCCGCTGACGGCACCCAGCGCTTCGAAGGCCCGGGTCTGGCGGACGGCATCGTGGTGACGCCTTCGCACAATCCGCCCACCGACGGCGGCTTCAAGTACGACCCGGTCACCGGCGGCCCGGCTCCGGCTGACGTGACCAATGCGATCGCCAACCGCGCGAACGAACTGCTCGGCGACTTCCGCAACGTCAAGCGCGTGCCGTTCGAACAGGCCGTCAAGTCCGAGTTCGTCAAGCGTTTCGACTACCGCGAGCACTATGTGGACGACCTGAAGAACGTCATCGACTTCGATGTCATTCGAGACTCCGGCGTGCGTCTGGGCATCGACCCGCTCGGCGGCGCCTCGGTGAACTACTGGCCGCTCATCAACGAGAAGTACGGTCTGAACATCGGCGTGATCCGCCCTGAGGTCGACCCCACCTGGCGTTTCATGACAATCGACCACGACGGCAAGATCCGCATGGATCCCTCGTCGCAGTATGCAATGAAGGGCCTGGTTGACGCGCTCAATGCCGGTGCTTGGGACAAGTACGACCTGGTGGGCGGCACCGACCCCGACGCCGACCGCCATGGCATCGTCTGCCCGAACTGGGGCGTGATGAATCCGAACCATTACCTGGCCGTCTGCGTTGAATACCTGTTTGGCGGCAACCGCCCCGACTGGCCGGAGCACACCGGCGTGGGCAAGACGCTCGTCTCCTCCTCGCTCATCGACCGTGTGGCCGCCTCGATCGGCGCCCCGGTGGTGGAGGTGCCCGTCGGCTTCAAGTGGTTCGTCGACCCGCTGTTCACCGGCGAGATTGCTTTCGGCGGTGAGGAGAGCTCCGGCATGAGCTTCCTGCGGTTCAACGGCCGTGTGTGGACCACCGACAAGGACGGCATCATTCCCGACCTGCTGGCCGCGGAGATCACCGGCAAGACCGGCAAGAACCCGGCCCAGCTGCATCAGGAGCAGGTGGACCGTTTCGGCGAGAGCTGGTATTCGCGCATCGACACGCCGACCACGCTCGAGCAGAAGCAGAAGTTCGCCAAGCTCGACGCCTCCGATGTGACCGCCACGAAGCTCGGCGGCGAGCCGATCGAGCAGATTCTCACGAAGGCCCCGGGCAACGATGCGCCGATCGGCGGCATCAAGGTCGTCACGAAGGATAACTGGTTCGCTGCGCGTCCTTCGGGCACTGAGAACATCTACAAGGTGTACGCGGAATCGTTCGTCTCGCCCGAGACACTCGACAGCGTGCTCACGGAGGCCACCGAGGTGGTCGACAAGGCGCTCGGCGAGTGATTCCAAGACCGTTAGGTCTATAAACCTAATAAGCCTATAAGAGAAAGCGGGCTGCAGATGCACATATCTGCAGCCCGCTTTCTCATTCGGTCTTAGGCATGAATGCGCCTGCCGGCATGCCTCAGCCAATGAGGCCGAAGAACGAGCTGAGCACCAGCGCGCACAGCACGCTCACCGACAGGAGGGCGACGGTGGCGGTATGCCCGGAAGCCATGCGCATGGCCGTCTTCGGGTATTCCTTGTCGATGTTGCCGGGGCCGTAGAAGAAGAACATGCGCACCCACATCCAGCTGTTCATGACAATGAGCACCAGGCTGCCCAACCGCAGCATGCTCCAGCCGAAGGAGAGCATGGTGGCCTCATCGGTCAGCGAGAGCGCGGCCTTCGCGGTGAACGCGAAATAGCCGAGGAAACCGGCCGCGCATATCGGCAGCAAAACGATGTTCGTGATGATGAGCACTTTGGAAAGCATGGTGAAACGGTGCACCACAATGTGCCCGCTGTCATCAACAGTCTTCGCCTCCACCCGTTTGCGTGAGACGAATGCGCCTATGCAGAAGACGACCGTGAGCAGCCACGAGACGAGACATATCACGATGAGCACCACGAGCACCCAGACTGACGATACGAGACCGGAGGAGATGTTCTCCGGTATCGCATATTCCTGATAGGGGCGTGCCCCCGCGATGTCAGGCGTCAGCCAATCGTCCTCGGTCGCGCCGGCGGCAATCGCGTTGATCCAATCCTCGAGATTGTGGGTGTAGTCCTTGTCGAGCGGCAGTCCGGGCAAGGAGAGCGAGGAACCGGTGCGCATCTGGTGGTTGGCGGCGTAGTAGCGCACGAGCACGTTCGAATTGCCGGCGGCATGGGCGTCGCCGATCAGTTGGAGCGCGCCCTGTTCGATGGGCATGGCCGGGTCGATCGTACCGTAGTTGACGAGCAGCGGCATCGTGAGCGTATCACGGTATTCGGCTGTGTTGAAATCGGCATATTCAAGGCCGATCGGTGCGAAGTTGAGACTGAGCAGGCGCGGTATGATGTCGACGACGCCGCCTGGCGCGCCGATGATGTTCAGGTATTCAGTGGCCGCCATCGCAATCTGCTGGCGACCGGAATACACGGGCGCGCTCGTGAGCACCTGGAATGCGATGTGCCTATCCTTATGCGTCATCACCGAGGCGATCCATGTGCCTTCCGATTCTGCGTACAGGCCGACCTTGCGCGCGTCCACGCCCTGCTGTGCGCGCAGCAGATTGAGCCCTGCGAGGTAGTCTTCGGCGCTTGAGTCATAGTCGCGGCGCAACGGCGTGTAGTTGTCGAGACGCTTGTCTTGCACGAGCGTGGTGATGCCGGCCGAGGCCAGCGCGTTCGCAAGATCGGCGTACACCTCCTCCGCCTTGCCGGTGCCCGCACCGTGCACGAACACGCATGCCGCGCGGCCGCTGGGTGCATTCTCGGGCTCGCGCAGAATCGCGTTCACCGTCTTGCCGCCGGAGATGGGCAGCCGCAGACGAGTCTGCCTGACCTGGTAGGTGCCTTCCTGCGGGGTGGTGATGCCGCGCGCTTTGATCGCCGTGCTGCGCTCGGTAACCTGCAGATGCATGCTGAGCGGTTTCACCGACCATTTCGGTTCCATCGCGATGCCAAGTCCTGCGAACAGCGCAATCATGACGATGGACACGCCGAAGGTCCACGCAAGCTGTCTGAAAAAATGCTGCACAGTAACACTGTACCGATTCGGCAGATATTCCTCTTACCGCGACATGCGCGCCTATGCGCGACGCTGCGCCGCCTCCGCCTCGTCCAGATTCGTATAGCCCCCGAGACGCACCGTGTTGGCGATGATCTGCTCGGTCAGATTCTCCTGCCTGCGTTCGCATTCCCGCACGAACCGCTCGTACAGGTCGAGCGTGCGCTGCGAATATGTGGCCAATTCGCCGCGCAGGTACGTTTCGAACGAGGTGGTGGTCTCGCTGTCCTCGGCGGTGTCGAACACGCGCATACCCGCGCCAAGTGCGGGGTACCGGTCGGCGAACTCATGCGCCCATGCGAGCTGTCGCTTGATGATGCGTTCCTGCTGCGCGATGCGCGCCTCGGATAATCGCGGCAGATGCGGTTCCAGATCGCGCGCGTAGATCTCGGGCGCCGTCGACGCCATCATGCGCGCGTATTTCTCGGTGACGAGATTGCGTCCGCCCGCATCGGCCTCACGCAGGTCGGCAAGGTAGCTTGTCAGCAGCTCCTGCGGCCATGCGGCGAACTGGCTTGCGCGCATCACCTCGAACATCGGCCGGTTGCCCTGGCAGCTTGCGCGTCCACCTTCGTTGTTCGTGTGCTGGAACTGGTCCCATTCGCGTTCGATGATCGATTTGATCGTCTGCCGTGTGCTCATATCGCCGCCTTATTCCTTGCTTCGGTGGATTACAGACTGTGCAGGCAGGTCGCCGGCGACGTGATATGCGCCTCCACATACGGCCGCTGCCATTCGAGGAAGGTCTGCGGGGAATCGCTCAGGCCGAGCGCATTGAGTGTGTGGGTGATCTGTTCGCAGATTGTCTCGACGATCGCGTTCACTGTGTCGATGCTCGGTGCCGCGCCTTTGCCGCCTTCGCCGAAGCCCGCGCCGCCGAAACAGGCTGCGCTTGACAGACGCATCAGTTGCTCGAGCTCGCCGCAGATCTCGGTGAGCAGCATCGCCGGGCGTGCACTCAGCCGGCGCAGTGCGGCGAACCGCCACTTGTAGTACGGCGCATAGCCCACGCTCGCCGGGTTGTTCACCAGGAACACCAATGACGACGCGGCATCGGCGAATTGCTCGATGCAGAGCCACGCAGCGGCGCCGTCGCCGCGTTCGAGCATACGCGGCAGATTGTATTGGCCGGCCTGCGAGATCATGCCAAGTCTGCGCGAGATCAAGGCGAGCCGCACATCGTCGGGCATGCGGGTGAATGATTGGCGTGCACTGGAAAATGCGCCGAGACCATCCTGGAACACGCGTCCATTCGTGGCGGCCGCCAGCGTGCTCTCGTCGAGCGAGAGCCACAGATGCGGTTCGTCGTCGGCCGGCGCATGGGGCATACCGGTGAGCTGCGTGAAGAACGCGGCGATTTCGAACACGCCGTCACGGCGACCCTCACCCTGCGCGCGTGGAGTGGCGGCGGAGCGTGAAACACCGTGGAACATGCTGGGGAGGGCGTCATAATCTGCCTGCAGGCGCTCGCCGAACTCCGCATAGTCGTCAGCGGTGAGCCACAGGCACACGCGCGGACCGAAATCATGGTCGCGGGAGAGCGCGTCATCGAAACCGTAGCATTCGGAACCATGACCCACCAGCCCTGCGGCGATGCGATGCTTGACACTCGCATACCTCTCGTCGATCATCGGTTTGACGAGCTCCTGCCAGTACGCTTTGGCGAGAGCCATGCCGGGTTCGGCGACGCGGAGTGCGGTGCCGGGGGCGAGCGTTCGCGGTGACGTGGAATGCTGTGCGGAGGCCTGCATTGTGGACGGCACGCTCGCATTATGCACCGCAGAACGGTGGATATCAGTGTGGACGGTGGATTGTGCGGGGGAGTCATCCACCGAATCATGTGGATTGTCGGTGGATTGCGTCAACTCGAGTTTGCGCTGCGCCTCCTGGAGATTCTGCGCGGTGACCCGATAGTAGTCGGTGTGCTCGCCATAACACCGGGCGATCACGTCAAGGGCGCGCTGGTATTGCCGCACGGCCTCGGCATAGTCTTCAGAGGCGAAGCTTACGTGGGCGGCCCCGGCCAATGCGGATGCATAGTGGGCGCTGGAGTCGGAACCGGCATGCTGGTAGATGTCGAGCGTGCGACGGGCGAGCGACTGCGCCTCTTCGAGTTCGGCGTCGGTGGGCTGATCCTCACCGTCGAGCATAGCGAGGGCGAGATTCGTGCAGGTGGAGGCGATATCCACGTCGGACTGGGCATCCACGCTCGAATGTTCGAGGATCCTCAGCGATTCGTGGAGTTCATCGATTGCCTGCCGCCTGCGGTGCGTCTGGCTGAACAGCATCGACCGGTTGTTGTGGAGGGCGGCAAGACGGCGATCGTCCGGCCCGTAGGTGCGGCGTGCCGCGTCGAGTGCCTGTTCGAACAGATCCTCGGCCTGGTCGAGATTGCCGGCGGCCCGTTGCGATGTGGCCGCGTTGATGAGCGTGGTGGTCCAGGCCTCGGTGCCTTCGAGGCCCATACGCAGTGCCAGCTCGATGGCGCGCTGGATGATCCACTGGTTCTCCTGATGACGCCCCTGCGAACGGTAGAATCCCATCGTCTCGTTGAGCACGGTGAGCAGACCCGCATAGTCCTGCGCGTTCTCGGCGTCGGCCATCGCCTGCTGCAGATACTCGTCGGCCTTGTCTTTGGCGGTATGCGAGGCGAACATCGCATCGAGTCCAGCAAGGAACTCGTCGGCGTCAAAGCTGGTGCCCGCGTTTGACGGACTCTTCTCCGACTCCTTCGACGCATCCGATTCGCTTTGGAATTGCCTGAGATTGCCGAGCATCCGCTCAAGATCACGTTGATCGTCCATGCCGCCTCGCTTCCGTGAACTGCTACCTTGCGATTCTAACCCGTGGCGGCAAACCTAGACGATATGGCGGTCGGCAGCCCATAGCGTGAGCTCGTTGCGGTTCGAGAGCTGCAGTTTGCGCAACACGTTGCTCACGTGGGTCTCCACTGTTTTCACCGAGATGAACAGTTCGGCGCCCACCTCCTTGTAGGTGTAACCGCGGGCGATGAGTCGCATCACCTCCTGCTCGCGTGTTGACAGTGAGTCGAGCTCGGCATCGTGCGCCACGGTGTCGCCGCCGGCAGCCGATTCATTGGAGGCGTCCATGCCGTCGCTCAGCGGCGCCCCCTGGAACGCGGAGAGCACGAATCCGGCGAGTTTCGGCGAGAACACGGCGTATCCGTCGCTCACTTGCTCAATTGAATGGATCAGGTCGTTGCCGGTGATTGTCTTCGTCACATATCCGCGCGCGCCTGCACGGATCACCGAACCCACATCCTGTGCGGAATCCGAGACCGACAGTGCCAGGAATGCCGTCTGTGGGGCATGGGGCTGGGACTTCCTCAGAATCTCCGCGCCACCTCCGCCTTCACCGCCTGGCACATGCACGTCGAGCAGCACGACGTCCGGCTGGGTGTCCGCAATCATCTCGATGGCGCTCGGCACATCCGCCGCCTGCCCGACAATCGTGAAATACGGCTGCAGCGTGGCGATCACCCCCGCGCGGAACATCTCATGATCATCCACCACCGCTATGCGAATGCCCTGTCGTTCCCGCTCGCTCATCGGCGCCCTCCGTTTTTCTCGTGCGCGTTCATATTCCTCTGATTCTGCAGTCTACCCGCCGCCTGCATTGCGTCGTCAACCGCCCGTTTGGGCTCCGCTTGTGTGATCTGCCCCGTCTATGTGATTGGCGGCTCGGCCTGCGTAATCGGGCGGCTCCACTTGCGTAATGTGGGACATCTGCGTGCCGAATCTGTCCCTTTTTACGCAGAGATGAGGTAGGCCGGCTGACGCAGGCTCCAGTTTGCGTAATTTGGGACATCTGCGCGGCGGTTTTTGTCTCTTTTTACGCAGATTAGGTGGATTGGGTGGATTGGGTGGATTGGGCAGGTCGTATGGGATCGCCCGATTGGGCGGGACGGTCGGTGGGGGAGTCCGACGTGCGCGAGGAGTCGAAACCCGCCTCAAGCGGCATATGCATGCGCACTTCAGTGCCCCAGTCGGGTCTCGACACAATCTCCACCGTGCCGCCGCGCCGGCGCACGCGCCCGATGATCGACTCGCGTATGCCGAGCCGTTCGGGCGGAATGTCGTCGATGTCGAACCCGTTGCCGTGGTCTCGCACAAACACCTCCACCTGATGCCGATCCGCCTCGCAATACACGGAGACCGGTTCTCCGCCGTGCGTGACGGCGTTGACCATCGCCTGCCTCGCCGCATCGAGCAACGCATCGGTCTGCGCACTCGGCCGCGCGTCGCCCACCGTGACCACCTCAATCGGCTTGCCATGCGTGTCTTCCACCTGTGCGGCGATCTCCTGCAGACCGGCGCTCACCGACCTGTCGCTCGTGGTCCGTTCCTGGTACAGCCAGCTGCGCAACTCGCGTTCCTGCGACCGGGCGAGCGTGAACACCTGCTGCTCATCGTCGGCATGCAGCTGAATCAAGGCGAGCGTCTGCAATACGCCGTCATGCAGATGCGCGGTCATGTCTGCCCGCTCCTCCTCACGCTCTTTGAGCGCGCGTTCCTGCCATATATTGCGAATCAGCGTCATCAGCAGCGGAATCAGCGCGCAGATTGCCGCCACCAGCAACGCGAATCCGCAGGCGATCGCCGAACCGAACGGCACGGCGCCATTCCTGGCGACCGTCTGTGCCACGAACACGAGGAATGCGGTGAAAATAAGGCCTTCGCCCACCAGCGTCAGCCATGCCTGCCCGTTGCGCGCGCGCGTGTTGAGCCACGGCAGGCCCATGCCCGCCAAACACGGCACAATCGGCAGCATCTGGCTTCCCGAGAATCGCATCACCGCGTTCAACCCGGATGGCAACGCGATGAGCACGACGCCGATTCCGGCGAATATGGCCGGTTTCGAGGCGTTCGCGAGTGTGCGGCGCACGGAGTCCTTGGCAGAGGGAGAGTCTGTAGACTGTTCCAATCCGGTGTAGGCATACCAGGCATCCTGTGCCGAGTCGAGCGTCTGCGATACGAAGAGCGGGCTTTCGGATTCACCCACGGAGGCGTTCCCCCTGGCAAGCGGTGCATTGCGTGAGCTGTGGGTGCCGCGCAACCGGGCAGCCTCGGCCACGGGATTCCCCTCGGGAATGGCAATCCACAGCGCCACATAGGCGAGCGCGCCCACGCCGAACCAGCATGCGAGCAGTACGAACACTATGCGCACCAACGCCACCGACACACCCAGATGCATGCTGATGCCGCGGGCCACGCCGGCGATCACACGACCCTGTTTGGGGCGCAAGAGCGGCAGCTTGGCGGGCAGTAGCGGGGGAGCGAGATGCTCGGGAATCTGACTCATGGTTCCATTGTGCCGCATTCAGGGGAGGTAGGGGGTGCCTCAGGTGGAAATCAGGGTCGGAATCGGGGTGTCCCCCGATGCCTGAGCAATCCGCCGTCTGCTGTAATGGAACCATGGGCAACGCAAACCACAATCCACAGCAGCCGCAGGGCGAGACCCTCGGCAACGGCCAGTCCGCCGGCCAGTACGGTCAGCCTGGGCAAGGCCAGTATTCTCACACCTCCTACAATGCCAACACCACCTACAACACCGACTATGAGAACGGGCGTCCCACGCCGAACGCCAACAACGGCGGCGAACGCCCTGAATCCTCGTTCTTCCGCTGGATTCGCGAAAGCGGCGTGCAGCGTACGAACAATCGCGTGATCGCAGGTGTGTGCGGCGCCATCGCGCAGGAGCTCGGCTGGAACGTCACGCTCGTGCGCGTGCTCATGGTCGTGTTGGCATTCATGGGCGGCACCGGCGTGTTCTTCTACGGACTCGCCTGGGCGCTGCTGCCCGATGAATCCGACGGGTCGATCCTGCTCGAAGACCTCATCCATGGGCACTGGAACTGGTCGTTCATCGGCGTGATCCTATGCATCCTGCTTTCGGGCGTGTTGGTCGTGCCGTTCTTTGGATTCCACGGTGCCGTGAACGTGATGCCGATTCTGCTTTCCGCACTGGCCATGTACCTCGTCATCGACCACGGGCGCCGCCGGTTCATGCGGCCGAACTCCATGAATGGCGGCATCGGTGGGAACGGCGGCAACACGGGTGGCTATGGAGGCCCGGCACCGGCTCCTCCCATGCCGCCGATGCCCAATGTGGGCGAGCGCGCCGCCGGCCCCTCCATGCCGGCGCAGCAGCCGGGCGCCTATCCGAATGCCGCACGGTATGGCATGCCGGCGGCCGCCCCGCAGAACAGCGGATACACGCAATATGCGCAGCCCGCGCAGCCCTTTCGTGGGGAACGTCCGAATGTGACCCAGCCAGAGTCGCAGTCGCCGGCGCAGCAGTCCGCTGACGCAGGTACTCCAACCGTCAATATGCCACCAGTCGCCGCTGGCAGTGCATCGGCGCAAGCGTTCCGGCCAGCGCAACCGCAGTCCGCAAGCCAGAGCGCATATCACTATACCTACCACTACGAGCCCAAGGACTACACCTATGAATACCGGGGCGCAACGAAGGCACGCCGTAAGCCTGCAGGGCCGGCGGTGGTGCTGCTGTTCCTCGGGCTCCTCATTGCGGGTATGGCGGTGGTGTCCCTGATCTGCGGTTCCGCCGGCAACGGCTCGTTCAGCACATTGTTTGGGGCGTCCCGCGGCGCGGTGCTGTTCATCGGCGGCGCATGCCTTGTGCTCGGTCTCATCATCGTCGCCTTGGGGTGTGCCGGCAGGCGCACCGGTGGCCTGCACCCCTTCGCATGGACGCTCATGTTCCTCGCCGTGATCGCCATGTGCTTCGGCGGTGCGGTGGGGGCCGCGAACTCGCTGAGCCCTTACTTGGCCAAGGATTACAAGCACGTCAACGTGGGCAAGACGCTGGTGATCGACTCGTCGAAGGCGAGCATGGAGACATTGCGCAAGGGCATCGCCGTGCAGGGCGAAGGCTACGCGAAATCCACGCTCACCATCGACCTGACGAAGTATACCGGGCACAACAAGGCGAAGCAGGTTCGTCTCAACGACGGGCAGACCAGGACCACGTACTGCCCAGTCGAGACGATTCCGATGACGGTCACCGATGCCAAGGTGATGGTCAAGATTCCCTACGGGTGTTCATGGGGTTTCAACGTATCGTCGGGCATGATGAGCACGTGGAATTCGATTGACGCCCAGGGGGGCCTGCTGGCCACCGGTGTGTGCAGCGAAGGCGATCGAGGCAACGGCTGGGACATTCAGGCCGGCCGCTCGGGCTTCCAAATCTCCGGTGCCCACCCCGACGGCAACGGCATCAGCTCGTGGTACAGCATGACTGGCGACATGAACGAGTTGTGCGAGAACGTCGGGGTTGACGACGACATGAACCACGCCGTCACGAAGAACACCGACCCGCGCGTCAAGCAGCTCGCCGAGAACGGCTATTACTGGCCGTGCCTCACCGACAATGCGAAAAGCGTGGCGCACACCGAACTCAACATCTCACCCCGCCTGCTGCGCAACGCCTCGGTGACGGTCTCCTACGGCGGCGATATCGCCGACGCCGCGAAGAAACACTGATTGAAAGGAGCCTGACATGAAGAAGCAATCTGATTCCAACGACGCACAGACGCCGTACGACGACGAGGCCACCGAGGTGTTTGCCGCCGAAGGGCCGCTTGACGAGACCGTGGGGATCGACGAGCGAGTCGACCTCACAAGCACCACGCAGATGCCTGCTGCGGATGCCACCGCACCTGTCGATATGAACGCACCCCTGTACGCGCAATTTGCCGGGGACACCGACGCGGACTCGGGCCTCGGCAACGACGGCGGAAGCGATGACGGCGGAGCCAATGCCAGCAGTGCCGAACCCGGTGGGGAGCCCGTCGGCGATGACCTGACGATCCCGATGCAGACGACCGATGCCTCACATCAGGCGAGCACCGGAGAGGGCGCACCGCGGAACATCCCGCTCTACCAGGCGCCTCCGCAGTGCAAACCGGAGCCGGAACGGCCGAAGGGGGCGAGCGCGGGCACCATCGTGTTCGGCGTGGTCGTGCTGCTGTTCGGCGCGCTCACGGTCACGGTCGGTCTGCTCATGAACTCGTCGATGTTCTCGTTCGTCGAGTTCAACCGGATCACCGGTTACCTGTTCGCCGGCCTCGGCATTCTGCTCTCGCTCATCGCCATCGTGATGGGCGTCTCCAGCCACTGGCGCAACAAGAATCGCGGTGCGTGACAGCCGGATGCCACAGACGTTCCCACACACCCACCAGAAAGGAGCCCAAGCGTAAGATCATATTCTCAATCTCCTAGCATCTTCACTTGAAACCCGCTGTAGATGCGCTCTATAGCGGGTTTTTCGTTGCGATCCCGCGTATTTGCAGACTCCTATAACCTGCGCGTATAACCACGCCGGCATTCGTGCGTCTGAACGGCGATACAGTGGCGCCCGTGCCTGACAACGACGGATGCGGGCACGACCCAGACCAATAGCACACAGACAATCCATGCTGTACAGGAGGTGCCATGACCCAGCTGAACACCAAACTCGTCCACGGCGTACCGGTGACGGACAACGCTACCGGCGCGGTGAACCCGCCCATCTACAATTCGTCCACCTATGCCTTCGAATCGGTCGGGTCTATGCCACGCTGGGACTATGCGCGCAGCGGCAATCCCACGCGCGATTTCCTGGAACGGCAGATCGCCCAGCTCGAACACGGTGTGCGCGGTTTCGCCTTCGCCTCAGGGCTCGCGGCGATCCATGCAGTGCTGTCGATCTTCGCACCGGGCGAGCGCATTGTGGTCGGCTCGAACATCTACGGCGGCACCTACTCGCTGTTCAACGAGCATTTCAACCGTTGGGGGCTCGTCAGCTACCCGGTGGACACACAGGACCTGCGCGAGCTGGAGCATGCGATCGGCGGACACGGCGAGCAGGCCCCGGCGAAGGCGGTCTATTTCGAGACGCTCACGAACCCGTTGCTGCAGGTCAACGACGTGCACGCCATCGCCGAGATCGCGCACAAGTACGGCGCCATCGTGATCGTCGACAACACCTTCGTCACGCCATACCTGCAGCAGCCGCTCGATCTGGGCGCCGACATCGTGATTCATTCCGCCACGAAATACCTCGCCGGCCATTCAGACGTCGTCGCCGGTCTCGTGGCGGTGGCCAACGACATTCTCGCAGCCCGCGTGTACTACTCGCAGAACAGACTCGGCGGCGTGCTCGCCCCCGCGGAATGCGATGCGGTGCGCCGTGGGATCCAGACGCTCGCACTGCGCCTCGAACGCCAGCAGGAGAATGCGCTCGCCGTTGCGCGCCATCTCGATGAGCACGCCGCCGTTGCGCGCGTGCATTATCCGGGCCTGCACGGCGAGGCGGTGGCATCGAAGGGACTGCGGGGCGCCGGCGGCGTGCTCAGCTTCGAGGTGCGTGAAGGGGTGAATCCGGCGGATGTGCTGAACAATCTGCAGACATTCCGTTTGGCCGTCTCGCTTGGCGCCGTGGAAAGCCTGGCCGAATACCCCGCGCGCATGACCCATTTCGAACTGCCGCGCAGCGAACGGCTCAAAGTGGGCGTCACCGACGAGCTGATCCGGCTGGCCGTGGGCATCGAGGACGTACGCGATCTGATCGAAGACCTCGACCAGGCGCTCGCCATCGCCACCGGCCACGCGCAGGCGCCGCAATCGCTCGAGCTCGCGTCGCTCTTCCGTTAACCGTTCCCTCGCGCATATGACTGCGCCACTGACAGACTGGCTTACCATGGCCCATTTCTCCACGCTGGCCATCCACGCCGGCTATGATTCCGCGGACTGTACCAACGGCGATGCCGCAGTGCCACCGATCTACCTTTCCGCCGCCTTCGACATGCAGTCCGCGGCACACGGCGACGCGCTCTCGGCAGGTGCCGCAGAGGGCTTCTCATACTCCCGTATGGCCAATCCGACACTCGACGTGCTCGAACGACGCATCGCCGCATTGGAGGGCGGCCGTTCCGCCGTGGCCTTCGCCTCCGGCATGACGGCGGTCTCCGCGGCGTTGCTGTGCGCGGCGGAAGGCGGAGGTCGCATCATCGCCGCGCGGAATCTGTACGGCGCCTCCGTCGATGCGATGGACAGCCTGTTCCCCGAATTCGGCATCGAGACCGATTTTGTGGATGACATCAACGACCTTGCCTTGGTGGAGTCGCTGATCGGGCCGGACACGCGCGCGATCTTCGCCGGGTCCGTCGCGAACCCGTCCACCGAGGTCGCCGATGTCGCCGCGCTCGCCAGCGTCGCGCATCGGCATGGCATCCCGCTCATCATCGACAACACGGTACCCACGCCCTACCTGTTCCGGCCGATCGAACTGGGGGCCGACGTCGTCGTGCATTCGACCACGAATTCGAAGTGGATGGCGGCCGTGAGCAGGTCGCGCGGATTCTCGATGGCACCCACGTGTTCACCTATGTGCCGAACATAGGCGATGCGCGCTCGCTCATCGTCGATCCCGCGCGCATCACACACCGCGAGGTCTCGCCGGAGTTCCGCCGGATGAGCGGCGTGGACGACAATCTGATCCGCCTGTCAATCGGATTGGAGGACACGGCCGACCTCATCGCCGATCTGGAGCAGGCGATACGCCGCGCCTACTGAGCTCAGGCTGGACATACGGGAAATGGAATAAGGGGTTGCCTCCATACGGAGACAACCCCTTTCGCGTCGGGCTGGCGAGATTTGAACTCGCGGCCTCTTCGTCCCGAACGAAGCGCGCTACCAAGCTGCGCCACAGCCCGATGTTGCTTTTGCGCAACAGAACGTTACTGTACGACGTTTGGTCGACTATGGCAATTCGTCGGCGTGTTGCATATGATCGATTACGCGGAAGCTTCCGAGAAGCGCACTGTTTTCGGTACTTTCGCAGTCTGTTTCACGGAAGCTTCCGTATGTCGTGGCATGCGCGCGTTCGCTCAGGGAGGCCGGGCGGGGGAGTGTAGCGAGTCTTTATTAGACTGTTGCGCTATGACTGAAGCGAATGAATCTGCAGACATCACTGTGGAAGAAGAGGTAGTGGCCGCCCCCGAGATGAGCACCGTGGAACGCGCGGAAATGCTGCTCAACCAGGACGAGGCGATTTTCAAGCGCGTGCAGGAGGGCGCCTCGCTCGACGAGGCCGTGGATCCGTCGAACAAGGAATTCGGACCGCTCGCGCACCCGGAGCAGGTGCAGACCCGTGTGGCCAAGCGTGCGATGATGATCAAGGACGGTATCAATCCGTACCCGGTGAATCTCGACGTCACCACGACCATCGACGCCGTGCGTGTCAAGTATGACGGCAAGCTCGAAGCGGGCGCCGAGACCGACGACATCGTCGGCGTGGCGGGCCGCGTGCTGTTCATTCGCAATGCGGGCGGACTGTGCTTCGTGCAGCTCGCCGCCGGCGATGGCACGACGATCCAGGCCATGCTCTCGAAGAAGCAGATCGGCGCGGATTCGCTCAAGCAGTTCAAGCAGCTGGTGGATCTGGGCGACCACCTGTTCGTCAAAGGTCGTGTGATCGCATCGAAGACCGGCGAGCTGTCGATCTTCGCCGATGAGTGGGCCATCGCCGCCAAGGCGCTGCAGCCGCTGCCGACGCTGCATAAGGAACTCAACGAAGACACCCGCACGCGCAAGCCGTACATCGGCATGATCGCCGACGAGAAGATTCGCAACATGGTGCGCAATCGTTCCCGTGCGGTCGCCTCGCTGCGCCGCACCTTCGACGAACACGGATTCCTCGAGGTGGAGACTCCGATGCTGCAGACCATTCACGGTGGTGCCGCGGCTCGTCCGTTCACCACGCATATGAACGCCTTCGACCTTGATCTCTACCTGCGCATCGCGCCCGAGCTCTTCCTCAAGCGCTGCCTCGTGGGTGGCATCGAGAAGGTGTTCGAGATCAACCGCGACTTCCGCAACGAGGGCGTGGACGCCACGCACGCGCCGGAATTCACGATGGTCGAGGCTTATGAGGCCTACGGCAACTACGACACGATCGCCAAGCTCGTCAAGGAGCTGATCCAGAAGACCGCCATCGACGTGTTCGGCTCCACCAAGGTGACGCTGCTCGACGGCACCGAGTACGACTTCGGCGGCGAATGGAAGACGATGAGCATGTACGACTCGCTGTCGGAGGCGCTCGGCCAGCAGATCACGCCGGAGACCAGCGTTGAGGAGCTCGGTGCGATCGCCGACCGTCTGGGCGTGGAGCGCGACGAGGTGGAGAACCACGGCAAGCTCGTCGAACACCTGTGGGAGCACTTCTACGAAGACAAGCTGTACGAGCCGACCTTCGTGCGCGACTTCCCGGTGGAGACCTCGCCGCTTGTCAAGGCGCACCGCAGCAAGCCCGGCGTGGTGGAGAAGTGGGACCTCTACGTGCGCGGCTTCGAGCTCGCGACCGGCTACTCCGAGCTCAACGACCCGATCGTGCAGCGTGAGCGCTTCGTGGCACAGGCCAAGGATGCTCTCGCCGGTGACGAGGAGGCCTGCGACATCGATGAGGACTTCCTCGAGGCGCTCGGCGTCGGCATGCCGCCGGCAGGTGGCATGGGCATGGGCATCGACCGTCTGCTCATCGCGCTCACCGGCGCCACGATCCGCGAGACGATCACGTTCCCGCTGGTCAAGCCGCTCAACAACTGAGCCGTGCATTCGCTGAAGGCCGCCTGTACTCTGGAAATTATCTCCACAGATTATAAGGCGGCCTTTTCCATGCCGTCGTAATCTCTTCGGGTATGATGGGCCTCATGTTGAAATGACTGCCATCGCAGTCGGAACATGTAAGGACCGAATATGAATCCAAACGAGAACAATGGCGCGCAGCCGTCGAACGACCTGCCGCCGTATGCCCAGCCGACGCCGGCCCCGCAGCCGGCACAGGGCTCGCCGTCCCCCCAAGGGCAGCAGCCTGCGTATGCCAACGCACAGTCGGCACCACAACAGCCGCAATCCGTGTCGCAGACGCCGCACGACGCACCCCAATTCGCACAGAACACCCCGCAGGGTGCGCCGGCTGGCACGACCACAGTGGATATGAAGGAATCGGTGAACAAGTTCGCGGACGCGCTCGGCAAGCAGCATCTGAAGATCGGCAACCATGAGGTGGCCTACGGCAATCTGGTGACCGTCGTCGGCGCGCTCCTTGCGATCATCGGCGTGTTCCTGCCGTTTGCAAGCATCAGTGCCTTCGGTGTCTCTATGTCTGTGTCGCTCATGCCACATGGCGATGGGTGGATCCTGCTCATCGGCGCCGTCGTGATCGCCGTGCTCGCCGTGTTGCGGCAGGAGATCGCGGCACTGACCGTCACGATCATCTACACGCTGCTCGTCATCTACGAGATCGCCGCCGCCGGCAGCAAGATCTCCCAGTCAGGGTACGGCACGCTCCTCCAATTGAGCTATGGCGCCGGCATGTGGCTGCTCATCATTGCGATCATCGTCATGCTCATCGGCACCATCTTCGCGTTCTACAACAAACAGCGTGCCAAGAACGCCCAGAATGGTGCGCCGGCGATGCCTGTGCAGAATCCGGCATACGACGCTTCGTACCAGGACAACGGCTGGCAGTTCGGCGTTCCCGCCCAGAGTGATCCGAGCAATGTCGACAATAGCCAGTGGCAGTTCGGTGTCGAGAATCCGCCCGCCGATGCGGGCGTACAACAAGGCACGCCTGTGGCACCGGCCCCGAATGCGGCTGCACCGGTTCCGCCGGCAGTGGCCCATGAGCCATTCAATGCTGCGCCGGACGCCTCTGCAACTCCGGCGGCACCCGCTGCACCGGCAGCGCCTGCCGCGCCGGCTCAACCCACCATTCCTCCCGCATCGCAAGATCCGGATTCACAGGACGCGCAGTAATCCTCCTGTACGGTGTCATCGGGCATCGCACAGGACATTTCGAGGCCCCTTCAGGTAAATCACCTGGAGGGGTCTATTTATATTCTCCGCCTATATTTCCGCCCATCGTATTTCCTGCCACTCCAGCGGTCATTCGGCGCATATCGCCGCAATCTGGCCATTGGGGAACGTGTTTCATCGGCCATTGTCCGCATCCGCAACTCATCTGGCCGTTGGGAGGGGATATCGGATGCCAAATGGCGGCGTCGTATTGAATCTGTCGGCCTCCTCGTGACCTCCTGCGCAGTTTGACCAGCGAACGACGTTGTTCGATGGTCGGATTTCGCGATTCGGCGCATTCTGGCCGTTCGGGGCGCCGGCCACCGACATGAACCAAGTGGTGCAGATTGTGGGAAAGGCAAGTGTGGCAAACGCATGAGGCGGCAATGAATTGGTGTGCAGTTCAATACAAACTGTCTAATAAGAAATACTGTGTCGTGAGGTCGTGGCTTCGGCGGTGCCCTTCGTTGGCTCTGTGCGGACATGGTATGCCGTGATGTGGAATACGTGTCGGCGGGCACAGATGCCTGTGCCACATATCATCTGGTGCTCAGGGCGCATGGGGCAGAGGGCGGTGGCGTGGGTTTTAAGAAAATAGAGTTCGGAAAATATGCTGTTTTTGCCTTTTAATATTCCGCTCAAGGGCTATCTGCCTCAAGGGTAAACAAAATGAGGCCGCGTCTCCGGCTCCCTATGCTGTTGCTTAGTTCCAACAAAGGGGATGCAATGGCATTGACCAGCGAACAGCAACAGATCGTGGACAAGGCCACGCTCACGAGGATCAACGGATGGCAGTACCTGACCGTTGAGGGAAGCCCGTACGAGATCGGCTTCGAGCACGGCTACCTGCTCACCGACGAGTTTAAGGACGCCATTCGCGTCTACACGCATATGACGCTCGAGACGCTTGGCATGGATTACTCGTTCTTCGTCGATCAGGCGGTCAAACTGCACAAGGACAAGATTCCACAGGAATACATCGAGGAGATGCAGGGCATGGCCGACGGCTTCACCGCCGGCGGCTTCGAGACCAGCCTGGACGACGTCATCGGCTGGAACGACTGGATGGAACTCACCGGGTACTGGTGGCCGCAGGTCGCCGCCGAGTATTCGAACAACCCGCCGGACGGCCCCAAGGGATCGCACTGCTCGGGCTTCGTGGCCACCGGCAGTGCCACGAAGGACGGCAAGCCGGTCATAGCCCACGAGAGCTTCGACGACTTCTGGAGCGGTCAGTACTTCAACGTGTGCGAGAGCGTGAAGCCCGCCCACGGCAACAGCTTCAAGATGCAGACGGTGCCCGGCTACATCGATTCGATGACCGACTTCTATGTGACTTCGGCCGGTCTGGCCATCACCGAGACGACGATCGCCGGATTCGTCGGCTACGACGTGGACGGCATCCCCGAATTCGTCCGCGCCCGCAAGGCGACCCAGTACGCGAACAGCATCGACGAATGGGTCACGATCGTCAACGAGGGCAACAACGGCGGCTACGCCAACATCTGGCTGCTCGCCGACGCCAACACGAACGAGATCGCCCGCTACGAGCAGGGCCTCAAGCACCAGGAGCTGCTGCGCACGAAGGACGGCTCGTTCTATGGGTGCAACGCCTGCCACAATCCGCGCATTCGCAACCTCGAATGCGTCGACAACGGCTACAACGACACCCGCCAGCAGACCGGCGCCCGCCGCGCACGCTTCGAACAGCTGCTGCCGCAGCTGCACGGCACCATCGACGACGATGTGGCCAAACGAATCCTTGCCGACAAGTTCGACCCATATCTGGGTTATGTCAACGCAAGCTCGCGCAACATCTGCGCACACTACGACGTTGACCCCCAGTACTATGCGGACGATCCGCACGGTGTGTGGAACGTGCCGTTCTTCCCGGGCGGTTCCTGCGACGGCAAGTGCGCCAACGGCGACGACATCAAGGCCCTGCACATGTGGGGCATCTTCGGCCGCGCCGATGGCGAGCCGTTCGACGCCGACGAATTCATGAGGCAGCACCCGCAATGGAGCTGGCAGAAGGGGTATCTGTACGACCGCCCCAGCCAGCCCTGGACGTTGTTCGACTGATCGCGCACCAGCATTGCCCCGGGTCCGCGCATATCCGCGCGCTCCCCGGCGCATGGTCCATGCACCGGTATGGTGCATATGCAATACACACGTACACCCGATTCGTGCAGATGCCCCGTCGCACCGCATGTGCCATGCATGGCGTTGCCCGCCAGCAACCCGTGCGAACCGGATGGCATGACAACAACCAACAATGAAGGTCAATATACTATGGAATTGACAAAGCAAGACCTGTCGCAAATGGCGGAGGCATACAAGAAGGACGCCGCCCAGCAGATCGCGGAGCAAGCGGTCAAGAACAACGGCATCCATGCGTCCAGCGAGCGTGAGCATGTGGTCGTGACCGAGAACAACTTCGTGTTCTCGGTGGACGTCGACAGCGAGGCCGTGGCGAACCAACGCCAGTCCGGCCGCTGCTGGATGTTCTCGGCGCTCAACTTCCTGCGTTTCCACATGGAGAAGAGCCTCAAGTTGCCGAAGGGCAGCTTCCAGCTCTCGCAGAACTACAACTTCTTCTATGACAAGCTAGAGAAGTCGAACTTCTTCATGGAGAACATCATCAAGTACGCAGGCTCCGATCTCAACGACCGCCGTGTCGACTTCCTGCTCGCCACCCCGCAGCAGGACGGCGGCGACTTCGACCCGATCTGCGCGCTCATCGAGAAGTACGGCGTGGTGCCGCTGGAGGCCATGCCCGACACCGCGGTGACCAAGAACACGTCGGAATTCAACGCCGTGCTCAACCGCGTGCTGCGTGAGGACGCGTTCAAGCTGCGCAAGCTCGTGCGCGAAGGCAAGTCGGAGAAGGAAGTAGACGACGCACGTCGTGCCATGCTCTCCGAGATCTACCGCATCCTGTGTGTGAGCTTCGGCGAACCGCCGAAGACCGTGGACTTCGAATACCGTGACACCGACAAGAAGTACCACGCCGACCGTGGTCTGACCCCGCTCGAGTTCTACAAGAAGTACCTCGGCGATGTCAAGCTCGAAGATTACGTAGGCGTGATGAACCTGCCTGTGGAAGGCATGGAATACGGCAAGATGTACACGATCGACATGACCGGTGAGGTGCTGGGCTCCAAGCGCAAGCTGCACTATGTGAACGTGCCGATCGACGTGATGAAGGAAGCGACGATCAAGCAGCTCAAGGCCGGCGAACCGGTGTGGTTCGGCTGCGATGTGCTGCAGGACTCCGACTTCGTCAAGGGCATTCTCTCGCTCAACCTCTACGACGTGCAGAAGATGTTCGGCATCAAGTTCGACATGGACAAGGGCGAACGCTTCCAGTACAACCAGAGCTTGCCGACGCATGCGATGACCATGGCCGGCGTCGACCTCGACGCCGACGGCAAGCCGATCCGCTGGAAGGTGGAGAACTCGTGGGGCACCACCGCGCATGGCAAGCCGGTCGGTCACCAGGGCTACTTCATCATGGATGATTCGTGGTTCGACCAGTACATGTACGAGGTGGCGGTGCGCAAGGAGTACCTGCCCGAGGAGTACCAGAAGGCGCTGGAGACCGAGCCTGAAGTGCTTCCGTATTGGAACACCTTCAACCCGGAGCCGTGATACGCGAGACCCGAAGGGGCCCCGTCCGTAATCGATAGCGTTGCAGATGCCGCTCGGCCAATCCCGGGCGGCTCCTGTGCGCATGGACGTAAGCCAGGAAAACATGAGTGATAAAACGAAATCCAAATCCGGCGCCATAGTCAAGGGCGCCAAGGGAAGCACCGGCAACCTCACGACGATCGCGTTGATCATGATGAACGTCACGGTGATCGCAGGTCTCGCCAACGACGTGCAGCAGTCGTTCTACGGCCTCTCCTCAGTTACCTTCTTCCTGCTCGGCGGACTGCTGTTCTTCCTGCCGACGGGTCTTGTGGCGGCCGAACTCGCATCCGGCTGGAGCCAGCGCGGCGGCATCTTCCGCTGGGTCGGCGAAGGCATCGGCGTGTTCCCCGCGGTCTCCTGCCTGTTGATTCTGTGGTTCCAGACCACGTTCACCTTCGGCTCCGGCATTCCGTCGATGTCGGCCACGATCGGCTTCTTCACCACGAAGTACGACTGGGCCGTCGACTTCGCCAAGAACTCGCATACGTGGAAGGTGACGCTGCCGATCATGATCGGCTGGCTCGCCTACTACTGGTTCTGCTGCTTCCTCGCCACGAAGGGCGTGAAGACCTTCAGCAAGATCGCGCAGTACGGCGTCATTCTCGGCACCTTCCTGCCGCTGGGCGTCATGACCATCCTGGCCGTTGTCTGGCTATGCCAGGGCCACACGCCCGCCATCGACATGGCACCGAGCGCATTGGTGCCGAAGTGGGAGGGCATGTCGACCCTCGCGTTGGCCGCCGGCGTGTTCTTCTCCTTCGCGGGCATCGATATGAACGCCGCGCACATCAAGGACCTGAAGAAGCCGAACAAGCAGTTCCCGCTGGCCATCTTCGTCTCGATGATCCTCGCGCTGCTCATCTTCATCGTCGGCACGCTGATCATCGCCATGGTGATTCCGAACAAGCAGATCAACCTGCTGTACACGCTGTTCGCCACCTACCGCGCACTCGGTGCGACGATCGGCTTCCCTGACCTCTACTTGGTATTCTGCTGGCTCGGCATGCTCAACAGCTTCGCTGCGCTCATCACGAACCTCGCCGGCCCGTCCTACATGCTCGGCCAGGCCGGACGTTCGGGCTTCCTGCCGAAGTTCCTGCAGAACAACAACAAGCACGGCATGCCGAGCCGCCTGATGTACATGCAGATGGCGCTCATGACGATCATCGCGTTCATCGTGTTCCTGCTGCCGAACGTCGAAGGCTTCGTCGCCCTCATCACGCAGGCGATCACGATCCTGTACCTCACCTACTACGTGCTCATGTTCGTCGCGTTCCTGCGCCTGCGTTACCAGCAGCCGAACCGTCCGCGTGGCTTCAAGGTGCCAGGCGGCATGTTCGGTGCGTGGCTTGTGGCCGGCATTGGCATCCTTGCCTCCGTGTTCGGCATCGTGCTGGCGTTCTACCCGCCGGCACAGCTTGCCGCCGAGGTCGGCTCCGGTGCCACTTATGATCTGATCATCATTGGATTGCTCGCATTCGTGTTCATTGCATGCGTGCTCATCTACCGTGCCTCCCGCAAGCACGATTGGGCTGATCCCACCAACCAGTTCGCCCCGTTCACCTGGCAGATCGAAGGGTTGAAGAAGCCTTCCAAGGCGCTGTCGAACATTCCTACCGCATTGCTTTCCGAAGGTCAGAACCCAATGGGCCTGCCGATCAAGAAGCACTACGACAAGGATGAGATGATGAAGGAGCTGCCCACGGGCAAGGATCCGAAGCAGGGTGAGGTGGCGGCTGCGCTGCTCAAGAAGCAGGGCATCACCGAACCGTCCGAGCCGGCCAAGGTCGCCTTGGTGGGAGACCCCACCGTGGGCGTCAAGACGGTGTCGTACGAACCTGAACCCGTGCATACGAACGAATCGGGCGATATGATTCCTCAGCCCACCGCTGCCGATGTCTCAGCGGCTCCAGTGCCCACCGATGCGGCGGCCGATGCTCGCCGTGCCGAGGCCGAGGCCAAGATTGCCAGCCAAGATGCCCATGAGTACCACAACGAGGCCGTGGCCCTTACCGATGAGGCGAAGGACGATGCGACGTTGTCGCAGGACGCCCACCACGTTCAGGTGGACGAGGCCGAGGCGCATGAGGCACAGGCCGCAGTCAAATCCATCGACTCCATCAACGCGGATCAGGCCGTCGACCCGACCAAGCCTGAGGACGATCCGTCGCAGCCCAAGCACTGAGCTCAGGCGTTCCTAATGCGCAGGCGGCCTCGTGACATTCACGGGGCCGCGCATGCGCCAAATTCTTCGGTGCGCGGGGCATTCCTCCCATGCACTATACAAGCTAAGGAGTATTCCATGGCAGACAATACAGAAGCAATCAAGAACGAAGCCGGCAACGGCGAGCAGAAGAAGCCGCTCGAGCCGCTGCCGCAGACGGCCACGAAGCAGTACACGTGGACCGGCGCCGACGGCACGAAGATCAACTACACCGCCACCGCGGAAATGATTCCGGTGCGCGCCAACGACGGCCAGCTCATCGGCCACATGTTCATGTTCTCCCAGGTTTCCGATCAGGAAGACAAGTCGGATCGTCCGGTGACGTTCTGCTGGAACGGCGGCCCCGGTGGCGCCTCGTACATGGTCAACATCGGTGGCATGGGCGCCAAGCGCGTCAAGACCGATGGCATGGCGCACCTGAAGGGCGTCGGTGAGGTCGAAGACAACCCGTATTCGCTGCTGCCGAGCTCGGATCTCGTGTTCATCGATGCGTTCGGCACTGGCTACTCGCATGTGGATCCGAACTACGACGCCAAGAAGGTGTGGGGTGTCGACGGTGACGGCGATGCCTTCACGCGCGGCATCATCGCATGGCTCACCAAGTACGACCGCATGAACAGCCCGCACTACCTGTACGGCGAATCCTACGGCACCATGCGCAACGCCGTCGTCTACCGCATGCTCGGCGAGCATGGCGTCGGCGTCGCAGGCATCACCGAACAGTCCACCATTCTCGACTACGAGCCCACGCTCTCCGGTGAGGACGACTACTACATGGGCATGTTCCCCGTGTACGCCGCCACCGCCAACTACTTCAAGAAGGCCGGGGTGGGCGTCGACCAGTATGAGTGGTACGACAAGGCGTTCGACTATGCGAACAACACGCTTGCCCGTGCCCTGACGCTCGCCGATGCATTGCCGGCGGACGAGATGAAGAAGATCGCCGGCGAGATGAGCGAGTTCATCGGTCTGCCTGCTGACTTTATCGAGGAGAAGGGCCTGCGCATCGAACTCGACACGTTCCGCAAGAACCTGCTCAAGGCCGAGGGCGAGACCACCGGCCGTTACGACACCCGCTTCACCACGTACGGATACCAGGACGTGCAGGGCGACAACGAGTTCTTCGCCGGCGAGGATCCGTCGTACGACGCAATCAACGCCGCCTACCTCGACGTGTACATGAAGATGCTCGGCGACATGGGCTTCAAGGGCTACGAGAACTACGAGGGCCTCTCGCTCAAGGTCAACTCGAGCTGGAACTGGACGCATCAGGCTCCAGGCACCATGGGTTCCCCGCAGGTTCCGAATGTGGCCTACGACCTTGCCACCGCGCTGCGTCGCAACCCGACGAGCCGCATCTGCGTGCTCGGCGGCATCCACGACGCAGCGACGCCGTACTGGAACGTGCGCCACGACATCAACAAGCTGTTCCTGCCGCAGGCGCTCAAGGATCGCATCGAGTACCATCTGCACTCCAACGGCCACATGCTGTACTGCGACGAGGTGGCTCTGGCTGCGACCGGCCCCGAACTTGCCGCCTTCTACGACAAGCGACATGAAGACAAGGACTGATTTGTCCGGCGCGTCCGACGCCAAGGAACCGCAGTAGTTGATCTAAGGGTCTGATTCGAGGGGATTGCCCGCCTCCCATTGAAGAGGAGGGCAATCCCTTCGGGATTTTTGCGTACCGCACAGTGCCGTTCCAACGCAGGACGACAGAACTATAGTCGAAAATTGAAATAGTACGGAAGAGATTTTCCAGGAAGGGAAGGAGCCTCACATGACCGCTGCAACGAAGTCACAGGGAACCCCAGCTCCAAACAATACGGGTGCGGGCGGTCCGGTCACCGTCAAGCGCACACTCTCGGTATTCGACCTCGTGGTGTTCGGCATGATCTTCATGGTGCCAATTGCCCCGTTTTCCATTCTCGCATCGGTTGCGAACACGTCGCACGGCATGCCGGCCCTCGCATACGTGATCGCCATGGTCGCGATGCTGTTCACCGCGTTCTCGTTCGACCTCATGGTGCCCCGCTACCCGTCGAGCGGCAGCATCTTCGTCTACGCTTCCGATGAGATCAATGGCCCGGTGGGATTCGTGGTCGGTTGGCTCATGCTGTTGCAGTACTTGATCACGCCGGCCGTCATGCTCATCATGGCCGGCCTGGCAATTCATGAATACGTGCCGGCCGTTCCAGTGTGGGCATGGTGCCTCATCTTCCTCGCCATCATCACGGTCATCGCGATGCGTGGCGCCGGCGCCACCGTCATGGTGGACAAGCTCGCCTTGGTGGCCGAGCTCATCGTGCTGCTGCTGTTCTTCATCTTCGGCGTTATCTATGTGGCGAAGAACCCCAGCGTGGCCCACTTCTCCTTCGAAGGCTTCTACAATCCGGGCCACTTCGAGATGGGCGCTGTGATGAGCGCCGTCTCGCTGTGCGCGCTGTCGTTCGTCGGCTTCGGCTCCGTGGTCACGCTCGACGATCAGAGCCTCGACCCCAAGCATGGCCCGTCGCGCGCGATGATCGTGATCGTGCTCATTCTGGGCGCGCTCTACATGGCGATGAGCCTGCTGACGATGTGCATGGATCCGAGCGGCAAGCTCATGGCGGCCAATCCGAACAACGGTTTCTACTTGGTGGCCGGCCTTGCCGGAAAGTGGCTTGGCGTACTGTGCGCCGTGGCCAATGCGCTCGCGCTCGGCATTTTCACCTCGCTGTCGGGCATGACCGCCGGCGCCTCGCTGCTGCGCGTGATGGCCAAGGACGACGCATTGCCGTCGGTCTTCGCCAAGATCAGCCCGAAGACCCGCGTGGCCACCGTCGCCACCGGCTTCGTCGCCGTCCTCACGCTGGCGCTCATCTTCATTGTGCTGCCCATCGGTATGACCACCGGCGCGAAGATCTCCAACTACGGCGCGCTCTCCACGTACTTCATGCTCAACATCGCCGTCATCTGGGGCCTGGGCATCAAGGCGAAAATCCTCGAACATGGCAAGTTCTGGCGTACGATCATCTTCCCGCTCATCGGCGCAATCGTCACCGGCGTCATCTTCTGCTCGCTCGGCGGCGAGGTGCTCATTGTGGGCACCGTGTGGCTCGTGCTCGGCATCATCTTCTACTACGTGTGGACGAAGGCGCTACATCACACGCCGGATCTGCTCTCCGACTCCCGTGCCAAGGGCGAGACCAAGGCGCAACGCATCGCCCGCAATGCACAGGCCGATGCCCATGCCAAGCAGGTCGCCCAGAACGTGCTCGACCAGCAGACTGCCGCGGACTCCATGTCGAACGAGTCCTCGAAGGCCTGATCTGTCGCCCTGTGCTCGAACTCGCGCGCGAGCTCACCCATTATGCGGTGCGCTCGCGCGTTCGAGTATTCGGGCATATATTCAAACTATGCAATTTCACGATTACGTTTCCGGCATGCGCATCCCCACGCTCATGCTCGGCATCGCGCCCGTGCTCATCGGCGTCAGCGCGGCGTGCCGGGTGATTGGCATGCGCGGTGCGGACGGCTTGCCGGCCTGCGGCATCCTCACCGCCAGCTCGGCATGCGATGCGGGCACTGGCAGAATCATCACGCTCGGTCTGCTTTGCCTGCTCGTCGCACTCTTCCTGCAGATCGCCGTCAATTTCGCCAACGACTACTCAGACGGCGTGCGCGGCACCGATGCCCACCGTACGGCGGCGGTACGGCAATACACGGTGGAATCTGATTTTCAGTTCCTTGAGAACGGTGCGACCGCGGAAGAGGAGCGGCAGGCGCGCGAGCTGAACGGGCCGACGCGGCTGGTGGCCGGCGGCGTCACTCCGCGCGCGGTGCTCATGGCGGCCATCGTGAATGCTGTGCTCGCCTGCGTGTGCGGGCTCGCGGTGATCGTGATCACCGGCTACTGGTGGCTCGTCTTCGTGGGGGCGTTGTGCGTGACAGCCGCATGGTTCTATGTGGGTGGCTCTCATCCATACGGATACTTCGGATTCGGCGAGCTGGCCGCCTTCGTGTTCTTCGGCCCGGTCGCCGCGCTTGGCACGCAGTTCGTGCTGTGCGGTCAGGTCAACGGGAACGGCGTGTATGGTGCGGTCGTCATCGGCGCGGTCTCGGCGGCCGTGATGGCGGTGAATAATCTGCGCGACGTGAACACGGATCGTGAGAGCGGCAAACGCACGCTCGCCGTACGCATCGGCGCGCGCGCATTCACGGTGTGCCTGTGCGTGCTCATCGCCCTCGTCATGCTCGCCATGGTGATTCCGTGGAGCGTGATGTGGATCCATATGGATTCCGATCTGCCCAATCTGAGCGTGCTCGGCGGTTACTGCGCAGTGCTCGGCGAAATCGCGCTCATACTGCTCACCGTGGTCGTCGAATTCAATGTGGCCAAGCGGGAATACCGTAGCGCCATGCGGAATCTGTCGTGGATCGCGCTCGCCGTCGCGCTGGTGTTCGTCGGTCTCACCATGTCCATCTGAATGCGCTGAGATCGTCGCGTTCGCAGATTATCCCGCCAATCGGGCAGATATGGCAATGCACGTGCATTTGACTCGACGGGTCGCTAGACTAGGGCATATGACTTACAAACTGGTACTGCTCCGACATGGTCAGAGCGAATGGAACAAGACAAATCAGTTCACCGGCTGGGTTGACGTCCCGCTGACCGAAAAGGGCCGCGAGGAAGCCAAGAACGGCGGCAAGCTCATGAAGGACAAGGGTGTGCTGCCCGACATCGTCTTCACCTCGCTGCTGCGCCGCGCCATCAACACCGCGAACATCGCGCTCGATGAGGCCGACCGCCTGTGGATTCCCGTGAAGCGCGACTGGCGCCTCAACGAGCGTCACTACGGTGCTCTGCAGGGCAAGAACAAGACCGAGATCCGCGAGGAGTACGGCGACGAGAAGTTCATGCTGTGGCGCCGCTCCTACGGCACCCCGCCGCCCGAGATTGACCCGAACGACCAGTACGCGCAGAACAACGACCCGCGTTACGCCGGCGACCCGGTTCCGGAAGCCGAGTGCCTCGCCGACGTCGTCGCCCGCGTCGAGCCGTATTGGGAAGCCGAGATCATCCCGGAGCTCAAGAGCGGCAAGACCGTGCTCATCGCCGCCCACGGCAATTCGCTGCGTGCGATCGTCAAGATGCTCGACGGCCTGACCGAAGAGGAGATCGCCAAGGTGAACATCCCGACCGCGATTCCGCTGGTCTATGAGCTCGACGAGAACTTCAAGCCGATCAAGAAGGGTGGCGAATACCTCGATCCTGAGGCCGCTGCCGCCGGTGCCGCCGCTGTTGCGGCCCAGGGCCAGAAGTGAGCTTGGCGGTCCTCCGATAACCACTCGTCTGATCGTATGAGGCGACTCGGTGTTTTTCGCGCCGGGTCGCCTTTTGCGTGTCTAGGCGCGGCCATGATTGCAAAGGCGACTATTTGATTCGCATAATCATGCTGAATCGAGACCAGAGTTGCAAAGATGCCCATTCTGTGAAATGCGAGATAGCTGCGCTGAGATTGAATCTGCAAAAGTGGTCATCGTACGGCTCTAGCTGTGCCATGCTGAGATCGCAGCTGCAAGAACGATCTTTCTGCGGCGAATTTAATGACCGCCTTTGCAATCTGGGGCATGTGTAGGCACGCGAAGTGATCTTCGCATACTGTGTTGAGAGTACGCTTGCAAATCCGGTCATTCTTGACCTGCATAAACATGTCAGGATGAGATTGCAGTTGCAAGAGCAGCCATCTGAATCCTGTGAGCATGTCTGGATGAGCATAGGATTGCAAAAACGGCCATGCACATGCACCATGTTCGCAGTGCGTTGCAGACCGCCTGCGGAATCGCTAAAACCAAGCTAAGAGCAAACCCCGTGCTCAGATTGCGCGAACAGACGGACAATGGACACTAGGGCGCCGAAAGTCGGCGCAGGCAAATCTTCGCGGGAACGAGCCCGCGCAAGAGGAGGTGCCATGTACTATTCGGCAGGCAATTTCGAAGCGTTCGCACACCCGAAGAAGCCGGAAGGCCTCGAGAACAAGAGCGCGTACATCATCGGCACGGGACTGGCGGCGCTCACCGCTGCGTTCTATCTCGTGCGCGATGCGCAGATGCCGGGCAAGAACATCCACGTGTTCGACAAGGACGTGGTTCCCGGCGGTGCGCTCGATGGCGCGTTCATCAAGGGCGAGGGCTACGTCATGCGCGGTGGCCGCGAAATGGACAATCATTTCGAGGTCATGTGGGACGTCTACCGCGATGTGCCGAGCATCGAAGACCCGAATGTGTCGATGCTCGACCACTACTACTGGCTCAACAAGGAGGACCCGAACTATTCGAAGTGCCGCGCCACCAAGGCACGTGGCCACAATGCGCACACCGACAACAAGTTCAATCTCTCCGACAAGGGGTGCATGGAGATCCTCAAGCTCTACCTCGCCTCCGAGGACGAGCTCGCCAACAAGAAGATCACCGACTACTTCGACGACGAAGTGCTCAATTCGAATTTCTGGCTGTACTGGCGCACCATGTTCGCCTTCGAGAACTGGGATTCCGCGCTCGAGATGCATCGCTACATCCACCGGTTCATCCATCACATCGGTGGCCTGCCCGACTTCTCGGCATTGCGGTTCACGCGATACAACCAGTATGAGTCGATGATCCTGCCGCTCATGAACTACCTCAAGGCGCACGACGTGCAGTTCCACATGGGCACCGCCGTCGACGACGTCACCTTCGCCATCAGCGACCACGAGAACGGCCCGGTCCGCAATGTGTTCACCAATGTGTCGATGGACGAGGCCCAACGCGCCCAAGCAGAGAACGGCGCATTCCCGCGCAACCCGTACAGCACGCCGAACAAGAAGGTCGCCAAGACGCTGGTAATCACCGACCTGGTGAAGAACGAGCGCAAGACGATCGAACTCACCGAGGACGATTTCGTGTTCATCACCAACGGCGGCTTGGTGGAGTCGACCACCGAGGGCGACCAGAACACGCCGGCCGGCTTCGATCCGACGCTCAAGCCGGGCAACGGCTGGGACATGTGGAACCGCATTGCCGCCGTCGACCCGAGCTTCGGCCACCCGGAGAAGTTCATTTACGATCCGAACCTCACCAAGTGGATGAGCGCCACCGCTACCACGCTTGACGACACGATTCCGGCCTACATCGAGAAGATCACCGGACGCTCGCCGTTCGGCGGTCACACCGTTACCGGCGGCATCGTGACCGTGGAGGATTCGAACTGGCTGATGAGCTGGACCGTGAACCGGCAGCAGCAGTTCCGCAACCAGCCGAAGGACATGATCTCGGCGTGGATCTACGGTTTGTTCCCCGACAAGCCGGGCAACTACATTCGCAAGCCGATGCAGGACTGCACCGGTATGGAGATCTGCGAGGAATGGCTCTACCACATGGGAGTGCCCGAAGAACAGATCGAGGAGCTCGCGAAGAACCATTGCAACACGGTGCCGGTCATGATGCCGTATGTCGACGCGTTCTTCATGCCGCGCGAACTCGGTGACCGCCCCGACGTCGTGCCGGACGGTGCCGTCAACTTCGCGTTCATCGGCCAGTTCGCCGAGGAGCCACGTGACACGATCTTCACCACGGAATATTCGATGCGCACCGGCATGGAGGCCGTGTACACGTTGTGCGATGTGGATCGTGGCGTGCCTGAGGTGTGGAACAGCGAATACGACGTGCGTGACATGCTCAACGCGGCCGTCAAGCTGCGCGATGGACAGCCGCTCACCACCTTCGGACGCAATAATGTGGAACGCAAGGCGATTGCATTTGCGCTGGGGCGCACCAGGGGCACGTACATCTACGACATGCTCAAGGTGTATGGCGCCATCGCCGACCCGAAGCACCCGGTGGATATGAAGCCGGGCATGCGGTTCGACGAGTCGTTCAATGAAGCGGATGAGCAGCGTCTGATGCAGCATGCCAAGGAGGCGGAGGCCGAGGCGTTCGCGACGCCGTGTTCCGCCGATGCACCGGTTGCCGCCGACACCGTGGACACCGTGGACACCGTCGCCCCGGCGGCTGCGCCCGACGGCGCTCTCGAGCCGGGGGAGAATGATTCGGCGAAATGAAGGCCTATGTGATTGAGCAGGCGGACGACCATGGTCTTGACGCCATCAAGCTCGCCGAGGTGCCGATTCCGGCAGTGGGACCGGGGCAGGTGCTTGTCAAGGTGCATGCGGTTGGTCTGAATCCGGTGGATTACAAGCTGGCGGAGGGCGGTGACCCGGACTGGTCGTTCCCGCATACGCTGGGCCTTGACGTGGCCGGTGAAATCGCCGCCATCGGGCCGGATGTCTCCGAGGACTGGCATCTGGGCATGCGCGTCGCCGGACACATGGCGACCTGCGCTACGATGGCTGCTTCGCCGAATACGTGGCATCGCCGACGTATGAGCTGGCCCGCATCCCGGATGACGTGAGCTATACCGACGCCGCCGGCCTGCTGTGCAGCGCGTTGACGGCCTACCAGACGATCAACCGCAAACCGAATCTCAACAATGTGCACACGGCATTGATCCATGGAGGCTCCGGAGCCGTGGGCGGCATTGCCGTCCAACTCGCCAAGATGCATGGCCTCACGGTGTTCACCACCTGCTCCACCGCCAAGGTGGACTATGTGCGCAAACATCTCGATGTGGATGCGGTCATCGACTACCGCAAGGAGGATGTGACCGAACGCATAGGCGAGCTCACCGACGGGCTCGGCGTCGATCTCGTGGTGGACACGGTGAGCGGCGCGGAGGCCGAGAAGGACTTCGACCGACTGGCCTACAACGGTCAGCTCGTCACCATTGTGGGCGTGCCGAACATCGACAGTGACGACATGTTCGGCCGTGGACTGAGCATGGCGGTCGTCAATCTCGGCGGTGCGCATGGCTCCGGCGATTCTCGGCAGCAGAACGATTTGGGCACAATGGCCACCGACGTGTTTGAGATGGCATCGCAGGGCCGTCTCGATCCGCTCATCGAGAGGATTCTGCCGTTCGCCGAGTTGGTGGATGGGTTGAAGACGCTCGCCACCGGCAAAGTGACCGGCAAGCTGGTCGTTTCGCTCGACATCTAGCGGCTCCACCGCGGTTTGGCATGGCCCGCGCGGCATGGTGCATGGAGTTTTCCGAACACCGCGCCGCGCGGGTTCCCATTTGTGCCCCGTTTTACGGATGCTTCCGAAAGATGTGCCGCGAGAGGGCCTATCTGCGGCACGGTTTTCGGAAGCATCCGTCCGAAATACCGCCGCCCACGCAGCCGCCGTCGCCTAGAACGGCGTGGAGGCCACCAAATACTTGCCCTGAGGCTCGCCTTCGCCGTCGATCACGGCCTCGACATGCGCCCATCCGTCGCTCGCCGGCACGAACACGGCGTCTCCCTGATGCAGTACGCGTGAATCCGCTTCGCTGATCACCTGCACCGACCCTTGTGTGCACACCACCACACGAGGGCCGGAATGCGGGAACGGCGTATGCCCGCTGATCTGCCTCACCAGTGAGTCGTAGCGTTTGGCCAGCGCGTTGATCACCGGCCAGGGCTCATGCTGCACATCCACCTGCCCGTAGGCGAGCATGTACTCGCTCACGTTCGGTTTGTAGAAGGCGAGGTCGCGCATCAGCATCGTGGCGATCTGCGAGTTCGACGGATCCACCGGCGTGCTGGTGCGGCAGTCCAGGCATTGCAGCAGATTCACGATGTCTTTGTGCTTCACGGTGAGTCCTGCGCGCAGCACGTTGTCCGAATTCGTCATGATCTCTGCTGCCGTACCATATATATAGGCGTGTGGGGTGCCGGTGGGCAGGAACACCGACTGGCCCTCCTCAAGCCTCACCGGGTTCATCATGAGCAGTGCGAGCGAGCTCGTGTCTCCCGGGAACGCCTTGGCCGCGCGAATCGCGAAGTCGAATGCGAGATCGTTGCGCGTGTGTTCGGTGAGTGAGCGCGCATGCTGCAGATCGTCGAGGAGTTCCTGCGGATCCGTTTCCTGCGCCGTGATCGCCGCATGGAATGCGCGGAACAGTCGTTTTCTCGCCGGTGACCATACGGCGGAGGCGATGGGCATCATCTCGTCCGCCATGACAAATGATTCGCCTGCCGACTGCGTGGCGGTCGAGTTGAGCGCCTCCACCATGCGTTGCGCCACCGGCAGCCTGAGCAATTCCAGATTCCGTAGCGCGAATGTGCGCGTGGAGAATCCCACTGCCGCGAGGAATGGTTCGAGTGCCACCACCATCTCGCTTTTCGCATTGATGTCTTTGAACGAACGTTCGGGAGCGTTGAGTGGTATGCCTGCGCGGTTCTCCTCGTTGAACCCCGCGCGCGCCTGAAAGGCCACCGGGTGCACCTGCAGCGAGAGCGGTTCGGTGGCGCAGATCAGTTTGAACAGATAGGGGAGCACCGGGCCGAATTCCTCCGAGCCGCGCCGACCCACCATGTCAATGGGATTGCGCTCGATCATCGACGTGAGCGGCTGTTCGACGCCATCCACCATTATCGGCGACGGCGACTGGGCATGCCCGCTGAACCACATCTCGGCAAGCGGCTGCTGTGTTTCGTGTTCATCCAAATGGAACACATGCTGCAGTGTTCGGTGCGAGCCCCAGGCATAGTGTTTGGGAACAGGGCGAATAGCGTACACTGCCTGCTCCCTTCTGACTTGGCGTTTTTCGGCGCTCGCGCATACGTGCATATTGTACGCGAATTCGCATGCTTGTGCCCACATGGGAAGATTTTTCCCACATTCAGGGCTCGATTGGCTGGTTATTTCCACTGCTACACACCTGTGATTACAGTGGGCCATATGAAAATCGCTCCGATCTATGACCCGACCCAGCGCCGTCCCAGCCCCAAACCGGTGCAGGTCGATCTACGCAAGGCGTTCATCATAGGCATCTGCTGCTGGGTCGTCGCGCTGATCGTGAGCATTGTCGTCTTCTCCACCGCACATTCGGAGATGTCGCGCCAGTCGATGTTCATCTGCTCGTATGGCGTGTTGATTGGTTTCGCATTGCTTGTGTGGGAGCATTTTCACCGTCGCGATTACCGTCGGCTCGGCGCCGACTGATTTCGCCGGCCTCCTCTGCAGACTCGGGCACGAGCGGTAGCACCAGACTGAATGTGCTGCCCTGCCCAGGTCTGCTCCACACCTGCACATTGCCGTGGTGCATGATGGCCACATGCTTGACGATGGCCAGGCCGAGGCCGACGCCCGACTGCGTGCGCTCGTTCTGGTTCGCTCCGCGGTAGAACCGTTCGAAGATGCGCGGCTGCTCCTTGAGCGGGATTCCCGTTCCGCGGTCCACCACGCGCACCAACGCATCCTTGGTGTCGCGCGTCGTTTCGATGAGCACGCTCACGTTCGCGTTGTCGGGCGAGTATTCGATGGCGTTGTCGACGAGCTTGCCGATCGCTGCACGAATCGCCGTGGCGTTGCCGCGCACTTTCGGCTCGCCCTTGCCGGTGATGGACACCGTGATGCCGCGTTGACGGGCTTGCGGCAAGAGTTCGTTGACCGCCACCTCCACTTGTTCGCGCACATCCAACACCGCGGATTGCGCGTTCGGAGCATCGCCCTGTGCCTTGATGAGCAGCAGCAGATTCTTGACCATGTGATCGACGTAGGCGCTTGACCGACGCACGTCGCGGGCCGCCTGCGCGACCTGTTCGGGGCTCATGCCGCCGTGTTCGAGCACGTCGGCCAGCCGTTGCAGATCCTCACTCGGCCGAATGATCATCTCGCTCACGTTCGTCACGAAGTCGTCGCGCATCTGCGAGAACCGCACCGATTCCGAGATGTCGTCGATGAGCACGACGACGAATTGCTCGTCGATGCGCCCGATGACCAGTTTGAGCCAGTTGGGGCGCGAGACGGTGCTGGTTTTCAGGTCCTCCTCAGTATCCACCGGTTCGGGCAACGCGAAACGTTTCGGTGTGGAGGTGGTGATCTCCAGCGACGTCTTGCCGCCGTGCTCGCGTACTTTGCGCACGGCGTCGAGCACGCGCGAATCCACGATCACGTCGTCGTTGACGATGCCCAGACGGTAGGCCGCCGGATTGGCGCGCACCACGTCGTCGGAATCGTCGACCACAATCGATGCGGCCGGAAGGATCGACAACAACGCGGCGGCCTCATCGTCAAGCTCGTCATCGTCATCGTCGTCGCCGTCCTCATCGTCACGCGAGCGTCGGCGCCGGAGTCTGGAGACGAGGTCGCCGATGGAATCGGGAAGCGAGACGCCGTGTGTAGTGCGGGAGATGAGCGGGGCCAGCCAGTCGTAGAGCAGCACCAACAGGCCTATGACCGCGCCGACCGCGAGCAGTATGAACGCGACGGCGATCACCGTGGTTGTGAATTGTGGCATGGCATCATTCTCCCATATTCGTGCGCGGTGCGCAGCAGATGCGCATTTTCCCGTCGCAGATGGCGAACACACGCATGAGACGTCGCCCATCAGGGCACACGCCAGAGTGTCGCATCGGCTACAATGATTGCGTACATAGCGCACGGGCAGCAACAGGGAGGGTGAACACATGCGCGTGATTTTCAATGAAGGCCTCAAAGCGGTGGCCGACGACCTCGACCATATGGCCCGCGATGTGCGCGACGCCATCCGTCTGGCGGGGGAGGCCCTGCTTCATCAGGATCTCGATGCGGCCCAGACCGTGATCGACAACGATGCGAGCATCGACGACCTTTCCACCCGCATCATGGACCAATGCGTGGAGCTGCTGGCACGCCAGAATCCGGTGGCCACCGACCTGCGCGTCATCGTCTCCACGATGCGCCTGGCCACCACCTTCGAACGCATGGGCGATCTGGCGCGCCATATCGCGGAATCCGCGCGCCGCACCTACCCGAACTCGCCGGTTCCGCAGAATCTGGTGCCCACGTTCGCGAAAATGCAGCAGTTCCTCGACATCACGGGCGGTCGCCTTGTCGACATGCTCGCCGACCGCGACACCGCGATAGCGGAGCAGATCATTCGCGACGACGACCAGCTCGACGATCTGCATCTCAAGATCATGCAGTACGCCGACAGCGCCGAATGGGAGGGCACGAACGAGCAGCTCATCAACGTGGTGCTCATCGCACGCTTCATGGAGCGTCTCGGCGACCATGCAGTCTCCGCCGCACGCCGCGTCGTGTTCATCGTCTCCGGCTTCGACCCCACGAAGACGCCGTCGCGAGACGAAGGCACCGACATCGACTGAGCGCGGAATGCGCATATCGGCACAGAAAAAGCCCGGGTCACGGAAGGGATGTGTGACCCGGGCTTATGTGTTGAGCATACCGAACATTTCCGCGTTATGCACGTCGCATCTCATAAGCGACGCAGCAATATGGGCGGTGTTCCCATGCCGCATGGATTACAGATGTTCAATCACATAGTCAATGCAGTGCGTGAGCGCCTCGACGTCCGACGGATCGACCGAGGGGAAGACTCCGATGCGCAGCTGATTGCGTCCCAGCGCGCGATATCCGTTCACATCGACAATGCCGTTGTCACGCAACGCCTCGAGCACTGCGGCGGCCGGCACCGCGTCAATGAGGTCGACGGTGACCACGGCATGCGAGCGGGCCTCCTCATCCACAACGTACGGGCTCGCATAGCGGCTCGCCTCGGCCCAGGAATACACGGTGTTCGCAGAGCGCTCGCATCGCTTGACGGCCCAGTCGAGACCGCCGTTGCCGTTGAGATAGCGAATCTGGCTCTCCATGAGCACGAGCGTGGAGATCGCCGGCGTGTTGAGCGTCTGGTTCTTGCGGGAATTCGAAATCGCGGAGGTGAGCGAGAGGAACGGCGGAATCCAGCGGATCGAACCGGGAACGGCAGCGTTCTCCTTGACCGCCTCGGCACGTTCGATGGCCTCGGGGGAGAGAATCGCCACCCACAGGCCGCCCTCGGATCCGAATGCCTTCTGCGGGGAGAAATAATAGGCGTCGGTCTGCGACAGGTCCACCGGCAGCGCTCCGGCGCCGCTCGTCGCATCGATGATCGTCAGCGCGCCTTGGTTCACACTGCCGGCGATGCGCTTGACCGGTGCGGCGACGCCGGTGGAGGTCTCGTTCTGCGCCCAGCAGTATGCGTCGACGCCATCGGTGAGTTCAGGCAGGCGCCAAGTGCCGAAGTCACCCTCATATATGGCCGGTTCCTCGAGGAACGGAGCCGAGGAGAGTGAGGCGGCCATCTTCTTCGTGAACGAGCCGTACACGCCACATGCGGCCTTGCGGCTGACGAGCGAGCAGCATACGACATCCCAGAATGCGCTCGCGCCACCGTTGCCGAGCACCACCTCGTAGCCTGCGGGGAGCGAGAAGAACTCGGCGAGCCCTTCACGGATCGATTCGACGAGCTGTTTCACCGGACGCTGGCGGTGGGAGGTGCCCAGCAGCGTGTCTGCGGCATTGGTGAGGTCGAGAATCTGTTCACGACGGATCTTGGTGGGGCCCGAGCCGAAGCGGCCGTCTGCGGGAAGCATGTTTTGCGGAATGGTAATAGTGCTCATGTCTTTAGATTATAGGAAGGCATGCGTCGCGCAGGTGAATGGACGAACGGCGTTGCATTGCTTGGACGCTGGACACCCACCGGGTGAGTGTGTAGGCACCCGGCTCACGACGAAGAATGCGTGGATTGTGAAGGTGCGACAAGAAATTTACGAGATTTTGTGGAACCTTGAAATTACAGGCGTAAGCGAGGGGCGTACCGCTGTGTGCCCGGCGTGTTCGATGCCGAAAGCGCGAATGTGAGCTGTATTTTGACGGTTAGGTGAGGTATCCTGTCGAAAGTTGCATAACGAGCACGACAGAGCGTGCAGGCTGAAATGACCGAAGGAGTTTTTTGTATGAGGCATGCAGCCCCGAAAGCCCACAAGGGGTTAGGTGCAAAAAGCCTAACGAACTCTCTGTTCGCATCGCGTACGGGCTCGCATTCCGCACAGGGCGTGCGGGCGAAGCAGGCGGCGGCAGGTGACGCGCAGGCGCTGGCAATCGACGAGGATCTGGCAGCCAAGCTCAACGAAGTCGCACCTTTGACCCGTAAGGCGATTCGTCAGACCGCCAAGGCGGCCCAGCGCAAGCACAACATTCTCACCTCCGTCTCATTGGCGACATTGGTGGGAACCGCGGCGACGTCGATGGCCTTCATGAAGGGCGAGGGCTCCACAGTGCTGGCGGCCGAGGACCCGACCGAGACCACGCAAGTGCATCGCATCGCCGACGGTTCCGCTTCGCGCTCCGATACGCGTGAGGCTCTGGACAGCGCCACCGCAAGCAGCGAGACGGCTACCGCGACCTCCGAGGTCAGCTCGTCGTCCGCCAAGGTGAACGTCACCATCGACAACGGCAAGACCGTCTCCACCACCAATGCAGGCAAGTGGGGGCTCGGCGGCGACAACTCGATCGCCGATTCGAACGCGCTTTCCCGCGCACTCGCCAACAACCCGAAGGTCGCCGACCTCATGGACGAGCATCAGGGTCAGCTGCCGCAGGGCTTCGATGCCAATCATGAAACCGGTGATCGCGGCAATGCATACCCCTACGGCCAGTGCACGTGGTGGGCGTACGAGCGTCGTGCGCAACTCGGTCTCAACACCGGCTCGCACTTCGGCAATGCGGGCTCCTGGGCCGTATCCGCAGGTTCCATGGGCTATTGGGTCGACAACACGCCACGCAATACCGGCGACGCGCTCGTGTTCTCACCGGGTCAGGAAGGTGCCTCGGGGGTCTACGGCCACGTCGCTGTGGTGGAGAAGGTGAATCCCGACGGATCCATTGAGATCTCCGAATCCAATGTGCAGGGCGTCGGCGTGATCTCGCATCGCACCTTCACCTCGGCACAGGCCAGGAATTTCCAGTACATCCACTTCTGAGTGCGACGTGTTCCCGGTTCGCTTGCCTTCTTGCAAACGCAGTGTTATGGGTAACCGTGCTGTTTCGTTATTTCTTCGCGGCTGAGCGTTGATATGACGAAACACAGGGCCGCGTTTCGTCGTATCGATGCCAGATAGCGGCTTCATGACGAAACTAGGGCATCAGTTTCGTCCGGAGCGCGTGAACGAGCGACTCGATGACGAAACCTGTGGAGCGCATTCGCCTTCACGATGGGCACGAGCGCGGATTGGCTCAGTGGCAATCTGTTGCGAGGATAGGTATATTCCAGATTCAGGGTATGCTAGACAAGATATGTCCGCTCCGGGCGATATGTGAAGAAAACTTCATAATATAGCACACTGCCAGTCGATTGTGGTCTCGGCGTGTCTCCCAGTATTCCAACCATTTTCTTGTAGGTTTCCACAATCGTCTCACGTTGGCTGTGCTACTGTGGACGACGATGAATACTATGAAGCGTTCTATTTCGATTGCCACCGCTGTAGTTGCAGCCTCGCTTGCGTTCACCAGCATCGCGCCGGCCGCAACCGCCGCCGACTCCCAGTCGGGCTCGAACTACGTCGTATCGACCCGTTCGTTCCCGAAGGTGAACGTGGCCAAGGCGAACTTCTTCGCCGAGGCGACCTCCACGGAAGTCGACAAGGACTCCAACTGGGGCGGTCTGGGTTCAATGGATGTTCCACAGACCAAATCCACGGCAGAGAAGGAAGCGGAAGCCCGCGCCCAAGCCGAGAAGGAAGGCGCTGAGCAGCGTGCACAGGAAGAGGCCGCCGCAAAGGCGGCACGTGAGCAGGCCGCGGCCGCAAGCCGCGGCCAGGCGCGTGAATCCCTCACCGACACCAATGCCAACACCGCCCAGCAGGAAGCCGCTCCGGCCGCGCAGCCAGCAGCTGCCCCATCCGTGCCCACCAGCAAGAACGGTGCAGCCATCGCCGCCTATGCCCAGAAGTTCATCGGCGCCCCCTATGTATCGGGTGGCACCACTCCGAGCGGCTGGGATTGCTCTGGATTCGTCATGTATGTCTTCTCCCGGTTCGGCATTAATCTGCCGCGCACCTCGGGCGCCCAGGCCGGTGTCGGAACCGCCGTTCCGAGCCTCGCCGAGGCCCAGCCGGGCGACATCATCGCGAATGCCAACCATGCTGCCATCTATATTGGCAATGGCATGATCGTCAACGCGTTGAACCCGGCGCAGGGTACGCAGGTCACCAATCTCTCGGCATTCGGTGGTGCTGCCTACAGCATCCGTCGAGTTCTGTGACCTCTCTTGATATACGGTGAAGGGCCGCGCATCCGTTCTCGGGTGCGCGGCCCTTCGCATTCCGCCGTCCATGCCGCAGCACCTGCTGAGTAAATGAATAAAGAGGGCAGCGAGCTGCGTAAAAAGAGTCGGTGAGATGGCCGGCGCTGTCCCCTTTTACGCAAGAGGTCGCGCACAGATCGCGCACAGATCGCGCACAGAGCCTGCACGGATCACGCATGGAGCGATGGTCCCTGACGTAAAAGGAGTCAATGCCAGGGGGTTATTTGTCTCCTTTTACGGCTCTTACATGCTTAAAGGGAAGAGCCCCTTCTACACAGGAGTATGCGGGGCTGGCGGATGGCGACCCGGTATTGGGCGATCTGCGGGCGCATGGCATATCGGCAGGCGTATCGATTTGTGCGGATTTCACCGCCGAAACGCGCGCGCATGCGTCGGCACGGTATTCTAGATACCAGTACTTGTTTCATTGCTGGTCAAGGAGGTCCCTCATATGAACGACAACACAATCCTCGTCGGAGTCGACGGTTCGCACGCGAGCTACAAGGCGACATGGTGGGCCGCGAACTATGCCAAGCACATGGGACTGTCCTTGCAGATCGTCTGCGCATACTCGTTGCCGAGCTATGCCGCCGTCTCGTTCGACGCCACATACACGTCGATGGGCGACGACAACGCCGCGCACAACGATGCCCAGGAGATTCTGTCGAAGGCCAAGGCAATCGCCGATGAGCAGGGCGTGAACGCGCAGACGCTCATCGTGACGGGCGATCCGTCGTCGGTGTTCGTCGAACTGTCGCGCAACTACAATCTGATCGTCATTGGCAACCGCGGCAAGGGAGGACTGGCGGAGCGTCTGCTCGGCACGACGAGCTCGAGTCTGCCGGCATACGCATACTGCCCGATCGTCGTCGTGCCGTACACCGACGACAAAGACAATCTGCTGCATCTCAACAATGTGATCACCAAGGTAGCCGTTGGGTCCGATGACACGAAGTGGGGCCTGCGCGCACTGCAGATCGCCGCGGATTTCGCCGCGAACTGGGGCGCCGAGCTGGACGTGATCACCGTGGTGCCGGGCAACACCAATCTCGACGACCCGGCACAGAAGCAGAAGTTCGAAGATGTGCTCGACGCGCGTCTGGAATCCATCTGCACGACACACCCCGACCTCAAGATCCGCAAATCGATTGTGGCCGGCCGCGCAGTGGAGACGCTCACCAAGGCCAGTCATACGCACGACATCGTGGTGGTCGGTTCCTGCGGCCGTGGCGGCCTCACCGGTCTGCTGTTCAACTCCACCAGCCAGGGGTTGCTCCAGCATTCGGCGTCGCCGGTCTACGTGGTGCCGCGCAAGTTCGTGGAGGCTGAGGAACAGCGTGTGAAGACGGGCACCGCATCGGGAACCGAGACCGCCGAAGTGACGTCGCTCGAGGAATTCGTGCGCGAGGTACCGGTTGAGCGCGCCAGCGAGGAAACCGAACGCCAGATCGAGATCGACATCGACCCGAAGGCGCACGAGTACCGGCAGGACGATAACGAACAGTAGTCGGGTGGTCTCCCGATAACGAAAAGCCGCCGCGGGCAATGCAATCGATATATTGCCCACGGCGGCTCTCCCTTTGCGCCGCGTTCGGTCAGCTGCGCACCTCGATGTCCATGCGCACCGGTGTAACCTGTTCGTAGGTGTGCTTGACGGTGCATCCCTTGTCGACGTGAGCGCGCACACGCTTCTTGAGCTTCTCGACGTCCTCCGGGGAGAGGTCCGCGTCGGTGGCGTCGATCATGAGGGTCTCGTTGAAGTTGATGTACGAGTCGTTGTCGGCGTCATAGGTGCCGTCGACGACGATCTTGGCGCCCTTGCCCTCGCCGAGCGTGCTTTCGATGGCGAAGTTGCTGGACAGCGCCGCGCAGCCCGCCAATGCGATCTTCATGAGATCGCCGGGCGTGAACTGGCCGCGGCCCTTGCCGAACTTGATGTGGGCGCCGTCATCGGAGAATGCGTCCCACGAGCCGTCCTTGTTGCGCTCGACCCAAATTCGCTTGCTCATACGTGCCTTCTTTCCACGCGGATGTGTCGTCTCGTTTACTCAACCACATTGTAGGCGGGTATATGCCCGCCGTGTCGGGCTGTATTCGCTCCCGGCATCGTCTCGTCAGACTTTGCGATTACGATTGCATGCCATGCCATTGATTCAGGAGCAACTGCAAGCTATTCGCACCCAGATTCCGCCGCGCCCCGACACCGACATCCCGATGCCGTATGAGGACCTGCTGCGCAAGATTCTCATGGAAGGCAATCTCAAGAACGACCGCACCGGCACAGGCACGATCTCGCTGTTCGGCCAGCAGATGCGTTTCGATCTGGCGAAGGGGTTCCCGCTGCTCACCACGAAGCGCGTGTTCTTCAAGGGCATCGCCTATGAACTGCTGTGGTTCTTGAAGGGCTCGAGCAATGTGCACTGGCTGCAGGAGCACAATGTGCACATCTGGGACGAGTGGGCCGACGAGAACGGTGATCTTGGTCCGGTGTACGGTGTGCAGTGGCGCAGTTGGCCTGCTCCCACCGCAGACGATCCCGACCGCACAATCGACCAGATCTCCAATGTGCTTGAGCTCATCAAACACAACCCGGATTCGCGGCGCATGGTGGTCACCGCGTGGAACCCGGCCGAGGTGGAGAACATGGCGTTGCCGCCGTGCCACGCGCTGTTCCAGTTCTATGTGGCCGATGGCAGACTCAGCTGCCAGCTGTACCAGCGTTCGTGTGACATGTTCCTCGGCGTGCCGTTCAACATCGCCAGCTATTCGCTGCTCACGATGATGATGGCACAGCAGGCCGGCTTGGAACCCGGTGAATTCGTGTGGACCGGCGGCGACTGCCACATCTACGACAATCACGTGGAGCAGGTGCTTGAGCAGCTCTCGCGCGAACCCTACCCATACCCGAGGATGGAGATTCGCAAGGCCGATTCTCTGTTCGACTACCAGTATTCCAATTTCCATATCGCGGACTATCGATACCACCCCACCATCAAGGCTCCGATCGCGGTGTGAGGGTCACGGTCGATTCGATCGGCCAACATATGGAATTGCGGTGAAAACCCGCGAAAACGAAGCTGCAGGTCGTGACTCGCCTATAGACTCGATTTACGTTTGAGACTTGTTCCAAGGAGTGAGAAATGGAGTCTGGAAGTAGCCGCAGTGGCTATCACGAACCCGTGCCCGGATCCGCCGGGCCAGAAGTCTTCGAGGATGACTGGGGAGATGATTTCCCCAAGACGTTCTCGGTGAATCTCATATGGGCACAGGCAAACGACAAGGAAGGCCGTTCCGGTGCCATTGGGTATGAGGGTGAGATGCCCTGGCATCTGCCTGAAGACCTGAAGCGATTCAAGGAGCTCACCGTCTCCCATCCGGTGATCATGGGGCGCAAGACCTGGGAGGCGCTCAACGAGAAGTTCCGGCCGCTTCCGAACCGTGACAACATCGTGTTGTCGCGTGACCGTGATTTCCGTGCGCCGGGTGCCACCGTGGTGGACAATCTGGAGGAGGCGCTCGATATGGCCCGTCAGGAGGCCATTCCCGACGACGGACTCGACCGCAGCGAGATCTGGGTCATCGGCGGCTCCCAGCTGTTCAACCAGATGTTGCCAATGGCATCCAAGATCTACATGACGCAGGTCGACGCCAAGGTGAATGCGGACGCCTACGCTCCAGACCTCACCGAGGCGCTCAACAACGGTTCCTGGAAACTCATGGAGAATTCGGGATGGCTCACGCCGAAGAAGCCCGAAGGCATCGATCGTTACCGTTACCTGACGTTCGAACGCAATACCGGCGACGAACAGGCCGAAGAGGAATAACACCACCAGAACACATGTGAGAGGAGAGAGACGAATGGGCACGAAACCGCAGCCGTACACGGTGATGACCGTGTGCACCGGCAACATCTGCAGATCTCCGATGGCTGAGATTATTCTGCGTCACGAATTCGAGGAGCGTGGGCTTGGCGATCGGGCGCGCGTGGAATCCAGCGGTGTGAGCAGCGAGGAGCACGGCAACCCGATTGATCGCCGTGCCGTGAAAGTGCTGCGTGAGCATGGGTACGACATTCCGCCGGAGCATTTCGCGCATCGCATCACCCCGAACGAGATCGCCGAGACGAACCTGTTCCTGCCCATGACTGCCTCGCATATGGGCGCGCTCATGCATATGCTGCCGTTGAGCAAGCGTTCGCATGTGTTTATGTATCGCAGTTTCGACCCGAACCTGCCAGACCCGCAGCCGGGACGTGAAAGCGACATCGATCTCGTCGACCCATGGTATGGGGGCCAGCGTGACTTCGAGATCGCCATCGACCAGATCGAGGAAGTCGCCCCATACATAGTCGACTATGTGGAGAAGCAGCTCGAGGCGCAGGACGCGACGAGGTAGGGGCATAAGCGTTCATTGCGCAGCATGGTCTGTACGATCTATGGAAAGGGCTCCGTTTCTGATGGAACGGAGCCCTTTCGCGTGCAGGATGGAATGCGTCAGTCGGTCTGCTTCCAGGTCTCCACGTCGATGTGGTGATCCGGGTTCGCCTGCCATGCGTTCCATGCGGATTCGACGATGTCTTCGACGTCGTACTTGGCATGCCAGCCCATCTCGGTGTTGATGCGCTCGGGGGAGCCGATCAGATGCGGCGGATCGCCGGCACGACGGCCCATGACGGTCTCCTTGAACGGCAGGCCGGTGACCTTCTTCACCTCGTCCACGATCTGACGCACCGAGGTGCCCTCGCCAGTGCCCACATTGAACACATCGTACTTGCGCTCGTCACGGTCAAGATACTTCAATGCGGCGATGTGCGCGTCGGCGAGATCGGAGACGTGAATGTAGTCGCGCACGCAGGTGCCGTCCGGAGTCGGGTAGTCGTCGCCGAAGATCGCCGGTGCCTTGCCCTGCTTGAGACGGTCGAAGAGCATTGGGATGAGGTTCAGGATGGCCGGGTCTTCGAGCTGGACGGGGCCGCAGCCGGCGACATTGAAGTAGCGCAGTCCGCAGAACCGAATGCCGTACGGCTGCTCACAGGCACGCGCCATCCATTCGCCGAACAGCTTGGTCTGGCCGTATGGGTTGATCGGAACCATCGGTTCGACGTCTTCGGGCACCACATCGACCGGCGGCACGCCGTAGGTTGCGGCGGATGAGGAGAAGACGAGCTTCTTCACGCCGGCCTCCTTCATGCCTTCGAGCACATTGAGCATGCCGTTGATGTTCTGCTGGTAGTACCACAGCGGCTTCTCCACGGATTCGCCGACCTGCTTGCGGGCTGCGAAGTGGATGACGGAGTCCACATTCTCGGCCTCCATGATCTCGGCGAGACGTTCGCCGGCTCCCGGTGTCGCGATGTCCATGCCGTAGAGGCGTGCGTTGCCGATGCGATTGGGCTTGCCGTAGCTCAGGTCGTCGACTACGACGACGTCTTCGCCGGCTTCGTGCAGTGCATGGACGACGTGCGCGCCGATGTAGCCGCAGCCGCCTGTGACAAGAACAGTCATGTTAAGCCTTTCCTTACAGCTGGTATGAACATAGGAATGGTAGAAATGTATCCGCAATGTTCATATATGTGCGTTTATAGTGTAACACTCGAACACTATCGAACACAAATCCGTCGTCGGTGTGTCGCCTGGCGAGCATGCCGGTTTCTGTTCGACTGTCGCGGAAAGGCAGCGCCCGCCGCCTTCCAGTCTAGAGGCCCTCCTGACGAATGTCGCCCGGCGTAACGCATTATGGCGATATTCGCGCGCGATGGAGTGCGGTGGAGCGGTGGGCGGTTTTGCCTGGGCGTGCGCTCGCTGGCCATTTCTCGGCTGTGTCGGGGTAGACTGAGCCGTATGACTGAGCAAAACAGGAATCTGGAGGAATCCGGCAACGGCGGTGCGGCGAACAATCCGCTTCACGGTCGCAAGGTTCTTTCGTTCGTGCGGCGTTCCGCGCGGCTCGATGCGCGGTTGCAACGGGCGCTCGACAACTATGCCGATGAGTACATCCTCTCCGATATCGCGCTGTCGGAGGGGAGTCTCGACCCGTGCGAAGGGTTCGTGTTCTCCCGGGACTATGTGCAAGGGCAGTGGGGGAACGACAATCCGCTGACCGTGGAGATCGGCAGTGGTCAGGGCGAGAATGTGGTGGCCGCGGCCGCGGAGCATCCCGAGCGCAATTTCCTGGCGCTCGAGGTGTATGACCCTGGTGTCGCGCACACCGTGCTGCTGGCGGGCAAGCGTGGATTGCGGAATCTGCGGGTGGCGCAGATCAACGCGCCTGAGTTGTTCGCGGTGATGGAGCCCGGTGTGCTTGACGAGGTGTGGACGTTCTTTCCTGACCCATGGCCGAAGATGCGGCATCACAAGCGCAGGATCGTGCAGCCCGAGCTTGCGCGTGACGTGCATGCGTCGCTTGGCGTCGACGGGGTGTGGCGCATCGCCACCGACATCGAGGACTATGCGTTGCATGTGCATGAGGTGATGGATGCACGGCGGGATTTCGAGAATCTCGGCACGCTGACGGTGAGCCTGCCTGTCGAGCATGTGGGCAAGGGCAATGCCGAGTCGGCCGCTGCGCTTCCCCATGCCGATTTCATGGAGTCGGAGCGTTTCGATGGCCGTGTGCTTACGAATTTCGAAAAGAAGGGACTGGCCGCGGGGCGCGTGATCCACGATTTCGCATACCGTGCCGTGTGAGGTGTCTGATTGCTCGTGCGTCCCGCCGACTTTCGGGGCTGCGGGGCGCCATGCAAGGCCGACACGCCGAATTTGCGCTATGAATGGATTCGTGTACTATTAATCGAGTTGTCGAAAGCCCCCTTCGTCTAACGGTTAGGACACCAGACTTTCAATCTGACAACGAGAGTTCGACTCTCTCAGGGGGTACAAAGTAAAAGCCTTGGAATTTCAACGATTCCAAGGCTTTTTCATTATCCGGTACCAACCCAGTAACAACACGCCGAAGAAAAACACCAGATCACCGCCACAGCCCGAACACACTTTTGTCACTTAACTTCGAATTCGACACTTACACTGCCAAAGTGTTGAATGTCTGGTCATCTGTTTGGGTTGCGGTATTCCTGTATACCTTGTACACCTTGGTTCTGCGTAAAAAGGGACATCTGAAGCAGCTATTTCGTCCCTTTTTACGTAAGAGAAGAGCAGGGGCGATTATTCCGTGTAAAAGGGGACGTATAAAAGCGGGGTTCGGTCTCTTTTTACGCAAGGGGGATTATTCTGTGTAACAGGGGATGTCTGGGTGCCTGGTTGTGTCTCTATTTACGCCAGAGTAGTTGTCGAGATGTGTTACGCGAGATGCTGGATCGCCTGCACGAGTCCGGCGACGCCGCTGACCCAGAACGGCGTGAGCAGGACGACCAGTATGACAATCTGCCATTTGCGCGTCATCGAAACATAGGCGATGAACTCGCGCAGCAACGCGTTCAGCGAGAAATACCAAGGAGTCTTCGAACCATAGCCGACGGCGTTCATATGCAGTTGCTTCGACAGCAACAGTGCGCGGAACACATGGTAGCCGGTGGAGACAATGGCCGTCTTCCCGTTTGGATCGGCGAACAGATTCCGTGAGAACAGCAGATTCTCGCGGGTGTTGCGTGAGCGCTCCTCGCAGACGGTGTTTGCCGGATCTGCGCCGTGAGCGAGCGCCCATGCCTTCATTGCCACGCCTTCGGGAACGTCTTCGCCTGCGCCCTGGCCACCGGAGAGGATGAGCCGCGCGTGCGGATCCTGCCGTTGGATTTCGATTCCCTTGGCGATGCGTTTTTGCAGCAGAGGGGGCACCGTCTCGCCGAAGAGCCCGGAGCCGAGCACGAGAATCTGTGCGATGTTCCTCGCTTTGCCGAAATGGATGAGATTGAGCGCGGAGGAGAGGCAGTAGATGGCGAGCTGGGCGGAGAAGTAGAACGTGCATGCGGAAAGCACGCCGAACACCCAGTTGACGGCGTCGTTGTGCACGCTCGCGACGATGGCCGGAAATACCAACAGGTCGGAGCAAATAAGCACGCCCAGCGCCAGCGACAGGCAATTGGCGGGGGAGAGGCCCTCGCGTCGCAGGAGTCGAATGCCTTCGGCGATGAGGAAGATGCCAAGGGCGAACGGAAACAGCAGCAATGCCACGGCGACGAGGGAGATGGCGATGAGCGCCAAGGTGCCGAGCAGGGAACCGGTGACATACTGAGATGCCGTCATGAGCAATACGATCGAGGTGGCCCCGATGCCAAGCAGCATGACGAAGGCGGAGAACCCGGACCACAACGAACGGCGGTTGAATGCCATGGTGAGCGCGAAGAATGTGACGCCAACGAGCAATGGGCACCATGTGAGCAGGGTCATCATTGCGGAATCGGCTTGCATGGGGTCTCCTTATGAGTGGATGAGCGACTATCATATGATAGCCAAATTCGGGCTGTGCTGAGTCCAGTACGCGTCGCGGCGGGGAATGCCGGTGCGGCCGCCCGGCGGTGCATTACAATGATTGAATCGGACGAACGGGAGGCGATATGGGGCAGACGCTCGATAACAAGGCATTGGTAATAGGCGTCGCGTCGAGCGCATTGTTCGACCTGGGTGAGAGCGACCAGATCTTCCGCGAGGAGGGTGTTGAAGCCTACGAACGATATCAGAACGAGCATTTGGACGAACCGTTCCGTCCTGGTGTCGCGTTCCCCTTCATTTCGAAATTGCTTGAGTTCAATTCGGTCTTCGACGGCGATGACCAGGGTGTGGAGGTGGTGGTGCTGTCGCGCAACAGTCCGCGCACCGGGTTGCGTGTGATGAACAGCATCGAGCATTATGGGCTCGACATCACTCGTTCGGTGTTCCGCAGCGGCATCTCGCCCTTCGAGTATATGAAGGCGTTCGACATGGCGCTGTTCCTCTCGGCTGATGATGCGGATGTGCGGGAGGCCGTGGCCGAGGGATTCCCAGCCGGCTGCGTGCTGCCGCTCAGTGATTCCGGAAACCGTGGCGATGGGACCGCGGCGGAGGCGACGCATGTGCACGAGTCGGGCGAGGAGCTGCGTGTAGCCTTCGACTTCGATGGCGTGCTCGCGGGCGACTCGGCGGAGCGCGTGTTCCGTGAGGCCCAGGTGAGCGACCCAGCCAATGCGCTTGAGAAATACAACGAGCATGAGGCTGACCTGGCGAACAGGCCGATCGAGGAGGGGCCGCTCAAACGGTTGCTTGAGGGCATCAACATACTGCAGAATGCGGCACGTGAATACAGGGAGGCCAATCCGGCGGCCCAGACCCCGAACCTGCGCGTCGCGCTCGTGACAGCGCGGAGCGGAAAGGCGCAGAAACGAGCCGTGAACACGTTGGAGGACTGGGGGTTGACGGTCGACGACGCGTTCTTCCTCGGAGGCCTGAACAAGGCGCCCTTCCTCAACCGCATGCAGCCCGACATCTTCTTCGACGACCAGATGGGCAATCTCGACCGGTACACGCTCTCCATACCCTCGGTGCACATCCCGTTCGGCGCGCACAACGGGGAATAGGTCGACGACGGGTGGCTAGGAAGAACTGAGGGCGCCATGTGGTCACGCGGTGGATGATTGCGGGGCATCATAGAATTCACAATGTGCATGTTATGCTGGAACAATGCAACCAAATAAGACGCTGAGCGTGAATGGCGAGCCCTTTGAGGTGCTACGGCTGCTTGGGAAAGGGAAGGGAGGCTACTCCTTCCTCGTTCGTTCTCAATCGCATTCGAAAACCGAATACGTGCTCAAACAAATGCACCATGAACCCATGCCATTCCTTCAGCCCAACGACAAAGTGCAGGCGGAGATCCGCGATTACCGCCGACTGTGCGAGCTCGGCATACGGTTGCCGGCGATGCTTGACATCGACATCGCCAAGGAGCGCATTCTCAAGGAATACATCGACGGCCCCACGGTCTACAATCTGGTGCTCACCGACCAGATGGACGACTCCTACGTGGACCAGGTGCGCGAGATGGCCAAGCGCCTGCAATCCCACCGTCTGAACATCGATTACTTCCCGACGAATTTCGTGGTGGAAAACGGGCTGGTGTACTATATAGACTTCGAATGCACCGCCTACACACGCGAACGCAGCTTCGACGGCTGGGGCGTCACCTACTGGTCGAAGACCCCTGAATTCCTGCGGTTCGTGGCCGCGCATGCACCGCATGCACCCGCTGCGGCGCAATGACATGATTTCAAGGAATCGGTGGCCCATGAGACTGACCTCGCTGAGCATTGCGAACCACAGCCGCGTCACCGATTTCCGAATCGACGTCCGCCGGCATCTCGTGCTGGTGGGTACGAATGAATCCGGCAAATCCTCCATTCTGCGGTGCCTCGATCTTGTGTTGGGCAAGTCGACCGCCGACCTGTATGCCACGGTCACTGCGGCGGATATTCGCGAGCCGCAACTGCCGTTCACCATTGCCGTCGAGCTGGAGAACGACGGCATGCACACTTGCATGCGCTTCGAGGCCGCGCTTGATGCCGATGGCGAGACCGTGCACATCTCGCGCACAATGGGAGACGATGGACACGTCGTGACCGCGGCCGATCTGGCGCGAATCGGCTGGGTGTACCTTTCCGATTCCTTCCCGTCGAACCGTGAGACCCAGCATGAGATTGTCGACGAACTGCTCGAAACCGTGCAACTTGAGCAGGAGGAAGCCGTTTTCGAGGCGGTCGCAGACCAGTACGCGCGCCTGTTGCACTCCTCGCCGGCCCTTCTCGCATTGCGCAAACGCATCGCCGACGCGCTCACGTCGGCGCTCCCGATGCGTTGCAATCCGAACAATCTCATGTTCGTGCCGGGTTCCAAACTCAACCGCAATCCGTTCAGCGACGTGCACCTGCAATTGCGCATGCACGGCAAGCAGCGTGGCCTATGGGAGCAATCGGGAGGCTTGCGGTCGATCTACACCGTTGCCTTGTATGATCTGCTCGACGAGCACGTGCATATCGTCGGTGTCGATGAGCCCGAAACGCATCTGCATCCGACGAGCCAGCGAAATCTGGCGCGATTGCTCAAGGAGGGGGCGAGCCAGAAGATCCTCGCCACGCACTCGCCCGACATCATAGGCGAATTCGAGCCCGACCAGATCGTCGTCGTGCGCGCGAACGGCGGCGTGGTCCAACCCCGTCGCGATTTCCTGAGCGAAGACGACAAGCTGCTTCTGCATATGTGGGTGCGCGACCGGCTCGAACCGCTCACCGCCGAGCATGTGATCGTGGTGGAAGGCGTGACGGATCGCGCGCTCGTCGAACATTGCGCCAATGTGACCGGGCGTAATCTCGATGCCCACGGCGTCGTGCTGCTCGAAGCAGGCGGTTGCCGTGAGATGCCCGCATGGCAGCGTGTGTTCGGCGAACACGGCTTCCGCGTGCCGCTCACGCAACTCGTTGACGAGGATGCCCAGGGCGATCTCGCACACCAGTACCATGTACGGGCCGGCGAACTTGAATCCAAGCTTGTGTTTGTCTCACACGTCGATCTCGAAGCCGAGTACATTCGCGCACTGGGAGTCGATCTCGCATACGAAGCGCTTTCACAGAGCAATCTGTTCCGCCCGGCGGAGACGAAGTCGTTGCGCACGGCACGCCAGCAGGGGACGCTGAATGAGAGCATGCTCGCAGATTTCTGCCGCATGCGCGCGAACAAGACGCGTGCCGTGCTTGCCGTGCTGCCCCGGATCAGCGCGAAACGGGCTCGTAGGATCGACAGTGTGCAAAGACTGCTCACTTCGGTGATCGGTCTGGCATGAGCTCCTCCCCAGATGATTGCGAATGCTGGCGTTCGCTATGGCATTCCACAGCCGTCGCTTGACAGTGACACCTCGAATTGCCAGTATGTTCGATACGACTCGAATATGCTGGCAATCTCAATATGGAGTGGGTATGGTGTCTCGAACGATCGGAACACGGTGCAGATCACTGTTGGCTGCCGTGGGTGCGTTGACGTTGTGCGTGGCGCTGGGGGCGTGCGGTGCGAGGCATGACGAGCGCGCTGCGGAAGGCAGATCGCAGGTCGCTCCCTCGCCCACACCCTCGCAGACTGCTCAGGAACGCACGCGCGGCACGGACTCGTTGCTTTCCGCCGATCTGATCGAACAGATTCGCCAACTGGACGGCAACTCGGATCCGCAGACCACGCGTTCGGTGTTCGCCGGCATTCTCTTCAACGGTCCGGGCCATGAGAGCCCGGGCGGTCCGGGGCGTGGGGCGACTCCGGATGCGACGCGAACAAGCCGGTGCGCGTGATCACCGTGCGTGGTACGAACGAGCAACTCAACGGCGGCATGCTGGGGCCGCTCGCGCAGCAGATCGCAAGTGCGTCCCCGGGTCACATTCAAGTGACACCACTGGAGTATGCGGCAAGCGTGGAGCCCGGAACGCAGGCGGACGGCGTGAATCTGCTCATGAGCACCCTCAATGGGCAGGCCGAGCAGTGCCCGGCGCAGCACACCGTGCTGCTCGGGTACTCGCAGGGAGCGATGGTGGTGGGGGACGCGCTGAGCGCGCCCGATGTGCGGCCGAACGAAGACAACGGGTATACGCTTAGTGACCGGGCCTCGGAGAATGTCATCGTAGCGGAATTGTTCGGCGACCCACGCTTCAACAGCGAGACATCGTATGACGTCGGCGATTTCACCAAAGGCACGAACGGCGTGATGGGAGCCCGCGGCCCGCACGAGCTCGACCGATATGCCTCGCGTACACAGAGCTATTGCAATTACGACGACCCGATCTGCCAGACGTATGGGTCGCGTAAGGGGCACCGCGAATACGCGACGAACGGCTTGCGCGACCAGGCGCATACGCGCCGTGCTGCGGTGAATCGTCGCATGCGCATGCATATGCGCAATATATGGCGGGCGCATGTTCGTGGAATATCATGGAATACATATCGATGCACGGAAAGGGAGCCATGGCAAGCCATGAGATCAAGTGCCCGCATTGCGGGGAATCGTTCACCATCGACGAGGCGGGCTACGCCGACATCGTGCAGCAGGTGCGGGGGCAGGAATTCGACCGCGAACTCGAATCACGCCTGAAGCTGGCCGAAGACGACAAGGCGAAGGCGGTTGAGCTCGCACGGCAGAAGGCGAACAGCGAGCTGCAGCAGGCGAAGGCGAGCAAGGACGCCGAGATTAGTGAACTCAAAGCACAGCTGGCGGCATTCGAAGACCGTCAGAAACTCGCGGTGTCCGAAGCGGTGGGCGATGTGGAGAAGGAACGCGACGAGCTCCGCCACGAGGTGGAACGGCTGAAATCGGATGCCGAATCGGAGCGGGAGCTGGCCAAGGCGAATTTGGAGGCCGAGAAGGCGAAAGCGGCGGCCGAGAAGGACGTGCGGATCCAACAGCTGCAGTCGCAACTCGACAATGTGCAGACCTCGAAGCAGCTCGAGATCGCCGAGCAGGTGGGCAAGGTCGAACGTGAGTGCGACCGGCTGCGTGGTGAACTCAGCACGGCGAAGATGCAGCAGGAACTCGAGCTCAAGTCGGTGCGGGAGCAATACGAGGTGCAGCTGCGTGACCGGGAAGACGAGATCGAGCGTCTGCGCGATTTCAAAACGCGGCTCTCCACGAAGATGGTGGGCGAATCGCTGGAACGGCACTGTCAGGACGAATTCAACAAAGTGCGCATGGGTTCGTTCCCGAACGCATACTTCGAAAAGGACAACGATGCGCGAACCGGCAGCAAGGGCGATTTCATCTTCCGTGATTACGACGGACCGGAGGATGACGAGGGTCGCACCGAGTTCATCTCGATCATGTTCGAGATGAAGAACGAGAACGAGACGACCGCCACGAAGCACAGGAACGAGGACTTCTTCAAGGAGCTCGACAAAGACAGGCGCGAGAAGGGCTGCGAATATGCGGTGCTCGTGTCGATGCTCGAAGAGGACAGCGACCTGTACAACCAGGGGATCGTCGACGTCTCGTACCGCTACCCGAAGATGTACGTGATTCGCCCCCAATACTTCATCCAGATGATCACGCTGTTGCGCAACGCGGCACGCGGCACCTTGGAATACAGGCGCGAACTGGCCGAAATGCGCGCCCAGAACATCGACATCACGAACTTCGAAGACAAGCTCAACGAATTCAAAAGCGGATTCGAACGCAATTACGAGCTCGCCTCGAAGAAGTTCCAGACCGTGATCGACGAGATCGACAAGTCGATCGACCACCTGCAGAAGACGAAGAAGGCATTGCTCGGTTCCGAAGACAACCTGAGGATCGCGAACAAGAAGGTGCAGGAGGTGACGGTGCGCCGCTTGACATACAAGAATCCGACGATGCAGGAGAAATTCAAGCAGGCGCGGGCTGTGCGGGACGAGGAGAAGGCGATCGGGAAGGTTCCCGAGGTCGGGATCGAGCTCGCCGAAGACACCGGCGTGGAGAGATAAGGCCAGCCCGCAAGGATCTGCACAAGGGTGAGCCGCAGATGAATGCGGTGATCTGTTCTGATTGCGGCATTCGGTGGATTCGGTAGAATACAAGGACGGGAAGGAGCGGCGGCATGGCGGATGTGCGGAGCGAGCTGGCGCAGTTGAGGCCGGTGTATGAGACCGGCGTGCTGCGCATGCTGCTGCATAAGTATTCCGACATCTACATCGCCATGCTGCGCGCCTGCTTCGACCCGCTCACTGCAGAAGTCCCGCAGGAGCGACTGCTGGCGCGTATGCGCGAGGCGATCGGCGAGCTCGCCGCCGATGGCACCTACACTCCGCGTGAGGGCGAGGACGACATGATGGCCGCCCGGCGCATACTCAAGGAGCTCAAAGCCGAGGATGCCGGCGACTACGCGTGGGTGGCCGATTCGATCGACCGCCGCCAGCACAGGCTCATGTGCCGCCTGACCCAGCGTGCCCATAGAGCCATCGAGGCATTGGCAACGCTTCAGCAACGCACGGTGTCGCTGTCCGGTGCGCAGGTGAATTCGATCATCATGGAGATCGAGAGCGCGCGCAAACAGCTCACCGTGAATGTGGAGGAGCGCATTGAGCTGCTCGAACGCGAGATAGAGGAGCGGCGACACCAGATCGACAATCTCAAGGCGCATGGCATTGGGCAGCGGCCCACTCGCGAGCAGGTGTCTGACATCATCAACGTCGTGTACAACACGCTGCGCGGTGTGCCTGTCGATTTGCGTGAGTTGGTGATCACCGAGCGTGACAATGGCGATGCGTTGCGACGGCGCATCGACGACGGTTCGATGAGCAGCAATGACATGCTCACGTTCTACCACGAGGAATACGAGCGCACGTACCGGCTCAGCGACGAGGGACGCCGCTTCAACGATGCATTCCAGGTAATGTATGCCCCGCAGAGCCGCGAGGAGCTCAATGAGGCGCTGCAAGACATCTCGAACAGCGAATGGCTGCATGGCGAGGCCGACGACCTCATGAGCGTGGTCAATCGGGAGTTCGAAGACATCTACGACGGCATAGACGATGTGCGTCACCAGATTCGTGTGACCGACGAAAGCGTGAAGCTTCTGGTGAGGCAGCAGACCGACATGCAGTTCCGCACGATGTCTCGTCAGCTCGCGAAGCTGTTCACCCAGTTGGGTGAGTCGGTGCATGCGAAAGGCCGCTACGACATTGGCACGGCGACCACCTCGTTGCTCACATTGCCGACCCGTGCGCGTGAAACACCCGTGAAAACCGCGGCTCCCGAACTGCAGATGCAGGCGGACGACGGCATCGCACAGGTCGATCTCAATGGCATCGTTGCGGCCGGCGGCCCACGCATCCACCATATGATCGAATTGGTGGCCGCGCACCCGGTGCTCATCGACGATGCCGGCGATGCGCTCGCCGATTCCGTTGTCGACATCGCAGCCAGTTTCAACGAACTTCCCGCCGACGAACGCCGTGAGAGCGAAATCGTGGGCTTCCTGAGTTATCTGGGTTCCGCGTCGCCTGCCGGTGCCGCTGGCAATAGCGATGGCGGCCAGATTCCCGTGCCCCGCGAGAGTCTATGGCATTGCGTGACCACCGACGGTCGGACTCGCGTATGGCGCACCTGCGCGCTGTTCGTGCCCGGGCAGGTGCTGAAGGATTTTCTCGACGATACCATGGTGGAGGACTGATATGGCGATGGACGACAGCACCGGGCAGGGAATTGCCGGCGATGCCAATCTGGGCATGGTCTCGAAGGTGCTCAGTGCCGAGTATGAGGAAGGTGTGGCCGACGAGGCCGGCATGGCCGATCTGGCCAATGTGCACGCACTGTTCGATGGTGACATCGGCGACATGCCCGCACCCGCCCGTGAGGCTGCGATTGCGCTGAAACGCAACAGGTCGATCAGCGGCGACATGTACCACCAGGCACTCGACTATATGGAACACGTGCGGCGTTCGCTCAACAACGACATGCTCGTGCCGGTCATCGACACCTACTATGAGGTGATGTATGCGGAGCCGATCACCGCCGATGAATACGGCATACGATCGCTCAAGACCCGTGCCAGCCTGAGTGCCCGTGAGGCGGTGATGCTGGCCGCGCTGCGGCGCAAGGTGCTCGACTACGAGAATGTGGGCGCCGCGGCCGCCGATTGGCTCATTTCGAAGGAGGAGATCGTCAACACGATGTCCACCGGCGCGGGCCCGCTTGCCGGCCGCAATTCGGAGGAGGCGGTGCAGGCGCAGGTGGACCGCCTGATCGGCAGTGCGAAGAACAACGGCTTCCTGGCGCCTGTCGAAGATGACGAAGGCATGTATGTGATCACCAAACTCGTGCCCGTGGTGCTCAATCCGGAGCGCATCGCCGCATGGCTCGGCGCGGACGACGCATCGACCGCACAGCCCGAACCGGATGGAACAGGTGACGATTCCGACGGCTCCGGGCATACCGGCCAAGACGAACACCCCGAAGATGACGATATGGAGGCGCTGTTTTGAGCGAGACTTCCGACATCTATGCCTCGATTGAACTCATGCCGCCGCATTGGGCGCTTGCCTCGCGGCAATTGGTGAATTGGGGTTCCTACGACGGCTACCATGTATTCGAGCCTTCCACCGCCGGAAACGATACGGTGACGTTGCTCACCGGCCAGAGCGAATCGGGAAAATCCACACTCGTCGATGCGCAGGTCTCGTTGCTCTACCCGGCGAATGCCGCATTCAACAAGGCCTCGAACGCCGGACGCTCCGATCGCAGCGACTACTCATACCTGTTGGGGCTGAGGGGAATCCGCAACAACAACGGGCACGACGAACCGGTCTACCTGCGCGGGCGCAGCGGGAACGGGGAGCCGTACGCGGTATGGGGTGCGATCGTCGACCACTATGTCGACACCGCCAACAGCGGCGCGTTATGGATTGCCAAGTTCATGTATCTGCCTGCGGACGGCGCGCCGGAGAGCATGGTGAAGCTCTACGTGGTCTCCGGCTATGCAATCGACCCGCGGCTCATGGATGCACATCGCGAGGAGCGCTTCTCGGTACCGCTTATCAAGCAGGTGTACCCAGGTGTCACCGTGTATAACTACGCGAAGCAGTTCCACGAAGACATCTGGAAACGATTCGGCCTCACTGAGTCCGCGTGCCGTCTGCTTCACCGCATGCAGGCCTCCGACGCGCCCTCCCAGCTCGATGACATCTTCCGCAAAGGTGTGCTCAATGAGCCGCGCGCCGTTGAGTTCGGCAAGCTCGCCATCGATGATTACGAACAGTTCGCCGAGAATTTCTCGAGTATGGAGCGTACGCGCAAGCGAGTGCGGCAGCTGGAGGCGATTGCCTCCGAGTTCGCCGAGTATGAGTCCGCCGAACGCGGTGTGCGCGAGCTTTCCACCATCGCCCCCGAGCAGGGCGATAGCGCACGGATTCGCACCCAATGGCTTGACGATCGCATTCATGCCGACATCACCGAAGTCCTGCCCGAATATGAGCAGCATGCCACGGACTGCAGTGCCAGTGCACAGGCCGCCAAAGAGCGGGCGGAGCAGATGCGGGAACAGGCCGACTCGCTCAATAGGCAGCTTCAGGGTATGGGAGGCGACGAGATAAGCCGTCTGGAAGACCGCATTCGCGATGCACAACGGCGCCAACGCGAAGTGTTGGGACGCAGGGAGCTGTTGGCCTCCCGATTCAGTGCCTCTGGCGAAGCATTGCCGGAAAGTCGCGGGCAGTGGGATGCATTGGTGGCCGAATACACGCAATTCGAATCGGAATACCAGCAGCGTAAAACCGAATTGCACGGGTTGCAGTACCCATTGATCGACGCCCAGAAGAAAGCCGAACAGCGAACCAAGGCACTCGAGAAGGACTTGGAACGCAAACGCCAGTCGAAGACGCGCATCTCCAGCGATATGGACGAGGCCCGCAATATGATTGCGCGCGCCACCGGCCTGAGCCCGCAGGAGCTGCCTTATGCGGCGGAGCTCATGGACGTGGGCGAGGAGAACGAGGAGTGGCGCACCGCCATGAACGTGGCATACCGGTCGCTCGCAACGGTGATTCTGGTCGACAGTTGCCATGAGAACGGCTTCGCAGCGAAAGTCTCGCAGATTCCCCAGGAGGCGCTCCCACGACGCAACTGGCGGTTCGTCGACACGAGCGTCCATGTGGAGGCTGAGGAGCGTGAAGGGTGGCTGTCGAGCAAGCTCACGTTCAACGTGGAATCTCCGTTCGCCGATTGGCTTCGTGCCCGGGTGACCGAGGCGCGGTACGACGCATGGTGCGTGGAGGCGATCGACGACACCAATGAGACGACGCGCCAGGTGCAGCGCGACGGGCAGATCAAGGAAGGTCGGAAGGGCAGTCACGGCACCAAGAACATGCCTGCCGTCATCGGATTCGTCACCGATGCCTATCTGCGCGATCTGGAGGCAGACATTGCCGAGGCGCGCAAGACGCGGGATGCCGCAACTCGCGATCTCGAACAGTACGACGTGCAACTCAACGCGCTTGAGCAACGCCATAGTCTGGCCCAGACGCTGCAGGACCATGCATGGAACGACATAGACGCATATGGTGTGGAGGAGGAAATCGCCAGCCTCCAACAACGCGTCGACGAACTCGAGCAGAACCCCGAACTGGCACAGCTCAATGCCACGCTGAAAGTCCAGCAGCAGGAAATGGCCAAGGCGAACAGTGCATGCTATGCCGCGGAAGACAAACTCAAGCGGGCGAATGCGGCGGTGAGGTCGACCCGGCAGTGGCTGGAAGCGTATGACCGGCGCACGCAATCCGTGGAACGCCGGCCTTTGAACGAGGCATGCGGTCGGCTGCTTGAACGGGGATATCTGGCATACTTCGGCGAGAGCACACAATCGGCGAACGAACGAATGGGCAGAATACTCGGTTTGGACGGGCAATCCTGCACCTCACTGGGCGGCCATGTACGCGAGAACGAGGCCTGCGCCAAACACGTACGCGAACTGCTCGGCACACTCGCCCAAACCGTGGGCAGGCAGGTGAAGGAACTGGCTACACAGCGCGACAACCGGAAACGGTCATGCGAGGCGAGCATGCGCTCGTACCTCGACCAGTATGCGTCAGGCGACGAACGAGTGAGCGCCGAGGTGGAGAACGAGCGGTACTTCAGGAAAGACCTGGAGGAGCTCAAACCAGGGGTGATCGGCGACGAGGCGACGAACGTGGAGTACATGAACTCGCTCGACAAGATGCTCCAGGACCTCGTGCAGTTGCAGACGATGCTCAAACTTGACCAGCAGAGGATCACCGAACAGATCGGCAAAATCAACCATCTGCTTGAACGGTACCCGTTCGGGGCGCGAGGCGGTAGGCTGTCGATCGTCGTGCAGGTGCACAGGCCCGATGCGAAGTTCACCACGGCACTCACCGGGCAAATCGGCCGCATCAATGCGTTCAAGGCAAACGACGAGCATGACGTGGAGAGGTGCCGAAAGCTGTTCGCCGGCCTTGCGGGACTCATCGAGATGCTGCGCGGCAGCTTCGACGAATATGCGGGCAACGGACGTGGCAACGCGAACCTCGACCCACGCAAACGCTCACGGTTCTTCGGGTCGGTGACGAACCCGGATGGCGTGGTGGAATCGATCAACTCCACCGGCGGCGGCTCGGGCGGCTATTTGCAGGAGCTCACGTCGTTCGCCTACGGCGCGGCGCTCATGTATCTGCTCGCCACCGACAACGCAACCGAACCCTCGTATGCCACCGTCTTCCTCGACGAGGCGCTCATCAAAGCCGACGGCCAGTACACGCGCCGTGCATTGAGCGTGCTGCCGGGACTCGGCTTCCAAGTGATCGTTTCGGCACCGGAATCGAAGACCGGCGAGATCATGGGTTCGGCTTCGAAGGTCATTGTGGCGCGCAAGGACCAGGCCAGCGGCAGGACGACGCTGATGCAGGGAGATCTGCTGGGGGACGCTGATGGCGATGAGTCCTCGATGGGGGAGCGGTCCGAGTGACGGATACGGCGACGCTCAAGACTCCGGCGGATGTGCGCGGCGATGTGGCGCGCATTGTACAGCGCGAGTTGTTCGCCGCCGAGAGTCCATGGCCGCGCACGATTCACATTCCGTGGCCCAAGGAGACGCAGCTCGTCGCCGATGTGGCCGGCGTGCATGCGGCGAATAATGCGTTGAAGGAGTTCGCGGCACGATTCGGCTGCCAAACCGACTTCATCTCGCGCAAAATGGGCACGGCCGTGTCGCTTGTCGCGCATATCCATGTGCCTGACGAGGCCACGGCGCTCGCCATTGCGGGGCCTACGCTGCGACGCCCTCGCGAACGAGTGTTGGCCAGAGCGGCGCAGCTCGAGCAACGATGCCATGTCGACCATGCGCTCGCCATGGACGTGGTACGCAGGTTGAACAACGAATCCGACGTCGATTTCGGGTTGTTCGTCGAAGCCGCGCAGTGGTTCGGCCGGCATTGGGCCGAAGTGCCGGGGCTCACCGCTCGTGAGATCCCCTTGCCCGGGTTTTCGGCGAAATGGCTGGCAGGTTCACGATCCCGCAGGCGGGCGGCGATCTGTACAGTGCTCGGTGTGGATCGGCTGCCGCTGCGGGAACGCCCGGGCGAGGTGCGGTACCGGTACATGGACCAACGGTTCGCCGCCGAACCTGACCGTGTGGCGACCTCGGTGCAGTGCGTTCCCGAACGCCCCGTCTCGCTGGCCGTCATTGTGGAGAACAAAGACACCTACCAAGCCATGGGCCCCATTGACGGAGCCGTATGTGTGTTCGGCTCCGGATTCGCCGTGAACCGGGTACCCGAACTGTTGCCCTGGCTTGCCGGTGATGGGGTGCGCGTTGTGTATTGGGGCGACATCGATGCTGCGGGATTCGAGATTCTCAGTGGGCTGCGGGCTTCGGGGGTCGCTTGTGAGAGCGTATTGATGGATCGCATGACCTATGCCGAATACGAGCGTTTCGGCACGACGAGGGATGCGGCGAGCCATGAGATTCGCTGCGGCGAACCGAAGCATGGGCTGCATCTCAGTCCGGAGGAGTATGCGCTGTACCGTGACCTGTGCACGGGCGAACTTGCCGTGCCGCGCATCGAGCAGGAACGCATTCCGATTGCTGAATTCATGCGCTTGATCAGCGCAGGCCGGAGCGATGGAAGTGACGGTGCAAGAGCCGACCAATGCCATAGCCAATCGCTGCGCACACCAAAGTGATGCCGCCATACAGTGCGAATACGTCGATACCACGCGTCGCTGAAGCGAGTATGGCGATTTCGACGGCCGCTGCGGCGAGTCCGAGCCAGTACCCATGCACCGAACCTGCCGTGGCGGTCGCGGTTGCCGCGAGCGCCAGCACCGGGAACACGAACATGAGCATGAATCCCGTGATGAATCCATATTGGTCGGTGCATCGCAGCACGATGGCGATCAACATGCCGATGCCGAGGATGATCCACCCGATGGTCATAAGCAGGCGACTGGTGCCACGATTCGCATCAGTGTGCTCCGTCATACTGGAAGTCCCCTGTTTGTGGAGTGTGCGGAACTCATTCCATCATATCGGATCGGAGGAGCGGGCGGTTCATTGAACCTTCTGGCGCTCCTCGACGTAGTCGCGTAGAATGCGTGCATGGTTCACGAGCGGGTCACGCGCGCCATACACGAAAGTGACCACCGGATGGTCGGCAAGGATCTGTTCGAGCTGCTCCACTGCGGGATTGGCGTCGAGTTCACGCCGGTAGCTTTCGGCGAATTCCAGAATCGTGTTGGGATTGTGGTTCCATGCCTTGCGTAAGTCGGTGCTCGGGGCGATCTGCTTCATCCACAGATCCAGATGTTCCTTCGCCTTCGACATGCCACGTGGCCATAGGCGATCGACGAGAATGCGGTATCCGTCATCCGGCTCGGCCGGTGCATATGCGCGTTTGAGTTGAATCATTGCCATGACACACAGTGTATGCCGCTTCGAATGCATGGGCGATTGTTATACGACGGACTGAATGCGTGTGTCGTATGCGATGGCCCGCCAGGATGCCGTTCTTGTTCTATTGCCCAGCAGATTCATTGGCGCCGTGTCTGTGTGCTACCTCGTGTTTTCCGCTATTGGGATAAGTTGTTTCGGAAGTGGATAGAGGGGGGTACGCACACCCTAGGAGAAGAAAGGTGCGCGCACTGGTTTTGCACGTCGTTGTGCAAATTTGTCAAGACGCGGTCATGTCACCGTTCCGTGTTCGCAGAGTCAGCAAGCTGCGTCTCGAGCTCGCGAACAATCTGCGCATGGCGCTTCTCGTCGATGCGCACCGTGAGCAGGAACACGATCAGGCTGAGCACAATGCCGGCGGACGGCACAATGTACGCCCAAGTGGTGAACGTATGGATGTTCGCACTCGTCATATCCGCGGCGGAAGCCGATCCCACCATGCCAGCAGCCACTGCGACGAAGCCGACGATGCCGTTCGAGAAGGCGCCTGCGATCTTGTCGAGCATCGGTCGCACGCTCAGCGTCACCGCCTCGTTGCGCTGCCCGGTTTTGAGCTGTCCGTATTCGATCGAATCGGTCATCGTGAGAATCGCGGTCATCTGAATCGTTTGCGCAGGCAGATAGAACAGAATGAGCGCGACGAGCACGACCGATAGATTGCGCGGGGCCGCAATGAACAATGCATACCCGAGAATCATGAGCCCCATGCCTCCGGCGAACAACCATCGACGTGGGATCACACGGTTGAGCAACGGATACAGCGGCGTGGTGACCAGGCCGGTGATCACGGGAATCACGCCCGCGATGGCGAAACGCTGCGGCATGCCGAGCACATAGGTGAACTGGTAGAACAGCACGCCGGTGGTCGCCACGTTCGCAATGGCATACAGCAGGTAGCTCAATGCGGTCCACAGCAGTTGGTCGTTGTGGGCGATGGCCTTGAACGCGTCAAGTGGGCCGCAATGGGAGTCCTGTTTGCGTAGCTCGCTCGAGCTCTCACGTGTACCGAATGCGACGGTCCACGCGGTGATGAGCCCCAGCAGTGCGACGATGATGGCAAATGCAGTCCACCCCGGTTGGCCTTCGCCCTGCTCGCCGGTGAATTTGAAGGTGAAGTAGCTGACGATGGGAATGACGACGACGGTGATGCCGTTATAGCCAAGCGAACCGGTGAGCGTGCCGAGTGAAGTGTAGACGCTGCGTTCATGCGAATCGCTGGAGAGTGCCGGAATCATGCCCCAATAGGAGATGTCGCGCGCCGAGTAGAACACGTCGAGCAGAATGAACGTGACAATGAACAGCGTGATGAACCAGGTGGTGTTCACGTTGACGAGTCCAAACAGGCCGGTGAACACCACCACGAGCAGCACGGAGGGCACAATGCCTCCGATGAACTGCCAGACGCGGAAACGGCCCCACTTGGTGCGCGTGTTGTCGACGATATTGCCCAAGATCGGGTCGAGGAAGATCTCCGCGATGCGGATGGCAACGACCAGTCCGGTGATCAGGGCTATCATGCGCGCGGCCACGGCCTTGTCGGTGCGCGCGAACAACGCCGTGGTCACGTAGGTCATGAAGAACGTGCTCATGGCGTTGTAGAACGCCGCCTGACCAAGATTGCCGAAGGCGAAGGCCGCGCGCTGGCGGATTAAACCGTGTCGTGCGGTCTTCGGGGTGGTCGAACGGAGCATGTCGGAGGATGCGGCAGACGACGCTGTCTGCCCGGCACCCGCTTGGAATTTGTTGGTGGTCATGTGACCTAACCTCCTTCATTGGCGATTACAGTTCATATACTATACATGATTTACTAAATTTGTTTACCGTGTGTTGGTGTCGATCTGTCTAATTATCGATTGCTGCAGTATTTGAAAATCGGCTCAGGATATATGTTTCATGGATATATGCTCTTTCTGTGTGAATGTCTGTCTATGAAGAGATTGCGCAATGTGCTGAATTCTTGTTGCGTGATATTGGTAAATAGTTTACTATTGCGTAGTACACCGAAGTACAGAGCCGACGGTACCAGCGTTGGTGCCGCGGTCAAATGCGAGTCAGGAGCAACGATGAACGAGGAGACCTTGCAGGAAGTCGCAGAGGAGAAGGCGACCGAGCCCCCGCGCAATGATGTGCCGTCCACTGATGGAGCTCTGCGATCCGAAGAGCCGACGGCGGCGTGGCTGACCGATCCCCGTGTGTTCGCGGTCAACCGGCTGCCGGGGCATACCGACCACAATTGCGCCGACGATCAGTCCGGCGCGTTGAAGCAGCACCTCGACGGCGAATGGGCGGTGAAGGTGGTGCCCTCGCACTTGGATCGGCTCCCCACGGAGGGCTTGGATGAGCATTGGCAGCACGCCCACCTTCCGCCGGAATTCGCATCGCGCAGCTTCGCCGATGGCGACTTCACCCGTGTGCAGGTGCCGGGGTGTCTGGAGATGCAGGGGCTCATGCGTCCGCAATATGTGAACATCCAATATCCGTGGGATGGCCATGAAAATCCGCAGGCACCCTCCGTTCCCACAGACAATCTGGTCGCACTGTACCGGCGTGCGTTCACTGCCGATGATCGCGTGGGCGAGGCGCTGTCCCGCGGGGAGCGCGTGAGTCTGACCTTCCACGGTGCGGCGACGGCGATCTACGTGTGGCTCAACGGCGTGTTCGTGGGGTACGCAGAGGATTCCTACACCACCAGCGAGTTCGATGTGACCGAGGCGCTGCATGCGGGGGAGAATCTGCTTGCCGTGGCGTGCTTCCAATATTCGAGTGCGAGTTGGCTGGAAGACCAGGATTGCTGGCGTTTCCACGGATTGTTCCGCGACGTGGAGCTGGAGGTGCGACCTCACGCCCATGTTCGCGACATGCTTGCGCATGCGGATTGGAATGTGGATGCGCAGTGCGGTGAGCTCGCCGTCGAACTCGATCTCGACGGGGCGTGGTGTGCGGCCAATGTGGAGCTGCGGCTCAGCACATGGGAAGAGCACGCAGACGGCGCGGCCCTGCTGTGGAGCGCGACGGTGGAATCTGCTCCGAAGATCCGCTACGCCACGACATGCGAACAGGTGCTGCCGTGGAGCGCGGAGCAGCCGAATCTGTACGTTCTCGAGGCTGTGGTGCGCGATGCGAACGGTCGTGTGCTGGAAACCGCGCGCACGCGCATCGGATTCCGCCATGTGGAGATTCGCGATGGCGTGCTTGTGCTCAATGGCGAACGCATTGTGTTCCATGGCGTCAACCGGCACGAATTCGACGCGCGGCGCGGACGCAGCGTCACCGAGGAGGACATGCTGTGGGATGTGCGGTTCATGAAGCGGCACAACATCAATGCCGTGCGCACCTCGCATTACCCGAATCAGACGCGGTGGATGGAGCTGTGCGACGAATACGGACTCTATGTGATCGACGAGGCCAATCTGGAGACGCATGGCAGCTGGAATCTGCCCGGTGACACGGCCGATGGCGTCTCGATACCGGGGGACGACGTGCGTTGGCAGCCGGCTTGCGTGGACCGTGTGGAGAGCATGGTGCGCCGAGACCGAAACCATGCGTGCGTGGTCGCGTGGTCGCTCGGCAACGAATCGTACGCGGGCGATGTGATCCGCGCGATGGGGAATCGCTGCCGAGAGCTCGACCCCACCCGGCCGGTGCACTACGAGGGCGTGACCTGGAACCGTGAATACGACGACATCAGCGATTTCGAATCGCGTATGTATGCGAAGCCCGATGAGATTCGCGAATACCTGGAAAGTGATCCGGCGAAACCGTACATCTCCTGCGAATTCATGCATGCGATGGGCAATTCGGTGGGAGGACTGGGTGAATACGTCGCCTTGGAGCGCTACCCGCAATACCAAGGCGGCTTCATCTGGGACTTCATGGATCAGGCACTATGGCAGCGGCTCGACGACGGCACGGAACGCCTGGCCTATGGCGGCGATTTCGGCGACAGGCCGAGTGATTACGAGTTCAGCGGCGATGGCATTGTGTTCGCCGACCGGACCGTGTCGGCGAAGGCGCAAGAGGTGAAGGCACAATATGCCGGCGTGCGTCTCGAACCGGATGGGCGCGGTGTGCGCGTGACCAATACGAATGCGTTCCAAGGCACCTCGGGCACCGTGTTTGTGGCGCGGATGCTTCTGGACGGACGTGAGGCATGGTCGAAGAGCTATGAGTTCGAGGTGGCGGCCGGAAGCGCCCGAAGCTTCGACATCGGCTTCCCTGACGTGCACAGTCTGCCCGACGGTGGCGTCATGCATGAGGTGGTGTATGAGGTGAGTCAGCAGTTGGCGCATGACACCGCCTGGGCGGAAGCGGGGTATGAGATCGCATGGGGACAGGCCGTGGTGCGTCCCCATGCGAGTGGCCGCAGCGGGTCGAAGATGAATGATGCGTTCGATGACGACAATCTGCAGATCGTCACTCTCGGGCGATGGAACGCCGGAGTGCGTGTTGGGCAGCGTGAGATCCTGCTGTCGCGCACGCATGGCGGAGTCATCTCGTTGCGCGACGGTGAGCGTGAATATGTGATTCGTGTGCCGAAACTGCTCACGTTCCGCCCGCTCACCGACAACGACCGTGGCATGAGCTCCGGTTTCGACCGCGTGCAGTGGTTCGGTGCCGGGCGGTATGCGCGCGTCGTCACCGGCGTGGGCCAGGTGTACCGCGACGAGCTCACCGGAGATCTGTGCGGCGAGTACTGGTATGAGTTGGCAGACGGCGCGCAGACGCAGGTGCCGATTCGTTATCGTATCGATTCGCAGTTGCGCATGCATATCGAACTTGAGTATACGGGGTGTGCGGGTGCGCCGAGCCTGCCGGCTTTCGGATTGGAGTGGATGCTGCCGAAACAGTATGAGAATCTGGAATTCTATGGTCGGGGGCCTGCCGAGACCTACCGTGACCGCAAGCGCGCCAAGCTCGGCATCTGGAACACCACGGCGCAGGCGGACATGGCGCCGTATCTGGTGCCGCAGGAAACCGGCAATCACGAGGATGTGCGTTGGGCCTATGTGTTTGACGCCGATTGCCATGGGCTGCTCGTGGAGGCCGACGACTCGCTCGCGCTCAGCCTGCTGCCGCACAGTTCGTTGGAGATCGAAAATGCCACACACCAGAACGAGTTGGCGCAACCACGTCATATGTTCCTGCGCCTGCTCGCAGGGCAGATGGGCGTGGGCGGCGACGACTCGTGGGGCGCTCCTGTTCACGATCGGTATCTGCTGCCGGCAGACGAACCGCTCAAGCTGGCCGTGACAATCAGCATGCTCTGACTCATGCATTCCGAACATGACGAACCCGTGTCTGTGTGCACGGGTTCGTCATGCGGAGGAGTCTGTGAATATGACCAACCAGTGCGCACGCGCACGTATGAGTCATGATTTGCTTGGCAGACTTTCGCGGCGAACAAGCTCGGTGCTCAGCAGAACATGCCGGCGCACGTGCCTGTCGCGCGCGATGGCGTCGGTGAGTGTGGTGAGCGCCGCATAGACGAGTTCATGCAGGTCGATGGCGTAGGAACTCAGCGGCGGTGCGGTGTACTGCGCGATCGGCAGATTGTCGACGCTCACGACGGCGATGTCCGTGGGCACGCGCACGCCGGCCTCTGCGAAGGCTTGCAGCACGCCGACGGCCATAGGGTCGGAGCCGATCACGAGCGCGTTGGGAAGATCGTCGGGGTGGTCGGTGAGGAGACGAGCGGCGAGTGCGCGTCCGTTGCTCACGGTGAACGGGCCGTCGGCGTAGATATACTGCTCGTTCGGCAGGCCCAGGCGCTTGCTCCAGTCGCTGAATGCGAGCGAGCGAATGTCTTCGGTGTGGTTGTGCAGGCCCATGATCGAGCCGACGCCACCGATGTAGCCGATGCACGTGTAACCGTCGACGAGAAGTGTATCGAGGGCATCGAGCATCGTTTGGCTCAGGTCGGGGCGTACCGAATCGAACCAGTCCGGCGCCGGATTCGTGTCAATGAACACGCCGTAGCGGAGTGCGTCGCGCAGGTGGGCCAGATCGGTGCGCTGGAAAGAGGTGGGTCCGGTGGCGACGAAGCCGTCGTGGTCGTCGGCGTGTGCGATGAGACTGTCTATCGAGTCGAAGAAAGTGAGCGTCGTGCCCTGCTCGGCTGCGACCTTGCGCAACTCGGTTTGCAGCGACTGGAAATAGGCGTCCTGCAATTCGTCGAATTGTGGCGGCACGTTGAGCACGGCTATCGAACGGCTCGTGAACGCCCGGTAGCCAAGTTCCGCAGCCGTGCGCATGATTCTGCGGCGTGTGTCCGCCTTCACCTTGAGGGTGGGGTCACCGTTGAGCAGACGGGAGACAGTGCTTTGCGAGACGCCGGCCTGCTCGGCGATGTCTTTGCGAGTGACCATGGATCCCCTTCGTCTGCGTGAGCGGTCTGTGGTTGAGGATGGGGCGTGCGTGAACGGATTGCGGTATGGCAGACCCGATCCTTCGGTACATTAATCTACCACGCTCCGAACCGCCGCCCTCCGTCGATGCGGGACGTGTTTTGATCAAGCTGCCTGTGGCGGTTACCGCCGCCATGTTATCCCGTGTTCCATGCTCGTGCAACAGGTACCGGGCCATTAATCTGACCACTTTGTTTGTTTACTGCACCGTAACCGTGCGTGGGCGAGCGGCAAGCCCACTTCCGGCAGGATCGAGATATCGAGAGAAGGGAAGTGGTCATGCAGGAATTGGAATATTGCTCGACGATTCGGTGCGCGCGGCGAGTGGAGCGGCCGGCGGTGCAGTGGAGGAATCTGGTATGTGAATGCCTGCTGCAGGCGGACGGGAGAAGACATGCCGATCACCGACGTCGTATTCGACTACTGCGGAGTGCTGCTCGATTGGCGGCCGGAGCTCACCATGGAGGGCAAGGTCGACACGTCCACCATGCGGCGTCTGCTCGATCATGCAGATCCTTACGGATTCTGGCACTACGATCTGATGAGCGATCTCGGCTGGAGCGAGGAGCAGGTGCTGCGCGATTTCGCGCGACATCACCCGCACGATGTCGCGCTCAACCACGCAATGCAACTCTATTTCGCGAATTACACGCGCGCGTTCGCCGGCATGGTCGACGGCATGCCGGAACTGCTCCGCACGCTGCATGAACGTGGATATAGACTCTGGGGCCTGACCAATTTCAGCACGCCGTTCGTCACGCTTGCACACAGAGAATTCCCGGCGCTGCGTCTGCTCCTCGACACGGTCGTGTCGTCAGAGGTGCGTTGCGCGAAACCGGACGCGCGCATCTACGAGATCGCGATGGAACGCTTCGGCATCGATCCGGCACATGCCATGTTCTTCGACGACAAATATGAGAACGCGAAGGCGGCGAGCGAATCGGGCATGCATGGCGTGCAGTTCCTCAGCGCAGACCAGGCGATGCAGGCCATACTCGGGTAATCCGCGAATCCATGCGCCATCATTGTGCGCAGGGCATATCGAGTCCGTCGGGCCAGTGCGAATACATATGGGAAGGGGCTTGCCCATATGGGCAGGCCCCGACGGAAACCGCCGTGTTGAACCGGCCTACTTTGCGAGGGAATCGCGTACGCGGGTCACCGCGCTCTGCGCCTCGCTTGGAATCTCGCGAATATGCTGCGAAATCGTGTCCATTGCCTTGCGCACGTCCTTGTTCCGGGCGATCTGGCGGCTCTTGTCGCTGGCCAGATGCTGCATGTTCTCCTTGAACTCGTCGAGATTGGCGGCCGCCTTGTCGAGTTTGCCCTTGCGCTGCAGCATCAGAAGCACCACGATATTGATGCACAGGCACATCACGCTCGTCACGATGAAGCAGATGATCACCGCACGCCGCAGATTATGTTCCGTTGCATCCGCATCAGCCACATCCGGATTGTCGTCTGGATCGTTGAGATCCTCGATGTCGCGTTCGGTCAGCTCATCACTGGTCTTGTCTTCTGCCATGTCTACCTCGTTTCCCGCGCATGTGCGCGTTTTCTGATTCCACGGTACGTCGTCTGCACGGGATGCGATGCGCAGTCTTCTCTCGGCGTTATGTACGAAATCGTGCTGAATGAGGAGCATGCGGGGATAGGGGACGGAATTGGAATATGCGCCTATGCCGTGCGTTCTTGCAGTATGCTTTGCATATGACTGCAAACGATACCCTCGGCTCACCGTACTCGTCTCCGGACCCCAATGAGCATGGCGACAATCCGTACGTCGGAGACCCCGGCTACTCACAGGTCCCTCAGCAGGCATACACGGCACAGTATGCGACTCCGCAGCCAAACTACACGCAGCAGTATCCTCCACAGGGTGCCTACGGTTATCCCATGGCTCCGGTGGACCAGTGGAACGGCATGTGCATTGCCGGTTTCATCTGCTCGTTCTTCTTCCCGCTCGTTGGCCTCGTGCTTTCGATCATCGCGCTCGTGCAGATCAATAAAACCGGCGAGAAGAGCCGAGGCATGGCCATCGCCGGCATTGTGATCGGCGGCATCTCGACGGCGCTCGCTCTCATTGCGATCATCATGGTCATCTGCGGATTGGCGATTGGGCTCGGCGCGCTCGCCGAAACAGGATGGGACGATTACGAGTACCACTACGATACACACAGTGACTACTCGCAGTTCGACGAGGTGGGTGCAGATTACCTTGCGCATATACGCTCTGTGGACCAGCTCATGAAAACGGCATGATATTCCATGCGGATGGCATAACGGTCATCCGCGAAACCGATTCCTGCGGGGTCTGGCCGAAAGGTCGGGCCCCGTTTCGATTGCGGGTTTGCGGGCTCCCATATGGCATCGGTATCGTGCATGAGTGCTTCGGCATGGGCGCCGAATGCGTCGAGGGGGGTGGCTTGTAGTGTGGAGGCATGACGAATTACCAGCCGAATTACGATTCGAACAATCCATATGGGCGGGGATTAAGTGAACCGCCGATGCAGCAAGAGCCGAACCAGACTCCGTTTGCCCAGCCACAGTATGGTGACTATGGTGCGCAGGGCAATGCCCAGCAACCATATGCCCAGCCGCAGTATGGCCAATATGCCCGAGGGAGCGGCCAGCAGTACGGGCAGCCGGACTACACGCAGAACATGTCGAATTACGCTCCGTATGGCCAGTGCAACCAAAGCCAGTACGGCAATGGTTACTCGCCGGAGCCCACGACATGGAACGGTTTGTGCATCGCGGGTTTCGTGTGCTCGTTCCTCGTTCCGATTGTGGGGCTGATCCTGTCGATCATCGCGCTCACCCAGATCAACAGGACGGGTGAGAAGAGCCGTGGCATGGCCATCGCCGGCATTGTGATCAGCGTCGTCATCTGGCTGTTCTCGTTCATATTCATGGCGTCCGGGAACAGCATCTTCTTCTAGGAGCGTTGCTCCTTGCCGTAGTCGATGAGTGCCTTCTGCCAAGCGGCCACACCTTCCGAAAGCGGCTGGTTGCCGGTGTAGGATTTGCCGAGGTAATCACCGAAGACACCACGGGCCTTCACCTCGAATGGCAGGAACTGATACCCCGTAAGGACGTCCGCCGAGGCCTGTGCGAGGACCTCGTTGTACTTTTGACCGCCGAAGTAGTCTATTTCCTTGCCGTCGGAGTTCTTGATGGTGGTGGCGTTCTTGAAATAGTCGGCTTCGAGGGAGGCCTTGTCTGCGGGGAATGCGCCGGTTTCGACGTGAGTTTTCACGCCATCGCCATGAGCGACGTACTCGATGAAGTCATAGGCTGCCTGAGCCTTGGGGGAGGACTTGAGCACGGCCAGCGACGATCCTCCGTTTTCCGCATTGGCTTTCTCCCCATTCGGTGTTGGCATCAGTGCCACGCGCCATTTGCCTGCGGCAGCCGGAGCCGAATTGACAAGATTTCCGGGCATCCATGCGCCGGTCAGCAGGGATGCGATTGTGCCGTCCTGCATGCCCTTGAACCAGTCCTCGGACCATCCTACGGTCTTCGTGTCGAGGAGCTTCTCATCAAGCAGCTTTTGCCAGAACTTCTCGAATTCCTTGACGCCATTGTCTCCGGTGAGGTTGATTGTCACATCCTTGCCGTTATTGGTGGTTTGGAATGGTTTGCCTCCTGCAAGCCAGGTCATCGAATCGAAGAAGCCTGCATCGCCGCTGTCCGAAGTGATGTAGTATTCATCGCCGAGGGCGTGAATCTTCTTGGCCGCCTCGTAGTAGTCATCCCATGTCTTGATCTTCTCGCCGTCCACGCCGGCCTTGTCGAAGATCTCCTTGTTGTAGAAGAAGGCCATGGGGCCTGCGTCGATTGGCAATGCGTACACCTTGCCGTCTATTTGCACTGACGACCATGGTCCCGGATTATAGAAGTCTTCGTATCCGCTCGTCTTATCTGTGATGTCAAGCAGATTTCCCTTGATCGCATATTGGGGCAATGCGTAGTACTCGATTTGGGCGACATCGGGGGCACCGGACCCCGCTTCGATCGCGTTGTCGAGCTGGGTGTATTCCTTCGTGTTGGTTCCCACGTTTTTCAGGTTGACCTTGATGCCTGTCTTCTTTTCGTAGTCGGCTGCGATTTGCTTGAGCGAGGGGTCCCATGCCCACACGTCGATTTCCTTGACGTTGCTTTCCTGTGATGGTTGCCCGCTGTTCGAGGAGCCACCCCCACAGGCTGCCAATGGTATGAGCATGGCTGTTGCGCCCAGGAAGGCGATTGCGCGTGTGCTGAACTTCATTGTTCTTCCTTTCTCCATGTTCGCGCGTTGCTCCGTTGCATGCATTCGCGAACCTTGTCGATGAACACTGTAGCACCGATTTTATGTTTGCGCAAACATATGCGAAAAAGCTTAAAATCAGTACATTTGAAGATTGATGAATGCAATGATGTGCAACGTAAACATCTATTGTGTCGCACATCATTGCATCATCGTGATATTCGGTTGTGGGTGTTCTGCCTCCGTGTGCGAAGGTGTGGGGCTGTTCAGCGCCTGAACGCCAGAACGCCGTTTGGCTCGAGGGTGACCTTGTCGGTGCTGTCCGTTGCCAGGCTGCATATGAGCATGTCTCCAGCAGGACGGTCTGCGGTGACAGTGTTGCGGGTGCGGTTGAACAGGAATTCGAAGATGGCTCCATCCTCCTGCTCCCGAACCACGCGGAGCACATCGCCGGCCCGCGGGTCTGCATCGAGCTCGAATCCGAGCGCCGCACATATCTCCGGCAGGCTCTGGCTGATGCCGTCCCTGCCCAGCTTGCCGGCAATGTAGGCCACGCCGCCTTCGTGGTAGGGGTGCACGGTGATGGCGGCCCTACCGTCCATACCCGTGGCCGGATCCGCCTCGAAGGTGGCGAGCACGGTGGTGTCATCGGCGATTGCGTCTATGACGTCGGCGAGATCATGCACGACTGTGCCGTTGCTGACGTCGAGGTGGTCGAGCATTCCCGGGAAGAGCGTGCCGAGTGGGCAATGTTCCTCGATGCGAACGCCGACGACGTCGCCGATCAACCCGGGCCAGCCTTCCGTGTGCAGTCGGTCGTGCTCATCGGCCAGTGCGCTGTAGTACGTGACGAATGCCTTGCCTCCATTCCTGACAAAGGTGCGTAGACGTTCGGCCATCTCCTCACTGAACAGGTACACGCAGGGAATCACCACGGCGTCATACGTATCCCATTGTGCGTGGATGGGTGTCACGTCCGCGGTCACGCCGCGATTGGCGAAGGCGGCGAACCAGTCGAGGGGCTCCGTCCATTCGCGTATGTGTTGGGTGGGTGTGGCCGTATGCTCGGTGGCCCATTCGGACTGGATGTCTTGCACAATGGCCACCCGTGCCTTTGAAAGCTTCGAGCGCAGTATGCCGGCATCGCTCAATGTGTCGAGGTCTGCGCCCAATGCGCATACATCCCGGTAGATCTGCGAATGCTCCCCTGCCAGTGGCAGCATGGCCGAGTGGAACTTTTCGGCACCGGACCGCGACTGGCGCCACTGGAAGTAGCAGATTGCGTCCGCGCCCATTGCCAGATGCAGCATCGAGTCGCGGATGAGCTCACCTGGCTCCTTGCGGGGGTTGATCTCGCGCCAATTGACTGCGGAGGTGGATTGCTCCATGAGGAACCAGGGCTTCTTCCTTGAGATGCCGTCCACCAGGGAGGCGGAGTATGCCAGTTCGTCGATATGCCAGCTGCCGGGGGTGAAATAGTGATCATTGGACACGAAGTCCACCTCGTGGGCCCAGTCATCGTAGTCGAGCGTGTTCTGCGACGCGCTCACCATGAAATTGGTGGTGAGCGGAATATTCGGCGTCACTTCGGACAGCACGTCGCGTTCGGCGCAGAAGAACTCCTTGAGCGCGTCCGAGCAGAAGTGCTTGAAATCGAGCAGGCGCCCCGGGTTGGTGAAGTTGCCTTCGCCGCCCACATAACGCGGCGGCAGGATCTCCTCGAAGGAGTTGAGTCGTTGGGACCAGAAGTTCGTTCCCCACGCGGCGTTCACCTTGTCGATTGTGCCGTACCGGTCGCGGCACCACTCCCGGAAGGCCTGCACGGCGTCATCCGAGTAGTCGAAGTAGTTATGGCAGCCGTATTCGTTGCCTACGTGCCATGACACAATGGCCGGGTTGTCTTTGTAATGTTCGGCCATTTCGCGGCATAGGCGCAGGGCGTATGTGCGGAATGTCGGACTGGTGGGACGCCAGTGTTGACGGGCTCCGGGCCATATGACATGGCCTTGCTCGTCGCGCCGCAGTACCTCGGGATGTGCGCTCGTGAGCCACATGGGCGGCGAAGCGGTGGCGGATGCGAGGTCAACGGCTATGCCGGCCTTGTAGAGCTTGTCGATGACGCGATCAAGCCAATCGAATTCGAAATTGCCGTCACTCGTCTCGATGTTCGCCCAGCTGAAGATGGCCAGGGATACGATGTTAACGCCAGCCTGCTTCATCAGGCGAATGTCTTCGTCCTGTACGTCTTCGGGCCATTGGTCGGGGTTGTAGTCCGCACCGAACCAGATTTTCCGGTCGTTGCCTGGCAGGGGCTGTGGCCAACGGTGCGCACGATGTTGTGTGGATGCTGACATGGAGTCACTCCTTCTTCATTGGATGGTTGAACGCGAATGTGTCATTCCTTGACCGCACCGGCAGCCAGACCCGACTGCCAATACTTCTGCAGTAGCAGGAACGCCACTACGAGCGGGATGATGGTGATCATCGATCCGGTGATCACGAGGTTCTGAATGGCCTGTCCGCCTGCGGTGGAGGCCTGGTCCTTCCACTGGTTCAAGCCGATGGTCAGGGGGTACCAGTTCGCGTCTTTCAACATGATGAGGGGCAGGAAGTAGTTGTTCCATGTTGCCACGATCGTGAACAGCGCACAGGTGACGATGCCGGGGGAGAGCAATGGGAGTGCGACGGTGAAGAAGGTGCGCGCCTCGGAAGCGCCGTCCACCCGCGCAGCCTCAAGCAACTCGGTGGGCACCGCCTGCTCGGAGAAGATCCACATCAGGTACAGGCCGAATGGGCTGATCAGAGAGGGGATGATCATGGCCCAGGGGGTGTTGGTCAGACCGAGCTTGGCGAACAGCAGGAACTGTGGAACGGCAAGGGCGATGCCCGGAACCGAGATGGCCCCGATGATCACGGCGAAGACGGCCTTGCGGCCCGGGAAGCGGAACTTCGCCAATGCATATCCTCCCATGATCGCCAGCAATGTGGCGCCCCCGGCGCCCACGATCACGTAGAACAGCGTGTTGAGGAACCAGCGGCCGAAGATGCCGTCCTGATAGGTGAACACAGTCTTGATGTTGTCCCACAGCGCAAAGGTCTTGCCGAATCCCAGACCGAAGGTGGATGTGAAGTCCGCCTGTGTCTTCGTCGAGTTGATGAGGATGTACAGGAACGGGAAGAGGCAGTAGATCGCGAAGACAGCGCATACGATGGTGAGCAGCGTTGACTTGCGGGGATTTGCCACGTTGGTGAAGCCGTTCTTGCGACTGCGCTTGCGTTCCGCACGCTCGTCCTGGGCGATTCTGCGCTGGCGATCGCGTTCTATCCTGCGCGCATTGCGGGTGTTTTGGATATCCGTGGAAACTGTGGTGGTCATGTCGATCTCTCCTTGAGTCTTACTTCATCTGGTCCTTCATGCTGCGCAGCTGCACGGCGTATGCGATGGCCATGGTGATGATGGCCATGACGATCGCCAGTGCGGCGGCATAGTTGCTTTGGTTTCCGGAGAAGCTCAGATTGTAGGCGTACATGTTGGGCGTGTAATACGTGGTGATGGTGTTGCCGGGAACCATGTTCTGCATGATCGACGGCTCGTTGAACAGCTGGAAGGATCCGATGATGGAGAAGATCACCGTGATCGCCAGCGAACCCTTGAGTTCAGGGAGCTTGATGCTTTTGACGATCTGCCATTCGCTCGCGCCGTCAATGGACGCAGCTTCGTAAAGGCTGTGGGGAATGGTGGACAGGCTCGAGTAGAAGATGAGCATGTTGTAGCCCGTGAACTCCCAGGTCACGATATTGCCGATTGCCGCCAGCAGGACGCTCGGGGCGAGCACGTCGATATGCGTGCCGAACCAAGCGTTCAGCGAGCCGACCAGACCGTACTTGGCCCCGTACATGAATGCCCAGATCAACGTGGACACCACGGCCGGCACCGCATATGGAAGGAAGGTGGAGATGCGGAAGAACTTTGTGCCGTGAAGCTTCATCGAGTCGAGTGCCAGGGCCATGAGTGCCGCCAGGCATAGCATGATCGGCACCTGGACGACGGTGAAGATGGTCACGCGTCCCACGGACGACCAGAAATGCGGGTCGTGGAAGAGTTTGATGTAGTTGTCGAATCCCACGAACTGCGTGCCGCCGATCATCTTCGTCTGGAAGAAGGAGATGTAGATTGCGTACAGGATGGGAATGATGAACACGAATACGAATACCAGGGCGAATGGCCATAGAAACTTCCAGCCCCGCCAGTCCGCGTGATGCTTGTTCACCCGAGCCGATCCTCCGGTTGTCACGGCGTTCGCCGCAATCGCCGCGGCATCTGGCGTGCCCGCTGTCCCGGGCGATTTCGTTGTAGAAGTCATCTTGCCTCTCCTTTGAGGTCCCGTACCGTTCATCTGTGAGCGGTGCGTCTGCCTTGCTTGCGCTTCCGAGTTCGAACTACTGTGTCCGCATTCAGAATGTTTACGCAAACATAGTACATCATCGTTGGAAATCAAGTCAAATTAAGCTCACATTGTTTATGAGCATAAAATGCATGATTGCGCAAACAGTTGCTATCATTGATATATTGGCTTCGACGAAGATTCCATATTTGTCACATGTCGGCGTTTTGCGAAAAGTGGGTGAGATATGGCAGGGTCAGTTTCGATGAAGGACGTGGCGAGGCTGGCGGGCGTGTCGTCGCAAACGGTCTCGAGGGTCGCGAACAACAGCAGCGAGGTGAAGCCGGAGACGCGCTTGAGAGTCGAGCGTGCGATGGAAGAGCTTGGGTATAGGCCGAACTATGCGGCGCGCGCGTTGAAGCATGGGTCGTTCAAGGACGTGGGTGTCGTCCTGTTCAATATGACGTCATACGGTGATTCGCACATCCTCAACGGCGTTGTGGATGCGGCGAGGGAGCATGGATATGCGACGACGATCCGGTCGTTTGAACAAGGGTGTCCCGCGACTTTGCAGAGCGCAATCGACCAGATGAAAACGCTGCCGGTAGATGGAGTTGTGTTCATCTTGGAGCAGCAAGTGGCGGATTTCAATACATTCGTGCCGAGTGTCGAGTTGCCGGTGGTGCTCGTCTCGGAAGAGCCGTCGGACCATTGCCCGACGATCGATTCAGATCAATATGGGACGTCAGTGGTGCTGGTGGACTATCTGTTGGCGAAGGGGCATCGCAACGTGTACCACATTGCAGGCCCGTCGTATTCGGTGGCGGCGCAGAGCAGGCGACGTGGGTGGGAAGATGCCCTGAGGCAGCAGGGAATCGTTCCGCCGTCCGTGTACATAGGCGACTGGGAGGCCGACAGCGGGTATCAGGCCGGTCTGGCACTGGCGCATGAACGCGACTGCACGGCGGTGTATGCGGCGAATGACCAGATGGCGTACGGCTGCATCCTCGGTTTGCGCGAGGCAGGCAAGCGCGTGCCGGAGGATGTGAGTGTCGTGGGCGTGGACGATTCGCTGCAGGGCATTGTTCCCCGGCTTGAGCTGACCACGATGCGAGAGAAGTTCAACGAGCTTGGCCGTGAGGCGTTCGGGATGATCCTCGCCCAATGCAACGGCGACAAGCTGCCGGTGGGGGTCAAGACCGTCATTCCATCGGTGCTTGTGGAACGCGGGTCCGTCTCCGAGGTGGAGGATCGGGGCGCGTGAGCATGGTCTGGCTGACCGTGCGTCGGTGATCGGTTGCTTGCGGCAGGTGCAGGCGTTTGCAATCTCGCTATGTCGTGACCGATCCGCGGTCCTTTGCGAATCCATCATATTCGACACGCCGGATTTGCGTTGAATGCGGAATCGAGTAATATTTACATCTGTTGTCGCGATGGAAACATCGAGAAACAACGGCCGCGTAGCTCAGTTGGTTAGAGCGCCGCCCTGTCACGGCGGAGGTCGCCGGTTCAAGTCCGGTCGTGGTCGCTAGGTCTTAATGATTCTAGCGAATCTTAAGATTGAGGCCGCGTAGCTCAGTTGGTTAGAGCGCCGCCCTGTCACGGCGGAGGTCACCGGTTCAAGTCCGGCCGTGGTCGCGATGTTGGAACCCTGTTCCAGCCTCTGGCTCTGTAGCTCAGTTGGTAGAGCGAACGACTGAAAATCGTTAGGTCAGCGGATCGACGCCGCTCGGAGCCACCACTCAATCCCTTGCTTCGGCAAGGGATTTTTGTTTTTCAGGCCCATCTGCCGCACTATTCCATCCGCCGAGTGCCAGATACGACAAAGAGCAGGGGCGATGCGAACGCGAATTCACATCGCCCCCTGATAAGGACCGCTGAGTGGTTACTGCGCGGTTGTGGTCCCCGTGATTGAGGAATCCTCGGATTGCGGTGCACCATCCGGGTCGAAGGCGGTATTCTCGTCGATCTCCTCGAGACCGGGAATGTCGGTCGGCGTCTCCTCCACGAACTTCTCGATGCCTGGCAGGTCGGCAAGCGGATCGCCTTCCTTGCGCGCGAGCTTGGCCTGTTCGCGGAACCAGATGCGCACGGCCGGATTGATGTCTTTCGATTCCAGGTACTGGCGGTAGATCGGGAACATCGCGTGCAGCCATGGGTACATCAGGTACAGCGTGCGCTCCGACTTGTGATTGCGCCAATGCTCCGGATGTGCGGCGAAGGTGTTCTTGAAACGCCTCATGTAGTTGCGGAACGACTTGAACGACGTATCCATGCGGCGTGCGGAGATGCCGCAGATCATACGGCCGGAATACACGGTCTTGAGTCCGCGGCCAAGCAGATGCAGCGAGATGTCGATGTCTTCGTGCATCACATCTTCCTTATCGAGGCACACCTCGTCATGAATGAGCTTCCATGCCGAAGCACGCAATGCCATGTTGGAGCCGAACAGCAGCACCTGACCGCCGTCCGCGCGGTAAGTGTGGCGGCGCACGCTGTCGTCGCCGCGCAATGCGATTTTGTGGGCGGGCATGTCGTAATAGGTGACCGGGCCGGTCGCTCCCATCGCCTCGGCATCCTCGGTGAAGATGCCCCGCACCACCTCCACCCAATCCGGCTTGAGCATGCAGTCGGCATCCACGCGTCCGAGAATGTCGCCGGTGGCATGGTTGAGTCCGTAGTTTCGCGTCGGAATGAGACCCTGCTCCTCATCCTGATGGAGCAGCTTGACCGGGAGGTCCGGATGTTCGGCAATGTAGCGCTCCACGATTTCCACGGTATGGTCGGTGGAACGGTTGTCCACCACGAGCACCTCGTGCGGCATCACCGTCTGGCGGGTTGCGTTGTCGAGACAATCGACGATGCGTTCCTTTTCGTTCCACGCTGGGATGATGATTGAGACTTTCAGCATGCCTTCTACAATATGAGTTCACCCGTACACTCGGGCACACATACGATGATGGCGAATTTAGGCGGGTGCGGGCTGACGGGTCGTGATTTCGCCCTGAACGTTGAGTATGCGGACTATTACAATATTGCGCATGAGCGAGGAAAGCAAGCGGAAACTGGACGTGGCATCGCTGTTCCCATCAAAGGGCGATCCCAGGAGGCCGCCGGAGTGGTATGGCCGCGCGTTGTTCTATGCCGTGATAGCCGTCTACCTCGGTTGGTTTGTATTCACGTCGTACGGCAAGATCACGTACATCGTGTTCGACATCGTGATCGCGTTGTTCCTGGCTCTGGCGGTGGAGCCGTTGGTCATTCGACTGATCAGGCACGGTTGGAAGCGTGGCGTTGCGTCGGTGACCTGCCTGGCGGGTCTGTTGGTCATCGTGATCGTGCTCATGGCGCTATTCGGCAACATGTTCGTGCAGCAGATGATCTCCATGGTCAAGGGACTGCCCGATCTATACAACCAGTTCGCCGCCTTCGTGGACGCGAAAACCCATTTCAAGCTGCCCGAGATGAACGATCTTGGCGGCGAGATCATGAAGAACATCAAGGGATCGTGGGTCACCGATTTCGCCGGTCAGGCGGTGAGCACCACGATGGGGGTGCTTGGGCAGATACTGAATCTGACGACAGCGCTCATGGTGGCGTTCTACATCTCGATCGCCGGCCCGAAGCTGCGCCGGAGCGTGTGCCAGTGGATCGCTCCGAGATCTCAGCGCCGCTTCCTCATGGTGTGGACCGTGGTGCAGGATCAGATTTCCGGGTTCCTGTTCTCGCGTTCCATCCTCGCCGCGATCAATGCGGCCTGCATGTCGGTGTTCCTGATGATCATCAAGGTGCCGTACTGGCTGCCTCTGGCTTTGTTCTGCGGCATTGTCTCGCAGTTCGTCCCGACTCTTGGAACCTATATCGGTGGCGCATTGCCGGTGCTGTTCGCCTGGGGTGAGCGCGGAATCGGTTACGCCATTGGCGTCGTCGTGTTCATCACCGTGTACCAGCAGATCGAGAATCTGGTGCTTTCTCCGAAGATCTCGGAACGTACGATGGATCTGAACCCCTGCATCGCATTCCTCACCGTCCTGTTCTTCGGCTCGATATTCGGTGCTGCCGGCGCCTTCCTCGCATTGCCGATCACCGCCAGCATCCAGGTGCTGCTCAAGGTGGCCATGAAACGGTATCCGCTGGTCGACATGCCGTTGATGAGCGATCCGGAGCCGAACAAGAAGTCGAAGATGGTGGAGGCTGCGGATGCGATCAACGAACATGTGATCAAACCGGTCAGCGACCATATGCCACGACAGGCCAAGGGTTCCAGCGCGCATGTTTCCTTCGACGACGACCATATTCAGTATCTGCGTGAGCAGATGTACGGCAGTGACCGCGAAGACGACGCTGCGAGCGGACATGCCCACTCTGAATCGGAGGAATCACCGACCATGGCGATTCCGAAGCACTTGCTCGAACGTCATGCAGGCGAAGGACTCCAACACAAGCCACGCAGGGGAGTTCCCGGCAAGGGCGAGTCGCAAAATGAGGTCGATATCGTTCGCAAGACCGATACCGCCGAATCTTCGACTCCGGTAGAATCTGAGCGGACGGATTCGGATGGCGCAAAGCCTTCCGCCGCCGCCACAACAACCGGAACCAAACCAAAGAACCCTAGGAGCCAGTGGAGCTGATGGCAATACTCGACGTTCTCGATCTGCTTCTCGTCATTGTGGGTGGTGTGAGCATCGCCTACCAGGGATTCTGCATTCTCGTTTCCCTATTCGCCAAGCCGGTCACATTCCCGGCCGCCCCGATGGACAAGCGGTACGCGGTGCTCATCTCCGCGCGAAACGAGGAACAGGTGGTGGGTAACCTCATTCGTGACATCCAATCGCAGAGCTATCCCAGCAAGCTCATCGACATCTGGCTCGTGGCCGACAACTGCGACGATGGTACGGCGCAACTCGCCCGCGACCTCGGCTGCCATGTGGTGGAACGGTTCAACCAACAGCAGGTGGGCAAGGGCTATGCACTGACGTACCTGCTCAACGCGATGATCGATTCGAAGGCCTCCGACCAATACGATGCGTTCTTCGTGTTCGATGCCGACAACCGCCTCGACAAGCATTACTTCGAGGAGATGAACAAGGCCTACCAATCCGGTTTCCGCATTCTGACGAGCTACCGCAATTCGGTGAACCTTTCGGAGAACTGGGTGAGCTCCGGTTCGGCATTGTGGTTCATTCGCGAATCCAGATTCGTGAGCGCCTCGCGCATGTGGCTCGGTAACAGCTGCCATGTGGGTGGCACCGGATTCATGTTCTCGCAGGAGGTGATGCGCCGCAATCAGGGGTGGAAGTTCCACCTGCTCACCGAAGACCTCGAGTTCACGATGGACTCTGTGCTGCATGGTGACCGCATCGGGTACGTGGGCTCGGCGATCCTCTACGATGAGCAGCCGGTCACCTTCGCACAGAGCTGGCGTCAGCGGCTGCGCTGGAGCAAGGGGTTCCTGCAGGTGTTCCGCTATTATGGCCCGGCGCTCGTTCGCCGTGCGATCCAGGAACGCGATTTTTCATCCATCGATCTGACGCTGTTCATCTGCCCGTTCACGGTGCTTGCAATCATTCGCGTCCTGCTCGGCACCATCTTCGCCGCCTGCGGGTTCATCTCATGGTCGAGCCAGGGCGCCGCGTTGTTCAATTGGATGCTCGGCGTCGTTTCGTCGATGGTGTTCATGATGGTGCTGGCGGGGCTCACGATGGTGGTGGAACGCAAGCAGATTGGCGCTTCGAACCGTGAGTTGTTCGCCTATGCGCTGAGCTTCCCGATTTACATTCTGAGTTATGTGCCGATTTCGTTCCAGGCCGTGTTCGCCAAGGCGCAGTGGAAGCCGATCGAGCATCAGGGCTCCTCGGGGGCCGAGGATCCGCGTATTCGGGAGCAGGACCGCGAGGAACGCGCCATGGCCAGCTGAGTAGCCTGAGCATTCGGTTTGAACCGGTAGATCATATTTCACCCGATTCCACCAACAGACTGAAATAGACAGATAGTCTAAATATGTCCATCTCGTGAGATGGTCCGATATGGACTGTCTAGATTCTGATTAGGTGGAGAAAGAAACCGTTCGTGAGTTCATTTGTGAATGTAATTGCCGCGAACGGCTGATTCTTGATATAGGTGAAATATGACACAGATTATGCAACAGCCAATTGCCGCTCCTGGTCCGGTGCCGGCCGACCCGTCCATGGCGGTCTCCATTCGGGGTCTGTATAGGCGGTATGACGACAAAGTGGCTGTCAATGGCCTCTCGCTCGACATCCCGACTGGTTCGTTCTATGGACTGGTGGGGCCGAACGGCGCGGGCAAGACCACGACGATCAACATGATGACCGGAATGCTCAAGCCCGATGCGGGCATGGTGCTCGTTCTGGGCAAGGATGTCTGGCACGATGTCAACGCCGTCAAGCGTGAGATCGGCCTCATGCCGCAGCCAGACCAGATTTTCGACAGATTGACGGGCCGCCAGTTGCTCGTCTATTCCGGTATGCTGCGCAGCATGCCGCGTGCCGAGGCCCTGGAGCGGTCCAACGACCTCATGCACGCATTCGACCTGCTCGATGCGGCCGACAAACCGGTGTTCGACTATTCGGCCGGCATGACGAAGAAGATCTGTCTGGCCACTGCGATGATCCATAGTCCACGCGTGTTGGTGCTCGATGAACCCTTCGAGGCGGTGGATCCGGTGTCAAGCTCGAATATCCGCGACATTCTCTCCGCATACGTCTCCACCGGGGGCACTGTGATCATTTCGTCGCATGTGATGTCGATGGTGGAGCGCATGTGCACGCATGTGGCCGTGATCAACAAAGGGCAGGTGGTCGCCGCTGGAACCGTGGATCAGGTCGCCGGTGGTGAGGATCTCGATGAGCGCTTCCTGCAACTGGTGGGCGGCCGCCATGACACCATGCATCTCGACTGGCTCAATGGAGGTGTGCATGCGGCTGACGAGGCCGTCTCCGTGCCACAGGATGACCATCAGAACGGTGGTCAGGCATGAGTGCGACGCAGACACCTCCGATGGAAGCGCCGAGAGACGCGCAGGTCACTCCGATGAATCGAGATGCCGGAGGCGAGCGACCCAACATTGTCACGACAATGGTGCGGTTGCGCTGGTCGCTGATGTTCGCCGCCATGCGCAAAAGTCCCTGGCAGGTCGTGGGATATGTGCTGGCGCTCCTCATGGCGCTTGGCATCGTGGTTGGGGCGGGCCTCGCCGCATTCGCGCTGACCGGCGGCGCGGTGGAATGGAATGAGGCGGCGTTCGCCGTGCTGCGGGTGGTCATGGTGAATGCCGGCACGGTGGGCATCATCTTCGCCGCACTCATTCAGCTGCTGCTCATCGGGGAATCGTCCACCATGAGCGCGCAGAAGTTCTCGTTGTTCGGCATTGGAGACCGCACGCTCACCGCCGGACTCTACCTTTCGGCATTCACCGGTCTGCCGGCCACCTGCGCATTCCTGTCGCTGCTGTGCGCCTCGCGCCTCTACGTGGGGTACGGCACGGGCGCCGTGCTGGGAGGCGTGCTGAGTGCCGCACTCACCGTCATGGTGGCCATGTGCTTCAGCAAGGCGGCACTGTCGTTGGCCTCACAGCTCACCCGCACCGAGCGCGGCAAGAACACGCTGTACATTCTGGTGACGCTGCTCGTCGTGGTTGCGGCACAACTGCCGAACATCTACGTCAACACGCATACCGAGGAAGACTTCTCGGCGATTGACGTGAATGGGCTCGTTCGCTTGACCGACGTTGTGGGCTGGCTGCCGTTCGGGTGGAGTCTGGGGTTGCCGTTCGACGCCGCCCGTGGCAATGCCGCCGCGTGCATTGCGCGGGTGGCGCTCGCCCTCGTGTTCTGTGCCCTGTGCTTCGCCGCATCGGTGTGGTGCATTCGTCGCGAACGACTACAGGGCGAACCGCAGAGCAACGTGCGTAGGGAACGTTCGATCGGTGCGTTCAACTGGATGCCGGATTCGGCAAGCGGGGCGATTTCCGCGCGCCTGTTCATCTCGCTCAAGCGCGACCCCCGCCAGGCCATGCAGTATGTGCTGCCCGTGTTGTTCATAGTGATTTTCGCGCTGCAATCCCATGGCGAGTCGATGGTGGTGTGGCAGTGCTTCCTGTGGATGGGACTCATGATGCTCATCGGCGAAAGCAACGGGATCGCCTATGACGGCCGCGCCTACGCGATGGAGCAGATTGCCGGCGTGCCCGGCAGAGTGGACCGCTGGGGGCGCACCCGTGTCTACCTGGCCTACTTGGCGATCTTCTATGTGCTGTGCGCGTTGCTCACCTACGCGCTTACCGGCGATTGGCGCACTCCGGCCGGTGTCATGCGTGGCATCACCTGCACGGTGGTCGGCTTCGGCGTAGTGCTCATCTCGTTGGGTAGCGCCGAGTTCTTCTCCACGTTCCTCATGTACCCAGTGCCGTCGATCAGGAAACCGTTCTCATCACCGCAAGGACGCGCCATGGCTCAGGGTCTTTTCCCCTTTGCCTTCATGCTCGCCACCTGTGTGATGGCGCTGCCCACGGGCATTGTGGCCATTGTGCTCGCAGCCACCGGTCACTGGGGCATGAATTGGGTGCTCATGCCGGTCTCGCTTGCCAACGGCGTGCTCTTCCTGTGGCTCGGGGTATGGCTTGGCGGTAAGATTCTTGATGCACGGGGCCTGAAGGTGCTGGCCACGCTCGACAACTTCGCCTCGTTGCAGCAATAGCTTCATCTCGGCGATTGACGGAAGGCGCATGGGCAGGAAACAAACAGCAGGAAGGCATGCCACGAACGGCACGCGTCGCATACGGGCCCGTCGCGCACTCACCGTGGCCATCACCGCCCTCGTCACCTTGGGGTGCTGCGGTGCCTACGTGTGGGCCGACATCGCCGACAAGGCACCTGGAATCCTCACCAATGCCGCCGTGCAACCGCATATTGCCGAGCCGCAGGGGCATCTGCTCACAGCCGATGCCCCTTTCATTGCCAATGCCGACACCTCGCGTGCCATCGATGCCGGGGAGGCGGCGAAGCTCATCGACGCACTCCGCGCGAAGAACGGGGTGGGACCAGACGTCTCGGCAATCATCATGCAGGCCGACGGCACCGTGGTGGCCGATCATGCGGCGGATGTGGCGCGCGAACCGGCCTCCACAATGAAGACGCTGACATCGCTGGCCGCGGCCTCGGTGCTCGACATGGGAGACACACTGCCAACCCAGACATTCCTATTGCAGGCCGAACAGGGCACCGACACCGTGGTGATCAAAGGCAATGGCGACATGCTGCTCGGTGCCGGCGACAGCGACCCGGACCATGTGAACGGGCGGGCCGGGTTGCTCACGCTGGCCAAGAACACGGCCCATGCCCTCAAGCAACGGGGGGTCACGAAGGTGAACCTGCAATACGATGATTCGTTGTTCGGTGCCGATCGCACGCCAACGGGCATCGAGGCCAACAACCCCGATTCGCTCTATTACACGCCTGTCTCCTCAATGGCCATTGATGGTGGTCGCCAATGGAACGGTGCGAATCCAAGAAACCCGGACGTGTTCGAGTCATACCCGGCGCTTTCGCAGAACACCGCAGCTGATGTCACTGCCATCTTCCGGAACCTGTTGGGCGCCCAAGGCATCACGATTGTGAATGCCGAGCCCACGCAGACCACGGTGAGCGCTGATCGCACGCCGATAGCCGAAGTGGAGTCCGCGCCGCTCGCCATGGTCATGGCCTTCATGTTGCGGCATTCGGACAACACACTCGCCGAGGAGTTTGGCAGGCTGCTGGCGTTGTCCACCAAGCAGGAGAACTCGCCGGCCGGTGCCACCGCCGCGGTGAGAAACGAACTGCGCACGCTCGGCATAGACCTGACCGGGCTGCAGATGGCTGACTGCTCGGGTCTCACTCCTGGGTCGAGACTCACCGCGAACACGCTCGCCCAAGTGCAGGCCCGCAATCTGGATGTCGGGGGAGCGGTGGCCGCGGCAGAGGGACTTTCCATTCCGGGTCTCGTCGGTACGGCAGCCAATCGTCTGGCCTCGACACAGGCCGCCGGTCTGACGCGTGTGAAAACCGGGAGCCTGCAGGAAGTCTCGTCGATGACGGGCAATGTATCGCGGGAACAAGGCGGTGTGGCCGCATTCGCGGTGATCGTGAACAATCCCGAAGACTTCGAGGCCACGCGCACCGCCATCAACGAATTCGTGGCGGGGCTGGCGGCCCTGTAATCCGGGGAATCTGGTCGGGAACAGGAGATGGTGAAAGGGCATCCATGGCATACTCTGCAGCTATGAAGGCGGCGATCGGCGAGATGCGCGATGTGCTCAAAGCCCATGGTCTGGGCCAGCAATCCAAGGAATTCTCGGCACATGGCGAACACAAGCCACATGACGATGCCCCGTTCGTCTTCGTCGCATGCTCTGGCGGCCGGGATTCATTGGCGCTGGCCGCATGCGCACAGGTGGTGTGCGCCGCATGGGGCATTCGTTGCGGCGCGATCATAGTCGACCATCATCTGCAGGACGCGTCCCATAAGGTGGCGCAACAGACTGCCCAGACGTGCAGGGATCTCGGTCTGGAGCCGGTGCTCATTGTGGACGTGCAGGTGAAGGAACGCGGGCAGGGCATCGAGGCGGCCGCACGCGAGGCGCGATATGCGGCGCTGGTCGGCACCGCACGGCGATGGCATGCGACTGCGGTTCTGCTCGCCCACACCAAGGATGACCAGGCGGAGAGCATACTCATCGATCTGATCCGTGCCGCCGGAACCGATGCGTTCGCCGGCATGCCGCAAACCCAGCTGTTCGACGATGTGCTGGTATTGCGCCCTCTGCTCGGCATCACGCGCGCGCAGACGACGCGAATCTGCGAAGACGAAGGACTGGAATACTGGGATGACCCCACCAACGGCGATGCGGTGCCATTAGAGACCGCGTTGCCGGCAAGCTATCCGCTGCGCTCGCGCGTGCGGCACGACCTCATGCCATACCTGAGCGCATTCGCCGGATGCGACATGGTGGATCGATTGGCCAGAACAGCGCGGATTGCGCGCCGTGATGTCGAAGCGCTCAATCAAGAGGCCGAGCGTGCGCTTGCGCAGACGGTGGAATTCGAAGGGAATATGCGCGATCTGCAGGCAGATCGTCTCGCCGATGACAAGCTCGGTGCGAACATCGACGCGCGCGCGTTGGAACGGTGGCCCGAGGCGATACGCTACCGTGTGATCGCCCGGACCTTGGCTGCGTGCGGTCTAGCATATGCATCACGGCATGTGGCGGCGGTGGACAAGCTCGTCTCGCAGTGGCACGGACAGGGCAAGGTCGCGCTTCCCAGTAAATATTCAGCAAAACGTAAGGCTCACGTCATTCGCATATGCGAAGATATTACGCATGCGAATCGTCGATGTGCAAAACGAAATTGATCATGAGCTGATCACTCATGACGAGATCATGAAGAGAATCCAGGAAGCCGCGGACCAGGTCAGCGAGGATTACAAACACACGCTGCCGCTGCTCGTATGCGTGCTCAAAGGCGCGGCGAACACGATGACCGCGTTCGCGCAGGCCATGTCGATCCAGGTGGAACTCGACTACATGAGCCTGTCATCGTACGGTGCGGGCACTTCATCGAGCGGCACGATCACGGTGCGCCAGGATCTGAGCCGCGATGTGCGCGGCCGGGACGTGATCATCGTGGAAGACATCATCGATTCCGGACGCACGCTCGACTGGCTGGTGAATGAGCTGAAGTCGCGTGGAGCGAAATCGGTCGAGATTTTCGCGCTTCTCGAAAAACCGGCTCGACGCGTGATCGATGTTGATGTGAAATATAAGGGATTCGAGATTCCAGACGAATTCGTGGTCGGATTCGGCCTTGACTATGACGAGCGATACAGAAACCTCGACAGCATTGCCGTGCTGAAGCCCGAGGTGTATGAAGGAGCTGTGCAATGACCTACCCCAATCAGCCGGGGAACAATTCAGGCGGCCGCAACAACAGGCCGAACCCGTTTAACCCATTCGGCGACAATTCCAACAAGCCGCGCAACAACGGCGGCCCCAACGGGAACAACAACGCCCCCAGGTCGTTCTGGCAGCGCCCGTGGCTCTACATCGTGCTCATTGTGCTGATCCTGTTCTTCATTTTCCAGGCCTTCCTCGGAAACAACACGCAGACGATCAACACGCAGGATGGCATGAACATCCTCAACAGTCAGGCCAGCGACGTGGAGTCGGCCACCATAGTCGACAACACGCAGCAGGTGCAGTTGAAGCTCAAGAACGACTTCAAGAAGAACGACCCGCAGACGGGGCGTGAGCGCAATTACGGCAAAGACGTGCAGTTCTACTACACCACCGCCCAGCAGGCGCAGGTGGTGCGTGCCGTGGAGAAGGCTAACCCGTCGCAGGGCTGGACCGCCACGATGCACAGCACGAGCATGTGGACCTACTTGCTGAGCTCGGTGGTGCCCTTCCTCATTTTCTTCGCGCTCATCTGGTTCCTGATGAGCCGTATGAGCAGCTCGGCGGGCGGCATGCTCGGCATGGGCGGCAAGAAGAGCGCCAAGCTCGCCGACGGCCAGATTCCGAAGACGAAGTTCTCCGACGTCGCGGGCGAAGAAGCTGCCGTACAGGAGGTCGAGGAGATCAAGGACTTCCTCAAGGACCCGGCCAAGTACAAGGCGCTGGGCGCCCGCATCCCGCGCGGTGTGCTGCTGTACGGCCCTCCCGGCACCGGCAAGACGCTGCTCGCACGCGCCATTGCAGGCGAGGCCGGCGTGCCGTTCTACGCCATGGCGGGTTCCGACTTCGTCGAGATGTTCGTGGGCCTTGGCGCCTCGCGCGTACGTGACCTGTTCGACGAGGCGAAGAAGAATGCCCCGGCTATCATCTTCATCGACGAGATCGACGCCGTAGGCCGCAAGCGCGGCTCCGGCATGGGCGGAGGCCACGACGAGCGCGAGCAGACGCTCAACCAGCTGCTTGTCGAAATGGACGGCTTCGACAACGACACCCATCTGATCATCATCGCCGCCACGAACCGCCCCGACGTGCTCGACCCGGCATTGCTGCGCCCGGGCCGTTTCGACCGTCAGGTGGCCGTGGAGGCACCGGATTTGGAAGGCCGCGAGGAGATTCTGAAGGTTCATGCCAAGGGCAAGCCCTTCGTGCCCGACATCGACCTGCATTCGGTGGCTGTGCGCACACCCGGTTTCACTGGTGCGGATCTGGCCAACGTGCTCAACGAGGCGGCGCTGCTGTGCGCTCGAGTGGGTGCCCAGCTCATCGACAACCGTGCCATCGACGAGGCCATCGACCGTGTGATGAGTGGTCCTCGCCGCCGTTCGCGCGGCATGGCGCTCGACGAACTGCGCAACACCGCGTACCACGAGGGTGGCCACGCGCTGGTCGCCGCCGCCCTGCACAACACCGACCCGGTGACGAAGGTGACGATTCTGCCGCGTGGCCGTGCCTTGGGCTACACAGCCGTGATGCCAACTGAAGACCGTTATTCGCAGTCCCGCAACGAGCTGCTCGACCAGATGGCCTATGCGATGGGCGGCCGTACCGCCGAGGAGATCGTGTTCCACGACCCGACCACCGGTGCATCCAACGACATCGAGAAGGCGACGCAGATCGCACGTCAGATGGTGGGCCTGTATGGCCTCTCCTCCCAGCTCGGCGCCGTTAAGTGGCTCGATTCGAACGACGACCAGGGTCTTGACGGTCTGCGCCCGCGCGAGTATTCGGACGCCACCGCCGAGATGATCGACGAGGAGGTGCTCAAGCTCATCGAGACCGCCCACACCGAGGCCTGGCAGATCCTCACCGAGAACCGCGAGGTGCTCGACGAACTGGTCAGCCGCCTTCTCGTCAAGCAGACGCTCAACGAGAAGGAACTCAAGGAGATCTTCGCCAATCTGAAGATGGCTCCGAAACGCAAGGTGTGGTTGAGCAACCCGAACCGCCCGGATTCGGACAAGCCGCCAGTGGCTATTCCGGAAGCGTTGAAGAAGTCCGCCGGACTGCCTCAGCAGGAGTTCTAACGAAAACCCGGAAGGTCTGGAGCGCATAGCCCAGGCCTTCCTCGCATATGCGCCCATGCGAACAGGGAAGAGGAGGGCGAGGAATATGACAACCGTGGACTGCAGCGGCATCGACCTGGGCAGCAACGAGGACGACATGCGTGTGTGGACGGCGGACGTCAGTTGGGTCATCGACGACGACCAGCTGGTGGATGCCGAGGATCTGGCCGCACATGTGGCGGCCATCGGGCAGATGATGCTCGGCGTGCCCGTCGAACAGCTTGCCGAGCGCATCGCGGCGCAGCTGGCGAACCAATCGGTGTTCCGCTCCGTCACTGTCACCGTGCACATGCATTGGAAGGCCCCATTGCGCACCTTCGAACAGCTCAGTGCAACGGTCACCGCAAACCGGCAATCCTCGGCCAACCCATCTGCTGCCGCTGCGAATACCGGGGGCGAGGAATCTGCAAGCACGCATGATGGGGCATTGCCGGTCGACCCGTCATACCGCGATGCCGTCATTTCTTTGCATAGTGCCGCGCTGAATGCCGAGCAGCTGTTCCGTGAGGTCATCGTCACACTCGACAGTATGCCGGGCAACCAAGTGGACGGCATCTCCCCACTGTATTTCGTGGGCTCCCTCAACGGGACCGACGGCCATGCCGCCGTGATTAAACTCAGCACCGCAATGGGAGTGCGTCAGCTGAATCAGGTGCTCGATGCGCTGCACACCACACACGAGGGAGCCGTGCAGCTGTCGGTTGTGGCCACAGGCAAAGTGGGGGATGAATCACTGCATGCACCGAAAGGTGCGGCGGATCATCATCTCGGCGCTGCCGTGCTTGAGCCATGGGCTGCCATGGATCCCAATGCCAGCTATAACGGAGACCCACTGGCGTATCTGCTGGCAATGGCGCCCGACAGCGCACAGGTGGGCGTCGAATCCGAACGGTGGGTCATGGGAGGCGGCCGATGAAAGCACGCAGAACTCCATGGTGGTGGTATGTGATCGCCATGCTCGTCGGTCTACTTGCCGGCATGGGCATCTCGCATCTTGAGGAGACGCGCGGGCTGGGATTGGCCGGCATCCCGTACCTCGCCAGCGCGGTGATGGTCGTTGTCGGCTTCATTGTGCTCTATCTGGCGTGGCAGGTGCACAAATACACGACCACCGATCCGAAGAAACGTGCGCAGCTCAAGCCCATGGATTCGGAGCGCTGTGTGAACACGCTCATCGTGTCCAAGGCGCTCGCCATTGCCGGAGCATTGCTCGCCGGCTGGTATGGCGGCCAGATCGTCATGCTGTACGATCGTTTTGAGGCACCGTTCTTCAGACATATCGTCATCGAATGCATTATTGCGGTGATTGCGAGCGTCATCGACATGGTGCTCGGCATCATCAGCGAAGGACTATGCCAGCTGCCGCCGAACATGGGACCGGAGCATCCGAAGGTCGTGCGCAAACGCCGTGAGGAGCGGTTGGCGAGGTTCACTAACAGGGCGTCTGGCTTGCCGATGCAGGCCGCAGGGCATCATGCCGGCAATAACGGGGCCGATGAGAGCGACAAGTGGGAGAAGCCCTGCAATTAGTTGGCATATCGACTGAGACGTCCGTGCTCTCTCGACTGACAGACAGGCACACAATCCGGCAGAGGGTCAGTCTGTCTGCGGGACGCGAATCATCGCCTCCTGCACCATGCACGCCACGAGATCGCCCTCCTGGGAGTACACCTTTGCCGAAGACAGCCCGCGGCCATGGGCGGCAGTCGGCGTGTCCTGCACATACAGATGCCACTTCGTCACGTCGATGTCGCGATACCACCACATCGAATGGTCTATCGATGCGAAGGAAATGCCCGGCGTGAGCAGTGTGAGACCGGCACGACGCAGAATGGGCTCGAGCATCACTTGATCGCAGCCGAGTGCGAGCAACGCGCGGTGGAAGGTCTGCGAGACCTCGATCTCACCCATGGCACGCATCCACAGCATCTGCTTGCCGGTGTCGAGTCTGTGGCTCTCCTCATCGGGGCCGAGCACAATCGGCGAGGAGATGTAGCGAATGTCGAATGGCGACGTCGTGGCGTAGTACTTCGCGTAGTCGGACTGATCCGCATACGGCTTCATGAGATCCACCGAGCTGGGCAGTGACTCTGGGTCCGGAACATCGGCCGGCATGGGGTCGAAATACTCGACACCTGGCTGGTCCTTCGTCTGGAAACTCGCAATGGCCGTCAGAATCGAGCCCTGCGACTGCGTCACATTCACACGGCGCGCGGAGAAGGAGTGCCCGTCGCGCAGATTCTCCACATCGAACAGCAGATCCTGGTGAATGTCGCCCGGGGCGATGAAATACCCGTGGATCGAATGGGGGAGACGGTCTTCCGGCACCGTCTTCGATGCGGCGATGAGCGACTGCGAGATCACCTGGCCGCCGTATACGCGACCGGTGGGGAAGTACATGCTCTCGCCGTTGATATAGGTATGGTCACGATATTGCGACGGCTCGCCCAGTTTGAGCACGTCGACGATTCGTTGGAGCGGGGTCTTGGTATCGCTTGCCATGTTCTGCCTTCTCGCATGCCATGCAGCCATGCACGTGTTGCATGCAACACGTGGGTAATCTGCTGTTCTATGTCAATGTGAGTAATCTACATGGCGCGTGTTAAGAACGGGCAAAAGAATGTTACGAAAAGCGTGATACCCGTATGCGGCCAGACGCAATGCCCCGCAAGGACGAACGGGAAGGCCGACGGCCTCCCCGTTCATCCGTGTGCGACAATGCGCGTGCAGATTCCGCTGCTAGCGCGTGAGCTTGCGGTGCAAGCGGTGCGGGCGTGCGGCCTCCTCGCCCAGACGGGCGATCTTGTTCTCCTGGTAGGCCTGGAAATTGCCCTCGAACCAGTACCAATTGGCCGGATGCTCGTCGTCGCCCTCCCACGCCAGGATGTGCGTGGCGATGCGGTCGAGGAACCAGCGGTCATGGGAGATCACCACGGCGCAGCCCGGGAACTCGATGAGCGCGTTCTCGAGCGACTCCAACGTCTCGACATCGAGGTCGTTCGTAGGCTCGTCGAGCAGCAGCAGATTGCCGCCCTGCTTCAACGTGAGCGCAAGGTTCAGTCGGTTGCGCTCGCCGCCGGAGAGCACGCCGGTGAGCTTCTGCTGGTCGGATCCCTTGAAGCCGAAGCTGGCCACATAGGCGCGGGTGGGCACCTCGACGCCGCCGACCTCGATGAAATCGTTGCCGTCGGAGACCGCCTCCCACAGGTTCTTGTTCGGGTCGAGTCCGGCGCGGTTCTGGTCGACGTAGCTGATCTTGACGGTGTCGCCGATCTTGAGATCGCCGCCCGACAGCGGTTCGAGGCCCACGATCGTCTTGAACAGCGTGGACTTGCCCACGCCGTTCGGGCCGATCACACCCACGATGCCATTGCGCGGCAACGTGAAGCTCAGGTCGTCGATGAGCACGCGGTCGCCGAAGGCCTTGTGAATGTGCTCGGCCTCGAGCACGGTGGAGCCCAGGCGAGGTCCCGGCGGAATCTGAATCTCGGAGAAGTCGAGCTTCTTGGAGTTGCGTGCCTCCTGCTCCATCTGGTCGTAGCGCTCAAGACGGGCCTTGTTCTTGGCCTGACGAGCCTTCGGTGAGGACCTCACCCATTCGAGCTCGTTCTTGAGGCGCTTGGCGAGCTTGGCGTCCTTGGCGCCCTGGATCTCCATACGCTTGGCCTTCGTCTCCAAATAGGTGGAGTAGTTGCCCTTGTACGGGTAGAGCTGGCCGCGGTCCACCTCGCAGATCCATTCGGCCACATTGTCCATGAAGTAACGGTCGTGGGTCACGGCGATCACGGCACCGGGGTACTGGTGCAGGAACTTTTCGAGCCACAGAATCGATTCGGCGTCCAAGTGGTTGGTGGGCTCGTCGAGCAGCAGCAGGTCGGGGGCCTCAAGCAGCAGCTTGCACAGCGCCACACGACGGCGCTCGCCACCGGAGCACACCGACACCGGGGTGTCCGGATCCGGGCACTGCAGCGCGTCCATGGCCTGTTCGAGCTGCGAGTCGAGATCCCAGCCGTTCGCCGCGTCGATCTCGGTCTGCAGCTTGCCCATCTCCTCCATGAGGGAGTCGAAGTCGGCATCCGGATTCGCCATCTCCTCGCCGATCTCATTGAAGCGCGCGACCTTGGCAGCCACATCGCCGAATGCCATCTTGATGTTCTCGCCCACGGTCTTGTCTTCATCCAGAGGGGGTTCCTGCTGCAGGATGCCCACCGTGTAGCCGGGGGTGAGCTGTGCCTCGCCGTTACTCACCGTGTCGAGACCGGCCATGATCTTGAGCAGTGTGGATTTGCCCATGCCGTTCGGGCCCACGACGCCGATCTTGGCGCCCGGTAGGAAACTCAGCGTGACGTTGTCGAGGATCACGCGATCTCCGTACGCCTTGCGGGCGTTGATCATCTGATAAATGAATTCTGCCAACTTGATTCCGTTCTAGTAACGCATGCGATGTGCATCGCAGAGTCTTACGCAAATGCACGACCATTATTCCAAAAGAGGTCTACAGCGCAAACACCGCGCAAGGCATTGATATTCCGAACCGCAGCCAATCTGCGCACAATCGTTCAAACACCAGATATACTGGGCGAATGCAGCGAACGATTGTCACCGATACCAGCTTTCTCTCACGTCCCAGCGACCCCGCCGACCCAGCCGACCCGCTCGACGCCGCCATTGCGCAGGATCTGAAGGAGACGCTCGCCGCGCACCGCGAAGAATGCGTGGGCATGGCGGCGAACATGATAGGCGAGCCGAAGCGCGTGATCGCCTTCGTCGACGAAGGCCTGGGCAGCGCGATCACTGTCATGTTCAACCCGCAGATCACTGCCGCCGACGGTGAATACGACGCCTGTGAAGGCTGCCTCTCGCTGCATGGCGAGCGCCACACACCACGTTTCCGCCGCATCGAGGTCGATTACACGACACGCAAGGGACGCGCTCGCCACGCCACCTTCACCGACTGGACCGCGCAGATCATCCAGCACGAGATCGATCACTGCAACGGCGTGCTCATCTGAATCCGAGATCTGCACATTTACGCAGCGCCGCTCACTCGCCGAAGACGGCGTCGAGCGCTTGTCGAAGGTCGGCAATGATGTCGTCCGGATTCTCGATGCCGCAGCTCAGCCGCACCAGATCCACGCCCACGCCGGCCTCCTCGAGCTGCTCCTCGGTGAGCTGACGATGCGTGGTGCCGGCAGGGTAGAGCGTGCAGCTGCGCGCGTCGGCCACATGCGTGGCGATGGAGATCATCTTCAGATGGTCGAGGAAGGCGGAGACCTTCTCACGGCCGCCGGGCACGCCGAATGAGATGACGCCGCACGTGCCGTTCGGCATGTACTTCTCGGCCAGGGCATGGTAGCGGTCTGTGGGCAGCTCCGGGCAACTCACCCAGGAGATGCGCGGATCGTCTTCGAGGAATTGCGCAACCGCGCGGGCGTTCGCGCAATGGCGTTCCATGCGCACGCCCAGTGATTCGAGGTGCATGCCCATGATCCACGAGTTGATCGGCGCCGGCGTGGAGCCGAAGTCGCGCATGAGCTGGGCGGTCGCCTTCGTGATGAATGCGGCCTTGCCGAAGTCCTTCGCATACACGACGCCATGGTAGGAGTCGTCCGGCGTGCACAGCCCGGGGAATTTGGCGGAGTGGGCGAGCCAGTCGAAATTGCCGGAGTCCACAATCGCGCCGCCCACGCATGAACCGTGGCCGTCCATGTACTTCGTCGTGGCATGGGTGACGATGTCGACGCCGTATTCGAACGGACGGCAGTTGATCGGCGTGGGGAACGTGTTGTCCACGATGAGCGGCACGCCGTGGCTGTGCGCGGCCTTCGCGAACTTGTCGAAGTCAAGCACGATGAGCGCCGGGTTCGAGATCGACTCGCCGAACACCGCCTTCGTGTTCGGCTGGAATGCCGCCTCGAGCTCCTCCGGGGAACAGTCCGGGTTCACGAAGGTGCAGGTGATGCCCATCTTGCGCATCGTCACGTTGATGAGGTTGAAGGTGCCACCGTAGATCGCGCTCGATGCGACGATGTGATCGCCTTCGTTGCATATGTTGAACAATGCGAAGAAATTCGCCGCCTGTCCGCTTGACGTGAGCATGGCCGCCACACCGCCCTCCATCTCGCAGATCTTCGCCGCAACCGTGTCGTTCGTGGGGTTCTGCAGGCGCGTGTAGAAGTAGCCGGTCTCCGACAGATCGAACAGGCGGCTCATCTGTTCGCTCGATGTGTATTTGAACGTCGTCGCCTGAATGATCGGCGGTGTGCGTGATTCGCCGTTGCCCGGCTGGTAGCCGCCCTGTACGCAGATGGTATCCACGTGCTCGCCCATGCGTGCTCTCCTGTCTCCTTGAAGCCACCTGGCCGCCATGCCTTCGACGTAGGCGGCCGCCCTCTCACTGGGGTTGACAACAATCTAGCCGGTTCGCGCGTGTCGCCGCCGTGTCGTTCATCTATGTGGACACTCGTCCACGCAGGTGGATTCCACGTGGTGCCATCGCGCTTGCCGAAATATGGGATGCAATTTAAGATGATTGAGGCGCATCCGTCCGAGTCGCGCAGGTCAAGACGCGCCATATTCCGATTCTGTGTGCGACCATGTATGTAATAAGGAGCCATATGTCTACCGGCATCACCCAATCACCCCGTCCATCCTCTTCCCGATTCCGCTGGACGCCGGCGGACATTGCCCTTGGCGCTGCGCTGGGTGTGGGCTGCGGACTCGTCTTCTGGGGTTTCAACTTCGCCTACACCCCGATTTCATCGGTGCTTGGCTCCATTCTGCCTGGCATTGCGAGTGTTCTGCACGCCGTGTGGTATTTCTCCGGCACGCTCGCCGTGCTCATCCTGCGCAAACCGGGTGCTGCGGTGTATGTGAATGTGGTCGGCAGTGCGGTTGAAATGCTGCTTGGAAACAACTTCGCATTTGGATTCGTATTCATCTCAGCGATTCTGCAGGGCGTTTTCGCCGAGATCCCGTTCGCTGCGACCCGATACCGCGTGTTCAATCTGCCCATGGCCGTGCTCTCCGGTCTGTGCACCGCGCTGGAATACGGCTTCTACTTGCTGTTCTTCCGCTATCAGGGTGTCGCATTGCTCAGCCCGCGTGGCATTGTGCACATGATCAGCGAGCTGGTGGGCGGTGCGCTCATCGCCGGTGTGTTCAGTTGGCTTCTATTCGTCGCTGTGGCCAAGACCGGGGCTCTCGACCACTTCGCTTCCGGCCGCGCGGTGCACGTGCGTGAAGAGTAAACGAGGATTGCATTCCGTGCCTCCTCGCCGATTGTGGACGCTTTGCGACAGTCAGCCGCCCCATGGGGCGGCTGCTTTGTTTTTGGCGGAAGCTTCTGTAGAATGCTTGACATATATCCGATGCGGTGCTCATGTTGTTCGAAATGCGGGCAGAACGTTCTTCAATGGGAGATGGACGGATACCTTGTGAACTGTTCAGCTCGTAGCGAATCCGTGTGATTGGCATCGGTGCATCTGGCAAGCAGTACCGGTCCGAGACGTGGGGCGATGAGGAAGTAACTGTGGACGATAAGACGATCATGTATGCAGGCAATGAGGCCGGTTCTCAAACCGAACTCATCAATCCCAACGAAATCGCGGCAATGGGACGCCGACCTCCGACATCGCACCGACGGCAGCCGGACGACGATGATCGTGGATTCTACAGGCGGCTTGCCGTCACCTGTGTGAGCATACTCGCGGTGCTCGCCGTGCTCATTGCGGTCATTTTCGGCATAGGACGCCACCGTCAATCCATAATCGCTGCGAAACGTACGGAATGCGAGCGCTCGCTCGTCGGGCTCGACGACAAGGTGGTGGCGTACCAAGACCTCGTGGGTGGCGACGGTGAACTGGCGAGCAAGATCGCCGATGTCGACGTCAAAGACATGACGGTCGTCAAGCAGCTTGATATTGAGATGGCCAGCGAATCCCCGGCGACGGTGAACTGCGATGTGAGCAGTGTGGAGGAATTTGAGAACCGCATTGCGCAGGCGAAGGCATCGTCCCAATGGTACGACGAGCACACCGCTTCGCTGAGAAGCGCCATTCAGGCAGTCAATGAGTCAAGGCACGCCAAGCAGGCGGAGGACGCCCATGCCTCACTCGAGGAGGTGCTCCGTAATGCCGACAACATTCTCACCTCCGCACAGGGTCATGTGACGGATGAAGCAGTGTGGGACGACCTCTCCAAGCTCATTGGCGAGGCGCGGAACCGCAGCGGAGAAACCGATATGGGCAGGATCGGCACGCTCATGGACGATCTCAACGCCAGAATGGATGCCGTGGAGCGTTCGAACCGAGAGAATCTGCGGCAGGAGGAACAGGCGCGTGCGGAGGCCGAACGCAAGGCTCAGGAGGCGGAGCAGAAGCGCAAGGAGGCCGAGGCCAAGGCGAAGGCGGAGGAGGAAAAGAACAAGGACAAGCACTGAATGGGCCGTGCCGCATGTCGTTCTGCCACGGCGGTCTTGGGTGCTTTGGTAGACTATTGGACTTGTGGTGGTTCCGCACCGCACATGGGGCCTTAGCTCAGTCGGTTAGAGCATCGGACTCATAATCCGCCGGTCCAGGGTTCAAGCCCCTGAGGCCCCACATGGTACAAGGCCGTCTCCTTCGGGAGGCGGCCCTTTGCGTGCATCCGTTGCTCGGTTCGGAGTTCGCGGCGTTGGTCAGGACTCCTCGGCACCTAGTGTGCCATCCTCCGGCTCATCGATGTCAACCCAGATATCCGAATCTGGTTGGAACGCATAGGGGCCCGTATTCCGCGGGTCGGCGTCGTAGGCACGCTTGTCGCGCACGAAGGAGATGTGGCGCAATGCCATGAATTTCATGAGGCAATCCTCCATTTGGGAAAGATCGTCCTCCAAGCGGTCGAGTTCGTCGGTCGGCATGAGATTGATACTCGAATTGCTCCATGTCGTGCAGTTGCGCATCGAATACTTCACTTTGCGTACATGGTCCTGGTAGATTTCCTCCACGATCGCGTGCGCCTCGAGCTCGGGCGTCGAGTCCGCGGAAGCCTGCGCTCGCATATGTGCGGTTTCGTCGAGCGACATGCCGAACAGCGCATTGCACCAACCGCGTAGGGTCTGCAGATCCACGTCAAGCCGTGCCATTGCCTGCTCCTCGGTGCAGGTAGGTGGAGGGGGCGTCAGATTGTCGGCATCGCGCGAACGGCGTACCTCGTGCTCACGTTGTGCGCGATCCACGTTGCCGGGGCGCTCCGGCGAGCCATAGAACCATACGGGTCGTCCGCGCAGAATGCGCTGAAGGGTGCGCGAAGGGGTGGAGATGTCGGGTGTGATGCGAATGGAATCGGCTGGGTCGGTGAAATCGAGAATGTCGGCGAGCCTGAGTTTGGCGTCGCTGATCTGGTTCAGCACGCACAATATGACGAGCGTGAGACGAATGCCCGCAGTCGCCTGGCCCTTTTCAATCACATTGAGCGTGCGGTCGCCCCAATTCATGCCGTATGAGTGCGCGCATCTCAGGAACGAATCGGCGTCGATGCCATACAATTCTCGATATCGGTGAAGAAAATCCCCTAATACTTCGCTAATCTGTCTATCGGCCATACGAGGTACATTAGGCGATACAGACGGCGTTCATAATACATTTTGGGTTTTGTTCTCGGCGTGCAGACAGAATACGTGTAGGTAAATATTCTACAATATACTCAGGGAAGATAATAATATTTTATATTCAGACCCCCACTTACCTAAATTAATTCTATTGGATTGCCGGTGCGCGTAGATGAGTATGCCGGAAGGATAACCGATCGGAATAAACCGTGACGTGCTCGTATTGTGGGTCTTGGTGGACGAAAGCCCACTTGCGGGCGCCATAGCGGCGCGCGCAAACATAGCCGGTTCACCGCTTGCGTATGCGTTTGCGTATGTGAGTGGACCCGGGTCCCCCGTATCTTTAGGAGACGATGTTATGCAGCAGGGTATTCATCCTGATTATCACAAGGTGACCGTCACGTGTTCGTGCGGTAACACGTTCGAGACGCGTTCGACCGCCAAGGGCGACCATATGACGGTGGATGTGTGCTCGAAGTGCCATCCGTTCTACACCGGCAAGCAGAAGATTCTCGACACCGGCGGCCGTGTGGCCCGCTTCGAGAAGCGCTACGGCAAGAAGAACTAGTCGGTCCCTGTGACAGAGAAGCGCCAGGCAACACTGGCGCTTTTTGTTTGCCTGCGGACTTTTCGGAACGTTGGTCGGTGTGGCGAGGAAATCGATCTGCATGGATGTGTGGCATGAGCGAGGAGTGCTGGAATTCCGGGCGACACGCTAAAAGTCAATCCATTTGACATATATAGTATTTTCGTTTTACTATAACACCATGAACGCGGAAGCGTTCTGGACAAATCTGAAATGGCGTGGGATGCCCGGTGCGACTCGCGTCGAACAGTGAAAATGATTGCAAAGGAGTAGTCATGGCAGGTCTGTGGGACATCGACAAGATCGAGTATGTCGGTCGCACCAAGGGGCTTCAGGAGGGACTCGGCTTCCAGTATTATGACGCCGACAAAGTGGTCGCCGGCAAGAAGATGAAGGACTGGCTGCGCTTCGGCGTCGCATGGTGGCACACCTTCGACGCGCCGCTCACCGACCCCTTCGGTGACGGCACCGCCCAGCGCCCGTGGGATGGCAAGTATTCCGACCCGATGGACAACGCGCTCGCCAAGGTGGACTACGCGTTCGAGTTCTTCACCAAGCTCGGCGCCGAGTACTTCTGCTTCCATGACCGCGACATCGCCCCGGAAGGCGATACGCTGCGCGAGACGAACGCCAACCTCGACCGCGTGGTCGACAAGATCGAAGAGAACATGCAGTCCACCGGCGTGAAGCTGCTGTGGAACACCTCGTCGCTCTTCACCAACCCGCGCTTCGTGGCGGGCGCCTCCACCTCGCCGTTCGCCGACGTCTACGCCTATGCCGCGGCGCAGCTCAAGCACTCCCTCGAGATCGGCAAGCGCCTGGGCGCCGAGAACTACGTGTTCTGGGGCGGCCGCGAAGGCTACGAGAACCTGTGGGTCACCGACATGAAGCGTGAGCAGGAGCACATGGCGAAGTTCTTCCACATGTGCGCCGACTACGCCAAGCAGATCGGCATGGACGCCCAGTTCCTCATCGAGCCGAAGGCCAAGGAACCGACGACGCACCAGTACGACTTCGACGCGGCCACGGCATGCAACTTCCTGCGCGCCTATGACCTGATCGACGTCTTCAAGCTCAACCTCGAAGGCAACCACGCGAACCTCGCCGGCCACACCTACCAGCACGAGATCCGTGTCGCGCGTGACAACGGCGTGCTCGGTTCGCTCGACGCCAACCAGGGCGACATGCTGCTTGGCTGGGATCTCGACGAGTTCCCGACCAACCTGTACGAGACCACCTCCGTGATGTGGGAAGTGCTCGATGAAGGCCAGATCGGCCCTCACGGCGGCCTCAACTTCGATGCCAAGCCGCGCCGCACCTCGTTCAGCGCCGAAGACCTGTTCCGCGCGCACATCGCCGGCATGGACTCGTTCGCCGCCGGCCTGCTCGTGGCAGACAAGATGCATCAGGACAAGTACATCGAGGACCTCGTGGCCAATCGTTACGGCTCCTACGATTCGGGCATCGGTAAGTCGATCGACGACGGCACCGCGACCCTCGAATCGCTCAACGACTACGCCATCGACATGCCGCAGTCCGAGATCATCGCATCCACGCACCCCGATCACCTCGAGGACGTGAAGGCGACCATCAACAACTACATCATCGACGCCCTGGCCAACGCCTGACGTCACACGGTCCGGCCGTCTGCCGCATGGACGGCCGGACCGTCCACCCAACCTCTGCGGTGCGCGGCATATGCAGTGCACGCCGTATGGCATATGCCGCCAGTATTCTTCCTTTCCTTCCTTCCAATGAATCGCCGCCTGTTCTTTCCTTTCCTCTGCAGGCGCGATGCAGGCCCAGGGCCATCGAGCCACACCGTGCACCCATACGCTCCGCGCGCATCCTTCCCATCAAACACACCGCGCGCGGGGGAGCACGGCGGTTCCCGGAGGCCCATGGGCTTTTTCCATACGGGCGGGCACGACGGTGTGTTTGCCCTTTTGCCTGCGCAAGACGCGAGGCACATGGCGCACTGCCGAACCGAATGTACTGGTATGATCGACCACTACCGATATGGAGGACCACGATGACCGCAACGACCGCGACCATGGACATCACCAATCCCGTACTGCGGGGCATGTACCCCGACCCAAGCTGGATGTGGGACGAGCGCGGGGAGCGAGTGGCCCTGGTGAATTCCTCGTTCGAACTGGTGCCGGGACTGCCGATCCACGTCTCGGACGATATCGCGAACTGGGAGCTTGCGGGGAACGCCGTCGACGAGGCGATGGCGCAACGGCTGCTGATCCCCTTCGTGCTTGATTCCGGGGGATTGTATGCGCCGACATTGCGCATGATCCGCGGGAAGTACGTGATCGCATGCACGGTCGCCCGCATCGATCTGGACGCGGCCGATGCAGCTGGGGTCGACCCGGAGTCGATCGAGGCGGCCCGCACAAGCCAAGGCAACTTCATCATCGAAGCCGATGCGCTTGAGGGACCATGGCGCGGCCCGTACTGGATCGAGGGCGCCGAGGGGATCGATCCAGACATCTTCGAGGACCTTGACGGCTCCGTGTACTGGACGCAGACAAGACCGGCCGTACGCCCGCGCTGGGAAGGGCAGACCGAGGTGTGGACCCAGCGGATTGACCCGGAGACGTGGCGGCTGTGCGCGTCGCATGACGCAGACGGAGACTACGGCAAAACGGTCCTCTGGACGGGATACGGCGTGGAGGCGGTGTGGGCCGAAGGGCCGCACCTGTACCGCATCGGCGATTGGGTATATCTGATGACCGCGGAAGGCGGCACAAGCTTCGACCACAGCGAGATGACCATGCGCACGTGGGCACCCGACGGGCTCGGACCTGCGATCGAATCCCTGCAGGGCCAAGCGCATGCGGACGGGACCGAGCCGCGCGCGCCGCGTGCCGACGAACGGTCGGTTGTGGGGCGGTATGCGCGACTGTTCCATCCGTGCAAGAAGAATCCGTTCCTGACGCACCGGCATCTGGGTTTGGAGGAGCGCGTGCAGTGTGTGGGCCACGCCGATCTGCTGCATCATCCACGGCTCGGCTGGTGGGTCGCGTGCCTGGGTTCGCGCGAGACCCCCACCGCGGACCATGGGGCGCTCAGTTTCTTGGGCAGGGAGACCTTTGTGGCACCTGTCGAGTGGCAGCACGATCCGGCGCAATGGTCATTGGAATCCAATGGGCCCGCGCAAAGGCGGACCGATGACCCGGGCTGGCCGGTGCTCGCTGGAGGAGCGGGGCGTCTGGCGCAGACATTGCGCATCGATGCGGCGGACGGGACCCTGCTCGACATGCGCATCGGGCCGTGCGAATCGCAGGCTGTCGTCGATGCGCGCATGCCTTTTACCGTCGGCGAGGGCGAAGCCGCGGCCGTGCGCGCGGATGGCGTGGTGTACCGGCGTATGCCTGAAGACAGATGCGTCGTGCTGTGCCCACCGCGTGGCACGGTGCGCATCCGGCAGGACAGCCGCCATACACTGAGCGTGGCGACCGATGGGGCGTCGGTGCAGTGGGCGCTCGGCGAGGGACCGGAGCGCAGGGAGGGCATGGTGCCGATCTCCGAAGGGGAGCCGGGGTCGGTCATGCTCGTCTTCGACAAAGGCATGGCGCGTGTGGTCGTGGCGCAGTCCGCGGAACAGGCATGGGAGGCGCCGGCCGTCGAGGTGATCGACGTGGCGCCGCTGAGCACTGAATGGTCCGGAGGCTTCGTGGGGTGCCTCGTCGGTTGTGAAGCATAGGGTGCGGGACGTTCAGTGCAGGTCGTGCGTACTGTTGCGCACTACAAGTGTGGTGGGCAGGATCACATGGTGTTGCGTGGGGCGTCCCTCCGCCGTGTCGATGAGCATGCGCGTCGAGACCGCCGCCATGTCGTGCAAGGGTTGGCGCACGGTGGTGAGCGCCGGACCCAGGAAGGCGGATGTCTGCACGTCGTCGAACCCGACGACAGAAAGGTCTTCGGGGATGCGCAGCCGGTTCTGCCGGGCGGCCTCATAGACGCCCATCGCCTGCAGGTCGCTTCCGGCGAAGATCGCGGTGGGGCGGTTCGGGTTCTCCAGCAGCGCCATCGCCTGCGCGTAGCCGCCTTCGGTCGTGAAATCACCTTCGGTCACCAGTTCGGGGTCCAGCTCGATGCCCTGTTCGGCGAGGGCCGACGTGTAACCGTCGAGCCTTGCGCGCGAACACATCATCTCTTCGGGGCCGGTGATGATGCCGATGCGCGTGTGCCCAAGCGCGAGCAAGTGACGTGTCGCGAGCACGCCGCCGGCCCAGTTGTCCGCCTGCACGGAGAAGTCGTCGTTCGATGGCTCGCCTGAGGGGTCGAAGATGACGTAGGGGATGCCGTTGTCTTGCAATCTGCCTTTTTCCCTTTCGGTGAGATTGGCGAAGATGAAGATGACGCCGAATGGCTTGCGCCTCAACATGCCGGTAATCCAGTCGTCGTCGGGGTGCTGGCGTGTGCCGCTTTCCGTCGTGATGACGCTGATGTCGGGGGAGTGCCTTGTCTCACGCAACACGCCGCGCAGCACTTCGAGCGCCCAGATTGTGTCGAGGTCCTGGAAGACCACTTCGATGTACCGTTGTCCGGCCGTTTTCTGGCCGCGGCGTTGGTACCCCGTGGCTTTGAGCGCCCGGTCGATGGCTGCGCGGGCTTCGTCCGATATGTCGGAACGGCCATTGAGCGCCTTGGAGACGGTCGCCAATGAGTAGCCGGTGTCCTTTGCGATGTCCGCCAATCTGACTTTGGGTTCCGACATATGGAGCTCCTTTGTCGCAAATGAATGGGTGTGATACCATATGGCATAATAGCGAAAGTTTCGTAATGTTGCAAACGAAATAGGACGTTTGTTGTGAAAACGGCAAGCAAATATATACAAAAGTGCGCGAAACGCCGAAAACACACTTAGTTTGACTAATTGACAAAGTAGGTTTACGTTAGTTTCTAACGAAAACAACGTAAGTTTTCGATAGTTCTCAATGTTGCACCAGAGCTTCGTAGAAGCTCGGATGAATTGCCTTCCGGCGATTTGTGCCAGCGAGGACGGCTCCACGTCAATGTCAACGTGGACAAAGATCAAGGAGGAACTATGAAACTCAAGACGTTTGCAGCAGCGACACTGGCCGTTGCGACCGTAATCGGCATGAGCGCATGTGGCGGGTCGGAGTCGTCGTCCGATGACAAGACCATCACGTTCTGGCACAATGCTTCCGCCGGTGAGGGCCGCCAATACTGGGAGAATCTGGCAAAGTCCTTCGAAGAGGCCAACCCGGGGACCAAGGTGGAGATCCAGGCCATTCAGAACGAGGATTTCGCTGGCAAACTGCAGACCGCCATGCAGGATCCCGCATCCGGTCCGGATGTATTCATGTCGCTTGGCGGCGCCAAGACCAAGGAGATGATCGACGCCGGTCAGGTCATGGATCTGACCGATAAGATCTCGGACACGGTGAAGACCGACATGAAGACGACCCTTTCCGCGGCCACGTTCGACGGCAAGGTCTACGGCGTCCCGGTCAGCGTGGAACCGGGCGGCATGTGGTATTCCAAGGATCTGTTCAAGAAGGCTGGCGTTTCCGATGTGCCGGCGACCTACGAGGAACTGCTCGCGGACGCGAAGAAACTCAAGGACAGCGGCACCGATGCCATTGCGCTCGGCGCCAAGGATGCCTGGCCTGCGGCGCATTGGTATTACTGGCTGGTCCTGCGCGAGTGCTCTCCTGAGGTCTACGACAAGAGCGTTCAGGACCACGACTTCTCGAACGCATGCTGGGTCAACGCCGGCAAGAAGCTGCAGGAGCTCAAGGATTTGAAGGTCTTCAACGACGGCTTCCTGACCACGACCGCGCAGCAGGGCGCCAACTCCTCTGCCGGCCTGCTCGCCAACCATAAAGCGGCCATGGAACTCATGGGCGCTTGGGAGCCGGGCGTACTCAAGGACCTCACCCCTGATCAGAAGCCGATGGCTGACCTTGGATTCTTCGCGTTCCCCGAGGTCGCCGGCGGCGAAGGCGAGCCCGGTGCACTCATGGGCGGCGTGACCTACTTCTGCGTCAACCCGAAGGCTTCGCAGACCTCGATCGACTTCGTCAACTACATGGGCGAGAAGAAGAACCAAGAGGATTACGCCAAGGCGTTCTCCACCATCCCAGCCTCCGAGCCAGCCCGTGCCGTGGTGACCGACGAGTCACTCAAGCAAGTCATCGAATATCTGGACAAGGCTCCGTCCATGCAGCTGTGGATGGATACCGCACTGGGCACCAACATCGGCAATGCATTGAATGCCGCTGTGGTGAACATGCTGTCGGGGCAGGGCAGCCCTGAAGACATCGTCAAGGCGATGCAGGACGCCGCCCAGAAGGGCTGATCGCGTCCGAGCAAGGTCCGGGATGGCTGGGCTGTGCCCGCATGGTCCAGCCATCCTTTCCCCTGGATGACGTACAACGAAACACCTTAGATACATGGGATTGATGACATGACTGAAATGAATGATGCCGTGGCAGTCGGGCGACCGGTTGCCGAAACGAAGAAGCGGGGCGGAGCACGCAAACCCTCTAACGGCAAGGGGCGCAGAAATCTCGAAATTTTCATCCTTTCCGCACCCGCGATCATCCTCTTCTGCTGCTTTGTGATCCTTCCGATCATTCTGGGAGCTTACTACGGTTTCTACCAATGGAAGGGTTTCGGCACCCCGGCCGAGAACGGCAAGTTCGTCGGACTGCAGAACTACATCGTGGCGTTGAAGGATCCGAACTTCCAGCAGGCGATTCTGCACACCTTTGAAATCGTCATTGGGTCCCTCGTTATCCAGGGCCCGTTGGCCATCCTCTTCGCTCTCCTGCTCAACCAGAAGTTCAAGGGGCGTGGCCTGATCCGTACGCTCATCTTCGTGCCGTATGTCGTTTCAGAGGTCATCGTCGGTACCGGCTGGAGCCTGCTGCTCCAGAAGAAGGGCGCAGTCAACCAGATCCTTGAATCACTTGGCATGCATGGTGTCGATTGGCTAGCCAATCCCAAGGTCGCGATCTGGACCCTGCTGCTGCTCATCAGCTGGAAATACATCGGATTCGCCGTCATCCTCATGCTTGCGGGCATGCAGTCGATTCCTGAGGAACTGTACGAAGCGGCAAAGGTGGACGGTGCCGGGTTCTGGCAGATCCAGAAGAGCATCACATTGCCGTTGCTCGCCCCGACGCTGCGCATCTGGGTCTTCCTGTCGATGATCGGTTCGCTGCAGCTGTTCGATTTGGTCTACATCATCTGGGGCCAGTACGTTTCCACGACGGCCGGCGTCTCCACGATGGCCACCTACATGGTCCGTGAGGGACGCGGTGCAGGCAACTACGGATATGGCTCCGCCGTCGCCCTCATCATTTTCGTCATTTCGCTGATCGTGGCGCTGACCTACCAGCACTTTGTGCTCAACCGTGATCTCGACGGCGCCTTGACCGAGAAGAAGGCGTCCAAGAAGCGCAAGAAGAGGCAGACCGCAGAGGATGAGGCCCTGGCGGTCGCCATGGAAGGAGTGAAGTGAGATGAGTGCTGCAACGGCATATTCCAAGAACAACGGTTTCCATAAGTCATCGAAGACCCCATGGGGCAATCCGGTGGTCTATTTCTTCTCGCTCGTGCTCGTGGCGATTTGCGTCGTCCCGGTGCTCTACATCATCTTCGGCGGATTCCGCACCAACGCGCAGATCACCAACAACCCTGCCGGTCTGCCGAATCCCTGGGTGATCAGCAACTACAAGGAAGTCATCACCAGTGACATCTTCTGGACCGAGCTGGTCAACTCACTGATCGTGGGCATCTGCACGATGGTCGGCGTCGTCGTCCTCGGCATCATGGTCAGCTACGTCATCGCCCGCTACAGGTTCCGGTACTCGGCACTGATGTATGCGCTGTTCTCAGCGGGCCTCATGTTCCCGATGACCGTCGGCATCACTCCGCTGTACCTGATGATCAGGAACCTGGGCCTGTCGAACTCCCTCGCGGGCATCATCCTGCCACAGATCGCATTCGGTCTGCCGCAGACCATCATCATCCTGGTCCCATTCCTGCAATCCATACCGATGGAGTTGGAGGAGGCGTGCCTGCTGGACGGTTGCTCTCGCCTCGGCTTCTTCTGGCGCATGGTCATCCCGCTTTCGATGCCCGGCGTCGCCACGACCGGCATCCTCACCTTCGTGGGAAGCTGGAACGGCTATATGCTTCCGCTCTTCGTCCTGAGCGATGAAAGCAAGTACACGCTTCCGCTTGGTGTGCAGATGTTCAGCTCCCAGCACTCGGTGGATACGGCCAGGGTCCTGGCGTTCACCTCGCTCGCCATGCTTCCGGCCCTCATCTGCTTCACGATCTTCCAGAAGAAGATCGTGGGTGGCCTGACCGGCGCGGTCAAGGGCTGATCCGACCCGTCGCCTGCAATGCACGAAGCGCGGCGGCCCGGGCACAACCGGGCCGCCGTTTCCTTAAGGAGATCGTTATGAAGATCGAAAACCCGGTACTGCCCGGATTCAACGCCGATCCGTCGATGATCAGGGTCGGAGACACCTACTACATCGCGAATTCCACGTTCGAATGGTGGCCTGGCGTGCGTCTGCACGAGTCGAAGGACATGGTGCATTGGCGCCTGTTGCCGAGCCCGCTGAACCGTCGTTCGCAGATCGACATGCGCGGCAACCCGTCCTCCGGCGGCGTGTGGGCTCCCGACCTGTCCTATGCGGACGGCAAGTTCTGGCTCGTGTACTCCGATGTCAAAATCGTCAACGGCGCGTTCAAGGACTGCACGAACTACCTCGTGACCGCCGAGGATATCCGTGGCCCGTGGAGCGAACCGATCCGGATCAACGGCGTTGGCTTCGATGCAAGCCTGTTCCATGACGATGACGGGCGCAAGTACCTCGTCCAGCAGACTTGGGATTTCCGTGAATACAACCATCCCTTCGATGGCATCACGCTTACCGAGTTCGACGTCGAGACCATGCGCCTGCGCCCCGAGACCGAACGCACGATTTGGCGCGGCACCGATGTCAAACTCGTCGAAGGCCCGCACCTGTACAAAATCAACGGCATGTACTACCTGTTCTGCGCCGAGGGCGGCACCGTCTGGACGCATCAGGAGGTCGTCGCGCGTTCCTCGACGCTCGATGCGATGTCGTTCGAGGGGAGCCCGTACGACCCGTTCATCAGCAACTTCGACACCCCACGCAGCTACCTGCAGAAGCAGGGGCATGGCGCACTCGTGGACACGCCATCCGGCGAATGGTACTACGCGTCGCTGTGTGCCCGGCCCTGGCACCATGAGAACGAATCGGTGACCGATCCGCGTGGATGGTGCACCCTGGGACGTGAGACGTCCATCCAGAAAGTCGAATGGACCGATGACGGCTGGCCTGTCGTCGTCGGCGGCCATGGCGGACAACGCGTCGTCGAGGCGCCGCAAGACGCCATCGAGACCGAGGCACCGGCCGATCACAGCCAGCATGACGATTTCGAGGCGTCGCAGCTCGCCTTGGATTGGAACACGCTGCGTGTGCCCTTCGACGAATCGATGGGTTCCGTCGGAGGCGGCACGCTGACCTTGCGTGGGCAGGGATCGCTGTGCAACCTCTTCGACCTGTCCCTCGTCGCCCGCCGTTGGCAGGCGTTCGATTTCGACGCGTCTGTCGGTGTGCGATTCGACCCCACCAACTACCGGCAGATGGCCGGTCTGACGAACTACTACAACGACCTGTGCTGGTCGTGGGCTTTCGTCACTTGGGATGAGAAGCGGCAGTGCCGTGTGATCGAAGTCGCCCAGAACGATTTCAACACCTACACCTCGTTCCTGCGGGACCGGGCGGTGCCGGTTCCCGATGATGTGGAGACCGTATGGCTGCGCACGCGTGTGCGCACGCAGACCTATGGTTACGACTATTCGTTCGATGGTGAGCAGTGGCATGACCTCGGTGTCGAACTGGACGCGAAGATCCTGTCGGACGACTATGTGAACCAACGGTATGGCGGGTTCTTCACCGGTGCGTTCGTTGGGCTCGCGGCAGTGGACCTGTCGGGCTATGACGCAACGGCGGAGTTCGTGGACTTCGATTACCGCGAATTGAGTGAATGACCATGGATGCACGCTGGGCGGGCCGTCTCCGGGACGGCCCGCCCAGCGTGCATCTCCATATCTGCGGTGCAGATGACATGACCGCACGGAAGGCAAGGGACGCATATGACATTGACAATGCCAAAGCTGCTGGATGATGGATGTGTGCTGCAATCCGGCAGACCCGTGAACATCTGGGGATGGTGCACACCGGGGGAGCGTGTCTCCGTACGTATCGGCGAATGTGCAGGGGAAACCATAAGCGCCGCGGACGGCGGCTGGCAGGTGCGGTTGGACGCGTTGGATCCTGGCGGCCCGTATGCCTTCGAAGTGATTGGCGATGGCGCGACAGTGCGGCGCTCATGCTATGCGGGTGAGGTGTTCCTGTGTTCGGGGCAATCCAATATGGAGCTTTCCATGCAATGGGTGCATCCGTACTATCCCAGCGAGTTCCAGCGGCAGGATGACCCCTTGCTGCGCCAGTTCAAGGTCGTGGACCGATACGATTTCTCCGGCCCGGTGCGTGACCATGAGGAGGCCTCATGGCTGGGGTGTGCACCCGAGACGCTGGGTCAATTCTCCGCAGTCGCGTATTTCTTTGGGCGAATGGTGCGCCAGTGGTTGCATGTCCCCGTCGGGCTGCTCAATGTATCGTTGGGCGGTTCCCCCATCGAAGCATGGATGGACGCCGCTTCACTCGATGATTGTCCTGAAGCGTTGGAGGAGCTGGATCCCTATCTGGGTGATGGCGTGGCCGAGGCGCGGAGCGAAGAGAGTCTGGCTGCGGTCGCTGGGTGGATGGAGGAACTGCAAGCGCGGCGAATTCCTGCCGACAAGCTGCATTGGCGCCATGTCGACCTGCCGGCACGTTTTGAGGATTGCGGGTTGCCGGGATTCCAGGGAATGCTCGAATTGCGGCGGACAGTGGTGCTGCCGCCCTATTGCGAGGGTGCTGAAGGCACGCTGCGGTTGGGGGCATGGGCTGACATCGATGAGACCTACATCAATGGAATCAACATAGGGGGCCGCCCCAACCAATATGAGCCCCGTGACTACCGGATTCCTGCCGGTATGCTGCACACGGGGGCCAATGAGATTGTTGTGCGCCTTGTCTGCAACGCGGGATCCGGCCGGGTGACCGAAGGCAAGACGATGACCTTGCAGGTCGGCGATGAGGTCCATGATGTGAGCGGCCTCTGGAGGCTTGCCGTCGTGGCGAGCATGGACAGGCCATGTCCGAGTGAGGATTTCGTGCGTTGGCGCCCCACCGGGTTGTATAACGCCATGCTCGCGCCTTGCTTCCGTTTCCCGGTACGCGCCGCGCTGTGGTACCAAGGGGAATCGAACACCGGGACCAGGGCGGCGCAATACGGAAAACTGCTCGCCACGATGATCGATTTGTGGCGGGAGCGTTGGCATGATCCGCATATGCCCTTCCTCATCGTGCAATTGCCCGGCATCAGCATCGATTGCATCGAGGACGGCGGTTGGCCGCTCGTACGCGTCGGGCAGTGGGCCGTCGGGCAGCAAGTGCCCGACGTGAAGACGGTCGTGACGCTGGATGCCGGTGAACCCAACGACTTGCATCCGCATGACAAGAAGCTCGTCGCGTCACGTCTGTTCGACGCGGCATGTGCGCTGCTCTATGGAGGCGACAATGTGCAGCCGATGGTGGAGAGGATCGAGGAACGCGATGGGATGCTGTGTGTCTCCTATGCCACTGTTGCCCGCCAAGGGGCCAATCCGGTCCCTTGCACGCCGTTGACGCTCGATGGCGGCGATCCGGGCGAATTCGAGTTCGTCTGGCGCGATGCCATGTGCGCGGTGCCTGCACCTGCGACGGTTGAGGGGGCAGAAGTGTGCATTCCGCTGCCTGAGCGGCGTCCCGACATACTGCGGTATGCATGGCGGAACAACCCGTCACGCGGTCTGCTTGTGGATGGCCGTGGCACTCCGATGCCTCCATTTGCCTATGATTTGAAGCGTGGTGCCATGATCGAGCCATCGGTGCGCGCTGGCGGAGACGTCGATGCCGGGACGGGACGTGCGTGATGCGCAGGCAAGTCACATGTGAGCAGGGAACACTCGAGGGATTGGCGGTGGGTGATCCCTCCATCACAGCTTTTCGTGGGGTGCCGTTCGCCGCTCCACCAGTGGGGCCGCTGCGTTGGCGACCACCCCAGTCGCCGGCGCCTTGGCAAGGTGTACGGTGCGCGTTCGACGATGCCCCGGCCTGCCTGCAACCCATTCCGGGAGCGTCAAACCCGTTCTATGACAAGGAATGGGGCATGGATCCCGCCATCCCGCTCGATGAGGATTGCCTGTATCTGAACATCTGGACGCCGGCATTGCGGGGGAGCGGCGCCGATGCGCGCCTCACCGGCGAATCCCTGCCGGTCATGGTGTGGATCCATGGAGGCGCCTACCAGTGCGGTTGCGCGATGGAGAAGGAGTTCGACGGCACCGCGCTCGCGCGTCAGGGCGTTGTGGTTGTGTCGGTGGCATATCGGCTGAACGTGTTCGGATTTTTCTCACACCGCTGGCTGCAGGAGAAAGCGGAGGAAGGCGCCCCGTATGCGAATTTCGGATGGTTGGACCAACAGGCCGCCCTTCGGTGGGTGCGCCGCAACATCACCGTTTTCGGTGGCGACCCCACGCGCATATGCGTCTTCGGGCAATCCGCGGGTGCGGCTTCGGTATTGGCGCAATGCTGCGCGCCGAGTAATGCCGGACTGTTCTCCCGGGCCATCATGCAATCAGGCGCGGGCCTTGGCTACTTCAATGCAACGCTGTGCTCATTGGAATCCGCACAGTCGACGGGCGCAAGGTTGATGCGGCGTCTGGGGGTGGAGAACCTCGATGAGGCACGGGATGTCGATGCGCAGACCCTGTTCGAGGGAGCATCTAGGCTTGAGGCGCCTGAAGGTGTGGATGATGCCGCATGGCCGATGATGGTCAATTGGGTGCCATGTGTCGATGGCGTCTTCATGCCACGGCAGGAGCGCGATCTGATACTTGACGGCCAAACCAAGAACATCGATCTGGTGGTGGGTGATACGCAAGACGAATTCATGGTGTCCGACGGGCAAGGCCATCAGGTGCGGGCTGGCCGCGAAGGCAACCGCCGGCTGATCGCAGCATGGCAGCATGGTGGCGGCCGCGCACCGTATTATTACCATTTCGATGTGCCGATGCCCGGCGATGACGCGGGCTCCTTCCATTCTTCCGACCTCTGGTTCGTGTTCGGGACCTTGGGCTCATGCTGGCGACCCATGCGTGGATGCCATGTTGAGCTCTCCCAATGCATGTCACGGTATTGGACGCGTTTTGCGGCGATGGGCGATCCCAGTGGACCGGGTCTTGTGCACTGGGACCGCACCGACATGCATGGCGACCGCTTCCTGCATCTGGGTTTCCCTGTGGAAATGCGCAGTGGGCATCGCGGCGCATGACTACACCTTGGGTCAAGCTCCCATATCCGAGGCATCGTGATAACGGAAGCGCATGAAGTCGGCATGTCCTCCAACATGCTGGGTCGCTTGGGTGAACAGTGCGAACCGGCATCCTGTGAAATGATCCAGTTTGAACCACAGGCGGTGGGGATGTCCGATCGGTATCCACCCGGCGTCTGTCCGCACAAGGAAACGCGCGGTATCGCGCATGTCGGTGTAGTCGATCTCCAAACGGAACGTGACCTGCGGTGACGGCAATGGCAGGGACTCCACTTCAACCGGGATCTCGTCGTAATGGCGCTCGGCGGTGTTGTCCGGGTGCAACGCATTGCGTTCCGCCATGATCGCATGCCAAGATCCCTGCCTGCGTGTTATGGCGGCGTATGCGTAGCAGCCTTGGAATGCGCAGAGCCCGGCGATGTCGCCTTCCATGAGTCCGCTGGCGTCAATGGTCACTTCCGCGGCGCACCGTGGGCCGGTCGTGCGTTGCGTAAGCGTATTGGTCGCCCGCAGCATGGTGGCCGATACGCGGCTTGTGGTGATGCGGAATGCGCCGGGGCGCGCGGTCACCGACCATGTCTCGTCATGTGGTGTGTGGTTGAACTGCCAATAGGGGGCCAGATGGATGGTTCCCCTGCTATCGGGCGTGTAGCGGAAATCGTCATCGCCGTTGAGCGGCGCATAATGATGGTGCGGTTCGGCGGAAGGCGCGCTTTCGACGTATGCCGGAACTCGCCCGTTCACGCCCAATACGGGCATGCCGTCCGTATCGAAATGCATCGGCATGAGCACGGGTGTCCTGCCCAATGCCCCGCGGTCCTGGAACATGAACGCGTACCATTGGCCATCGGGCGTGTCCACCATGCCACCTTGCGCCACACCTTGGTCATGGTATCCCAAGTCGTCATCCAGAATGCAGCGGCCCCGGAACTCACCGTCAAGCGAATCCGCGATGAAACAATCCTCGGTTTTGCGGTGGCCACGGGCGAAATGACAGGTGAACAGGTAATACCGCCCATCATGCCGTTGCAGATGGGATCCCTCGTATCCCAGATCCTGATTCGGCAAATCCTGCACGAGCACACGGTCGAGTCCACCGGCCTTCGGTCCGGACAGATCCGCATCCATCTCGGTCAGCCGCAGTGCGGTGTTGCCGTGAACGATGAACACACGCCCATCGTCAAAGAGCAGCGAAGGATCGTGGTAGAAGCCCCGGACGATATGATGCCGCCATGGGCCGCGGGCGTCCCTGGCGGTGAACAGATGGGTTGTATGGGTGTCGTTCGCGGAGAACAGCACATGGAACCTGCCGTTGTGCCATCGCAGGGACGGCGCCCACATTCCCTGCCCATACAGGTCCTGATCGTCGTCCAGCATATAGGCGCCCGTGTGCCCAAGTGTGCGGTAGACATGGCCATATGGTTCCCAGTGCGTCAGGTCGAACGACCTCAATATGTCGCATCCGGGCATGAAATGCATCGTGGTGCTCGCCATGTAATAGGTATGGCCGACCCTGATGATGTCGGGATCGGGAAAGTCCGAGTTGAGTATTGGATTCTGGACGACGCTCATGAAACTCCCTGGAATCGGAATCGACAATATGGAATGCCGGGTGGTGGGCACAATGTGCGCATGGTGCACACCACCCGGCCTGGGTGGAATCAGCCGCGAGCCTGCACGTAGGCGTCGTAGACCTGCGGGGTGGGGGTGCCGGTCTGCACCGCATCAATCGAGATCGGCCAATCGGGCGCGTCATCCACGCCGCTGAGCACCCAAGCCGCCTGTCGTGCGGCTCCGATGGCCACGTATTCGTCGGTGGCGGGGCAGGTGATCTCCATGCCGAGCACAGTTGGGGCCAACGTGCGCACCGCACGCGATTTCGCTCCGCCGCCGATGAGTAGGATGCGCTCAATCGCGGCGCCGAGCGAGCGGATGAGCTCCAGACAGTCTCGTTGTGAGCACAGCAACCCCTCGACGAATGCGCGGGCGAAGTTCGCGCGATTGGTGTTGCGTAGCGTCATCCCGCTGAGAGTGGCAGTGGCGTCCGGTCGGTTCGGTGTGCGTTCGCCGTCGAAATACGGCACCAATGTGATGCCGCCGGCACCGGGGCGCGCGGCCAGGGCGAGGTCGGTGAGCTCCTCGTAGTCCACGTCGAGCACCGCACGTCCTGCATCGAGAATGCGGGAGGCGTTGATGGTGCAGGCCAGGGGCAGGAAATGCCCGGTGCAATCCGCGAATCCGGAAACAGAGCCGTTCAGATCGTATGCAGGGCGCTCGCTCACAGCCGCAGCGACACCCGATGTGCCAAGGGACACCGACACATCTCCGACGGCCATTCCCAAGCCCAGGGCTGCCATTGCATTGTCGCCCCCACCCGGGGCGATGATGCAGCCCCCGTCTACCGCGCCTCCGGCAATCGATGGGGAGGCCTTCACCTTGGCGGCCTCTTGTGGGCCCAGCACGGCGGGCAGCACAATGCGTGCGGCGGCCTGTAGGCATTCGGGTGCCGGTTCGTCCGCTGCGGCCGATTGCAAGCCCCGGGCGAGCAGATCGCGCCGGTAGGTGTTGGACGCCGCGTCGAAATACAAGGTGCCGGAGGCGTCGGAACGGTCGGTGAACAGTGCATCCAAATGGGCATCCTCGCCAGGATCCACTGGTCCGAAACCGGCTATGCGCCAGCTCAGCCAGTCGTGAGGGAGGCAGACGGCCGCTATGCGCGCCGCATGTTGCGGCTCGTGCTCGCTCACCCAGCGCAGCTTCGTCAGCGTGTATGAGGCGACGGGGGAGGAGCCCACCGCGCGAACCCAGCGGGAGATGCCGCGGGCGTGGCGATCCTCCGGTTCGCCGTCGGCCGCCGGTGCCGCACCGAGTTCATCGATGAGTTCAACGGCTTGAGGGGCCGACGAGATGTCGTTCCACAGCATCGCATCGCGGATCACGCGCCCTTGCTCGTCGAGGATCACCATGCCATGTTGTTGGCCGCCGACGGCAATTGCCGAGACGTCGTCCAATCCGCCGGCCTGCTCACTGGCTTCGAGGAACGCCTCCCACCAGGCCTGGGGATCCACTGTCGATCCGTCCGGGTGCTTCGCCTGGCCGAAGCGTACGAGCTTACCTGTCCGGGCATCGGTGACGCGCACCTTGCATGATTGGGTCGAAGTGTCGACGCCCGCAACCAACATCGGTTCCATATTGTCTCCTTGCTCTGGCTTCCACAGACGTTCCGTGGTCGCGTGTGTTCCGGTTCCTACGCGGATCGCAGACGACAGCCCTGCCGTATGCGACCCAATATAGTATGTTCATTAAACTAATAAGTCTAGTGTAGCATGGCTTGTTAGGCAAGTGGGTTAACTATTGGCTCGAAGATGGGGGTCGACATGGCGACGCTGAAACGAATCAATCAAGATGATCTACGCAATCACAATCTCTCGGTGGTTCTGAATCAGGTGCTGCGCTCGCCGCAACCGCTCAGCCGGGCCGATCTGGCAAAGGCGACGGGATTGACCAAGGCGACGATGTCTCTGTTGGTCTCGCTCCTCATTGAGCATGGTGTGCTCAGGGAAGGGGTGCCGCTTGTGCAGGCGGTATACGGCAGGCCGAGCACGCCGCTGATCATCGCCGGCGGCCGGGTGTGCGGCATCGGCATCCAGATCAACACCGACGGCTACGGCTATACGGTGCTCGACCTTGACGGCTCGACGGTGGCCGAGCGGTGGGTGGACCGCGATCTGCACGAGGTGGATGCGGACGAGATATTCGCCGATCTCGACGCCATGCTGCTCGATCAGGAACAGACCTTGCGCGAGCAGGGCTACATTCTTGCCGGAACCGGAATCGCGCTACCCGGATTGGTCACCGAAGATGCGCACCTGATTGTCGCGCGCAACCTCGGTTGGGAGAACATAGACCTCATGCAGTACGACGTGATCAAGCGACTCAATGTGGTTGCCGGAAATGAGTCGAACATGGCTGCAACCGCGCATCTTCCCGGCTATGCCACGCAGGTCCATGACGAGGGCATGGTGGGGCCGGACGGCTCGTTCATCTACGTTTCCACCGACATCGGCATCGGCGGAGCCATTGTGCGCGACGGCAAGGTGGTGGACGGCGGACATGGATTCGCCGGTGAGATCGGGCATCTTTCCGTGCAGCTGGATGGCCCGCAGTGCCGTTGCGGACGGCATGGATGCCTCGAGGTCTACGCAGGCCGCCGCTCGATGGTGGAGCGCGCCGGGCTTGCCAGCGGCGATGCCGCCGCAAGCCAACAGGCCATAGATATGTTCACGCAGGCTGTTTTCGACGGTGCGGAACCCATGCACAACGTCTATTTGAAAGCCTTCGGCGCAATGGTCTCGGCAATCGTCTCGACCATCAATCTGTCGGACGTGGACACGGTGATCATCGGAGGCTGCTGGGCGCAGCTCTCCGCCGAAGAGCGCGAACGCATGCAGGCCGAGGTGCAGCGCCAGATCCTCGCGCGCGACAAGGTCGAGGCGCATATTCTGCTTACGCGGGACATGCGGAGGCCGGCGCTCATCGGCGCCGCGCAGATCGGCCTTCGCAAGTTCGTGGACAATCCGCTGGCGTATCTCACGGCGGATTCCGTGGCGTAGTGACCCAAGCGGGATGCGTCGCGCGCCGTCGTACGTCGAGCGGGTGGGCTACGCTTTTGCTGTCCGGTTCACGCTTCGCCAGCGGGGTGGGGCGACCCGGGTCCCCCGTATCTTTAGGAGACGATGTTATGCAGCAGGGTATTCATCCTGATTATCACAAGGTGACCGTCACGTGTTCGTGCGGTAACACGTTCGAGACGCGTTCGACCGCCAAGGGCGACCATATGACGGTGGATGTGTGCTCGAAGTGCCATCCGTTCTACACCGGCAAGCAGAAGATTCTCGACACCGGCGGCCGTGTGGCCCGCTTCGAGAAGCGCTACGGCAAGAAGAGCGCCTGATACGCTTCGACGCCAGCCCTGTTGGGCTGGCGTTTTTGTTTGGCATGCGCCCGTGCAGCCGGGCATACCGTTTCGTCCGCACGCCACGTGTGTGGAATCTGTGAACAATGCCCACTATGTATAGGCGGCCCACGAGCGGACCACCCGACTGAGTACACTTCAATCTGTTCGAAGCATTTGTGTAGGCAAGAGTCAAGTAAGGCGAAGATTGGCAAGCGAAGAGTTTCCCGCGGCGAAGACCGCGTTGGAGGAATACGAGAACATCGAACGCCAGATGGGCGAGCAGGAGGTCTGGTCGAACCCCGACAAGATGCGCAAGCTCGGTCGCAGGCAAGCGCAGCTCGGCACCATAGTCAACGCATACCGCACATGGCTCAACATCAGGAACGACCTCGACGCGGCCCAGGAGATGGCCGGAGAGGATCCGGATTTCGCACAGGAAGCCAAGCGTCTGGAGTCCGAGCTGCCTGAGGCGGAGGAGAAGCTGCGTACGGCGCTCATTCCTCGTGACCCGGACGACGCGCGCGATGTGATCATGGAGATCAAAGCCGGCGCGGGCGGCGAGGAGGCGGCGTTGTTCGCCGGCGATCTGCTGCGCATGTACATGCGGTACGCGGAGAAGCGCGGCTGGGGTGTGACCATCCAAAGCGAGAACTCCACCGAGCTCGGCGGCGTGAAAGACGTGCAGATGGCCATCCGCGCCAAGGGAAACCCGTCTCCGGAAGAAGGGGTGTGGGCATCGCTCAAATACGAGGGCGGTGTGCATCGCGTGCAGCGCATCCCGGTCACCGAGTCGCAGGGACGCATCCAGACCTCCGCCGCAGGCGTCATCGTGTTCCCGGAGGCCGACGAAGACGACGATGAGATCGAGATCGACCCGAAAGATCTGAAGATCGACATTTTCATGAGCTCCGGTCCGGGCGGCCAGTCCGTCAACACGACGTATTCGGCAGTGCGTATGACGCACATTCCCACCGGCATCGTTGTGAGCATGCAGGACGAGAAATCGCAGATTCAGAACCGCGCCGCCGCACTGCGCGTGCTCAAGAGCCGTCTGCTCGCGATGAAGCACGAACAGGAGGCCGCCGAAGCCGCCGACATGCGCCATTCGCAGGTGCGTTCGCTCGACCGTTCGGAAAGAATCCGCACCTACAACTTCCCGGAGAATCGCATTGTGGATCACCGCACGAACTACAAGGCGTACAATCTGGACGCCGTGCTCGACGGCGATCTGCAGGCGGTGATCGACAGCGACATCCAGGCTGACGAGGAGCAGCGGCTCGCAAGTCAGCAGCAACAGCAATAGGCATGCCTGCCGACTTTGGCATGTATCCCAACTGCATTCACACATTACGGAAAAGCCCAGATGACCACAGACCAACTCATTCACCGTTGCGCCGAATACCTGCGCGAAGCCGGAGTCGACACCCCCGAGCATGACGTCAAGCTGATCATGGCGGATGTGCTCGGATGCTCGCCCTCCGATGTCGAATCGGCCGCAATCATGCGCACCGACGTGCGTGCGCTGTGTGCGAAGTACGGCAGGGACGACGACGCGGAGCTCGTGCACACGTTCAAGCACATGGTGTGCCGGCGTCATGCACGCGAACCGTTGCAGTACATCGTGGGCCATGCGCCGTTCCGCTATCTCGACCTCAAGGTGGGGCCCGGGGTGTTCATTCCGCGGCAGGAGACCGAACTGATCGCACAGGACGCCATCGAGTGGGTGACACGGCATGGAATCTATTCGCCACGAATCGTGGACTTGTGCGCGGGCAGCGGTGCGTTGGGACTGGCATTGGCCACCGAGATTCCGGGAGCCCAGGTGTGGGGCGTGGAACTGAGCCCGCAGGCCGCGGTGTGGACGCGCCGCAATATCACGCAGATCTCACGCACATACCCCGATATCACCGCGAACTACCACTTGGAGATCGCCGATGCCACCTGCCCGATCACGCTCGCGCATCTCGACGGTACGGTCGACGTCGTGGTGAGCAACCCGCCGTACGTGCCGCAGTCGCAGGTGCCGCAGCAGCCGGAAGTGCGTGATTTCGACCCGTCGCTCGCGTTGTACGGGGGATCGTCTGATGGCATGCTCATTCCCGAGCAGATCATTCGGCGTGCCTATGCGCTGCTTCGCCCGGGTGGCCTGTTCCTCATGGAGCACGACATCTCGCAGCCCGACCGCACAGTGGCCTTCGCGCGCGCCAGCGGATTCAGTGACGCCCGCACGGGGGCCGATCTCACTTACCGGCCGCGCTATCTGGTGGCGACCAAGTAGGAGACATCCTTTCCCGTAGAACCATGAACATAGCGGCATCACAGCGAATACACAGCTCCGGCGCGTACAATACGGCAGGTCGGAGCGGACACAGCTGGCAACATGCCAGATAGGCAGGAGGCAAGGCACATGGCAGACGTGCGCAGTGCAGACGAACAGACGCTGGCCGACGCAAGGCGAATCATAGCCGATGGCGGTCTGGTGGTCATTCCCACAGACACCGTATACGGCATCGCCTGCGACCCGTGCAACGCCGCGGCCATAGCGCGCATCTACGCCGCCAAGCATCGGCCGGCTGACAAGGCGTTGCAGGTCATTATGCCGGACCTCTCGGTGCTGCCCAAGCTCGGTCTTGCGCTTCCCACGCCGCTCGATGCATTGGCTCGCCGTTTCCTGCCCGGCGCGTTCTCGCCGATTGCCGTGGCTGATGACGATTCGCCGCTGCTCACGGTGCGTGTCGACGATTCCGGCGCGCGTACCCAAGGCATTCGAGTCCCCGATTCCGAGGTGACCTTGCGTGTGCTGCGTGCAATCGGCCCGGTTGCGGCGTCGAGTGCGAACCGCTCCGGCAACGAAAGCGCGCAGACCGTCGATGAGGCTGTTGCGGCGTTGGGTGATTCGGTTGACCTGTACATCGATGGCGGCCCGACCGTGAGCCATACGGCAAGCACCGTGGTGGCCGCCGATCCCGATGCTCCGGATGGGATTGTGATCCTTCGCGAGGGGCGATTGGAAGCCGACGCAGTCAGACGGGCGGTGCGTGAGGAAGCGCGGCATGGGGGTACGGCCGGTCAATGAGGGCCTACATATTCATTGCCATGGTGGCCATGGTGGCCACGTACCTGTACACGCCGCTCATCCGTCACCTCGCCATTCAGCTCGGTGCGGTGGGCGAGGTGCGTGCCCGTGACGTGCACACCGTGCCAACGCCACGCATGGGCGGCGTGGCCATGCTGCTCGGTTTCATCACCGCCATGTTCTTCGCCTCCAGGCTCAACTTCCTGCAAGGCGAATTCCGCCAGAACCACCAGGCCTGGGTGGTGATGGCAGGCGCCGCTATGATCTGCCTGCTCGGCGTGGCCGACGATGTGTGGGATCTCGATTGGATGCTCAAACTCGCCGGCCAGCTGCTCATCTCGGTATTCGTGGCATGGGGAGGTCTGCAGATCATCTCGCTGCCTATCGGCGGCCTGCTCACCGCGTCCCCGATGATCTCCATAGCGATCACGGCCTTGCTGATTGTGGTCTCAATCAATGCGGTGAACTTCGTGGACGGACTCGATGGCTTGGCCGCAGGCATCGTGGCGATCGGCGGCATCGCATTCGGCATATACTCCTATGTGCTGTCACGCCAGCAGGTTTCGTATGCATCAATGGCGACGCTCGTCGACGTGGCGATGGTGGGCATCTGCCTTGGCTTCCTGCTGCACAACTGGCACCCGGCGAAACTGTTCATGGGGGACTCCGGTTCGATGCTGCTCGGCTACCTCATCACCTGCGCGTCGATCATCATCACCGGGCGTCTCGATCCGGCGACGATCAACACCTCGGCCTACGTGCCGGCATTCATGCCGATACTGCTGCCCGTGCTCGTGCTGTTCCTGCCGGTGCTCGACATGCTCATGGCAATCACACGACGCCTGCGCAAGGGGCAGTCACCCATGCATCCCGATCGCATGCATCTGCATCACCGCATGCTCCGCATAGGCCATACTGTGCAGGGGGCCGTGCTTATTCTGTGGGGCTGGGCCGCGTTGATCGCGTTCTCTTCGATGTTCCTGCTGTTCTTCAGATTCGTGGATGTGCTCATCGGGTTCGTCGTGCTGGCGGTGCTACTCACCATCGCCACGCTGTACCCGTATTTCAAGCGCATGGGTCCCGGTGCTCACAGCAATGACGGCGTACTGCCGAAAAGCAATGCACCCAAGCACGTCCAGGAGTCCGGACGGGCATAACCGCCAGCTTCGATCTTCGTGCAAATCCCCGCAATTTCTCTTCCCCCCCCTTTGCCTCCCCGCTTGCTGTTTCCCCTGCGCTTCCCCTGCGTAATTTGGGTCATCTGGATGCCCGATTCTGTCTCTTTTTACGCAGATTGGCAGATTGGCAGATTGGCTGCGTAATCGGGGACAGGTGGAGGGCGTCTTCCGCCTCTTTGCAGGCGGAAGACGACGCGAAAGACATGCGGATTCATAGAGCGGACGTGTGTTTTGGCGTTGGTCGGCGTGGCTCCATATAGTGTTGCTATGGCTACAATTCCTAATGCAGAATCCCCATACACCCCCCTCCCCCCAATCTTCGCCCAGCTGGGCCTCGCCTATGACGATGTGCTGCTGTTGCCGAACGAAACCGACGTGATTCCGTCGGAAGTGGACACCTCCACCCATCTGACCCGCAACATCACGATGAAGGTGCCGGTGCTGTCCGCTGCAATGGACACGGTGACCGAGGCCGACATGGCCATCGCGATGGCACGCAACGGCGGCATCGGCGTGCTGCACCGCAATCTCTCCATCGACGACCAGGCCGCCCAGGTGGATGTGGTCAAGCGCAGCGAATCCGGCATGATCACCGATCCGTTGACGGTGAATCCCGACGCCACGCTCGCCGACCTCGACAAACTGTGCGGCAAGTTCCACATCTCCGGTCTGCCGGTGGTGGACCACGACAACAAGCTCGTCGGCATCATCACGAACCGCGACATGCGCTTCATCGCCTCCGAGGACTACGACCATCTGCGCGTCAAGGACGTGATGACGAAGGAGAACCTCGTCACCGGTCCGTCCGACATCTCGAAGAAGGACGCGCACGACCTGCTCGCGAAGAACAAGATCGAAAAGCTGCCGCTCGTCGACGGCGAAGGCCACCTGACCGGTCTGATCACGGTGAAGGACTTCGTGAAGACCGAACAGTACCCGGATGCCACGAAGGACGGCCAGGGACGCCTGCGCGTCGCCGCCGGCATCGGCTACCTCGGCGACGCATGGCAGCGTGCCTCCGCGCTCATGGAGGCCGGCGTCGATGTGCTCGTGGTCGACACCGCCAACGGCGAGGCGAAGATCGCGCTCGACATGATCCGTCGTATCAAGAACGATTCCGCATTCAATGGCGTTGACATCATTGGCGGCAACATCGCCACCCGACAGGGTGCCCAGGCGATGATCGACGCGGGTGTCGACGCCGTCAAAGTGGGTGTGGGCCCTGGCTCAATCTGCACGACGCGTGTGGTGGCGGGCGTGGGCGTTCCGCAGCTCACCGCGGTGTATGAGGCGGCGCAGGCATGTCGCGCCGCAGGCGTGCCGTGCATCGCCGACGGCGGCATCCACTACTCGGGCGACATCGCCAAGGCGCTCGTCGCCGGCGCCAGCTCCGTCATGCTTGGCGGCGTGCTTGCCGGCACCGAGGAGGCCCCTGGCGAAAAGGTGCTGCTGCATGGCAAGCAGTACAAGCTCTACCGTGGCATGGGTTCAATGGGAGCCATGGCACCGCGAGGTAAGAAGTCGTATTCCAAGGATCGTTACTTCCAGTCGGACGTCACGAGCACCGACAAGATCGTGCCGGAGGGTGTCGAAGGCGAAGTGCCGTACCGCGGTCCGCTGGGCGCCGTGCTGTACCAGATGATCGGCGGCCTGCACCAGTCCATGTTCTACATCGGTGCCCACAACATCGCCGAGATGAGCGAGAAGGGCCGCTTCATTCGCATCACCGACGCCGGCCTGCGTGAATCGCATCCGCACGACATCGTGATGACCGCCGAGGCGCCGAACTACTCCGGCCGCTGAGCACATATCCAACACGGTGGCTCTTAGGAGCCGTATGCAGCCATAAGCGCCGTGACGCAGATACAATCTGTGTCACGGCGCTTTTCCATGCCGGGCACCTGCGGCGACTACGCTATGAGAAACACCGCATATGGGTGAGGCGTCTACAATATGAGCACGAATGGTCCATGAAGGAACCGGCAGGAAAGAGGAACATGGTAGACGCAAACGACGCGCTGACGTATTCGCCTGAGACATCGCGCATGATCTGGATCGACTGCGAGATGACCGGACTCGACATCTTCCACGATGAACTGTGCGAGGTCTCCGTGGTGCCCACGGATTTCGAGCTCAATGTGCTCGACAAAGGAATCGATTTGGTGATCAAGCCGTCGGAGGCCGCTGTCGCCCATATGGACGATTTCGTGCGTGCGATGCACACCCGTTCCGGCCTCATCGACGAGTGGGAGAACGGCTTGTCGGTGCAGGAAGCCGAGCGTCAGGTGATCGACTATGTGCAACAATTCATTCCGCAGGGCGTCAAACCATTGCTCGCCGGCAATTCGGTCGGTTCCGACAAGAAGTTCCTCGACCGCTTCATGCCGAATCTCATGGAGCACCTGCATTACCGCGTGATCGACGTGAGCACGATCAAGGAACTCGCGCGCCGCTGGTACCCGGCGGTCTACGAGAACCGGCCGCCGAAGAACGGCGGCCACCGCGCATGGGCCGACATCGTCGAGTCGCTTGACGAGTTGCGGTACTACCGCGCAGCCATCATGGCGCCCGAACCCGGTCCCGACACCGTGCAGTCCAAGCGCATCGCCGAGCAGATCGTCGCGACGAGCGTGATGAATGAGGCCGAATAACCATCTGCAGTATCGCGGAGCCGGTCATGCACCGCTATACGGCAACGCCGCGCAATAACAAAGGAGCGCATATGGCAGAAGTTGAATGGACGGAAATCAAGGAACCACAGGACATCAAGCTCGTCGTGGCAGACATGGACGCGACGCTGCTGGACGCCGACGGGCAGATTCCCGCGGGGTTCTGGCCGATGCTCGACAGGCTCAACCAGAAAGGCGTCACCTTCGTGCCGGCGAGCGGTCGGCAGTACCAGACGCTGCAGCAGATGTTCTCGCGCAGTGTCAGGCCGATGTCGTTCATCGCCGAGAACGGCAACATCGTCTCGCTGGACGGTAATGTGATCGAAACGCATACGGTGAGCCGTGATCTGGTCAAGCAGGTCATCGACATCTGCGACAAGGCCGCCGAGACGGGCGAATACAACATCGGACTCGTGGTGTGTGGTCTCAATGCCGCGTATATTCAGCGCACCGACGAGGAGTTCATCGCCGAGGTGAGCAAATACTACGCGAAGGTCGAGCCGGTGAACAATCTTCGTGAAGTGCTCGACTACGTCGACGAGAAATTCCTCAAGCTCGCCATCTTCGATTTCGAACCGGCCGAGCCGATGGCCAAGGATCTGCTCGCCGGCATCGAGCAGCCTTACGAATACGTGCTCTCGGGCAAGCATTGGGCGGACATCATGGATTCGCGCGTCTCCAAGGGAGACGGCGTGGTCGTATTGCAGAAGGCGCTTGGCGTGGGTGTCGACGAGACCGCCGTGTTCGGCGACTATCTCAACGACGTGCCGATGTTCGAACACGCGCGCTATTCGTTCGCCGTGGCCAACGCCCACCCGCAGGTGCGCGCGGCCGCCGCCTACATCGCGCCGGCGAACACTGAGGAGGGCGTGATCCGCGTCGTCGACCGCATCGTCAGGTGACAGCTGTACAGCGTAGCGTCACGGCCCTATTGTAGAGAGCATGAAGCAGAGCGAAGCCCTTGAGATTATGCTTGCCGGCGCCAGCGCGTTCCTCACCGGAGCGCCCGGAGCCGGCAAGACGTATGTGCTCAACCGGTTTGTGCAGGCCAAACGCGAACAGGGCTCCACGGTCGCGGTGACGGCCACGACCGGCATTGCCGCGACGCATGTAGACGGCCAGACGATTCACGCATGGAGCGGCATAGGGGTGGCCGATTCGCTCACCGACTCGCTCATCAAGACGATCCGCACACGCCGGCGCAAGCAGATCAAATCGACTGACGTGCTCGTGATCGACGAGATCTCGATGATGCACGCGTGGCTGTTCGACATGGTCGACGAGGTCTGCCGCATCATACGCAAGGATTCGCGCCCCTTCGGCGGCCTGCAGGTGGTGCTCTCCGGCGATTTCTTCCAGTTGCCGCCAGTGGGTGCCTCGCGGCGCAACACGGCCATGACGCCCACGCCCGAGTATGTGTCGATGCGTGAGCGGTATGCGCAGGCGGGAAAGAACCCGGAGGGATTCGTCACTGAATCCTTTGCTTGGGACGCGCTCGACCCGGTGATCTGCTATCTCGATGAGCAGCATCGTCAGGACGACGGGCAGCTGCTGCGTGTGCTCACCGATATTCGTGGCGACATGGTCTCGCAGATCGACAAAGACATTCTCATCACCCGCTACCAGGTGCCACTTGAAGAGGGGAAGCAGGCCGTGTCCCTGTTCCCGCAGAACCGGCAGGCCGATCTTGTGAACGAACGCCAGCTTGCGCAGATTGACGGCGACGAGCATGAGTTCTTCGCCGAGGCGCGCGGGCAGGCGAATCTGATCGAACGGCTCAAGAGGAACATGCTCGCTCCCGAGCACCTCGTGCTCAAGAAGAACGCCGTGGTGATGGCCGTGCGCAACGATGCCGAGGGCCGCTATGTGAACGGCTCGCTGGGCATGGTGATTGGATTCCTCAAGGATGCGCGCGGCGGTTGGCCCATCGTCGAATTCGAGAACGGCAACGTGGTGACCATGAAGCGCGCCGATTGGGAGATGATGGATGGCGATGACGTGCTCGCGTCGGTGTCGCAGGTGCCGCTGCGGTGCGCCTGGGCGATTACGATACACAAATCGCAGGGCATGACGCTCGATTCGGCCATCATGGATCTGTCGCGCACCTTCGCACCGGGCATGGGTTATGTGGCGCTCTCTCGCGTGGAGAAGCTCGACGGGCTGTACCTCAACGGCGTGCATAACCGCATGTTCAATGTGAGCGCAGACGCCGTTCTGCTCGACGATGCGTTGCGTGCCGGATCGGCCCGTGCGGCCGCGCAGCTCGCGGAGCAGGGGGCGGATTCGTTCTCACATCGTTCCCCGGACCATGCCGTACTCGGCGCGACGGGTGAATCCGGCGCAGCGGAATCCACGCAGACCTTGTTCGACGCGCTCGACGAATTCGGTGGCACGGGCGAACCGGCGTTCTGAATTGCTGCACAGATACCGTCGGCTCGCTTTCGTCACGCCCGATGAGCCGCACGATTAGAATGGAACAGTATTTCGTACTGACAGAGGAAAGAGGAAATCCATGAAACACTCGGCAATGTACATCATCTCAGGAATCGGCGCGCTCGTGCTGTTCGTGGCGTTCCTGTTCTACACCTCTGCACCGGTGAATCTGGTGGGCTGGTTCAAACTCTCCGATCTGCTCACGATCATTGGCGGACTCATGTTCATCATTCCGTTCTACATTGTCTCCGTGCGGCGCAAAATGCGCGACAACGCGCCGAATCCGTGGGCGTGGCAGTATCTGCCGGTGATCGGCATGGTGCTCATGGTGATCGGCTTGATCTTCCCGAATGGCAAGCTCACCGTCGGTGTGATCGACCTGTGCGACGTGCTGTACCTGTTCGGTTGCGTGTTCATGCTGATGATCTTCGTCTACCCGTTCGGCTCGGTGAACGAGGAGATGCTTGAGAGCGACGTGGACGAACGCGTTGACGACGACGCGCGCCAATAGGCTCGCAGACCGTTCCGATATCCGGGCGCACCGCTGGCATTCGCTGGCGGGGCGCCCGCTTGCATACACCGGCGATGTCGTGGAATACGCATAATTTGAAGGGTATGACCAAAGCTCTTCGAATGTCCACACTGTTCCTGCGCACGCTGCGTGAAGACCCCGCAGACGCAGACGTCGATTCCGCAAAGCTGCTCCAGCGAGCCGGTTATATTCGCAAGGCCGCCCCGGGCATATGGACGTGGCTGCCGCTCGGCCTCGCCGTTCTCAACAAGATCGAAGACGTCATTCGCGAGGAGATCAACGGCATTGGCGCGCAGGAAGTGCACTTCCCGGCCCTGCTGCCGCGCGAGCCGTACGAGGCGACCCACCGTTGGGAGGAGTACGGCGACAACATCTTCCGCCTGAAGGATCGCCATGAGGCGGATTACCTGCTTGCACCGACGCATGAGGAAATGTTCACGCTGCTCGTCAAAGACATGTACTCGTCGTACAAGGACCTGCCGGTGACGCTCTACCAGATCCAGACGAAGTACCGCGACGAGTTCCGCCCCCGCGCGGGTCTGATTCGCGGCCGCGAGTTCATTATGAAGGATGCCTACTCGTTCACAGTGGACGAGGAGGGCATGCGCCAGGCGTACATGGATGAGCGCGGTGCGTATGAGCGCATCTTCCAGCGTCTCGACTTGAAGTATGTGCCGGTGTTCGCGATGTCGGGCCCGATGGGCGGCTCCGCTTCCGAGGAGTTCCTGGCGCCGATGCCGATTGGTGAGGATACGTTCGCCCTGGCCCCTTCCGGCAAGGCCTGGAACGTGGAGGCTCTGCACACGCCGGCTGTCGAGGCCGTGGATTGTTCGCAGACCCCGGATGCCACCAAGCGGGCCACGCCGAACGCGCGCACGATCGACGAGATGATCGCGTTCGCGAATGCCGAATACCCGCGCGAGGATGGCCGTGACTGGCAGGCCTCAGACATTCTCAAGAACGTCGTCATCGCCGTCAAGCATGCCGAGGACGACGAGCATGACGAACCATGGCGCGAACTGGTGGTTGTGGGCATCCCGGGAGATCGTACGATCGACATGAAGCGCTTGGAGGCGCAGTTCGCCCCGGCCGAGCTCGAGGAGGCCACCGAGGACGACCTCAAGGCGCATCCGGAGCTGGTACGCGGCTACATCGGGCCTATGGGCTTCGGCCCGCAGGCGCGGGGTGACGACGGGACGGCCGAGACGTTGCGGTACCTGATTGACGCGCATGTGGCTGAAGGCTCTGCATGGTTCACCGGCGCCGACGAGGAGGGCGTGGATTACTACGACCTCGTCTATGGTCGCGATTTCAAGGCCGACGACGTGGTGGAAGCCGTTCAGGTGCGCGACGGCGACATGAGCCCGGATGGTTCAGGCCCGCTCAGCTTCGAGCGTGGTGTGGAGATTGGTCAGGTGTTCCAGCTCGGTCTCAAGTATTCTGAGGCGCTCGACCTCAAGGTGCTCAACCAGAATGGCAAGACAGTGCCGGTGTGGATGGGCTGCTATGGCATTGGCGTGAGCCGTGTGCTTGCCTGCATCGCCGAGACGCACCATGACGACAAGGGTCTGGCGTGGCCGATGAACATCGCCCCCGCCCAGGTGCATGTGATGGCCACCGGCAAGGACGAAGCGGCATTCGAAGCCGCCGAGAGGCTGGTCGATGAACTTTCGGCCAATGGCATCGAGGTGCTCTACGACGACCGCAGAAAGGTCTCGCCGGGCGTCAAGTTCAAGGACGCCGAACTCATCGGTGTGCCGATCATCGCCGTCGCCGGCCGTGATACGGTGAACAACGGCACGATCGAGGTTCGTGATCGTGACGGTTCCAACAGTGAGAACATCAGCGTCGATTCAGTGGCGCAGGTGATCGTCGACCGCGTGCATGAGGCATTGAAGTAGGTCAAGGCGAAATATGTGGCAGTGGGCTCCGGGAAACCGGGGCCCATTCATTTCCTGCCATGGCCACCCGAGTTATGCACATGCCTGTGGACGGGTGTGGATAATGGGTCGGTCATCCACCGTTGTACCAACACGCCGTCCTCCGACCACAATGCCCTGTTCGGCTTGGCACGCCGGGTCTCTTGCCTGAAGATGGAACCAAGAACACATCGCACGGAAAGAGGCTTACATGGCATTACAACAAGGAGCGGTCACGATCACGGGGTATCTTGGCGCAGATCCCCAACAGTATGGCAGGAATCCGAGTCGCCCTGCATGCACGTTCCGACTGGGATCCACACGCCGGTATCAGGATCGTAATGGCGTATGGCAGCAACTGCCGACCACATGGCTCACCGTCAAAGCCTTTCGTGGCCTAGCGGCCAACATCATGCAATCGCTGCATAGAGGCGACCCGGCCATAGTCACCGGATTGCTCAACACCGAGCAATGGCGCGACGAGCAGGGTGTGGATCATTCACGTCTGGTGCTCGAGGCGAGCAACGTCGGTTTGGACCTGAACTACGTGGTCACGATGTCGATGCGCACGCCGCGGGAAGGGTACACCGGACAGCAGGCTCCCTCACAGATGGCATCTGACGAGCAGGGTTCCCCCATGCGTCCACAGACCCAGCAGGCTACGTCGGCAGCTCCTCAATCAACCCTGTCACGCTCCTCTATGGCACCGGGCGATGACGGCGGCAATCCCGTGGATCCCTTCAACCAGATGCCGCCGGATTGCCTGTCTCCCGATGCCGCTGCGAGCATGCCACAGCAAGGGGATCAACGGGATGCGGCCCTGGAGCCATTGGTAGGCAACGGGATGCCGCCGCAGGATTTGGAACACGGTTGCGCAACCGACACGACGAACTCGCGAAAGGAGGTGAGGCCTGAGGATCAAGACGAATTCTAATCGCTGCACTTGTTTTCATATGGTTGTGGGGGGGGGGGGGGGCCCCCCCCCCCCCCACAACCATATGTGGCCAATATGCTCATTGGCAAGCCTGCCAGAGACTACCAGATGCGCACGCGTTCCTCTGGTTTGAGCCACATGCGGTCGTTGTCGGTGACGCCGAAGGCCTTGTAGAACAGATTCACGTTGCGCGCGATGCCGTTCGTACGGTCCTCGGCGGGGGAGTGCGGGTCGATCTGCAGGTACTGCTCTGCGAGCTCATCGCGCATCTTCGTTCGCCAGATCTGTGCGTACCCGAGGAAGAAGCGCTGCAATCCGCTGAATCCATCGATCTCAGGGGACATCTCCAATGCTCCTTCGATGCCGGACGGCGAGGCGTCGACAGGCAGCCCGTGCTGCTCGTCCAGCGCGAAGGCATAGGCCTTCAACGCGATGTTGACGCCACTGAGATCGCCTATGTTCTCGCCAATCGTAAGCGAGCCGTTGACATGTGGCATCTTGTCGGGCTCGTCGGCGTACTTCTCACGCAGTTGCACCGGCACGAACTCGTCGTACTGGTCGATAAGCGCTTGTGTGAGCTGCTTGAAATGCTTGCGGTCCTCGTCGGTCCACCAATCCTCGAGTTTGCCGCTGCCGTTGAACTGGGAGCCCTGGTCATCGAACCCGTGGCCGATCTCATGGCCGATTACGGTGCCGATGCCGCCGTAGTTCACGGCGTCCTCGGCCTGCGGATTGAAGAACGGGGGTTGCAGAATGGCGGCTGGGAACACGATGATATTACGGGTGGGCTCGTAGTACGCGTTCACCGTCTGCGGGTTCATGAGCCATTCGCCCTTGTTCACAGGCTTGCCGCTCTTCGAAACCTGATAGCCGAACTCGTAGACGGCCGCCGCCCTCATGTTGTCCATGAGCGGGGCATCGGCATGCACGTCGAGCGCCGTGTAGTCGCGCCAATCGTCGGGGTAGCCGATGTACGGCTCGAAGGAGTTGAGCTTGTCAATCGCCTTGCGCTTGGTCTCCTCGCCTAGCCAGTCGCTGTTCACAATCGAGATGTGGTAGGCCTGAATGAGGTTGCTCACCAGTTCCTGCATGCGCTTCTTCGACGATTCCGGGAAATGCAGCTTCACATAGACCTTGCCGACATCTTCGCCGCATATGCCATTGACGAGCGAGACGCCGCGCTTCCACCGATCACGCTGCTGCTTCGTGCCAGAAAGAACCTGCCCGTAGAACGAGAAGTTCGTCTTGTCGAACACGGAGCTCAGCATGCTCGCGTTGTCGATGATCACATGCACGCGCGCCCACAGCTTCAGGTCGTCGAGGCTCGCTGCAGCCCAGAATCCGTCAAGGCCGGTGACGAAGCTCGGCTCGTCCACAATGATGTTCGCGAAGGCTCCGAGCATGTCAACCGGCATCGTGCGGGCGGCATGCGAGGTGTCGTAGCTTTCCTGCACGGCCTTGATCCAACGCTCAATGTCGAAATGGATGAACATGGCCTTGAGCTCGTCAAAAGTGGTGGGGTTGTTCGTCGCCTGCGGGTCCCTCGTCTTCACATTGTCCCAATGGTGCGAGGCGATGCGAGTCTCGACGTCGAGGAACCGTTCGGCGAGATCCTGGGCCTTCTCCTCGTCGTCGGCGTAGCCGGCGTTGCGCAGCTGCTTCGCGACCATCGACACATACTCCTGACGGATCTGCTCATGGTGGTCTTCGCGGTAGTATGCTTCGTCGGGCAGTCCGATGCCCCCCTGGCCGAGGTAGAGCACATTCGTCTCAGGGTGGTTCATGTCGCCGAACACGCTGAAGCCGAAGAGGTCCGGACCGCCGAACGGGCTCAGCCGCCCGAGCACATCGATGAGCCCCTCTTTCGTCCGTGCTTCGTCAATGGCAATGAGATCGGCGCGAATCGGCTCGATTCCAGCTGCTTCAATCGCGTCGGTGTCGAGGAACGCATGGTACAGCGCCTTCGATTTCGACGCCTCCTCGGAATCCGTTTCGAGAATGTCGCGAATCTGCTCCTCGGCGTTTTCCGACAGTCGATTGAAGGAACCGTAGCTGGAGCGGTCATCGGGAAGGCGGTACGTGTCGATCCACGGACCGTTCACATAGCGGAAGAGATCGTCCTTGGGTGAGATCACGGCGGAGAACGAGGCCGGATCGATGCCTGATTGCAAAGTGGTATCCATAACTTCACACTATAGATGTTTCCCGACAGCGCGGCGCTGGGTCACGGTGTAGAATCTGGCACCCGTACAAGCTGAATGGACATATTTCTCGTCCGAAGTCAACTACGCTCGTTGGAGAATACACGGGCGAAACTGTGCAAACAGACCGCGGATAGATAACACTGTAAGTAAACATATCCGCGAATGCAGTCGCCATGCCGGAAAGCATCCGGAGCGCCGGTGCGTTCAGAGAATCTGAAGGAGGAGATATGTCGGAACCGAATCCGCAATATCAAAACCAGCAATACAACCAAAGCCCATTCCGACTGTTCGAGGGAATGCTGCCGACCGGCGCGAAGAACCTCGTGCGCGGCACATACGGCGTCATCGGCGTCGCCGCGCTCGCATTGGGCATCTGCCTGCTCGTGTGGCCGGGCATCACGCTCAAGGTGGCCGCCATCGTGCTTGGCATCTACTTCCTCATTTCGGGCGTCGTGCGCATCGTCAGCTCGCTCGTTGAAATGGGACTGCCCGCCGGCTGGAGGATCCTCGGCGTGCTCATCGGCATCATCCTCGTGATCGGCGGCATCGTCATCTTCAAGAACGTCACGATGTCCACCGCCATGCTCGCCATCATGTTCACGCTCATCGTGGGCATCTGCTGGATCATGGAGGGCGTGATGGCACTTGCCGAATCGTGGAGCGTGCCGAGCTCGGGCTGGGCGATCGCCTACGCGATCATCTCGATCATCGCCGGCTTCGTGCTGCTGTGCATGCCGATGGCGTCCACGCTGTGGCTGATCATCTTCGGCGGCTGCGCCATGGTGGTCATGGGCATCTGCGCGATTGTGCGTGCCTTCACCTTCGGCCGCGTGAAGAAGAACAACTGAAACTCCTTATGAATATATGCGAAACCCGGTGCCATATGCGCCGGGTTTCGCATATCTGCGCGAATATGCGCGGCGTCTCCCATTACAATGTAAGGCGTGCAGATTAGTCTGAAAACGGTTTGGCAAAAGCTTGCTGGAAAAGAGAACACGATGATCGAATTGAAGACACCCCAGGAGATCGAGGAAATGAAGCCGGCCGGCCATTTCGTCGGCAGCATTCTCAACGAGCTGCGTGAGAAGACCAAGGTGGGCACGAATCTGCTGGAGATCGATGAGATTGTGCACAAGCGCATTGCCGACAGGAAGGGCGCGCAATCCTGCTACGTCGACTACGCGCCGGACTTCGGCACGGGACCGTTCGCCCATTACATCTGCATTTCGATCAACGATGCGGTGCTGCACGGTGTGCCGTATGACTACACGCTCAAGGACGGCGATCTGGTCAGCCTCGACCTCGCCATCAGCGTCGACGGCTGGGTGGGTGACTCGGCCATCAGCTTCGTGGTTGGCAAAGACAAGGATCCAAGTGACCTGCGTCTCATCAAGTCCACCGAGGAGGCGCTCGCCGCGGGCATCGCCGAAGCCATTCCCGGCAACCGTCTGGGTGATATCTCCCACGCGATCGGCGAAGTGGCGGCGGAATACGGCTACCCGGTGAACCTCGAATTCGGCGGCCATGGCGTCGGCCACATCATGCACGGCGACCCGCATGTGCCCAACGACGGCAAGGCACACCACGGCTACAAGCTGCGTCCGGGCCTCGTCATCGCCATTGAGCCATGGTTCATGAAGACCACCGACGAGATCTTCCAGGACCAGCGAGACGGATGGACGCTGCGTTCGGTGGACGGCTCGCGTGGTGCCCATAGCGAGCACACGATCGCCATCACCGAGAACGGACCGATTGTGCTCACTGCACGCGAGGGTGATCCGCTGTCAAAGCTCTACAACTGATCGCCACACACCTCAGATTCAAGCCCGCAGATCATGCGGGCTTTTTGTATATTCAGGCCCCGAGTACCATGAGCGTCCACTGGAATTCTGCATATACTTGCATGAGATGGTATATTAAGTGCAAACTTGCGATATGAGATGGAAACGCCGCGGGCAATGTGCGTGCCCTATAGTGTTCGGCAAACCGAATACGGCGAATGCCGACGGGCGAGTAGAGGAGAGCTATGGGAGAAGCGCATCTGCATGTGGAGGCCGACGAATTCAAGCTGCCGGTGGTCAAGGCGACCGCCGGCCCCGATGGCATCGTCATGTCGTCGCTGCGCAACAACAACTGGGTCTCCCTCGACCCGGGCTTCCTCACCACGGCGCAATGCGAATCCAGGATCACGTATATAGACGGCGAGCATTCGATTCTGCGATACCGGGGCTACCCGATCGAGCAGCTGTGTGAGCAGTCGGACTTCCTGGAGGTCTCATGGCTGCTGCGCAATGGTGAGCTGCCCACAAAAGCCGAGTACAACCGATTCGTGGAAGACATCAACCACCACACGATGGTAGGTGAGGATTTCCGTACGTTCATGGGCTCGTTCCCACGCGGGGCGCAGCCGATGAGCGTCATGGCCTCCGCAATCAACGCGCTCGCCGCCTTCAACCCCGACACCACCGACATCAGCGATCCGGAACAGCTCGATGAGGCCGCCATGATCATCATGGCCAAGGCGCGCACGGTGGTCAGCTACATTCTGCGCAGGCGCCGCGACGAACCGATGCTCTACCCGGACTATGCGCGCGGCTACGTCGACGACTTCATTCGCATGTGCTTCGCGGTGCCCTACGAACGCTTCGAATCCGATCCGCTGTATGTGCATGCGTTCGGCCGTCTGCTCATCATCCACGCCGACCATGAGCAGAACTGCTCGACGTCGGTGGTGCGCATCGCCGGCTCCGCGCACGCGAATCTGTATTCGGCCGTCGCCGCTGGCATCAACGCGCTCTCGGGCCCACGGCATGGCGGCGCGAACGAGGCGGTGCTGCGCCAGCTCATGGCAATCCGCGACTCCGGCATGAGCGTCAAGCAGTTCGTGGAGAAGGCGAAGGTGGAAGGCAGCCGCATCTCCGGTCTCGGCCACCGCGTGTACAAGTCGTACGATCCGCGCGCGGCCATCGCCAAGCATTATCTCGAGAAGATCATGGAGAACAAGGCGACGCTCAAACTGCTGCCAGGCGACGAACAGCTCTTCGACGTGGCGTTGCAGCTTGAGGACATCGCGCTCAACGACGATTATTTCGTCTCGCGCAACCTGTACCCGAACGTCGATTTCTACACCGGTCTCATCTACCGTGCAATCGGCTTCGGCCCCTCCATGTTCACGCCGCTGTTCGCGCTGGGACGCATCCCCGGATGGATTGCCCAGTACCGCGAGATGCTCGCCGACCCGATGACGAAGATCGGCCGCCCGCGTCAGGTGTACACCGGTGCCGTGCTGCGCGACTACGTGCCGATAGACGAGCGGTAGTCAACGCCGTTCTATTTGTGTCTATTTGTGATAGGGCTCGTGCGCGTTGATCTTGAACGCGCGGTAGATCTGCTCGAGCAGAATCACACGCATGAGCTGGTGCGGGAACGTCATCTTCGAGAAGCTCAGCGGCATGTTCGCGCGCCTCAGCACACGCGGGTCGAGGCCGAGTGAGCCGCCAATCACGAACTGCAGGTGGCTGACGCCGTGCAATCCCCACTGCGCGATGCGTGCCGCGAGCTGCTCACTCGTCAGCTGATCGCCTTCGATTGCGAGCGCAACAACGAAGGCACCGTCGCGCAGATGCTTGAGGATGCGCTCGCCCTCCTTCTCCTTGATCTGCGCGTTGAGCGTGTCGGAGGCGTGTTCCGGGGTCTTCTCGTCGGCCACCTCAATGACGTCGACCTTCGCGAAGCGCGACAGGCGTTTGCGGTATTCGTCGATTGCGTCGCGCAGATAGCGTTCCTTGACCTTGCCGACGCAGACGATGTCGATGTTCATGTCACTCCTTGTATGAAAAAGCCCCTCCTCAGCCGGGATGGATTCGCAATGTCCGCGAGATTCCGCCGTTTCGCGAAACCTGTTTCGGCTGGGAAGGGGCTTTTGCCGTCAGTTCTTGTGAAGTGCGTCGTTGAGCGCGATGCCGGTCTTGCGCGGACGTGCCTGGATGGCGCCGGTGAGAGAGTTGCGAATGAACAGGATGTTGTTCTTCCCGCTCAGGTCGGCGCCCTTGACCACATCGAGTGCGACCCCGGCCGCCGCCTTCTCCTTGTCCCACACCTCGATCTTCGTGCCGGCGGTCACATAGAGACCGGCCTCCACGACGCAGTTATCTCCGAGCGAGATGCCGATGCCCGCATTGGCACCGAGCAGCGAATGCTCGCCGATCGAGTTGCGCAGCTTGCCGCCACCCGACAGCGTGCCCATGATCGAGGCGCCACCGCCGACGTCGGAACCGTCGCCGACCACGACGCCCTGCGAGACGCGGCCTTCGATCATGCAGGTGCCGAGCGTGCCGGCGTTGAAGTTGACGAAGCCGGCGTGCATGACCGTCGTGCCTTCGCTCAGGTAGGCGCCCAGACGCACACGGTCGCCGTCGCCGATGCGCACACCGGTGGGCACCACGTAGTCGAGCATGCGCGGGAACTTGTCGATGGCGAGCACGTTGACCTCGGCACGCATGCCCGGCATCCCCGCGCCCGCATTGCCCTGCATGACGGCCAGGCGACGCTGTGCGAAGTCATCGACGGCGAACGGGCCGTAGTTCGTCCACACGACGTTGTTGAGCGCTCCGAAGATGCCGTCGAGGTTGAGCGTGTTCGGTTTGGCCAGGCGCATGCTGAGCAGGTGAAGGCGCAAGTAGGCGTCGGGCGCGTCGACCACCGGGTCGTCGAGGCGCGAGACGGTGAAGACCGGCATACGACGCACGCCGCGCAAGTCCTCGCCCTCATGAACCAGATTGCCGAACCCATGGTTCGGCTTGGCTGCCGGCGCCTCTCCCAATGTCAGTTTCGGATACCAAACGTCAAGCACGTTGCCGGCTGCATCAATGCTCGCCAGACCCCAGCCCCATGCACTGCGCGACTGTGTCATCGCCACTCCTTGTCTATTGGATTGTCATATGCCACTGTATACCGCGCACCTGCCGTGGCGCGCCTCGTGTCCGTTCGCGGCACGTCTGCCCACCCTATGCTGCGCTGTCTATGGCAAACGACAGACCATGGTCGGTTACTGCACACGCATGCAACACAACGACCATGGCCGCCGAGCTTTCGTCATCTGCCAGCAAAGAGATGGGCGAGTGGAATAACGGGGCGGGGTATCCGGTTGGCTGAAACAGAAAGCCACCTGCTACACTTGCATATCGCCTGTATGTGAGTGACAAACAAGATAGGGAACCGTGAAAAAGCAAGACAACACCGAGGGACGCCAGACCCGGCGCAGCTACAATGCCACGCGCATTGTGGCCATTGTTGTTGTGTGCGCAATGCTGGTCGGCTTTGCCATGCCATTGATCTTCGCCGGGCTTTGACGCTCGCGCTGTTCGCCACGCAGCCATACTCCGGTGGCGTCCGCTTTCCCGCCAAGGCAACGTTTGCCTGTGACGGTATCTTATATTTCAGTTGAGCAATGTGAACAGATTCCACCGCAACGGTGTTTGCAGTGGACGAGCAAGTGAGAGATTATGGCAGAATTCGATTATTCGCAGGCGATTTCCGACGCCCGCGCCAAGTACGAGTCCATCGCCCTCGCGTTGGACACCGATCGTCTGAAGTCCCAAGAGGCCGAGCTTGAGCAGCAGGCCTCCGCTCCTGGACTGTGGGATGACTCCGAGCACGCGCAGAAGGTGATGAGCCAGCTGAGCGCATGCCAGTCCCAGCTGAAGCATCTGTCGAGCGCCGCGAGCCGTCTCGACGATGTGGCCACGCTCATCGAGCTCGGCCAGGAGGAGAACGACGCCGACACGCTCCACGAGGCACAGACCGAGATTGAAAGCATCCAGAAGGATCTCGACCAGATGGAGATCGAGACGCTGATGGACGGCGAATACGATTCCCGTTCCGCCGTCGTGACCATTCGATCCGGCGCAGGCGGTGTCGATGCCGCGGACTTCGCCCAGATGCTGCTGCGCATGTACCTGCGCTGGGCCGAGCGCAATGGATACAAGGCCAAGGTGATGGACACCTCGTATGCCGAGGAGGCGGGCATCAAGTCCGCCACATTCCAGATCGACGCCCCGTACGCCTATGGCCGCATGTCGGTCGAAGGCGGCACGCATCGTCTGGTGCGCATCTCGCCGTTCGACAACCAGGGGCGTCGCCAGACCAGCTTCGCCGCCGTCGAAGTGGTGCCGCTCGTCGAGGCCACCGATCACATCGAAGTGCCCGACAGTGAGATCCGCGTGGACACCTACTGCGCTTCGGGCCCTGGCGGCCAGGGCGTGAACACCACGTACTCTGCCGTGCGCATCACTCACCTTCCGACCGGCATCGTGGTGACCATGCAGGACGAGCGTTCGCAGATTCAGAACCGCGCCGCCGCCATGGCCGTGCTCCAGTCCAGGCTGCTCGTGCTCCGCCATGAGGAGGAGGCCAAGAAGAAAAAGGAGCTCGCCGGCGACATCAAGGCCAGCTGGGGAGACCAGATGCGCTCCTACGTGCTGCACCCGTACCAAATGGTGAAGGATCTGCGCACTGGTTGCGAGACCTCGCAGACTCAGGCGGTGTTCGATGGCGACATTGACGAGTTCATTCAGGCCGGCATCCGCTGGCGCCACGAGCAGCGGCTCGAAGCCGCGGCCGAGGAAGCCAACGAGTAAATCGCGGCCCGGCGGCAAGCGATGCAAGCAGGGAGGAAGTAGCCCATGGCACTCATCTCAATGGAACATGTGAGCAAGATCTATCCGAATGCCAAGAGACCGGCGTTGCAAGACATCGATCTTGAGATCAGCCGTGGCGAGTTCGTGTTTCTCGTGGGCGCCTCCGGTTCGGGCAAGACCTCGTTGCTGCGCCTGCTGCTGCGCGAGGAGGAGGCGACCAGCGGGGAGATCCGCGTGGGCGGGTACGACCTGCGTCGCCTCCCGAACCGTCAGGTGCCGCAGTACCGGCGTTCCATAGGCATGGTGTTCCAGGACTACAAGCTGCTCAACAACAAGACTGTGTGGGAGAACGTGGCGTTCGCCCTCGAGGTGATCGGCACCTCACGTTCCACGATCAAGTCGCTGGTGCCCAAGGTGCTTAAGACGGTGGGTCTCACGGGCAAGGAGAACAACTACCCGCGCGAGCTCTCCGGCGGTGAGCAGCAGCGCGTCACGATTGCGCGCGCCTATGTGAACCACCCGCAGCTGCTGCTCGCCGACGAGCCCACCGGCAATCTGGACCCGACCACCTCGCTGGGCATCATGGAGGTCCTCGATGCGATCTCCCGAACCGGCACTACCATTGTGATGGCCACACACAACGAGGAGATTGTCAACTCGATGCGCAAACGCGTGGTCGAGCTCAACAAGGGCAGCATTGTCCGTGACGAGAAGAACGGCTCTTATGATTCCGCCATGTACTTCCCGGATGAGCAGGTGGCCGCGATGTCGCATGCGGCGATCAAGGCCGAGGTCGGCATCGGGGCCGTGGCTGGCAGTGAAACCGGCGCGGTGATCGAACCGGCAACGAATCAGCAGAAGTCGCACAGCGGCAAGCATGAGCGTGATGAACGGGCGACCACCATGGTCGACTCGGTCAATGAGATCCTGCAATCCGAGCACAGCAACGAGGGCATAGCCCGTCTGGCCCAGAGCGTGCATGCCGGCAAGACCGGCCGTTACGGCGAGGCATTCGCAGATGTCGAACAGACGCTCACCTGGGGTGGAGGCCTCTCTCTCGAGGAGCTCGCCGAACAGGAGGGCATCGACACCAGCAAGACGCGAGAGGTCTCGACCGCCGCAAAGGCGGACGCCTCCATGGAGCAGGATTCCGGGAAGGCATGGGGAACCGTGACCCTCGAGGAGCCGCGGGGCGAAGCCGACTCCACCGGCAATGCCTCCGCTGGGAAGACGACGCCCGTCGAACAGACGCAGGCGATGGCCCCCGTGACGAAGGAGATCGAACCATCCACGCCACCTATGCCACCGAGTCCGCCGAAGGGGCGGCATTCGCGACCGAGAACCCCGGATGAGCCGAACAAGGACGAGGAGTAGAGCATGCGATTCCGTTTCATTCTTTCGGAGACATGGACGAGCCTTAGACGCAATGTGCCCATGCTGCTTTCGGTGATGCTCGTCACGTTCATCTCGTTCCTGTTCATCGGGGCATCGTTGCTCACTCAGGCGCAGATCACGAAGGCCAAGGGCGATTGGTACGACAAGGTCGAAGTCGTGGTGTGGTTGTGCCCGGACGGCAACAGTCAGTCTGCGAACTGCTCCACAGGCAAGGCTGCCACTACCGCGCAGATCAACGAGCTGCAGAAGGTGATCCAGCAGGAATTGCCGAACGACGTCTCGCAGGTCACGTTCATGAGCCGTGAGGACTTCTACAACAACTCCTTCGTCAAGCAGTACCCGAAGGGCGAATACCAAGGGCGCACGCTCACTGCGGCCGACATGCAGGATTCGCTGTGGCTCAAGCTCAAGAACCCTGAGAACTATCGCGTGGTCTCCGAGGTGCTTTCGAATCGTGATGGGGTTGAGGAGGTGGTTGACCAGCGGCAGATCTTCGAACCGGTGTTCGCCATACTCAACCGCGCCACCGTGGCCACCGGAGGTTTGGCCGTCATCATGGTGATCGCGGCGATCATGCTCACTGGTACGACGATTCGTATGTCGGCTGCGTCGCGAAGAGAGGAGACCGAGATCATGCGCTTGGTCGGCGCCTCCAACTGGACCATCCGTCTGCCGTTCATTCTCGAAGGCGTCATTGCCTCGCTGGCGGGCTCCCTGCTTTCGTGCGGTGCATTGGCATTGTTCGTCAAGGTGTTCGTGACCGACTGGCTGGCGAAGTCGGTGACATGGATTCCATATGTGGACCAGACCACGGTGTGGCTTGTCTCGCCGATTCTCATTGTGGGTGCCATGGTGCTTTCGGTGCTTGCCTCGTCTATCGCCCTGCGTAGATATCTCAAGGCGTAACGGCTCGTGTTTTCCGCGATTCCATTGGCATTGCCGCTTTGTTAATTGTGCAGATTCTGTGAATGAGTTGAATATGGCATGGCGTCCGCCCATTTTCAAGAATGTGATGATACGCTGGTGAGCAGCGTATTAGAAAGGGACTCGATGACGAACAGGAAACGGACCGTACCTGTAGTGGCATCCTCGCTGGCCTCTGTCCTATGCATAGGCGCATTGGCGGTGCCGATGTCGACGTACACGCCTCAGGCATACGCAGACACCTACAGTGACTTGGTGAACGCCCAGAACAGCCATGCCCAGAGCAAGCAGCGCGAGGCGGCGCTACGTGAACAGCTCGCCGGAGTGAACAGCGATCTGGCCGACAAGATCGTGGAACTCGACGACCTCAACAACAACAAGATCCCCGCCGCACAGGCCAAGGTGCAGCAGGCGAACTCCGATGCCGCAGCAGCCAAGTCCGAAGCCGATGCCGCGGCGGAGCGCCTCAAGGCCGCCGAGAAAGACAAGGCCGATCTCGAGGCCAAGATCAAGCAGACCGGCGAGGACTACGACGACGCACATGCCGCCGTGGCACAAAGCGCTCGTGAGTCGATGCATGGCTCAGACACCTCCGATGTCATGAGCGTCATGACCGGCTCGAAGGACACGAAGGACTTCATCAAGTCGATGCAATCGCGTGACGCTCTCGCCCGTAACGAGGCGAATGCGGCATCCGATGCCGCCGTCGACCTCAACACTTCGATGAACCGCGCCGACAGGCTCAAGGCAATCGAGAAGCGAGTCGAGCAGTGCAAGAACGACGCCGATCAGAAGTCCGCCGCCGCACAGTCCGCCGCAACGCAGGCCCAGCAGGAGAAATCCAGCCTCGACAAACTGCGTGCAGCCGGTGAGAGCACACGAGCCGACCTGGAAAACCAGAAGAGCAGCCTCACCACGCAAGCCGCCCAGCAGGCCGCGCAGACCGTGATGCTGCAGTCTGAGATCGATGCGAAGAACCAGCAGTGGGCCGCCGAACAGGCTGCCGCTGCGGCGCAGGTGCAGGAACCTGAGCCACAGGGTACCGTCGAGGCACCTGCTGCTGCGGCACCCCAGCCGTCCGTTCCCCAGCAGACGCAAACGCCGTCCCAGCCGGCGCAGACTCAGCGTCCGTCCACGCCATCACAGCCGTCCACGCCCCCGACTCCGGTCGTCACCCGTCCCTCTACGGGCGGCCAGGGCACATCGAACGGCGATTACGGGAATGCATACGCAGCAGGCCAGTGCACGTGGTGGGCCTATGAGCGTCGCAAGCAGATGGGCATCGGCACGCCATCGTATCTCGGTAACGGCGGCCAGTGGTGGAGTACGGCCCCGTCGTACGGGTTGCGCGTCGACCATAGCCCTCAGGTCGGGGCCGCTCTGTCGTTCCTGCCGGGGCAGGAGGGCGCCTCGAGCCCATGGGGTCATGTCGCGGTGGTCGAGCAGGTCAACGGCAACAGCATCCTCATCTCGGAGTCGAATGTGGCCGGTCTGTACACCATCACATACCGTACGCTGTATAATCCGGGACGGTTCTGGTACGTCCACTGACAGCCGCCAATAACCAAGCATCCATTCGGGGCCCGATATCACAGTATCGGGCCCCGAACTCATATGCGCACCTTCCGCTAGGCAATCCTCGGCTGCAAACTCTCATTTTCTCATCCGCGTTCTCATCTGCGTGGTCCCCAGATGAGTAGTCGTCATGTGTGTGGTTCTCAGATGGGTGGCCTTCATCAGTGAGGCCTTCATCTGAAGAGTCCTCGTCTGTGTAATCCTCGTCTGCGTAAAAAGAGACGAATCTAGTCCCTAGATGTCTCTTTTTACGCAGAGAGTGGAAGAAGGTGAAGGGGAGATAAGGGCCGGCGGCATGGGAAAGCGGGACAGTCGCAGAAGAACGGGGGACTGGTAGGTAGACTGGTTCCCAGAACAATCGAATAGGAGCAACTGTGGCGAAGAAAGAGCAGAGCAACGAGAAGATGATCGCGCAGAACAGGCGCGCGCGGCACGACTACGAGATCGAAGACACCTATGAGGCGGGCCTTGCGTTGACGGGCACCGAGGTGAAGTCGCTGCGCGAGGGGCGTGCCTCGCTGGCGGAGTCGTTCATCTCGATTGACAAGCGGGGTGAGGTGTGGCTCGAAGGAGCGAACATTCCCGAATACCTCAACGGCACATGGAACAACCATGCGCCCAAGCGCAAACGCAAGCTGCTGCTGCACGGCGCGCAGATAGACAAGCTGCGCCGGCAGATTCAAGCGAAGGGCTACACCATTGTGCCGCTGCAGCTGTATTTCAACGAAGACGGCCGCGCGAAGCTCAAGATTGCGCTCGCCCGTGGCAAGAAGGAGTACGACAAGCGGCAGGCGTTGCGTGAAGAGCAAGACAAGCGCGAGGCGTTGCGCATGATGCGCTACAAGAACATGCATGCCCGCGGCTGACTCCTGAATCCGTGAATCTGCGTAAAAAGGGACAAATATAGCCTGTATTCGTCCCTTTTTACGCGGGGAAGCATACGCATGCAGGGGAAGTGTATGCGTGCGGGGGAGGCGTACGCAGCGGAGGTGTATGCAGGGGAAGTGTGCGGCACGGAAGAGATGACGCATGGGTTCGTGCGTAATTTGGGTCGATCTTTGCGCATAGTTGTCCCTTTTTACGCAGATTGGCAACGTGAGCTGTGTGTGGGTGACGCCACATTCGAGAGATTACTTCCAGATTACGAGATTCCTCGGGTGCCGAAACGCGCTGATAACATGTGATTCCTACCCTGACTCGTGTTTGAAGCCGAACACGGAGGAGAGAGCCATGAAGAACACTTGGAAAGCCACGGCGGCATTTGCTGCCATCGTGTTGTGTGCGGGCATGTCAGCATGTGGCACCAGTGATGCAAGCGACAGCGGCAAGTCCAGCGGCACCAGCAGCAGCTCGGCGGCCGCGTCGTTCGACCCGAGCACTGTGGAGACCGACGAGACGATCGCCGCACTCGTGCCGGACTATGTGAAGAAGGACGGCAAGCTCACCGTGGGCACCGACACCACGTATGCGCCGGCGGAATTCATTGGGGAGGACGGCAAGACCGCCGTCGGCTATGATGTGGACCTCACGAAGGCGATCGCCAAGGTGATGGGACTCGAACCGGAGACCGCGGTGTCGGAATTCGACATGATCATCCCGTCCATCGGCAGCAAGTACGACATTGGCATTTCGTCGTTCACCGTGACCCCCGAACGTCAGGAGGCCGTCGACTTCGTCACTTACTACAAGGCCGGCTCCACGTGGGTGACCCAGAAGGGCAATCCCGACAAGGTCGACACGAAGGACCTGTGTGGCGTCAAGGTCGCAGTGCAGACCGGCACCACCCAGGAGGAGGAGCTCAACAAGATGAACGAGCAGTGCAAGGCCGATGGCAAGAAGGCCATCGAACTGCAGACCTTCGCCAAGCAGACCGATGTGACCACCGCCGTCGTTAATGGCAAGGCGGCCGTGTTCTATGCGGATTCGCCAGTCGCCGGCTATGCGATCGAGCAGACCGATGGCGCGCTCGCACCGCTGGGTGCCGACGAAGGCGTGACCGAGGAAGGCATCATCGTCAAGAAGGGCGACAAGCAGATGGATGAGGCCGTCCAGAAGGCCGTGCAGAAGCTCATGGACGACGGCACCTACCAGAAGATCCTCGAGAACTGGGGCGTGAGCTCCGGCGCGATCGACAAGGCCGAGATCAACCCGACCAAGTGAGCGCACGAATCCGCACGCTGAACGCAATCTGACATATATTCGCCGTCGGCAAACATAAGCATCGCATAATATGCATATCTAGGCATATGTATACAGTGTAAGTGTTTGAAAACGGCGACTATTTTTGCCATAGTTGCTTGAGAATACTGAATATATGCAGAACTTCGCCATGTGGAGCACATGGCAGGCACATGAGGAAAAGGAACGCTGACACATGTTTGGCAACGCACAATCCACGATGAAGAAGGTCGCGGCATTCGCACTTGGTGCCGCAGTCATACTCGGTTCCGCGGCATGCGGTACGACTGACGAAACGCAGACCGCGGCAAAGGACTCGCAGAACGCGACCTCGATTGTCGACTCGGTGAAGAAGGACGACAAGATCGCGGCCATGCTGCCGCAGAAAATCGCCGAGTCCGGCAAACTCACCGTCGGCATGGAGATGACCTATGCACCGGCGGAATTCGTGGCGGAGGACGGCAAGACCCCGGAAGGGTATGATGTGGACCTCGCCAAGGCGCTTGCCAAGACCCTGGGCGTGAAGGCGGACTTCATCTCGTCGAGCTTCGATTCGATCGTGCCGAGCGTGGGCAGCAAGTACGACCTCGGCATCACAGCGATGACGATCACCGAGGAACGTGAGGATTCCGTCGATTTCGTGAGCTACTACAAGGCAGGCTCGATGTGGGTGGTGAAGAAGGGCAATCCCGACAAGGTGGACGCCAAGAACCTGTGCGGCACGAAGATCGCAGTGCAGGTGGGCACCACGCAGGAAGAGGATGCCAACAAGATCAAGGAACAGTGCGCCGCCGATGGCAAGGCCGCGGTCGAGGTCATGCCGAGCAAGCAGCAGACCGATGCCGCGACCAACGTCGTGACCGGCAAGGCGGACGTGTTCTATGCGGACTCGCCGGTGGCAGGTTACGCGATCTCGCAGACCGACGGACAACTCGAGGAACTCGGTGAGGTCGAAGGAACAATCAAGCAGGGCATCGCCATCAAGAAGGGCGACACCCAGCTCGCCGAAGCGGTGCAGGCGGCCATGCAACATCTGATGGACGACGGCACCTACATGAAGATCCTCAAGGCGTGGGGCGTGGAGTCCGGTGCGCTCGACAAGGCCGAGATCAATCCGAAGGATTTGAGCTGAAGAATCCGAACGCGTGCCGGCCGGCCGCATATGGAACGTGCGAATCAGACGTGAGCCATATGCGGTCGGTCGGCGCCGTTGCGTAACGGGGTACGTTACAATACTCACATATCGTAGGTAGATGTCTGGAACCGCAACGGCGCAAGCCGGGCGCGCACGGCCGAATGCCACGGAACGCAGAGAAGAAGGAAGGGCGATGCCACATCACGTTGAACACGACAGCGAAGGGCTGCCGATCCCCAATCGCATCAAAGCCAAGCCGGTCAAGCGCCCGGGCCAGATCGTCGCCGCGATCATCGTGGTCATCTTCGCCGCCATGATCGTCAAGGGACTCATCACCAACCCGCGCTTCGAATGGAACGTGGTGTGGAAGTACCTGTTCAATGAGCGTGTGCTCGAAGGCGTGGGCTACACATTGCTGCTCACGGTGATCTCCATGGTCGTGGCCATCGTGCTCGCCGTGGTGCTGGCCGTCATGCGCAAATCGGTGAATCCGGTGCTCCGCGGTGTCAGCTGGTTCTACATTTGGTTCTTCCGCGGCACCCCTGTATACACGCAGTTGGTGTTCTGGGGTCTGTTCGCCGTGCTCATCCCACGTCTGTCGCTGGGCATTCCGCTCACGTCGGTGGAGTTCTGGAGCATCGATTCGCAGGCGATCATAACCGCGTTCAATGCGGCATGGATCGGTCTGGCGTTGAACGAGGCCGCATACCTGGCCGAGATCGTGCGCGCGGGCCTCGACGCCGTCGATCCCGGGCAGGAGGAAGCCGCCAAGGCGCTCGGCATGAAGCGTTCGATGATCATGCGCCGCGTGATTCTGCCGCAGGCCATGCGCATTATCATCCCGCCGACCGGCAACGAGACGATCGGCATGCTCAAGACGACCTCGTTGGTGCTCGCCGTGCCGTTCACCCTCGATTTGCAGTACGCGACGAACGCGATCGCCAACCGCATCTACAAGCCGATTCCGTTGCTGCTCGTGGCCTCGATCTGGTACCTGTTCATCACCTCCATTCTCATGGTGATCCAGTCGATGCTCGAGAAACACTTCGGCAGGGGATTCCAAGCGCGTCCGGTGGGGCCCAAGGGCAAGCAGCCGCCGCTGCCGGGAAAGACGGACGGCGAGCCGAAAGACGACGTGAATAAGACGAACCAGGCCGAATTCATGGGGTATACCGCCTAGCGGTGCCGTGGGCATAAGGAGAGACACATGAGCGAAGCGACGAGAAAAACCAAGTCGAACAGCGACGAATCCACTGCAACGCAAACCCCGAAAGCCAGCGTGGCCACCGACATCGCCGCCGCGATTCCAGCCGTGGAGGCCAAGCAGGTGCACAAGGCATTTGGCGATTTGCACGTGCTCAAGGGCATCGATCTGACCGTCGAGCCGGGCACCGTCACTGTGATTCTCGGGCCGTCCGGTTCGGGCAAATCCACATTTCTGCGTCTCATCAACCAGCTGGAGACGATCACCGGCGGCGAGATCGACGTCGATGGCGAGATGATCGGGTACAAGAAACTGCCGAACGGTGAATTGCAGACGCTGAACGACAAGGAGATCGCCCGCCAGCGCGCCAAGCTGGGCATGGTGTTCCAGAAGTTCAATCTGTTCCCGCATATGACCGCGCTTGAAAACGTGATGGAGGCACCGGTGCACGTGCTGCACATGCCGAAGGCGGAGGCACGCAAGCTTGCCATCAAGGAACTTGAGCGCGTTGGACTCGGCGAACGTCTCGACTACTACCCGGCCCAGCTTTCCGGCGGTCAGCAGCAGCGAGTGGCGATTGCGCGCGCGCTCGCCATGAAGCCGGAGATCATGCTGTTCGACGAGCCCACGTCGGCACTCGACCCCGAGCTCGTCGGTGAGGTGCTCAATGTGATGCGCTCGCTCGCGAACGACGGCATGACGATGATCGTGGTCACGCATGAGATCGGCTTCGCTAAGGAGGTCGCCGACCAGATTGTGTTCATGGACGGGGGAGTCGTGGTGGAACGCGGCACGCCGGACATCATCGATCATCCCAAGGAGGAGCGTTTCCAGGACTTCCTGCAGCACGTGCTGTGATCCGTGCGCCGCTCGTATTCGGACACTCCGTGTGAGGGTCGGCTTGCAAAGATGATTATCTGGGCGTTGCCATGTGCGCTTTGTTGAGTGCGGAGTTGCAAAGGTGGCCATCAGAGAGGCGATTCGTTTGCCGGTGCGGAATCTGCACTGCAAGCGAGACCATCGTGGAAGCTGATAGGTGGTCGTGTTTGCAGATTCGCTCTCGCTCACGCAAAAGTAGATCCCGCATGGTGGTTCGTGTGGGAGTCGGCATGCGAAAGCGGCAATCTGCAGACTCGTCCGTTTGCTGGAGCGCGGCCCAGTGTGCAAGAGCGGCAACCTGGGGACTGATTCACATGTCGCGGGAAGATTCAGTTTGCAAAGGCGACCGTTAAGAAATAATCTGCATGTCTCTGTGAGAACGGAATTGCACAAGCGACAATATGAGCGCATGGAACAGCGGCCGGCGCAAGACATATATAGCTCGGCGCGCGGCTAGGAGACGTAGGGTACTCCTGCTTGCTCGAGTTTGCGGCGAAGCTGATCGGGGTGCATCACGTCGTTGTATGAGAAATGCACGATCTGCGAAACGCCGCAGCGACGGAGCGCCTCATCTCGCTCACGTTCTGCCAGCACGCGCTGCTCAATGGTTTTTGATCCTACCATCTGCGGATTCACGTATTTCTCCATGCCATCGAACTCGCCAACAATGGCTCTGCCGTCGGCCAATCGCCACAGGTAATCCGTGCGATATGTCTTTCTTGTCACGGGGTCGAAAAAACTGATCTGCAATTCCGGAACCACAAAACCCAGCACAATAATCACGGCACGCGCCTTCGATTCGCCGCCGCTCTCACTGCGAGGATCTGCGAAATGCAACAGTCGTAAGACGGGACTCACATCACGCGACATGGTTCCCATGACTTCCATGATCTGTTTGAAGTGCGTGGTGGACGCGGAATCGAACATCGGCAGCGTTTCTTCGAAAGGCAGCAACAAAGCGCAATCTACCAATGTGTGTGCCGGATTCGTGACCAGCAATCCCTGCATGCTGATTGCCGAGTCCATATCCGTGTAAATATGCTGAGTCCGTTCGGAAGTCCAGTTTCGTCGTGCGGCACAGACGATCGTGCCGTCGTGCACTGCGTGGCTCAATGGGAAGCCAAGCAGGGTGGCGGCGGTCTTGCCGGCAAATACCACGCCGGGATTGTACTGATTCACCGTACGGCAGATATGCCATGTTCGCTCTGCCGGGCGCAGGGAATCCCAGTAATCTGGCCGCACATAACAATTCCTGAACACTTGGTTGAGCTCGCCGGATCTCGCTCTGCGGGCTAGCGCGACTCGCTCGTTGCGATTGCATGCATATGCGCAACGATGTCCATGCTGGGCGGAGTCAAGCAGTTGCTCGACCACTCTGTTCCTGCGCATCTCGCCTCCTTTCGTGTGGCATGTAGCCATCTAAGCAGCGTGGGGCGGTGGTGTACAGCGGAATCGGGCATTGTGGTCGGAGGACGCATTATTCACAACGGCGGTCGTCGCAATTGTGGACAGTCACGTGCACGCCCTGCAAAAGCGCTGGCAAGAAGACGAGCGTTGATGAAGTCTGTCGCGATGGATTGCGGGATGTCTTGTAGTGGTTTCAGATGCAAAGATGAATATCGAGATTGTTTTCACGTGCTATATCGGAGTTCATTTTGCAAAGGAGACTCTTCCTGAACCTCTTCGTGTGTCGTAGTAGGACCTGATTTGCAATAGCGGTCAGATAGCGGTTGTTCATATTGCAGGTAGAGCAAATGAAATGCAAGGAAAGCAATATGAGCACTGATTCGCATGCCGCGGTGAGGCTTATTCGCAAAGGTGACTATCGTGATTCTGCTGTACATGCGCAGTTGGTAGCGGAGTTGCAAAGCCGGCTATCGAGATCTTGTTGCGTGTACGCAGTTGAGGGTGAGTCTGCAAGGATGGCTATTGGGATTTTGCTGCAAGTGTCCAGCCGGGAGTGGAGTTGCAAACGCGACTGGCGGAATCTAGCTGCAGATGTTCAACTGAGTGCGGAGTTGCAAAGGTGACTGTGGAAATCCTGTTGTGCTGGTCCAGCTGGGAGCGGAGTTGCAAGTGTGGTCAGGCAAGAGAGTTTCGTTTGCTGTGACGAGATTGCGATTGCAAAAGAAGCAATCTGATGAGTTACCAGAGGGTCATGTTTGCAGATTCGCTCTCGCTCGCGCAAAAGTAGGGCCCGCATGGTGGTTCGTGTGGGGTTCGGTTTGCAAGAGTGGCAGTTTGCAGGCTTGTCTGTTTGCTGGAGCGCGGCTCGGTGTGCAGGAGTGGCAGTCTGGAGACTGATTCACGTGCCGTGGGAAGATTCAGCTTGCAAAAGAGACCGCTAAGGAATTCTTTCTATGCCCTTATGAGAGGGAATCTGCAAAAGAGGTAATCCTCCTTATATGCTTATATGCCGCGGTGGGACTCGGAGTGCGAGAGCGACACTCTAAGGAGCGTCGCGATGCCGTAATGCGGTTCAGTTTGCAAAAATGGCACTCTGGAATCGTCTCACAGTGTTGTACGTGCCCTTATGCTGTATGCGTCTCCGGCTGCATATCGAGTGGCCGCATATCGAGTGGCTGCGTAACAGGGAAGAGAGAGCCGCGAGTGCGCAGTCTCACACCGCATTCCATCAGCATTGCGGATTAGCACAGCGCGGTGCCTCCTCACAGTTTGTTGAGTCAGCCCATTTCCACGATGTCATCAAAGGAAAGTGCCGCGGGCATCCGTGCCCCTTCGCACGGATGCCCGCATTGCCCTAGAATCTCGCCTACGGGGGAGATGCCCTTCTCTCTCGCCAGTTTTCATTGTAAAAGAGCGGCATTATAAAAACCATTGATTGTAGTCCCACAGACTACAAAACTGCTCGGCGTGTCGAAAATTCACAGTTTCGTTTTGCGGGACCATGACGCCACCGCCTCAGCCCGTGATTTCGCGCGGAGTTTGCGCATGGCGCGGCTGATGTAGGTTTTCACCGTGGATTCACTGTCGCCGGTCTCTTCAGCAATGGTGCGCGTGGAAAGTCCCTCCGAGCACAGCTCCATCACGGCCTGCTCGTTCGGTGACATGCTCATGATTGCAGGTTTGCCTTGCATGAGCAGTCTTTCGTGTGCCTGCTGCGGGGTCTCGTATGGCATGCCGTTCGACTTGAGCAACGGCTGGCCGCTCAACAATGTACGCATTCCGTCGGCCAGTTGAGCGAGTTCGTTTTTGAGCAGCAGGCCCTGCATGCCATTGTTCACCGCGTCGCGCTCGTACGGCTCGATCATGTAGGAACTGCATCCGAGAATGGGCGTATGGTCGTTCTCGAATCGGATTGTGGCGCATAGTTCGAACCCCGACATGCCGTGCATAGACAGGTCGGTGACAATCAAATCCGGCACACAGTTCGTGCAGGCGATGCTGTGGTGGTATGCCTCCACAGCATCCCTTCCGCTTTGCATGGACCAGCAGATGTTGAACTCGGGCAGCCCTCCCAAATAGGTTTCCAAGTAGCTGCGCACCAGCGCGTCGTTGTCCACCAGGGCAATGTTCCACGGTTCAGAATCGGGGTTCATATTGGTATACATAACGTGTAACTCTCTTCGCGGCAGGCGAATTCGTGGCGAAGCGGGCGCTTCGTCGCGTCACGTATTCGGCTCCTGCTCATTACAGTGTACTTGAGCAGCATGTGATTTGCGCGGGTTGATTGCCATATGAGCCATGCCATACCGTGTTTCAGATGAGTATTGAGATATTCAACGGTATTCGATGTGCCTAATTTGCAGATTTTCGTAAGACTTGTCGTTTTGCCCTGATGGTATGGGCTTTTGCAGCATCTTCTGTTATGCTGTTCGGCATGTGTGGAATTGTGGGTTATGCAGGTAGTGTTCTTTGTCCTTCGGATAAGCCGCTTGAGGTGTGTTTGCAGGGCTTGGAGCGGCTTGAGTATCGTGGGTACGATTCGGCGGGTGTGGCGCTGGTGGCGCCGGGCATGGATCGGGTGCGGGTGAGGAAGAAGGCCGGTCGTCTGAGCAATCTGGTGGCGGATATCGAGTCGGATCCGTTGCCGGAGGCGACGGTGGCGATCGGGCATACACGTTGGGCGACGAACGGTGTGCCCAATGATGTGAACGCGCATCCGCATTCGAGCATGGATGGCAGGGTCGCGATCATCCATAACGGGATCATCGAGAACGCCTCGCAGCTGCGTTTGGATCTGCAGGCTGAGGGGTACCGGTTCGTGTCGGGCACCGACACGGAGGTGGCGGCCAAGCTGCTGGGCAAGATCGTGGACGCGGTGATTGCGGAGACGGGCGGGCCGGACCTGTTCGAGGCGGTGCGCCGTCTGGGCCGCATGCTCGAGGGTGCGTTCACGATCCTGGCGATCGACTGCCGCCAGCCGGGTGTCGTGGTCGGTGCGCGTCATGATTCGCCGCTCGTCGTCGGCCTTGGGGAGGGTGAGAACTACCTGGGTTCGGATGTGGCGGCGTTCGTCGCGTATACGAGGACGGCGATGGAGATCGATCAGGACCAGGCGGTGATGATCAGCGCCGGGGGTGTGACGGTCACCGATTTCGATGGCAACGTGGTGGAGGATCCCACCGTGTTCGAGGTGGATTGGGATGCGTCGGCCGCGGAGAAGGGCGGTTGGGATTCGTTCATGGACAAGGAGATCCATGAGGAGCCGGCCGCGGTGCAGCGCACGTTGATCGGGCGCCTGGACGATACCGGCAGCATCAACCTGGACGAGGTGCGCATCGATGAGCATGATTTCACGATGATCGACAAGATCATCGTGATCGGCTGCGGCACGGCGTCGTATGCGGGTCTGGTGGCCAAGTACGCGATCGAGCATTGGGTGCGCATCCCGGTGGAGGTGGAGCTGGCGCATGAGTTCCGCTACCGTGACCCGATCCTGACGCCGCGCACGCTGGTGGTGGCGATCTCGCAGTCGGGTGAGACGATGGACACGCTGATGGCGTTGCGTCATGCGCGTGAGCAGGGGTCGAAGGTGCTGGCGATCTGCAACACGCAGGGCGCGTCGATCCCGCGTGAGGCGGATGCGGTGCTGTACACGCATGCGGGCCCGGAGGTGGCGGTCGCCTCGACGAAGGCGTTCGTCGCGCAGATCACGGCGACCTACGTGCTGGGCCTGTACCTGGCGCAACTGAAGGGCACGGTGTTCCGCGACGAGATCCGCCAAACCCTCGACTCACTCAAGGCCATGCCCGCCAAGATCCAATGGGTGCTCGACACGCAGCCGGACCGCGTGCAGCGTGCCGCCGAGCAACTGCAGGATGCGCAGTCCTTCCTGTTCCTTGGCCGTCACGTGGGCTACCCGGTGGCCTTGGAGGGCGCGTTGAAGCTCAAGGAGATCGCGTACACGTTCACCGAGGGCTTCGCCGCCGGCGAGCTCAAGCACGGCCCGATCGCGCTGGTCGACGAGGGCGAGCCGGTGGTGTTCATCGTGCCTCCCGCGCGCGGCCGCAACACGCTGCATGCGAAGGTGATCTCGGGCATCGAGGAGGTCAAGGCGCGCGGTGCGTACATCATCGCCGTGGCCGAGGAGAACGACAAGGACGTGGAACGCTACGCCGACATGATCTTCTGGCGTCCCGAATGCCCCACGCTCATGAGCCCGCTCGTCGACATCGTCCCCCTGCAGCTGTTCGCCATGGACATGGCCAGGCAGAAGGGCTACGACGTCGACAAGCCACGCAACCTCGCCAAATCCGTCACCGTCGAGTGAACGGCGCTCATCGCTGGGTGATCGAGGAACCGCACATCCCGTTCGATCTCACGGTGGTCTATGAGAACGAGCGCATCATTGTCGTGGACAAGCCGCATTTTCTGGCAACCACGCCTCGCGGCATGTGGTATCGCGAAACGGCATTGATGCGCTTGCGCGAACGGTATCGGGAGCCGAATATCATCCCCGCACACAGACTCGACCGTCCCACCGCCGGCATTGTGGTATTCGTGCGGGACCCCGCTGCCCGTGGCGCCTATCAGATGCTGTTTCAGGAGCATCGCACCAGGAAGTGCTATGAATGTCTGGCACCGATTCGTCCGCTTGCCACGCCCCGCACCGGCACCGTCGTGCACGGGTCACCTCCGCGAATCTGGCCATTGGTGCGCCGCTCGCGTATCCGAAAGACGAGGGGCGTGCTGTGCGCGCAGGAAATACCGGGGCAGGTGAATGCGGAGACGGCGATCGAGCTCGAAGCATTGCATGCCCGCATGAGTGCGCGAATGGGCATGTCGATCGGCGTATACCGGCTTCTTCCCCGTACCGGCAAGACCCACCAGCTTCGCGTGCACATGAATTCGCTGGGGTTGCCCATTGTTGGCGATGATTTCTACCCGCGCATAGAGGAACGAGCCTACGACGACTTCTCCCAGCCGCTCCAGCTCGTTGCCCGTTCGTTGGCCTTCACCGACCCGTTCACCGGCGATCCGCTCGAATTCAGCTCAAAGATTGAGCTGGGGATCTAGATTCTATACTGTTGTCGAATTCGAAGGACGGGGAGACATGAACGCGCAGATTTGGTATGTGGTTTTGCTCAGCGTAACCGTGATCGCCGCGCTGATCGGCACCTCCATTGTGCTCGGGCAATCGAAGAACGGGCCAGGGGAGGATCATTACATCGATCTGGATCCGCAGATGCAGGGCGAGCCCTACGCCACGCCTGTCATCGTGGGAGACGACGGCGTGACACGGCAGAAAGACATTGTGCATGACATCAAGCAGATGCCAGACGACACGGCGATTGTCGACGTGCTCTACGCCGGCTCGAAGAAAGGCAGCAAGGACGATACGAAGGCTGAGCACATGACGATGAAGAAAGTGGATGTTCGCCGTCTTGGCCTCAAACCCGGCACCACCGTCACCCTGCATGTTGTGGATGGTGCAATCACGCTCATCGAGCGGTGACGGAGGTCACACATTCTTCGCGTAGATCGAGGCCATGCCTTTGAAGATGAGCGTCGGGTCGACGATGTCGATGAGCGGGCAGTCGAAGATGCGCGACATGCCACCGGTGGCGACCACCTTGAAATCGGTGTCGAGCTCCTCGCGGAACTGTGTGATCGTGCGTTCGATGCCACCTAGGCAGTCGTAGTAGAGTCCGGCCTGCATGGCGTCTTTCGTGTTGGCGGCGAGAATCGATTTGGGTCGTGTGATCTGCACTTCGGGCAGCTGGGCGGTGTTCGAGGCGAGCGCTGCAGCCGCGGTGCCGATGCCGGTGGTGATGAGTCCTGCGAGAATGGCGCCCTTCTCGTCGACGTAGTTGTAGGTGGTGGCAGTGCCCATGTCTATGACCAGCACCGGGCCGCCATAGGTGGTGTAGGCACCTGCACAGTCGGCGAGCAGGTCGGCGCCGAGGGAGCGTGGGTCGTCCATGCGAATGTTCATGCCGGTTTTGATGCCCGGACCGATGATCATTGGGTCGATGCCCAGGAATTTGATCATCGAGGAGATGAACGAATGCATCACTTTCGGCACAACGGAGGAGATGATCGCGTCCTGCACGTCGTCGGGCGAGGAATTGCTCAGTTGCAGGAATTGGAGGATCATGAGGCCGTATTCGTCGGACGTGTGGTTCGACCGTGTGGTGATGCGGTAGGTGTCAACGGTCTCGGTGCCCTCCATGAGACCGATCACAATGTTCGTGTTGCCGATGTCGACTGCCAGAATCATGCCTGCTCCTTGTGCTCGATGCCTCCAACTTAGCAGACGACCCGACGTCCGGGCGGCCGGATGCGATACAATGATCGCGGTGACCGACCCGCCGAGGCGGTCAACCGACAAAACCATGCAGCATACGGGCCCAGTGCGCCCTATGCCGCATATGAACATTAGAGGTACCATGACAGAACCGAAGAACGGCTTGCAGAACAACAATGAGCCGAAGCCGCAGAACGCCGACAATGCGTCTGCGAGCGAGAACAAGGCTGGCAACGCAAGCGCAGCCAGCACCGATGCGTCATTGCAGGCGCACGAGAAAAGCGGGAACACGCATTCGGGTTGGAAAGGCTGGGTGCTTGGCGCCATAGCCGTAATCATCGTGGCGGCAATCGTGTTCGCCGTGGTGAACCATACGCGTGCAGGCAAGGAATCTGCAATCCAGACGGGAACGCCGGCACAGACGGTCACGATCGGGCTCAAGCTGGCGCCGACGAATCTGGACATTCGAAACACCGCGGGCTCGTCACTCGATCAGGTGCTCATCGGCAACGTGTACGAAGGACTGGTGAGCCGCAACGAGGAGAACAAGGTGGTCCCAGCCCTTGCCAAAAGCTGGGAGGTGAGTGATGACGGTCTCACCTACACGTTCCACCTCAATAAGGGCATGCACTTCTCGAATGGCGATGAGCTCGATGCGGACGATGTGGTGTGGTCGATCCAGCAGCTGGAGGAGAAGCAGTACCATGACGCGGACGCGCTGCGCAACTTCAAGTCGATCAGCGCCCCGAACGCAGACACCGTGGTGATCACACTGACCAAGCCATACTCGCAGCTCCTGTGGGCATTGAGCGGACGTGCGGGTCTTGTGTTCGACAAGGACGCCAAGTATGTGGCGAAGACGCAGGCAGTGGGTTCCGGCCCATACAAGGTGGCCAAGTTCACGCCGAACAACTCGATCGAGCTCGTGGCCGACGAGAACTACTGGGGATCGAACAAACCGAAGACGAAGAACATTGTGATCCGTTACTTCGCCGACGACAATGCAGCCGTGAACGCGCTCAAATCCGGCGATGTGCAGGTGCTTGCGCCAATCACTTACGCGCTTGCCGAATCCGCGCTCGACGCCCGGATCGAAACCAAGTCGTCGGATTCCAACGGCACCGAGCACTCCAAGGAGTCGGGCGACCCCACCTCGCGATTCGTGGTGAAAGTGGGCGACGGCACCGACAAATACGTGCTTGCCATGAACAACGCCAAAGGCAAAGCGACTGCCGACAAGAAAGTGCGCGAGGCCATTCGGTACGCCATAGACCATGACCAGCTCATCGCCTCGCGCGGGGGCGTGGATGCCAAGCTCGGCGGCCCGATCCCCTCGCTCGACCCGGGCTACCGGGATCTGAGCTCGAAGTACCCGCACGACATCGAGAAAGCACGCGAACTCATGAAGCAGGCCGGCTATTCCGCCGACCACCCGCTCAAACTCACGTTGACCTACCCGAACACCTACGGCACCGAGCTCGGCGAACAGCTGCGCTCGCAGTTGAAGGAGGCATACATCGAGCTCAAGGTGAACGTGGTCGAATTCTCCACGTGGCTGCAGGACGTCTACACCGACAAGGACTACGACCTGTCGATGGTGGACCACAACGAGAGCCACGATTTCTCGCAGTGGACGCGGCCGGACTACTATTACGGCTACGACAACCGGAAGGTGCAGCAGTTGTACGAGGAGGCGATGGGCGCCACAAACGACGACGAGCGTGATGCCAAACTCGCCGAGGCCGCGCAGACCGTGAGTGAGGATGCCGCGGCTGACTGGCTGTTCAACTACCGCGTCGCCACGGCGATGGGCAAGGGCGTGGAGGGCTTCCCACTCAACATGAACCAGACGTTCATGCCGTTGGCGCAGCTCACCTACACGCCAACTAAGTAGCAAACGGCCTCATAACGGTCTCAAAGGACGCGTGTCTTCATGAAATATGTGTTGCGACGCATCGCCATGTTCCTGGTGGCGCTGTTGGCGATCTCGCTCATCGTGTTCCTCATGCTGCGCGTGCTGCCGGGAGACATCGCCGCCGTGATGGCGGGCACGAACTCGCCGCCCGAGCGCGTGGCCCAGTTGAGGGCCCAGATGGGGCTCGACAAGCCGCTTCCACAGCAATACTTCGAGTGGGTCGGCGGACTGTTGCACGGCGACTTCGGCATGACCATGCTCACCGGCCAGCCCGTGGCTTCCGTGGTCGCCTCGCGTGCCGCCATCACGTTCCCGCTCATTGTGTTGGGCATGCTGGTGGCGCTGCTGTTCGGAATCCCGCTCGGCTACCTCGCCGTGCGCACGACGAACCGTGCGGCCAAGGCACTGTTCCAGACCATCGCGATCATTGGAGGCGCCATTCCGGCCCTATGGGGCGGTCTGCTGCTCATTCTGCTGTTCGCGCGCGGACTGGGCGTGTTCGAAGTGTTCCCGGCGCAGGGATTCCCGAGTCGTGGGTGGACCGATCCGTCCCGCGCATTGCTCAGTCTGGTGTTGCCGGCACTCACCGTGGGCATGATCGTCGGCGCCACGATCATGCGTTATACGCGTTCCTCGTTGCAGACCATCGCCTCCTCCGGCTATGTCGAGATGGCGATGGCATGCGGCATGACGCGCAGACAGGCGTTGTGGCATGTGGGCATGCGACTGGCGATGCCGCAGCTCGTCTCAGTGATCGGCCTCACTTTCGCCGAGATGGTCACCGGAGTCATGGTGATCGAGAACCTGTTCGCATTGCCGGGCATAGGCACCGGCTTGGTGAGTGATCTTGGCCATCGCGACCTCATTGCCGTGCAGAGCGAGCTGTTCATGTTGGCCGCGTTCTTCCTGGTAATCGGACTGCTCGTCGACCTGACACACCGGGCACTCGACCCGCGATTGGGGGAGGGGAGCAATGAATAGGCAATCTGTACGCACGCACTTTCGCCGCGTGGGCATCGTCGTCTCGACGATGTGGTCGCGCGGCACCGGCAGGTTCTCGTTGATCGTGCTCGGCCTGTGGGTGCTGGTCTCGCTCGTCTCGCTGTTCTGGACCCCGCGGTCTTTGTGGCAAACCGATGGCTACAACGTATGGGCGAAACCGTCACGCGAGCACTGGCTCGGCACCGATGGCACCGGTGCCGATGTGCTCAGCTGGCTCATGGCCGGCTCGCGCACGAATCTGGCCATCGTGGTGCTCACCGTCTGTTTCGCCCTCGCCTTCGGTCTGCTGCTCGTGTCGCTGATGGTCTCGCACAGCACATTGCTGGCGAACGGAACCGTGGTGGCGATTGACGCGCTCATCTCGATTCCCACCGTGCTCATCGCGCTCATGCTCGCCGTGCCGCTTGGCGCTTCGATTCTGGGCATTGTGCTCGCCTGTGGTTTCGGGTATGGGCTCAATCTCGCCCGCGTCGCCCGCCCGCAGGCCATGCTTTCTGCCAGAAGCCTGTATGTGGAGTCGGCGCTGTCGAACGGCGCGTCTGCGGCACGGGTGTTCTTCACGCATGTGCTGACGAACATTCGGCCGGTGGTCACGGTGCAGTGTTCGCTCGCCGCAGGAACCGCGGTGTTGGCGGAGACGGGGCTCACCTACCTCGGTGTGGGTGTGCCGTCCGGTGTGCCCAGTTGGGGGTATTCACTCGCCTCGTCGGTCAAGTTCATCACGATCTACCCGCTCACGGTTGTGTGGCCCGGCCTGATCGTCACCGTGGTCGTCATGGCGCTCAATCTGTTCGGAGACGCGTTGCACGATGCCGCCGACCCGCTGAGCAACCCGAGGTTGAGGAGGGTCTCATGAGTGTGGATCTGCAATCCGTGAATGTGTCGATTGCGGGCAGGCAGATCGTTCGCGATGTCTGCCTGCAGATTCGCGACGGCCAGCGTGTGGGACTGATCGGCTCCTCAGGCTCCGGCAAATCGATGATTGCACGGGCGATCATGGGACTGCTGCCGCAAGACACCCAGCTGAGCGGGTCGATCAATGTGAACGGCACGCAGACGGTTGGCATGAACGACGTGCAACTCGCCAGGCTGCGCGGTGCGGCGATGGGCATGGTGTTCCAGAATCCGGCGGCTTCGCTCAACCCGCTGTTGCGCGTGCGCGAACAGATCGAGCTTCCGCTCAAGTTGCACTACGATCTGCCTGCGCAGGACCGCGCCGAACGTGTGGCGAACATGGCCGCGAAAGTGGGTCTGCCGGCCGATGTGCTCGACAGATTCCCCCACCAGCTTTCCGGCGGCCAACAGCAGCGTGTGAGCATCGCGACGGCGCTGATCACGTCACCACGCCTGATCATTGCCGACGAGCCGACCACCGCGCTCGACTCGATCACCCAGCAGCAGATTCTCGAATTGCTCGTCGGACTGGTCGATGAGGCCGGTGCGTCCATGCTGTTCGTCACGCATGATTTCTCCGTGCTGGCGAGCGCCACCCAGTACTGTTATGTGCTGCGGGAAGGGAGTATTGTCGATGCCGGACGCACCGATGCATTGCTTGCAGACCCGGCCGACGAATACACGGCAATGCTGGTGACGGCCGCGCGCGCACTCAGCCTGCATGTCGACGGTAGCGGGGGTGCCAATCATGATTGAGGAACAGCAGAAGCCGGCCGCGCTGCAGGCAAATGCAGCGGTCAAGAGCTTCGGAAGAGGGCGCGGGCGCCATCAGGTGCTCTTCGACGTGAATGTCGAGGTATGGCCCGGCGAATGCCTGGGGATCATCGGCGCCTCCGGTTCAGGCAAATCGACCCTCACGCGCATCATGTTCGGCTTGGAACAACCCGATTCCGGTGATGTGCTGTTCAACGGCGTCAGCATTCTGGGAGCGAGCGGTCGTGCCCAGCTGCGCAGCTTACGGGCAGCTTCGGGCATTGTGTACCAGAATCCGTTCGCCTCACTCGACCCGCGCTGGACGGCAGGGCGTTCGATTGCGGAGCCGTTGCGCCTGGCGGGGGAACGCGACGAGCGCGGTATTGGGGGCCAGGTGTCGCGAGCCATGGAATTAGTGGGCTTGGAGCCATCGGAGTTCATGGGCCGGTACCCGATGGACATGAGCGGAGGTCAGGCACAGCGTGTGGCCATTGCGCGCGCAGTGGTGAAGGATCCGCAGGTCATGTTGGCCGACGAGGCGATGAGCGCCATCGATGTGGCGGCCCGCATGCAGATTCTCGATGCGTTCGCGGCGATTCGCGAACGTGACCCGAACATGGCCATGGTGCTTGTCTCCCACGACCTCGGCGTGGTGCAGAACATAGCCGACCGCATAGTCGTCATGCATGAGGGGCGCGTCGTGGAAAGCGGCCCGTCTGCGCAGATTCTCGAGCAGCCGCAGCAGGAGTACACCCGTCTGCTCATTGCGGCAGCAAGTCTGTGAGTCAGTCTTCTGAAAAGGGGGCCTGTACCCCCAACGACGGTTATGGGGTACAGGCCCTCTGCTCAATGGAATGGTGAGCTCATACTGTTTCAGAGCTGCTGCAGTGCCTGCTCCAAGTCGGCAATGAGATCGCCGTCATCCTCGATGCCGATGGACAGACGCACGAGGTTGGCGGGAACCTCGAGTGTTGTGCCTGAAACAGAGGCATGGGTCATTGCCGCCGGCACTTCAATGAGCGATTCCACGCCGCCAAGCGACTCGGCGAGCGTGAACAGCCGCGTCGAGGAGGCGAAACGCTGTGCCGCTTCAGGGCCGCCGGCAAGTTGCACTGAGATCATGCCGCCGAAACCGCCATGCATTTGCCGCGCGGCGATCTCGTGACCCGGATGGGACTCGAGGCCCGGGTACCAGACGCGCTCGATCTCGGGGCGGCGTTCCAGCCATTGCGCGATTTCCAAGGCATTCGCACTGTGTTTGCGCACGCGCAGGCCAAGTGTTTTCAATCCGCGAATGTCGAGCCACGAATCGAACGGAGACGGCACTGCGCCGGCGGCGTTCTGCAGGAAGGCCACGGCGTCGGCGACCTCGGGGTCGTTGACGAGCACCGCCCCTCCGACCACGTCCGAGTGGCCTCCGATGTATTTGGTGGTGGAGTACACCACGGCGTCGGCGCCATCCGCGAGCGGATGCTGCAGAATCGGTGATGCGAACGTGTTGTCCACCACCACTTTCGTGCCGTGTTCATGGGCGAGCTGAGCCGTCAATGCGATGTCGGTGATGCCAAGCAGCGGGTTCGATGGCGTCTCCACCCATACATACCGATACGATTTGGCACCCAGGGCCGCATTCAGCGCCGCGACGTCGGTGGCATCCACCACGTCGAGTTCCACGCCCCATGGCACGAACACTTTGGACAGCAGGCGATATGTACCGCCGTACACGTCGTTGCCAATGAGAATCGAGTCACCCGGGCGCATTGTGGCACGCAGCAGCACATCGATCGCCGCCAGTCCCGACGAGAAGCTCATTGAGAACGCCGCGCCCTCCACTGCGGCAAGCTGTTCGTCGAACGACGTGCGCGTGGGGTTCACCGACCGTGAGTAGTCGTAGCCGCCGCGCAATCCGCCCACGCCGTCCTGCTTGAACGTCGAGGTCATGTAGATGGGAGTGGAGACGGCGCCGGTGAGCGCGTCCGGTTCCTGCCCGGCATGGATTGCGCGGGTCGCGATGCCGTCGTGAGCGTAGTTGGTGTCTGCCCTGGTCATGATATGCCTGTTCTCGAAAAGTATGTCTGTGTTGATTGTGCTTGGTTGATTGTGCTTGCTGTGTTCGTGTGTGCGATCATACCTCGAGCAGCACGCCGTCGACGAGCGATGGCCGGCTGGTGCGTGCCACGATGTCGGCGTACCCGTGTTCGATCATCCAATCGTCATTGAAAATCTTCTCCAAGTACCCGCGGCCGGAATCCGGCAGCAGCACGACCACGGTCGCGGACTCGTCAAGGTCGTGCTCCCGGGCATACCGGACGGCCGCCGCCACCGCCATACCGCTCGAACCGCCCACAAGAAGCCCTTCCTCGGCAGCCAGACGCCGCGTCATCAGGAATGCCTCGCCGTCGGTGACCTGCTCGACCGCATCGGGGATCGTCTGGTCAAAGGCGCTTGGGTAGAAGTCCTCGCCCACGCCCTCGATGTCGTACCCATGCACATTGGCTGGGCTCGAGTAGATGGAGCCCTCGGGATCGGCGCCTATCACCGTGACCGCGCCATTCGAGACTTCCTTGAGATAACGGCCGGTTCCCGAGATGGTGCCGCCCGTGCCAATGCCTGCCACGAAGTGGGTGACACCGCCCTCGCTTGCCTCCCAGATCTCGGGTCCGGTGGTTTCGTAATGCGAGCGCGGACCGTTGAGATTGCTGTACTGGTTCGGTTTGAACGCGCCGGGAATCTCGCGGGCGAGCCTGTCGGAGACGCTGTAGTACGAACGTGGGTCGTCGGGCTCGACGTCGGTCGGCGTCACCACCACTTCGGCACCGTATGCGCGCAGCACCGCGCGTTTCGTCTCGCTCACCTTGTCGGGCAGCACGAACACGGTGCGATACCCGCGCTGCTGTGCGACGAGCGCGAGTCCCACGCCGGTGTTGCCCGACGTCGGTTCCACGATCACGCCGCCCGGCCTGAGCTTGCCCTCACGTTCGGCGGCGCCGATGATGCGCTCAGCGATGCGGTCTTTCGACGAACCGCCCGGATTGAAGTACTCCACCTTCACGGCGATCTTCGCTCGCACGCCATCGGTGACGTTGTGGAGTTCGACGAGCGGGGTGTTTCCGATGAGTTCTGCAACAGTGGTGTGAATAGCCATAATGAGTCCTTAGAATCCTGATATGCGTGATTGTTTATGTATATTTTCAGATTTCAAACACGCCGCAGGTTTGCGTCGTCACTGACTGCAGTACAGCTGATCTCGATTGCCGTTCATCGACCATGCAGTGGATTCGCCCGCAGATTTTCCAGTACTGCCAAGCGTTTTCGATGTTGGAATGTGTGCATGAAGTGCACAGGTGAAATCGATCTCAAGTTATGCGTCGGTAACCGCGCGCCTGTGGCGTTCGGTCAGCGACAACGACAACATGAGAAATTCGTCATATTTTCAAGAAACACCATGGCGTAGACAAACTTCATAATTCGGCTCACGGCGTTCCGTAATGTGGACGCATGGTCTGCCATCATGGCGAATGGCGGGGCGCTCACGAGGCATTGTCGAAGATTCGAATGACCTCCATGAACCGTTTGCCGTAGCGTTCGAGCTTGTTGGCGCCCACGCCGTTGACCTCGAGGAACTCCTTCGACGTGTGTGGGTGCCGTTCGGCCATGTCGCGCAGTGCGCGATCCGAGAAAACAATGTAGGGCGGTTTGCCTATCTCGCGTGCGATCTGCATGCGCAGGGCACGCAAGTGCTCGAACAGTTCCGCGTCCACGCCGGTGTTGGCGCCCAATCCTGCGGCGGCACGTTCGCCGGCGCTCAGTTTCGTGGACTTCGCGTCTCCGCCGCTGCTTCGTGACTTCGACTTGCGCTCCGATTTCTTGATCTCGTATCGGAACGTGGGTGCCACTGTTTCGGCGGCTCGGGGGCCGAACTGCACGAGTGGCAGCCGCCCTTCACTCACTACGAGGAAGCCGTCGGCCACCATCTGGTTGAGCACGTCGCGAATCTTGGCTTCGTTCACTTCGCTCAGGCGGCCGTACGTGGGCGCCGCATCCAATCCGCGATTGGCGAGATCCTGCGCTTTGGAGCCGCGCAGCACCTGCACGACCTTGCCCATGCCGTAGTGCTGGCCCAGATCGTGCACGCACATGCTGATCGCGCGTGCGACTGCGGAGACGTCCACCGTTTCGAAGGTGCTTTCGCAGTTGACGCATCCGCCTATGCAATGGCCGTCCGCCGAGCGTTCGGTTCCGTTCGATTCCCCGAAATACCGTGTCATGTAGTCGTGCAGGCAGTCCGTGGTTCTGCAGTAGCCGATCATGGCATCGAGCAGTTGCCGTTTCGAGCGCCGCACCACCTCCTGCTCCTCGGGGGTGAGCCGCTCGTTGCGATCCGCCATGTCGAGCAGGCGACGCCGTGTCACAATGTCCGACTCGTTCCACAGCAACGTGCATCGGCTCGGTTCGCCGTCGCGCCCCGCGCGCCCGGCCTCCTGGTAGTACGCCTCTATGCTCTCGGGCATGTTGTGGTGGATCACATAGCGAACGTTCGATTTGTCGATGCCCATGCCGAACGCGTTCGTCGCAACGACGAGCGGCACCGTGTCGGTGACGAAATCACGTTGCGCGCGCTCGCGAACATTCGCCGGCATGCCGCCGTGGTATGCCGCGGCGATGGGTCCGTCTTCCATCTGGGAGCCCTGTGCCTTGCGTAACTGCGGCACCATGATGTTGAGTGTCTGCGCGAGCGCCTCCGTCTCCTTGCGGGTCGCGCAATACACAATGCCGGATTCGTCGGCATGCTCGGCCACGTAGTGCGCTATCCAGTTCGCCTTTTCGCGCGTGTTGAGCTTGAGCATGTCGAAATACAGATTCGTTCTATCGAATCCCGTCACCATGACGAGCGGGTTGCGCAATCCCAGCAGATTGACGATGTCCCGGCGCACGCGTTCGGTCGCCGTCGCCGTGAACGCGGCCACCGTGGGGCGGTCTGGCAGCGAGTCGATGAACTCGCCGATCGCCAGGTACGACGAGCGGAAATCCTGACCCCACTGCGACACGCAATGCGCCTCGTCGACGGCGAACAGCGCGATATCGGCATGTGTGGCGAATGCGCGGAACCGAGCCGTCTCCAACCGCTCTGGAGCGACGTACAGCAGCTTCACCTTACCGGCATTGGCGGCGTCGAACACCTGCTGTTGCTCGTCAGGGGTCTGCGTGGTGTTGATGAATGCGGCCGGTATGCCGATCTCGTTCGCACCGTCCACCTGGTCGCGCATCAGCGAGATCAGCGGGGAGATCACAATGGTGATGCCATGCAGCAGCAGCGAGGGAATCTGGTAGCAGACCGATTTGCCGGAGCCCGTGGGCATCACGCCGAGCACGTCGCGTCCTTCGAGAATGGCGTTGATGAGCTCCGCCTGGCCGGGGCGGAAGCTCTCATAGCCGAAGTACTTGCGCAATGTGGCGAGTGCGGAGTTCTCTTCACGCTCGTTCGTCATAGTGTTCCAGTGTAATCAGTGGGCGCGTGGAGCATGGCGACACTCCAGAATGACATTCTCGCTAGGGAGTGAACAAATCTGCGTTAGAGAGTGAACGTTGCAGATTGTCTCAACATGTTAATCCTTGAAATTCCAGCGTTTTCTAGACTACGTACCAGGCACCTGTTCACCCCATAATGCGGATCTGCTCACTCCATAGCGCAGGAAATCCTACTGTGAACGATGTGGATAACTCATTTCCACATATCCACAATGCCCGGTTGAGATTGTGCCCGAATCTGCGCGACCATAGGGTCGAAATATGAGTTTCGAAGAGAGTGATTCGCTTACGCGATTGCGTGAGGCGAGCGAAGAGGCGGCGCGTGAGTGCAGGAGGTTTCGTGCTGAACATAGGTTCGGTTTGGTCTATGTGTTTGGCATGACCAGAGCATTGCGGTTGGCGGGGGTGGAGATTCCGCGGATTGATTTGAGTGCGCATCCGCGCCTCAGCGAGCAACGCATGCAGCTGGTGGTGCGAAACAAGAATCTGGAACCACGTGTGCGAGCTCAGGACGCCAATCACATGCTGGCGGTGTACGTGTGGGATGCTCCGATGGATTTCGCATGTCTCGGCGATGACCTCATATTCACATCGCCGATTTGCACATGGGCGATGCTGGCTCGGTTCTTGAGTCTGGAGGAACTCATCGTTCTTGGCGACTCCATACTGCGGCGCAACACTGTGCATCGGCAATACTCACAGGCGGATTTCAAGAACTATCTCATAGCGCTTCGTGCGGTGAAGGGGCGCCGTGCTCCTCGCGGCATCGTGAAATGCGAACGTGCGCTCACGCTGATGAGACCGGGCACAGACTCGAGTCGGGAGACTAAATTGAGGTTATGCATTGTGCAGCACGGTTTGCCCATGCCTATGATTAATCACCGGATTCGTGCCATCAACGGTAATGTCTATTACCTCGACCTGGCTTATCCTGACGCCAAAATCGCGATTGAGTACGACGGCATGTTCCATTCGGGGCAATGGCTGCACGACAGTGACCGGCGAAACGCAATCGAGGCATCCGGCTGGGTGTTCATACAGGTGACGAAGACCTCATTAAGCGACCATTCTCACCGACTTATGCTCGTTCGGCGAATTGCCCACGAGTTGGAGATGCGCACTGGCATCCACTATTTTGTTGACGCGCAGACTCCGCTCGCTGAGTTAGTTAAGAGACGTTAGCTATGGCGTGAACAAAGTTTCGTTATGGAGTGAACGTCTCTTGTGACTGTATGTCAGAAAACGGCGATTTTCCAACGTTTCATAGATTTCCAGATTCGTTTATGTTCACTCCGTAGCGCAGAATTGTTCACTCCATAACGAAAAGAATTGTTCACTCCATAACGAAACTCGGTTAAGCGATGAGCGTCTCCCACTGCTCGCGTGTCATTCGATTCACATGTTCGGTGCGCGTTTCGCCAAGCAGCGGCACCGGCACGTTCTGTGTGACGCGTATGGGTTCGAAACCGATCTTCTCCTGAGTGCGCGCCGATTTCGTGTTGCCCTCGTAATACGCGCACCAGATTGCGCTGAGTCCCAGATTTTCGAAGCCGCGGCGCAACAGTTCGCGGGCCGCTTCGGGAATGTAACCGTTGCCCCAGAACGGTTCGCCAATCCAGAATCCCATTTCTGCCTGCGTCGTGTCGTTTGCCGGGAAGAAATCGGAGTTGCCGGCGAGCTTGAGGGAGATTGCTCCGATTGCGGTGTCCGGATCGTCGGCGAGTGCGATTGCATAGTCCTCCGGGCCATCGAACACATTGCGGATCACGTCAAGGCTTTCCTCGATGCTCTGGTGAGGCGGCCAGCCGGCGATGGGGCCGATGTTTGGGTTCTTCGCGTATTCGTACAGTGTCGCCGCGTCCGATTCCCGCCATGGCCGCAATACGAGACGTTCGGTGTGCAGTGTGGGCATGGTGTTCCTTTCTGGTTGCGTATTGCTTGCCAGCGTACCGCATGGCCGATTCTCTATGCCCTGGCATCCCAGCGCGGGCATCCGAATAGCAAGTCTTGGATTGGGGTGGCAGAGGGAGACCGCATGCCGGGATGACGACCGCCTCATCCGCAAGGTTGAGAAGGAGCCTTGGCGGCGTGGAGATTCATTCCCCGGCCTGATGGGATGCGCCGGGTTTTCTTCGTATCTTGGAACCATCACAACAAGGGCGGCGAGACCGCCACGGATGAAAGGAAATACGATGCGCAGCATTCTGAACATGATTCTCGGACTCGACAACACGATGAGCGGCGTGCCGGTGACGACGATGAACTCGGCGGTCACGCTCTCACTGATGAACGACGGCGCGGACGCACGCGTCAACAACTAGGTTGCCGCTCGAATTCGGGCGGCAACCCGAACAACAACCAGCCGTCGGGGAAGACGGCGCACGGCAAGGCAATGAAGCCTGGCATCCAAATGATTGTTCGCAATGCGTCACGTGACGCACACGCGGCTCATCTACATGCGCGGGTGGCGGATGAGATGGAAGATCAGCATTCCAACGAACCATAGGAGAGTCGGGACAAGCACGTCCAACACGCCCCGGACGGTGGTAAGTGAATGCCAGCCATTCTGGAAGCCGGTGAGCACTACCGTGATTACGGCGAACACAACGGTGCCAAGGGCCATTCGCAGCACTTCACGTGAATCTGGTTCGCGCATGGTTGACAAGGGTACTCCCTTCGCCTACTCAATGACGTCCCGGCGTGCCATCTCGCGTTTCCAACGGCGGATCTTCATGCGGAACGACGTGAATGGCGCCACCGTGTTGACGTGGATCCACTTCCACACCGGCCACGCGGAAGGGGTGGAGGAAGCCCACTGACGGTGTCCCGGCTCGAACAGTTCCTCTTGGGAGAACGCCGTAATCATCCAGCACAGGTAGCTGATCTGCTCGTTGAAGGTCTCGATCATCTGGTCGGGAGTGGTGTCGCGCTAGGTTTCGTAGAACATCTCATACAGCTCACCTAATCGGTTCCACGAATACTCGGGGGCGGGCATGTGCATCACGTGGCCTTCCTGCTCGGCATGCTCCCAATCCAGCAGCAGACCTATCCAGCCAAGTTGGTAGGCGAGCATCTGCCGCCTTTCTTCATGATTGCATCGACCAGGTCGGTTCCGGATTCATATGTCGCCATGATGTTCCTTCCTCTATTCTGTGTTCGATGTGGTGTCCCGCGTCGTGGATTCTACGGATTGCATGGATTGCCGAGCGGCTTCACGGAGTTCGCGAATGGCGAGGTGCTTGCGCAAAGCCACTGCCATGTCGAGGTACGGGTCGCCGCTGCGGGATTGTGGCTGTGCAGAGTGCCATGCGTTGTGCTGATGCGCGGGACGTCATACTTGCTGTTCGCGGCGGCAGTAGTGGTGCCGGTGTATTGCCTGGTGTTCTGGCTGTTGACGGGTTCCTACCACCCGTCCACCATTGCGGCCTTCCTGCTGGTCGAATGGCTGTGTGTGGGAGTCGGTGTGTATATGCTGCGATCTGTGAGAAGCCTCGACGATTACGCGAAGTGATACGGTGGGCGAACATCGGGGCCACATTGCCATGTTCGATGGACTTGCGGCGGCGGAGGATCCGTCTGCCACACTCGATAATACAGTATGAGATGCAGAGCCTTTTGCAATCCACTGGACAATGAGGTACGAGGAGACCCAATGACGCAGGGCATGGAAAACCGAACAATGGCACAGTGCGAGGGCGCCGATGACAAATGCAACATCTGCCCGGTCAGGTCGTGGGTACAGCAGCATAGGACGCTGCTCATCGTGTGTTTCGGCGTACTGGGAGTGCTACTGCTGCTTATGCTCGGCAGCCGTAAGACCGTGCTCAACATCGCGAATCAGCCCTCGCAGGCTGGCGGCAACGCGGCGAAGGTGATGGTCATCGATAATCATGGGTTCTCGATGTTCCAGTGGCTCACCATCGGCAATGGTTCGAACAACCGCCCGACGAACAGCGGCAATACATCGAACTGCGCAAATGCGAAGCGTGACTAAGACGGCGACGGTATCATTTGTGCTTAGGCATTGCGCGCGAGGAGGCTCGCGATGCGCTGTGCCAGCATTTCCGGTGTCATGAGCGCGTACAGGTCTGCCGAGAGTTCGTCGATGATCGATGGCGCAAGCGCATCTGTTAACGCCTTCTCATTCCCGTTGAAATGTCGGAATAGCGCATGGAAGAGAAGTGAATCATGGCGTATCCGTGTGACTGAATACGCGCCATCCTCCAAAGCCCATGCCACCTTCGTGTGCTCGTCGTCATCCAGTTTCTCTTTGTTCGGATACAGTTTGCGTTCCATGAGTTCGTAGAGCACGTCGAGCAGATCGATCCGGTCGGTGGCCGAGCCTTCATCGAGGGTGTGCGCAATGAGCTGTGGGTCGACCTGTTCTAACGATTGGCGCATATTGGAGTTGGGTATTTCGTTTCGGGGATTGCCTCGGAGATTCCATGCTCACATGGTAAAGCAGATGCCTGGCAACAGAGTCGTCTTGATTTCCCTGTTGCAGCTCCGCAAATCCACGTTGTATCCTGGTCCCGATAGTTTTCCGGAATATACAGGCTATGGGGGATGCATGGAAGAGCCGAAACTGATTAAAGTGGTCGGAGCCGCCATCATCAAAGATGGCAAGGTGCTGTGCGCGCAACGCGGCGCAGGCAAATCTCTCGCCGGGTATTGGGAGTTTCCCGGTGGCAAGATCGAAGCGGGCGAGACACCTCAGCAGGCGCTCCAGCGGGAGATCGAGGAGGAGCTGCTCTGCGAGATTGACATCGACAAGAAGGTGTGCACCAGCGACTACCTCTACGATTTCGGCAACGTGCAACTCACCACCTTCCTGTGCCATCTCATCGAGGGAATGCCCAGACTTACGGAACATGAGTGCATCGAATGGGTGGAGCCTTCGCAGATGCCCCGTCTGCGCTGGGCGCCAGTGGATCATGATGCCGTGACGCGAATCTCCGGCATGGCATTCTGATGTTTCCGAATAACCCCGATCATAAGCGAATCATAAGTGACGGAACATAAATATGAGCAGCCAGTTTCAAGCGGACAACACCTTCGTCAGGCAGAGCCAGTCTGCAACCGAACCGCTGGAATCTGCGGATCACGGCATCGTCGATGGTGTGCTGAGCGGTTTGATCCGACAGAATGATCTGGCACAGGAACGATTCGTGCCCAAGCTCATTTCAAATCAGCCGGGAAGCACAATGGGGGATGCGATTCGAGAGGAGCTAAGGGAAAGCGAGACGTTCGACATCTCCGTGGCATTCGTCAGTGAGAATGCGCTGAAATCGATGTACCAATCGTTCCTGGACCATGCAGAGAACAGCGAAAAAACCAATCGGATCATCACCTCCACCAAGAACTATTTCAATACGCCCAAGGCCTTCAAGGAACTCCTGAAACTCCAACGTGAGGCCAACGTGGAAGTGCTCATTTGGGAACAACAAAGCACTGAAGGAGTTTCAGCCAATCAGCCGTTCCATCCGAAAGGGTACCTTTTCACACGACGTATGGAGGAGGGTGATCGCAGCTACTACAACCTGTATGTTGGTAGTTCGAATCTCACGTCATTCGCTTTGCAGAATCAACGTGAATGGAATCTTCGTGTCTCGTCGACGGGCGAAGCGCAACTCATTGAACAGGTCAGGGAGGAGTTGGCAGACCAGGTCAGTCAGTCCGTGCCGTTGACCGATGCATGGTTGGCGCAATACGAGGAGGAATTCAGGAACTACACGCCTCCACGCACGCAGATTCTACGACAAACGCGCACGGCAAGGATCGAACCGAATGCGATGCAGCGTGACGCGCTCGCCAACATTCGGAAACTGCGTGAGGAGGGTGAACGGAAAGCTGTCGTCATTTCGGCGACAGGCACGGGCAAAACCTACCTCTCCGCCTTTGATGTACGTCAATTCCAACCGAAACGCATGCTGTACGTGGCCAATCGCGATACGATTCTCAAGTCGGCTCGCGAATCGTATCAGCGTGTGCTCGGTTGCGACGAGGGCGAACTCGGTCTGCTCACCGGTAACAGTAAGCAGCATGACGCAAAGTATGTGTTCGCGACAGTCGACACGTTGCGTCGCCATATGATGGAGTGGTACGAGCCCGATGATTTTGATTACATCCTCATCGATGAGGCTCATCATTCTGGTGCAAACAACTATCGCTCGGTCATTGACTACTTCTCCGAAGCCGATTTCATGCTGGGCATGACGGCGACGCCGGAACGAACTGATAATTTCGACATCTTCACCCTGTTCGATCACAACATCGCCTATGAGATCCGTTTGCAGAAGGCCCTCGATGAGAATATGCTGTGTCCGTTCCATTATTATGGCGTACACGAATTCCTGGGAGCAGACGGCACCCGAGTTGATGCGACTGAGGGGATTTCGAAAAAAGACAAGCAGCAGATCCAGTATTCACTCGAAGAACTGACCGAGCCTTCACGCGTGCAGTACATCATTCGTAAACTCGAACAATACGGCTCGTACGACCAACCTGTGACGGGACTGGTGTTCTGCTCCGGGGTGGAGGAGGCAGAACGACTCTCGGAACTGTTCAATCAGCAGACCAACCAGCAGGCGGAACGCAATTACAGAACTGTCGCCATCAGCGGCAAAACCGCAGGGAGAGATGTGGAAGGAGCCATTGATCGGCTTGAATCCGGTGATCTTGATTACATCTTTACCGTTGATAAATTCAATGAAGGTGTCGATATCCCTGCCATCAATCAGATCGTGATGTTGCGCAACACCGAGTCCAGCATCGTGTTCACGCAGCAGTTGGGACGAGGATTGCGCAAGTTCCCGCACAAGACCTGCGTTACCGTCATCGATTTCATTGGTAACTACGAGAACAACTATCTCATTCCGGTTGCGTTGTACGGCAATGCTGGCGATAGCGATAGCGCGCGCAAGAACATGCAACGAGAATCGATCGGCCTGTCGTCGATCAGTTTCGATGAGATATCACGCAAGCAGGTGCTCAAATCGTTGGATACGGCTTCGTGGTCCGATATGAGGATGTTGCGCGACAAGTATTCGGTGATTCGCAACGAGCTTGGTCGGATTCCGATGCTGACGGATATCTATCGCCATGATCCATCCTTGGTGATGACAATGGCGCAGAAAGCCAACAGTTATTATGACTTCGCGCGTGACACGGAAGCCATGCTATCGCGCAAAGGTCATGATGAAGGATTCGCGGATGCGCTTGTGCCGATCGATACGCAAGGAGAACAGTGGCTCAAAATGGCCACCGAAGTGCTGTTGGTTGCAATCCGTCCGCAAGAGCTTGTCATCCTTGACGAATTGATCAAGTCATGCGCTGGTGGCTCTGTCTCGCTGATCCCGACGGAACAGTTGAGGGAAACAGTTGCGCGACGATTCCCCGCGTCGTACCACACCGCTGCACAGTTCGAATCGGCGCTCAGCGTGCTCGACTGGTCGTTCTTCGACGCATCCACCAAGAAATCGTATGGGGAACGCGCGCTCATCGAACGCATCGGAGACGGGATTTGCCTTGCGCCGGAGTTCATCGCGATGCTCAAGAACAACGCCACGTTCCACCGCTTCTTCGTGGACAATGTGCGCACTGGCCTGAAACGATTCGAAGACCTTCTCGAGGAAGCGGCGAAAACCGGCCATTCGTTGCAAGACGACCGCGGATTCGTCTACGAGCATCGGTACAAGATGTTCGAAGTGGAACGTCTGCTCGGGTGGAGCAAGCAGATCAACGGCAGCAGCGTCGGTGGCTATCTGCTCCCCAAAGACGAAAAAAGCATGCCAGTGTTCATCAAATATGCGAACAGCCAGTACGCCGACCGTTTCCTCAATCCACAGGAAATGCACTGGTATAGCAAAGACAGGCGTAGCACCGCATCCCGCGAAATCAAATGGATGGAAGAAGGAAAGGGCAACGAGGAATGGAGTGAGAATCATTTCATCCCGCTGTTCGTCATGCGTAAGGCGGACGCCGAGAAGCTGAAGATGTACTATTACGTGGGTCGTGTGGGGTCATATTCGAATCTGCACGAGACGAAGCGTGACAATGACGGCGAGAGTATTGGTCTTGTGGAGATGGATCTGCGGCTGACCAAGCCTTTGAGCACGGAACTGTATCAGCATCTGACAGGGGATGCGTAGCGCGATATGCGCTCGGTCAGCGGAATGCGCACCTATCGGAGGGATATGAGACCATATCTTCTCGAACGGCAACAAGCGCACGGCGAGGAAGAGGGCGCTCGCGATTCCCGTCATGCAAGCCTGGAGCGTGCGAATGAAATCGGTCTTCCTGGAATCTGGTGAATACTGCCATGTGTGAGGGGTTTTAGATCACGCCAGATGCGTGATCTATGCAGTTGTATTGATGACTGGGCTTATCTTGCAACTATGGAAAAGCAGATTGAAGCGTGGAAAGAATTGCGGCGTCTCGACGCGCTAATGCGACGACTTGGGAATCGATATCCTATTGTTCGAGCCTTCTCTCGTCTTGAATCCAAAATCTCCTGCAGTCTCGATGGGTACGATGCTTCACTTGAAGATGTTCTTTCCTATCCAGAGCGCTACATCATCGAGCGTCGTAGAACCGTGGGTTCTGAACGTGCGATATTGAACTATTTGTATACGTTGGGATACGGTACCGTGATGGTTCGCGGTGGGCAGCCATTGGATTGGAAATTCGTTCGTGAATTGCATCGGCAGCTTTGCGACGGATTGACGGCTGCCGAACCGGTGCTGGTTGCACCTAGAAATATGGCATCGGGAACGATGGATGACCTGTTCGCGTGGTGGGATAACAATGATATCTCCGACTCGGTGATTGATGACATCATTCGGTTTCATTACCGTTTTCTAGCGCTACGCCCATTCGCACAGGGCACTGGCAGGATGAGTCGGTTGCTTCTCTTACTGCAACTCATTGCCAGAGGCGTGCTTCACGAGCCGATACTCACCATGTCGATATGGCTTGAAGGCAATATCGCGGAATACCGCACATGTTTGGATGAGGCAATACTACGTGGGAACGAGCAGCCACTGCTGATGTTCTTCCATGACGGCTTTAGCGATTGTGCCGGCGCCGCGTGTAACAGCGTCGTCAGTCATTCTGACTCCTACCGTATGTAGGTTCCGGCTTCTACCGTAGTAAGTATTGCATTTTGCGAGATCCTGAATTTGGCCTCCTCTACTTGTGTAAGAGGGAAAAGAATATAGGAAGCTGAGCGCCGAATTTCGGTAAAACGGACTAAATAGTCGACGCTGCCATCGCGAATGACGATAATGCGTTATACATTCCATGCGGTGCGAGCGAATCATTGTTTGGATATTGGTAATTACTTAGAGGTAAGAACGAAGCGGATGAGATGCCACATGATGCATCGCGGCTAGAGATGCTCTGGCATGGCAAGAGTGATCGTATCTCTAAGTCACCTGAGTTCTCCAAGTTTTTATGATACCGGTTTTGATAATTTCTTGATTTATTTTGCCGCAGGTCACAATGGGCCAGATGAATTGATCTGAAGATCCAGATCATTTACAATGCAGTCAGGTCAACAGCGGATGCGGAAGGTGTGCATTATGCAGATCATGGCTGAGACGAAGTCGTTGGAAGAATTGATGCCGATGCGAGGCAATAACGCCTACATCATTCCTGAATATCAGCGATATTATTCGTGGGGGGAGGAACAGATCGAACAACTGTTCAACGATATTCAGCAGGAGGATCCTGGATATTATGTCGGCAATCTCCTCGTCACAAACCACCGGGATTCCGAATCAACTGTAGATGTCATCGATGGTCAGCAGCGACTCATCACGCTGTCATTGTTCCTCTTGGCAGTATGGGAGCATGCGACGAAATTCATGGATGAACCGCAGAAAGACTCTGGCAAATATATCAGTGAGGAACAGGAGGAACTCATTGGCCTTCGTCGCGATATCAAGCGCCAGCTGCTCCTCGAAGAGAAATCCAGAATGCCACGCCTTCAATTGTTGGAACCGGATAGCAATGGATATCAGGCGCTCCTTGGGGTGGTGTTCGGTGAGCGGCCGGTCAAGATCTGGCATCGCACTTTGCCGAAACGGTACAAATATATTTCGCAAAAGCTGTTCGCTGATGAGTTTCGCACGCCTGAAGAATTGCAGAGTTTCTACAATAAGCTCAATTCAATCATCACATTGCGAGTCAAAGTCACTGGCCTTGAGGATGCACTCACTGTATTCTCGTCGTTCAACTCGAAAGGCAAGCCGCTGACGCTCCTTGATCTCCTCAAAGTTGAGTTCATCAGGGCGGGCAACGAGTATCTCCATCAAGACAGCGACGAAGTGCTCAGGTCATGGGACCGTTTAATGAGTGAGTTCAGCGATCAGCAAGGCAATACCAACGATGCTGCTGTCACCCAGTTCCTTCTTAACAACTACGATGCGTTCGAGAACGACAGCCGCTCTTCCGTTACCAAAGGCAAAGCGCTGCGATATTACCAGAGACTCATTGATGGTAAATATAAAAAAGGGGAGGACTATCTGCGCACGATGGTCCGTCGCGCGCAGACATTCGCGCAGATCGTTATGCCGGAGAGAGCTGCATCGGAGCATCGGGAGATCACAGAACGTCTCAGCAAACTTGGCAAGCTTGAGTCAACCCAGCTCTACCCGTTGCTGTTCTTTCTGCTGGAGAACCGTAGCTGGCTGGATCTGGACGCTAAACGGTTGAGCACATTGTTGGATGCGATGGTCGCGTTCTACGTGCGCCGAAATATCACGCTGGTACCGAAATCGTCGAATATTCGTGCGATGATGCTCGATTACATTCGTGAGATCCAGTCGAAAAAGCTTAAGGGCGATGATGTAGTGCGGTGCATTGTCGGCAAATTGGGCGCGCTCCCGCAGATCAATGACGATGCCGTTCGCAGTGCACTGCTCGAGTCCGGCATGTATGACAAGAACAAGAACACCACGCGCTTTCTACTCATCGAGCTTGAACGCCGACTGCCTGGCAGTGACCTATTCAACAAGGCGACACCTGATAACCTCGATGAGTACGACAATAAGACGCCGCGCTGGACGATCGAGCACATCTTGCCTGAGGGTGCCAATCTGCCGGAGTGGTGGAAGGAGGCGATTTCGCCGGATGACCCGTCGAACGCCGGAGAAATACAGGAACAGGTTGTGCATATGCTCGGTAACCTTACGCTAACTCCGTATAACTCCAACCTAAAGCAGCTGCCGTTCGCCGCGGATCCGCCGTATCAGGAGGGAGAGGCGAATTATGTGAGGTCGAAGCGGGACTACCGGCGCGACGGTCAGTTCGTTGGTCTGCGTGAGAACTTAAAACTCAACAGTTCGCTTACTGAACCGAGACAGCCGATCGATGAGAAGCGTGATTGGACGGCGGCAGATATCAAGCGTCGTACCGCCGAACTCGCCGATGCCATTGTCGAACTGTTCGATTTCCCGGAGGTGGAGGCTCCCGGTGACAGTGCCGTAGAAAGTCATCTAAGCAAGGTGACGGATCCCAAGGCTTCCTGACTTTTCCGCAGCTGAATTCCACCAGTCGACTGTGTGAGACAAATGCAGGTGCTGTGCAAAAAGTGACATAGACTGCAATGTTTTTGGACTTGGCACGGTTCCTCATTGCCGTGCATGAAGAATGTCCACAAGGTGAATCAGTCGCGACGAATTCAGTGGTGAATAGGTGGTTGCGGGAGTATAAGCTGCTATTTGTCTATAGTGGAGGTGTCGAACATAGCGAACCTGGAGGTGGGCAATGCTGGCGTCGGATGTCGCACGGCACATCGTGGCGCACTATGGCGACGCGTGGTTCCTCACGAATCTGAAGCTGAACCTGCTCGTCTACTGGTGTCAGGTCGGGGCATTGCGCGACGCCGGTGCGCCTTTGTTCGCCGATGAGATCGCGGTCGGCGAATGCGGGCCGGTCATACCTGCGATCTGGGCGGAATACGAGGCGTTCGGCTCGCGCATGATCCGCCTGCGCGACGAATGGCAAGTCAAAGCGCTGGGGGAGAACACCGAGAGCCTCGTCGCGAGCGTGATGCGTGAGCTCGGTTGGCTGACGGCGGCCGATCTGCTGAATCTGTCAAACCATCCGGATGGGGCGTGGAATGCGGCGCGTGAGCAAGGCTATGAGAGCATTTCCGTGTCGCATATCGCCGGCTCTGCCGACATGCGACGCGAAGTGAGTGAGCGCACGCTGGCCGCCTGTGTGGACGGGGTGGAGCGCAAATACCCGAATGCGCTCAGATTGCTGGAGCATTCGTGATGGAAGGGGAGCGGAAGATGGGCAATGCCGAAGACGGTGCCGAACCGATTGCGCTCGACGGCAAGCAGATGCGCATGGATGCGCTTGCGGAATCGGTGTTCGAAGTGTATGTGGAGACGATTCGCGGCACCGGACTCGACATCACGCCGACGGCGCCCGCTGCGGTGGATGAGCGAATCCTCGGACGTGTGCAGTCGGTGCTCGGCTCTACGTTCCTGACGTTCTTCGGCATAACGCCGCGCGAACGATATGCCGACGTGTTCGAGCAGATCTCCGATTTCGCGTCGCGTTTCGCGAAAGACCATATTTTCCCGGACGGCAACAAGCGCACGGCGGTGAAGATGGCGCTCGCGATCCTCGCGATGCATGGCTGGAACGTGCGCGCAGACGATGCCGAGGAGCCGGAACGCAACGAGCTGTACCAGTGGGTGCAGAGCATCGTCACCGGCCGTTGCGATGCCGGGGAGCTCGCCGCCTTCCTGCGCGGGCACGCGGTGCGTTTGGAAGATTAGAGAATCTGCTCCATGCCGTATCTGTACACGCTCATGCCGAGTGACTCGTAGAACTTGACGGCGGCTGGATTCGCAGCCCAGGCGTTGAGCGTCACATTGTGGTAGCCGTGTGCACGGGCATAGTCGAGCACATGGTCGTACAGCTCAGTGCCCACGTGTTTGCCGCGCGCACGCTCGTCCACGCAGATGTCGTCGATGTACAGCGTGCGAACCGGCTGCAGATTGTTGGCGCCCGCATGGTTCTCATCCATGCAGAACGCGTAGCCGAGCAACGTGCTATCGGTGTCGGTTGCGACGAAAATCGGGCGGGAATCGTCTGCGATGATCTGTGCGAGTTCGGTGGGCGTGTATTTCGTCTTGCCCTCGATGAACAGGTCGGGGCGACCGTGTGCATGCACGTCGTTGACCTGACGCAACAGTTCCATGATGGCATCGATGTCGCCGGCGTTGGCATGACGGATGGTGAGGTTCGACATGATTCCCTCGTGTTTCTGCAGGGTTGCTTTCGGTTATTCAGTGTAGATTCCGGTGTGGCCGCCAACTCAGCCGATGAGCCACTTTGCATTGCTCAAGCTATGCAGCGGGATGAACGGGATGAGAATCGGTGTGTGTTCGGAATAGTGCCGGTATTGCGGGTCGTCTGCATATTCCTTGTTCTGCCGCAGCTCGAGTCTGCGCGCGCCGCCGAACATGATCCAGCAGATGCACAAGTAGCCGCCGATTGCGGCGATCCATTGCCAGGCGCCGTCGAGTATCGTGACGCCGGAGACGAACACGCCCGTCCAGGTGACGATCTCGCCGAGGTAATTCGGGCAGCGCACCATGCGGAAGAGCCCGACATCGCAGAAGCGGTGTGGGTGTTGCTGCTTGAACCGGTTCTTCGTGAGATCCGCGGCGGATTCGAGTATGATGCCAACGCCCATGATCGCCGCGCCCACAATGGCGACGGCGTCGGTTCCCGCATGGTTCTGCAAGCGGAAGGCAATTGGCGAGGCCTCGCATGCGTAGAGGAGCGCGCAGCCGACCCATGTGAGAAGCCTGAGCGGGAGCTTGACATTGTTCCCGTTGTCGATTGCCTGTTGCATCACCTTGTGGTAGGAGGAGCTGCGGTATTCGCGTGCGAGCAGATAGCCGCCGAGCCGTAGTCCGTACACGACCAGCAATGCGGCCATGATGGCGGTCACGGCCGTCAGCTCATGCCGCACGCCGAACATGATGAGCAGCGCGGTGCCAATGGCCGCGATGGAGAAGCCGTAGCCTATCGAGATGAACCAGATGTAGCGGTGAAAACCCACTGCGCTGACCGCCAGTGCCACGAGGAAGATAATCAAGAATGTCATACTTCAAGCATATTCGCTCGGTTTGGGATGTCGCGGGTTTATGGCGAATAGAGCCGTGGGCGCATTTCGCCGTTTCGGGTGGAATGCGCCCACGCAGGGTGTATGGATCAGAATGCTTCGACGGTGCGCATCGCATCGATGATCTGGTCGGCGGTCACGTCGGGGACGGCCGCGTGGAACGGGGAGCCTGGATCTGCGGCGAAATCGGCCACCGTCTTGAGATTCTCGTCGGTGAATGGCAGGTTCATCTGCTTCCAGGAGTGGGGAAGCCCGATCTTGTTGTAGAAGGGCAGTAGATCGCGCGCCTCGTCTTCCTTGCCTTCGGTGATGAGCTGCACGAGCACGCCGTAGGCCACTTTCTCGCCATGCATCGTCTCCGCGGAGCCGGGGATGCGGGTCAGCCCGTCGTGCACGGTGTGGGCGCCGGATTCGCGGGCCCGCACGCCGCCGAAGCCGCCTACGGTGCCGGCGATGCCGATGATCGTGTCGATCAGTGTGCGTACATGCGGGTCGTCGTATGCGCCTTGGTTCAACGCGTCAAGCGCAGGCTCGCTTTCGCTCAGCAGTGTGTCGCGCACAAGACGCGCGCTCTGCCGCGACAACTGGTCGAATACGGTCAGGTCGTCAGCTTGGGCGAACACAGGGTCGGACTCGTAGAATTTCGCAATCGTGTCGCCAATGCCGCCAATGAATTTCTCCGGAGGCGTCTGGGCGATCATGGCTGAATCGACGAGCAATGCGACGCTGTTCCTCGGGTGCACGGGCACGCCGAGGAAGCGGTGTTCGTCGTCATAGTCCACCGAGTATGGCGAGTAGGCGGCGCAGGCGCAGGCCAGCGTGGGGACGATGATCAGGTCGACGTCCATCATCTCGGCCACGTTCTTTGCAGTGTCCGACAGTTTGCCGGCGCCGATGGCAATGATTGCGTCCGCGTCGAGCGCCTTCGCCTGTTCGGCGAGTTCGCGTGCGTTGCGTTCGCTCGACGAACCGTCGTAGCGCAGAACGGGTGCGAAGAACTCGTCTTCTCCCGTATAGTCGAGGAACGCGTCGGCGGATTTGACGCCGGTGATGATGACGGGGTGGTCATAGTCCTCGATGTACTTGCGGACCTCTTTGGCCACTCCCGGTGTGCTGATGTAACGGTTGGGACGGGACGGACGTCGGAATCCTGAACATTGGTTGCCATGGGTGTGCTGTTCTTTGCGAGATGAAACGGATATGTATAGGTGGCATGCCGCGGCAGAGCGGCAGTGGTCTGGATTCACAGGCTCATCCGTGCTATCTGCGGTCACGCGCATGTGCCCCGCGGTGAAGAGCTTGTGGCAACCGCGGTGTGTTGAGGACAATAGTAGGCAATCTGTTGACCAGGTCAGCCTGAAGTGAATAATTAGATAAACAAAAAAAGATTGCCTAGTAAAGATGTGCGGGCAAGTGCTGGAAGCGACGGCGGGTGCCGGCGCTACACTGAGTGGGACGCACTGTTACAACGGAAAGGGCGGTCATGGCAGACGAACCGAATACGCAGAGCAAGCCGGTGGTCGAAAGCTTCCAGCTCGACCATACGAAGGTGAAGGCGCCGTATGTGCGCTACATCGATACGGAGACCGGCCCGAACGGCGATGTGATCTCGAACTACGACCTGCGCTTGGTGCAGCCGAACGAGAACGCGATTCCGACGGGTGGGCTGCATACGATTGAACATACGATTGCAGTGCTGCTGCGCGAGCGCATTCCCGGCTACATCGACTGCTCCCCATTCGGCTGCCGCACCGGATTCCATCTGCTCACGTGGGGGGAGCATTCCACCGAGGACGTCGCCAAGGCGCTCAAGGAATCGCTCGAGTTCATCGCGAACGAAGCCACGTGGGACGACGTTCCCGCCACAACCATCGAAAGCTGCGGCAACTACCGCGACCACAGCCTGTTCACGGCGAAGGAATGGGCGAAGGACATTCTGGCCCAAGGCATCAGCTCCGATCCGTTCGAGCGCAAGGTGGTCTGAGTCTTCCCGGGAATGTTCATATGCGCCGTCATATAGCAGGCGGCGCATATATTGTGTGAGCCGGAATGCCATACAGGCTGTGCAGGAATTCGCGAATGAGAGGAGAAACGGTATGCAGGACGCCACGAACAGGCGTTTTCGCCACGCGACCATGAAGGACTACCCTCAGATGGAGCGCATCTACGCGCATGCCCGCGAACTCATGGCGCGCAATGGGAATCCGACGCAGTGGGGGAACGCGTTCCCGAAGCCGCAGACGGTGAAGGAAGACATTCGCGAGCACCGGGCGATCCTGCTGGCAGATACTTTGGGCGGCAAGGAACGCATTCTCGCACAGTTCGCGCTGTGCCCGGGGCTGGACCCGACCTATGCGAAGATCGAAGGTGCGTGGCTCGACAACGACTCCTATGTGACGATCCATCGCATCGCCTCGTCGGGCCTGGTGCGCCATGCTGCACGCGACTGCATCGAATGGTGCCTCAAACACTATGGCAATGTGCGCGTGGACACACACCCCAACAACAAGGCCATGCAGCATGTGCTCGAAAGCTGCGGATTCGCCCGTTGCGGCCTGATCCAGCTCATCGACCGCACCGAAGACACGACGCGCATCGCCTACCAACGCCACGAGTGGTGAGCCAATGGGCCCGTGGGGTGCGAGTCCACGTCCCACGCATACCCGCTTACGCACTCGTCATACGAACAGGCCACAATGGTGTGCATGAGCGTGAGTGCACTTGAAGAATGGCAGTTTTCCTCCGAACAGGGCGAGCGCAACTATAATCAGGCGCTGCGTGAATACCCTGCGCAGGTGATCGTCGATCTCGCCGCGTTGCGAGACAACATGCGCCACTTGGTCGATATCACCAATCGCGAGGGCGGTCCCACCGAGGTGATGGGAGTGGTGAAGGCCGATGCGTATGGGCACGGTCTGGTCCCCTCCGCTTTGGCTGCGCTCGCCGGCGGCGCCACGTGGCTCGGCGTGGCGCAGGCCCGCGAGGCGCTCGCATTGCGCAATGCCGGCATTGGCGTTGATCGGGCCCGCGTGCTCACGTGGGTGAACAATCCGCTGCATGCTCCCTACGATGACCTCATTGCAGCCGATGTGGACCTTTCGGTGGCCACCCTGACTGCGATTCAGAAGATTGCTGAGGCCGCGCGAGCCGTTGGCAAGCCAGCGCGCGTGCACATCAAGGTGGACACCGGCTTCGGGCGCAACGGGTTCACATTGGCCCAGATCGACTCCGCCATCGACTTGCTGCTGCCGCTGGTCGACGAAGGGGTGTTTGAGATCGTGGGCCAATGGAGCCATCTGGCGGTGGCGGATGCCCCTGCCGTCGGCGAGTTCGTTGAGAAAACCGACGAACAGATTCGGGTATTCGAGGAGTTCACCTCGCGCCTGCATGCACGCGGGATCGAACCGCGAATCCGGCATCTCGCCAACACGGCTGCCACACTGAGCCGCCCCGAGATCCATTACGACCTGGTGCGACCGGGCGTAGCGTTGTATGGCTATGAGGCGGATCCGGCAATGGGCACGCCGTCGAAGTACGAGCTCAGGCCGGCGATGACGTTGCAGGCGCAACTGAGCTCCGTGAAGAACGTGGGCGCCGGTGAGGGGCTGTCCTATGGGCGCGTGTATGTGACCGATGAGCCCACGAGCGCGGCGATTGTGCCGGTGGGCTATGCGGATGGCATTCACCGTTCCGCCTCGGGATTTAACGAGGCCGGTTCGAAGCACGTGAACAAGCCGGGCGCGCCGGTGCGGGTGATGACGCGCGATGGTGCGCGCATATTCCATGTGAGCGGCCGCGTATGCATGGACCAGTTCATACTTGACCTGCATGGCGACGCCGAGAACATGGGTGTGCATATAGGCGATACGGTGGAGCTGTTCGGGCCAGGGCGCGGCGAGGACTATCTTGAGCCGACCGCCGACGACTGGGCGCGGGCGGCCGATACGATCAGCTATGAGATCTTCACCTGTTTGCGCAACCGTGTGCCGCGATTGTATGCGAATGCGTTCGAAGTGCTCGACGAGACGGACCTGGGCAAGCTCGACCAGAGCACGCTGCTGTGATGTGCCCGTACACCGCCATTGCATGAATCGCCGCGAAGGCGCGCAGATTCTGCGGAAAATACGCCGATGACGCTGGGGAATCCTTCGCCTGCCTGATATGCTATGCCACATGGCCGGGATGATTAAGAAGGAAGACATTGAGCGCGTACGCAACGCGGCGGATCTGTACGACATCGTCTCCGCCACGGTGGCGCTCAAGCCCTCGGGTGTGGGCGCCTATGTGGGCCTGTGCCCGTTCCACGACGAGCGCACGCCGAGCTTCAACGTCCGTCCGTCGGTCGGCTCATGGCATTGCTTCGGCTGCGGTCGTGGCGGTGATGTGTTCAGGTTCGTGCAGGAGCAGGAGAACATAGACTTCCGCGAGGCGGTGGAACTGCTTGCCGACAAGTACCATATCGAGCTGCATTACGAGAACGCCGGCGGTGCGAACGACTCGCATAGGGGCACCAAGCGCGCACGTCTTCTTGAGGCGAACGAGGAGGCCCAGAAGTTCTTCGTGAGCCAGATTCTCACCGAGGAGGCGCTGCCCGCCCGCAAGCTGCTCGCCGGCCGCAATTTCTCGCAGCAGGACTGCGCGCGGTTCGGCTGTGGGTATGCGCCGCAGGGCTGGGACAACCTGGTGCGTCATCTGGCCGACAAGGGCTTCACCCAGCAGGAGATGCTCGACGCCGGGCTCGCGCGCCAAGGAGCCCGGGGCATATACGATTACTTCCGCGGACGAGCCACATGGCCCATTCGCGACTCGACGGGCCGTACCCTCGGGTTCGGCGCCCGCAAGCTCTACGACGACGATTCGATCGCCGCGAAATACATCAACACGCCCGACACCCAGCTCTACCACAAGAACCAGGTGCTCTACGGCATCGACCTGGCCAAGCCGCAGATCGTGAAGAAACGTCAGGTCGTGATCGTCGAAGGGTACACCGATGTGATGGCGATGCATCTGGCAGGCGTGGACACCGCCGTGGCCACCTGCGGCACCGCCTTCGGCGAGGAGCATGCGAAGATCGTGCGCCGTCTCATCTCCGACGATTCGCTTGGCGGCGTGCAGCTCACCGGTCCGCTCAGGGTGGAAGGCGAACCGCTGAGCTCGCGCATCGTATTCACCTTCGACGGCGACGCGGCCGGCCAAAAGGCAGCATTACACGCCTTCGGCCTTGATTCCTCGTTCCAGACACAGACCTTCGTGGCCGTGGCAGACAACAACCTCGACCCCTGCGACCTGCGCATCGAGCGCGGCGACGACGCCTTGCGCGCCCTCGTGGTCAACGCCCGGCCGTTGTACGACTTCGTGATCGACGTAGCCATAGGCAAGTTCGACACCCAATACGGCACCGGCCAGATGGGTGCCGTCAAGGCGGTGGCGCCCCTGATCGCGCGCATCAAAGACAAGAGCCTGCTCGACCTCTACACGCGCAAGGCCGCCCGCAGGATCGGCATCGATCTGACGATCCTGCAGCGTGAGGTGCAATCCGCACGACGTGCGCAGCATGTGCCGAATGAGGACGCCTATGCGTCACGCCAACGCGGTTACGACCGCAACTATGAACGCGAACGTGAACAGCCCCCAATGAACGAGGCGCGTATGCGTGAAATCGAGCGTGGCAATGCGAGATCCCAGCATTTCCACCGCATCGACGACAACGTGTTCATCACCGAGATGCAGTTCATGGCCACGCTGGTGCAGATTCCGCGCGCCGTCAACGCCGAGCTGTTCAAGGCCCTCACCGTGCATTGCTTCTCCACGCCGGTGTTCCAGACGATGTTCGAGGCGGTGGAGGCCGCCGGTGGCCTTCCGGAACCCGGCACGTCGCCCGGGCAGTGGCTCCATGCGCTCACCAAGGCGGGAGGCCCGCTGCTGGCACCGGTCATCACCGAGCTGGCCGTGATGAATCTGCCATTGCCCCAGAACATGGCGAACGGCAATGCGGCCCAGACAGGCCAACAGGAGCCGGGCAGCCAGTCCGCCCAGCCGATGCCCGAGGCAAGCGCGGAGCAGAGGCAATATGCCAACCAGCTCACCGCCAGTCTCATCGACACAGGTTACATGCGAAGAATCGGCATCCTGCGCCAGCAGGCGAGTCGTGCGACGAACACGCATGACCAGATCCGGTTGTTCGGCGCGATCACCGAGGTCGAGCGCGAGCGCAAGGACCTGCAGTCGCAGATCTTCGGCTCCGCGGCCGGCTGAGTCGATGCATCGGACCGAGCCGGTGCCGGCCATGACCGTTTTGACTCTGTGGAAAACTTTTTTGGGCAAAACGGTCGGCAACGAACGGCAATGTTTGCAAGTGCAAATGGCGTCATCCACACGTATTTGGTCGGGAAAACCGTGCACGAAATCCCATGTGGCACCGGTATTTCGTGTAGGATAGTAACGTTTTCGACAGAGTGTGGAGGAGTGAATGCGACATCGTGTGGGTGCATTCCTGCGTGGCGAAACCATTCTCATAGTGGCTACGCTGCTCGCATTGATTTCCTGTTTCATTGTTCCCCCAGACTGGCACTATCGCGAATACGTGCATGTGAGCACCATTGCGCAGCTGATCTGCCTCATGCTCGTCGTATGCGGGCTGCAGCGCGTGGGCGTGTTCCGCATCATCGGCGCGAAGCTGCTCGAACACGTGGATACCGCACGCGGACTCGTGCTCACGTTCATCTCGCTCACGTTCTTCTCGTCCATGCTCATCACGAACGATGTCGCATTGCTCACATTCGTGCCGTTCGCACTCGCCGTGCTCAAGATGGCGAAGATGGAGGACCGCGCGATTCTCGTGTGCACATTGATGACGATCGGGGCGAACACGGGCAGCATGCTCACGCCGATCGGCAATGCCCACAACCTCTACTTCAAGGCGCTCACCGGCATGTCCACCGGGCATTTCCTGGCGGTGATGGGGCCCTATACGGCGGTCTCGGCGGCGATGCTCATTGCCATCACCTGCATTGTGTTCCGCGGGCGCAGGCTCGAGGGCATCAGCGGCATGGACTCCAAATCGATCGAGCATGGCGTGCTTGCGCCGGATTCCACGAAACCGCAGCCCGACGAGATCCACGTTACCGGCTATGGCGCCGGTTATGGCGGCTGGCGTGTGATTGTCTACGCCATCACGTTCATCGTCTGCGTGCTCGCCGTGGGCGACCTCATTCCGCTCTGGGTCATGTGCGTGGTCGTGTTCGCCGTCATGATGGTGTGCGACCGCCGCTCGTTCCGCCACGCGGACTGGGGCCTGCCGCTCACGTTCATCATGTTCTTCATTTTCATCGGCAACATGAGGCGTGTGCCCGAATTCGCCCAGCTCGCGCAACAGTGCGTGGGCGTGCACCCGCTCGGCGTCTCGATCCTGTTCAGCCAGGTGATCTCCAACGTGCCGACCTCGCTGCTGCTCGCCGGCTTCTCGAACGCCTACGTGCCACTCATCATCGGCACGAACCTCGGCGGCTTGGGCACGCTCATCGCCTCGATGGCTTCGCTCGTCACCTACAAGCACTTCACGAAGATGTATCCCAACCAAAAAGGCAAGTACCTCAAGGAGTACACGAGCTTCTGTGCGCTGTTCGTACTTGTGCTGTTCGGTCTGAGCTGCATTCTCGAATAGTATGCGGATGGTGGCGTGATGATGGTGCTGTTGCGAAACGGGAGGTCGGAGTGCTGTGCGGCATGCTCGTGGCGGTGGGCGGCAACTTCGCGATGCTCGCCGCCAAGCAGATTCGCCGCCGTGCCTAGAGCGACCGGCGTGCGCTGTGCAGCCCTATGGCTATACTAGGTACGGTTTGGCCCCGTAGCTCAGCTGGATAGAGCATGTGACTTCTAATCTCAAGGTCGACGGTTCGAGCCCGTCCGGGGTCACTTCAAGCGAGGATTCCATGGAATCCTCGCATTTTCGTATGTATGGGGCGTTAGTCGAGCAGTCCGTGGATGCGCGAGCAGATCGACTCGACGGTCATGCCATAGCGGCTGTTGAGCTCGGCGAGCGGCGTGCGGTCGGTGAACTCCTTGTCGGCGCCGAAATTGAGCACGCGCATGGTGCAATCCGGCATCATGTTCGCGTAGAACGCCGTGATCTTCTCACCCCAGCCACCCTCGAGCTGGCCGTCTTCGAGCGTGACCACCACGCGGTGATCCTCGGCGAGCGAGCGCAGCGTCTGCTCGTCAAGCGATGAGAACTGCAACGGGTTGATCAGCGTGGCGGCGATGGCAGGGGAGGAGTCTGCAAGCCGTTCGACCACGGCATGTGCGGTCGCGAACGCATTGCCCAGGCCGAGCACGGCGACGTCGGTGCCGTCCGAGACCACGTCATAGCCGAACCAGGGTTTGAGCAGATCGGTCTTCTGCGGGGCGAGCGATGCCTCCGGGTCGAGTTCGCCGGCACGCTCATCCTTGAGAATCGTGTCGCCCGGCACGCGGATCACCACCGGATGCGTGTTGCGTGCTGACGTCGACCAGCCGAGCATGTCGAGGAACATGCGGCGCGAAGTGGGAGCCAGGCAGGTCAGCCCCGGAATGTTGCCGAACATCGCGATGTCGAAGGCGCCCGAATGCGTGTTGTCGGCGTCGGAGAGACCCGCGCCGAAGGAAAGGAGCGTCACCGGGGTGTCGTTGAGGGCGAGCTCCTGCTGCAATTGGTCGAAGGTGCGCTGGAAGAACGTGGCGGAGGTGGCCACGACGGGTCTGCCACCGGCCTTGGCGATGCCAGAGGCAAAAGCCACGGCATGTTCCTCGGTGATGCCGGTATCCACATAATGTGCGCCGGCGCGCTCACGGAAGTCCTGCGTGATGCCGTTGGAACCGGGCGTGGCAGGCGAGATGACCACCAGCCCCGGTTCGGTGGCGAAACGGCGTTCCAGCGACGCCATGGCAAGACCGCCATAGTATTTGCGGGCGCCAAGCGAAGAATCTGCCCGTGAGAGCGGATTCTGCCAATGGTTCGCCTCACAGCGGCCTTCGCACACGCCTTGTGCGGCATCCTCGGCGTCGAGCCCCAACCCCTTCGTTGTGTGAATGTGCACGACCACCGGATGGTCGATGCCGTGCACCTCCTCGAAGGCACGAATCAGCTCATGCACATCGTTGCCGTGCTCCACATAGCGGTAGTCGAGTCCGAAGTCGCGGAACAGATTGCGTTCGCCCCTGCCGTGCGACTCACGCATTGCGGCCAGCGTCGCATACATGCCACCATGGTTCTCGGCAATCGACATCTCGTTGTCGTTGACGAGAATGATCATATTGCCGCCTTGCTCGGCGGCGTTGTTGAGCCCCTCAAACGCAATCGCCGAGCTGAGGGCGCCGTCGCCGATCACCGCGATCACATTGTTCGTCTGCGCCGTGCCCCCCGCAGCCCGTACCATGTCACGTTCCTTCGCCATGCCGCATGCCAGCGAGATCGACGTGCCGGTGTGCCCGAGCACGAAATGGTCGTGCTCGCTTTCCCCTGGGTTCGTGAAACCGGTCACCGTGCCGAACAGCTCGGCCCTGCGGAACGCCTCGGCGCGCCCCGTGAGCATCTTGTGCACGTAGCTTTGGTGCGACACGTCGAACACGATCTTGTCGAGCGGCGATTCGAACACGACATGCAATGCCACGCACGCCTCGACCAGACCAAGATTGGAACCGATATGGCCGCCGTACCTCTTGCCGTATTCGACAAGCGTCTCACGGATCTGCGCGCACAGGGCATCGAGCTGCGTGGGATCCAGCAGCTTCACGTCGGAAGGCGACAGCACTTGAGACAGAAGGTCGTGTGTCATGAGATTAGTGATCCCTCTCTATTCCGCCGGGCAGGCGTTCGCAAGAATATGCGGGCATTCCAACATTCGCGTCGCATATGGTCAACTTCATGCACATATTATAGTGTGAGAGCTATAAGGCATCAATCATGCCAGATAATGCCGCAAAAGGAGTGCTCGCGCAAGCCGCGACACACCTTTGGCGTACAGTGAACAAGTCAGGGTGAGCCGCGCGCCTCCCACACGGATCGGGTGCGGGCGCACATGCGCTGGAGGTAATATGACCGCAAACAAGCCGCAAGTGGCAGTGATTATGGGCTCGGCGAGCGATTGGGAGACCATGAGGTACGCCTGTGAGATGCTCGACCGCTTTGAGGTCCCGTACATGAAGCAAGTGGTCTCCGCACACCGCACCCCCGAACTCATGGGTGAATTCGCGCACAATGCTCGCGCCAACGGGCTCAAGATCATCATCGCCGGTGCCGGTGGAGCCGCCCATCTGCCCGGTATGGTGGCCGCACAGACCACATTGCCGGTCATCGGTGTGCCGGTGCGCTCCCACGCGCTCTCCGGCTGGGATTCGCTGCTCTCCATCGTGCAGATGCCGGGCGGCATTCCGGTGGCCACGACGGCCGTGGGCAATTCGGGCGCCACGAACGCGGGTCTGCTCGCCGTAAGCATGCTGAGCATGAACGACGAGCGTCTGGCGGACGCACTGCAGGCATACCGCGACGAACTCAAGGAGAAGGTGGAGCAGTCCAATGCCGAGCTTATCTGACGAAACCGGCGGCCAGATCACGCGTCTGCTGCCGGGGGCGACCATCGGCATCGTCGGCGGAGGCCAGCTCGGCCGCATGATGGCGCTTGCCGCGAAATACATGGGCTTCCGCATCGGCACGCTTGACCCGACACCCGATTGCCCCACCGCGCAGGTTGCCGACTTCCAGATTGTCGCCGACTACGACGACCAGGATGCGATTCACGAGCTCGCCGAACGCAGCGACGTGCTCACCTACGAGTTCGAGAACGTGGATGCCGACGCATTGGATGCGGTCCGCGACATTGTGGCGATTCCGCAGGGCACCGACCTGCTGCGCGTGACACAGAACCGCATCGCCGAGAAGACGTTCATCAATGACCATGGCATCGCCACGGCACCATGGCGACCGGTGGGCTCACGCGCAGAGCTCGACGCGGCGCTCGCCGAGATCGGCTACCCGGCCGTGCTCAAGACCTGTGAAGGCGGTTATGACGGCCATGGGCAGATCGTGTTGCGCACACCGGACGATCTGGCCGAGGTCTGGCCTGATGAGGGCTTCCCGCAGGCGATACTCGAGGGGTTCGTCGATTTCGCGTTCGAGGCCTCCATTCTGGTGAGCGGCAACGGCGATGATTACCAGACGTTTCCGATCGTGCGCAACATTCACCGCGACAACATCCTGCATCTCACGCTTGCCCCGGCGGACGTGGACGAACAGGTGGCGCGCACCGCGCATGAACTGGCGCTCGAGCTCGCGCGCGGCTTCAAATTGGCGGGCACGCTCGCCATCGAACTGTTCGTCAAGGCGGACGGCACCGTGATCGTCAACGAGCTCGCACCGCGCCCACACAATTCCGGTCATTACACGATCGAAGCCTGCGATTTCGACCAATTCGACATGCATGTGCTCGGCATCGCCGGCTGGAATCTGCCCACACCGCGTCTGCTCAGCCCCGCGGTCATGGTGAACGTGCTCGGCCAGCATATCGCACCCACGCAGGCCGTGGAGCCGATGCATCCCGAATGGCATGTGCACGACTACGGCAAGGCCGAGGCCAAGTTCAACCGCAAGATGGGGCACATCACCGTGCTGTGCGAGAATCCCCGGGATGCAGCGCAGTCATTGGAACAGACAGGCTGCTGGGATTGTTGAACAGTCTGGTACAGATTCACGGATTCGCAAGGTGAGGAACATGGGCGAGCGCAATACACGGCAGAAGGACGTCATTCGGGAGGCGTTGCAGGGTGCGGACGACTTCATCTCCGCACAGCAGCTGCATGCGCGGCTCGAGGACGCCGGCGAGCATATTGCACTCGCCACCGTGTACCGCCAGCTGGGGACGATGGCCGACGCCAAGCAGGTGGACACCGTGCGGCTCAATGGGCAGCAGCTGTTCAGACTGTGCAACGCCGGCGGCCATCACCATCACCTCATGTGCGTGTCGTGTGGCAGAACGGTGGAGATCGATCCTCCGAGCGAGGCGTGGCTGCAGTCCGTGGCTCAGCAACATGACTTCACCATCGAGTCGCATACGCTCGAGGTGTTCGGCCTGTGCGCGGACTGCCGTGCCGCACGCGGTGACTGTGCAGCCTGACACTTCACGGCAGACTTTAGCGCCAGCTCACGCGTGTTCTGCGTAAAAGGGGACAAATACATGCATGTATTTGTCCCCTTTTACGCAGAACACTGATGGTTTACCGTGGTTCGCCAGCTTGGTCGTCCACCGGCTTGCCACCTTTGGCGTCATGTACCTCGGACTCGTGTGCAGCATCGCGTGGGCTGCCTGCAGGCTGCCCATGGCCCGTTGCCTTCCCGTCATCCTTCGGCTTGGCCGGTTTGAAGCTCGAAAGCATGCCCAGGGCATCCCTGAACGTCAGGGCGGGCAGGTAGGCGCGGATGATTGCAATGCCCAGATTGGCAAGCAATGCGGAATCCGAGTAGCTGATGTAGACCGGACGCTCGATCGGCTGGAACTTCTTCTTGAAGTTGTAGAGCGACTTGAACCCATAGGCCGGTTCGAGCAGATCCGCCACAAGCGCGAGCGAATGCTGGAGCATCGTGGTGCCATCGACATTCGAGCTGTCGTCGCTCTTCGCGTCGGTGAAGTTCTTGAGTCCCGTAAGCGGTGCCGCCGACAGGCTCACGAACTGCACCTGGTTGCTCGGATCGGCCACACCCTGGTCATGCATGCGCTGGGCCATGCGTGCGATGAGGAACTCCATGATGCCGTTGTAGCTTCCGGAACGGTAGCGCATGAAGTCCAGCGTCCAGCCGATCACGCGCCCGTTGTTGAATGTGGGCAGCCAGCTGGTGACCGCCTGCACTATGCCGTCGGAATCTATGGCATAGAGCACCTGAACGCGCGGGTCCTTGAGCTCCTCCACGCCGCCGAGCGTGAACTTCATCTCAGGCAGCGCCTTGCCTTCGCTCCACTGCTCGGAAATCTCCTCGATCTGCACCTGCACCTCATGGGGCGCCTCATCGTAGGTGCTCATCTCATCGACAATGCCCTCACGCTTCGCTTTGTTGATGGCCGTGCGAATGTCCTGCCACTTCTTGCCGGTGGTCTTCCAGCTTTGCGGGTCAATGAGCATCTCGTCTCCCACCACAATGGAGTGCCATCCGAGCTGCTGCAGGTGATCCTTGGCCTCCTCGTGGATGGCGTAGAACACCGGGGACCATGAATGGTCGGAGCAGTAGCGGGCGAACTCGTCCATATCGCTCATCCATTCATCCGGGTCGCCGAACGGTCCGGTGGTGGTCAATGCGATGTGGTTGAGCACACGGTAGGCGACAGCGGACCTTTTGCTGGGCGACAGCCAGTATTCGTTGCCCTCCCACGTCGTCATGAAGCTCATGGACTCGCCGCCGTCTTCCACCAGTTCCTCGGCCAGCGCATGGGCCTTGTGGTCATAGTCGATTGACGCGTTGAGCCACGCGAAGGAGACCACGACGAGCACGATCCAGAACACAATGCCCACGCCCTGCAGAACAAGCGAAGCCAACGGGGTGACGGCGATGAACGAGATGCTCGAATCCGTCAGATACCCGATCGGCAGGAACCTTGCAGGCCACTCGCGTAGCACCATGCCCACATTCGGATGCGGCGTGAAATCCTGAGGTCGCAAACAGGCGAACAGCAGGTAGATGGCCGAACATACGACGAAGGCGATCACAATGGCAGCCACACAGCGGCGAAGCGTCCGCGGTTTCGTGCGAATGGAGAAATGCGGGAGCTCTATGATCACGGCAATCGCGTATATGAGCGGTATAAGCGCATTGACGAGAATCATGCGCGGTATGTTGCCCATGGTGATATGCAGCTGATCATCCAACGAATACGGCAACAGGTAGTAGGAGATGGCGAAGAACGCGCTCGCCGCATAGAACACGATGCTGCTGATCGCGGCGGTGCGCCGTCCCAGCCACATGCCCCATGCCAGGGCGAGCATCACCAGCAGCGGCAGCACCGATCGCACCACGTCCCCCGGTTGGCTGGCACGCATGAGCGAATACTGTTGGAGGCAGCCGTCGACCACATGGCCGTGCATGCAGGCCGCCAACACCCCGGTGTTCACCGATTCGGGGCTGAGCACCAGTGCCACCGACACGAGAGGGCCGGCATGGGATCGCGACGAAGTCGCCACCATGGGTCCCAAGGCGAGCACCACGCCGATCGCGCCGAAGATGCGGCGAATCTCCTGCGACGAACTGTACTGCCAATGCCACTGCTCGGCTTCGATTGGCTTGCCGGCAATCGCACGGCCTATGATCTGCCCGATGATCGCGGCGAACAGCACGCAATAATCGCCGGGATTGCCGCCGTAGAGCACCACGACCATGATGGCCGTGTAGCCGATGATGCGTATGCGTCTGCGCCACAATTGGTATGAGAACGCCGTCGCCGCCATGAGCGCGCCGATCACCAGCACGACGGGGGAGAGCGTGAAGCTGATGTTCAGCACCTCCGCACGTTCGCCGAGCATCGCGCTGATCGCCGAACAGATGATCAGGCCTACGAGTGTGCCGGATGCGGCGCTCACCAGACTGATGGCGGCTGTGCGGGACTTGCCGAGATAGGGTTCCGCCAAGCACAGCACCAACAGGATCAGCAGCGCATCCACGATCATCTGGAACACCGAACCGGTGAGGAACAGCGAGGCGATGAGATGCCCCACATTGAACTCGTGCAGACTCGTGGTGAGCGCATGGCGTGGCATCTTGTGGTGCTCGATGTTGTACCATGCCCACCAGCACACATTGATCATGATGAAGCCGAAGGTGACCCACAGGGCGAAGCTCTGCTCGTGGATCCAACGCCGGATGTCGTTCAGCAGCTGGTTGCTCACCGGTTGCGCCGCATACCGCTTCGGCGCTTTGGGAGGTTTGGGGCTGGTCGGCGGTTTTGCCGCCGCTTGCGTCTGCCCGCTGGCGACGCCGTCATTCGAATCCGTTGCGCTCACGATATCTCCTTCACTTCTGAATCGGTCGGGAACTGCACATTCTCGTTGCCCAATCCCATGCGTTCACATAAATACGGCAGGGCCACGGCGAAGACGGCATTGACGGCATGCCAGTCGTGGCCCCAGTTGCTCACTGCGAATCTGAACACCGTCCACCCGTTTTCCCGGGCGGTGTCGCCGATCTTGCGTATGTTGTCGACGGATTCGCCGTCGCGTGCGCCCGCACCAAGGATCATGAGCTGTTTCGATGGCGCATTGTTCCGAATCGCATTCTGCGGCACCTGCCGTTCATATGCCGCCTTATCCCCGGAGAAATACGCCTCGACCATATGGTCTACGCTGCCCTCGGTCGGAGCGACCTCACCATCTACTGCCAGCACATTGCCGTAGATGTTCGGATGGTTCGGCGCCAGCTGCGTCGCGCATGTGCCGCCCTGCGAGAACCCTCCGATCGTCCACTGTGATGCCTTGTCGTTGACGGGCAGGTTCGCTTTGATCCAATCGGGTACGTCCTGTGCAAGATACGTTTCGGCCTTGCCCCATTTCGTGGTGTCCGCACACAGGCTGTTGCGCGTCGCAGCCGTGTTTTGGTCGGGGCTGACCACAATCGGGGCGAGACCATGGTGCTCGGCGGCGAATCTGCCCAACACCTCGATTGCGTTGCTTGCGGTGAAGAAACGCGTGGGGGAGCCCGGTTGGCCGGCGAACATCACCATGACCGGCAATTTCGGCGGGTGCTTGGCAAAGGCCGCCGGTGGCAGCCACACGAGCGCCTCGCGCGCCTTGAACCCGGATTTCGGATTCGGGATGTCCACATGCACGAGTTTGCCCGATTGGGGAATCTGCGTGGTGTTGCGGCTCTTTGCCACCGCCTGCTCGTTCCATTCACGTACCGAGATCGTGTTGAGCGAAAGATCCAGCGTTGAGATGTGCGGGTAGGGCGAGTAATCGAATAGACTGCCCATCGTCTGGTATTCACCATAGATTGCGTTCGCACGCACCGCGGTGGCGAGCAGCGTGACCGGGATCATGACGATGGAGAGCACGCGCAGCCAGCCATGGGTCATCACCGCGGCGGCGATCATGAATGCGAACAGGAACACGCCCACACCGATTGCGATGATCACCGGCCAGCCGAGCGAGACCCCGAACAGCAGGAGCACATCCGAACACACATAGGTCGCGGCGAGACCGACGATTCCGGCGAGCAACCCTATGCCGAGCTGCCTGAGGAAGCGCTTGCGCGACTCGCCTTTCCTCTGGCATATGAGCAATACGACGATGCCGATCGCCACCAGTGTCCATATGGTGACGGGGAACCAGCCGCTGATTACATCGATGGCGTAGAACCAGTCCTTGATACCTGCCATATGCGTTCCGCTCCTCTATCGGTTGTCTTTTCCTACCATAGTGAGAGACGGAAGCGACTCGCATGCGTTCTGTAATGCGCTGAAAACGATACGGAACATCATTGATATGAATGACCGTCGCCGGTCAGTCCAATCCTTCAAGAATGAACTGGCCGGCAACGGTCTGCCGGAATGTTATAGCCTATCCACGTGCTATGCCTGCAAAGCCTTGGCGCCGATATCATGGCGGTAGAACATGCCTGCGGTGTCGGCGTTATCGAGAATTTCGTAGACCTTCTTCCGAGCGCTCGGAATGTCGTCTGCGCTCACTTCGACGAGCAGCACGCGACCGGAGTCGGCAACCAGATCGTCGCCCTCGCGCTTCACGCCGGCATAGAACACATGGGAGTCGGTACCGGTCTTGAACTGCGGTACCTTGGCCCCCTTGAGCACATTGGTCGGGTAGCCGTCGGCGGCAAGCACCACGCCGAGCGTCGTGCCCTCCTCAAGCCAGGTGAACTCAGGCGCTTCGCCATCAAGCATGGCCTGAATGGCCTGCCCGAGATCGCTGTGCAGACGGGGGAGAATCACCTCGGTCTCCGGGTCACCGAACCGTGCGTTGAACTCGATCACCTTCGGGCCGTCGGCCGTGGCGATCAGGCCCGCATACAGAATGCCCACGAACGGTGTGCCTTCGGAGGCCATGGCTTCGACGGTTGGCTTGACAATGGTCTCAAGGGCCTCGTCGACCACGTCCTGGCCGATCTGGGGCACAGGGGAGTAGGCGCCCATGCCACCGGTGTTCGGGCCTTCATCGTTGTCATAGGCGCGCTTGTGGTCCTGCGAGATCGGCATGGGCCAGAATTCGGTGCCGTTCACGAAGCTCATGAGCGAGAACTCCTGTCCCTCCAGGTAATCCTCAATCACCACACGGGCGCCGGCGGAGCCGAAACGGTGGTCCACGAAAATGTCGTTCAACGCATCCAAGGCCGTTTCGACGTCCATCGCCACCGTGACGCCCTTGCCGGCGGCCAGACCATCGGCCTTGACCACGATCGGCGCACCATGCTCGTTCACATAGTCGGTGGCGCTCCTAAGATCGTCGAAGGTGCGGTATGCGGCCGTGGGAATGTTGTGGCGTTCCATCAGACGCTTGGCGAAATCCTTCGAGCCCTCGATCTGCGCGGCCGCCTTGCTCGGTCCGAACGCCTTGATGCCGGCCGCGGCCAGCGCATCCACAATGCCTTCGATGAGTGGCACCTCAGGACCCACGAACACCCAGTCGTAGTCGTTGTTGCGCACGAAATCGATGAGCGCGGCCTGATTCGACGGGTTGAGCGAGAGCGTGCGGATGCCGTCGAGCTCCATGCCCGGGTTGCCGGGGGCGACGGTGACCTCCTCGACGCTTGCTCCCTTGAGCAGTGTGTAGGCGATGGCATGCTCACGTGCGCCGGAACCGATAACAAGAACCTTCATATTCCTTTTCACTTCCTTGGGGAAACTGTGCCAGTATGGGTTTGGTCTCAGGCCAGGTCGACGCGTTCGTTGACCTGTTCGATCACATGGCCGACGCGATAGGCCTTCTCACCTGCATGCTCGAGAAGGTTCATCGCCTCGTCAACACGGTCGGGGCGAATGGCCACGACCATGCCCAGGCCCATGTTGAAGATGTTGTACATCTCCATATGATCCACATCGCCCGCTTTTTCGATCACGTCGAAGATCGGCGGCACCGGCCACGAGCCAAGCTCGATGGAGGCGGCCAGACCCTCCGGCAGCATGCGAGGCACGTTCTCGATGAAGCCGCCGCCGGTGATGTGGGCGACGCCGCGAACGAGATTGGCCTCGAACAGTGGCATGAGCGCCTTCACGTAGATCTTCGTGGGGGTGAGCAGCACATCGCCGAGTTCCCGATCGTCCAGCTCGGGAAGACGCGTATGCACGGTATAGCCGGCCTGCTCGAACAGTGCCTTGCGCACCAGCGAGAAACCATTGGAATGCACGCCGGTCGAAGGAAGCCCGATGAGCACATCGCCCGCCTCAATCGTCGACCCGTCCACGATCTTCGATCGCTCCACGCAGCCGACGGTGAAGCCGGCCAGATCGTACTCATCCTCGTCGTACATGCCGGGCATCTCCGCGGTCTCGCCGCCGATGAGCGCGGCGCCCGCCTGGACGCAGCCGTCGGCCACGCCGGAGACGACCTGTTCGAGCACCGCCGGGTCGTTCTTGCCGCAGGCGATGTAATCGAGGAAGAACAGCGGCTGGGCTCCCTGCGCCACGACGTCGTTGACGCACATGGCCACGCAGTCGATGCCGATCGTGTCATGCTTGTCCATGAGCTTGGCGATGACGAGCTTCGTGCCCACACCATCGGTGCCGGAGATGAGCACCGGTTCGTTGTAGCCAAGTGAGGCGAGGTCGAAGAGGCCTCCGAAGCCGCCGATGCCGCTCACCACGCCCGGTCGGTTGGTGCGTGCGACGTGTGATTTGATGCGCTTGACCACCTCGTAGCCCGCTTCGACGCTCACACCCGCGTTTTCATATGCTTGTGGCATTGTGACCTTTCTGTTCGCCGAAATCGGCAAGTCGATTGATGAATCTGTATGAATCTGTATCGGGAAAATCTGGGAACTAGATATTGGGGACGAGATACTCGGTGGGTTCCTGGGAGGCATGCTCGCCGAACGGCTTCTGCATCATCGTGTACTCGGTGCCCTCGTACATCGTCTTCTTGCCGTTGTAGCCGGGCAATGTCACGCGGTCTTCGGGGGTGAGCGAGTTGAGGAAGCCCTCCTCGTAATCATCGAGCGCGGTGGGGTAGTCGCCGTTGAAGTACGCGACGCACAGGCCGCCGTACGGGGCGTCGGCGTGCAGGCCGATCGACTCGATCAGGCCGTCCACGGAGAGGAACGCGAGCGAATCCGCGCCGATGAACTCGCGGATCTCCTCGACCGATTTCTTCGCGGCGATGAGCTCCTGCGTCGTCGAGATGTCGATGCCGTAGAAGCACGGGTACTTGAGCGGCGGCGAGCTGATGCGCATGTGCACTTCGGCCGCCCCCGCCTCCTTGAGCAGCTGCACGATGCGTTTCGACGTGGTGCCACGCACAATGGAGTCATCGATGACGGCGATGCGCTTGCCCTTGACCACCGACTTGACTGCGGAAAGCTTCATACGCACGCCCTGCTCACGCAATGCCTGCGTGGGCTGAATGAATGTGCGGGCGACGTATTGGTTCTTGATCAGACCCATCTCATTGGGCAACCCGGCCTCCTCGGAGTAGCCGGAGGCGGCGGAGAGCGAGGAATTCGGCACGCCGATCACCATGTCGGCATCGACTGGGGACTCCTGTGCGAGACGGGCGCCCATGCGTTTTCTTGCGGAGTGCACATTCACGCCGTAGATGTCGGAGTCGGGGCGGGCGAAGTAGATGTATTCCATCGAGCAGATTGACAGCTGCGTGCGGCTCGTGTACGTCTGCGTGCGGTAGCCGCTGTCGTCGATCACGATCATCTCGCCGGGCTGAATGTCTCGGATTCGTTCCGCACCCACCACGTCAAGCGCACAGGTCTCGGAGGCGAGCACGTACGCGCCGTTCGTCATGCGGCCCAGCGAGAGGGGGCGGAACCCATTCGGATCGAGTGCGCCGATCATCTCATGTTCCGTCATGATTAGGTACGCAAAGCCGCCGTGCACGGTGTTGAGCGCTTCCTGCAGCTTGTCGGTGATGCCGCTGCGCATGGAACGGCGGATGAGGTGCATGAGCACCTCGGTGTCGGAGTTCGAATGGAAAATGGCGCCTTCGTCTTCGAGCGCACGCCGCAGCGAGAAGCAGTTCGTGAGGTTGCCGTTATGGCACAACGCCATGTCGCCGTCATGGAAGCGGAACACGAAGGGCTGAATGTTGTCGATGCCGCCCGAGCCGGCCGTCGCATAGCGCACATGGCCGATTGCGGCATCGCCTTGAAGTCGTTGAATGTCTTTTTCGTCCTGGAACACCTGCGTGAGCAATCCGAGCCCGCGGTGCCCTACCAGGTGGCCGTGGTCGTTGGAGACTATGCCGGCACCCTCCTGACCACGATGTTGCAATGCGTGTAATCCGAAGTAAGTGAGGCGTGCGGCATCGGGATGTCCCCATACGCCGAAAATGCCACATTCCTCATGGATCTCTTCGAGTTCTGCAGACAAGCCGAAGCTCCTTCCACAACTGGAATAAGGGATTCGCTACGAGATAAACCCTAGCAAGTCCCGGCTACACCGGCAAACTCGGATTTTATGGAAATGGCGGATTTCCGGCGAATTGTGACGGTGCGCCCATTCACATGCTGGACTCGCGGACGCCGACGTTGATGCATCGCGCCCCTTTGGTGTGACGCCTATTGCCGATTGACAGATTCGAACGTTTGTTCGATAATCTGTGGTATGGGAGAGCGAACATACTTGGCGGTGGATCTCAAATCGTTCTATGCATCCGCCGAATGCGTGGCGAGGGGCCTGGATCCGCTTGACGCCAATCTGGTGGTGGCGGATGTGTCCCGTACGTCGAAGACCATATGCCTTGCGGTGTCGCCGGCGCTGAAATCGTTCGGGTTGGGGTCGCGCGCCAGACTGTTCGAAGTGGAGGAGCGTGTCGGGGTGCTCAACGAGCAGCGGCGTCTGCGTGCGCCGGGGCACAGGCTTGCGGGGTCGTCGGTGAGCGCGGCGCAACTGCAGGCTGATCCACGGCTCGGCATTGAATATATTGCCGCCAAACCGCGCATGTCATACTATTTGGACACCAGTGCGAAAATCTACGGCATCTATTTGAACTACGCCTCGAAAGAGGATATCCACGTGTATTCGGTGGACGAGGTGTTCATCGATGTCACGAAATATCTCAAGTATTTCGGGTGCTCGGCCCATGAACTGGCACGTCGCATCGTGGCCGACATTCTCGAGCAGACGGGCATCACGGCCACGGCAGGCATCGGCGCGAACCTGTATTTGGCGAAAGTGGCGATGGATATCGTTGCTAAGCACATCCCCGCGGATGAGGACGGCGTGCGCATTGCCGAACTCGATGAACGCAGGTATCGCGAACTGCTGTGGTCCCACCGGCCTCTCACCGATTTCTGGAGGGTGGGCCGTGGCATAGCCCGCAAATTGGAGCGGCAGGGAATCATGACCATGGGAGACATTGCACGGTGTTCGTTGGGAAGGGCCGGCGAATATTACAACGAGGATCTGCTCTACAGGTTCTTCGGCGTGAATGCGGAAACGCTCATCGACCATGCTTGGGGTTGGGAGCCATGCACAATCGCCGATATTAAGGCATATACGCCGGAGAATTCCAGCCTGAGCATAGGTCAGGTGCTTGCGCGTCCCTATCCGCATACACAGGCCCACACCGTAGCGAGTGAGATGGCGGACTGCTTGGCGCAGGATCTCGCTGCCAAGGGGGCGGTGACGGACCAGGTCGTGCTGACAGTGGGATTCGACAGGGAGAGTCTTATGGACGGCCGGTACCTCGGGCCCGTAGGCAAGGATCACTATGGGAGACCAGTGCCCAAAAGCGTTCATGGCTCATGTGATCTGGGGCGGTTCACGTCATCGGCCACTGCCATTCGACAGGCGGTGGTGGATGTTTTCGAACGCATTGCGGATTCGCGGCTGTATGTCAGACGCCTCACGGTTGTAGCCGGCCGGGTTCGTATGCTGGGGGAGACCCAGACCTTCGAGCAGCCGAGTCTGTTCGAGGATCTGGAGGGCTCGCAAACACAGCAGCAGGCTACGGCAGATCGCAAGGAACTGAGTCTGCAGCGCACCGTCAACGCACTGCGCAGCCGGTTCGGCGCGGCATCGGTGATCAAAGGCGTGAACCTCGATGAGGGGGCGACCGGTATGGAACGTAGCAAGCAGATCGGAGGCCATGCGGCATGACGCTCGAGAACCTGCACCGCTACGACGACATCATCGACCTGCCACATCACCGATCCACCAAGCACCGGCATATGAGCAACTTGGAACGCGCGGTGCAGTTCATGCCGTTCGCCGCGTTGAAGGGGCACGACGAGCGCGTGAGAGAGGTGTCCAGCACGCCCTGCACCCGCATTGCATTGGCCGATGACGAAAGAGAGACACTCAACGATCGTCTTGTTGAGGTAATCGGTCAACTCGAATCGCATCCCTATGCATCCATCACCTATTTCCAGCCGGAGGGCGGCAGAGATGCCGGCGAGTATATGACGGCGGAAGGGGCTGTGCGGCGATTCGACCAGATGCGCAGGGTCATCGTTATGGAGGATGGCACACGTATAGCCCTGGTGAACATCGTGGACATTCGCTGCTGAGTCGGCATGAAGGTGCTTTGCGCTCACGGCGTCGCATTCGTGCGTGCCTATGATGGCGTCATGGCATACGACAATGGCAATGTGATCGACGTGCGGGCGAACACGACGCTGAGCACGGAGAATGCGATCAAAGGCAACGTACTTGTATTGGGCAACTCGGGTGTGGGCAAGTCGACGTTGATCAACGCGGTGATAGGGGACACTGTGGCCAAAACGAGCTTCGGCACGCGGGGCACCACCAGTGAGCTCGCCGTCTATGAGAGCCCAACGGTGCCGTTCCGGGTCATCGATTCAATAGGGTTCGAACCGTCTCCCATCAAAAGCCTCAGAGCGGTGCATGCGGTGCGCAAATGGTCGAAGGCGAGCGCCAAGGAAGGTCATGAGCACAACAAGATCGACGTGATCTGGTTCTGCGTGGACGGGACAGCGGCAAAGCTGTTCCCGGAGACAATACGGAATCTGTCCACGGCCGTGTCGATGTGGCGGTCGGTGCCGATCATCACCGTGATCACGAAATCGTATTCGAAACCGGACCGCGAGCTGAATGTGCAGATGGTGCGGCAGGCGTTCGCGGGGCAGCGGATGGAGAGGAACCTGCGCGCGATCATACCTGTGGTGGCGCAGACCTATGTGATCGACGAAACCGCGTTCGCCGGCCCCGAGGGAATCTCCGATCTCATAGACGAGACGATGAAGGCGATGCCGGAGGGGATGCGCGGTGGCTCGCATGATCTCATGGCGTTCAAACTCACCCGCAAACGAGTGCTCGCGCAAGGTCTGATCGGCGCTTGTGTGGCGGCGGGTGCCACAGTGGGCGCCGTGCCGATTCCAATCGCCGACTCCTTGGTGCTCTCCCCGCTGGAACTGGGCGAGTTGCATGGCCTGGCGCGACTGTATGGCATAGACAAGGATGAAGGGTCGAAGCAGTTCCTGGATTCCATCGTGCAGGTGGGCACGGCAAGCGTGGTGGCGCATTCCGCAATCAGCGCGGTGAAATCGATTCCGGGCGTCAACATCGCGGCCAGTGTGCTCAATGCGATTGTGGCGGCGAGCATCATCGCCGCACTCGGTGAGGGTGCCGTCATAGCCTTCGAGCAGGTGTACAGCGGCAAGCGCAGCGTGAACGACGTCACCTGGGTGCAGAATCTGATGCAGGAGCAGTTCGGCGAAGGGTTCCTCGGCAAGGTGAGCGGTGTGGCGCAGGCGTCGGCCAAGGCCGGCGATGCGAAGGACATGCGTGAGATGATCGTGGAATTGGTCAAGGCCGCGTTCATGAATCGGGGGGAGTAATCGAGTAATATGCCCGGCGACATCCCTCTTCTTGCGAACGCATCGTGCTTCTGTAAGAGTGTAGGATGTCTCATCCAACATCTCCTGCTAATGTGACCCGACATGAATTTCTCTGATAGAGTAGTTCAGGGTAGGTGATGCAAGAGAAAGGCTGTCGGCGAGGTGGATGGAAACAATGATGCCGGGAGGTCGATTCCGGCGATTTCGAAGAAATGGAAGATTGCCGGTGTTGTTATTGCCGCGTTGTCCTGCATGGTGGTCGGATGTCTCCTCATGTTGGGGTTCTACTCGCTGTTCCCGGGAACGATGCCAGCGTTCCTGAAGGAGAAGGTGGGTACCTCTGATACCCAGGTAATTCGCTCCATGGAGCGGACGAAAGAGGTGGCACTGTTGCGGCTCGGTATTACGGGCATCATATCGCAGGAGAACAAAAGCCATTTCTTCAATATGGAGATTCCCGGTACGGAGCGGGCGCGGTTCATTCAATATACGTTCGACGCGAAGCTTGGATTCGAAGGAAAGGACGTTTCCATTAAGGAAACGGGCAAGAACACGTTCGATGTCGAAATTCCTGAATTCAAATTCATCGGCTACGACCATCCCGAATACCGAATGATCGTCGAGCAGAATGGCGCGCTAAGCTTCGGTACCCAACAAATAGATTCCCTCGACATGATCAATAACATCCTCACTGAGAAGACGAAGCAGGAATATGTCGATTCGAACAGGGATCTGCTCGAAGAGCAGGCGAAGTCGTTCTATGCCTCCATCGTCATGGGTGTAAATCCAGAGGCGAAGCTTAATTTCACATTCCAAACCCCAAAGGGTTCGTGAGATTGCAGGGGCGTGCTGTTGGATCTTTGGGGGAATCTGCTGAGCTGCTAGATTCCTAGGGGATGCTGTTTATAAAGGCCGCTCTGAGGTTGGCTAATCATTGGTTGATTAGCCAACCTCAGAGCGGCCTTGTGCTGTTGTGGGTGAATGAGCGTGTGCGATTAGTCCTATCGCATGTCAGATGGCAACGGGTGCGCCTTGGCGGTGAACTCGGTCGAGATAATCTGCCAGACCGCGACCTTGCTCACCTGACGCGGCAGCAGCTCTACGTTGTGCATGTCCGTGCGTTGCTTCATCAGCAGTTTCAGCGCGTCGATCTTCTCGTGCTCGTCGTTGAGCAGGCTCGCTACTCCGGTGCCGATGATCGAACGGTATGCCGTCGAGGTGGCGCATGGTGTGCGACCGGTATAGATCAACGAGTCGCAGTCCATCTCGAATGCGACCGGCAATGCGTTGCCGGATGCGTGAATCGCCTCGATCTTGCGCCCCTGCGTCGCCGAATGCATGAGCAGACGCAGGTTATGGGAGGAATCATCGTTGTTGTAGACGAAGGCGAAATTGACCGGTACGATGGTGAGTCCCTGCGCATCTTGATAGGCCACACGCACTTCAGTGCAGTTGCGCAGGATGTCAATTATCTCCTCGAACGAGCGAACTTCACGGTCGGCTCGACGCATTGGGCGTGTTGTCGATGGTTTCTCCGGTGTAGATGGGTGCATCTGCCTTTCTCCTTGTATTTTAATCTGTGGGGGCAGTGAACGCTTGCGTGCGTAATGGCAGGAAGTCTATCGTATGAGTCAATAACGCGGCGACAGTCATGTGACATAACAATGGTGGCAGGGGTTCTGGTTTATTCGCAGATTATGCAGTTGCCTGCTCCGTGGGGGTGGGGTAGGCGTCTTTGAGCAGTGTCGAGAAGGACTCGCTCGCCATTCCGTAGAATGCGCCGATGATGAGCTGGAATGTGAGGTCGTCAGGCAAATCACTGTCGGAGGCCAGCGATTCCATCAACGTGTTGAACCGTTCCGGGTTGCTCTTCCAGAGTGTCGACATCTCATGCAGCGTCAACAGTTTCGAAGCGACGCTCGCGAATTTGGGTGATTCGAACAGCGCATTGAGTGTCTCGGATCGATAGTTGCGCATTTGCGAATCCGCATCCTCTCCGATGATCCATCCCCGGAGCGCCGCGACCGACTCTCCGCTCATTCCCAAGTATTCACTGGCATGTTCCAGATCGAAACTCGTCTCATCCGTCTCGCCGGTGAGATAGCCGACATCGACCCCGAAGAAGTCGGCGATCATCGCCATCGTTTCGTATTTCGGGAATCCGATTGTGCCGGTGGAGGTTTTATTGCCCGAATTGAGCCATCTGCTTACGTCTTTTTGATGGAACCGTGAGAGATATTGCTTGTTCAGCTCGCTCACGAATGCGGCTTGAGTCAGTTCGTGGGCATCCATAAGTTCCTGCAAACGGCTCCGCCATATCTCCATATTAGATTGAGATATACCATACATGACATGTTTTCTTTCAACTCAACGTCTAATTTATAACATTATACGTCATTGACACCATATTGAGTTGCGAATTAAATGGATTCCAGATGAAGCAACTCGTCGGAATCGTTGAAATTTCGGGCATTCATGCAGATGGAGGAAGGATTCGCGAAAAAAACATGCCCCTTGATGACGAGGAATGCAAGCCCGCTGGGCTTGGCGGTCCAACCGGCCGTTCGAACCACCTCGTCAGAAAGGAATGCAGCCATGTTTGCCCAGATAGCCAGCATGATTCTGCGAGGTATACGCGAATTTGACGAAGTGGCCCGTGAGCTGGAGAAGGACATCTCAGGCGACGGAAGCCAGCAGACGAATTCAGGGCAATCGACGGACGCGAAAACGGAAAGATAGCGCAGCGTGGCATTCGCGTAGATGCAAATCAAATAGCAGGCGGTGAGGGAGCGGAACTACCCTCACCGCCGCACATCACCAATACGAACAACGGAAGGGAATCATGGCAGACCAAATCTATATGGCGTCGGTGGAGAGCACCTACGCCGCCATGGAACAGATGCTTCAATTCAGCGCAGTGCTGGACGTCGTGAGCCGAAATGCAGATGAGCGCACTGTCACGTTCAGTGTGCCGGGAATCAACGGATTATTCACTGCGAAGGTCGCAGAAGGGGATGCCGCGGGTTCAAGCAAGGTGACGGTGACGGCACCGATCGATGGAGGCGATAAAGCACAGGAGTCGGTGGCGAAATTCTACAAGGACCTCGGTGATCAGCTGATGGTCCAAGGTGCGGTTCAGTCTGCGCCGCAGCAGACCCCCGTATTCGACGCCCAGAATCAGCCGACGCAGACGTTCCAGGCGCCCGTTCCGGCCGCTGCCGGCAACGGCGGAAATCCGGCGCAGGGAACGAAGAATAAGTTCGTCGCGATGCTGACCGACACCAATACGGGCAAAACTTCTGTGATGGCGATTGCCGCGGCAGTTGTGTCCGCAGTGTTCCTCATTTTCGGATTCGTGTCTCTCGGCATGCACCCTCCCGTCGTGGTGGGCATTATCTTCGCGGTGGTCGCCGCGGTGCTGTGTGCGCTGGCCTATACGAAGACACAACCGGGTAGGGAACATGGTCGCATGCTCACCGTCGTTGCCGCAGGTGTCACCGTGGTAGCGCTGACTCTCTCGCTAGTCGGTGCGGCTGGCGGTTCCAAGTCGCATGGCAGTATGAAGGAAGCATCGTCGTCGAGTTCCCCTTCGTCTTCCGACGATGATCCATTCTGTAAGCCCATTAGTTGGCCTAGCGCTGGTGTTGGGGCGAAGGCTCCGAAACCAAACAGTCTGAAGGGGTACGTGTGGACCGACGATGCCGATTATGTGAATATCAAGCTGTGTGATGTAGATGATGCCGCATATACGGACTATCTCAACAAGGTGAAGGACAGCGGCTTCGTTGAAGATTATAAGAGCACATCTGGTGACTACAGTGCAAAGGACAGCGAAGGCAATTTCATTGATCTGACGTTCTTTAGCTCGCTCACCGAGCTGGATGTAACAGTCAAATCAGCTGAACGATATCAGAATGATTTGAGTGAAAAAGAAAAGCAGGAGGAGGAAGCGGAAGCAAAGAAGAAAGCTGAGGAAGAGGCAAAAAATAAAGCCGAAGCAGAAAAAGCCGCAGCAGAGGAGGCAAAGAAAGCGGAAGAGGAACAGAAGCGGCTGGCCGAGGAGGAGAAGAAACTCAAAGAGGAGGCCGCCGAGAAGCAGAACACGCAGAGTAATGCTGCCAATGGTGTGACTCCCGACGTGAAGGAGGCCTTGGATGGTTATGAGACCTTCATGAATAAGTATTGTGATTTCATGGAGAAATACGCCAAGGAAGGCCGTCCTGCAGGCATGCTTACTGATTATCTTGAGATGCTCAACGAGTACACCGATTACACACAGAAATTGAGCAATCTGGATCAGTCAGCATGGACCGACGCAGACATGAACTACTTCATCGAAGTAACCAACCGTGTCAACCAGCGTCTTGCCTCGGTCAGCTGATTTCATCGCATCCTCGGAAGACGATATGAGCGCCTCGACTCCCGCCGTGAACCGTGTGCCTGTGGCGCGGCAGACATTCCGCGCCCCGGTCGCTGAAGTGTACGCCGCGCTCGTCCAGACATTGCACTTCAGTGCGGGGTTTGACGTCGTCGCCAACGATGACGTCACGCATTCCGTGCGATTCCGGCTGCCAAATGACAACGGCGAGTACGAGGCCCGGGTCATCGCTGATGGCATGCACAGTGCGGTGATCATCGAAGCTCCGGCGGGGACGGCGGGCGGAAGCGCAGCCTACAGTCGGCTGTACCGAGAATTGGCCGAACAGATTGTTGCGCAGAGCACCGTTGTACCCCATGACGTCATCGCCAAACGCAGATTCCGGCAAGCCATTGTCGCAGACAATGATGGTCCGAGATCAAAGTGGGCGATTGGTGCCGTCGTCTTCGCATGTGGTGCGCTGCTGGGAGCGTTGGCGATGTTCAGCGACCTGCGTCCGGACTGGCAGGTGTGCGTCACGCTCATCGTCTCGCTGTTTGTCGTATGCGGCATCGCGTTCGCGGTTACCGGCCGCAACGGTAAGGTCTCCGGGAGAAATCTGGTGCTGATCGCTTTCGCCATCTCCTGCCTGGCATCGGTGCTGCTGTTATGCGCGACCATAGTGGTGCAGATCAGGTATTCTACCACTCTTGCGATATCCGAGACGATGGCGCAAACAGCATCAGCGCTGCCCCTCGAAATGCCAAAACAACAATAACCGATCAATCATCAATCTGGAACAACTATTGAGGAGTAATATGAACAAGAAATCATTGGCAGGCCCACGCGCCCTCACGATCATTGGATCGCTTGCCATGCTCGTCTCACTCGTACTGCCGTACGCCACGTCGAGCAATGACACCATGACGGCGTTCACCATCGCCGAACGATGGAAGGAAATGCAGTCGGTCGCGAACATGAGCGTGGGTGTTTCCGAAATCATTCTCGTGATGATCATTGCCATTGCAATCTTCACCGTGCTGGCACTCATCTTCGCCCTTGCCGCGAAAGGCATTCCGACGCTTGTCTTTGTCGTTCTCGCCATACTCGCATACGTCTACTTCAACCTGAGCTTCACACCATACGGTTCATATGGCTTCGGTTTCGGCGTCTACCTGTTCTATGTGGCCGCCATTGCAGTCATCGCCGGATCCATCTGGATGATCGCAATCAAACGCCACAACAAAGCAGCCATCCCCAACATGTGACGGGTGAGACAGTTCTGACGAGTGGAAATCGAGACAGGCCGAGCATGTTCCGCGAGAAGTAGGGAGGAGCTGTATGCGTAGCGTCAATCTGCTGCCAAATGAGGGGATTGTTGCGCAATTCGACAGTGTACGCTGTGAGAGTCCTGATTTCAAAGGATGCGAATCTGGAGAACTGACCTTCACCACCATGAGTCTCATCTTCTCCTACACCCAGGTCAAGGTGTTTGGCAAAGACATTGAGCACACCTTCTTGTGGGCATTGCATGACATCAAAGTGGTGGACGGCAGGCCCCAGCTCATTATCGACAAGGGTGACGCCCACCAATGCGACATTCTGCTCCGTAAGGGAAAGCTGGAACTGCGCATGGACTCGCATGCGGATCTGGTGACGTTGGCGAACGGCATCAACAAGCTGATCACGGGGAACGATGAAGACATTGTCGGCGCACCGAAAACCTTCATCTCGGGAATCGCCAGCATGCTGAGCGACGCGGGCAAGGAGGTCACCGAAGCCTTCGGCCTGAGAAACACGGCAAATCCCAAGAGCGCCGAATCGAAAATGGTCTCGCGCGCCTGCGCAGGTTGCGGTGCCCCGCTGCACGGGCGCCAAGGTACCAGCGTCACCTGTGAATACTGCGGTAGGTCAGAGCAACTCTGAACCACCACGAACTCTGTGAAAGAAGGCAGCAATGGCATTGATCAGAGCATTCGCCGGAGCATTGAGCGGCACCTTCGCCGATCAATGGCTCGACATCATCACCGTTGGGCAATTCGACGAGCATGCTGTGCTCATGCCCGGCATCTACCAGGAGACCAACCGTGACCGCGGCTCCAATACGAAGCATTCGGAGGCGGTGATCTCCAACGGTTCACGCATCTACGTGCCGGAGAACACGGCCGCATTCATCTTCGACCAGTCCGGCATCGAGAACATCATCACCGAGTCAGGCGGTTACGAATACCGCACCGGCGGCACCGATAGCGTGTTCGCAGGCAACGGCATAGGCAAGTCGATCTTCGAGCAGATAGGCGAGCGGTTCAAATACGGCGGCGAGCCGGTGGCGAACAAACGCATCGCCTTCGTGAATCTGCGTGAGATCCGCGGCATCAAATTTGGCACGCCGGCACCGCTCATGTACCACGACAGGTTCTACCAGACCGATCTGGAGATTCGTGCGCGTGGCATGATGTCGGTGCAGGTGGTCAACCCGCTCGCATTCATTCGCCAGTTCGTGCCTCCGAACGTGGACTACATCAGCTTCGACGACCCGAACACGAAATCGCAGATCCTCTCCGAATTCATGCAGTCGTTCTCGGTGGCGCTCAACTCGCTGTCAAACGAATACCGCATCTCCGCGCTGCCCAGCCAGGCGAATTCCATTGCGCTCGCGATCTCAGGGGATTCGTCGAATGCCGGCACATGGGAGTCGCGTTTCGGTCTGCACTTGGTGGGCATAGGCATCGAGAGCATCGAATTCACCGACGAATCGCGTGAGCTTGTCAAGCAATACTCGTCGAACCGCATGAATCTTTCGGCATACGAGAACATCTCGCAGCAGGCTTCGAACATCGCCGCGCAGCAGAAGATCGCCGAGGGCGTGCAGCAGAACGGGTTCGGCGACATGGGTGGCATGATGCTCGGGCTTGGTTTCGCGCAGGGAGTCAATCCGATGACCGGCGCGATGCCGGGGCAGTCTGTGCCTACTCAGACGAATCCGGCCGCGGCAGCCGCAGTGGCAGCGGATGCGCAGGGCACCGTCGCGCAAGCTGCCGCACAACCTCCGGCTGCACAGGGAACGCAATCCGCCATGTCGGTGACGGAGCAGATGGAGGCGCTTAAGTCGCTCAAGGAGCTTCTCGATGCGGGAATCCTTACGCAGGAGGAATTCAATGTGAAAAAGCGGCAGATTCTCGGCCTCTAGGAGACCTATCGGCGATTGTTGGGGCGGGTCGGAAAACCATCTTCGATTGTTAGGTGGGTGCTACGAGTAGAGGCGGCCCGAACTCAAGCAAAAATACGACAGAATAATATGTTATGTCTAATAAAATGGCGTTAGGAAGGAATAAGTGCCGAGGATAACCGCCTAACAATCAAAGATGGTTTTCCGACCCGCCTAATAATCGAAGAAAAGAAGTCGAATGCGTTGATGAACAGAAGGGCGGTGTATGCCATATATGGCATACACCGCCCTTCGCTATGGTCGATCAGCGTCTATAACCGTCTCAGCCGAAGTACTCGACGCCGGCTTCGAAGATCGGCTGGTAGATGTTGCCGGGCACATTGCGGTACAGGCCGTCGCCGGTGCGCTCGGAGTGGCCCATCTTGCCGAACACGCGGCCATCCGGGCTGGTGATGCCCTCGATGGCGAGCATGGAGCCGTTCGGGTTCACACTCAGGTCCATGCTCGGCACGCCATGTTCGTCAACGTACTGTGTGGCAACCTGCCCGTTTGCGATGAGCTGGTCGAGCATGCCGTCGGAAGCGACGAAACGTCCCTCGCCATGGGAGATGGCGATGGTGTGCATATCGCCCACCTCCGTCTTGGCAAGCCACGGCGACAGGTTCGACGCGACGCGTGTGCGTACAAGACGGCTCTGGTGGCGTCCGATGGTGTTGAACGTAAGCGTCGGGCACTCCGCGGTCATAGGCACAATGTCGCCGAAGGGCACGAGACCGAGCTTGATGAGCGCCTGGAACCCGTTGCAGATGCCGAGCATGAGACCGTCACGGTTGTTGAGCAGGTCGCGCACGGCCTCGGTGACCGCCGGTGCACGGAAGAACGCCGTGATGAACTTCGCGGAGCCATCCGGTTCGTCGCCGCCTGAGAAACCGCCGGGGATCATGATGATCTGGCTGTTATGGATGGCGTCGACGAGCGCCTGCGTGGACTCGGCGACAGCTGAGGGCGTCAGATTGTTTACAATGAGCGTCTGCGCCTCGGCCCCGGCGCGTTCGAACGCTGCCGCGGTGTCGTATTCGCAGTTGTTGCCGGGGAACACCGGGATGATCACGCGCGGCTTGGCGATTTTCGCACCCTTGTACACGGTCGGTTCCATCGTCTCGAACGAGATCGCGTCGACCGCCTCGGCTTCGGCATCGGTTTCACCGCTGCGGTAGGGGAACACCGATGCAATGCCGTTCTCCCACACCTCCTGCAGATTCGCGAGGTCGAGCGTCTCGCCGGCTGCGTGGAACACGTAGTCCGCGGTGGTCTCGCCGATCGGCCCGATCTCGACCAGATTGGAGACTGTCGGCATGTTCGCGGATGGCGCGAGCTCGACGATGAACGAGCCATACGCCGGTGCGAACAGATCGTCGACGGCGATGGAGTCGTCGAGCGCCACGCCGATGCGGTTGCCCACGCACATCTTGAACAACGCTTCTGCGGTGCCGCCGTAAGCCGGGGTGGAGATGGCCAGCGCATCGCCGTCGGTCACCAGGTTCTCGATGGTGGAGAACACCTCGAGCAGTGCGTCCTTGTCCGGTGTGATACCGTCCGCCAGATAGCGTGGCGCGATGCGGACCACACGGTCGCCGGGGTGCTTGAACTCCGGCGACGTGGCACGGTTCATGTCGCCGACCGCCACGGCGAAGGAGACGAGGGTGGGAGGCACATCGAGGTCTTCGAAGGAGCCGGACATGGAATCCTTGCCTCCAATGGCGCCGACCCCGAGGTCCACCTGCGCCATGAGGGCGCCGAGCACGGCCGCAAGCGGTTTGCCCCAGCGCTCTGGCTCGTCGCGCAGCTTCTCGAAATACTCCTGGAAGGTGAGGTATGCCTTTTCGTGTTCGAAGCCCGCCGCCACGAGTTTCGCAAGCGATTCGACCACCGACATGTAGGCGCCCGTGTACTGGTTGCGTTCCATGAGGAAGGGGTTGAAGCCCCACGCCATGGCCGAGGCGGTGGTGGTCTCGCCGAACACCGGGAACTTGGCCACCATGGCTTCCGCCGGCGTCAGCTGTTCCTTGCCGCCGAACGGCATGAGCACGGTGGCGGCTCCGATCGTGGAGTCGAAGCGTTCCGACAGGCCCTTGTTGGAGGCGATGTTGATGTCGGAGAGCATCTCGTTCATACGCTCACTGAGTGAGCCGGACGAGAATGGGGCACGGTAGGAGCCCTGCTGGGGCACGTGGGCATCCTGATGCTTGGCGGCGCCGTTCGAAGCGAGGAACTCACGCGAGAGATCGACGATCGGCTCGCCGTTCCATTCCATCACCATGCGAGGGTCTTCGGTCACGGTCGCAATGACCACGGCTTCGAGGTTCTCCTCGGCGGCATACTTCAGGAACTCGTCGACGTCTTCCGCAGCCACATCGACCGCCATGCGCTCCTGCGACTCGGAGATGGCAAGCTCGGTGCCGTCGAGGCCGTCGTATTTCTTGGGTACCTGATTGAGGTCAACGTGCAGGCCGTCGGCTATCTCTCCGACGGCAACGGACACGCCACCCGCGCCGAAATCGTTGCATCGCTTGATCAAGCGGCAGGCATCACCGCGGCGGAACAGACGCTGCAGCTTGCGCTCCACTGGGGCGTTGCCCTTCTGCACCTCGGCTCCATCGAGTTCAAGCGACTCAACGTTGTGTGCCTTGGACGAACCGGTGGCGCCGCCAATGCCATCACGGCCGGTACGGCCGCCAAGCAGAATGATCTTGTCGCCGGGGGCCGGGGTCTCGCGACGTACATGGCTTGCCGGCGTGGCGCCCACAACGGCGCCGATCTCCATACGCTTGGCCACATAGCCCGGGTGGTAGATCTCATTGACCTGACCGGTGGCCAAGCCGATCTGGTTGCCGTACGAGGAGTAGCCGTGCGCCGCGGTGGTGACGAGCTTGCGCTGGGGCAGCTTGCCTTCCAGCGTCTCGCTGATCGGCACGCGGGGGTCCGCGGCACCGGTCACGCGCATCGCCTGATACACGTAGGAGCGTCCCGAAAGCGGGTCGCGAATGCAGCCGCCGATGCAGGTTGCCGCGCCACCGAAGGGCTCGATCTCGGTGGGGTGGTTATGGGTCTCGTTCTTGAACAGGAAGAGCCAGTCTTCGCTCTCGCCATTCACATCGACCTTCACCTTGACGGTGCAGGCATTGATCTCCTCCGATTCGTCGAGGCCGGTGAGCACGCCGTTCTTCTTGAGCCACTTCGCACCGATCGTGCCCATGTCCATGAGGCACACGGGTTTCTCGTCGCGGCCGAGCTCATGGCGCATCGCCATGTACTTGTCGAAGGCGGCCTTCACCACGGCGTCGTCGATTTCAACGGAGTCGAGCTCGGTGCCGAAAGTGGTGTGGCGGCAGTGGTCGGACCAATACGTGTCGATCACCTTGATCTCGGTGATGGTGGGATCTCGTTGCTCACCCTGGAAATACTCGCGTACGAACCTCAGATCGGCCTCGTCCATTGCCAGGCCCCGATCGGCGATGAACTCGGCAAGCTGTGCATCGTCCATTTCGCGGAAGCCATCGAGCACTTCGACCGGCTGGGGGGTGGGGGCATAGGTGGCGAGCGTCTCTCGGGTCTCCAGCCCGGCTTCGCGGGTCTCCACCGGATTGATCACGTACTTTTTGATCGCGGCGAGGTCGTCGTCGCCCAACTGGCCATCGAGCACATACACGCGGGCCGAGCGCACGGTCGGTCGTTCGCCCTGGCTGATGAGCTGGATGCATTCGCTTGCGGAATCCGCGCGCTGGTCGAATTGGCCGGGCAGCGATTCCACCGCAAACACCGTGTCACCGGAGACATCCGGCAGTTCGATGCTCACATTGTCCACCTGCGGCTCGCTGAATACGGTGGGGATCGTCTGGCCGAACAGCTCCTCGCTGATTCCCTCGACGTCATACCGGTTGATGATGCGGACGTTGTTCAAAGATTCAATGCCGAGAATCGTGCGCAATTCGTTCGTCAGCTGCTGCGCCTCGACGTCGAATCCGGGCTTCTTCTCTACATGGACGCGAAAAACCACTGTGCTTCCTCGTTCTTTAGCAATAATCTGGGATTGTACCGTTGAAAACAATATAGGAAAACAAGAAAGGGCCTGTTCCATGGCTCAAGTCATGGAACAGGCCCCAATGTCACTCGGCGCGCTCGACGCCCTCGGCTTCGGCGAGCTTGACCAGCCGGTCGTAGATCTCCTCGTAGGCGGGGATGATGTTGCCCAGATCGCGGCGGAACAGATCCTTGTCGAGATGCTCGATCTGGCCGGAGCCGTCCTTCAGGTCCCACAAACGGCAGGTGTCCGGGGTGATCTCGTCGGCGAGCAGAATTCGCCCGTCACCGGTCTTGCCCTCCTCGATCTTGAAATCGACGAGCTGCACGTCGATCTTCGAGAAGATGTCTTTCAACGCATCGTTGACTGCACGTGCCTGGCGGGAGATCTCGTCGAGCTCCTCTTCGGAGGCGATGCCGAGTGCCACGATGCCGTCGTCGTTGATGAACGGATCACCGAGCTCGTCGGATTTCACGCAGAATTCGAGGATCGGCTTGTCGAGCGCGGTGCCTTCCTCGACACCGTACCTCTTGGCGAAGGAACCGGCCGCCGTGTTGCGCATGATGATCTCGAGCGGGTACATGTCCATTTTGCGAACGAGCTGCTCGGTGTCGGAGATGCGCTTGACGAAGTGGGAGTCGATGCCGCGCGCCTTGAGCAGGTCGAAGATGACGGAGGTGATCTGGTTGTTGAGTTCGCCCTTGCCTTCGATCTGTGCCTTCTTGGCGCCGTTGCCGGCGGTTGCCTGGTTCATGTATTCGACCCAGAGAACATCGGGGTCATCGGTTGCGTACAGTTTCTTGGCCTTGCCCTCGTAGAGCTTGTCCAGCTTCTGCATGTGCTGCCTTCCGTTGTCAACAATGAGTGGACGTTTTCAGCGTACCAACCCAACACGCCAAAAACGCCCAGTTTACTCACTGTTTTCAGTATTCGACACGCGGTTTTCGTGAGGTTCGCGAGCGGTGGCGTCGACACTACTTCGCCGGATTCACCACTATGCGCAGATTCTGCGCGCACTCGTTCGCCTTGATGCGCGCCTCGTCGATGTCGGAGCCGATGGCGAGCGTCACGCCCATGCGGCGATGGCCCTCCACCCGCGGCTTCGAGAAGATGCGCAAATCGGTGCCCGGTGTGGCGAGTGCGGTCTGGAGGTTCGAGAATTCGACTTCGCCGTTGCCCTCGACGACGATCGCATGGCTCGCCGCGCCGTAATACTTCGGCAGGTCGAGTCCGATATGCGCCTTGGAGACCGGGATTCCGAGCACGGCGCGCGCATGCAGGTCGAACTCGCTCAAATACTGGCTGATCATGGTGACCATGCCCGTATCGTGCGGGCGGGGGGAGACCTCGTTGAAGAGCACGGTGCCGTCTTTGAGCACGAACAATTCGACGCCGAACACGCCCCATGCGGTGTCGGTGCCGGCATGGGCGATGAGACCCTGCACGGCCTGCGTGGCAATGCGTTTGACCTCCTGCCGATGATCGGGCTCGACGGCCGCAGGCTGCCAGGAATCACGGTAATCGCCGCTTTCCTGCCGCTGGCCAATCGGTTCGCACACCACAATGCCTGCCGATGAGCTCACGGTGAGCATGGTGAGTTCGTAATCAAGGTCGACGAGCTGTTCGATGATCACGCGGGAGACATCGCCCTCCCCATGCGCACGGCGACCGGTTTGCGCCTCATTCCATGCGTCCTCGATCTTGTCGGCGGATCGCACCACCGACTGGCCGTGGCCCGAGGAGCTCATGACCGGCTTGACCACGCAGGGGAAGCCGATGCGAGTGGCCGCCTCTTTGAGTTCCTGCAGGCTTCCCGCGAATTCGAATTTCGTGGTGGGCAGTCCCAGCTCGTCGGCGGCGAGCTGGCGAAGACGCTCACGATCCATGCAAATTGAGGCGATGGCAGCGCTCGGCACCACGCGGATGCCGGCCTGCTCCGCTTCGAACAGCACGTCGGTGGCTATGGCCTCGATTTCAGGAATGACGATGTCGGGTTTGACGTCGCCTATCACATTGCGTAATGCATCGGCGTTCGCCATGTCGAGCACCCGTGCCTCGTGGGCGACCTGTGCGGCCGGTGCGCCGTTGTAGGAATCAGCGGCGCACACCCATGCGCCGAGCCGCATGAGTGAAATCGTCACCTCCTTGCCGAGTTCGCCCGAACCGAGCATGAGAATGCGGGTGGGATGTTCACCGAATGGTGTGCCGAGAATCATGGAATCTGTAGTCATGGTTCCATTGTGCCATCAGTCGTGTCATTCGCGGCGTGGGGGAGTGGATTCGCAAAAAGACAATGCGCGAATACCGTGAAATATACAGTCCAGCGGGTTAGATGAGCACTATGGAAGCACACAACGAAGCAGCGTCGCCGCAGTCGGCGTCCGACAACGCAACCGATAGGCCACTGACGATCGCACTGGTTGTGGACACTTTCGGCAACCGCGGCAACGGCACCTCGAACTCAGCGCTCCAATGGGCGCAGGAACTCGAACGGCAGGGTCACAAGGTTCGATTGGTGGGGATCAATGCCCCCGAATATCCGGCCAGAGAGAACCACATTCCGTTGGTGAGCTGGATTTCGGCCAAGCAGCAGATGCATTTCGCCCAGCCGAGCGCCACACTGTTCGACCGCGCCTTCGATGGTGTGGACGTCGTGCACATCTACACACCGTTCAAATTCGGCCGGCATGCCATGGCGGCGGCCCGTGCCAAGGGCCTGCCGGTCACTGCTGGCTTCCATGTGCAGCCGGAGAACGTCATGTATTCGGCAGGGCCGGCCCGATGGATCCCCGGCATGGATCGGTTCATCTACTGGCTGTTCAGGCGCTGGCTGTATTCCAGGGTCGACGCCATCCATGTGCCCACGAATCTGGGGAAGCAATTGCTGCTCGACCACGGGTATGCCAAACCGATCTTCGTCATCTCGAACGGCTACGCACCGCGGTTCATACCGAAGGAGCAGCGCAAGGGCGATGCCGCACCGCAGATTCCCGTGCGCATCATCGCTTCGGGTCGCCTTTCGAACGAGAAGAACCATGTCGAGCTCATCGAGGCGATCTGCCGTTGTGCGCATGCGGACGACATTCATCTGACGATTGCCGGCACGGGGCCAATCCGGAACAAACTCGTGCGTTTCGCCAAGAGGAAGCTCAAGCGTCCTGCCTCGATCGGCTTCCACAAGAACTCGACGATGCCCCAGTTGTTGCGGTCGGCAGACCTGCTCGTGCATCCTTCGATCGCCGACCTCGAATCGGTGAGCGTCATCGAAGGCATGGCCTCGGGCTTGGTGCCGGTGATTGCCGATTCGAAACTGAGTGCGGCAGGCCAGTTCTCGCTCTGCCCGCAATCCTCATACCCAGTGGGCGATGTGGACGCGTTGGCCGAACGCATAGACTGGTGGATCGACCATCCCAGGGAGCTCAACACGTGGGGCGACACCTATGCGCGTCATACGAAGGACACGTATTCGGTGGAGGAGTCGGTGAGGCGTTTCGTCGAGATGGAACGCCAGATCATCTCCGACCACACGGTTTCCTCACGCTAACTGTAGCTGATCGTTATGGGCTGGGCCCTGCGGATATGAAATCCGCAGGGCCCAGCCTGTTACGGGAATCAGAGCAGCTTGATGAGCTCGTCCACCTGCTCGTCGGTGGTAGCCCAGCTCGTGCAGATGCGCAGCATCACATGGTCGGCATCCACCTGCTCCATGAATCCGAGCTTGACGGACTTCGTGAGTTCCTGCGCGCGCTGCGTGGTCACCACGATGAAGATCTGGTTGGTCTGCGAGATGTATTCGATGTCGTAATGCTTCTCGAAGAGTGCCTTGCGAATCTTGTCCGCCTCGGCGTTCGCATGCTTGGCGAGCTTGAAGTAGAGGTCGTCGGTGAACAGCGTGTCGAACTGCAGTCCCAACAGCCAGCCCTTCGCCAGCAGTGCACCGTGCTGCTTGACGATCGTCGTGAAGTTCCTCGGCGAATTACCGCGCGGGAACACGACGGCCTCTCCGAACATCGTGCCGCATTTGGTGCCGCCAATGGTGAAGACGTCCGCCAGACGGGCGAGATCGGGCAGCTGCACGTCGTTCATGTCCGCCGTGAGCGCCATGCCCAACCGCGCGCCGTCCACATAGAGAGGCAGATTGTGGTCATGCGCGACCTGTGAGATCGAGGCGAGCTCCTCACGCGTGTACACGGTGCCATATTCGGTGGGCTGCGAGATATACACGCAGCCGGGGTAGACCATATGCTCATGGTTGAGGTCGTTTTCGAAGCTCTGACAGTATTCGTCGAGCTGTTCGCCGGTGATCTTGCCGTCGTGCTGGGGGAGTGCGAGCACTTTGTGTCCAGTCGCCTCGATGGCGCCGGCCTCGTGCGTGTTGATGTGCGCGCTCTCCGGGCATACGACGCCTGCGTATTGCGGGGTAATGGCGCTGAGCACGGTCTGGTTCGTCTGTGTGCCTCCCACGAGGAACCAGACGTCGGCCTGTGCGGCATCACAGGCTTTGCGAATCTTGTTTGCGGCCGCATCGCAATACTGGTCCTTGCCATAGCCGGAGTTCTGTTCGTTCGCCATGGCCTGCATGCGGGCGACGATCTGCGGGGCGGCGGTGGAGGAATAATCGTTTTCGAAAGACAGCATATGCACTCCTGCTCATTGTGGTTACGTGCGGTTCTGCTGTGTAGTCTACGCCCGGGAACCGAGCGCAAGCACCATTGCCGCGCACGGTGAACGCCATGGCAAAATGGGGAGGGTGGCGGGACGCCATCGTTATTCATCGTTACCGAAACGAGGAAACCCCGGGATTCGTTCGGTTTGGAAACCGTTGGAATCTCGGGGTTTGGCCGGGGTGGCTAACGCGGCTCGAACGCGCGACCTTCTGAACCACAATCAGATGCTCTACCAACTGAGCTATAGCCACCATGTTTACGTGTCTGCTGAGCATCACGCAACAGATGAAAACTATACACGAGGGTTCCCCGAAAACCGGGGTCGGCGTGTCGCCTATACAATCAATGCGGGCGTAGGTATACTTGGATATACACCAAGAAGAAACGAATTCCAAGGGTTTTGGGCACGCATAGGAGCGTGCGGCGCAGGGAGCGCCAATGCGGCATAACTCAACGGACAGAGCAGAGAAGTCCATGAAGTCATATAAGCGGGTGCGATGGCGATTGCACGGCCTCGAGGCGAGGGGCCGGCAGGGGAAGTATTGGAAACCAAAATGGAAACGCAATCGCCGCTATGTGCAGAAAGGCCATATGGTTGATGCGCGTGGCGATATGAGTCGCGTATGGTGGGCCGGCGGCACCCGGGGTGTGCGGGTGAGTCGGCAAATGTCGCAAATACGGTGGTCGAATTGGTGGCAGTGAATCGAATGCAAGCCATGCGCATGCGGCTGAGGCATCAGGGTGGATGCCCGGCCTGTCGGCGACAGCAAGCCGAGGCATGCGGCAGAGAGCGAGAAATGTGTGCCATATGTGATGGCCGGCGAATGGTGGAATATCCCGTTCGCCCCGTTGTTGAGTATGGTGATGGGAAGCTAGACGGCCCCGGAGGCACCTAGACACTCCGGGGCCGTCTTTTGTCTGCCGTCATGGTATAGTAGACGTTTGTGTGTGCCAGCAGTGCACCTTATGTGACAGGTGTACATGCTGGGATATCCCCGAGTTCGCGATGATCACGCGCAGTAATGCGGCGGTGAGAGGGCGAGGGGTCATCGGGCCGGTGAACGTTGGCTAGCTAATCCGATTCGGAGAAGTGGGTCACAAAGGCGCGGCTCCACAAAGAAGAACATTACAAACTGAATCGGAGAATCAAGTTGCCTACTATTGAACAGCTTGTCCGCAAGGGACGCAAGGCAAAGCCGAAGAAGTCCAAGACTTTGGCTCTCAAGGGCAGCCCGCTGCGTCGCGGCGTGTGCACGCGTGTTTACACCACCACCCCGAAGAAGCCGAACTCGGCACTGCGTAAGGTCGCTCGTGTTCGTCTGAGCTCCGGCATCGAAGTCACCGCCTATATTCCGGGCGAAGGCCACAACCTGCAGGAGCACTCCATCGTGCTCGTGCGCGGCGGCCGTGTCAAGGATCTGCCGGGCGTGCGTTACCACATCGTGCGTGGTGCACTCGATACCCAGGGCGTCAAGGACCGCAAGCAGGGTCGTTCCCTGTACGGAGCAAAGAAGGCGAAGTAAGAGATATGTCACGTAAAGGACCTTCCAAGAAACACCAGGTGCTTCCAGATCCGATCTACGGCTCGATCGTGGTGGCACAGCTCATCAACAAGATCTTGCTTGACGGCAAGAAGTCGATCGCGGAGGACATCGTCTATTCCGCACTCGATATGGTCAAGGACAAGACCGATCAGGAACCGGTTGCAGTGCTCAAGCGCGCTCTGGACAACATCCGTCCGTCGCTCGAGGTCCGCTCCCGCCGTGTCGGTGGCGCCACCTATCAGGTGCCGGTCGAGGTCAAGCCCGCTCGCGCGAACACGCTGTCGCTGCGCTGGCTGACCGACTTCTCCCGCGCCCGTCGCGAGAAGACGATGGCCGAGCGTCTCGCAAACGAGATCCTCGACGCGTCCAACGGCCTTGGCGCATCCGTCAAGCGTCGTGAAGACACCCACAAGATGGCAGAGGCCAACAAGGCCTTCGCTCATTACCGCTGGTAATTAAGTCGAGCAACGAAGAGTTAAGGAACATTCATGGCACTGGACGTGCTTACCAACCTCAACCAGGTTCGTAACATCGGCATCATGGCACACATCGATGCCGGCAAGACCACCACTACCGAGCGTATTCTGTTCTACACCGGTAAGAACTACAAGATCGGCGAAACCCACGAGGGTGCTTCGACGATGGACTTCATGGCTCAGGAGAAGGAACGCGGCATCACCATCCAGTCCGCTGCGACCACCTGCTTCTGGAACCGCCAGACTCATGATCCGGACGAGAAGTTCCAGATCAACATCATTGACACCCCTGGCCACGTGGACTTCACCGCCGAGGTGGAGCGTTCGCTTCGCGTGCTCGACGGCGCCGTCGCAGTGTTCGACGGCAAGGAGGGTGTGGAGCCCCAGTCGGAGACCGTGTGGCGTCAGGCCGACAAGTACGGCGTTCCGCGCATCTGCTTCATCAACAAGATGGACAAGCTCGGTGCCGACTTCTACTACTCGGTGAGCACCATCAAGGAGAAGCTTGGTGCGACTCCGCTCGTCGTCCAGCTGCCGATCGGTGCTGAGAACGATTTCTCGGGCGTCGTCGACCTCATCCGTATGAAGGCATACGTTTGGAACGACATCAAGGACGACCAGGGTGCCCACTATGACACCGTGGAGATTCCGGACGATCTCAAGGAACGCGCTGAGCAGTACCGTTCCGAACTGCTCGATCAGGTTGCGGAGACCGATGAGGAGCTGCTCGAGAAGTATCTCGAGAACGGCGACCTCTCGGAGCAGGAGATTCGTGGCGCCATCCGTCAGCTCACCATCGCCCGCGAGGCTTATCCGGTGCTCTGCGGTTCCGCCTTCAAGGACAAGGGCGTGCAGCCGATGCTCGATGCCGTTGTTGACTATCTGCCGAGCCCGGAGGACGTTCCTTCCATCGTCGGCTTCGATCCGTCCGATGAATCCGTCGAGATCGACCGCAAGCCCACCATGGACGACCCGTTCTCGGCCCTTGTGTTCAAGATCTCGACGCACCCGTTCTATGGCAAGCTCGTGTTCGTGCGCGTCTATTCCGGCTCCGTCAAGCCGGGCGACAACGTGCTCGATTCCACGAAGGGCAAGAAGGAACGCGTCGGCAAGATCTTCCAGATGCACGCTGACAAGGAGAACCCGGTAGACGCAGCCGAGGCCGGCAACATCTACACCTTCGTGGGCCTCAAGAACGTTACCACCGGTGACACGCTGTGTGACGAGAAGCACCCGATCTCCCTCGAGTCCATGACCTTCCCGGATCCTGTGATCGAGGTGGCCGTGGAGCCGAAGACCAAGGCCGATCAGGAGAAGATGAGCCTGGCCCTCGCCAAGCTCTCCGACGAGGATCCAACCTTCCAGGTGAAGACCGATGAGGAGTCGGGCCAGACCCTCATCTCCGGCATGGGCGAGCTCCAGCTCGACATCATCGTCGACCGCATGCGCCGCGAGTTCAAGGTGGAGTGCAACGTCGGCAAGCCGCAGGTCGCCTACCGCGAGACGATCCGCAAGGCCGTCATGAACCAGGAATACACGCACAAGAAGCAGACCGGTGGTTCCGGCCAGTTCGCGAAGGTGCTCATGAACTTCGAACCGCTCGACACCGAGAACGGCGAAGTCTACGAGTTCGTGAACGAGGTCACCGGCGGCCACATCACCAAGGAATTCATTCCTTCGATCGATGCCGGTGTGCAGGAGGCCATGGAATCCGGTATTCTCGCCGGCTTCCCGGTCGTTGGTGTCAAGGCCACCGTCACCGACGGTCAGGTCCACGACGTCGATTCCTCGGAAATGGCCTTCAAGATCGCCGGCTCCATGTGCTTCAAGGAAGCCGCCCCGAAGGCGAAGCCGGTCATTCTCGAGCCGATCATGGCCGTCGAGGTCCGCACCCCGGAAGAGTACATGGGTGACGTCATGGGCGATCTGAACTCCCGTCGTGGCTCCATCCAGTCGATGAACGACGCCACCGGTGTCAAGGTCATCGACGCAAAGGTGCCGCTGAGCGAGATGTTCGGCTACATTGGCGACCTGCGATCCAAGACCCAGGGTCGTGCAATGTTCACCATGCAGATGGACTCGTATGCTGAGGTCCCGAAGGCCGTCGCAGACGAGATCATCAAGGCCCAGCGTGGCGAGTGACATCCGTTACGAATCACGCACAACACAACTTGAACCTGTCTCCAGTCGGCGCTAGAATTCTGTAGCGCTGACTGGGTTCGGGTCCAAAGTGGCAAAAACCCAGAAACCCAGTAAAATGTAGCAAGTGCCTTGAGTGATCAAGGCTTACTACGAGAACGTCCAGGAGGACAAAAACATATGGCAAAGGAAAAGTACGAGCGTACTAAGCCGCACGTTAACATTGGTACCATCGGCCACGTCGATCACGGCAAGACGACCCTGACTGCAGCAATCTCCAAGGTTCTGCACGATGAGTACCCGGATCTGAACCCTGAGTACGACTTCAACCAGATCGATGCCGCTCCCGAAGAGCAGCAGCGTGGTATCACCATCAACATTGCCCACATCGAGTACCAGACGGCCAAGCGTCACTACGCCCACGTCGACTGCCCGGGCCACGCCGACTTCGTGAAGAACATGATCACCGGCGCTGCCCAGATGGATGGCGCCATCCTCGTTGTGGCCGCCACCGACGGCCCGATGGCCCAGACCCGCGAGCACGTGCTGCTCGCCCGTCAGGTCGGCGTCCCGAAGATCCTCGTCGCTCTGAACAAGTGCGATATGGTCGATGACGAAGAGCTCATCGAGCTCGTCGAAGAAGAGGTCCGCGACCTCCTCGACGAGAACGGCTTCGACCGCGACTGCCCGGTCGTGCACACCTCCGCTTACGGCGCTCTGCATGACGACGCTCCGGATCACGACAAGTGGGTTGCCACCATCAAGGAGCTCATGGACGACGTCGACGAGTACATCCCGACCCCGGTCCACGACCTCGACAAGCCGTTCCTGATGCCGATCGAGGACGTCTTCACCATCTCCGGCCGTGGCACCGTCGTCACCGGTCGTGTCGAGCGCGGCAAGCTGCCGATCAACACGAACGTCGAGATCGTCGGCATCCGCCCGACCCAGACCACCACCGTCACCTCCATCGAGACCTTCCACAAGCAGATGGATGAGTGCGAGGCCGGCGACAACACCGGTCTGCTGCTCCGCGGCATCAACCGCACCGACGTCGAGCGTGGCCAGGTCGTGGCTGCTCCGGGTTCGGTCACCCCGCACACCAAGTTCGAAGGCGAAGTCTACGTCCTTACCAAGGATGAGGGCGGCCGTCACTCGCCGTTCTTCTCGAACTACCGTCCGCAGTTCTACTTCCGCACCACCGACGTCACCGGCGTCATCACGCTGCCGGAAGGCGTCGAGATGGTTCAGCCTGGCGATCACGCGACCTTCACGGTTGAGCTGATCCAGCCGATCGCTATGGAAGAGGGCCTCACCTTCGCAGTGCGTGAAGGCGGCCACACCGTCGGCTCGGGCCGTGTCACCAAGATCCTCGCCTGATTCCAATGAATCAAGCGTGCGACAGACGCGCATGAACTAGCGTTCCCAAAAGGCTCCACAGGAAACTGTGGGGCCTTTTGCGTTGTCCGAAGGCACCGATTCCGAAGTGTCCTTGCGCATATCTGTCAACACAGGGGATCGTCTATCGTGTTGCCGAATGGCAACAGCTCGGGTGGAATTCACCAAGGGGAGAAAAGGAGCACCGCAATCTACAAATAACAAAAGGCGCCGCAACAGCGGCGCCCAGAAACGGCAAAGCTCAATAAAAAACAGTCAGTGGCTCAGTCGGCGGAATCGATGGGTGTGGATTCCTTTGCGGCCGGCATCATACGGTCCACGGCCATCAGAATGTAACCGAGCACAATGAATGCGGCAAGCAGAATCAGGCACCAACGCACCACGCCTGCAATGCCCTGCTGATTGGCATCGATGAAGAAATACGGGTAGAGTTTCGGCACCGCGGTGTCAAAGTTGACCAGCCACGCGCGCATATAGACGAAGGCGAGGTAGACAAGCGGGAACACCGTGGAATAGAGCGGGTACGTCCACTTCACTTTCCTATGCTCGTAGAACAGGAGCCAATCGGCAACGAACATGAGCGGCAGCACCACATGGAACGTGATGCTCGTGACTTTGAAGTTCTCGAGCGGGTTGCGATCCGGTGCATTGGCAAGCAGCAGGTTGAACACGAAGAACGTGAGGAGAATGGCAGTGACCGAAATGAACTTCAAGGCGGGGGAGAGCTTCACATAGCCGTCTTGCTTGCGGTTGGCCGTCTGCACGAGTTCGAAGAACATGACGGCAATGCACAGGTAATTCGACAGGTTCGTGAAATACACGTAGAACACGTTGTCGAAGCTGCCGTCATACATGCCGAAGCTGCCGAGTATTCCCACTATGCCGAATGCACAGTAGAACGATTGGAAAATGAGTTGAGCGGTTCTGCTCCGTACCATAGAAAAACCTTTCCGCAATGCCCCTGAATTCGGGCGACCCGCATATTCTATGACACGATTCCATACAAATACTATGTGGATGCACACAAAATTCGTCATGTTCAAGTGTGCATCCACACAGCAAACCGGGAGTGTTCGCGTTACCTCACGTCGATGGTGTTGAGGCCCTCGGCATGAAGATCCACTTCGGTGACCGTGCGAATCGAATCGTCGGCGGAGAGTTCGATGACCACCGGATTCATTGCCTTGATGGCGGCGTCGGAGAACTCGGTGTGGCCGGACGGCGAGCTCTTGAGCAGGATCATAGGCAGATCGGAGGTGAGCGTTTGCGTGGCATCGTCGATATTGCCGTTTATCATGAGCACCTGACCGTTCTCCTGACCGGAGACATCCATCAGCATGCGAACGATGTCGCCGCGGCGCATGCTTGGGCAGGCGATCGTATCGAGCTTGTCATCGCGAATGATGCGGTGGATCGCATCGACACCCTTGAGCTTGGCATCGATCACCGTGGCGTTCTCGGGAATCTCGGCCAACGCGCCGCTCTCATCGATCACACCGAGTCTTGCGGATTCGGGCAGATTCGCGAGCAGGGACTCGAAGAGCGCGAGCTTGGCGGCGATGGTGGCGCGACCGACGATGATGACCGAACGGCGGTTCGCGAGTGCATCGGTGATGCGTGAATCTTTGATTTCCTCTGACATGGACATCCTTACTCCTTGCACTGCACGGGTGTGCAGACGGCATACAGATTGTTGATATACCCCGTCAATCTGTGGAATGGTGCGAAGATGCCGTGTATTGCCGCCGGGCGAACAGAAAAATGCGGTGCGATGACCAGGCGATGCAGGTCTGAGAAATGGACGCGAACGTGCGTGCACGACGAAAACGGTGTACAACAGTGCACATATGACTGTAGAGAGGTGCTGGCATAATATGCAAGGCTCTATATAGCTGTATAGTCGACACGAATAGGTGAGTAATTTGGCACAGACTACTAACGACATCAAGAACGGTTCCATTCTGAATCTCGATGGCCAGCTCTGGCAGGTCATCAAGTTCCAGCACGTCAAGCCGGGCAAGGGCCCCGCTTTCGTGCGCACCACGATCAAGAACGTGCTCTCCGGCAAGATCGTCGACAAGACATTCAACGCCGGCATGAAGATGGATTTCGAGACCGTCGACAACCGCACGCTGCAGTACTCGTATGAGGACGGCGACAACTTCGTGTTCATGGACATGACCACCTTCGACCAGATCATGATTCCGAAGACGCTCGTGGGCGACAAGGCCAAGTACCTCCTCGAAGGCACCGACTGCATCGTCTCCTTCCACGACGGCCAGCCGCTGTCGGTGGAACTGCCGGCATCCGTCGTGCTCACCATCACCCACACCGAGCCGGGTCTGCAGGGTAACCGTTCGAACGCGGGCACCAAGCCGGCCACCGTCGAGACCGGTGCCGAAATCCAGGTCCCTCTGTTCATCGGCGAGGGCGAGAAGGTGAAGGTCAACACCGACGACGGCTCCTACCTGGGCCGCGAGAACTGAGATCGGCCACTCGCACTCACAGAAGCAGGACTTGCGGGCGGGGATTGGCATCGCATGCCGGTGCCCCGCCCACAGTGAAGAAAAGGATAAGCTTGTATGGCACGTTCGACCGCTCGTCGCAGGGCTCTGAACACGTTGTATGAAGCGGATGAGAAGGGGCAGGATTTCCTGTCCCTTCTTGATGAACGCATCGCTCAGCCCGGTGCACAGACGCCGCTTCCCGAATACGCCATTGAGATTGTGCGTGGCGTGGATGAGCACCGGCGTGACATCGATTCCCAGCTCAATACGCATTCCACCGGTTGGAAGGTCAAGCGCATGCATGCGATCGACCGCAACATTCTGCGCATTGCGACGTGGGAGATTCTCTACAACGACGATGTGCCCGACAAGGTGGCCATTGACGAGGCGCTGAATCTGTCGAAGACGTTGTCAGACGATGCGGCCCCTTCGTTCATTCACGGTGTGTTAAGTGCCATTGTGGCGGCGAAGGACAAGCAGTCCCCGCAGTCCACACCATTGGATGATTCCGACAAGGACGAATCCGACCAAACCAATTAGCAGGTAATCGCGTTCGGCCGGATCGCGACTCTCAACCGGCCGCTTTCCTCAAATACTTTTGACGAATGGGGGTATGGTGACTCAGTTCGATCCGGCGAATGAATACACGGCTCAGGATGCCGTTCTCGTGCTTGAAGACGGGCAGGTGTACGTTGGCGAGCCATTCGGTGCCACGGGATCCACCTGCGCGGAGATCGTGTTCAACACCGCGATGACCGGCTACCAGGAAACACTGACCGACCCGAGCTACGATCGTCAGATCGTGGTGCAGACGTTCCCGCACATCGGCGACACCGGCGTCAACGATGACGATTTGGAATCCTCCCGCATCTGGGTCGCGGGCTATGTGGTGCGCGACCCGAGCATGGTGGTGAGTAACTGGCGCGCCGCAGGGTCGTTGGATGACGATCTCATGGCCAACCACATCGTGGGCATCTCGCATATCGACACCCGCAAACTCGTGCGACACCTGCGCTCGGCAGGTGTGATGCGTGCGGGAATCTTCTCGGGAGCGGCGCTTGTCGGTTCCAACGGCGAGCCCCGCGAGATTTCCGACATGCTCGAAGAGGTGCAACGAACCCCGCAGATGAAGGGCATGAGCCTCTACGACGAGGTGAGCACCCCGGAAGCCTACGTGGTCGAGCCGGCTGGCGACTTCGAAGGCAAGGAGCCGTTGTTCACCGTGGCCGCGGTCGATCTGGGCATCAAGGCCATGACCCCACACCGCATGGCCGAGCGAGGCTGCCGTGTGGTCGTGCTGCCTTCCACCGTCACCTTCGATGAGATTCAGGAACTCAACCCCGACGGGGTGTTCTTCTCGAACGGGCCGGGCGACCCGGAACAGGCCGGCCAGATGGTCTCGTTGCTGCGCCAGGTGCTCGACGCCGGCTACCCGTTCTTCGGCATCTGCTTCGGCAACCAGTTGCTCGGGCGTGCCCTTGGGTTCGGCACCTACAAACTCAAGTTCGGTCATCGTGGCATCAACCAACCGGTCAAGGATGTGACCACAGGCAAGGTGGAGGTCACCGCCCACAATCATGGCTTCGCAGTGGATGCGCCAATCGGTGAGACGGTGGACGCCCCGTTTGAGAACGGTCGGTACGGCAAGGTGTTCGTGAGCCATGTCGATCTCAACGACAATGTGGTGGAAGGCCTGCAGTGCGTCGATATTCCGGCGTTCTCGGTGCAGTATCACCCCGAGGCGGCGGCTGGACCGCATGATGCCGCCTATCTATTCGACCGCTTCGTTTCCATGATGGACAATTCCCGAGATTCCAAGGCTTCCAAGGAGGAGAACGCGAATGCCTAAGCGCACAGACATCAAGTCGGTGATGGTCATTGGCTCCGGCCCGATCGTGATCGGCCAGGCGGCCGAATTCGATTACTCGGGCACCCAGGCATGCCGGGTGCTGCGCGAGGAAGGCGTGCGGGTCATTCTCGTCAACTCGAATCCCGCCACGATCATGACCGATCCGGAGATGGCCGATGCCACCTACATCGACCCGATCTCGACTCCCATTCTCGAGAAGATCATCGCCAAGGAACGCCCGGATGCATTGCTGCCCACGCTTGGCGGCCAGACCGCATTGAACGCCGCAGTGGCTCTTGGCGAGGCCGGTGTGCTCAAGAAATACAATGTGGAGCTCATCGGCGCCTCGCTGGAAGCCATCGACCGCGGTGAGGACCGCGAGTCGTTCAAGAAGGTGGTGAAGGAGGCAGGCGCCGAGTCGGCGCGCTCCGACATCGCCCACACCTTGGAGGAAGTGGACGCCATTGCCGAACGATTCGGCTTCCCGCTGGTCGTGCGTCCGTCGTTCACCATGGGAGGCCTTGGCTCAGGCATCGCGCATGACACCGAGGAGCTGCACCGCATCGCCGGTGCTGGCATTCACTATTCGCCGACCGACGAGGTGCTCATCGAAGAGGGCATTGAGGGCTGGAAGGAATACGAGCTCGAGCTCATGCGCGACCGCAACGACAACGTCGTGGTCGTCTGCCCGATCGAGAACGTCGACCCGGTCGGCGTGCACACCGGCGACTCGATCACCGTCGCCCCGGTCTTCACGCTGACCGACCGCGAGTATCAGAAGCTGCGTGACATTGGCATCGCAATCATTCGCGGTGTGGGTGTCGACACCGGCGGCTGCAACATCCAGTTCGCCATTCACCCCGACACGGGCCGCATCATCGTCATCGAGATGAACCCACGCGTATCGCGTTCCTCCGCGCTGGCGTCGAAGGCCACAGGCTTCCCGATCGCCAAGATAGCCACGAAGCTCGCGCTCGGCTATACGCTCGACGAGATCCAGAACGACATCACGAGGTCGACACCTGCCAGCTTCGAGCCCACCATCGACTATGTGGTCACCAAGGTGCCGCGGTTCGCTTTCGAGAAGTTCCCGGGCGCCGATCCGACGCTGACCACTTCGATGAAGTCGGTGGGCGAGGCCATGGCCTTGGCTGGGAACTTCCAGGAGTCGCTTGGGAAGGCCATGCGCTCCATAGACAAACGCCATATGGGCTTCAGCTGGGACGGCGAGAAGCCTAGCGAGGGCGAGGTGCACGAGCTGCTCGAGCAGATGCGCATTCCCACCGAACACCGTTACCTGCAGGTCATGCGTGCGATCTGGGGAGGTGCGACGCCGGAACAAATCTTCAACGCCACGAAGATCGACCCGTGGTTCATCGACCAGTTCTTCCAGATTAACGCTACCGCCATGCAGGTGCGCGGCGCAGAGACGCTCTCGAAGCGCCTGCTCAGGAAGGCGAAGCTCGCTGGTCTGTCGGACGTGCAGATCGCACATCTGCGCAGACTCGGTGACGAAGGCGAAAACACGATTCGCGAACTGCGCTGGAACTACGGGCTGCACCCGGTGTTCAAGACGGTCGATACCTGTGCCGCCGAATTCGCCGCGCAAACACCGTACTACTATTCGTGCTATGCCGATGAGACCGAACTGCGCAAGAGGGAACGCGAGGCTGTGATCATTCTCGGCTCCGGACCCAACCGCATCGGCCAGGGCATCGAGTTCGACTACACATGCGTGCACGCTGTGCAGGAGCTCGGCAAGGACTATGACACGATCATGGTCAACTGCAATCCCGAAACCGTGTCCACCGACTACGACATGTCGGATCGCCTATATTTCGAACCGCTCACCTTCGAAGACGTGCTTGAGATCTATGAGGCCGAGAAGAAGCAGGGCCCGATCAAGGGTGTGATCGTGCAGCTCGGTGGCCAGACGCCGCTTTCGCTCGCCGCACGTCTCAAGGCCGCCGGCGTGCCGATTCTCGGCACGACCCCCGAGGCCATCGACTTGGCCGAGAACCGTGAGCTGTTCGGTGAGGTGCTGCGTCAGGAACATCTCAACGCGCCGCGTTTCGGCACCGCGCTGAGCCTCGAAGAGGCCCGTGAGGCCGCCCACAACATCGGCTACCCGGTGCTGGTGCGCCCCAGCTACGTGCTCGGCGGCCGCGGCATGGAGATCGTGTACGACGATGCGCAGCTGGAGACCTATGTGAACCGCGCACTGAGTGAGGCGAAAGCCGACACCGTGGTGTCGGGGCGTCTTCCCTCCCCGTTGCTCATCGACAAGTTCCTGCAGGACGCCATCGAAATCGACGTCGATGCGCTGTTCGATGGCGAGGAACTGTATATCGGCGGCATCATGGAACACATTGAGGAGGCGGGCGTCCATTCCGGCGACGCTGCCTGTACATTGCCGCCGAGCACGCTGAGCGACGACCAGATTCGACGTCTGCGCGAGGCGACCCTGGCCATAGCCAAGGGTTGCCAGGTACGCGGTCTCATGAATGTGCAGTATGCCTTCATGGCCAACACGTTGTATGTGATCGAGGCGAATCCACGCGCTTCGCGCACCGTGCCGTTCGCATCCAAGGCCACCGGCGTGGCTCTGGCGAAGGCCGCGGCCCGCATCATGGCAGGCGAAACGATTGAGCAGCAGCGTGAGAACGGCTTGTTGCTGCCTTATGGCGATGGCGGCGATGTGCGCCTCGGCCAGCAGGTCGCCGTGAAGGAATCGGTGCTGCCGTTCAAGCGCTTCCGCACGCCGGTCGGCAAGACCGTCGACATTCTGCTTGGGCCCGAGATGCGTTCCACCGGCGAGGTGATGGGATTCGACCGCGATTTCCCGCATGCTTTCGCCAAGAGCCAGCTGGCCTCCTACGAGGGGGGACTGCCGACGAACGGCAACGTGTTCATCTCGGTGAACGACACCGACAAGCGTCAGCTGCCGTTGTTCGCCGTGCGTCTGGTGGAGCTTGGGTTCGAGATCTGGGCCACCGAGGGCACCGCATCGGTGCTGCGCCGCTACGGCATCGAATCGAAGATCGTCGACAAGATTCACAGCCGGGTGGACACCGATCCGGAGCATCCGATTGAAATCCAGCATGCCGCGGGTAGCGTTGGCAAGAACGTCGTCGAGCTCATCGAGGAAGGCCAGATCGATCTCATCCTCAACACGCCGAACTCCCGTGGCTCCCGATCCGACGGCTATTCGATCCGTGCCGCGGCCATTGCCGCCGACATTCCGCAGTACACAACGATGACGGAGTTCTCCGCGGTGCTGTTGGCCATCGAAGCCGTGAAGAAGAACGACTACGAGGTGATGAGCATTCAGGAGCACTCCCGTGAGCTCTACGAACTCGAACGCAAGCACAAGGAAGAAGGAGAGGAAGCGCGGGCGCAATGACACAATCGCTCACAGACAAGGAACGCGAGGCCATGCACTCCGACTTCGGATTGCGGCTGAGCAACTCAATGAAGCAATACGGGCCGCTATGCGTGGGCATTGACCCGCATAGGGGCGTGCTCGAGAACTGGGGGTACAGCGTCGACGCCGAAGGCGCGGAGCTCTTCGCCATGCGTATGCTTCAGGCGGCCAGCGGCAGGGCCGCAGCCGTCAAGTTCCAGCTCTCCATGTTCGAACGCTACGGCTCCCGCGGTTTCGTGGCGCTGGAACGCGCCCTGTACGCGGCCCGCCAGATGGAGCTCATCACCATTGTCGACTGTCTGCATGGCGGCTTGTCGACCACCATCTCGGCCATTGCCGACGCCTATTTCAAGCCAGATGCGCCCATGCTTGCCGATGCGATCACGTTGTTGCCATACTACGGTGCGCGGTCGCTCGGTGGTGTGATCAACGATGCGCTTGACAATGGGAGGGGAGTCTTCATCGCCTCGCTCACGTCGAACCCGGAGGGCGCGAGTCTGCAGACCGCAATCCGCCAGAATGGCGAGTACAAAGGCAAGACGGTGGCCTATGGCATCGCCGCGACCGCTCAGAAGTACAATAAATCAGTGAAGGGCCTCGGTTCGGTCGGACTCATCATTGGCGCGACCATCAGCCAATGGCTGCAGGAAAGCGGCATCGAACCGGGCGATTTCACGGGGCCGATCCTCTCGCCGGGCTACGGTTGGCAAGGTGCGGAGGGCAGCGATCTGAAGAACGTGTTCCATGGCACCAACGGCAATGTGTTGGTGACGGTGTCCCGCGCGATTTCGCAAAGCGGGCCCGACATGGACGCGCTCATCGAAAGCACCCAGACCATTGCCGCCGATGTACGCAAGGCATTGCGCGAAGCCATCGACGGCACGTCGACGGCGCCACGCGGACACATGGCGAATCCGAAAGGATTGCGCACTTGGGAGGAACAATGAGCGAACAATCCCGGCAATCGCAGGCAACCGAGCGGCAAGGCGGCCGGCTGATCGTACTCACCGGCCCCACAGCCGTGGGCAAGGGCACCGTCGAGACGGCGTTACGCAAGGCGCATCCGGAGGTCTGGGTTTCGGTCTCCGCCACCACGCGCGATCCACGGCCGGGGGAACGCGATGGCGTGAACTACTGGTTCATAAGCGAACCCGAATTCCTGCGCAGGCAGGAGGCGGGGGAGTTCCTCGAAACCGCCGTCGTTCATGGCATGGCGCACTACGGCACGCCGTTGGAACCCGTACGTGAGCACTTGGCAGGGAACGTGCCGACAATCCTCGAGATCGACCTGCAGGGTGCGCGCCGCGTCAAGGAGCGCGCGAAGGAACTCGGACTCGACGTGGTTTACGTGTTCATCGCGCCACCAAGCTTCGACGAGCTCAAGAAACGTCTGATCGGGCGTGGGACGGAGACGCCTGAACAGCAGGCGAAGCGGCTCGAGACCGCGAAGGTGGAGCTGGCGGCGGAGCCCGAGTTCGATGTGACGATCGTGAACGAGCAGGTGGACAAAGCGGCACGGGACCTGTGGAATGTCATCGCACAGGAATACGGCTTGCCACAGGATACCGACTGACGGCATGCGGCATCGAATGCGAGTGGGGGGGCCACCGAGGAAATCGGTGGCACCCCCACTCGCATAGGTTCTAGGTATCGAGGATTCCCAGCCGAATCAGGCCAGTCCCGAAAGACGGTCGATGAGCTCGGGGTCGCGGGTGGCGCCCTTGTCGGCCGACCTGGCGAAGGCGGCGAAGGCCTTGAGTGCTTGGCTCACTTTGCGATCACGGTGTGCGACATAGCCATCGCCGGCCTCGAGTTTGGCACGGCGCTCGGCGAGTTCCTCGTCGGTCAGCTCGACGTTGATCGTGCGGTTCGGGATGTCGATGGTGATGATGTCGCCGTTCTCGACGAGCGCGATGTTGCCGCCGCTCGCCGCCTCAGGCGCCACATGGCCGATCGACAGGCCCGAGGAGCCGCCCGAATAGCGGCCGTCGGTGATCAGTGCGACGTCCTTGCCTATGCCCTTGCCTTTGACGAACGAGGTCGGGTAGAGCATCTCCTGCATGCCCGGGCCGCCCTTCGGTCCCTCATAACGGATGATGAGTGCCTGACCTGGTTTCAGCGTGTCGTTGAGAATGACCTCGACCGCCTGCTCCTGCGATTCGACGACGAGCGCGGGACCACGGAACTTCCAGATCTCCTTCGGCACACCTGCGGTCTTCACCACGGCGCCATCCGGGGCGAGGTTGCCGCGCAACACGGCGAGACCGCCTTCGGTCACGGCGGGATGGTCGATGTCGTGGATCGCGCCGTTCACACGGTCGGTGTCAAGCGAATCGAATTTCGTCTCATGGGTCCATGGCTCGGGGGAGACGATGTGGCCCGGAGCCGCCCTGTAGAAGTCCTTGGCGTATTCGGTGCAGGAGTCGCGCATGATGTCCCACTCGTCGAGCTTGGCCTCGAGCGAGGGGTAGTCGATCGAATGCACATCGCGGTGGAGCTTGCCGGCACGGTCGAGCTCACCCAGGATTCCGGTGATGCCTCCGGCTCGGTGCACGTCGGAGATCTCCCATTCGCCGGATGGCGATGCCTTGCAGATGCACGGCACAGTATGCGAGATGCGTTCGATGTCATTGAGTGTGAAGTCGACGTCCGCAGACTGTGCCATCGCGAGAATGTGCAGCACGGTGTTCGTCGAGCCGCCCATCGCCACATCCATCGTCATGGCGTTCTCGAAGGCGTGCTTCGTGGCGATCGAACGGGGGAGCACGGATTCGTCGTCATGCTGGTAGTACTGGTTGGCGATCTTGACCACCTGTTGTGCCGCCCGTTCGAACAGCTGCTTGCGGTAGCCGTGCGAGGCGAGCACCGTGCCGTTGCCGGGCAGTGCAAGGCCGATCGCCTCCGTGAGGCAGTTCATCGAGTTCGCGGTGAACATGCCGGCGCATGAGCCGCATGTCGGGCACACGGTGCGCTCGAAGGCGAGGAGGTCGTCGTCGCTCATGGAGTCGTCGGCAGAGGCGTACATGACGTCGATGAGATCGGTGTTCTCCTTCACGGTGCCGTCCGGCAGCACGGTGGTGCCGGCTTCCATGGGGCCGCCGGAGACGAACACGGTCGGAATGTTGAGACGCAATGCCGCCATGAGCATGCCCGGTGTGATCTTGTCGCAGTTCGAGATGCAGATCAGCGCGTCCGCACAATGCGCGTTCACCTGGTATTCCACCGTATCGGCGATGATCTCGCGGCTAGGCAGGGAGTACAGCATGCCGGTGTGCCCCATGGCGATGCCGTCGTCGACGGCCATCGTGTTGAACTCACGCGGGATGCCGCCGGCCTTCTTCACGGCCTCGGAGACGAGACGCCCAACTTTGTTGAGATGTACGTGCCCGGGGACGAATTCGTCGAAGGAGTTGGCAATGGCGACGATCGGCTTGCCGAAATCCTTGCTGTCAACGCCGGCCGCACGGTAGAGCGCGCGGGCACCGGCGAACATTCGTCCGTTCATGATTTTTGCAGATCGCATTTCCATAAGCATCTATTCAACTCGAACTTCGCGGAGAGTGGGCAAGGCTTCCGCATGCTGGAATTTTCGGCCATAATCTCAACAGAATAGGTACATCTGTCAGAGTTTGCCTATTTTCGTCGACTTGAGGTATACTGAACCTTTGCATAAGCATTTGCTAGTGATTTGGAGATTTCAAATGGCATTCGGCACTGAGCCTATCCCGACCGGTCTTGCGGATCCGCCGATCGACGACCTCATGGAGCATGCGGATTCCAAGTACGCATTGGCCATTTTCGCTGCCAAGCGTGCTCGCCAGATCAATTCCTACTTCACGCAGCTCAATGAGGGTCTGCTGCAGAACGTCGGTCCGCTCGTCGAGTACAAGAGCCAGGAGAAGCCGTTGTCGATCGCGTTCCGCGAGATCAACGAAGGCCTGCTTGAGGAGACGCTCGGCGAAGACGATCTGAGCGAAGGAAACTAGACTTTCACGAACATGCATGTGCGCCCTGCCGGATATTGGTGGGGCGTTTTTGTTTTGGCGGCCAACCCGGTTTGACCGCGAATCCAGGTGGTGCTAAGTTACGCTTGCGTATGAAAGTAGCGAAGATGTGATTGAATTGTGGAGACAAACGCCCGCATATTGAAATAGAGAGGAGGAGTCATGGCAGAAGTGAAGCTGATCTCCGCGGAATCCGTTACCGAAGGACATCCCGACAAGATCTGTGATCAGATTTCCGACGCCATTCTCGACGACATGCTCCGCCAGGACCCGCATTCACATGTGGCGGTGGAGACATCCGCCACGAAGGGCCAGTTCTGGGTGTTCGGCGAAGTGACGAGCAAAGGGTACTCCGACATCCAGAGCATTGTGCGCGACACAGTGCGTAGGATCGGGTACACCAGCTCGGTGATTGGTCTGGATGCGGATTCCTGTGGCGTTCTTGTTTCACTGAGCGAACAAAGCCCTGAAATCAACCAAGGTGTTTCCCGGATCGACTCGGACCGGGAGAACGCCGTCTCGCGCGAGGAGCGCTACGAGGCACAAGGAGCGGGCGACCAGGGTGTCATGTTCGGTTATGCAAGCGACGAAACCGATGTGCTCATGCCATTGCCGATCCATCTGGCACATCGCCTGGCATATCGGCTCGCAGAGGTGCGTAAGAACGGCGAGGTGAAGTTCCTGCGCCCCGACGGCAAGACGCAGGTAACCATTGAATACGACGAGGAGAACAGGCCGCTGCGCGTCGATACCGTGCTCATCTCCACACAGCATGATCCCGAGGTCTCGCAGGAGGCATTGCGCGAGGATCTGCGGGAGCATGTGATCGAGCCGGTGCTCGATGAGGTGCTGGGGGATGCGGTGAAGCACGACGACTACCGCGTGCTCGTCAATCCGACAGGTTCGTTCATCATGGGCGGTCCGGCAGCGGATGCAGGGCTGACCGGTCGCAAGATCATCGTCGACACCTATGGCGGTGCGGCCCATCATGGCGGCGGCGCGTTCTCGGGCAAGGATCCGAGCAAGGTGGATCGTTCCGCGGCCTATGCCGCACGTTGGGTCGCCAAGAACATCGTGGCCGCGGGTTTGGCCCATAAGGTCGAGGTGCAGGTTGCCTACGCCATCGGCGTGGCCGAGCCGGTGAGCATCAATGTGGAGACCTACGGCACCGAGGCGGACGGCGTGACCCGCGAGCAGATTCAGGAAGCCGTGCGCAAGGTGTTCGATCTGCGTCCTGCCGCGATTGTGGACGAGCTCGACCTGCTGCGTCCGATCTACTCGAAGACGGCTGCGTACGGCCACTTCGGACGTGAGGACGATGACTTCACTTGGGAGCACACCAACAAGGTCGATGAGCTCAAGCGGGCCATCGCCACCCTCGTCGACTGATACGAATACCACCAAGTCCATCCCGGCAAGCTGCTTATGCAGGATGGGCAACGGCATATCTCAATGCAACAGCTGCACCGAATGCGCCGTGCAGCAAGGAATCTCCAAAGGAGATGAATATGGCCGCAATGACCGTGGCACAGATGATCGAGCTGTTCCTCAAGCCGGGTGCACCTGTGCATATTGAAAGTTTCGATGGGTCGTCGTATGGGTCCGACGATGCTCCGCTGACGTTGCAGGTGAAGAACTCGCGCGCCATCTACTACATGGTGAATGCGCCGAGCGAGCTCGGCCTGGCCCGCGCCTACCTGCAGGGGGACATCGATTCGCCGCAGCTCGTGCCCGGCAATCCATATGCGCTGTTCAAGGAACTCGTACCGCTCAAGTCGTACCTGCGTACACCAAATCCAGCCCAACTGGCCAAGGCGCTCGCTTCGGTGGCCTCCCATGGGTTCCACCGTCCCGCGCCTCCCGATATCGAGGGCCCAAGCCGTGCCCGCCGCATCAGCGAAGGACTGCTGCCGCATTCGAAGGCCGGCGACGAGGCCACGGTGAGCTACCATTACGATCAGTCGAACGAATTCTATTCGATGTTCCTGGGACCATCCATGACCTACACCTGCGCGGTGTTCGACTCCCCGCTCATGTCGCTCGAGGCCGCGCAGAAGAACAAGATCGACCTCGTGCTCGACAAGCTCGCACTCCAGCCGGGAGAACGACTGCTCGACATAGGTTGCGGTTGGGGGTCCATGGTGATCGAAGCTGCCAAGCGCGGCATCAAGGCCCTCGGCGTCACGCTGAGCGAGGAGCAGGTCGAATGGGCTCAGCGCTGGATCAAAGACGAAGGACTGGAGGACCTCGCCGAGGTGCGACTCATGGACTATCGTGACGTTCCCGAAGGCGATTTCGACGGCATCTGCTCCATCGGCATGATGGAGCATGTCGGGCACAAGCACTACCCGTCGTATTTCAAGGAGATCTACGCCAAGCTCAAGCCGGGCGCCAAATTGCTCAACCACCAGATCACCCGGTGCAACTCGCATCAGGGCAAGAAAGCCGGTCAGTTCATCGACCGTTACATATTCCCGGACGGCGAGCTCTCCTCACCGGCCGAGATCGAGATGGTGATCCAAGACACGGGCTTCGAGGTGATCAATCAGGAGAACCTCCGCCAGCACTATGCACTCACGCTGCACCGTTGGAACGAGAATCTGGTGGCGCATTGGGATGACGCCGTCAAGCTCGTCGGTGAGCCGAAGGCCCGTTTGTGGGGGCTCTATATGGCCGGTTGCGCGTTCAATTTCGAGATGAACAACATTCAGGTGCATCAGTTCCTCGCCATCAAACCAAACGATGAGGGCACTGACACCTACCCGTTGCGTCCATGGTGGCCGAACCACTGAGTCGGTAAGCTGACGCCCACGTGGAAAGCGGCATGCTCATACGCATGCCGCTTTTTCGTATGTATGGAGCTGGACACGCGCATGCTGACGCCTTTACCTGAATGAGGGGAGAGCCTAGACTGGGGCACTATGAGTGGAACACCCGAAGAAGCGATGCAGCCGGCTTTCGACGGCATGGGCATGCGGCGGCGCTCGCCGCGCAAGGCAGCGCCCAGAAAGCCTGCTGCCCAGCTGCCGGTGGCGCGGGTGGTGCTGGATGTGCAGGCCACGCATCTGGGGCAGCCCTTCGACTATTTCGTCGACGACAGCATGAGCGAAGCCGCTCAGCCGGGTGTTCTGGTCCGGGTCAGATTCGGAGGCCAGCGCGTCAGCGGCATTATTTGGGAACGGGTGAACGACAGCGATACGCCGACAAATGCCATTCGCTACATCGAGAAGGTCGTTTCGCCGCGCGTGCTCGTACCGAGCCAGATGCGCCGTGACATCACCGCCGTGGCCAATGCCTACGGCGGCACCATAGCGAACGTGCTGCGCGTGGCCATGCCGGGCAGGGTCGCCGGCGTGGAGAAGGAGCCCAATGCCACCATGCAATCGGCAAGCGACGTGGAGTCGGCTGCCGATGAGGCGTCCTATGCCGATTCGCCGATGGTTGATCGCAGGGGTCGTTTCGCCTCACGTGCCGAAGACCATTTCCCCGTGATCGCCAAAGCCTATGAGCAGGCACAGACCCTACGTGCCTCACTCACCGCACCGCAGGGGTTCTCGGCGTTCGTCATCGATGCCCTTCCGGGGGTCGGTGCATGGGAACGGACACTGGCCTGGATGGCGCTCACCGCCATGGGGGCGGGGAAATCCGCCGTGCTGGTGATGCCCGGCATGCGTGAGGTGTGGAGCATGGTGCATGCGCTGGAGAACATGGGACTCCATGTGTTTGCGCCAAATGCCAGGCAGATATACGAGGGTGACATCGCGGTGTTGAGTGCAGCGCTCTCGCCGGCCGACAGATACCGGGCGTATCTGGCGATTGGCGAGGGGCGGGTCACTTGCGTGGTGGGTACGAGGGCGGCCATGTATGCGCCCGTACCGGACGAGGCGCTGTTTGCGATTGTGGACGACGACGCCTACCAGTATGCGGATGGCCTCATGCCCTATGCGAATGCGCGTGGTGTGTGCCGTCTGCGTGCCAAGCTCCATGGAGGCGTCTTCGTCGCAATCGGAAGGGCGCGTAGCGTGTTGAGTGAATGGGAAAGCCAAACCTCCTCGGTCGTGTCGGAGGTCGCTGGTCCGAGTGTGGCGGTGCACGGCTTTTCCGATGTGATTAAAAGCCAGGCACCGCCGGTACGGTGGCTGAACCGTGACGAACTCAACCGGCTCGCCGATCCCAGCGTCGGTGCCAGGGTACCGCACACTGCGGTGCGTGTGCTGTCGAAGGCGCTTGAGCATGGCCCCATGCTGTTCTCCATACCGCACGATGGCGTCACCGAGTCGTTGAGTTGCGCGCAGTGCCTGCAACTGGCTCGATGCCTGCGTTGCAGCGGGCCATTGGTGCGTATTCCCGGGGCCGATGCCCCGCGATGCAGCTGGTGTGGCGCATCAGCAGTGGACTGGCATTGCAGGCATTGCGGAGCAGAGCGGTTGCGCGTGATCCGTGTGGGGGCGGTGGGAACCGTGCAGGAATTGCAGGGCCTATTCCGTGGCGTTCCCATGCTCGTGTCGAGCCAAAGCCAAGGGGTTGTGGATCATGTGGATGCCGCCCCGCGCATTGTCGTCGCCACTCCCGGATGCGAACCCATGGTGCATACGCAAGATGGTACGACGGGAGCCTACGAGGCGGTGGCGATTCTCGATGCCTGGACGAGTCTGTACGATCTGCGTCTCGATGCTCGCGTGGATGTGCTGTCCAATTGGATGCAGGCGATGTCGCTGTGCAAATCACGTGCCGCCGGAGGCAGGGGACTGCTGATCGGCGAGACGTATCCGACTCTGGCTCGTTCGCTCATGCTCTGGGATCCCCGCGTGGTTGCGAGCAATGAGCTCGCGGACCGCATTGCGACGGGGCTGCCCCCAATCGTCAGTGCCGCCTGCATTTGGGGGAGACGTGATGCGGTGGAACGTGCCCTGCACAACATAGGCATTGCGAACGGAGATTGGGCATGGGTGGAAAGCGGAGAAGGGAAGGTCCCCTCACTGCTCGGCATCACCCCTCTCGCTCCAGATCGCACGATCGATGCCCGTGAACTCGATGAGATGGGCGATAGGGTGAAGGCGGTCGTGCGCGTCTCGCATGCCCGACGTGCCGAACTCGCATTGCGGCTGCGCACTGAGGTGGCGCGTCACGTGGCCTCTCGCGAAAGTGGGGAACTGCGGTTCAGAATGGACCCGAAAGATCTGCTGTGAGGCGGCATCCGACTCAGCTGTGACCGTAAGCCGACTGCCTGCGCCTTGTGCGTACTATGCTTGGGATTCAGTGAAAACCACAGCCCATGAGTTGCACGGGCGGAAGAGAGGACATCAATGTTACGAGTGCTGTTCGCGGGAACCCCGGAGGTGGCGGTTCCCTCTTTGCGTATGTTGGCCAAAGACACCGAGCATTTCGAAGTGGTCGCAGTGCTCACCCGGCCTGACGCGCCCACGGGGCGCGGCCGTAAGATTATGCCCAGCCCGGTGAAAATGGCCGCTCGTGAACTTGGCCTCGATGTCATCGAATGCGATCCGGCCGACGAATGCTTCCTCTCCGCATTGAAGGCCACCGGAGCACAATGTGCGGCGGTGGTGGCCTACGGCAAGATCCTGCGTGAATCGGTGCTGGAGGCGCTGCCGCTGGGATGGTACAACCTGCATTTCTCGCTGCTGCCGCAGTGGCGTGGTGCCGCTCCGGTTCAGCGCGCGATCTGGGCTGGCGACGAAGTGACCGGATGCTCGGTGTTCCGCATCACTGCAGGTATGGATCGTGGGCCGGTGCTCGGGCAGAGCACGGTGACCATAGGTGCGCATGAGAATGCCGGCGAGCTGCTCGACCGTCTCGCCGAAGATGGCGCCGGTCTGCTTGCGGCATCGCTGCAGGCCCTTGACGAAGGAGTCGTCAACGCCGTCGATCAGCCGGCAGGCTCCTACGATGTCGCCGCCAAGATCACCACGCAGGATGCCCACATGCGTTTCGACGTGCCGGCTTTCGCGCTTGATCGCCAGATTCGCGCCTGCACGCCGGCGCCGGGGGCATGGGCGAATCTACATCCACATGGTGATGATGCCAACGAGACGCTGCATGTGTCGAAGGCCATCCCGGCCGATATGACGGCCGATGAATCACCTCGGAATCTCAAGCCGGGTGAGCTGCACGTCACCAAGCATCACGTGTGGGTGGGCACTTCCACCGACCCGTTGGAACTGCTGGTTGTCAAGGCCGCGGGCAAGCGAGAGATGGGGGCTCCGGAGTGGGCCCGCGGCGCACATCTGGCTGAAGGTGCCTATCTCGACTGACGTGTCTCACCAGAATGCCCGGAGCCGGCTTTCATCGAGGTGCCGACTCCGGGCATTCTAGTGAATTGCTGCGGTTGCCCGGCAGCGGACATTGTTCTGCTACTGCAGGAAATCAAGCACCTTGCGAAGATCGCGCTCGTCGATCGTGTGGGGGGCCGCCGTGCGCACAGTGGGTTTGGCGCAGAATGCGATGCCCAGTCCGGCAGCGCCGATCATGGGCAGATCGTTCGCGCCATCGCCCACGGCAACCGTCTGGATGCGCGCGATGTCGTTCTCTTGAGCCCATGACCGTAGCCGGGAGAGTTTGACCTCCTTGGTCACGACATCACCGACCACTTCGCCGGTGAGCATGCCGCGGCGGGCATCCACGCCCAGTCGGTTCGCAATGTGGTAATCGAGATGCGCGTCTGCTGCGAGCCTGTCGACGATTTCGTGGAAGCCACCTGAGACGACCCCCACCTTCCAGCCATGCGCATGGAGCGTGTCGATGAGTTCATGTGCGCCATTGGTGAAATGCAACCGTTCGTACACGCGATCGAAGATCTGTGCTGGCATCCCTCTCAGCAGCGCCACCCGTTCGTCCAATGCCTGCCGGAAATCAAGCTCGCCGTTCATCGCCCGCGCGGTGATGGCCGCGATCTCGTCGCCCACACCCACCTCCTCGCCGAGTTCGTCGATCACCTCTTCATCGATGAGCGTGGAATCGACATCCATCACAAGCAGGCCCGGCATGCCGAGAGCGGGTAATGGGTCAGCGAGTGTGTCGGTGTTGTCAAGATGTTGCGAAAGTGGTGCGCTCATGCCTTTGATTGTCGAAAAACGTTGGGACAATCAAAGCATGCACTTTACTGTTACCCTGGCTGAGGCCCAACTGCAATGCGCCACGAGTTCCGATGGCCTGATCGGCGCCATGACGGCGTGGCTCGTCTCTCTCATGGAACATGTGGGCGGTGTGGGCGTGGCATTGGCCATCGCCCTCGAGTCAATCTTCCCTCCCATTCCCAGCGAGATCATTCTGCCCCTCGCCGGTTTCACCGCTGCCCGTGGCAGCATGAGCCTGTTCGGTGCGATCCTATGGGCGACAATGGGATCGCTGCTCGGCGCCTGGGCGCTGTACGGCATTGCGCGCTGGTTCGGTCTCCACCGCATTCACAAGGCAGTCGACAGGATCCCCGGCGTGAGCCGCAAGGATGTGAACAAGGCAAACGAATGGTTCAACAAGTACGGCACCTGGTCGGTGCTCATCGGACGCGTGATTCCCGTTGTTCGCTCGCTCATCTCGATTCCGGCCGGATTCAACCAGATGAACTTCGCGAAGTTCTCCGGCTGGACCTTCCTCGGCTCGGCAATCTGGAACACGGTGCTCGTCACCGCCGGTTACATGCTCGGCGACCAGTGGTGCTCCATTCTCGGCGTGCTCAATGTGTTCGAAGATGTGATCATCGTGGTGTTTGCGCTGATGCTGGTGTTCTTTGCGTGGCGGTGGGTTCGCAATCTGATACGCGAACGTCGCTCGACGCAATCCCATGAGTAGACTGTCGATGCGCGTTAGGCGCTGAAGTCAGTTCGGGTTCGTGCTCTCCTGCACGGACCCGTTTTCCTTTGCGGGGCCGTGCATTACAATGGCATACGGAACATTCGGATTGAACGAAGGTGGGTATGGGGCAGGAGAAGCACACGGACGCGGCTTCGCAGTCCAGGGATCCCGAGGCTGTGGCGGCGCATGAGAACGACCAGCTGCGGCAGCGCAACCACGCGCTCGCCAAAGCGCTCACCCGTGCCACCGAGGAGCTTCGCAAGGCGAAGGCGCAGCTCGAGCAGTTCATGGCACCGCCATTGACAATGGCGACCATGGTCCGCGTGCATCGCTGTTCCACCGATGAGCATGGTGTGCGGCATGCAAGCGCGGAGATTCTCAATGGCAACAGACGCCAGATCGTCCCGCTGTCGCCGACTGTCAATCCCGCACAGTTGGGGAGCGGCCAAGGCGTGTTGCTCGATGCCAACATGGTGATTGTCGATTCCTGCGAGACACCTACTACCGGTCCGATGCGTGCGGTCTCGGAAAGCCTTGCCGACGGTAGGCTCATCGTCTCCGATGTCGGAGGCAATCGCGGTGTGGTCATGCGTGCGAGCGCGGTGGCACGAACTCCGATCAACGTCGACGATCGTGTGGTGATCGATCCCTCCGGTACCTATGTTTTGTCTGTACTGCCGCAGGAACAGGCGCAGGATCTGCTTCTCGAGGAGACTCCGGATGTCTCCTTCACCGACATCGGAGGTCTGGATGAGCAGATCGCACGGATTCGCGATGCCGTGCAGTTGCCGTTCCAGCATCGTGACCTCTTCGACCGGTTCGACCTGAAGGCACCGAAGGGCGTGTTACTGTATGGGCCTCCGGGCAATGGCAAGACGCTCATAGCCAAGGCCATCGCGCATGAGCTGGCCGCGGGCAGTGGTAACGACGGCGTGTTCCTGTCGGTGAAGGGACCGGAGCTGCTCAACAAGTTCGTAGGCGAGTCTGAGCGCCTCATCCGCAGAATCTTCGAGCGGGCGAAGGAGCTGTCGGGTGCCGGACGCCCCGTCATCGTGTTCATCGACGAGATGGATTCGCTGCTGCGCACCCGAGGCACGGGCGTCTCCAGCGATGTGGAGACGACAATCGTGCCGCAGTTCCTCACCGAGCTCGACGGCGTGGAGAGCCTTGACGACGTGATGGTGATCGGCGCCTCGAACCGCATCGACATGATCGATCCCGCGGTGTTGCGTCCGGGCCGTCTGGACGTCAAGATTCATGTCACACGGCCGGACGAGACGGCCGCCATGGCCATCACCCGTCATTACCTCACCGATGCGCTGCCCCTTGAACCCGGCAGGGACGCGGATGCGCTGGCGGCCTCGCTGGTGCGTGATCTTTTCCGCAGGGATGAATCCCGATTGCTTGCCACGCTCGATGAACAGGGCCGTCGGCGTGGAATCTACATGGCCGACATCGTCAGCGGTGCGATGCTGCGCAACATCGTCGACCGGGCGAAGACCAAGGCGGTGAAGGCCGAAATCCTCCATGGGTCGGTGAGCAGGGACGATGAGCCGCAAGGCATCACCGAGGCGCGGATCCATGAGGCCATTGACGACGAATACGAACAGAACCGCTCCACGATCAACGAGACAGATCCAGGGCAATGGCTCAGAATCAACGCGCTGACGTTGGCGGCTGACGGCGTCTGATCCCGGCAGCGGGTCTCGGTGGAATGGAATGTGTTCGAAATGTGCCGTTGGCATGGAACATGTCGTGAGAGGAGCGGAGTGAATGAGCGTGCGCAGAGTGATGGGGACGGAGACCGAGTATGCCGTGTCGGTACGGCAGGATCCCCATGCCAACCCGGTGCAGTCGTCATTCGATGTGATTGCCCATGCAGGCGATGAGGAGACGAGGCATATTCGTTGGGACTACCGGCAGGAGGATCCGGTGCACGATATGCGGGGTATGACGATGCCCCGCGCCGCTGCACGTCCCGACATGCTTACCGACGAACCGCAACGCAATATCACGAACACCTTCGCAGCCAATGGAGGGCGCATGTACGTGGATCATGCGCATCCCGAATACTCCGCGCCGGAGACGCGCGATCCGTTTGAGGCCGTGGCCTATGATTTCGCCGGCGATCTGCTTATGCGTCAGGCCGCCCAATCCGCGAGCACTGAGCGGCATCAGTTCGAGGTATTCCGCAACAATGCGGATGGCAAGGGCGCTGCGTGGGGGAGCCATGAGAATTATCTGCTGCGTCGCGATGTGGACTTCGATGTAGTGACTGCGCTCATGCTGGTCCATTTCGCCACGCGGCAGATCTACACGGGCTCTGGACGTGTGGGGCTCGGCGAGCGCGGGGAACGGGCAGGCTACCAGTTGAGTCAGCGTGCCGATTACTTCCATATGAAAGTGGGTTTGCAAACCACTTTCGACAGGCCGATCGTGAACACCCGCGACGAGTCGCATGCGCCTGACGAGATGCGCAGACTCCATGTGATCGTGGGCGATGCCAACCGCCTGGAAGTGCCGGACGTGTTGAAGCTCGGCACGACAAGCATGCTGCTTTGGGTGGCCGAGCAGGCATCTGCATTGGATTACGACCTGACGGATGAGTTGCGTTCCCTTTCGCTTCTCGACTCGGTCGCCGCCATGCACACGGTGTCGCACGACCTGACCTTCGACGAACCACTCGCTTTGGCCAATGGAGGTTCGAGCACGGCGTGGCAGCTGCAGGTGTCGCTGCGGGGCCTTGTTTACGAGGTGGCATCGATGGTGTACGGCACCGATTCGCTCGGGGAGCCGGTATGGCCGGATTCGCAGACCCGCTCGGTCATGGCGATGTGGCAGCAGGCGCTGATCGACGTGGCCGAGGTTCGCCATGCCGACGACGACACCCGAATGACGATGACCGCGCAGGCCTCTCGACTGGAATGGCTTCTCAAATGGCAGCTGCTCGAACGCATGCGCCGACGCATCGCCGGTTGCGGCGCATCCTCTGCCTCGGGCTGGGACAATCCACAGGTGCGCGCGCTCGAATTGCGATGGGCTTCGCTCGCTCCCGAGAACGAGGCGGTGTTCGCCAAGGTGCGCTCCCGTGCCGAGCGTGTGGTGACGGATGAGCGTATAGCCGCGGCGGCGACCGATGCCCCGGCGGACACACGCGCATGGTTCCGTGCCGCGATACTGCACAGATTCCCCACTGAATTGCGTGCGATCTCCTGGACCCGAATCACCACCGTTGCCGATGGAGCCGGTGATTCCTGGACGCTCGACATGCGCGATCCCACGCGGTTCACCAAAGATGACACCGAACGGCAGGTGGAGGAGGCGTCCAGCGCGGCGCAGCTCATCAGGAGTCTCGGCGGCATCTGCGAACATTCGTAGGTCGTACATCCGCTGTATCCAGCGCGCTCGCATAGGGCGAGTTTTTCAGAATACTCACAGATTATTTGCTAGTCTTGGAACAGATTTTTCCGAGACATAAGGTCACAGGAGGCATTGGTATGCAGGCCGGATTACGGGAGCTCGCAGTGCAGGTGAGTCGCATCGCCGAGGACGCCGGCAAGCATGCGCTCAAGGACCAGCTCATGCCGAAGGATCTGGTGACGCTGAACACGGTGCAGCGTGACTACTCACGCGGGCTCAAGGTGGACGACCGTCTGTCGCAGTTCATCTACAATCGTCTCACCTACATCGATCCGTTCAAAGGCCGTTGGGAGGATCGCACCGACGAATGGGCGCCCGGTGACCGGTACTGGTGCGTGGGCGGTGTCGATGGCGTGATCAACTATTCGCGCAGCATGGCCGAATGGAGCGTGACCATCTCGCTGTTCGAATTCAATGAGTTCGGATCGGCCCAGCCGATTCTGGGGGTGATTCATGCGCCGGCACTGAACCTCACCTATTTGGCCGCCCGGCAGCAGGGCGCGATCCGCATGCGCAAGACACCAGTGGGGGAGAAGCGCGAGAAGATCATGCCATCCACAGTCAGCCACCTCGATGGCTCAATCGTGAGCTTCGGCATGTCGTATGTGCCGCAGGAGGCACAACATGCCCTCAATGTGGTCGCGAGCCTCGCCGGCAAGCCCGCCGACATCAAACGGATCGGGCCCGTCTCGCTCGATGTGTGCAAGGTGGCCGATGGCACCTACGACGCGTACTTCGAACCGCATCTGCATGAACGTGATGTGCCGGCCATCTCGGCCGCCGCCGTGGTGCTCTGGGAGGCCCAAGGGCAGCTGAGCACATGGGAGGGCGGGCTCATCCACTGGCGTAGCCAGAACGATCTCGTGGCCACCAACGGACAGATCATACAGGAGCTGCAACCCTACCTCATCAACTCTGATTGTGGGGAATCCTACCATCATCACGAACAGAAGCCCGCGGGACAACAGTGATTTCAAATCCTGAGCCACTTTGAACAGCCCATGTGGCACAGGGCACATCCGACATCGATATTGGAATCCACACCAGATTGGGGGAGCAATGCCATCTGCATCCGGACACCATCAGATCCCCGCCGAGACACAGCGGCATGATGACGACCAGACCCAGGAAACGGCCCAGGGTCTTTCCGCAGCGGCCATGCTTGCGCAGGAGCAGGCTGACGATCTCGATGCGATTCTCGATGACATCGAAACCGTTCTCGAGACGAACGCTGAGGAATATGTGAGCAGCTTCGTGCAGAAAGGCGGCGAGTGATGCCACAGCTGCACGACAGTGGCAGCAGGGCGATACAGCCGTCGGACCAGACGCATCAGCATGATTTCGCGCGCATCTTCGGCATCGAGACCGAGTATGGTGTGAGCGTCACCGATATTCCGGAGCCCATGGACGCCAGTCATGTGGCGATGACGATGTTCCAGCCCGTTGTGCGCAGGGCCCGTTCCACCAACACCTACGTGGAGAACGGCTCACGTCTGTACCTCGATGTGGGATCCCACCCGGAGTATGCGACCGCCGAGGCGATATGCCCCTCGGATGCGTTGCTGAGCGATCTGGCAGGCGAGCAGACCATGCGTTCGATGGGGCTTGACGCCCAGCGGAGGCTGCGGGAATCCGACGCGCAGAATCGGCATGCGACCCTGCATCTGTACAAGAACAACGCCGACAGTGCCGGTCATTCATTCGGTTGCCACGAGAACTACCTCGTGCGCCGTTTCGTGAATCTGGACATGATACAGCATGTGTTGCTGCCATTCCTCATCACCCGGCAGATCTACACCGGAGCCGGCAGATTCGACGGAGAACGGCTCCTGTTCACCCAACGTGCGGCATTCGTGGACGAGACCGTCTCCAGCGCCACCACACGGTCGCGCCCGATGATCAACACCCGTGACGAGCCGCACGCCAACCCCGACGACTACCGGCGTCTCCATGTGATCATAGGCGACTCCAATCGCTCCCAGTGGGCCACCCTTATGAAATGCGCCACCACGCATCTCGTTCTGTGCATGATGGAGCATGCAGCGCGCAGCGGCTGCGAGACCGAGCTTGAGGCATTCGCGCTCGCGGATCCGATCGCTGCAAACCACGCCATCAACACCGATGGGGCGCATGCCCGCATCGCGCTGGCAGCGGGGCGTTCGACCACCGCACTGGAACTGCAGCAGATGATGCTGGAGCAGGTCGAGTCCTTCGCCGCACATCACGGTGATGCATTGGAGGCATCGTTGCGGTATGACGCGTTGTGCAATGTCGAATGGATTGTGGGCCAATGGCGATGGGTACTCGACAGATTGGCGGCCAATGACATCGAGACGCTGTCGCACGTGGTCGATTGGGCATCCAAGCAGGTGTTCTTCAATCGTTTGCAGTCTCGGGGCACCGTCACACCGGCCAGATTGCGCCAGCTCGACCTGGACTATCACGACATCGCCAACGGCAGGCTCTACCCGTCGTTATGCGCGCATGGCTTGATGCGCACCTTGGTGGATGCCGATCAGATTCACGATGCCGTGTCCACTCCGCCCCCTCACACGCGTGCCGTGCTGCGTGGACGTTTCGTGGCGGCGGCATCGCACACCGATGCCGTCTACGACTGCGATTGGACGACGCTGAAGCTTGTGCGTCCGGTGCATATGGAGGCGGTGCTGCTCGATCCGTTCCATGACGAGCCGACCAAGCAATATGACAAGCTCATGGGCGAATTGGGTGATGCGCGCGCGGATGGCGATGAAGCGCCCGTCTGAGCATGGGTGCCGAAGCAATCTGACATGAAAAAACCCGGCCGTCACTGGCCGGGTCATTTTCTAGCGTAGGCTGCGAATCACTCGCTCACTGCCTTCTTCAGCAGGGAGCCAGCGGAGATGCGAACACCATAGGTGGCCGGGATCTCAATGGTCTCACCGGTACGGGGATTGCGGCCTGTGCGGGCGGCGCGCTTGACGCGCTCTGCGGAGAGCAGACCGGTGAGCTTGAGGCCTTCGCCGTTCTTCATGGCTTCGATGAAGACATCGCGGAAAGCATTGACGGCAGCCTCAGCCTGAGCCTTGGTGAGACCGGACTTCTGGGAGATCTTTGCAACGAGATCAGACTTATTGTATGCCATAGAAGCGTCCTTCTTTGTCAGGGGTAATCCTCATTGCGGATAACCACATGTTCAAGAAGCATCTTACCTCAAGATTCGGTCAAATCCGCGTGTTTGCAACGATTTCCCTTGATTTTTTCGCATTTGGCTACGTTCTGGGCATCAAAAGCTTACAAAATGAAATAAATCAGATCAGATTGTGCTTATCCAGCCACTTCATAGCCAACGCACCCAGCGGAATACGCAACCAGTAGAACACGACACGATAGAGCAATGTGGCTGATAACGCCAATGCGGCGGGGACCCCGACGGCGCTGAACGCCACCGACAGCGCGGCCTCGACGGCACCGAGGCCACCCGGTGTGGGCACCGCTGAACCAAGTGTATTCGCCAGCAGGAAGATGAACGTCGTCTCGATGGGGTTCATGTTGAATCCGAACGCCATGAGCGCCGCCCAGAAGCCGAAGCCTGTGGAGAGATTCAGAATGAGTGAGCCGGCCACCGAACCGAGCAGCTTACGCGGCTGCGTGAGCGTTTCCAACAACGATCTGGCATATGACTTCACCAGGGGAAGATACTTGTTGGCGATCTTCCTGCGCACCGAGGGGATCGCCATGATCACGCTGATCGCCAGGGCGACGACCGCGATAGCGATAATCAGCGTGTTCGTGGGAATCATGCCGGAAAGGGTGTTACGGCCGGTGAAAATGCCAATGAGCAGCAGCAGGACCACCGTGATCACCCCCTGCACGGCGAGCACGGCGCTCATGATGGCAGTGGCGGTCGTATTGCGGTAGCCGCTCTTGCGCAGGTACTGGAGGTTCACAAAGGCCGGGCCGATGCCGGCAGGCATCGACACCGCAGTGAATCCGGCGGCAATCTGCGAGCAGAGCAAACCGAAAGGCCGGCGGCGGTCCCTGTCCATGAAGGCGCCGAGGGCCATGGCCGAACCCACCCATGCGAGGAAGCCGAACAGCATGACAACGAATGCCCACCAGAGATTCGCCTGCTTCACGGCGCGAATCATCTCGTCCGGCCGCATCTGCGTCAGCATCACGTAGACGGCGATCACCAGCAACACAAGACCGAAGAACGATCGCGCATTGAATCGCGTGAGCGTCACCTGCTCCATCGATTCCGCCACTTCTTCAGGGGCCAGTTTACTGAGTGCGGTGCGCAGATCCTCGACAATCTGCTTGTTCCAGCCTTCCATCTGCCGGGTGGCGGCAGGGACGGCGGCCTTCTGAACAAACGGAATCAACGAGATGAGTGTCGATTCGCCCCAGGCACGGCGCGCGAGCGAGACGGTGCGTTCAATGCCGAGCATCGTGCTGAACAAGGTGAGCAGCTGTACTTTGTCGAGTGTGATGTTCGTGGTGGTGGACGCGTAATCGCCATTCTGCCAGCCGGCAATCACCATGTCGCCAATGGCGGAGCGCGCAATGGTGTCCGCCGTGATCTGGCGGTGAGTGAAGCCACGCTGATGCGCACGCTGCAGATAGTTCATGAGCGAGAGCGCTTCGGTATCGTCGAGCTCCCTGCAATCCACGGCGTGAATGGTCTCGCGGTGCTCGAACACGACTATAGAGGATTCACCGTAGTCGCAGACACCATAGGGCCTTGCACAGGTCAGATCTATGTCACGCAGCCCCAGCAGCATGGAATAGTGGTGGTGCGTGGCGCTCACGGCGGAGCGATCATGGCGCACCGCGACGCCGTTGAGCCGAATGAGCTGCCACAGCTGTGAGAAATAGCCGGTGATCTGCACTTGGTTGTCAAGCACCGACACCACATAGTGCACGCCGCTCTCATCAGTCAGATCGTAGAGTCGGGAATGGTCGGTCAGGTCGTCCGTAAGCATGGGTGCATGGTCGGATGCCTCGGGGCGTCGGTCAAGGACGGCCGGATGCAAGCCGATGGAGCTCAGCGCCTGCACGATCTGATATCCCCATGCTCCCGAGTTCTTCGTGCCCACGCCGAAACGGATGGACAGTCCCACCATGCGACCGATGCAAATGGCCACCAGCACACCAGGCAACGAGCTCCACGAGGTCATGATGAAGATCACGGCGCCGGCGAGGAGTATATTCCAGCTCCACTTCACCGATGACCGGGTGTCACGGGGACCTGCGACCGTGAGGAATGCAGCTATGGCGGCGTAGAAATCGGGCAGCAGGGAAGGCCCTACGCGGGTGCCGCTCGACAGCAATGTGTTGATGAGCATGGCGCTGCTGTGGTAGGAGAGCAGTTCGGAGACACCCCAGCAGACAAGGAAGCCGATGAGCAGCGCGCCGACCGAGCAAGCGGACTGAAGCCATTCCCGGTTGAGCACCAATTGGATGAGCACCCCTACCACGATGGAAATCACAATGAGCTGTTGTAGCAACGACGATGGCAGGTCGACCAGCCAGTCGAATGCCTGACTGGCGGAATGGGCGTCATCTTCGACGCCGGTGGTGAGCCCATGAAGGTAGACGGCGACCAGGATCACCAGAATCCCGAATACGAGAGCCGCACCTGCGTGCAGCAGATCGCTGGTCACGTGGTTGCGCTTCGGTGCCACATCGCTGACCTTCACGTTGGGGAACCTACTTGCCAGTGCATGCTCGGGGGTCTTCTCGATGGACGGTTGTTGCACATCCGTCTGATCGGAGGGCACCCGACCTGAGCCGGACGAATTGGGCGTTGTCATATCAGTCCTTCATATAGAATGCCCATGCCCGGGTGGAAGGCCCAAGCATGAGCATCGCACATCAGCACGTATATTCTACGCGATGGATTGAAAAAGGACTACGGGCGATCGTAACCGACCAGCATCGATGCAAGGCCCACATAGGTGGCCGGCGTCAAAGCCTTGAGACGGGCTGCGGTCTCGTCGTCGAAGTCAAGCGAATCGATGAAGCTCTCGACATCGGCCTGCGAGATGGAGTGGCCGCGCATGAGCTCCTTCACCTTCTCGTAGGGGCGTTCCATGCCGGAGCGGCCGGCCAGCTCCTGGGCGCGCATGGCGGTCTGGATTGGCTCGCCCAGCACCTCCCAGTTCTCATCGAGCTCGCGATCCATCACCTGTGTGTTCGGATGAACCGACTTGAGGCCACCGAGCAGGTTGTTGTGCGCCAGCACCGAATACCCCAATGCTGAGCCGATGTTGCGTTGCGTGGTGGAGTCGGTCAGATCGCGCTGCCAACGGGACTCCACAAGCGTGGCTGCCAACGTGTCGAGCAGCGAGCAGGAGATTTCGAAGTTGGCTTCCGCGTTCTCGAAACGGATCGGGTTCACCTTGTGGGGCATCGTGGACGAACCGGTTGCGCCCTTCACCGGTACCTGGGCGAACACGCCACGGGAGATGTACATCCATGTGTCCACACACAGATTGTGCATGATGCGATTGGTGTGCGAGATCGTGTCGAACAGCTCCGCCTGCCAGTCATGCGATTCGATCTGGGTGGTGAGCGGGTTCCAGGTCAGGCCCATGCGGTTCTCCACGAATTCACGTGAGACGGCGACCCAGTCGACATTCGGCAATGCGGCCAGATGCGCACCGAAAGTGCCGGTGGCGCCATTGATCTTGCCCAGGTATTCCTGCTCACGAACATGCTTGAGCTGGCGCCCAAGCCGGTACACGTAGACGGCGAGCTCCTTGCCGAGTGTGGTCGGTGTGGCCGGCTGCCCGTGCGTGAGGGAGAGCAACGGCATGTCCTTGAACTCCTCGGCACGCTGAGCCAGCAGGTCGACAATGGCATCCGCGCCCGGTAGCCATACGTGTTCGATTGCATTCTTCACGCAGCGGGCGATGGAGAGGTTGTTGATGTCCTCGCTGGTGCAGGCGAAATGCACGAGAGTTTTCAGGTCGGTGAGCTGGGTGGGGGCACCGAGCACCTGCTCCGCGCTATCCAGATAGTCGTCGATGTAGTATTCGACAGCCTTCACATCATGGTGCGTAACGGCTTCATGCGCGGCATGCCTGGCAATGCCCTGTGCCCCGAACTCCTCGGGGATGGAACGCAGGAATGCCTGTTCCTGTTCGGTGAGCGGCTTGACGCCGGTGACAATCGGCTTCCAGTCGTTTCCGGCGAAGCCGTTGGCGAGCAGAATCATCCATTCGACTTCCACGCGCATGCGTTCGCGGTTCAGTGCCGGTTCGCTCAGGTATTCCACCAGAGCGGCGGTCTGGGCATGATAGCGCCCATCCAGAGGGGTGAGGGCGATGGCTGGTGAGATCTCGGAAAGGTTCATGGTTCCACCCTAAACCAAGCCCTTGAGACATGGACGGTGTATGTCCATTTTCACTGCGTGTGCGTGTCATCCATCTCGATGTCGTGTTTGCCGTGTTCCATGCGGCCGCTCCAGTAGGTGGTCTCCATATAGTCGCCGTGAATGGTCGCCATGAAATGGCTGTCATGGTTCGCAAGCGCCTCGGACCCCAGCGACAGCGCATTCTCATAGGCGGCGGTATGGTAGGCGAGGTCGTGCGTGAGTTCGTATTTCCCCTGATGGGATTGATCGACGGCGGTCATGGCAGCGGTGCCGTCATCCACGGCGCCATTCGCATCGGCAGGTGACCCGTCCGCCACATTGCGCACCTCACCTCGAATGGTGAGCCACTGCTCGCTCCGAGGATTCACCTCGCCGTCCAGCGCGGCAACCAGTTCGTCTTCCATCTCAATGCTGGTCACCCATGTCCCCTTGCCCATCGGATGGTTGGCGATGGGGGAGCCGGCGGTCACGATATGTTCGATGCGATACTCATCGGCATAATCGCTGGCCAGCGTTGCCGCGATGATGCCGCCCTGCGAATGGCCGATCAACGCCACGCGCTCATCGCGGCCGATACCCGCCTGCCGCATGGCTTCGACGACCATACGTGCGCTGTCTGCGTTACGTCGTTGCATGGCATTGGCGCTCATGAGCTCCACATTCTGCTCCCATCCCAAGGGGGAGTCGAAGTTGCCGTCGGTTCCCGGAATGGTCACCAGCCAGGAACGCCGGCCATCGGCATCCACATACCGTGAGATGGCGATGGTTGCATATTCACCATGCGTGCTGTCCGCGTTCGCTGCCGAGAGCCTTCGCAGATTCGCCAGTGCACCGCCCATGTCCGACACAGGGGCGACGGATGGTTCATGGGGATCCACGGATTCGACGGTCAGCGCATCACCTTGAATCAGATTCGTTGCTCGCGATGAGATTCCCCCGATGGCATATGCTCCTGACGGCACCGGTGATTGACCGTCATGCAGGCCTATGGCTGCGCTGGCCGCACGCATCAGCCCCTCCTGCTGCCACGAGATGGCATTCAAGGCATGGGCTGCTGAGAAATTGCCCTCAGTGACCACACCGTATAGCCATCCGCCCAGAGCCTGTGCAATGGTGAATTTCGCCATTGTCGCAGGTGCCACCCGTGCGGCCCATTGCAGTGCCCTATTAGTGGCCATGCGGCTTTTGGCCTCGGCCTCGGAATACAGGCCGTATGCACGCGCCAATACATCGGCGATTCTCTCGCATTGGACGGCCAGCGCATGCAGCTGTGATCTGGCGGATTCAGCGTGGTCCGTCAGGCGAAGGTACTCGACATGAACATGAAGGGAACGACCGAATCCACTCGATTCACAGACGGGAGCTCGCAATGCCGCCATGCCGTTCTGTTCCGGACACCATTGAAGAGTTGAGGTGCGCAGCACGGCAACACGCATTCTGGCGTTCGACAAGGCGATGGCCTGTGCCTTCAAATCGGCGGCGCAGGCCCCCAACCGTGAGCATATGCCGTGAACGAGGTCGAGCGTGGCAGTGGCATACTGAGCGCCACCATGAATGGATGATCTCACCATCTTCGTCATGGCAGCCCCTACATTGTCGAGAGCAATCCGTCGAGCATCTGCAGCGTTTGCATACATGCGGATGCTCGTGGTTCCATGGCCTGCAGCCGTTCATGGAACAATTCGGCGGCACGGCCGCTCCATGTTCCTGTATCGGACCGGCACGCGGCCATCAGGCCATCAAGCGCATGGAACGAACCGCGCACCAATGGCACGAGCAATGCGATGCATTCCTGTGCATTGCCCGCGCATACGCACTGCGTCGTGGTGCCCGACGTGGCGTTGAACGCTGAATTGGAGCCGATCATGATTCCATTGCACACCGCAGTCGACCATGAATCCAGCTGAATCGGCGATTGTGGTCAGTGAACGGCGTGAATGCATTGACTCCGGAAACTATCCACAGTGCAACACTGCATAGCCATTCACCGTCGTGGCTTACCACGGTTTCACATTCGACGGGCGAGAGGGGCTGTCGTTTTCCCTCTCGCCTTGGCCGCCATTCGATTCGTTCGTGGAATCCTCGGATTTGCCCAGCTCCTCGTTGCTGCGTAGCAACTCCTCCACTTGCTTGCGCTGTTCCTCGGTGAGCGAGTCGAGTGATTTGGGCTGCTCGCCGTGCTGCCCCGACTGCTGGCTGTCGTTCTTCGCGGCATCGGCGTCGACCTGTTGTTGCACCAAGTCGGTCAGCTGTTTCGAAACCTGCGCGTTATAAGTGGTGCTCTCGCTGATCTGCGGCAGCAGCACCGCCGATTTTCCGGTGATACTGGCGAATCGTGCGTCCAGCTCCTGCTGTGAGGTCAGCAGTTGCTTGAGATCGGCGTCGTTGCGGGACGCGGTCTCGAGATTCTCGGTGAGCGTTTGAGTCGCGGCATCATACTGACGTTGTGCGTCGATGTTCACGCCGGCCAATACGGCGAATGCAATGGCCAGGACGGCGAATGCCGCAAGCATGATGCGCACGCCGAGAGGCGCGCGTTTCGTGAAAGACCTGCTCGCCGTGGCGCGATCCAGGCGCCCGGATATGTTCCCGCTCATAGAAGCCTCCTCGAAGTGGCGATCCATGTGCCCAGCTCCCATGCCAGCAACGCAGCCAATGCAATGGCCAGTGGCCAGACAATCGGATTGATGCGCGTACGCTCCTTCTGCGTGTCGTCTTCACGCCAGCTCCCGGCCTGTTGCGCGATCTGTGCGCTCGCCACCGTGTCGTTCGCCGAGGTGATCACCACTTTGCCACTGAGCTCGTCGGCCAGCGACCGAATCTGTCCTTCATCCATGATCGATACGCCGGGCTGGCCCGTAGAGGGATCGGTGACCCATTGACCTGCGGTCTTCGAAGGTATCCGGCCACCGGTGGTGGAGCCGACGCCGATCACGCAGGCATCGTCAATATAGTGGCGCAGCGACGAAAATGTGCGGCGTGTGTTCCGCACAGTCTGTTCCCCATCCGTGATGATGTACAACACAATGCGATCGTCCGGGTGGGCGTCGCGAATCGATTTGAGTGCACGCAGCAACGGATCGATCACCACATCAAGCGATGAACCGCTGGAACTCGAGGAATCCTCGGTATCAAGGGACTGCGCCCAATTCGTGATGGCACGGGTGTCGGGCGTCAGCGGCACATCCACCGCTCCCGATGCTCCAACGGATACTGCGGAGAAACTCGAATTCGGGTAATCCCTGACGATGTCTGCAATGGCGGACTTCGCCGCTTCGAGGCGGGAAAGGTCGGACTTGGAGCCATAGCGGGCATCCTGCACACCCATCGACGGCGTGATGTCCGAGACAATGACCACATCAGTGGTACTGATGGCACGGCTGGTGGTCTTGGTCACCATGCTTGGTGTGAAGGCCATGAGCGCCACGATGACGCATGCCAGCACACGCCTTACGCACGACCAGAGTGTCTCATCGGTACCATCGGCGCCGCGACGTGCATGCAGCACGACACACGTCACCGCGCATGCCACCATCACCGCAGCCACAAGGGAGCCGCCAATCCAGCCGAGGGCCGGTGCAAAGCCGAACGTACTCATCGCTTCAACCTCCACGCCATAACCAACCAGCCCGCAAGCAGAATCGCCACAGCGAGAGTCCACCATCCCGGGACGTCCGTCAGGGCAGTCTGTGATTGGGCCTGTGCCTCATGTGAACGACGACCGTCTATCTCACGCACCAATTCATCGATCGACGCGCTGTTCGACTGGGTGAGGAACAGACCGCCATGCCGCTCGATGAGTTGGCGCATCTCGTTGGTCGTGGCGTCACCCTCACTGGATTGCGGTCCCGAATACAGACCGTCCACATTGATGCCGGCTTGGGAGGTGAGATCAAGCGCCTGAGCCAACGAATAGGTGGGGGAGCCCGAGACCACATTGTCGGTGGCCAGCACAATCGACGCCTCCCGCGACCGAGATTGCGCAGTGTCGGCCTTCGAATAGGCGAATCCGGGAAGCATTGCGGCACAGCCCACCAATCCATCTCCGATGAGTGAAGTGGCGTTCTTGCGGTTCTGTGTGCCCTCAAGCCAGTCGGCAATCTGCTGGTATTGTTCGTCGCTCATCTTATCGATATCGTCCTGGGTCTGCACGCCTTTGAGCATGTCGTTCGCCTGCGTGAGTTGCTCGGTCACCATCGCGTAGTCATCGGTGAGCGGGAACACCGTACGCGACGATGAGTTGAAGATGCTCAGGCCTATGCGCTCACCCTTGAAATGCTGCAGCAGATTCAAATACGTGGAAAGTACCTGATGATCGTAGGGAAGCGTGGATCCTGAGACGTCGAGACACAGGATGATGTCGCGGTTCGATGATTGCTCGTCCTGTGCATCCACATGCGCAGGCCTGCCTACGAGAATGCAGGAGAGGACAAGCGCACAAGCGAGCAATGCCACGGCGATGCGGTTCAGACGGCGCCAGACGCGCATCAGCGCACCGGCATGCTCGGTCTCAAGATCATCCTGTACACCGTAGATTCTCGCTTCATCGTGGTAGGCGCGCCGATGTGACGATACCATGACGATCGTCAGGCATACCAGGGCGGCGATCAGCAATGCGGCCACCAATGCCCACGGCCATTGCCAACGAAGCATCATTGCCACCTCTCAATCAGGTCGAGCACCCAGTCGGCCGCCTGCCTCACGCTGACGCCACGCGCCTGTGGATGCTCGGCTTGCGCGAACTCCGGCGGATACAGCGCGGCGATCGTCTGTCGGAGCAAATCCCAGTTGACGGCGACGCCGGTGCGGCGCAGACGGCGTAGATCAGTCAACGTGTTCGCCTGCATGCGTCGTCCCGACATATTCGATGCGAAATCGCGCGCAATCGCGGCCAGCTGCGCGAAGGCCTCGTCTCGCGTGATGTCCTGAGCGTCATGCCGAGCGACCACCTGGTTCACCCGCGCGGCCCACTCCTTCTTGGGAAGAGTCTCTTCATCTTGCGATCCGGTGGTTTCCGGGCGACGTCGAGTGCCTGACAGTACGCAGCATGCCACAATGAGGATCAACGCCAGCACGATGTCGCAGATCAGTGCAATCCAGAGCGATTGCGTGATGGCGATGGTTCCGCGCGGATGGAGGTTCTGGGTGTCTATTGCCACAATCATTTATGCGTTCGCAGTTCCTTCGGGAATCGTGACGGGCGTGAAGACCGATGCATGGGAAAGGGAGAGAAGCCGCACGAATGCGTGGAACATCCCCTCGCTCGACGAGGCGTGAATCATACGTGATCCACAGCGCAACAGTTCCCGGTCAAGCGCCTGCAACAGGTAGGCCCTATGGGTGTCCAACTCCTGCGCCGCTTTCGTGTTGCGCAGGAACGCGGGAATCCTCCGGTCGGTCGCGCCATCGACAAGGGATGCATGCGGCCTCGAGGGAATGGGATCGCTCGAGAACGGGTTGATCGTGCCCACATTGATCAGCACCAGCGGATGCGTCTGTGTGATCCGCCGGATTGCGCGCATATGCGTGTCGTCGAGGGCATGATCGTCGGTGGCGAGCACAATGAGCGCCTCACGGTCGCGAATATGCGCGGCATAGTCGAGCAGTGCGTCGATATTGCGCGGGAATCGCCAGCCTCGGTCAAGCGCCTTGTCGAGTGTGTGCTCGAACTGGGCCAAACCGCCATGGAACGGCACCCGGGTGATATTCGAGGAGTCACCGAAGACGAGCGACACCTCATCGCTGCGTCGCAGGCTCAGCGCCGCGAACATGCACAAGGCATTCGCTGCGATGCGATACGCCATCTCGTCCGAAGGGCACACCTCGGTCATCTCCACGCCTGCGTCCAGCAACAGGTACACACGGGTGCTGGAGAGACGCTCGCGCTGCGCAATCATTGCCCTGCCATTGCGCGCGCTGATCTTCCAATCGATCTGTCGCGCCTCATCGCCCACCTCATAGGCACGAATGTCCAGCAGATCGTCATTGCCTCCACGTCGTGCGGAAGCATGCTCCCCCTCAAGGATGCCCATGGCACGGCGCACGGTGGGCAGGCTCAGCGACGTGCCGAGCATCTCGATCTTGCGTCGGATCGGATCCGACCGATTGGCATCATGATTGGTGCCGATCATGGAACGGGCACCACCTGAACAATCTGGTCGACAATCTGATCGCTGGTCACGCCATCGGCGAGCGCCTCGAACGTGAGCAGGATGCGGTGACGGAACACTTCGTGCGCGAAGCCCCTCACATCCTCCGGAATCACATAATCCCTGCCGGCCATCAATGCCGAAGCCTGTGCAATGCGCACCAATGCAATCGAGGCGCGTGGCGAGGCACCCAGGCGCACCAGGGAGGACAGGCCTTGGATGGGCTTCGGGCCGCCGCCACGAGAGGTCTCGGAGAGCGCAACCGCATATTGCATGATCGCATCGGAGACATGCACCCGGCGCGCGGTTTCGCGCAGCCAGTCGACATCCTGAATCGAGATGACGTCGCGGGGGAGCTTCGTCGGGTCGATGGCGTCCGATCCACGGTTGATCAGCAGCCCCAGCATGCGCTGTTCCTCGTCAGCGCTGGGGTAGGTCATGATCGCCTTCATCATGAAGCGATCCATCTGCGCCTCAGGCAGATTGAATGTGCCCTCCTCTTCGATGGGGTTCTGAGTGGCGATCACCATGAACGGCTTGGGAAGTTCGATTCGTTGGCCTCCGATGGTGGTGGCGCCTTCGGCCATGGCCTCCAGCATGGCGGACTGGGTTTTCGCATTGGCTCGGTTGATTTCGTCGAGCAACACGAAATTGGCGTGGATCGGTCCGATTTGCGTGGTGAAGCGTTGGGTGGAGAAATCGAACACCTGGGTTCCCACAAGGTCCGAAGGCATGAGGTCCGGCGTGCATTGCACGCGTTTGAACGAACCGGAGACGGAGGTGGCCAGCGTCTGTGCGGCTGTCGTCTTCGCCAGGCCGGGCACCGATTCTATGAGAATATGGCCGCCGGCCACCAAGGTGGTGATCAGGGATTCTCGCAGATTGGTCTGGCCGACAAGCGTTTGCGCGAATCGCGAGCGGATGCTGTCGACCAACCGACCGGCCCGTTCCGCATCGTTTCTTGAGATCGGGACGGTTGGGGACTGGAGGGTGGATGGGACTGGCGGAGGCGCGGTCGGTTGGGAGGGGGAAAAGAAAGACATGTGCCACCTACTATGTTTGAGCGTTTCGTATGCTGTTCTGTTTCAGTTGGTTAGTGTAATGCATGGCCGTGCAATGGGCATTCGACGCAGCCGTGCAGTGTGCTCGTCTTCATGTGCCTCCAGCTATTACCGTGCAGGGCAATCGGACGATGGCAGCGACCAGTCGACCGGTTCGGCTCCCATCTGCTTGAGTGCTGCGTTCGCGCGGGAGAAGGGATGTGATCCGAAGAAACCGCGCGATGCCGACAGCGGGCTGGGGTGTGCGGATTTGATGATGGCGGCATTCGTCAGCAACGGCTCCAAGGTCTGGGCGTTACGCCCCCAGAGAATCGCTGCCAGCGGCTTTGGCTTGCCGTGCTCATCGACACGGTTGTTGAGTGCACGCACAGCGCAATCGGTCACAGGTTCCCAGCCCAAGTTCTGGTGGCTGTTCGGCCTGCCAATCTCGACGGTGAGGCAGCGGTTGAGCAATTCCACCCCCCGGTGGGTCCAAGGAGTGAGGTCGCCGTTGCAGGGTGGCGGCACGTGCAGATCATCTTCAAGCTCTTTGAATATGTTGACAAGGCTCTTCGGCAGCGGGTGGACGTTTGGCGCCACCGAGAAGCTCAATCCCACTGCGTAGCCTGGAGTGGGATAGGGGTCTTGGCCCACGATGAGCACACGGATGGAGTCGAAGGGAATGGTGAAGGCGCGCAGTATGTTCCGGCTGGCGGGGGCGATATGTTCGCCATGCCCGATACGTTCACGCAACAGACGCCCCATATGGCGAATTTGCGGCTCCACCGGGCGCAGCGCCTCGGCCCACCCCGGATCCATGAGTTCCTCAAGAGGTTTGATTTCGGTCATGTCTCCACTCTAGCCCGCTCGTGCAACTCCAGGCTTCTTGCGGCTATGGACCGTAGCGCGTGGACGTCTGCCGCCGGTATTCGTGTGCGGTGGCCCTTGTGACTCCGACCTGGTATACCCCGACTTGGTATATTGGAGCCGACACTTGTTTGCACTGCGTACGGAAAGGGACGGCCATGGCTCGCAACGATGACCATAAGTATGAGTCGTATCCGAAGGATTCCTTCGACAATCCGCCGACCGGCCCGGTCGGCGTCCACAATGGCCGTCGTTCCTGGCCAGTGCGTCTGACCCCCTATGCGATCGTGATTGTCGTGGCCGCCGCCGTTGGTGTGTTGTTCTGGAGCGCGTTCTCCGGGGAGGCTGCGAACATGTTCAAACATGGCGATCGAGAGACCGTGGTGGCATCCAGCAGTACAACCACGACCACCTCGCCGTCGTCGACGAGTGCCAGTGAGAGCGAATCCCCCTCACAGAGTGCCAGCGCCTCTGCGTCGGAATCGCCGTCGCAGTCGCCGTCGCAGTCGCCATCGCAGTCCAGTGAGTCGCCGTCTCAGAGCCCGAGCGAAGAGCAGACGCCCGAGCAGAAAGTCAATCTCGATGCTTCGATCAGTGTGATCAATGGCACTGCCACCAATGGATACGCCGCCCAGGAGGCGCAGCGGTTGCAGGGCGCTGGCTTCACGAACGTGGCGCCTAGCAATCCGAACGGCATGCAGCTTCCCTCCCAAAGCGTGGTGTGGTATCAGAACGACGCTGATCTGGCCACTGCGCAAAAGGTGGCAGAAACCCTTGGGGTGAGCACCGTGCAGAAAGCCGAGGGCATTGCAGTGCCAGTGGCCGTCGTACTCATGAATTGAGTCGCCTGCGTCGCATGCCGACGGAGTTCTTCCGCGACGAACCGGCCCGAGGGCCGGTTTTCTTATGCCAATTTGGACTTTGTAAAATCAGTAAAGTTGTATTGTCGGTTAGGCAGATGCGCGTTCTGCGGTATTTTTCTTATATAAGAACCGGTTTGAAACGCCGAAGCTGCGTTAATACCCCCTCATAACTATCATGGGGAAAGGGTGAATGGTTCCGGGCCGCAAATCGGGGAAGTTTGCGTTGCGTTCCTCTCATGAGTCGTTCGCCTTCACGGAGTCCTTCACGAAGGAAGATACAAGGGTATGCCAAGGGGAACGGTTAAATTCTTCAATGTAGGTCGCGGGTACGGGTTCATTACTCCCGAGGATGGTGGGGCGGATGTGTTCGTACATTATTCCTCCATCGAGGCCGAGGGTTTCAAGGCGCTTCGCCAGGGGGATTTGGTGGAGTACGACAGCAAGCCCACTGACAAGGGTGAACTTGCCACGAGGGTGGTCAAGATTCATCGTTCCTGAACGGTTATGGAGTTCGTTCACGATATCTGCGCGAGGCTCTGCCCCGATATTCCCGAAACGCCGTCATCTAGCCCATAGCGCAAAAGGCGGTCCGAAAAGTTGGCACTCGACCACTGAGAGTGCTAATCTGCCCTGTAGCACTTCGGGAACGGGTGCGGGAGCTGACGCCCGTCTCGGACCCAAGTGGGTAAGCATGAATTTCTCGTGGAGGAACAATGGCAAAGATCATTGAATACGATGAGGAAGCTCGTCAGGGTATGCTCGCCGGTCTGGATAAGCTGGCCGATACCGTCAAGGTGACGCTTGGTCCCAAGGGCCGCAACGTCGTGCTTGACAAGACCTATGGCGCGCCGACCATCACCAACGATGGCGTTTCGATCGCCAAGGAGATCGATCTTGAGGATCCGTTCGAGCGCATTGGTGCCGAACTGGTGAAGGAAGTGGCCAAGCGCACCGATGATGTCGCCGGCGATGGCACCACCACCGCAACTGTACTTGCACAGTCCCTCGTGCATGAGGGTCTGAAGAACGTGGTGGCCGGATCCAATCCGATTGCCCTGCGCCGCGGCATCGAGAAGGCTTCCGACGCTCTCGTCAAGCAGCTTGTCGCTTCCGCGAAGCCGGTGGAGACCAAGGAACAGATTGCTGCAACCGCAACGATTTCCGCAGGTGACCCCGAGGTGGGCGAGAAGATCGCCGAGGCTCTCGACAAGGTCGGACAGGATGGCGTCGTCACCGTCGAAGACAACAACCGCTTCGGCCTCGATCTCGATTTCACCGAGGGCATGCGCTTCGACAAGGGTTATATTTCCCCCTACTTCGTCACCAATGCGGAAGACCAGACGGCCGTGCTCGACGACCCGTACATTCTGCTCACCTCGAGCAAGGTCTCCTCGCAGCAGGATGTGGTCCACATCGCCGAACTGGTGATGAAGACCGGCAAGCCGTTGCTGATCGTGGCCGAGGATGTCGATGGCGAGGCACTGCCCACGCTGATTCTCAACAACATCCGTGGCACCTTCAAGTCCTGCGCCGTCAAGGCTCCGGGCTTCGGTGACCGCCGCAAGGCCATGCTGCAGGATATGGCGATTCTGACCGGCGGTCAGGTCGTCTCGGAGGATCTGGGCCTCAAGCTCGATTCCATCGACCTGTCCGTGTTCGGCACCGCCAAGAAGGTCATTGTCTCCAAGGATGAGACCACCATCGTGTCCGGTGGCGGCTCCAAGGAGGACGTGGCCGCACGCGTCGCCCAGATTCGCGCCGAGATCGAGAAGACCGATTCCGATTACGATCGTGAGAAGCTGCAGGAGCGTTTGGCTAAGCTGGCAGGTGGCGTCGCCGTCATCAAGGTCGGCGCAGCCACCGAGGTCGAGGCCAAGGAGCGCAAGCACCGCATTGAAGATGCCGTGCGCAACGCCAAGGCCGCCATCGAAGAGGGTCTGGTTCCGGGCGGCGGCGTCGCACTGGTGCAGGCTGCCGAAAAGGTTGAGAAGGACTTCAACCTTGAAGGCGACGAGGCCACCGGTGCCGCAATCGTCTTCTCGGGCATCGAGGCTCCGATTAAGCAGATCGCCGAAAATGCAGGTCTCTCTGGCGCCGTGGTGATCGACAAGGTTCGTTCCCTGCCTGAGGGTGAGGGCTTCAATGCGGCAACCGACACCTATGAGGATCTCATGGCCGCCGGTGTGACCGATCCTGTCAAGGTGACTCGTTCTGCTTTGCAGAATGCGGCCTCCATCGCGGGTCTGTTCCTGACGACCGAAGCGGTTGTCGCCAACAAGCCGGAGCCGGCAGCGGCACCGGCCGCCGGCCAGGACATGGGTTACTGATTTAGGGTCTTTCCGGTTCCGTTCCGGGACATACATAGAAAAGAGGTGGGGCGTTCCGCAGATCGATCTGCGGAACACCCCACCTCTTTTC